>TARA_R110000868_G_scaffold16056_6_pt1 | contig 220001 bp, 204 predicted proteins | sample TARA_R110000868 | Tara Oceans TARA_R110000868 (sample SAMEA4397489) | marine metagenome | biome: Polar Biome; feature: [SRF] surface water layer (ENVO:00010504); material: water (ENVO:00002006), including particulate matter (ENVO:01000060) such as... | depth 5 m | reverse complement strand
TTTTAAATTAGAGGTTGTCTTCCCCAAGTCGCAGCCTCTTTTTTTATTTTAGGAAACTTAAGTGTTGTGTTTTTTTCTCTTTAAAGATTCAGTTAAGCTATTATTATCTTCTATGTATCTTCGTTATATCTTTTTAATGAAGTACCTTCAATACCTTATCTACTATATTTTAAATAGCGTTACTCTAAAATGAATCAAAAAGTATGACTGTATAGTATCTCAATATATTATGTAGTTCCAGTCTTTTTCTTGACCTTTAAAGAAAAAGTAAAGTATAATCCCTTTTTGTATTCTAGTTTGAAAGCGGAAATATGGTTTTAGACCGTACATAATTACTTGATGTCTCAAAACTAAATCACGTTACTACACTTCTTTACTTGGATTTACTCATTTGCAGGACTTTCCTCATTATTTATAAAATAAGAAATTGTGTAAATTGGGATAAACACAATACCTTTGGAACATTCAAAATAAATATAAAATGACAACCCATCTCGCACTGCTCCGTGGAATTAATGTTTCTGGTCACAACATGATAAAAATGGACGCACTAAAAACAACATTGGAAAACATTGGTTTTACAAAAGTGGAAACTTATATCCAATCAGGGAATGTTTTTATAACCACAGAAGAAGAAAATGCAGCTAAAGTTGGTTTTATCATCAAGCAGGAAATTTTTAAAGTTTTTGGTGGTGACGTGCCAGTAATCATTCTTAATGCGGCAGATCTTAAAGCTTGTTTCTCCAATAATCCTTTTTTGAAAGAGAAAGAAGTAGATACGAAGAAATTATACGTTGCTTTTGTGTCTAAAGAGCTTCGTTCTGAAAATATCAATGATTTGAAAATTAGCCAATTTAAACCTGATGAAGCGCATCTAGACGGCAATCGGATTTTTATTAAATATGCTGTCGGGGCTGGGAAAACAAGATTAGATCAGAAATACATTGAGAAAAAACTAAACCTAACGGCAACAATTAGAAACTGGAACACAGTCACACAATTGTTGAAGATGTATGAAGAAATGACTTAGATTAAGAGGTGCCTTTTGAATATATACTAACTGCTGATTCGCAAAATACTATTCTTGTATCCTGCGAATTAGCATTTTTTTTAAACTAAATTTAAAATAGTTTGTTTGTATCTACTTATGAATTAGTAAATCGTATGGTTTAGATGCAAAAACGATTTATATTTACTACTACGTAATTAATTCTATTGATTATTAGAAACCTTAATTTATAAGAGATGAATTTCAAACTTTCCGTTATCATCAGTATCTTTTTTGTTTGTTTTGCCACCGGGCAAACGGGTACTCCCAATGATTACTTAACTTCCCAGTTCCACAAAGAAAGAAGAGCTGCCTTACGCAATAAAATGCCTAATAATAGTGTAGCTGTATTTTTTGGCAATGCGGTTCGTAACAGAGCCAATGATGTAGATTATGTGTATCACCAAGATCCTGATTTTTTCTATTTAACAGGATACAAAGAACCCAATTCGGTTTTAGTTATTTTCTCGAATGAACAAACAAATAAATCCGGGAAAACCTATAATGAAGTTCTTTATGTTCAAGAAAAAAATACTCGAGCAGAGCAATGGACCGGAATTCGTTTAGGCACTGAAGGCGCTAAGAATAATTTAGGTTTTGACGTCGCTTATAACGGCAAAGAGTTTTTGAATTCAGGGATTAATTATGCCGACTTCAGTTCGGTTCTTTTTAAGGAATTTAAAGATGATTACCGGGATTCGAAACGTGATGAAGCTGATTTGTATAAATTGGCAGAAGCATTTAAGAATCAAGTGGGATACAACGTAAAAGCAGAACCAAAAATAGATCGTAATCTCCAGAATGAGTTTCGAAATAAAAAAAGCATAACTCAAAAAAAAGTAACTATCGATACCCAGTCGATTCAAACGTATATGGCGAGTTTACGTGAGATTAAATCCAAAGAAGAATTAGTATTACTGACTAAGGCAGTTCGGATTTCAGCCATGGGACAGCGTGAAATAATGAAAGCGATGCATCCTGGAATGTCCGAAACTGAGATACAAGGAATTCATGAATTTGTTTATAAAAAGTATGGTTGTGAGTTTGAAGGCTACCCTTCAATTGTAGGTGCAGGAAATAATGGCTGTGTTTTACATTACATAGAGAATAGTAAAATGAAGGTCGAAAATGATTTAGTCTTAATGGATTTAGGTGCGGAGTACCACGGCTACACCGCCGATGTAACCCGAACAATTCCTGCAAATGGGAAATTCTCGACAGAGCAGAAACTAATTTATGATTTAGTTTATCAAGCACAAGAAGCTGGAATCGCCACTGTAAAACCGGGAAATAGCTTTAATTCGCCTGATATTGCAGCACGGAAAGTGATCACAGCAGGTTTAATGAAACTGGGGATTATAGCGAAAGAAGAGGAGTCAAGAGTCTATTTTCCGCATGGAACCTCACATCATATAGGTTTAGATGTTCATGATCCGGGACTATACGACACATTTGATATTGATATGGTTCTTACGGTAGAACCAGGGATTTATATTCCTAAGGGAAGTGATTGTGATAAAAAATGGTGGGGAATTGCCGTGCGAATCGAAGACGATATATTGGTTACGGCAAATGAGCCAGTAAACTTATCTGGGGAAGCCCCGAGAAAGTCGGAGGAAATTGAAGCGCTGATGAAAGAAAAAAGTGTGCTCGACGGTTTTACTTTGCCTAGTTTAGACTAATATATTTATTTTCATAAATAGTGATTTTATGATTCACTTGTACAATTAAAACTCCGATATCAGTTGATTTCGGAGTTTTTTTATGCTAATTACTCTTAAAATAAATATAGTGTACTTCTGTTTCTTATGATAATATTCGGAATAGTTTCGGAGATTTTGTTTTAAATTTATACTTAAATTAGTAAAAGTTTGTATGGTAACGTGTTTAAAAACAAAACATTATGGAATCAAATACGAAAACAATTATTACGGTAGAAGCTATAATTGATGCGCCAATAGAAACGGTTTGGAAAAATTGGACTTCGCCTCAAAATATTGTTATGTGGAATGCTGCTTCTGAGGATTGGCATACGACTTGGGCTGAGAATGATTTGCGAATTGATGGAGAATTCTGTTTCAGGATGGAAGCCAAAGACGGAAGTGCCGGTTTTGATTTTAGAGGAAAATATGAGGAAGTTCAAGCAAATGAACAAATTACATATACCGCGGATGACGGAAGAAAAGTAAAAATTATTTTCACAAAGATGGAGTGTAAAACCAGAGTGGTACAGCTATTTGAAGCAGAAACTGAAAATCCAATTGAATTACAAAAAGAAGGTTGGCAGGCCATTTTAAATAATTTTAAAAATTATGTGGAACAGCATCTTCAAGAAATAAGTTTTTCAAAATGGAAAGTTTAAAAATTACACCTTGTTTATGGTTTGATAACCAAGCGGAAGAAGCCGCCCGTTTTTATGTTTCCATTTTTAAAGATTCAAAAATGGGAAACATAAGCTATTATACGAAAGAAGGTTTTGAAATACATGGAAGGGAAGCAGGATCAGTATTAACGGTCGAATTTCAAATAAATGGACAAGAATTCACGGCTATGAATGGAGGGCCTATTTTTAAATTTAGCGAAGCAATTTCCTTTCAGATTTTTTGTGAAACGCAGGCAGATATAGACGAGTATTGGGGAAAACTCACTAAAAATGGGGAAGAAGGGCAGTGTGGCTGGCTAAAAGACAAGTACGGCCTTTCGTGGCAAGTGGTACCGACGGTTCTTTCAAAATTAATGCTAGACCCGATAAGAGCAGAAAGGGTTATGAAAGCCTTTCTGAAAATGACAAAATTTGACATTGAGAAAATACTGCAAGCATAGAAGAGAATAAATAGGACTCATAAAAAACAAATACTCCATAGTTTCTTTCACTTCGGAGCACTTTTTTTTATGAGAACCGTTAATTTTCTATTAAATCACAATACCAAAATCCGAAATCGAAAGCATCACTTGTATCAGTATCACAAGTAATGTTAGAGGAACTTTCTTTTGGTTTTTCATATTTGCGATACACGATTTCTCCAACCTCAAAATCAATGGGCTTTGAGAAAATAGGTCCGTCAAAAGTGAAGGTATGAAACTCACCGTTTTCCCCACAAACATCTACATTTTCAGGTAAATCGTTGATAAAATCCTGATCAATTATCCTTCCTACAAAACTTTTGTCGAGGAAACGCTCGTTGACACAAACTACAATGGTTTTAAAGCCCAATCCAATGAATTCCCGTATTAAGTCATCCGTTGGTACTTTCCAAAGTGGAAAAACGCCTTCAAATCCCATAGTGGCTAATTTGTCTTCCCTGTATTTACGAAGGTCTTCCAAGAATATATCACCAAAAATTGAGTGGGTTACACCTTGATTTTTCAATTTTTCCAATGTTGTCTGCATCACGCTTTCATACACTTCCATCGTCGGCATTTCGGGAATTTGCATGATTTCAAGCGGTAAGCCGATGCTTTTGGCTTGTTTTTCCAATAATTCTACACGAACCCCGTGCATGGAAATACGCTGAAATTGTTGATTGACGCTGGTGAGCAAACAACTAATTTCAAATTCCGGATTTAGCAAGGTTTTATAAAGAGCTAAAGCAGAGTCTTTTCCACTACTCCAGTTAAAAATGGCTTTCTTTTTCAAGGTTTTTATATTGTAAATTTCTATTGGTAAACTTACAAAATTACTTCTGTTTGTTCCTGATTCCTTTGTAACTTTGGCTTTTACTTAATTAAATTTTCTTGAATGAAATACCTGTTTATTTTAATCTCTTCGCTAGCTTTCGCCCAACAGACAAGATTTGTTGATTTTAAATTGGTTTCTGGTCAATTGACTTTAGATGCAAAAGAGAAATCTGTTGCGGGTTCGTTACATTATTGGTTGGAGGTATTAAAACCTATTGATACTATAAAAATAGACGCACAAAACATGAGTTTTACAGAAGTAAAGCTCAATGATAAGCCGGTGCCGTTTATAAATACAGAGAAGCAATTACAAATTATATATCCGTTTAAAAAAGGTAGAAATGAAATTAGTTTTGGATATGCAGCCATACCTAAGCAGGCTTTATATTTCGTAGGTTCTGAAAGGGACGATGATTTGCAAATCTGGACTCAAGGTCAAGGGAAGTATACCAGTAATTGGTTTCCGAGTTTTGATGATGTAAATGAAAAAGTGATTTTTAATATAGAACTGGCTTTTAGTCAAGAGTATCAGGCGATTTCTAATGGAATATTGACTAAGAAAACGACGAACAACAACATGACTCTCTGGGAATATAGAATGGAAAAACCCATGAGTTCTTATCTGTTGATGCTTGCCATCGGTAAATTTGATCAGCGTACTGAGAAAACAAAATGCGGAACTGAATTAGAATTATATCTGGAAACTAAGGATACGGATAGGTACGAACCTACTTACCGTTATTCTGTTCGAATGTTTGATTTTTTGGAGAAAGAAATAGGAGTGAAGTATCCTTGGAAAGTATATAAGCAAATTCCGGTTCGTGATTTTCTATATGCCGGAATGGAAAATACGTCCGCAACCTTATTTTCCAGTCGTTATGTAGTTGATACCACTGGTTTTGAAGATCGTAATTATACTAATGTCAATGCACACGAGCTGGCGCATCAGTGGTTTGGAGATTTAATCACAGCCGAAAGCGGAAAACACCATTGGCTACAAGAAGGCTTTGCGACTTACTATGCTTTACTTGCAGAACGAGAAATTTATGGAGATGATTATTTCTACTCGAAATTATACGAAACAGCACAGCAAATTAAATATGCATCCAGAACGGATACAATTCCGGTTTTGAATGAAAAAGCAAGTTCTTTAAGTTTTTATCAAAAAGGTGCTTGGACCCTGTTTGCTCTCCATGAAGCAATAGGAGATAAAGCATTTAAAAAAGCGGTACGTAGTTACTTGGATAAATATTCTTTTCAAAGTGTTAAAACGCAGAATTTCTTTGACGAAGTGAATAAAGTGTCTGATTTTGATACCGCTAAATTTAGTAAAGTATGGCTTGAGTCTACTGTGTTTGATACAAAGACAGTCAATGAGTTACTTAGTAAAAATAAAACTACTCAGTTATTACTTGAATTGGATAAAATTAAGAAAAAACCACTTTCAGAGAAAGCTGGATTTATGGAAGAGATTCTTCAATCAGATGCTTATTACGCTCCAAAAGAAGCAGTTGTTAATCAGCTAAAAAATGAAAAATTTGAAGCTAAAAAGAAGCTCTTGGAGTTGGCTTTAGCTACTAATAATGTCCAAGTTCGTCAGGCTGTTGCCAATACAAATTCAAAAATCCCCGAGGATTTCAGGATTCAATATGAAAGTTTATTAAGCGATAAATCGTATCAGACGCAGGAAATAGCTTTGTTTTATTTATGGAATAATTTTCCAGAACAACGTTCTGTTTACTTGGAACTATCTAAAAACTGGATTGGTTTTAGCGACTATAATGTAAGAACATTATGGTTGTCACAGGCGCTATCTACTCCAGAATATGAAGCGGACAAAACAGCTCTGATAACAGAGCTGATCAATTATTCATCACCCAATTATGAGGCTATAACACGTCAAAAAGCATTAGAAAAACTTATCGCTTTTCAACTTATCAATGATGCTGTTTTAAAGAATTTGGTAAATGCTACGACACATCACATGTGGCAGTTTTCAAAATTTGGAAGAGACACCATCAGAAAATTATTGAAAGATAAGGAGATGGTGCTTTCGTTTGAACGAATTTTACCTCAATTAGATGAAAAAGAGCAGTTTCAGTTAAATCGACTGTTAAAAGAATTGTACATTTAGGTGGTAAATTGGATAGGATTACGGTATGAAGTAAGTTTTTCAATTGTTATTTTGTATTAAAAAATTGATTCTATGAGAGCATTAGTGATTTCTGGAGGAGGCAGTAAAGGGGCATTTGCTGGAGGTGTTGCCCAATATCTATTAGAAAAACAAAATAACAAATATGATCTTTTCATTGGGACTTCAACTGGAAGTTTACTGATTCCACATTTAGCATTGGGGAAGATTGACAAAATTTACAGTGTTTTTACAGAAGTTAGCATGAGTAAAATTTTTGACGTCAATCCATTTGTTGTCAAAAATAGAAATGGTATTCATGTTGTCTCAATCAATCATTTCAATGTAATAAAACAATTTTTGAGGAGAAGAAGGACATTCGGCGAAAGTAAAAAATTGTTAAAATATATCAAAGAAAGTTTTGCTATTGAAGAGTTTGAGCAACTAAAGACATTAAAAGCTGACATTGTAATTACCGTTACGAATCTTTCCAAAAACCAAGCGGAATATAAATCAATTCATGATTGCACTTATGATGAATTTTGCGATTGGATTTGGATTTCAAGCAATTATATTCCCTTTATGAGCTTGGCTCTTAGAAATGGTTTTGAATATGGCGATGGAGGCTTTTCTAGTTTAGTTCCAATTCAAGAAGCCATTCTTCGTGGTGCGACCGAGATTGATGTCGTCGTCTTGGAAACAGAAAAAACAATTGGTAAAATTGTTATTGGTAAAAACCCGTTTTCACTGCTGATTGATTTGTTTAGAATTGCCTTAGACCAAATTGAAAAACACGATCTATTGTTAGGAATCCTCTCAGCTTCTGACAATAACGTAAAACTAAATATATACTATACCCCAGTAGAATTAACCCATAATGCTTTAATATTTAATAAAACTAAAATGAAAGAGTGGTGGAAAAAGGGATTTAATTTTGCGCAAAATAAAAGTAAAGGTATCAACGATAGAATTTGATTTTTACCACAATTCTCCCACTTCATTTTTGATAAAGGCTAATGCGGCACTACTTGGTGATGGTTTATCCAATAAATCACTGATAACGGCTTCGCGCAAACCATCAGCATTGATCACTTTTTCGTTTTTAGCAGCCAAACGGATTATTTGGATGGTTGCATTTTTGGCAGTAACGATAATTGACCAGCATTTTTCTGAAATATAGATTTGTTGAGCTAAATTATGTTCAAACTCTTGTTCGATCTGCGCAATTACAAAATTGCGGTATTCATCTTTGTCTTGTGAAAGAGGGTTAATTCTCACTATCAATTGAGAAGGATTAATGCGCTCCATCAACAAGGTCATGCGTTCATAAGCTTGTAAACGTAATGGAAGCATTGCAGACTGATTGTCTTTTTGCAACAACCAACGTCTGTTGTTTTGTTGATCTTTAAAATGAGCATCAAATAAATAGTAGGCAACAGCGCCAGTAATTAATGATGGAATAGTGTAAGCTAATATTTCGATGATATTTATAGAACTCATGTTGATTTAAATTTTGTCAAGCAAAAATATACTTTTTGATTTAATTACTCCTTATTTATAGTGCAATTTACAATGGCTAGTACTATTTTTGTAAAAAATATATAGCTGCATTTTTCGCTGGCTGAATTGGGAATATAAATGGAAACATACATTATTGTTTTGCTTTGCGTAGCTGCTTTTGCTGCGGGGTTTATCGATGCAGTTGTTGGAGGAGGCGGTTTGATTCAGACTCCGGCAGGTTTAATATTACTACCTAATTTACCAGTTGCAACTGTTATTGGAACCTTAAAAATACCAGCTTTCAGTGGGACTTCATTTGCAGCGTACCAATACCTGAAAAAGGTCACGATGAATTGGCGGTTGTTGATAATTATGGTAGCTGTAGCAATTCCTTCAGCCTTTTTGGGTTCTAATTTACTCACCTATATGAGTAATGATTTTATGAAGCCATTGTTACTGTTTATTCTTTCGTTATTAGCCATTTATACTTATGCAAAGAAAAATTTCGGGCAACATATTGCTAAAAACCTTTCTAATCGAACGCAAATATTTAATGCTATAATGATTAGCTTTATTGTTGGTTTTTATGATGGATTTATTGGTCCAGGCGCAGGTAGTTTTTTTGTAGTGGCCTTTATTGCTTTAATGGGATTTGATTTTCTTCACGCTTCCGCAAATGCTAAAATGGTGAATCTTGCGACTAATTTTGGTTCTATATGTCTGTTTATGATAAAGGGAAAAATCATTTGGGCAATTGCTTTGCCAATGGCGGCTAGTAATGCCGCTGGTGGATGGCTAGGAGCAAAAGTGGCAATTACGAAAGGAAACGGATTCATCCGAATATTCTTTTTAGTAGTTGTGGTAGCGACATTAATTCGGTTTGCTTACGATGTGTTTTTTATATAAAATAAACCGTTTTTCAACACAAACACTTTCTAACTTAACATTATATATTTCTTGTTTCAAATTTTTTAGATAGGGATTGGATAGTCACGTCTGAATTTTGATTTTTCTAGTTCAATCATAAGAAATGAAATCTGTTTTTTAATTCTTAAATTCTTATTTTTGCATAAATAGATAATTTCCATGCAAAAATACATTTCCCAACTTAACGAAGCACAACGCGAACCCGTATTACAAAAAGACGGTCCAATGATTATTATCGCTGGTGCCGGTTCAGGAAAAACACGTGTTTTGACGATACGTATTGCCTATTTGATGAATCAGGGAGTGGACGCATTTAGTATTTTGTCGCTGACTTTTACCAATAAGGCAGCACGTGAAATGAAAAAGCGTATTTCTGATATTGTAGGGTCTAGTGAAGCTAAGAATCTTTGGATGGGAACGTTTCACTCTGTGTTTGCCAGAATTTTGCGATCGGAAGCACATTTGTTAGGATATCCTTCTAATTTTACGATTTACGATTCTCAGGATTCGCTCCGTGCTATTTCTGGAATTATCAAAGAAATGCAGTTAGATAGAGATGTTTATAAACCCAAACAGGTTTTAGGTAGGATTTCCAACTTTAAAAATAGTTTGATTACCGTAAAGGCGTATTTCAATGATCGTGATTTGCAGGAAGCGGATGCAATGTCCAAAAAACCTCGTATGGGGGAATTATACCAAAATTATGTAGATAAATGTTTCAAGTCCGGAGCGATGGATTTTGATGATTTATTATTAAAAACCAATGAACTATTAACTCGTTTTCCGGAAGTTCTAGCGAAATACCAAAACCGTTTCCGTTATATTTTAGTGGATGAGTACCAAGATACGAATCATTCTCAGTATTTAATTGTTAGAGCATTATCGGATAAGTTCCAAAATATTTGCGTGGTTGGTGATGATGCGCAAAGTATTTATGCGTTTCGTGGAGCTAATATCAATAACATCTTGAACTTCCAGAAGGATTATGAAGGGGTTAAGACCTTTCGTCTGGAACAGAATTACCGTTCGACAAAGAATATTGTGGAAGCGGCGAATACGATTATCGATAAGAATAAAACTAAACTGGATAAAATCGTTTGGACGGCCAATGATTTTGGTCCGAAAATAAAAGTACACCGCAGTATGACGGATGCTGAAGAAGGTCGTTTTGTTGCTGGAACGATTTTCGAACAAAAGATGCAAAACCAAATGAACAATGGTGATTTTGCAATCTTATACCGTACCAATGCACAATCCCGTGCGATGGAAGATGCACTGAGAAAAAGAGATATTCCGTACCGAATTTATGGAGGTTTATCTTTTTACCAAAGAAAAGAAATAAAAGATGTGTTGTGTTATTTGCGTTTGGTAATTAATCCAAAAGACGAAGAAGCATTGATGCGCGTGATTAATTATCCGGCACGAGGTATAGGAAATACCACGGTCGAAAAATTAATGGTAGCTGCTAATCACTATAAAAGATCGATTTTTGAAGTAATGCAGAATATCGATAAAATTGACTTAAAACTGAACTCGGGAACCAAACAAAAACTACTAGATTTTGTTACCATGATTCAAAGTTTTCAGGTGATAAATGAAAATCAAGATGCTTTCTATTTAACGGATCATGTATCTAAAAAAACAGGATTAGTTCAGGAATTAAAGAAAGATGCCACACCGGAAGGGATGGCTAAAATACAGAATATAGAAGAGTTATTAAACGGAATCAAGGACTTTACCGAAGGGCAAAAAGAAATTGATGGCGCTCGTGGTGCCTTATCTGAATTCATGGAAGATGTGGCTCTAGCGACAGATTTAGACAAAGATACTAGTGACGAAGACCGTGTCGCATTGATGACGATACATTTAGCCAAAGGACTAGAGTTTCCTCATGTTTTTGTTGTGGGAATGGAAGAAGACCTGTTTCCAAGTGCGATGAGTATGAGTACCAGAAGTGAGCTTGAGGAAGAACGTCGTTTGTTCTATGTGGCGTTAACACGTGCAGAGCATCAAGCCTATTTAACCTATGCACAATCACGCTACCGTTGGGGTAAATTGACAGATAGTGAGCCTTCTCGTTTTATTGAAGAAATTGACGGACAATATTTAGAATATCTAACTCCTGCAGAAAATAATTATCGATACAAACCGATGATTGATAGTGATATTTTTGGAGATGTGGATAAATCAAAATTGCGTTTGGCTAAACCGGCTAATGGAACGCCTCCACCACAAATCAAAGGAAACGTAGTGAATCCTGAAATAAATATTCGTAAATTGAAGCCTGTAGCCGGAAAATCGGTGTCAGGAGGTGCTAATTTGTTTGACAATAAATTGGTTGCCGGAAATATTGTGATGCACGAGCGTTTTGGAAAAGGGGAAGTATTAAACATAGATGGAGTTGGAGCTGATAAAAAAGCAGAGATCAAATTTGATGTTGGCGGTATAAAAAAATTATTATTACGATTTGCGAAATTGGATATAATCGGATAAAATTTGTTTAATTTTAAAGTTGCCGATATGACGAACTTTAAACTTTACATTTTTAAAACTTTAAACAAAAAATAAAAATGGCTCAATTTATAAAAATATACCCTGATAAACCCAACGAAGCGGCAATAGCCAAAGTAGTTAAGGTTTTAAAAGACGGTGGTTTAGTTATTTATCCAACGGATACAGTGTATGGGTTGGGTTGCGATATTACAAATACGAAGGCTTTGGAACGTATTGCTAAGATAAAAGGGATCAAGCTGGATAAAGCTAATTTTTCATTCATTTGCTACGATTTAAGCAATATATCTGATTACGTACGACAAATAGACACAGCGACTTTTAAACTCTTAAAAAGAGCTTTACCTGGACCGTATACTTTTATCTTACCGGGGAATAATAATTTACCTAAAGAATTCAAAAAGAAAACTACAGTTGGAATACGTGTTCCCGATAATTCCATCGCTTTGGAAATCGTTCGTCAATTAGGGAATCCTATTGTTTCTACATCCATTCGAGATGATGATGATGTGATTGAATATACCACCGATCCAGAACTTATTTTTGAAAAATGGCAGAATCTGGTTGATATGGTGATTGATGGTGGGTATGGTGATAATGTGGGCTCTACGATAATTGATTTATCGGGAGATGAACCGGAGGTGATTCGTGAAGGAAAAGGAAGTTTAGATATTCTATAAATAGCATCTTAGTCAGATAATAAGCCAGTGATTGTATTTGTTTAATTTATATATTTGCATAAAAATAACGATATGTTATTCTTAATTAATATTTAATTGGTTATTAAAAAAATTTTAAGGATACATGGGAGCAGGCCAATTGGCCTGCTTTTTCTTTTTAAAAAAGCAGCATAAAAAAAAACGTTCCGAAATTCGGAACGTTTTTATGTTTCTGTACTTTGAATTCACAAACTACATTATGAAATTTAAAACTATTGTTTTTGGTTTTTCATTTCTTTTTCAATCATTTCGTAGAATTGATCAATTTTTGGCAATACAACGATACGAGTTCTTCTGTTACGAGCTCTGTTATCAGCAGAATCATTTGCTACTAACGGAATGTAAGAACTTCTACCTGCAGCGATTAATTGTGCTGGGTTAACACCTAATTCATTCGTTAATACACGAATAATTGATGTAGAACGTTTCACACTTAAATCCCAGTTGTCAAGTAATATGTTGTTACCAATGTAAGGTACGCTATCAGTATGACCTTCAACCATACATTCGAAATCTGGTTTGTCATTTACTACTTTTGCAACTTTAGCTAAAACTCCTTTTGCTTTATCAGTTACATTATAGCTACCGCTTTTGAATAACAATTTATCAGCAATTGAGATAAATACAACTCCTTTTTCAACATTAATTTCGATATCTGGATCGTTAAATCCAACTGATCTTTTTAGACTTGTAACTAAAGCAAGTGTAACACTGTCTTTTTTAGTTAACGCATCTTGCATTCTTGTAATTTTCAAATCTTTTTCTTTAATAGACTCTAATGCTTTTTCAATATTTTCTGCACCTTTAGTAGTTAATACAGTCATATCTTTTGAAGTGCTGATCAACGTTTGGTTGTGGTCTTTTAAACCAGCAACTGTAGCTGTTAGACCCGCTTTCTCTTCTAAGCAAGAATTTAATTTCACAGTACAACTGTTTAGTAAATCTTGAGTTTCCTTGTTTCTCGCCTCTAGATCAGTGTATTTCTTTTTAGAAACACAAGACGTTAAAAGGGCTAATACGGATAAGGCAATTACAATTTTTTTCATAAATTTAATGTTTAGTGAATTACAAAAATAGTTTTAAAATAGTTAATAAAATATACAATTTAATGTTAAAATCAGTTCGCAAATACCTTGCCACAAATTACATAATATTGGTAAACGATGCTTTTGATATTGTAGTACTTTTTTGTCTGAAAACCACCTCTTTTCTTGTAAGTTATTGAAAATAAAGTATAAAAAGAATAATGGGCTTTTAGAATGGCTGAAAAATGCGAAAATTTTCCTTGAAAAATAAATTGTAATCCCGCAATTCCATCTAAAATCATTCGACTAAATAGAACTGCATACAAACTTTCCTTGGGAACGTTTTTGGTTAACATTAGTAATGAATTTCTGAAGTTTAAATAGGTTTTCTTTGGATTACCCTGTTTTAAGGTAGCTCCACCCACATGATACACCACTGATTTATAATTATACTTTATAGTATATCCCTTATTTATAGCACGCCAGCAGAGATCAATTTCCTCCTGATGTGCAAAAAAATCATCGTCAAACCCATGAAGTTCTTTATAAACATAGCTTCTGATGAAAAAACAAGCTCCTGAAGCCCAGAAAATTTCTCTTTCATTGTCATATTGGCCTTTGTCTTCCTCAACGGTTTCAAAAAGACGGCCTCGACAATAGGGATAGCCAAATTTATCGATGTAACCACCTGCTGCGCCAGCATATTCAAAGTACTTTTTATTTTTAAAATCTAATATTTTAGGTTGTACAATAGCAGTTTGCGGTTCGTTCTTAAAAGTATCTATAATAGGAGATAGCCAGTTTGCTGTAACTTCTATGTCAGAATTTACCAAAGCATATATTTCGGCGTCAATATGTTTCAGTGCTTCATTATACCCCTGTGCAAAACCAAAATTATCGGTGTTTTTTACGATTTTTATTGTTGGGTAGTGCTTTTCTACAAAAGAGATGGACTCATCTGTAGAGGCATTATCTGCTACATAAATAGTGGCTTCTGGAGAAAATGCTATTATCGAAGGTAAAAATTGCTCTAATAATTGTACACCATTCCAATTTAGGATAACGACTGCTATATTCATTTTGATTATTTAGATACTGTATTCAGGGAGTTCGGATAGAAATTGGTATTTCTCATTTTCAAAATCCATTTGGCAAAAGTAATGATTCATTCCATTGGTTACCATCAAATACTCCGCATTCATCGTCATATTGTAACGGGCAACTTGGTCAAACGTAGCTTGGCCTATTTTTATTTCGGGAGCTTTACATTCGATTAAGACGCATATTGAGCCATCCGAGTTAAAGACTACTACGTCATATCTTTTTCGTAATCCGTTGACTTTTAGAACTTTTTCTACGTTAATTAGGGATTTTGGGTATTTTTTTTCTTCCAATAAAAACCGGACGACATGCTGACGAACCCATTCCTCTGGTGTGAGAATGATAAATTTTTTCCTGATTTCGTCAAAAATAGACACTTTATTTTCGCTATTTTTGAATCGAAAAGGATAAGTAGAGAAATTGAGCTTTTGCATAAAGCAAAAATAGTTATTTAGTTTAAAGTTTAAGGTTTAAAGTTGTGCAAGATGCAGCAAACCTTAAACCTTAAACCGTTAAACCAACAAAATAAATGGACGAGGTTATAAAAATTCTGAATGATATAAAAAGCGGGAACATCAAACCGATTTATTTTTTGATGGGTGAAGAGCCGTACTATATTGATATCGTATCAGACTATATTGAAAAAAATGTCTTGTCTGAAGAGGAAAAAGGATTCAATCAAACCGTTTTGTACGGTAGGGATGTTTCTGTTGAAGATATTATTTCTACAGCTAAACGTTATCCAATGATGGCGGAACGTCAGGTAGTGATTGTAAAAGAAGCACAAGATTTGAGCCGTACTATTGATAAGTTGGAAAGCTATGCCGAAAACCCAATGCCTTCTACCGTATTAGTGATTTGTTACAAATACAAGACATTAGATAAACGTAAAAAAGTAACTAAGGTACTGGGGAAAAATGGTTTGGTTTATGAAAGCAAAAAATTATATGAGAACCAGGTTGGCGATTGGATAAAACGCATATTAGCTAGTAAAAAATATACCATTGAACCCAAAGCTAACGCAATGCTTGTGGAATTTCTTGGGACTAACTTGGGTAAAATTAATAATGAACTAGAGAAGCTACAAATTATACTACCCAAAGGAAGTATAATTACTCCTAAAGACATTGAAGAAAATATTGGATTCAGTAAAGACTTTAATGTGTTTGAGCTTCGCAAAGCAATAGGAGAAAGGAACCAACTTAAAGCATACACAATTGCTGAAAATTTCGCAAACAATCCAAAAGAGAACCCAATGGTGGTTACCACAAGTCTGGTTTTTGGTTTTTTTATCCAATTATTAAAATACCACGGACTCAAAGACCAAAATCCAAAAAATGTCGCAGCAGTAATTGGGGTAAATCCTTTTTTCCTAAAAGAATATGATGTGGCGCTTAAAAATTACCCTATGAAAAAGGTAAGTCAAATTGTAGCTTCCTTGCGTGATATCGACGTAAAAAGCAAAGGAGTAGGGGCGAGTTCGATGTCAAATTCCGACTTGTTACGAGAAATGCTATATAATATATTCAATTAGCAGTTAAATTCACGATATTTGCACTTTAAAAAACAGGCTTTAATTATGGGAATGAATAAAAATACCGTCTTAGGATGGGCTACTTTTATAATGATAGTAATGGGTTTACTCTTAATAGGTCTTGGCGCTTTTAGATACAGCGATGTTTCCGGATGGGGATTTGCTGCTGTTGGCGTTGGGTTCTTAGCAAATGCGTGGGTTTTTAGCTCACTCAAAGGGAGACTTTAAAAAAATGTTTTAAATATTGAATTTTAAATTAAAAATAATAAAAAATGGCAGACGATAAGAAAGTAATATTCTCAATGTCAAAATTGAGTAAAACCTATCAAGGAGCAGATAAACCCGTTCTTAAAAATATCTATTTGAGTTTCTTTTATGGAGCAAAAATTGGTATTTTAGGTCTTAATGGATCTGGAAAATCTTCTTTATTAAAAATTATTGCTGGTACGGATAAAAACTATCAGGGAGATGTTGTTTTTGCACCAGGTTATACTGTGGGTTATTTAGAGCAAGAACCAATCCTTGATGACAGTAAAACCGTTATCGAAATTGTTCGTGAAGGTGTTGCTGAAACAATGGCTGTACTAGAGGAATTTAACCAAATCAATGATAGTTTTGGTCTTCCAGAAGTGTATGAAGATGCAGATAAAATGGAGAAACTAATGGACCGTCAAGCTTTGTTACAAGACAAAATTGATGCATTAGGTGCTTGGGAAATTGATACAAAATTAGAAATTGCAATGGATGCTTTACGTACTCCAGATGCAGATACTCCTATAAAGAACCTTTCTGGAGGGGAACGTCGTCGTGTTGCTTTATGTCGTTTGTTATTGCAACAACCGGATGTATTGCTTCTTGATGAACCTACCAATCACTTGGATGCAGAAAGTGTATTATGGTTAGAGCAACATTTAGCTCAATATGCAGGAACAGTTATCGCAGTAACGCACGATAGATACTTCTTGGATAATGTAGCGGGTTGGATTTTAGAGTTAGATAGAGGAGAAGGTATTCCATGGAAAGGAAACTATTCTTCTTGGTTAGATCAAAAATCAAGCAGAATGGCACTTGAAGAAAAAGTAGCTTCTAAACGTAGAAAAAACTTAGAACGTGAGTTGGACTGGGTTCGTCAAGGTGCTAAAGGACGTCAAACGAAACAAAAAGCACGTTTACAGAACTATGATAAAATGCTTAATGAAGATCAAAAAGCATTAGACGAAAAATTAGAAATTTACATTCCTAATGGACCGCGTTTAGGTACTAATGTTATCGAGGCGAAAGGGGTTTCTAAAGCTTATGGAGATAAATTATTATATGATAATTTAAATTTCACTTTACCACAAGCTGGAATCGTTGGAATTATCGGACCTAATGGTGCTGGTAAATCTACTATTTTCAGAATGATAATGGGAGAAGAAAAACCAGATGCAGGTGAATTTGAGATTGGTGACACTGTTAAGATTGCCTATGTCGATCAAGCGCACTCTAATATAAACCCTGACAAATCTATTTGGGAAAACTTCTGTGATGGTCAAGAATTAATTATGATGGGTGGCCGTCAAGTAAATTCTCGTGCTTATTTAAGTCGTTTCAACTTTGGAGGAAGTGATCAAAATAAAAAAGTTTCAACGTTATCAGGTGGTGAGCGTAACCGTTTACACCTTGCTATGACTTTGAAAGAAGAAGGTAACGTTTTATTACTGGATGAGCCTACCAATGACTTGGATATTAATACGCTACGTGCTTTAGAAGAAGGTCTGGATAACTTTGCCGGTTGCGCTGTTGTAATTTCTCACGACAGATGGTTCTTAGATAGAATTTGTACACACATTCTTGCCTTTGAAGGAAATTCTGATGTGTATTATTTTGAAGGTGGTTTCTCTGAATACGAAGAAAATAAGAAAAAGCGTTTAGGTGGAGATTTAACTCCAAAACGTTTGAAATACAGAAAACTAATCAGAGGTTAATTTTAGTTTTTGATACAATAACAAAAAGGATGTCGATTTACGTCATCCTTTTTTGCGTTAAAGTAATTGTAGTTAAGTATTGCTGTTGAAGCAACGTTATCTGTAATATAATGTTCTATTTTGGAATTGCTACTGCTAATTCAAGACAAGATAACCCAGCAGTAATGAGTACAAGAAAAGTAGACATTAAATAATGACTACTTATGTATTCTGAAAGGATTAAGAAATGGGTCTGATTTTATTTCTTTTTCTTGTCGCCGTTCATTAACAGTAAGACTGTAGCCACCAAAGCCAGGCATACGAAACCAAAGACGAAAACAATAATTATAGAACCGCTATCCCAAGTAATAAGTGCTGTATTTTTCATGTATATTTTATTTTAAAATTCAAAAATATAAATTTTGTCAGTGAAACAATATGATAAAAATCAGTAAATGGAGTTTTAGGGTAAGAATTTTGATTTTAATTCTGGTGTAGGAATCATGCAGCTTTCTTTTTTACCAAACCATTTGTATCTGTTTCTGGCAATCCAATCGTATATAAAGTTACTGAATTTGGCTGGTAAAATTTTAAAAATGGCTAACAAACTATAAAATGAACCAAGTTGGGAGGCAATTTCTAAAGCAGCTTCTGATTTGTAGTAATAGGCAATTCCAGGCTCGTAGAGTATTATGCTGTCCATACTTTTTTGATCTACGCCAATATGTTTGCAAATTTCCAGACCTAAATCGGATTGCAGTGCAACAAATCTAAATGCGTCCTTTTTATCGTGTTTTATGATAAATTGTACCGCCGAATTGCACAAATTACAGACGCCGTCAAAGAGGATTATTTTTTTGTCTTTAGGTAGCTTCTCCATTTTTTTATGAGATGAATAGGATTAAAATTACTATTTGGGATGTTTGGGTCATGGCAAGGAACGAAGCTATCTCATCCAGTATAGCTGTTTCAATATGCTTTATTCAGTTTGCCGACCTATTTTAGCGTGATCAAAATCCATTGCCTAAGTCATTGCGAAGAACGAAGCTATCTCATCCAGTATGGCCGTTTCAATATTCTTTATTCAGTTTGTCGAAGTATTATAGCGTGATCAAAATCCATTGCCTAAGTCATATCGAGGAACGAAGCTATCTCATCCTGTATAGCCGTTTCAATAGGTTTACACACTTTGTTGATGTGTTTTAGCGTTATTGCTACGTTCCTTGCGATGACATTCTTTGTCGTTTATATTTTTTTATATTTTCATTCGGTCATGATATCTTTAATTTCTTCAAATAAATCATTCCAAGTTGGGTTTGTAGAACGGATTAAATTATTTTTAGATTTTCTAGAACCAGCTTTAATTTGTTTTTCTCGAGCTATTGCATCACCAATCCATTGAAATTGTTCGTAATAAACTAAAATATTTAAATTGTAACGCGCAGAAAATGATTTTGGATCTCTTTTGTTTTTATGATCAATTATCCTCTGTGGAAGATTTGAGGTAACACCAATATAAACAACTGTCTGGTTAATATTTGTAATAATATATATAAACCCTGGTTTCATTTATTTTTTTTTACCACTAATATAATTATTTATTTACAAATTCGTTCTGAGGAATGAGTACCTTCATCTAATTAACACTAAGTCATTGCGAGGAACGCGAAGCTATCTAATCCAGTATTCAGTCTCAATATGCTTGATTCTCTTTCCCAGCTTATTTTAGTGTGATTGCTTCGTTCCTCGCAAAGACACTGCTAACCTGATCTTAATACTGCAAACTGATTACTTCTTCTTCATCGCTTCCACCAGTTCCAGTTCATCTAAACTAACTTTCGATGTAAACATACCGTAATTTACTGTTGCTTTATTCTTTTCGATAGTATCAATACTTCCTACTGCTTTTCCGTCGAGCATACGCACGCGATCACCTACTCTTAAAATAGCCTTGACTTTCTCGATAACGGGTTTCAATTTCTTTTCCTTCTTTTCTTTTCTTATTTCTTCTACATGTACCGTAACTTCAGCAATAACTTCTTTCTTCTTGGCTACAATAGCCTTGGCTTCTTTCGGTGTTGCTTTCTTGCGTTTTGAATTTTCAATTTCGATGATTTTCAAAAATTCACCAATAAGGTCTTTTTTACTCTTATTATTGAAATACTTCTCCGCAATGTCCTCAATTTTCTGACCAATGTAGATGGTCTTTTGGTTACTATCATATAATTCTTGATAGCTTTCTAACTTTTGCTTGATTTTGACATTGATCGTTTCCATTTTCTTTCCTTCCTCGCGCGCTTTGGTTTCTTCTTCCTTTAGCGTTTGTGAAGTCTTTTCCATTTTCGAACGTTCTTTTTGTAAAGTCGCAATGGTTTTGTCAAAGCGTACTTTTCCAACTTCAATTTTCTTCTTAGCACGATTGATCAGACTGAACGGAATTCCGTTTTTTAATGCCACTTCAAAAGTAAAGGAACTTCCTGCTTGGCCCAAAGCCAATTTATACATAGGTTCTAATGACTTTTCATCAAACATCATATTAGCATTGGTTGCAAAAGGCAACTCATTAGCTAAAATTTTTAAATTCGAATAGTGGGTAGTTATGATTCCAAAAGCTTCTCTATGGTAGAATTCTTCAAGGAAAATTTCAGCCAAAGCACCCCCCAGTTCTGGGTCGGAACCAGTACCAAATTCATCAATTAAAAACATGGTTTTCTTGTTGCACTTCTTCAAGAAGTAGTTCATGTTCTTTAGTCGGTAACTGTATGTACTAAGATGATTTTCAATAGATTGGTTGTCTCCAATATCTGTAAGTATTCTATCGAATAAAAAGGTTTCTGAACGTTCATGAACCGGAATCAACATTCCTGACTGCAACATCAATTGTAATAATCCAACTGTTTTTAAAGAGATTGTTTTACCACCGGCATTCGGTCCAGAAATTACAATAATTCTGTTTTCCTGTTGCAGTTCAATGGTTTGCGGATGCGTAATTTCCTTTTTCTGTTTGTTGTTCAAATACAAAATAGGGTGGTAGGCATCTCTAAAATAAAGTCGGCGATTATCCGTAATTTGTGGCATGATACCGTTTATTCGGTTGGCATATTTTGCTTTAGCCGCAATAACATCAACGTCACTAAGGAAGTCCTGGTATTGAATTAATAACGGTAAAAACGGACGTATGTCATTCGATAATTGTTTTAATATCCGTGTGATTTCTTCGCTTTCTTCGTATTCTAAATTACTTAATTCACGAGAATATTTTAAGGTAGCTTCTGGTTCGATATAAGCGATGCTTCCTGTTTTTGAACTTCCTAAGATCGATCCTTTTACTTTACGACGGTACATCGCTAAAACGGCCAAAACCCTGCGGTTTTGAACAAAACTTTCTTTAATATCATCAAGATAGCCTAAGCTGTTGTATTGCGTAAGTGCTACACCGAAACTTTGGTTCACTTTACCGCGTATCGAGTTAATATCTCTACGAATATTCAATAGTTCAGGAGACGCATTGTCTTTTATTTCACCGTATTTATCGACTATCGCATCAACGGAAGTGATAATTTCTTTTGTGAGCTCCACTTGAGAGGCTCTGGTATTTAAATGAGGGTAATAGTCATCGAATTTTTTAAAATAATTCAATAAAAAATTAACCGTTGAAGACAAGGTTGCAATTTTTCTAAAACTTCCCACTTCTAAAAAACTATCCTCAATCGCCAGAAATTTAATTTCATGGCTTATGGCATCAAAACCATGATTTGGAATCGCATTGTTATTTTGGAAGGAAGAGACATATTCAGATGTTTGCATTAAAGCTTGCATCAAAGTTTCTTTGTCTCTAAACGGGGTGATTTCTAAGGCTTTTTGTTTCCCAATGTCTGTATTACAGATGGTCGAAATGGTTTCGAGTACAGTTGGGAATTGTAAATCTTGTAATGTCTTTTCGGTAATGGATATCATTCTTTTTTCTAAATTGCAATGAAGCAAAGTTACAAAGATTCCGTGTTAAAATAGACTATCACATACTGTACTTTATGATATATGTATAGTTGAATTCTATTTTACTCTTATTGGTATATAAAAAGCTAGAATATTCGGAAAGGAATTGCTGTTTGTTTATCCTAATTAGATAAATGACTTAGTATTCTTACTGTATATTTGCGCTACAATTCTATATTATGAAAATTAATCTTGACCCCAAATGGCAGGCTATTTTAGCAGACGAAATTCAGAAACCTTATTTTCCGGAATTAATAAACAGTGTGGATGAAGAATATAAGCTTCATACTTGTTATCCGCCAAAGGAGTTGATTTTTTCTGCTTTTAATTATTGCAGTTTCAATGAGGTGAAAGTGGTGATTATAGGTCAGGATCCCTATCATGGAAAAGGGGAGGCTAACGGCTTGGCTTTTTCTGTAAACGACGGTGTTCGGATTCCGCCTTCATTGCGAAATATCTTTAGGGAAATGAGTGATGATTTAGGGACTCTTTTTTTACCCTCGTCAGGCAATTTAGAATCCTGGGCAAAGCAAGGTGTTTTACTTTTAAACGCCTCGCTAACGGTACGTGAAGATACGCCCAACAGCCATAAACATTTAAAGTGGAACCTTTTTACCGATGCCGCAATTCAAAATATCTCTGATGGTAAGGAAAAAGTTGTTTTTTTACTTTGGGGAAATTTTGCACATAAAAAAGGACTCAAAATAGACCGAAGCAAACATCTGGTTTTAGAATCGGGACATCCATCGCCTATGAGTGCGAACCAGGGAAAATGGTTTGGGAACAAGCATTTCAGTAAAACAAATTCTTATTTGAAAGCAAATGGTGAAAAGGAGATTGATTGGATTTTTAATAACGGTAGTCTTTTTTAATAGCGTGGGTTATTTTTTAAGACATAGGAGAACAGATTTTTTGTTTCTTAAAAAAGAAAAATCCGCTTTTAAAAAGAATATCAATAGGCGTTAGGCTTTATGATCTTTCCTAGGTTGATATGACAAAAAAACAGAAATTCATTGACAACTCTCGTATAAAACGAGGATTCAGCGTGAGGGATAGAAGCTAGCTACCAAAGTAGCGCGTAAAGCCCGACAGCAGATAAAAAAAGGGCTTATTACCGCAAAGTAATAAGCCCTTATTTTATATGGTGGCACGCCCAAATAATGAAAGTGCCTTTTGTTTTATTTCTTTATGATTTCTTCCAGTATCGCCTTGTTCTCTCGGTTGCTTACTTTCAATATGATTTCTTGATTTTCAGTAGTCTTACCTTCAATTACGTAAAGTTTTGCTTTGTTGAATTCAGTATTACTATTGTCAAAATCCACATCTCCATACTCTAACGTATTCTTGATATCGATGGTGTCAATCCATTTTTCGGCTAATACCTTGGATGCTTTTTCAGAATATTCAAAAGGTTTATTTCTTAAATCATTTAGAACTCTGGCATTTGGAAAATAATTACAGCGTGTATCTTTTCCGCTAAATATAATGGAAACAAAAAATAGACCTATAACTAATCCCACTAAATAGTAGGCAAAACGATGGAAAAACTTCATGAATTATTTTTTTTGCAAAGGTAGCGGAAAGTTTACTTAAAAAACAATTAAATTGATATCGTTATTAGGTAAATCAAACCAATCTCCCATTACTTTATTGGTCAGGATTCCGTGGTAAAAATAGACTCCGTGCTTTAGTCCGACATCACAGCGAATAGCACTTTCAAGTCCACCATCCTCAGCAATTTGCATTAAAAAAGGAGAAATGATGTTACTGATGGCAAGTGAAGCTGTTTTTGAATAACGTGAAGGAATATTAGGAACACAATAGTGAACTACATTGCTTTTAATAAAGGTTGGTTTCTCATGCGATGTTACTTCTGAAGTTTCAAAGCAACCTCCTGTATCAATGCTTACATCCACGATTACGGCACCACCTTTCATGTGTTCTACCATAGTTTCAGTAACGACTACTGGACAACGTTCTACGCCGCTTAGTGCTCCAATGGCAACGTCGCAACGTCTTAGTGCTTTCAGTAAAGATTTAGATTGTATGGTGGAAGTGAAAATCCGTTGGTTCAGGTTGTTTTGTAGGCGACGCAATTTAGTAATTGAATTATCGAAAACTTTTACGCTGGCTCCTAATCCAATAGCCGTTTTAGCTGCAAATTCTCCGACTGTTCCAGCGCCTAAAATGACCACATCTGTAGGAGGAACTCCGGTTATATTTCCAAATAGCAGACCTTTTCCAAATTCATTGGTTATCATCAACTCGGCTGCAATTAATATCGAGGCGGTTCCGGCTATTTCACTAGATGATCGTACTGCGGGGTAGCTGCCGTCTTCATCTTTTATATATTCAAATGCTAAAGCGGTAATCTTTTTTTTGCTTAAAGCTTCAAAGTAACTCTTCTGCATCGTTTTTAATTGAATCGATGAGATAAGAATAGTCTGGTTATTCATCATGGCAATCTCGGCAAGAGTAGGTGGGCCTACTTTCAAAATCATCGGACAGCCAAATACTTTTGCAGTGTCTTTCGTTACTTCGGCACCGGCATCGCTATATTCTTTGTCAGAATAACTTGAACTTTCCCCAGCTCCTGATTCTATCATTACTCGATGTCCATTAAAAGACAGGGAGTTAACGGCGTCTGGAGTAAGACAGATACGTCGTTCTTGATAACAGGTTTCTTTGGGAATACCAATAAAAAGTTCGCTTTTTCTTCGGCTTACTTCGAGTTTTTCTTCCTGTGGTAATAACTGTTGTTTAGTGAAAGGAGTTATTGCTATTGACATTGATAAAGTGATTATTAAAGGTAAAAATACGCAAAAAGATTAAAAAAAAAAGCTTTCAAAGGGGATAAATATTCGAAAAAGAACAATTTACAGTCTCTCAATTAGTTTTTCCATTTTAATATCGGCTCTTTCGTATACGCCATCTTCTAAAGGTATTTCCTTAAACCCATATTTTTCATACAGACCAATTGCAGGTCCTAGTCTTCTGTTAGAATATATAATAATCTTTTCAAGATGGTTGTCTTCGGCAGCTTTGATACAGTGTTCCATTAATTTCTTTCCTATTCCGAGCCCTTGAACACCATCGGTAACGGCCATTTTACTTAATTCAAATTCCGTATCGTTCATCTTTATTAAAGAAACTGTACCTACAATACTGTCATTGTATTTAGCATAAAAGATCATTCCACCTTTATCTATTATTTCCTCTTGCGGATTGGACAACACACGTTCGTCTTTGGGTTCGATTTTAAAATATCTGCTAAGCCATTCTTCGTTCAATGTTTTTATCGGTTCCTTTAAATCGGAAGAAAAAGGGATAATTACAACGGTATTCTCTACATTCATGATAAGTACTGATTTAGCTTAATTCTAATAAACGTTTACCGCCTGCTAGTTCCTTGATAGTGATAACAGAATGGGAATCAGGGATAAGGTTTGGGATATTTTCTGCCCATTCGATAAAGCACCAGTTCCCAGAATATAGATATTCATCTGCTCCCATATCTAATGCTTCAGTTTCGTTTTTTAATCTATAGAAATCAAAATGGTAAACAACTTGATTGTCCACGGTATGATATTCATTAACTAAAGAAAAGGTTGGACTACTTGTTGCTTCCGTTACACCGAGCTCCTTTGCTAATTGTTTTATAAAAGTGGTTTTTCCAGCCCCCATATCTCCGTGAAAAAGAATCACTTTATTTGGTTTTTCAGCAACAATTTTACGTGCTGTATTTTCGATTTCATCTAATGAAAAAATAAATTCCATACTTTTAATAATTATGAATTATAAGTTATGAGTGCTAGATAATGATATCGGCATTTCATTAAACTTTAAACATTTTTAAACTTTAAACTTTTCAAACCTGAAACTTTAAACGTTAAACCCTTTTTTTACTTTGGATTAAAAATCAAAAACGGAATAATCATTTCTTCCAATGAAATCCCACCGTGCTGATAGGTGTTTCTGTAATAACTCACATAATGATTGAAGTTATTTACGTACGCCAGAAACAAATCATTTTTTGCAAAAATATAAGAACTACTCATATTAATTGCAGGTAAACCTATTTTTTTTGGTTCCTTGACCGCATAAACATCTTTGTACTCATACGTTAGGCTGCGCCCCGTTTTGTAACGTAAATTAAGGCTGGTATTTTTATCACCCACCACTTTTGATGGGTTTTTGACATTAATTGTTCCATGATCGGTCGTTAATATCAATTTGAAGCCCAGTTTTTGTGCTTGTTGAATAATTTCTAATAACGGCGAGTTCTTAAACCAGCTCAAGGTCAACGAGCGATACGCTTTATCATCGGAAGCAAGTTCTTTAACCACGTCCATTTCTGTTTTAGCATGCGATAGCATGTCGACAAAATTATATACTACGGTAACCAGATCGTTGTCTTTTAGACCTTTAAAATTCTCTACCAGCTTTTTACCTGCAGCCAAATTGGTAATTTTGAAATAATCTTCTTTAATGTTTAGTCCTAATCGTTTCAACTGCGCTGATAAAAACTCTGCTTCATACAAGTTTTTACCACCTTCTTCGGGATCATTTTTCCAATATTGCGGAAACTGTTTTTCCATTTCTAATGGTGTCAAACCAGAGAAAATAGCGTTTCTGGCATATTGGGTAGCCGTGGGAAGAATAGAAAAATAAGGAACTTCCTTTTCCAGTTTATAATAGTTAGACACTTCGCTTTCAAAGGTTTTCCATTGGTCGTAGCGCAAATTATCAATCACCACAAACAAAATAGGTTTGTCTTTTTTTACAATTTCGGGAACGACTAATTCTCTAAATAAAGTATGAGATTGAATGGGTTTGTCTGCTTTTGGTAAAAACCAGTCCTCATAATTGCGTTCGATGAATTTTCCAAACTGCGAATTGGCTTCTGCTTTTTGGGATTCCAAAATTTCAATCATCCCATGATCGTTGATATTCTCCAGATTAAGCTCCCAGAAAATCAATTTTTTGTACAATTCTACCCAGTCTTCATAGGAATTTACCATCGCCATTTCCATGGATATTTTTCTAAACTCTTTTTGGTAGTCTAAGGTAGTTTTTTGCGAAATCAAACGGGAATGATCTAGGTTCTTTTTCAAACTCAATAAAATCTGATTCGGATTCACCGGTTTAATCAGGTAATCGGCAATTTTAGAACCTATCGCTTCCTCCATTATGTATTCTTCCTCACTTTTGGTGATCATAATCATCGGAACGGAGGATTTTTTCTCTTTCATTTCAGAGAGTGTTTCTAGTCCGCTCATGCCGGGCATATTTTCATCTAAGAAAACAATGTCAAAATTCTCGTTTTCATATATATCAATCGCATCTCGACCGTTGTTACAAGTAGTGACACTGTAGTTTTTCTTTTCCAGGAACAGTATGTGTGGTTTCAAATAATCGATTTCATCGTCTACCCAAAGTATTTTTATCTTATCCATATATTTTATAAATAGTATTCAAAAGTTCTAATTTATTGTGCCAATTTACAGCTTTTTGAGGCGCTTATTTCCTAATATTATGATAAAATTTCTTGATAAAATTAGAGACTCGTACAAGCAATAAAATAGAATCAAGAATGAAAATAAAGAAAAAAGAATATAGAATAAAGTAAAATGAAAAAAGACGAGAGAGGAGTCACAAGATTAAAAACCATTACCTACTAATCTCTAACATCTACATTGTAACCTCTAATTTGTATTCTCTGATCTTTTTTAATTTAACTATCTATTAATAAGTAAGTTAATTACACGAAAACATTTTATGGCTAATTTCACTTAACTTTCCTTAATATTTAAACTCTCCTTTTGTCACACCTACAAATCGTCACGAATAGTAAAGTTCGATTTTATTGTCAAAACTATAGCGTGACCTGCTAAAAAAAGACCAACACCTTTAACTTAAGAACGCCTAAATAGGAGGTATTGTTGTCTATTCTAAATTGGGATGTAGCAATAAACAGCACATTAATAAATTATTGTAACATAGCACAATAAGATTGAAGCAAAAATTATGATAACAGTAGGTGTCATTTTTTAATCTTTGAATCTGTGGCAATAAATTGAAACAGTCCTTCGAGCTTTTACACTTCGCTATCTGGGCATAAAAAAATATAATTGTAGAATTTTAGGTTGTTACTTATATTAAATTATTGGTATTAACACAAAAAATTAATGTAGTTTCATAGCATTTCACTTATTTTTTACTTAAATTTATGCATAACATAAAACCATCTATTATGACTGTAAACGAAATATTAAAGAAAAAAGGAAATGAAGTTCACTCCATACCTTCTACTATTACGGTTTATGAAGCCTTAAGGATAATGGGAGAAAGAAATGTTGGGGCTGTTCTAGTAATTGAAGATGATAATTTGAAAGGAATATTGTCTGAAAGAGATTATGCCCGAAAAATTGTTTTGAAGAATAAAGCTTCAAAGGATACCTTTGTTCATGAAATCATGGATAAAGAAATCGTTAGTGTAAAACCAACCGATGATTTAGATTATTGTATGGATTTAATTACCAATAAAAGAGTTAGACATCTACCTGTTTTGTTAGAGGAGAAAGTAGTTGGAATTATTTCTATTGGTGATGTGGTAAAATCAATCATTGAATTACAAAAAAACACGATCGATCATTTAGACTCCTATATCCACGGCACTAAAGCTTAATAGGTACCAAATCATTCTAACTTAGAGAAATGCTTTATGGCAACTATTTTTCTTTCTATTCTACTTCTAGCACTTGGAATGGCAGGTATTGCCATCAAAATCTTAGTGAAAAAAAACGGACGATTTTCAGGTACTTGTAGTAGTAATAATCCATTAGTACAAGGCGATGGGGAGGCATGTGGTATATGTGGTGCTAAACCACAGGAAAAATGTAAATCTTAATGCAATTCTTTTATCCGTTTCTTTAAACTTTCAGAAGTATAGGTTTTCCATTTTCCGTTTTCGTCATAAATAAAATAAACCTCCAATTTTAAGTTTTCGTTTTTTTCCAAAAAGCCAATCGATTTTTTTAAACCCATCACCATGAAAGCGGTAGCATAAGCGTCAGCTGTAATTCCATCATCGGCGATTACTGTGGTACTTAGTAAATTATGTTTGGCAGGGTAACCCGTTTTAGGATCAATGATGTGAGACAATTTTTGATTTTCCTCAATATAAAATTTTCGGTAATTTCCAGAAGTGGCTAGCGCTCTATTGTTTAAGTTTACGACTGCTTCTAATTTTCTTTCTGTAGATTTTTCTTCACTAGGTTGATCGATTCCTACTTTCCATTCTTCATTTTCTTTTTTTCCTTTGGCCTTTATTTCGCCTCCTAATTCGACTAAGTAGTTGTCTATTCCTTTACTTTCAAGAAAATCTGCTATCACGTCTACTGAATAACCTTGCGCAATAGCATTGAAGTCAATCTTAATGGCTGGTTTTTCTTTTATAATTTTGTTATCCTTTAAGGTCACCATTTTATAATTCACTAATTGTAGTAAGCTATCTACTTTGGCTTTGTTTAAGGTGTTTTTTGTCGTTGGTCCAAAGCCCCAGGAATTAACCAATGGCCCCACGGTAATATCAAAATTCCCTTCTGTTTTTTTAGAAACTTCAGCAGATTTATTAAAAACCACTTTGAAATAATCATCTACGATAACATTCTCTTCGTTGTTGTTTATTCTAGAAATAATCGAAGTCGGAATCCATGTAGACATTGAACCATCAATCTCGGCTAGTAACGAATCAACAGCTTTTTTGTAAAGAATACCATCGTTAGATAAATAAGTGATGTGGTAGGTTGTTCCTTGCGAATTTCCTTCGAGCTTAATTATTTCTTTTTTGTCAGAAGTACAACTCGCTAGGATTAATAGCGTGCTGAGAAGAGGAAGTAGTACATTTTTCATACATTTATTTTTAACCTCCAAAATCATCAAATGCTATATTCTCTGGCGGAACTCCCAGTTCGTCGAGCATTTTAAATACGGCTGCATTCATCATTGGTGGACCGCAAATGTAATATTCTATATCTTCTGGCGCTTCATGGTTTTTTAAGTAATTATCAAATAGGACATTATGAATAAACCCGGTGTATCCCGTCCAATTGTCTTCGGGTAAAGGTTCAGAAAGTGCGACGTTGTAATTGAAATTGGGAAATTCTTCTTCAATTTTCTTAAATTCATCGGTATAAAAAACCTCTCTCGAAGATCTTCCTCCGTACCAAAAACTCACTTTTCTGTTTTTTTCTTTTACGGTATGAAAAAGATGGAATAAATGAGAACGTAATGGCGCCATTCCTGCTCCTCCGCCTATATAAATCATTTCTCTTTGTGTAGGCTTAATATGGAAATCCCCGAAAGGACCTGCAATATTGACTTTGTCACCTGGTTTCAACGAAAAAACATAAGAGGAGGACACGCCTGGATTCAACTTCATAAAACCGCCATTTTTTCGGTCAAATGGGGGAGTAGCAAGTCGGATGTTGAGAATAATTATGTTGCCTTCTGCTGGATGATTTGCCATAGAGTAGGCTCTAAATATAGATTCTGGATTTTTCATTTTCAAATCCCAAATTCCAAATTTGTCATAATCTTCTTTGAAACGGTCGTCAATTTTGTAAAGATCATTTTTAAAATCAACTTCGCACTCCGGAATATCTATTTGAATATAAGATCCCGACTCAAAGTCTAAAAAATCACCTTCGGGTAATTTAACCACTAATTCTTTGATATAGGTAGCTACATTGTCATTCGAAACGACTTCACATTCCCATTTTTTTATACCCATAACGCTAGCAGGAATTACTATTTTCATATCCTGCTTTACTTTTACTTGGCATCCTAATCTCCAGTTGTCTTGCTGTTCTTTTCTTGAAAAATAAGGTGTTTCAGTTGGTAATATTTCACCTCCACCAGATAGTATTTGGCATTTACACATTCCGCAAGTGCCACCGCCACCGCAGGCTGAGGGTAGGAATATTTTCTTATTGGACAACGTGGAAAGCAGGGTTGAACCCGCTTCAGTTTCAAGCATATCCTCTTCGTTTATGAGTATCTTGACTAATCCTGAAGGAGTAAGCTTTGATTTGGCAAACAGAATTATATAGACAAGTAGCGAATTGAAGAGTAAAAAAACAATTACGCTACTGATTATTGTTGTGCTATTAATACCTAATATTATCATTTTCAATTTGATTATAGATTTATAACGAAATCCCCATAAAGCTCATAAATGCAATTGCCATTAATCCAGTTAAAATAAACGTAATCCCTAAACCTCTCAAAGGGCCAGGAACATTAGAATATCGTAATTTTTCTCGAATAGCAGATAAAGCAACTATGGCTAGAAACCATCCCACACCAGAACCAAAAGCGAAAATAGTGGCTTCACCTAAGCTCGCGTATTCTCTTTCTTGCATAAATAACGCCCCTCCTAGAATCGAGCAGTTTACCGCAATTAACGGCAAGAATATCCCCAAGGAACTGTACAATGCGGGTGCATATTTTTCAACAATCATCTCTACTAATTGTACAATAGAGGCAATTGTTGCAATAAACATTATAAAACTTAAAAAACTAAGGTCAACGGTTTCAAAGTCGGGAGATAACCACCGTAAGGCTCCCGCTTTTAAGACATATTTCTCTAATAGATAACACACAGGAACCGAAATAGATAATACAAAAGTCACTGCAAGTCCTAGCCCCACAGCACTTTTCACGGTTTTAGAAATGGCCAAATAGGAACACATGCCTAGAAAATAGGCAAATATCATGTTCTCAATAAAAACCGCTTTTATAAATATATTGATGTGTTCCATGATGAAATGTTTAAATCGTGTTTATTAAAGTATTATTTCGATTCAATTAGTTTTTGATTTCGGCTTCTTTGAATCCAGATAAGAATCCCTACAATGATTAGCGCCATAGGCGGCATGATGACCAGGCTATTGTTAAAATAACCTAATTTGTAAATGGACTCTGGAATGATACGATACCCCATCAGTTCTCCAGAACCAAATAGTTCCCGAATCATAGAAACGATTACCAAAATCAACCCATAGCCAAAACCGTTTCCAATTCCATCTAAAAAAGAAGGCCAAGGTTTGTTAGACATAGCAAAGGCTTCTAGACGTCCCATGATGATGCAATTCGTGATAATTAATCCAACAAAAACGGATAACTGCTTACTTACGTCAAATACAAAAGCTTTTAAAAATTGATCAACTAAGATTACCATCGCGGCAACCACCGTTAATTGAACGATAATCCGAATGCGATTTGGAATAATATTTCGAATAAATGAAATAATAACATTCGAAAAGGCACAAACTACGATTACCGCGAGAGCCATAACAATCGATGGTTTCATTTTTACCGTAACGGCCAATGCGGAACAGATCCCCAATACCTGAACGGTGATGGGATTATTATCATTTAATGGATCGTATAAAAGTCTTTTATTTTTTGGCGAAAATAAAGGCTCTTTTGTCTTCTTTGGTTTTGCAGGAACTGCGATTGTTTCTTTGCTCATATCCTGTTATTTTAGTTTGTAAATGCTATTGCTTCCTGTTTTTTAAAATAGGGGATGTAATTGTTTAATGTTCTTTCAAACATTTCTGTTACCCCTTTACTCGTAATTGTTGCACCCGAAATAGCATCAACACCATGCATATCATTTGGTTTTGCGCCTCCTTTAATTACGGTAACCGAAACAAATTTGCCCGATTCATCAAATATTTGCTTCCCAATAAACTGCTGTTGGAATTTTTGCGTTTCAATCTCGGCACCAAGTCCAGGAGTTTCACTTTTGTGACCAAAACTGACTCCGTAAACAGTATTCATATCACTTTCAAGTGAAATAAATCCCCATATAGGTCCCCACAATCCTTTTCCTCTTATCGGAATAATGTAAAATGATTTCCCCTCTTTATTGCAAATGAATAGCGGAAACAACTGTTCATTTTCTTTTCCTGTTTTAACTTTATCTAATTCCTTTTTAAGGTCAATGTCAAAAGCAGTAACACTTCCTGTTACTTGTTCGCCTTTATTGTTCAATACAATTTGTTGAGTAATGTATTTATTAAAGGCAGCTTCGGTGGCGGCAGTTTCAGTAGGAATCGAAACACTGGTTAGTATATTTTTCATTTTTTCAACCCTAACATTCTTCTCCTGATAGGGAGCAAGACTTATGGCAGTCACTGATAGCAGTACGGCAATGACTACCACCATAACAGAGGAAAAAATAAACGTGGCTTTGTTACTGTCTTTATCCATTTTGATTACGTATTGGATTAACTCTTTTTAATCTTCTTTTGATATTTGCTTCTACAACATAATGGTCTATTAAAGGCGCCATGACATTCATAAATAAAATCGCTAACATCATTCCTTCGGGGTAAGCGGGGTTAAAAACTCGAAAGAGAATTGCTAGTAGTCCTATTAAAAAACCATATATGTATTTTCCGGTATTTGTTTGTGTTGCACTCACAGGATCGGTCGCCATAAAAATTGCGCCAAAGGCAAATCCTCCTAATACTAAATGATGTAGCGGACTAATTTGCATTAAAGTATTCAATCCAAAGAAATTAAAGATCACTGCCATCAAAAATCCACCGGTGAATACCGAGGCCATTATGCGCCAACTACCAATTCCTGTATATAATAAAATACCAGCGCCAATCAAGCAAGCAAGCGTAGATGTTTCCCCTACAGAACCAGGAATAATACCTATAAAGGATTCCATCATGCTCGGAATTTTATCAGCAAAACCAGCTGCAGCATCGCCTAATGGAGTTGCGCCACTATATGCATCAACAACGGCTTGTCCTTTGTCAGTACTCGTGTTTATCCAAACTTCGTTTCCAGACATTTTGCTTGGATACGCAAAAAATAGAAACGCTCTAGCGGTAAGCGCAGGGTTTAAAATATTCATTCCTGTTCCACCAAAAACTTCTTTACCTATAATAACTGCAAATATCGTCGCTACCGCCAGCATCCACAAGGGGACATCAATGGGCATTATGAGCGGAATCAACATGCCTGAAACTAAAAAGCCTTCATTAATAGTATGTTTTCTAATAATGGCAAAAATAAACTCCGTCGTCAATCCTGCTCCGTAAGAAACTATAATTAGGGGTAGTGCTTTGATGGCTCCGAAAATAAAATTATCCATTAGAGAAACATTCGTAATTCCTAAAGCGTGGTGGTGTTGGTAACCAATATTCCACATCCCAAATAATAAACAGGGAACTAAAGAGAGCACCACTAATATCATCGTACGTTTTAAATCGATAGCATCGCGCACATGTGTTCCTTTACTTTTTGTAGTATGATTAGGTACAAATAGGAAGGTTTCAAACGCGTCAAATGCGGGATAGAATTTTTCTAGTTTCCCCCCTTTTTCAAAATTAGGTTTGAGATTGTTCAGTAAGTTTCTAAGTGGCTTCAAATTCAGATTTTTTTAATGATTAAATTTGGTAACTATTAGATTGTATGGGTATTATGTATTGTTAATTAATTCATTAGATCGAACGATTAAAATGTCAGTTCGAGTATTTTTTGCGTAATGAAATGAAGCGAAAAATGTATCGAGAACCGTTTTTTAATGAAATTTTCCTTGTTCTCGATACAATCCCGACGAATCGGAATCACTCGAACTGACGAAAAATCAGCATCAAAAAACAACAACCTTAACTACTAACTAAACTCCTTCCTTACCATATCAAGACCATGACGTATGATTTCTTGCGATTTGATCTTGGATGTACAGACTAATTCGCAGAGTGCAAAATCTTCTTCTACTACTTCATATATTCCTAATTTTTCCATCATGTCGATGTCTTCAATTAAGATTGATTTTAAAAGTTGAACGGGGTAAATATCCATAGGAAAAACTTTTTCATATTGTCCTGTCATTACAAAAGGACGTTCTTCGCCATGTAAATTGGTATTTAAATCATGTTTTTTATTTGGTGTCAACCAAGAGAAAAAAGTACGTGACACACTAAATTTATCTAAGCCGGGCGCTAGCCATCCCATAAACTCATATTCATTGCCTTCAGGGATTACAGTAATTTGGGAATCATAGAAACCCAAATAACCGTCAGCTGGAATTTGGCTACCAGACAAAATAGAACCACTGATGATTCTGTTGTCGCCTTTTTTTAGCCCTGCTTCTGTAAGAATATTTTTTATAGACGAACCCACAATCGTTTTATAATATTTGGGGTTGTTAATCTGAGAACCTGTAACTGCAAGGATTCGAGTAGCGTCAAAAATTCCTTCATCAAATAATTTCCCCATAATGACTACATCTTGTGGATTGATGTACCATACTACTTCTCCTTTGTTAATAGGATCAATGTGGTGAATTTGAATGCCAACATTTCCCGCTGGATGAGGACCAGAGATCGTATTGATTTGTACATTTTGAGCCTGACTAAAAGCAGGAGCAGGGGCGGTATTCGCTTGAACGTTTAAATGTATTTTTCCAGTCGTTAATTGCTTCAAAGCATTAATTCCCGTTTGAAAATAAGACTCTTTCCCTGACATGATAAAATCAGTATCAGGAGCTAATGGATTCGTGTCAAAGGCAGATATGAAGATGGCTTTTGGGCTCTCGCTTGGATTCGCGATAGTTCCATAAGGACGTTGGCGGATAAACGGCCAAACACCACTATTCAATAGTAGGTCAATGATTTCTTGTCGAGAAAGTTGGTTGGGATTTGATTTGGTAAATCCAAGTTGTTTTATTTCCCTGTCAGCAAGGATTTTTATTTCTAAAATGACTCTTTTCTGGCCACGAAGAATTTCAATTACTTCACCACTCACGGGAGAGCAAAACTGAATTTTTTTATTGTTTTTATCGTAAAATAGCGGAGTTCCAGCTTCTACATTGGCACCAGCTTTCACTAATAATTTGGGTGTTAGCCCCACAAAATCTTTTGGTTTTATAGCAAATATTTCCGCCACAGGCAGGTCTAATACTGTCTTAGCAGCTTCACCGATCAATTTGAGATTCAATCCCCGTTTAATTTTAATATATTCACTCATACATTAATTTATTTTTAGTGGGTATTACTTATGATTTTCTGGTATAGGAATATAATTCTAGTATGCTATAAGATTAAGTTTATTATTTATTTGTTAAAAAAATGGAAGTATAAAGTACTAATTTAATGAATTTGTGTCAAAACACCAACAATAAAAACATTTTAGTTAAGGAATAATGTATAATTGGACAGAAAGTTCATTTTTATAAAGAAATGATTTTCAAAAGAATAGCCTTAAAATAAATTTTAGGAGCAGAGGGATTGTGGCTTCAAGCCCGACAGCTCCTGCTGTCCGCTATATCTCTTTATCCCGATAAGCGGGGATAAAGAGGATGCCGCTTCCATCAGGGCTAGAAATCACGAATGTGTTTTATAAGAATAAAAAAATCACTGTTGATTAAAAGTGATTTTTTCAGTAATAGAAAAGTTAAAAAGAAACTCAATTACGAACCTAAATGAGGAAAACCGTAACAATAGGAACTTAGTTCTCAATATATTTGTCAGTGAAAAATTTAAAAAATTGATTTAACAAAATAAATCCTATATTTGAACACCACGAAAAACAAAATTAATCCACAACAAGAAGATGCAGCGCATTTGTTTTTGTTGTGGATTTTTGTTTCGAGTAAAGAGAGAGAATTTTATTAAAAGAGGTATAAACTTTATGTTATATACTAGTTAGGTGCAAGCGTAACTTACGAAACTACATATTTGAAACAATAATAATATAAAACAAGAGTATATAAAACAAAATGACTTTAGAACATAAAAATCAATTATTTCGCTTGGCGACTGTATTATATGCTGACAATAATTACGAAGTTGCACCAAAAACAATACACAGAAAAATTATAGAATCGTCGTTATTAGATAACGAAAATAGACAAATGAGTATTCACGATATAATAGATTATATTGATGAAAATTATCATTTCACGTTTGATGAGGAGGAAATTAAATCCATTGTAAATAACCCTAAAGAGAAAGGGTTTAATGTTGGTAAAGATAAGGGAAATGAATATTTAGTAAGTCTTACCGAGCAAAGAAAACAAACTCTCTTATCCAAAGTTAACAAACAAAATATTGATTATTTTATTCAAGAATTCATTGAAAAAGATGAAAAAACTAATGAAGTAATCGACTCAAAAAGTTTATTATATAAATTTTTATACGAGCTTATAAATTCAAATATAAGTGGATTTTCAAAGCTATTAAATAGTAAAAAGCAACTCACTGAACTAATAAATGTTGAACAATCTCAATTTAATGAATTAGAAAGAGAAATTATAAACTCGTTTTTAAGTTGGGATAATGATGGAAAAAACAAAGCTATATTCGATATTGCAAGTTATGGAATTGAATACTGTTTAATAACAAATAATTCAGAAAACTCAATACATCTAGACAATTTAAAAAACAAAACTTTTTATCTCGATACAAATGTAATATTTAGAGCATTAGGTATTAATGGTGAAAACAGACAAAAAAGAACGTTGTCCTTTTTGTCAAAATTTAATGAGGCTGGTGAAACGCTTGTCATATCGCGCTTCTCTGAAATGGAATTTAAGGCATCTATAAAATATTATATTGCTCAAATTGCTAAACATAATTCACCTCGGATCAATCCAAAAATCTTCACAACACATATTGCGCAAAGTGATTTTTTTGACTTTTACCATAAATGGCGAATGAATAGAATCAATACAAGTTTAGAATACTTTGAATCACATATTAATGTGTTATTTGATGAATTTATAAGAAAGTTCAAAGCATCTATCGATTATGCAATCCCATTTGATGAAAAAGATGAAAAAGAAATTAAAATATTAAATGAAATTGCAAACAATATTCATAGTTTTAAATCAGCAGAAGGTTCAATGAATGGTTTTGAAACTTCAATATGGGATGCAAAAAACATACATTTAATAGAAAAAAGAAGAGGTGGAAAAAATGCTAATTTGGTTGAAACTAAATACTTTTTTTTATCAACAGACCAAGGTTTAAGAAGATGGGATTTTCAAAAAGGTATTGGGACTCCAATTATTTTATTACCGAGCCAATGGATGAGTATTTTACTTCGGTACGTTAATCGTACAAGTGATGATTTTAAAAGCTTCGTTAGTTTTCTTAATATGCCACAAAGTGAAAAAGAAATCTCATATGAAAAACTTCAATTAATATTAACAGGGATTAGTGAGATTACAGAGGATGCAGAAAAACAATCCTCATTAATAAAAGTTCTTGTTGAGAAAAAATTTAAAGATGTTATTCAAAATGGATATAGTGACGATGAAATTATAGAACAATCTAAATCATTTGCTAAAACAGAACTTGAAAAAGATTTAGGAGAACTTTCAGAAAAACATTCCGTTTTGGAAGATAAGTTTGAATCACATAAAGAAGTTTCACAAGTTAAAATTGACAGTCTTGAAACTAAAACTGACGATCAGATTACAAAACTTACCCTTAAAGAATTAGAAGTTAAAAGCCTAAAAGCTGAATTAAAGCAAAAAACAGTAAAAGAAAACTTGACTAAATGGCAAAACCCCGCATATTTGATGATTCTATTAGGTTTAATTATAGTTCTATTCATTGCATTACAGTTTTGTTTTATAACATCAGATTACAACTATTCATATAAACTTATTTGTAATATTGACCAATTAGAAAGTGAAACACTAAAAACAACATTTAGAACATTAATGTATTCGCCTTTTATTGGACTTTGGTTAATTGGAACATTTTGCTGGAATAGATTGGGAAAATCTACTCATAAACAAAATAAGATTATTGAATTTGAAAATGAATTCGAAAAAAATCACTTATAAAGCGAGGAAAAGTATTGATAAACAAGAACGTCAGCACCTAACAGCTGTTTTGATATAGCTGGAGTTTAGTGGAATTATCGTTTCGCATCAACTTTTCGTTAAGCCGAAAATTGAGCGGTTACGAACTTCCAGCCATCTCAAAGTGGCGAAACGTTGGCAGTAACTGTACCCGAAAAAAACATAAGAATCAACCAAATAGAATAAAGAAAATATGAAAAAAATGATGTTCTTACTTGCCTTTTTTACTGCTAGTAATTTTACTTATTCACAAGTCGACAAAGTTGATGATGCAATAAAAAATCTAATGAAAAAAAATAGGATTGTTGGTTTGCAATTAGCAGTAATTAAAAATAATAAGATTGTGAAAACAAGTCATTACGGTCTGGCAAATATTGAGGATTCGATTGCCGTTGATAGTGAAACAGTTTTTAGCATTAATTCTATGACTAAATCCTTTACGGGAGTTGCCATTATGCAATTAGTGGAAAATGGTAAATTAAATCTTGGCGAACCTATTTCAAAATATTTGGATAAGCTACCTAAAACTTGGCAAAATATTACAGTAAAACAAATAGTGACTCATAAATCGGGACTTCCTGAAATTTGGGATTCACAAGGAAATTTGTTATCTGAAAATAGTGAAACTTTATTCCAAAAAATAAAAGAATTGCCTCTTATTTTTACACCTGGTAAAAAGTTTAGAGACAGTCAAGCGAATTACCTACTGCTTGGAATGCTTATTGAAAAAATAAGTGGACAGTCATTTGAAAAATTCATTACAGAAAACCAATATAAAAAAGCGGGAATGAAGAATTCCATCAAAGCTGAGATAGGCGATTTTTACAACATAAATAAACACTCCGCAAAGCCCTATTCTTATTTTAGAAATAATATTCTAACCAATGTGTATCAACCGATACCTTCAAATTTGTATCCAGCCGGTGGAATCTATTCAACGGCAACTGAAATGGCACAATGGTTAATCGTATTACAAAGTAATCAATTAATTAATGCCGAAAATCTAAATACGCTTTGGACTCCCATCCGATTAGATAATGGAGAATTATATCAAGAAAACGGTTTTCTGAATCAAAGTTTGATTGGTTTTTATTCCTCTTCAAGAGTTGAAAATCCTGTAATTGCCTCGGTCGGTGGTAATAGAAATGCTTTATACATTTATCCAAAAGATAATATTTCAGTAGTAATTTTGACAAATTTAGTGGGTTCTCGTCCTGAAAATTTTATAGAAGAAATTGCGAATTTATATTTAGCGGAGAAAAAATAACAACTACTGAAAACAGCCGTTTTGATATAGTTTGTGATTTAGTAGAATTACCGTTTTGCATCAAGTTTTCGTTTAGCCGAAAATTGAGCAGTTACGAATTTCCAGCCATCTCAAAGTGGCGAAACGTAAACAATTTTAATATAACAACGAATGAAAACAAAGATTACTTTATTACTTTTAATCAACATGATAGCAATGGCTAGCTATGGTCAATATGATTGGACACAAGGTCAGTTAATCCTAAAAAATGCGGATACACTCGTCGGTGAAATTCGTCTACCTATGATTTCGAAAAATCTTGTCGCGATAAACGGGGAAGAAAAAATAAGTTTCAGAAAAGATCGCAAATCTGAAAAAATAACATATGGCGAAAGTCAAGTAGACAGAGTCATATTTAAAAATTCGGATTCTGAAGTTGCCTATTTTGAATATATAAATTTATCTGACACTAAAAAAGGGCTATTTAAAAGAATAACCAAAGGAAAAGCAAATCTGTATGCAAGAAATGTCAGTATATCATCTGGCGGCTATATGACCTCTGGCGGAGTCAGTGGAGGAATGTGGAATTATTCTACAACTGATTTCAATGAATTTTATATTTTGCGAGAAAATGAATCAGCGGTAAGCCCTCTAGTTACAGCTGGAATCTCACGTTCGTTCAATAAAAGAGCTATCGAATATTTTAGCGATTGCCCTAGTTTGGTTTCCAAATTAGAAGCCAACATTTACGGAAAGAATGATATCCTAAAAGTTGTAGAAGAATACAACAAAAACTGTTTATAACAGCCGTTTGAGCTAGTTGGAATTTAGTGGAATTACCGTTTCGCATCGGGTTTTCGTTAAGCCTGAAAATCAGTGCTTACGAAGCGCAAACCATCTCAAAGCGGCAAGACGTTAGAAAAAAAAGATATCTCTATGAAACAGAATTATACAATCAAAAATGGCGGATTCATTTTTGATGCAAAGAAAATGGTCATTGATGACGTTTCAAAAGAACAAATTTGGAACCACCAAAGCTAGCTTAGATTTGCAATTTGTGCACGCAAAGAATGTCAACTATATAATGAACATGTAAACAATAGGAATAGCCACAATAGAAGGATTATTAAAATAAACATTAGGGCCTAATTATAACTAACAATTTTTTTTATGAAATTATCTAAAACCTTATATTTAGTAGTAGCAATACTGTTTTTATCAGTAAGCACTTTTGGACAAAAAGTAAATGATAAGATATATTTAATTGAAAATGATTTAAACCATTGGGATAAATCTAAAAACAAAAAATGGACATTAAAAGAAAGAATGGCATTTTACAACGTAAATGCGGTAAGTATCGCTGTTATTAAAGATTACAAAATAGAATGGTTAAAGGCATACGGTTATGCAGATAGTAGTGAAAAAAAACTAGCAACAACACAAACTCTTTTTCAAGCGGCTTCAATAAGTAAATCTTTCAATAGTTTAGCGATATTAAAACTAGTGGAAGAAGGGAAATTAGGATTAGATGAGGATATCAATACTTATTTAAAAGAATGGAAATTCCCGTACGATTCTATTTCTAAGGGTAAGAAAATAACAATAGCACATTTATTAAACCATACGGCAGGTTTATCAGTTGGCGGTTTCCAAGGCTATGCAAAGGGAGAAAAATTGCCAACGACAATAGAAACTCTTGATGGATTAAAACCTTCCAATTCAAATGCTGTTCGGTCTCTATTTGAACCGGGTTTAAAATTCCAATATTCAGGAGGTGGAACTACAATTACTCAATTAATTCTGGAGAATACAACGGGAGAGAAATACGAAGATTATTTGCTAAAAAATGTTTTAACTCCATTAGGAATGAGCAACAGTTCTTTTAATCAACCTCCCGCTAAAGGGAAAGAAAATATACTTGCAACAGGATATAATGTAGATAAAGAAGTGGTAGGAAAGTACCATATATATCCCGAAAAGGCTGCAGCTGGTTTATGGACAAATCCAACAGATTTATCAAAATATATCATTGAAACGCAATTATCATTATTGGGAAAATCAAATAAAATACTATCTAAAGAAATGTCGGTAAAAAGATTAGATACTAATTTCGGAGTATTCTTAAATGATTTTAATGGGGTGAAGTATTTTGGGCATAGTGGCGGTAATGAAGGCTTTGTATGCTATTATGTAGGTAGTTTTGAAGATGGAAACGGGGTAATAGTTATGACAAATGGTAGAGTATCAACGATTATAAAAGAAATAGTTAACAGTATTGCAAGTGTAAATAATTGGAAAAACTACCCATTGGAATCCCAAAAAGAATCTATTTCTTTAACGATAAGAAAAGAAAGCCAAAACAACATTGATAAAGGTATTGAACTCTACAAAAATCTTAAAAAAAATAAGAATAATGAATACAATTTCTCTAATGAAAGCGAACTCAATCAATTGGGCTACGAATTTTTAAGAGATGCAAAATTAGAATCAGCCATTAAAATTTTTAGTCTAAATATCAATGAATTTCCAAATTCGTCAAATGTTTATGATAGTCGTGGGGAAGCTTATTTTAATAAAAAGGAATATTTGTTGTCAAAAAGCGATTATTTAAAAGTGTTAGAATTAGAGCCAACAAACCAAAACGCAAAAGAAATGCTTTTTAAAATTGAAGAATTATTGAAAAAGTGACAAGAAGATTCTCTATAAATTGCAAAAAGCATGTCTCTACACGCTAGTTTGCCGCTTGTGCCGCCAGAGAATATCAATTATTAATTAACTAAAATTGTTGTCAATACCATATCGTAAGATCAAAAATGAAGAAAATATTTAATTTAAAATTGAGTCTAGTGCTAGCTTTAGTAGTCTTCCAATTGGCACAGGCCCAATCTAAAAAAGCGGCAGTGTTATCAACTGAGTATTTAAAAGCAGCAAACTGGACCGTAAATAATTACCAATTCCCTTTGATGAAATGGGAAAATAAGGATACTTTAAAATATCAAATAGTAGGAGAGTTTACATACATGTCAAAAAAGAAGTGGGATAGTTTTCTGTCTGATTTAGAACTTCTTACTGGAATGAAAATAATTGAAGCAACAGATGGATCGGATGTTCAAATAACGGTGTTTTTTGGAGAGTTAAAAGATTATTTTGTAGAGACAAAAAACAAACTTCCTTTAACCGTAGATTTTAATATGAGTAACTGGAGCAATAGAACTTACAATAAACAATATCAATTAATGAAAACAAGTTTTTGTATTGTTCCGTCTAAGATTCAGAAATACAACCATGGAACTTTTTACCTTAAAAATTTGTTTTTAAAATCATTAGGTTTGTTAGGTGTTAATGATGATTCCTTTAGTTTGTTTTACAAATATTCTACAGATAATAACGACAGTTTTTCAAAAAGTGATAAACAAATTATCAAATTACATTATAATACAAACATAAAAGCGGGAATGAACTTAGAACAAGAGAAAAATACAGTCAACAATTCTATTGACTTGGAAGCACTTGTAAATGAAAAAATATAAGTATTTATGGATGATTAAATGTCACACATGTCTGTACTATGTTAGCGCAGATTTGCAATTTATACTATAAATAATTTCCTCACTTAAACAATAGAACCCAATTATACAAAGCTACGGCAAGCGTCCAGCTTGGGTCCGTAAAGAGTGCTACTATTTCAATAATAACGATAAGCAAAATAAAAAGTTTAATAAAATATTTAAAAACAAAGCAATCACAAATGAAAAATATAATCTACCTACTTAGCCTTATTGTATTGGCAACAGCAATCTTCTTAATTATCGAATATCCGGAATCTGGAAGAATACAAGTAATCGCTGGGGCTGTACTTATCATTGGATTTACTTTAAATATTTTTGGTTTTTTATTTAAAGCAAGCGCTAACAAAAACTAGAAACTAACAAGAGCAAATAATTTTTTATGAGAATGCACAAAAACGTTTACTTAGCATTGGCTATTTTATTTTTAATTTCGTTCATCTACTCCTTATTTGATACCGGAGCGACACACAAACTATTCTTTTGGGAGGTCAATATTTGGTTGTATCGAGTCTTTCGATTGGCAATAGCAGTACTGTTTATGAAATCGTATTGGGACATCAAAAAAGCTGAAAAAAGTACAGACCAATAAATACTGAGAACAGCCACTGAAGCCCAGAAAGGATGTAAATTGAAATCTTGAATATCGCAATACACAAGCCATTACAATAGATCCAAAATGAAAAAAATCCTTGTCTTTTTAATAGTACTTGTTTCGGTACCTACTTTCAGTTGAAGGAGTATTAATTTCAACAGTTTTAAAAGAAAATACCGTGGGTTTAAAGTAAAGGTAGCTAGTAAAAGCAGGTAAAAATACCTGTATTTTTGTAGGATAAATGGAGTACATTTACGTTTTTAAATTTCGGTAAAGAGGTTCGAAATTTTTAGGTAAAAACACAAAATGTGAATTTAAAACTAAACGAATTGAAAACATTTGAAACGGAGCGACTAGTTCTGACACCCACGACTACAGCTGATGCCGAATTTATTTTGGCGCTGTTCAATACCCCAAAATGGATTGAATTTATTGGGGATAGAAACTTGCAAAATGTTCAAGATGCTGAAGAATATATCTCGAATAAGATGATACCTCAAATCCAAAAAATTGGATTTGGAAATTATACGGTAACTAGAAAATTTGACCGTGTAAAAATTGGATCCTGCGGGCTTTACGATAGAGAGGGCGTAGAGGGTATCGATATTGGATTTGCTTTTCTTCCAGAGTATGAAAAGAAAGGATACGGTTTTGAAAGTGCTAATAAGCTAAAAGAACTTGCTTTTAGTGAATTCAATCTAACCGAAATTAATGGAATTACTTCAGAAAAAAACATCGGTTCTCAGAAACTATTGATGAAACTGGGGCTTCAGTTTCAAAAAAACATCAAACTAACAGACGATACCGAAGAGGTATTGCTATATAAATTAGCGTTTTAGAATAAAAAGTATCAATTTAGCAATGATAGAAATCGTGCCTACAAGAAAAGGGATATGCGGTAATTATAAAGCAATAGTAAAGGAATTACTGTATAGCCTGAGGAATGACAAGTTTAGCTAAAAAAGAATATTTTAAAACAAAAAGATATGAAAAAAGTGATGAGTTTAGCTGTGGTATTGTTGACTGGATTGACATGTCTAGCTCAAGGGAAAGTCGAGAAAACGAGTCCAACTTATAAGAAGATTCATAGTAAAGCGATTCTTGTAGATACACACAATGATTTCTTATCACAAGCAATGGACTACGGCGTCGCTTTTGATCAGGACTTGCGCGGGAAAACACATAGTGACTTAAAACGATGGAAAGAAGGGGGCATGGATGTGCAATTTTTTTCTGTTTTTAGTGACGGTGAGCAACCCAATCCCTATGATTTTGCAATGCGTCAAATGGATAGTTTAGATGCTGCTGTCAAACGTAATCTAGATAAAATTGTAAAAGTAGCCAACACTACAGAACTATATAAAGTAGTGAAGCAACACAAAATTGCCGCATTGATAGGCGTTGAAGGTGGCCATCAAATCGAAGATGACCTGAATAAACTAGATACGTTCTATAAAAGAGGCGCCCGCTATCTGACTCTTACCTGGAACAATTCTACATCTTGGGCAACAAGTGCTGCTGACGAAACACACAACAAAGATTTAAAACACAAAGGCCTGACTGATTTTGGAAAGCAGCTGGTACAACATATGAATGCATTGGGAATGATGGTTGATATTTCTCATGTAGGAGAACAGACTTTTTGGGATGTTATCGCTACTACCACCAAACCTATAATCGCTTCTCACAGTTCAGTTTATGCGCTTTGTCCGCACCAACGTAATCTCAAAGACGAGCAAATAAAAGCCATTGCTAAAAACGGAGGAGTCATCCAAGTAAATTTTAATTCTGGATTTCTTGATCCTACTATAGAAAAGAGAGAAGATACTTTTATTAAAAAGCACATGGCCGAGGAAGATTCTATCATGCTGGCAGTTCAAAATCGCCACGTTGCTTCTTCGACAATTTACAAAAAATACGATACAGAGGCACAGGACCTTCGAGCCTCTTTTGATCTTGTAATCAAGCACATTGAATATATCATCAACTTAGTTGGCGTTGATTATGTAGGAATTGGTTCTGATTTTGATGGTATTGAATTGCCACCACAACAATTAGATGACGCCACGACGTATCCACTAATTACAAAAGCACTGCTAGAAAAAGGATATAGTGAAAAGGACATCAGCAAAATATTAGGCGGAAACTTATTGCGTGTTTTGATTGCCAATGAAAAGCACTAAGCACAGCTTTTTTTCGAAACAAATTCTAAATAAATAGTGGGAGTGTCTGCATGGTAAATAACTAAACTCAGATTATGACAGGTTTAATCTCATTAATCCATACATCGGTTGCAAAAGATTTTTTAAAGCTAAAGCAAAATATACCAAAGTACATTCGTTTAACTATTTTTTAATCGACAGCTTCCGTTCATCAATTTAATTTTTGGTATTTTGCATTCCGAAATACTAATTTAAAATTGCCAGATTATGATTCCAAGAATAGCGATATTTCCCGAAACCAAAGTTATAGGAATGCGAATGACGATGTCTTATAGCGACTATAAAGCGAGGGAACTTTGGAAGCGTTTTATGCCGAGAAGAAAAGAAGTTTTAAATACAATTGGCACGGATTATTACTCGATGCAATTGTTCAGTCCTACTTTTTACGATAATTTTAATCCTACTGCGGCTTTTGAATATTGGACAGCTGTAGTAACAACTGATTTCGAAAAAATTCCTGAAGGGATGGCTTCTTTTACAATCAGCAGTGGCCTTTATGCTGTTTTTACTTATAAAGGTGATGCGAATGGAGCGCCTGCTGCTTTTGAATATATTTTTGCTACTTGGTTACCGAGCTCCGAGTATGTTTTAGATCATCGGCCTCATTTTGAAATTTTAGGTGATAAATATATAAATGACCATCCTGATTCTGAAGAGGAAATTTGGATTCCAGTTAAACTGAAAAAAAAAGTAAATTTGCCGCCTGAAATAAAATAATAAACGAGCTATCGTAATGAATGAAAATCAAAAAATAAAGGAGGTAGCAGCACTTTTTTTAAAATTAGGAATTATAGGTTTTGGAGGTCCTGCCGCGCACATTTCTATGATGCGCGAGGAAGTAGTGGTGAAAAAAAAATGGCTTGAAGAGCAACACTTTTTAGATTTAATAGGCGCCACAAATTTAATTCCGGGTCCCAATAGTACCGAAATGGCAATCCACATTGGTCATGAAAGGGCAGGATGGAAGGGGCTTATTGTTGCAGGATTGTGCTTTATCGTCCCAGCCGTTATGCTTACAGGAATCTTTGCTTGGCTTTATAAAGATTATGGACAATTACCGGAGATTCAACCTTTTTTATATGGCATTAAACCTGCTATCATCGCCATTATTCTAGGTGCTATTTTTCCTTTGGCAAAAAAATCCTTGAAAACAGTTCGATTAGGAATTATAGGGGTTGTGGTTTTGCTGCTTTCACTGTTGCAGTTCAATGAAATAGCACTTCTTTTTGGCGCTGGATTCTTGGCTTTATTTTGGAACTCTTTGACCAACAAAGACTTGAATAGTAAATGGAATAGTTTTATTCCGTTAACGTTGCTTCCGGTTTCTAAAACCGCTTTATTGGCACCAACGAACTTAAATTTATTTCTAATTTTCTTGAAAATTGGTGCAATCTTATACGGTAGTGGCTATGTGCTTTTTGCTTTTTTAGATGCCGAATTGGTAGCCAAAGGATTGCTAACACGAACCCAATTAATAGATGCTATTGCGGTAGGCCAATTCACGCCGGGGCCTGTTTTTTCCTCGGTTACTTTTGTAGGCTATCAAATCAATGGAATATCAGGCGCACTCATTTCAACGCTGGCGATATTTTTACCTTCATTTGTGTTTGTAGCATTATTGAATCCTTTGGTAAAGAAAATGAGAAATTCTAAGCCTTTTGCTGTATTTCTAGATGCTGTAAATGTGGCTTCTATAGCGATAATTGTATCCATCTGTTATGAATTAGGTAAGGAAACGATCACGGATTGGCGCACGATTTTAATAGCCATATTAAGCGTTGGGATTGTTTTTAAGTACAAGAAGGTAAATAGTGCCTTTGTTGTTTTGGGCGGAGCAGTATTGGGATACTTACTAACACTTGGAATATTTGATTACCTCGTTTAAACTCATTATTTTTTTAAAAAAAATATAATTTTGGAGCTAATACATGCGTTTTATTAGGAGGGCAGCATAGCAAAAAAGTCTTTAATTTGAATTGGGAATATGGCAAGAAATAGCGACTTCCGCTGATTTAAAAAATATAACAAATAAAAAAAACAGTATGATTCAATTATTTCTTTTAAACCCTGATTTTACTGATCAAAAGGCAGATAACAAGGGAAAACTCTATTATTGTCCAGACTGTGCTATTATTGAAGGTATTCTAAGCTACTATCCAGAGCTTAGGAAAGAATTAGACATCGTTTATGTAGACTTTGAAACCCCAAGAACGGCTATTGTAGCATTAATAGGAGAAGAGAATCAGGGTAGTCCTGTAGTTATCATTTCAAAAGAGGAAACTCATAATGTAGATGTTAGCTATTTTACAGCTTACGGGGACGTTCTGTTCATAAATTCTACTACTTTGATTGCAAAATTTTTATCTGAAAAATATAATGTTGGTCTTATGCATCTGTAGATAGAGCTAGATGTGGGAATTAACTGCCTTTGAAAGTAATTTAAATTAATGAATTTCAATATTTTACAAATATCTTATTTTGTTATTTTCATAATTTATGAATAGAAATCAGTCAAAAGCTTTTACCAAAACACAAAAAAAGCCACTAAGAACAATACTCAGTGGCTTTTTTTGAATTAACAACTTATTATATTTTTATTTGGAATCCTTTATTGCCATCCACCACCAAGGGCTTTGTACAATTGAATTACCGCTTTGTATTGTTGGAACTTGTTGTCTACTAAACTCAATTCAGCATTTAAAGCATCATTTTTAGATGTTAATACTTCGAGATAATTTGCTAAACCATAGGTCAACAATTCATCGGAGTAATTAGATGCTTTTTTAAGTGCATCTGTCTGTTTTGTACGAATTGTAATTTTATAGGTCTCATTATTGTACTGCGCCAGTGCATCCGAAACTTCTTTACCAGCAGTAAGTAGCGATTGTTCAAACTGTAAGTACGCTTTCTCTTGATTTGCTTTCGCTATTTCAAACTTCGTTTTTACTTGTCTTTGATTGAAAATAGGTTGTGTTAAACCAGTAATTACATTGGCAAAAATAGAATTAGCACTAAACCATTCTTTCAAATCAATACTTTGAAGTCCTCCTGAAGCGGTAACCTTTAAGGTTGGATAAAATCCACTTTTGGCTACATTTGTCATTTCAAAATTAGTAATCAAATTATATTCTGCTGCAATCACGTCTGGTCTGTTTCTCAACAAACTGGCAGGAACCCCTAAAGTAATTGCTGGTTGCATTGATTGAGATTCAAAGGTATTACGTTCAATCTTACCCGATGATTCTCCCAGAAGTATACTCATAGTATTCTCTAGGATAATGATGCTATTCTTTAAATCAGCAATGATGATTTGAGTAGCATATTTTTGCGCTTCTGTTTGTTTGACCCCAACTTCAGTAACATTCCCCGCTTTTTTAAGCGCAATAATAGTTTCGACACTTTTATCCCTGTTGATTAAAGTTTCCTCAGCTACTTTTATTTGTGCATCTACTGAAAGCAATTGATAGTAAACAGTAGCAATATTTGCAATTAATTGTGTTTTTATCGCTTGATTTACTGCTGTTGTTTTCAGGTAAGCAGCGTTAGTAGCGCGTTTATTACTTCTTATTTTTCCCCAAATGTCTGCTTCCCAAGAAAGATTTCCTGACAATTGATATTGATTCGTACTACGGTCTGCCAAAAAAGCTCCAAACTGACTGTTTTTAGACAGTTCTTGATGGGTCCAGTCTGTTCCCACAGATAGGCTAGGGAAGTAGCCCGCTTTTCCTTGCTTCATCGTTGCCTGTGCAGCCACGATGTTTTGCATAGCAATGCGGATATCTAAATTATTCTGTAAGCCTTTTGAAATATAGCCTTGCAAAAGAGGGTCAGTAAAAATTTTATCCCAGGATACATTTGCTAATGAATTAGTGTCAGTCGACACCACTTCATTTCGATACAAATCAGCTGTTTTTAATTCTGGTCGTTTATAGTCTTTAGCAACAAAACACGATTGCATTACAGTTGCTGTTAGTCCTAAAAGCGCGACTCTATATATTTTATTTTTCATTTTCTTCTTCTAAAAGTGCAACATCATTTTCTTTAGTATTTACTGGCTTTCCAGAGATACGTTCTTGTAATCCTTGAAAGATCACAAACAAAATTGGAATAACAAACACTCCAAAAATAGTTCCGATAAGCATTCCTCCAACGGCACCCATACCAATAGAACGGTTTCCTACAGCACCAACTCCAGAGGCTAGAGCCAATGGCATCAATCCGAAGATAAATGCTAATGAAGTCATCAGGATAGGACGTAAACGTGCTTTTGCTCCTTCAATAGCGGCTTGTGTCAAGTCCATTCCGTTTCGTCGCCTTTGTATAGCAAATTCCACAATCAAAATCGCATTTTTGGCGAGTAGTCCAATCAACATGATTAGAGCCACTTGGAAATAGATATTATTTTCTAATCCTGCGAGTTTTACAAAACCAATGGCTCCAGCAATACCTACTGGAAGTGAAAGCAATACCGATAATGGTACTAAATAACTTTCGTACTGCGCACTTAATAAGAAGTAAACAAAGATTAAACTTAATAAGAATACGCCAAGAGCTTGATTACCTGCGAGAATCTCTTCACGTGTCATACCTGAGAATTCATAGGTATATGATTTTGGCAAATGTTGTGCTGCTACTTCTTGAACCGCTTTAATAGCATCACCAGAACTAAACCCAGCGTTTGCTTTACCGTTAATATTAACGGCTTTTAGCATGTTAAAACGAGCAACTGCCTCAGGACCGTATATTCTTTTGAAATCTACAAACTGACTGATTGCCACTTTTTGACCGGCTCCATTTTTCACATAAATATTGTTAATAGATTCAAGGTTTGCCCTGTCTTCCGGTTTTGCCTGAATCATTACTCGGTATTGTTTTCCAAACTTGTTGAAATCCGTTGTATACAATCCACCATAATAGCCTTGCATGGTATTAAATATGTCAGAAATAGCTACTCCAGCATCCTTGGCTCTTTCTATATTAATATCCATTTGATATTGTGGGAAAGTAGGATTGAAATTAGTAATGGCATATTGAATTTCAGGACGTTTCATTAACTCTCCTAAGAATTCATTTGTTACTTTACTAACGGTTGCCCAATCATCATCTCCTTTGTCTTGTACTTTTAATTCAAAACCATCGGCACTACCAAAACCTTGTACACTAGGTGGTGTAAAGAATAAGGCACGACCTTCTTTTAAACCGGCTGTTTTAGCAAACAATTGGCCAACAACAGCATCTACAGATTGATTGGCTTCGGTACGTTCGCTCCAGTCTTTCAATTTAATTACTGAAAACGCATATGAACCTCCATTTACACCGTTTAGCAAACTGAAACCTACAATATTCATTCGGGCTTCAACGATATCCATCGAAGCAATTATGGAATCCAATTCTTGTACGGTCTTTTTAGTCTTCTCCAAAGTAGTTCCAGGAGGAAGTGTTAAATCGGCCATGATAATTCCTCTATCTTCATTTGGAATAAATCCAGAAGGCGTAGTTTGGAACAACAAAATCGTAATACCGGTAAAAACTAATAAACCAACAACAGTAATCCATTTTCTTGCAGCTAAGAAACCAAGAGATTTCACATATTTAGCATTCATTCGATCAAAACTAGAGTTGAAAGCAATGAAAAAACGGTCTTTAAAATTAGCATCATGATGGTCAGAATCCGGATGCGGTTTTAATAGCAACGCACATAAAGCAGGACTTAAAGTCAAGGCATTTACCGCCGAAATTAAAATAGCAATCGCTAAAGTAATAGCAAATTGTTGGTAGAATACTCCCGATGGTCCGCTTAAGAACGATACCGGAATAAATACTGCCGCCATTACTAAGGTAATAGAAACAATGGCTCCTGTAATTTCATTCATCGCAGAAATCGTAGCTTCTTTCCCTGATTTTGCGCCTTCATCTAGCTTAGCATGTACTGCCTCGACGACGACAATGGCATCATCAACAACAATACCAATGGCCAAAATCATTGCAAACAACGTTAGCATATTGATGGAGAAGCCAAATATTTGCAGGAAGAAAAAAGTACCTACAATAGCTACTGGTACAGCAATAGCGGGAATTAAAGTGGATCTAAAATCTTGTAAGAATAAATAAACAACCAGAAAAACCAATAGAAAAGCCTCGATTAAGGTAGAAATCACTTTATCGATAGAAGCATCCAGAAATGTTTTAGTGTTAAAAGGAATAATATAATCCACTCCAGACGGGAAATCTACTTTTGATTCCTCTAAGATACTCATGATCTCTGTGGTAATATCTTGGGCGTTAGATCCAGAAGTTTGAAAAACTCCTACAACAACTCCTTCTTTACCCATGGCGATATTCTTAGTTCCATAATTGAAACCGCCTAATTCAACAGTGGCTACATCTTTAATTCTTAAGAAATTTCCGTTTCCAGTAGATTTGATTATGATATTCTCATAATCTTTTATTTCTGAAAGTCTTCCTTTGTATTTAATAACATATTCAAAAACACCGTCTGCATTTTCTCCAAATTTTCCTGGAGCTGCTTCTACGTTTTGTTCTTGCAAAGCGGCTTGAATATCTTTTGGAGCAATACCATAAGTAGCCATTTTTTCAGGGTTAATCCAAATTCGCATCGAATAATCTTTGGCTCCAAAAACATTTACCTGGCCAACTCCTTTAACACGTTGTAATTTGGGTACCAAGTTAATTTTCGCATAATTCTGAATATAAACTTCGTCGTATGCTTTATTTTTAGAATATAAGGCAAAGAACATCAAAGCACTAGTTTGGCTTTTTACTGTGGTAACCCCAGTTTGTACTACTGCAGTAGGCAACTTACTAGTAGCTCGAGCTACTCTATTTTGCACGTTTACTGCCGCAATATCAGGGTTAGTCCCTAATGCAAAATAAACAGAAATTTTAGCTGAACCATCATTAGCTGCAGAAGACGTCATATACGTCATACCTTCTACACCATTAATTTCTTCTTCCAGCGGAATTACTACACTATTCAGTACCGTTTCAGCGTTGGCTCCCGTGTAATTGGCGGTTACCTGTACTGTTGGCGGCGCTATTTCGGGATATTGTTCTACGGGTAAGGACATCAATCCCAATACACCTAAAATGGTAATTAGAATTGAGATTACGGTCGAGAGTACAGGTCTCTCTATGAAAGTTTTTAACATCTTTGCAATTATTTTTTAGTAGTCGTTTTTGTAGCAGCAGCCGCTGTTGTGGCAGTATTTGCTAGTACTTCATTTTTAGTAGGCTGTGGTACAATTTCCATATCGTCTTTTAGTTTTGAAGCACCTTCAATTACTACAACGTCCCCTGCGGCAAGACCATTCGTTACAATGTAATCCAAACCAGAAGTTCCATTGGTTTCTATGATTCTTGATTTAACCTTGTTTCCTTGTTCGACAGCATATATAATTTGTTTTCCTTGTACTTCAAAAACAGCCACTTGGGGTACCAAAATAACATTGCTTTGTACGATTGGTAACCGAATGATTCCGCTACTTCCGCTTCTTAAAAGCCCTTCTGGATTCGTAAATTCAGCTCTAAACTCTGTAGTTCCCGTAGTAGAATTCACTAAACCGTTCATTGTAGCAATCTTCCCTTTCTGGTTGTATTCCGAATTGTCTACTAAAATTAGGCTAACCGGAGGAGCAGCTTTTAGCTTTTCGGCAGTTGTAGATCCTTTAAAAGTTCTATTAAAATACAATACTTGTTTTTCATTCATTGAAAAGTAGGCACGAACAATTTTCGTATCAGATACTGTTGTCATCGGTATTTCGGCAGTAGGGCTTACTAAACTACCTTCTTTAAAGGGCAAACTTCCAATAACTCCATTTACAGGAGAATAGATAGTTCCATACCCAATATTAGCAGCAATACTTCCATACGCACTTTTTGCTTGTGCTAACTTGGCTTTGGCTGTCGCCAATTGTACATTACTGATGATATTTCTATCTACAAGGGGTTTTAAACGATCCACTTCAACTTGCGCTGCTGAAACCATTGCTTTTGCAGCCGAAGCATCTTGGTTTAACATTTGAGTTTCTAATTTGAATAAAAGTTGCCCTTTTTTAACCACTTGACCTTCATCAACGTATACTTTTTGAATAAATCCGCTTACTTTAGGTCTGATTTCAACATTTTGTTGTCCTTCAAGGTTAGCCGTAAACTCTTGGTATACGGTTGCATCCTGCAGTACTATTTCTTGTACAGCGAAAGGAGCAGGACCTTGTACTGGGGCTTGTTCTTCTTTCTTTCCACATGAAGAAAGGATGAGCAAAGAAGCTATTATTGGTAATGAAATTTTTTTCATTTTTTTAAATTTGATTAATTATTGATTACTATTATTGTTGATTTCTATTTTCTTAAATTCAGCTATCGTTTTGTGAAATGTTTTTTCTATTTCTTGAATGTGATTTTTGTACGAAATAATATTTTCTAGATTGCATTTTTCTTCGGCACAAGACGCAGTTTTATTTCGGTAATCATGCATTCTATTAATAATATAACTTTCGGCTTCTATCATTTTTAAATAATTGTTTAATCGGTCACTTAGTGGGGCGGACTTAAAGTATTTTTTTCGATCACCTATCAAAGTGAAATAGTAAATTTTCTCCATGTTAAGGAGTAACTTTAAATTCGTAGAAATAGAACTTTTACTGGCTCCTAATTTTTCTACTAGTGCTTCAAAGGTCAATCCTGATTTACATCCATCGATAATTAAAACTCCAATAATTCTTGCTGCTAAAGGAGGAACTTGATATAAAGACTCAAAATGAATACCGAATATCTCAATGATTTCCTCTCTTTCTTTTTGTATATTGTCCATACTTTTTTTTGCAAAGATATGATTGGTTCGTAAAACACCGAACTAATCGAACTTAATGTTATGTTAATTTTATCAAAATTGAATTATTGGTTAGAAATAAACTTGAAAATATAATTTCTGACGGAAATTAGGGAGAGAAAAAACACTTTAATAAGTAAAATCTATTTTACCTATATTTGTTGTCCTAAAAACAAACTTATAGTGAGTCAAATCAATAAGCTTAAAATATTCAATGATCCCATTTATGGGTTTATTACCATCCCTAATGCTTTAATTTACGATTTAATACAGCATCCTTATTTTCAACGTCTAAGACGTATTTCGCAGATGGGATTGTCATATCTGGTTTATCCAGGAGCTAATCACACGCGGTTTCATCATGCTTTGGGTTGCATGCATTTGATGCAAAAGGCAGTTGATGTATTGCGTTTTAAAGGCATTGAAATTTCTAAAGAAGAAGAAAATGCGCTGTATATCGCCATTTTATTGCATGATATTGGCCACGGACCTTTTTCACATGCTATGGAGCGAAGCATTGTTGAGGATGTTCATCATGAGGAAATCTCTTTGTTGTTCATGCATCAATTAAACGATGCATTTGACGGACAGTTAGATTTAGCAATAAAGGTTTTTAAAGGAGAGTATCATCGATTGTTTATGTTGCAGCTTATTTCCAGTCAACTGGATATGGATCGCATGGATTATCTGAAACGCGATAGCTTTTATTCGGGTGTGGCAGAAGGAAATGTAAACTCAGAACGATTGATCCAAATGATGAATGTCGTGGATGATGTTTTGGTTATTGAAGAAAAAGGAATTTACTCTGTCGAGAAATTTTTGATGTCGAGACGATTAATGTATTGGCAGGCGTATTTGCATAAAACCAGTTTAGTGGCCGAATTAATTTTGACCCGCATCCTGAAACGTGCTAAAGAATTAACGTTGAAAGGAGTGGTTTTACCTTGTAGTGAACCTTTGCAGTATTTTCTTCAACATAAGGTTACAATGGATACATTTGATGCCGAGACCTTAGATTTATTTGCTCAGCTGGATGATTTTGATATTATCAGTGCGCTAAAAGGATGGCAGCGTCAAGATGATTTTATTTTGTCATCTTTGAGTAAAATGATTATCAACAGGGATTTATTAAAAATTAAATTAACCAGTGAGAAAGTACCTATTGAAGATTTACAGCCTTTAAAAGAACGCTTTGCATTGGAAAACAATATCAGCTTACTGGAAACTAATTATTTTATTTTCAAAGGAAAAATAAAAAACCAAGCTTACAGTAAGGAAGCGGAACCGATACGAATATTGAAAAAAGACAAGACGGTTGAGGATGTTATTGAATCTTCTGATCAGTTGAATTTAAAATCATTATCCAAATCTGTGACCAAATATTACATCTGTTTCCCAAAACAACTTGTGGAAATGAACATTTAAAATCTATTTTTTTATATTTTTGTGGCAATGAAATTTACAGCAGAACAAATAGCGGGGATATTAGATGGTGAAGTTGTTGGGAATCCCAATGCTGAAGTACATGTGTTATCTAAGATTGAAGAAGGGAAGGAAGGTTCGCTGACTTTTTTATCAAACCCCAAATACAATAACTATATTTATACCACCGAAGCTACAATCACGATTGTAAATAAAAGCTTTACCCCTGAATCAGAATTAAAGACAACCTTGATAAAAGTTGATGATGCTTATATTGCATTTTCTAAATTATTAGAGTTTTATGATAAGGCAAAAGGTAATAAAAGCGGAATAGAGCAACCCTCAGTTATAGCAGAGAATGCTAAATATGGTATCAACTTATATCTAGGTAGTTTCAGTTATATCGGGTCAAATGTGGTTTTAGGAGATGATGTCAAAATTTATCCCAATTGTTTTATAGGTGATAATGTTGTCATTGGAGATAATGTCACTATTTTTGCTGGGACTAAGATTTATGAGCAAACGATAATAGGAAATAATTGCGCCATACATTCCGGTTCAATTATAGGGGCTGATGGTTTTGGCTTTGCGCCAAGTCCTGACGGAACCTTCAAAAAGATTCCTCAAATAGGGAATGTTATTATAGAAGACAATGTAGATATCGGTGCTTGTACCACTATAGACCGTGCTACTATGGGTTCTACAATTATAAGAAAAGGAGTTAAACTAGACAATCAAATTCAGATTGCCCATAATGTGGAAATAGGAGAGAACACCGTAATTGCGGCTCAAACTGGCGTTGCTGGCTCGACTAAGATTGGTAAAAACGCAATGATTGGTGGTCAGGTTGGAATTGCGGGACATTTAACTATCGGGAATAATGTTCGCATTCAGGCACAATCTGGTGTGGGAAGAAACATCAAGGATGATGAAGTCCTACAGGGAAGTCCAACATTTGGGTACAATGATTACAGTAAATCATACGTACACTTTAAAAATCTACCGAAGATTGTTGCAGAATTAGAAGAATTAAAAAAACATATATTAAACCAAAAAAACGGGAATAATGGTTAAACAGAAGACTATAAAGACAGAAATCTCGCTAACAGGAGTTGGATTACACACAGGAAAAGAAGTTACAATGACTTTCAAGCCTGCTCCGGTAAATAATGGTTTCACTTTTGTCAGAGTAGATTTAGAAGGACATCCTGTTGTTGAAGCAGATGCAAATTATGTGGTAAATACACAACGAGGAACCAATTTAGAAAAACTTGGTGTAAAAATACAAACTCCAGAACATGTGTTAGCAGCTTTAGTGGGTTGTGATTTAGACAATGTTATTATAGAATTGAATGCTTCAGAGCTGCCTATAATGGACGGTTCGTCTAAGTATTTTGTTGAGGCACTTGAAAAAGCAGGAGTTGAAGAACAAAATACAAAACGTAATGTTTATGTAGTAAAAGAAGTAATTTCATTTACAGACGAGGAAAGCGGGAGTGAAATTTTAATCATGCCAAGTGATCATTATTGTGTTACTACGATGGTAGATTTTGGGACTAAAATTTTAGGTACACAAAATGCTACTATGAAAGGCATTTCTGAATTTAAAAAAGAAATCTCTGAGTCTAGAACATTTAGTTTCCTGCATGAATTGGAATCATTATTAGAAAATGGTTTGATTAAAGGAGGCGATTTAAATAATGCTATTGTTTATGTAGATAAAGAGATATCTGCAGCTACAATGGAAAATTTGAAAATTGCTTTTGGAAAAGAAGATATAAATGTGAAGTCAAACGGGATATTAGACAATCTTACTTTGCATTACCCTAATGAAGCAGCAAGACATAAACTGCTCGACGTAGTGGGTGACTTAGCTTTAATTGGTACAAAAATACAAGGTAAAGTTATCGCTAACAAACCAGGGCATTTTGTAAATACTCAGTTTGCTAAAAAGATGGCTAAAATCATAAAAATCGAACAAAGAAATTATGTTCCTGTTTATGATTTAAACCTAGAGCCATTGATGGATATTCATAAAATCATGGCTGTTCTTCCTCATAGACCTCCATTTTTATTGATTGATAGAATTATAGAAATGTCTGAAAGTCATGTGGTAGGAATGAAAAATGTTACAATGAATGAAAATTTCTTTGTTGGACATTTCCCAGAAGCACCAGTAATGCCAGGGGTATTAATTGTGGAAGCAATGGCACAAACAGGAGGAATCCTTGTATTAAGTACAGTGCCAGATCCTGAAAACTATTTAACTTACTTCATGAAAATTGATAACGTTAAGTTCAAGCAAAAGGTTTTACCTGGTGATACCCTTATTTTTAAGTGTGATTTGATTACACCGATACGAAGAGGAATTTGTCATATGCAAGCAAACGCTTATGCTAATGGTAAGTTAGTTGCAGAAGCGGAGCTAATGGCTCAGATTGCTAAAAAACAGTAAATTAAAAGTATGTAAAAACCCTGAGATATACGATTTCAAGGTTTTTATTGTATATATATAAATTATAAAAAAAAGTAGATGAATCAACCCTTAGCATATGTTCATCCTGGCGCGAAAATCGCCAAAAATGTTGTCATTGAGCCTTTTACAACAATTCATAATAACGTAGTTATTGGTGATGGTACTTGGATAGGATCTAATGTTACCATTATGGAAGGCGCAAGAATCGGAAAGAATTGTAATATCTTTCCTGGTGCAGTTATATCTGCTGTTCCACAGGATTTAAAATTTGGTGGAGAAGAATCTTTAGCTATAATTGGCGACAATTGTACGATTAGGGAATGTGTTACTATCAATAGGGGTACAATTGCATCAGGTCAAACTACTCTTGGAAACAATTGTCTGATCATGGCTACAGCTCATATTGCGCACGATTGCCATATTGGTGATAATGCTATAATTGTGAACGGTGTTGCATTGGCAGGACATGTCACTGTTGGTAAATATGCTGTAATAGGTGGTTTGGCAGCAATTCATCAATTCATTCATATTGGTGATCATGCGATGATATCTGGTGGTTCATTAGTTCGTAAAGATGTTCCTCCTTTTACAAAAGCAGCAAAAGAACCTTTGTCTTACGTGGGAATTAATTCTGTCGGACTGAGAAGAAGAGGTTTTACGACAGAGAAAATCAAGGAAATTCAAGATATTTATAGAATTTTATATCAAAAAAACTATAACACAACACAGGCTATAGGAATTATTGAAGCAGAGATGGAAGCAACTCCAGAACGCGACGAGATCCTGGATTTTATCAGAAACTCATCACGTGGAGTTATGAAAGGATATACAGGAAATTATTAAATAAAAGCTCTTGGCTCTTGGCATTAAGCTCTTAGCCTAAAAATAAATAATTAAATATAAATTGCTAATAGCCAAAAGCTAGTAGCCAAAAGCAAACAAAATGGCATCTACATCAGACATCAAGAACGGATTATGCATTAAGTACAATAATGACATATACAAAATCATTGAATTCCTTCACGTTAAGCCAGGTAAAGGACCTGCTTTTGTTAGAACAAAATTAAGAAGTTTAAGTAATGGTAAAGTATTAGATAATACGTTTTCTGCAGGGCATAAAATTGAAGAAGTTCGAGTAGAAAACCATAAATTTCAATATTTATATCCAGAAGGAGATGATTTTCACTTTATGAATACTGAGACTTTCGAACAAATATCTTTGAACAAAAATATTTTAGACTCTCCTGATTTATTAAAAGAAGGTGAAAGTGTAATGGTAAGTATCAATACAGAAACTGATTTACCTCTTTCTGTAGATATGCCTTCATCTGTAATTCTTGAAGTTACTTATGCTGAGCCAGGAATTAAAGGAAATACAGCTACTAATGCTACTAAATCAGCGACAGTTGAAACAGGAGCAAGTGTAAATGTACCTTTATTTATAAATGAAGGAGATAAAATCAAAATTGATACGGCATCAGGTTCTTATATGGAGCGCGTAAAAGAGTAAATAATTTGATGATTAGAAAATGTGATAATGGTATATTTATCACATTTTCTAATTGATACATTTTCTAATTAAATTTATGAAATTTCCAAAAGTTTACGCTCTACACGAAATTGCCACTTTAATCAATTGTGAATATGTTGGGGATGCTAATTATTTAGTATCTGGAATGAATGAAATTCATGTTGTAGAAAAGGGTGATATTGTTTTTGTAGATCATCCGAAATATTATGACAAAGCTTTAAATTCAGCGGCAACGATTATTTTGATTAACAAAAAAGTAGATTGCCCAGAAGGAAAAGCACTATTGATATCAGAAGATCCGTTCAATGATTTCAATAAATTAACAAAATACTTTAAGCCTTTTGCGGCTTCAAGTGCTTCTATTTCTTCTTCAGCTACTATAGGGCAAGGAACTGTAATTCAACCGAATGCCTTTATAGGTAATCATGTTGTGATAGGGGAGAATTGTTTGATTCATGCTAATGTTGTCATTTATGATAATACCGTAATTGGAAATAATGTAATCATCCACGCGGGAACAGTTCTTGGAGCCGATGCGTTTTACTATAAAAAGAGAGAAGACGGGTTTGACCAATTGCTTTCGGGCGGTAGGGTAGTAATAAAGGACAATGTGGGTATTGGAGCACTTTGTACAATTGACAAAGGAGTTACAGGAGATACGATCATTGGTGAAGGAACAAAACTTGACAACCAGGTTCATGTAGGGCATGACACTGTAATTGGAAAAATGTGTCTGATTGCGTCTCAAACTGGAATTGCAGGTTGCGTTATTATTGAAGATGAAGTGACTATCTGGGGACAAGTAGGTACTACCAGCGGAATTACAATAGGTAAAAAAGCTGTGATTATGGGCCAGACAGGGGTTACTAAATCTGTCGAAGGCGGAAAATCCTATTTTGGCACACCCATAGAAGAATCTAGGGAAAAATTAAAACAACTGGCTAATATTAAAAAAATACCAGAGATTTTAAATAAATTAAAATAATATGACAGCAAAGGAACTCGTTCAAAGTTTTTACAAATCAGATGCTCTTATTGACAGCGCTACTCTGAAAGAATATTTGCACGCTGATGTTACAGTGGATTGGAATAGTAGTAAAGGTTTGGTCAAACTGGACTATGATTCTTTACTAGATCTTTCTGAAGAATTGGGTAGAGCTTATGTTCGCTCCAAGATCAGAATTAGTCATATCGTTTCCGAAAATGATACGATTAGTGTACGTTATTCGCATTTTGTAAAAACAATTGAAAATCCAAGAGAGGAGATGTTATTGGCGCATTTTATAGCAATTTGGGAAATAAAAGACAATAAATTATACAGAGGTTATCAAATGAGTCAATTATCATAATTTATTTTGATAAGAAAAGGCCGCAAAATAATTTCAAAACCTTACTTTTGCAAGACAATTTTTAAAAATCACATAAAATATATATCATGAGTGTTTTAGTTAATAAAGATTCCAAAATAATTGTTCAAGGATTTACTGGAAGCGAAGGAACTTTCCATGCTTCTCAAATGATTGAGTACGGAACAAATGTTGTAGGTGGTGTAACTCCAGGAAAAGGAGGAACAACTCATTTAGACAGACCAGTTTTTAATACTGTAAAAGATGCAGTTGAACAAGCTGGAGCTGATACTTCAATTCTTTTTGTACCGCCTGCTTTTGCTGCTGATGCAATTATGGAAGCTGCAGATGCTGGAATAAAAGTGATTATCGCTATTACAGAAGGAATTCCTGTAGCTGATATGATCAAAGCAAATGCTTATGTTAAAGAAAGAAACGCTAGGTTAATAGGACCTAACTGTCCAGGAGTTATTACTCCGGGTGAAGCTAAAGTTGGTATTATGCCAGGTTTTGTTTTCAAAAAAGGGACTGTAGGTATTGTTTCTAAATCAGGAACATTAACGTATGAAGCAGCTGACCAAGTAGTAAAACAAGGTTTAGGAATCACTACTGCAATTGGTATTGGAGGAGATCCTATCATTGGAACAACTACAAAAGAAGCAGTTGAGTTGTTGATGAATGACCCAGAAACAGAATGTATCGTAATGATAGGTGAAATAGGTGGACAACTAGAAGCAGATGCTGCTCACTGGATAAAAGCTGATGGTAACCGTAAACCAGTAGTAGGATTTATTGCAGGAGTTACCGCTCCAGCAGGTCGTACAATGGGTCATGCAGGTGCTATCGTAGGTGGAACTGATGATACAGCAGAAGCTAAGAAACAAATCATGAGAGAATGTGGAATACACGTAGTGGATTCTCCAGCTGAAATTGGTAAAAAAGTAAAAGAAGTTTTAGGATAGTCCGCTATTTTAAACTAAAATATAAAAAGCCTCACATTTGTGGGGCTTTTTTATTATAAAATAGAATTAAAGAAATACCTTTGCACTTTATTAAAAACAGCTACTTTACTGCTTTAACTTTAATAATAATAAATAGAAACGAATGGTTTAGATAATCCTCACGATTTTGTGGGGTATTTTTTTGAGGAAGCCAATTCAAATAAAAATAAAACAATATGTATAAGGAATTAAAAAAATTTAAAGTTAGCGACAAATTTTCATTTGCTGCAGATGACAGTTTAGAACAAGTTTGTAATGCTTCAGAAGGAAGCGGCGTGTTTTTAGTGTATGCAGTAGCAGAAGAAAAAGAGTTGATCATGGTGGGTTCTACTGGAACTGTACAAAATGACGGAGCTTTGAAAATAAAAAATGGTGGTTTAAAAGAAAAGATTGTTGAAGGACATCAATTCGCAAAAACAGGAAGAAAATATTCTTGGCCAGCACAAATGAAAAAAGAAGATATCAGTTTGTTAGAAGTAGTTTGGTACGAAACATTCAATGACAAAACTAAAGGTATTCCAACCGCTGTAGAAGGACAAGTTTTACAAAATTTCTTAGATGAAAACGGTAGATTACCAAAATGGAATGTAGCTTTCTAGGACATTTCAATCTATATAATTATAAATGAGCTTTACTTCGGTAAGGCTTTTTTTATGCTAAAAAAGTAAAGTATTTATCGTTTTTCATTAAAGGATGTATTACTTTTGCAGCCGTTATCACGAATCTCATTATGAGATAGCAACCTGCAACAACAAGCAAGGTGCTAAAACGATAAGCCAAATCCTTTGGAAAAAATGTTGTTTCATTCCCATTTTTTAGCTTTTGTTTTTCGTCATATTTAATTCATTTTTAAATTAACTTTATGACTATTTTTTCGAAAAAAACTGGAAATCCATATGCTTTGATTCCACTGTTTGTTTTTATTTTTACTTTTTTAGGTGCCGGAATTGTATTACATGATTTTTATGCGTTTCCTTCTCCTATCGCTGTTTTAGTGGGGATTATAGCAGCCTTTTTATTATTCAAGTCTTCCACAGATGAAAAGGTAGTAACCTTAATTGCAGGTTGTGGAGAAAGTAAAATTATGACGATGTGTTTGATTTATTTGCTTGCGGGTGCATTTGCAGTGGTAAGTAAAGCAATGGGTGGTGTTGATGCGGTTGTTAATCTAGGAATCAGTACTATTGATGTGGCTTATTTTCCGTTAGGAATCTTCTTGATTGCAGGTTTCTTATCAACTGCGACTGGAACTTCTGTGGGGGCAATTGTTGCCTTAGGACCTATAGCGGTAACACTAGCAGATAAAAGTGGAGCCTCTTTACCGCTGATCTCTGGTGCTTTATTGGGCGGCTCTATGTTTGGGGACAACCTTTCCATGATTTCAGACACTACTATTGCGGCAACACAATCCTTGGGTTGCGAATTAAAAGACAAGTTCAAAATCAATTTATTTATTGCGCTTCCTGCCGCGGTGATTACCATCGTTTTATTCTTTTACTTAGGTTTAAATTCAGAGATTGTCACAGTTGAACTACCAAGAGCAAGTTTTGAATTGATTCCTATCATACCTTATATATTAGTAATTGTTTTAGCCTTGTTTGGTATAAATGTTTTTTCTACTTTAATTATCGGGACGCTACTAGCGGGAATCATAGGTTATATTGGCGGTTCTTTTACCTTTATGGAGTTTATCCAAAAGATATATGAAGGTTTTACGGGTATGACTGATATCTTTTTATTATCGATGCTTACAGGTGGTTTAGCGGCTATGGTAGAAAAAGCGGGCGGAATAAATTATTTATTACACCAAATTAAAAGACGCATTAAGAGCAAAAAATCAGCACAAGCGGGAATAGGAGCATTGGTTGGTTTTGCTAATTTAGCTATTGCCAATAACACTGTGTCAATTGTTATTGCAGGGCCTATTGCAAAGGAGATTAATGACGAATATCATTTGAATCCTAAAAAGACAGCTGCTATTTTAGATATATTCTCTTGTATTGTTCAAGGAATTTTGCCTTACGGAGCACAGGTTTTGTTGATTTTGAGTTTTGCCAACGGTAAATTGGACTTTTTTGACTTGATTAGTAGTGCTTGGTACCATTTGTTCTTATTCACCTTTACTTTAGTGGCAATTTATAGCACACATTGGGATAAATGGGTGAATAAGTTTTTGAAAATATAAAGTTTAGTTTTAATGGACGTTTATTGAAACTGAAATTTTTTTTAAGAAGGGAATTATTATATATTTGACAAGTCGTTTTTAGCCCTGATAGCAACGGAAATCCTTTTATGTTTTTTCTTAAAAACATAAAAGATTGCAGTGAATAGCAGGAATAGCTTCAAATAAATATTAAACTAATTTTAGAACATGAAATTACTGGAAGGAAAAGTAGCCATTATAACAGGCGCAAGTCGCGGAATAGGAAAAGGAATTGCAGAAGTTTTTGCAAAACACGGAGCAAATGTTGCTTTTACATATAGCTCATCTGTTGAGTCTGCTTTAGCGTTAGAAAATGAATTGAATGCCCTTGGAATTAAAGCCAAAGGATACCAATCTAATGCTGCCGATTTTAATGAAGCACAAACTATGGTTGATGCTGTATTAGCTGATTTTGGAACTGTTGATATTTTGATCAATAATGCTGGAATCACTAAGGACAATCTTTTAATGCGTATGTCTGAAGAAGACTTTGATAAAGTTATTGATGTCAATTTGAAATCTGTTTTCAATATGACTAAAGCAATTCAGAGAACATTCTTGAAGAAACGTGCTGGATCAATCATCAATATGAGTAGTGTAGTAGGAGTGAAGGGTAATGCAGGTCAAACGAATTATGCGGCTTCAAAAGCAGGTGTTATTGGATTTACAAAATCGGTTGCACTTGAATTAGGTTCTCGTAATATTCGTTGTAATGCTATTGCACCAGGGTTTATAGAAACGGAAATGACTGCAAAACTGAATGATGATGTGGTTCAAGGATGGAGAGAAGGAATTCCGTTGAAAAGAGGTGGTACTACTGAAGATGTTGCTAATGCATGTCTTTTCTTGGCTTCGGATATGAGTGCTTACATTTCAGGACAAGTTCTAAATGTATGTGGCGGAATGTTAACATAAGAAATTATAAATTTTAAATGATGAATTTTAAATTATTGAATTCTTTCCATTTAAAATTCATCATTTAAAATAAATAGAATGACAACAAACACAGTCCTACTAATTCTACTATCAATTGTAATTGCAGGAGGTTTGTCATTTTTTCAATATTTTTATAAAGCCAAAAACAAATCAAAATTGAATTTGTTTTTGGCTTTATTGCGTTTTCTATCGTTGTTTGGGATTCTGTTATTGTTGATTAATCCAATAATTACCAGAAATACACTAGAAATTATCAAACCAACTTTGGCAATTGTTGTAGATAATTCAAGTTCGATAAAGGCATTAGACGCGAATAAAGAAGCTTTAGTAGTATATGGTGCAATAACAGCTAACTCAGCCTTAAAAGAGAAGTTTGATTTGCAGTCGTATCGATTTGACGCGGAGTTTGAACCGGCTGAAGAATTTGATTTTAAAGGTACACAGACAAATCTAGGCGGAATTTCAAAAGAGTTAAGAAGTACTAACAGAAACAGTACATTTCCTACGATTCTCTTAACAGACGGAAACCAGACTTCAGGGAATGATTATGTTTATAGTTTTGATGCTACCAATAAAGTTTTTCCAATAGTTTTGGGAGATACCACCAAGGTAGTTGACTTAAAAATTAGCCAGATTAACGTCAACAAATATGCTTTTTACAAGAATAAATTTCCTGTAGAAGTTTTCTTAAATTATTCTGGAGACAAAAATGTGTCTGCTAATTTTACTATAGCACAAGGGAATTCGGTTCTAACGAAACAGAGTATTTCTTTTTCTTCTTCAAAAAGAACAGCGATCTTAAATGTTCTTTTACCGGCCAATAAAATAGGTTCTCAAATATTTAAAGCAACGATCTCTGGTGCTGAAAAAGAGAAAAACACCTATAACAACACAAAGAATTTTGCCGTAGAAGTAATTGATCAAAAAACAAATATCGCTCTAGTAACAGCGATAAATCATCCTGACATAGGTGCTTTAAAACGCAGTATTGAATCTAATGCACAACGTAAAGTAACTATTGTTAAACCTAATGCTATCAATTCATTAAAAGATTATAATGTTTTGATTTTGTATCAACCTACCGCAGTCTTTAAAGCTGTTTTTGACGAGAACAAATCGGCGGGAATAAGTACTTTTATTATTACTGGAACCGCCACTGATTTCTCATTTTTAAGTCAGCAGCAAAGTAGCTTAGCGTTTAAAATGAGTAATCAAAAAGAGAATTATTTAGCAAGTTTTAATCCTCAATTTAATTTGTTCGCCATCGATAATATTGGTTTCGAAACTTTTCCTCCATTGGAAAATGCCTTCGGAAATATAACTGTCAAGGATAATGCTTCGGTTTTACTTTCTTCTAAAATTAGAACTATGGAAACTAATTCTCCATTATTAGTCTATGCTGAAAATCAAGGAAACCGTAGTGCATTTCTATTGGGTGAAAATATTTGGAAATGGCGATTGCAAAGTCATCTTGACACACAGTCGTTTGCTAAATTTGACGTTTTTATGGATAAAACAATTCAGTATTTAGCATCCAGTAGTTCTAAAAAAGCATTGGTTGTAAATCATGAAAGTTTTTATAATTCAGGCGACGCTATCGAAATAACAGCACAATATTTTAATAAGAACTACGAATTTGACGATAAAGCACGTTTGACAATTATTGTAACAAATACGGCCACGAAGCAAACCAAAAACTACGATTTATTAAAAGGAAATGCATTCTATAAAGTGAATTTGGATGGCCTCGCAGCGGGAACTTATAATTTTTCTGCAAAAGAATTAAATTCAAAAACTAGTTATTCCAGTCACTTTGAAATTTTGGATTTTGACAGAGAAAAACAATTTGTCAATCCCGACTTAGAAAAATTAAAACAGTTGGCCACACAAACGCAAGGAGCAGTTTACTTTCCTGACCAAGTGAACACACTGATCAAATCACTTTTAGAAGATGATAGCTATAAAGCAATAGAAAAAAATACAGTAACGCGCTCTCCATTGATTGATTGGATGTTGCTGTTAATTTTAATTGTCTCATTGCTTTCCACCGAATGGTTTGTTAGGAAATACAATGGATTGTTGTAAACTCCATTTGGTTTAACCAAAACAATACAATTATGGATTTCAGATTAAAAGTGTTTTTCACCGTTGCTAACAGATTGAGCTTCACTAAAGCAGCAACAGAATTATTTATCACACAACCCGCTGTATCTAAGCACATACAAGAACTGGAAGAAGAATATAAAGTCAAGCTCTTTGACCGGACGGGGTCTAAAATTTCCCTGACGAAGGCTGGTGAGCAATTAGTAAAACATGCCCAAAGTATTTTTGAAATCTACCGTGAAATTGATTTTGAAATGAGCACACTCATAAAAGAGCAGTATGGCACGTTACGCCTAGGAGCCAGTACAACTATTTCACAATATATAATTCCGCCATTACTAGCCCGTTTTCATCAGGAAATGCAAGGTGTAAAAGTCATTTTGCGCAATGGAAACACAGAACAGATTGAAAATGCCTTATTGAATAAAGAAATCGAAACCGGTATTGTAGAAGGTCAGTCAAAAAATAAAGCAATTAAATACACTCCGTTTTTAAAAGACGAATTGGTACTGGTTTGTAATAGCGCTAACCCATTGGTAAACAGAGGAGAAATCAACAAAGAAGAGCTCGTGCAATTACGGTTTTTAATGCGGGAGCAAGGGTCGGGAACATTAGAAGTAATCGAGCATGCTCTAAAACCTTTAAAAATTAAAATGTCTGAGTTGATTGTGGAAATGCAATTAGGAAGTACTGAAAGTATCAAATCTTATCTAATGAACTCAAATTGCGTTGCTTTTATCTCGATTCATGCTATTGAAAAAGAATTAAAAAACAAGGAGTTAGTAATTATTGATGTTGATAACCTTATAATCGAACGTCATTTTTACATCATTAGTTTACAAGGAAAAACAAATGCTCTTTCGGACTTATTTATTAAGAATATTTCAAAACAATATAACTTAAAGTTATAATAGATTATTTTTTATGATTGGTTAAAGTCGCTTATACTGATGATCTTTGTGTGGTAATAATAATATAAATTTATTGTGAAAACTCAAACGGTCATAAAGAATAATAATACTACTTTTCTGAAGATAGATCCTACACTACAGAAAATTATTTTTGGAGTATTAATTGTTCTCTGTCTTTCAGGTTCAATTTCTCCTCCAATTGCTTTAGTATTGGGTTTAGTGGTGGCTAATCTATCAGGACACCCTTTTATAGAATTAAATCACAAAGCAACCAATATCTTGCTACAAGTTTCCGTTGTTGGGCTTGGCTTTGGAATGAATGTAAATAGTGAAATCTCGGCGGGAAAAGAAGGTTTTATATTCACAGTTACGTCAATATTTTGCACTTTAATTTTAGGCCTGTTTATTGGAAAATGGTTGAAAATTGATAAAAAAACATCTCATTTAATTTCATGTGGAACTGCGATTTGTGGAGGAAGTGCCATTGCGGCAATAGCTCCAGTAATAAAATCAGATGAGAAACAAACCTCTGTGGCTTTAGCAGTGATTTTTATATTGAATTCTATTGCGCTATTTTTATTTCCCGCAATTGGGCACTGGTTGCATTTAAGCCAGCAAGAGTTTGGGTTATGGTGTGCGATTGCGATTCATGATACTAGTTCAGTAGTTGGTGCCGCTAATAAATATGGTCCTGAAGCATTACAGATTGCAACGACAGTAAAATTGGCAAGAGCGCTATGGATTATTCCAGTTGCTTTGATTACCGCTATGGTTTTTAAAAATAACTCGAGTAAAATTAAAATCCCCTATTTTATAGGATTGTTTATAGTAGCAATGCTACTGAATACCTATATTCCTGAAACAATGATCGTAGCTCCTAGTTTAGTTTCAATTGCAAAAATTGGATTAACACTAACCTTATTTCTAATTGGAGCAGGTTTAAACTTCAATGTACTCAAATCAGTTGGCTTGAAACCGTTGTTGCAGGGTATTTTGCTTTGGGCTTTTATTGCTACTGCTGCCTTACTTTCTATTATGTATTTTAATTAGGAATTCGTGTAAATCTTTTTCTTTTTAATACAAAGAATTGTAGTCGGACATAATCATACATAAGCGCTATTAAAAGAAAAAAAGCAGCGACAAAAAGAGTCTTAATTTCTAACAAAGTATAGAGGAAACCTCCAGAAATACAGCCGATAAAAAAGAAGATAATAATTGATAATCTTAAGTAGATACTAGCATTCAATCTTTTTCTTTCATTTACTTTTTTGTAAAAAAACAATTGCGACAATTCTATTCCTAAATCGGTAAAAAGGCCTGTTAAATGGGTAGTTCGTACAACCGATTTTGATATTTGAGTTACCATAGAATTTTGTACTCCCATGGAAAATAGCATAGAAAAAGCAATCCATTTACCAGAATAGCTCGACAAATCACCTTGTACACCAAAAAAACCAACCAAAAGCAAAATAGTTATTTCCAGCGAAATTGGAATAACATGTGATAGATCAGGACGTTTTACGGCAACTGATTCGGCTATAAAATTAGATGTAAAAGCACCTGCTAAAAAGAAAAGAGTGAAAATAAAAAATGTAATTGCTGCAGTATAATTCTGTTTCATAACTTCCTCCGCAAAGAAAGCAAAATGTCCTGTAACATTAGTTGTCAAAGTCTTTACTGCCAACACACCTGTAATATTTACAATTCCGGCTACGAAAGACAATAAAGTGGCTAAACGTAAATTATGAATAAAAGTTCTGTTTTTTCCTTGGTGGCGAAACATAATTATGAATAAGTTATTTCTTAATTTACGTAATCTTAAACTAGATATTTTTTAATTGAGTAAAAAAAAATACATTTGTACTTCAAAAAAATAAATATAATGATAAATATCAAATTTAAGCCTACAATGTTGTTGCTAACTGCAATAATCATTGGATTTCTAACATTATCGTGGGGAATCGTCGGGCATGAAAGAATTAATAAAGCAGCTGTGATGGCTTTGCCAAAACCGCTACAGGTTTTCTTTTACAACCATATTGATTTTATAACGCAAGAATCTACTGTTCCAGATTTAAGAAAGTATGTTTTGCAAGATAAGGCAGAGAACCCAAGACATTATTTTGACATGGAGAATTTTGGAAGCGTCGATAGCTTTCCACAGTCTATGACAGAAGCCAAAAAGAAATATGATGATAAATTTTTGTCTAAAAATGGAACCTTGCCTTGGCACATCCAAGATATGATGGCAAAATTAACGCAAGCATTCAAAGACAAACGAAAATCAGAAATCTTATTTATTGCTGCTGATCTAGGACATTATATTGCTGATGCACATATGCCTTTACATACTTCTGATAATCACGACGGACAATTGACAGACCAAAAGGGAATTCACTCTTTGTGGGAAAGTAGATTACCAGAATTATTCGTCAAAGACTATAAATTTACAGTTGCTCCTGCACACTATTATGAGGACGTAAACAAAGCGACTTGGGATATGATTATGGATACCCATAGCTTAGTAGAACCGTTATTAGCGGCAGATAAAGGTTTGAGAACAGCTTTAGCTGTAAATCAAATATTTGTAACTGATGCAGATGGGAATGTGGTAAAAAACAAATATAACGGCGTGAAATATTCAAATGAATATGCTGCTAAATTCCACGCAGCTTTAAACGGGATGGTAGAAAGCCAAATGAAAAAAGCGGTAACTGCAACAGCAAGTTTCTGGTATACGGCGTGGGTAAACGCAGGAAAACCGGATCTAAGCAAGTTAGATGCTGAAGTACTTACAAAACGCAACAGCAAAGCACTAAAGAAGGATACTAGACTGTTTAAAAAAGGAGATCTTTTTGGTATGGAAAGTGATAAAGATGTGGAATAAAAGTAATCGCATTAGATAATAAATAAGCCTGTGAAACTAAATTCACAGGCTTTTTTATTGTTCTCAAATGATAGTTAAAAGTATGTACTTTATTGTATTTTGCTTTACTTTAACTGTTTTCTAACACGAATTTAAAATTACACTATGTAGACCTAATCTATTAATTTTTAATTATTAGCGGACTATTAGGTCTTAATTTTTTTGGTATTTCTTTTTCTTCAACATATCCGAAGCAGTTTGATAGAAAGCGATGGTTTCATTCACTAAATCTGTTCTTTCTTTTTTCAACGGCTTTTGATCGTAGTAAATTTGGAAATCATCTTCAACTCCAGCTTTAGGCAATAAAGTCATTTTAAATTGTTTGACTTCTTGTTTTGGTGAGATGATGGTTAAAACATTGTCCTTTATCATTCCTAAATCCTGATAAGTCGCAATCAAAGCTCGGGGCTTGTAATCTGCTTTCAGTACATCCTGACCATAAAATTTACTTTCGTAACTAAAATTCAATAACCCAAAAACAGTTGGCATAATATCGATTTGCGACATTAGGTTAGTATAATGTTGTGGTTGAACAAATCCTGGGCTATAAATCATTGCAGGAATCCTATATTTATCTACCGGAAGTTCCGTTTTACCAGCGCTAGAAGCACAATGATCGGCTAATATAACAAAGACAGTATTGGCGAACCAAGGCTGTTTTTCTGCCATTTCGAAGAATTTCTTCATCGCAAAATCAGTGTACTTAACACCACCTTCACGTGATTTAGCATCACCGCGGATATCTATTTTATCATTAGGAAACGTAAATGGCCTATGATTACTCACCGTCATGATATGATTGAAGAAAGGTTTGTTTTCCTTGGCTTCTTTATTCATTACTTTGATAGCCTTGTTGTACATATCTTCATCACAAACACCCCAAATGTTATCAAAAGTAATTTCGTTGGGTTCGAATGTTTTTTTGTCAACGATATCATATCCATTTCCTGAAAAGAAATCTTCCATATTATCAAAGAAAGCATCACCTCCGTAAAGGTATTTTACATTATATCCTTTCTCTTTAAATACACTTCCTGTTGAGAATTTGTCTTTATTGTCTTTTCTTTTTACTACACTTTCTCCAGCTGTAGGCGGGAAGCACAAGGTTACAGCTTCTAATCCACGTACTGTTCTATTCCCAGAAGCATAGAAATTAGTAAAAAGTAAACTCTGTGTCGCTAAGCTATCTAAGAATGGTGTGATATTTTGATCGTTCCCGTAGGCTTTCATAAAGTCAGCACTATAACTTTCGATAGTAATTAAAACTACATTTTTATGATTTTCGGCAGCGGCATTTTTAATTTGTCTTAAGGTAGATTCTCCAGTAATGCCAGGAATTTGTTGTCCTAATATCGCATAAACTTCCTTCTCCGGCAGAGTTTTATAAAATTTAAAATAGTCTAACTCACTATTCATAAAAGCTAAATAGAATTTATAAACACCATTGGATTGTAACTCATTTGAAAAAATATTCTGCGAATTCTCCTCGGTAGCCAAAAACGGAATCGCCAATAACGACAGACCAAACAAGACAAAGTAAATCCCTGATATTTTAATTTTTTCAACAAATGTAGGGATGCTGTCAATGTAACTTCGGGATCCTTTTAAAATAAAATAAGTAACGGTACCTGCTATTATAAATAATCCTGAAAATAGAGGAACTACTGGATAAGACTCCATTATATTTCCAATAACTTCATTAGTATAAACCAAATAATTAACCGCTATAAAGTTGTATTTCACTCCAAATTCATTCCAGAAGAAGTATTCACTGATGGCATTTTGTAAGATCAAAACAACAAATAAAAACATTACAAAGGCAAAAAGCCAATATCTAATTTTGTCTCTGTGCTTTGGTAAAAAAAGTAAAAGGCCAAATAATAATGTTTTGATTCCGACGAAAATCATCCCAATCTTCGGTAATGCACCACCATATTCATTTAGGATTGATTTTCCAGAATATATGTATGCTAAAAGCGCAACTAATAAACCGAAGATAATGTAACCGTAGGGTTTCAGGTATTTCCCATTCGATATAAAAATAAGATACAGCCATAAGAAACCAGTGGCGAGTATAAAAACAAAAACATCAGAAACGAAACCAAATGTAAAAATCTTGATGGAGTCTGTCCAAATAAATGAGGTGTCTGTGATGGGATGGAATAGTAGTACAATTCTTAGAATGAAACTAACAGCGACGTAGAAAAAAATAAGATTATAAAAAGGAGATAATTTTTTATAGAACGACATAGGTACTTGTTTTTAGGCAAAATTAAGGTATTTAGATTGATAAATGGCTTATGTTTAGCTGCTAATCATTCTTAATTTTCACTTAAGATGAGAACCAATCAACAATATTGATTTTAATTAAGAGTTACATTTGATGACGATTATATAGTGTTGAGAAAAGACCGTCTACAAAGTGGTTTTTAAGTAGTTAATAACAATCGATTTTAAATTAAAATGATGATGAAAAAAGTGATGGTATTAGTATTCCTTTTTGTGGTAAGTCTTGGATATTCTCAAGATTGGAAAACAAATTTTGACCTCGTAAAAAAAGAGGCTGTTAGTCAAAATAAGCCAATCTTATTAGTGTTTTCGGGATCAGACTGGTGTGCACCTTGCATAAAATTAGATAAGAGCATATGGCAATCTGCAGATTTTAAAGCATATGCTGCAACTAATTTAGTATTAGAGCGCGCTGATTTTCCTAAGAAAAAACAAAATCAACTGGATGCTGATATTAAAAAGCAAAATGAAGGTCTTGCTGAAATGTATAATAAAGACGGTATTTTCCCCCTAGTTGTAGTTTTAGATTCTAACGGTAAAGTATTGGGTAAAACAAGTTATAAAAATGTTAGCCCAAAAGAATATATCGAACTACTTAACTCATTTATAAAAGGATAATGATACGTAATCTATCTTTAATTTGGTTCATATTTACAGCTGTCGTGGTCACTGGACAAGTCACCCAGAAAAGAACGTTATCCATGCTGGGCAGTCCGTTTGAAATGATTGTTGAAGCAAAAGACATTCCCGAAGCAGATGCATATATAGATATGGCTGTAGCCGAAGTGTCTCGTATTGAGAACTTAATTTCAGACTGGATTCCTACGACGCCAATCTCTGAAGTCAATAGAAATGCTGGTATAAAGCCAGTTAAAGTTCCTCAAGAAGTATTTGATTTAGTTCAACGTTCTATAAAAATATCCGAATTAACCTCAGGGGCTTTTGACATCAGTTATGCCTCCATGGATAAAATCTGGAAATTTGACGGTAGTATGACTACAATGCCTACACCGGAAGAAATTAAAAAATCAGTGGAGAAAGTGGGCTATAAAAATATAATTCTAGAGGCTGAGAACAATACAATTTTCCTTAAAAAAGAAGGAATGAAATTAGGACTTGGAGGAATTGGTCAGGGATTCATTGCCGATAAAATAAAAGCCTTACTTATTTCTAAAGGTGTAATCGCCGGAATAGTAAACATATCTGGGGATATCAATACATGGGGAAAACAGCTCAATGGAGAAAAATGGAAGGTTGGAATTAAAAACCCTTTAAATAAGGATAAAATTTTTGCCACTTTCCCGCTGGAAGATAGCGCAGTGGAGACCTCAGGAAGCTATGAAAAATACGTGACGTTTAACGGCATTAGATATTCTCATATCATTGATACCAGAACCGGTTATCCCGCTTCAGGAGTAATTAGTGTCTCTGTTTTTGCTAAATCAACTGAGTTTGCTGATGCATTAGCAACTGGCGTTTTTGTAATGGGAGTAGATGTAGGATTGGATTTAGTCAATCAACTACCAGGAATCGGATGTATATATGTCGATGATAAGGGGAAAATATTTGCTTCAAAAAATATAGATTTAAAAAAATTCAACAATGAATAAATTAGCTCTTTTTATAATCGTTTTGGTTACCCTGCAATCTTGTGTTGCGGTAAAAGAATATGATAAATTATATATTAACGATCCTGACATGAAGTTAGCGGCAAAACCGTCTGAGAAATACGAAACCACTTTTCAGGTGTATCGTGAGGCTGCAGCAGGAGCAAATGGTGGAAAAACAGGTGGTGGATGTGGTTGTAATTAATATAGTAAGATGAAAAAATTAATATTTGTGCTGGCTTTGTTAATAAACATGGCTGTTGTTGCTCAAGTTAAAGATTCAACTACTACTTTTAAAAAGAGAGTTTTAGAGAATACTGAAGTAGACTTTTTACTGAGTTATTACAATCAGGATGGTACGCATTCTGCCGTGAGCGGTGGAATAGGGTCAGAAAAATTGTCTGACATAGCTTCGAATATCGTGGTGGCTGTTCCTCTGAATGATGATGATGTCTTGACTTTTGATGTGGGAATTTCGGCTTATACCTCTGCATCGTCGAGTAATATTAATCCGTTTAATGCAACGGGGGCTTCTGGAGCAGGATATGATGATAAAACGACAATTGGAAAAAATGCCGCTGCAAGTAGTCCGTATGGTACTCCTTGGCAAGCATCATCGGGAGCGTCAAAGAGTGATCAGCTCGCTTCTGTTACTGCAAATTATAGCCATAATTCGGACAATAGAAATAACATTTGGAATGCTGATGTTTCTTTTTCGAATGAGTATGATTATACTTCAGTTGGATTTGGAGGAGGGTTTACCAAATTATTTAATGAAAAGAACACCGAAATAAGCATAAAAGCCAATGCATATTTGGATCAATGGAGACCTATTTATCCAACTGAATTGCATGAATACGCAAAGTATGGAGCTAATTTTCAAAGTAACGGATTCTTTTCTGGTGTTCCTGTATTAGATCAAAATGGTACTACATCAAATGGCTATTTACCATCGGCATTTAAGCCTTATGACAAGTCAAACAGAAATTCGTATTCTGCTTCTTTTTCATTCTCTCAAATATTGACAAAAAAGATTCAAATGTCTATTTTTATGGATGTTTTACAGCAGGAAGGCTTATTAGGAACTCCATATCAACGAGTGTATTTTGCTGATAAAGCAAATTATTATATCGGACAATCTCAATATATTCCAGTATATACTACTTCAGAGAATAAAGGGGTTTATCAATTAGCCGATGACAAAGAGCGTCTACCAAGTACCCATTTTAAAATTCCGATAGGAGCACGACTAAATTTTTATATCAATGAATACGTAGTCGCCAGAACCTATTATAGATATTATCAAGATAATTGGGGTATTCAGGCACATACCGCCTCGATTGAGTTACCCATTAAAATCAGTTCCAGTTTTACTGCTTATCCTATGTTCCGTTATTATACGCAAACAGCTTCAGATTATTTTGCTCCCTATGAAAAACATCTTTCAACAGAGAAGTATTATACTTCTGATTATGATTTATCAAAATTCGACAGCAGTCAATATGGCTTAGGCTTTACTTATACTGATATTTTTACTCGCGCTAAAATCTTTGTTTTAGGATTAAAATCAATAGATTTACGATTGAATCATTACACAAGAAGTGATGGCCTTTCGGCAAATATTGGTTCTTTAGGTTTTAAATTTGTTGTGGAATAAAAAACAAGGATATGCATATTTTAATAGTGGAAGATGAAGCGGGTATTGTACAATTTCTCCAACAAGGTTTAGAAGAGGAAGGCTACCAGATCACTAGTGCTTCTGATGGATTGCAAGGATTTGAACTTATTCAGAAACAGCAATTTGATTTGATTCTTTTGGATTGGATGTTACCCAAAATGAGTGGATTGGATTTGTGTAAGGCTATTCGAAAAAAAGACACTAGCACACCGATACTGTTTTTAACGGCTAAGGACACTGTTCAAGAAACAATTGAAGGTATTAAGGCTGGAGCCAATGATTATATAAAGAAACCATTTAGTTTTGAAGAATTAGTGGAAAGGATCAAAATTCATTTTCGAAATCAAAATGAACAAGATATTCTAACTCTTGGCACAATACAGATTGATATTGCAAAACACGTTGTTTTATCTCATGGAACGGAAGTACAGCTAACCAATAGAGAGTTTAATCTGTTGTGTTACCTTGTCAAAAACAAAGGAAAAGTGTGTACCCGAAATCAAATAATTGAAGACGTTTGGGACATTCATTTTGATTATGACACCGGTGTAATTGATGTATTCATCAATGCTATCCGTAAAAAGTTAAATTTAAAAATCGAAGAGGACTACATAAAAACAGTTCGCGGTGTAGGTTATATTGCTAATGACTAAGTACTAATGCAACAATTTTCATTCAAAAACAGAATTGCCTTCAATTACATTATCACCACAGCTTTATTGATTTTTGTGGTGTTTTGTACTATATATTCAATTGTAAAATTTAGTGTTTACAACCATCTTAATAATGATATTGGGAAAGAGGTAAAGAACCACTTGAACGAAATTGAAATAAGAAATAACTCTATTTTTCTGATTCATTTGGAGGAGTGGAAAGAAAGAGAACACAACACTGTTGATGTAAATCCTGTTTTTATTCAATTCTTAGATAAGAATGGAGATTTAATTGAAAAATCCCCCAACTTAAAGAAACAAACCTTAACGCTTCATAAGAGTATTGAAGATGACGAGTTATTTGATACCAAATTATTGAATAACAAAATTCGGCAAATACAGATTCCAATATACAAACAAACCGAAAAAATTGGCTATTTATTAATCGCAATGTCGCTAGAAGACGCTTCGATGGTGCTTCAAAACTTGTCTGAAGTATTGATTATTGCTTATCCATTAATTCTACTTGTTCTTTTTTTGATTGCACGATTTATTGCTGGAAGAAGCATAAAACCGATTAGTTCTATTATTGAGACTTCTAATATTATTACCAAAGATAACTTGACTTCCAGGATTCCGTTACCTCAAAATCGGGATGAGCTTTATGTTTTATCTAAAACAATAAATAATTTATTAGACAGAATTGAAAATACCATTGAAAGAGAAAAAGAATTCACCTCTGATGCTTCGCATGAATTAAGAACTCCATTGACGGTTATAAAGGGAACGCTGGAGGTTTTAGTAAGAAAACCAAGGAACCCTAGCGAGTACGAAGAAAAAATTAATTTTTGCATTTCTGAAGTGGATAGATTAAATAATCTGGTAGATCAATTGCTGCTGTTAGCGAGATTTGAAAATCAAAAACAAAGCTTAAAAAAGGAAAAAAATTGTTTGAATGCAGTTATTCTAGATTCAATTTCAAGATATTCGAATACAATTCAAACCAAAAATATTCAAGTTACAACCGTATTTATAAAGGACTATTATATTGAAACGGATATTTATTTATTCTCAATAGTAATTAATAACCTAGTTTCCAATGCCTTAAAATATTCAGATAAAAACGCTAAATTAGCTATTACTATAACCGAAGATAATAATACAATTGAATGCAGTATAATTGATTCAGGTATTGGGATAGCTTCTCAGGACGTTGGAAAAGTGTTTAATCAATTTTTCAGATCCAATTCAACAGAGCATCCTGAAATTAAAGGAACAGGACTGGGACTATCAATCGTGAAAAAGTTATGTCTACTACTGACTATTGGTATTCAAATTTCAAGCCAGGAAAATGTGGGAACGGCAGTAATGTTAAGCTTTCATGAAGAAGACCTTAAGTAGTTCTTAAGACAATCCTTATCTATTTACTGTATTTTTGAAATATAAAATAAAGTAAAAAATGCTTGAAAAAATTATTGCTTTTAGCCTTAAAAACAAACTTATTGTTTTATTATTTACCTTAGGAATATTTGGTTTTGGTATCTATTCTATTTTCCAAATTTCTATAGGTGCCGTACCTGATGTAACTAACAATCAAGTACAAGTGATTACTACTTCACGAAATCTCTCTACCCAAGATATTGAACAATACATTACGTATCCCGTAGAGATAGAAATGGCAAACTTGCCTGGAGTGCAAGAAATTCGTTCTATTTCAAAATTTGGTTTATCTGTAGTAACCATTGTTTTTGATGATGATTTAGGAACCTATTTACCACGCCAATTAATTGCTGAAAAAATTAAATCGGCATCAGAGAAAATTCCAGCAGGTTTTGGAACTCCAGAAATGGGGCCCATTACTACCGGTCTTGGCGAAATTTACCAATATACTTTAGAAGTAAAACCCGAGTTTAAAAACCAATATTCAGTAACGGATTTAAGAACTATTCAAGACTGGGTGGTAAAGCGTCAATTATCAGGAATAAAAGGAGTGGTTGAAATAAATACTTGGGGCGGTTATTTGAAGCAATATGAAATTGCGATTACACCTTCTAAATTAAAAGCCATGAACATCAGTACTACAGATGTTTTTACGGCCCTTGAAAACAATAATAGTATTGCCGGTGGTGCTTATATCGAAAAAGTAAATCAGAGTTATTTCATTCGAGCCGAAGGAAAAGTAAAGGCGCTAGCCGATATTGAAAATATAGTGGTTAAGAATATAAACGGAATGCCCGTTTATGTGAAAAATGTAGCTGATGTCCGTTTTGGTCATGCAAATCGTTTTGGTGCTATCACTGGTAACGGAGAAGGCGAGAAGGTACTGGGACAGGTGATGATGCTAAAGGGAGCCAACTCTAAACAGGTAATCAATGATGTAAAAGCCAGAATTTCCGAAATCCAAAAATCACTACCAGACGGAGTTTATATTAATGGATTCCTAGAGCGTAGTGAGTTAGTTGCTAAAACTACTTTTACAGTTGCTGAGAACCTTATTTTAGGTTGCTTAATCGTGATTTTTGTAGTGGTATTATTACTGGGAAACTGGCGTTCTGGATTAGTGGTTGCCTCCGTGATTCCGTTATGTCTATTATTTGCGATCTCGTTGATGAATATTTTTGGAATAGATGCAAACTTGATGAGCTTAGGTGCTATCGATTTTGGAATTATTATTGACGGAGCCGTAATTATCGTTGAGTTTATTGCCTTTCAAATAGCCAGTAAAGCGGCCCAATTAGGTCCTATGTCTAAGGAAGACCGTCAACTAGAAATTGACCAGATTACTTATAAGAGTGCTTCTAAAATGATGAATTCGGCTATTTTTGGACAATTGATTATCTTGATTGTTTTTATTCCAATTCTTTCTCTTTCAGGTATCGAAGGTAAAATGTTCAAACCTATGGCAATGACTTTTAGCTTTGCTTTAGTGGGAGCGATGATTTTTTGTTTTACCTATGTTCCAGTTGTTTCGTCGTTATTTTTGAAACCAAAAGAGGAGAATCCAAACTCGTTTTCCAGTAAATTAATACGGAAATTTAATTCATGGTATATTCCCATTATAACTTGGGGGTTAGCCAATACTAAAAAAGTATTATATGGTGCCTTAGGTTTGTTAGTGATGGCAGTTGCTTTGTTTACCACTATGGGAGGGGAATTTATACCCACTTTAGACGAAGGAGATTTTGTAATTCAGCCCGTTTTAAAAACAGGAACGTCCTTGACAAAAACAATTGCCACGACTACTAAAATCGAACAAATTATTCTGAAAAACTTTCCAGAAGTAGAGCAAGTAGTAAGCAGAATAGGTGCTGCCGAAGTTCCTACAGATCCCATGAGCATGGAGGAAAGTGATGTTATAGTTAAGCTAAAGCCAAAATCAGAATGGGTGTCAGCAAGCAGTAAGGATGAACTAGCAGATAAGATTAAAGCGGCGATTGAGAAACAGATTCCAAATATGGAAATTGAATTTACCCAACCGATCGAAATGAGATTCAACGAATTAATTTCTGGAACGCGTTCAGATGTTGCTGTTAAAGTATTTGGTGAGGATTTGAATGTATTAGCTAAGAAAGCACATGAAATTAAAAAAGCCATTGAAAAAGTAGAAGGAGCCTCTGATATTATTATTGAAAAAACGGAAGGCTTACCTCAAATGACCGTGCATTATGATCGATCTAAAATTGCCCGCTATGGTTTGAATATTTCAGAACTAAATGATATGATTGCGCTGGCATTTGCTGGAAAAACAGTGGGTAATGTATTTGAAGGAGAAAAACGATTTGATATGGTGATTCGTTTGGATCAAACCAATAGACAAGATATTAATGACTTGAAAAATTTATATGTATCAGCTCCTAATGGGGAACAGATTCCGTTACAGGAATTAGCTAACATTGAATACACGGAAGGCCCCGCAAAGATTTCTAGAGACAACACAAATAGAAGAATTGTGGTAGGAATTAATGTTCGAAATAGAGATTTACAAAGTGTTGTTACCGATATTCAACATATTGTAAATACAAAAATCAAACTACCTCCAGGTTATTATGTTCAATATGGCGGACAATTTGAAAACCTTCAAAGTGCCAAAGCAAGATTAATGGTGGCGGTACCTATAGCATTAATCTTGATTTTTATCTTACTCTATTTTGCGTTCGGTTCTATTAAAGAAGCCTTAATGGTGTATTCAGCAATTCCGCTTTCAGCAGTGGGTGGAGTATTGTTTTTATGGATGAGAGGATTGCCATTCAGTATATCAGCTGGTGTTGGTTTTATTGCGCTCTTTGGTATTGCCGTTTTAAACGGAATCGTATTAATTGAACATTTTAAAGAATTAAAACATCAAGGAATGAAAAATATTGATGAACTTATATTGAAAGGAACAACAGATAGATTGCGTCCTGTTTTGCTAACGGCAGCCGCCGCAGCCTTAGGATTTTTACCAATGGCAATATCTTCATCTGCAGGAGCAGAGGTGCAAAGACCCTTGGCGACAGTCGTAATTGGAGGATTGTTTACAGCGACCATATTGACTATGGTAGTGCTACCCATATTATTTAAAGTTTTTGACGGGAAAGAGCTAAAAAAGGTAAAATTTAAAAAACATCATAGTAATGCCTTTTTAATTCTATTATTGTTAAGTACTTCGTTTGCTTTTTCTCAAAACTCAAATTCGGAACTAGATAGTTTGATAGGTAAAGGCATCACTAATAACAAAGGTTTAAAAGCCTATCAATTGCAGGTTGATAAATACCAGGCTAATATAAAAACTGCCTATACCTTTGATAAAACCAATATTTACTATAATTACGATCAAAATAATTTGGCTTCTAATAATGAACCTTTGAAGATTTTTGGAGCGCAACAACGCTTTTCTTTTCCAACAGTTTATGGAGCACAGAAAAAGGTAAATGAAACAGAATATGAAAAAGAAAAAGCCAACTTTGAAATTCAAAAAAACAAACTATCGTTAGAAATTTCTAAGGTGTATTATCACATTGTTTACTTACAAAATCGGGAAAAATTGTATTTCTATTTAGATAGTTTGTATCAAAATTTTTCAAAAGCAAGTGACAGACGTTTTGAATTAGGTGAAACCAATTATCTCGAAAAAATAACGGCACAAGCCAAGTTCCGGCAAATAGAAACAATCCTTTCTCAAATTGAAAATGATAAAAAAGCAAAGTATGACTTGTTGTATTCTTTGATTCAAATGGATGAAAAAACAACTATAAAAAGCAATTCTGTATCTCCCATATTTTATACAACTGAAGAATTAAGTACAGATATTCATAATGCCTATTTAGAACGTGTTACGGATAATTATAAAAGTCAAATTATACTTGAAAAACAACATTGGCTACCTGATTTGCATTTGGAATATTTTAGAGGCTCGAATAAAGGATTATCACAATCATTAAGTGGTTTTCAGATAGGAATTGGGGTGCCACTTTTATTCTCCGGAAATGTTTCAAAATCAAAAGTTGCGCAGCTAGAATTACAAAGTTGGGAGCAACAAAAGCTTAATGAAGAACAAAAAAGAGAACAGTTTATTCAACAAAAAAAGAACGAATTAGCAAAGTACCAAGAAGCTATAAATTATTACAACCAATATGGAAAAAAGTTATCGGATGAAATTATTAAGGTGGCGAATTTAAGTTATAAACACGGAGAAATTGACTTCTTCCAGTACATTCAAAGTTTAGAGAATGCAACTACTATTCAAGTAGAATATCTAGACAACGTACTTCAATTCAATGCAACCCAACTCGATTCACAATACCTTAATTTCTAATACATAAAAAATGAAAAAAACATTATATATACTCGCCTTGTCAATCGTTCTGTTTTCATGCAAGGAAACTAAAACAGAAGAACCAATTGCTACTGATCATACAATGGTTACGGTTACATTACCGCAATTTAAATCTTCGGAAATGGAAATAGGAAGTCCTACGAAACAAGATTTTGAAGTAACTGTAAAAACCGCTGGAAAGATAGATGTCCCGCCACAAAACAGAGCCAAAGTAACGACTTTCGTTGGAGGAAATATAAAAGCAACTACGTTATTAGTAGGTGATAAAGTGAGAAAAGGACAAGCATTATTGACATTAGAAAATACGGAATTTTTAGATATTCAGAAAGAATATTTGGAAGTAGCAGAACAAATTAAATATTTAAAATCAGAATACGAACGTCAAAAAACATTGTATGACGAAAAAATTACTTCTCAAAAAAATTACCTAAAAGCGGAAAGTGAGTACCGCAGAGCAAAAGCTATGTATCAAAGTTTAAGAGCCAAATTGCAGCTGTTAAACATTAATCCTATAAACGTCGAAAACGGTAAATTGACCTCAGTAATTACTATTTATGCTCCTATTGCTGGTGATATAGTGATAATGAATGCTAATGTTGGGATGTATGTTGCGCCTTCAGATGTGATGCTTGAAATTATTGAAACGGATCATTTGCATTTAGAATTGAATGTATTCGAAAAAGACATCCTAAAAGTAAAAGTGGATCAGGATATCAATTTTACGGTGCCAGAAGCTACAAAAGAAGTGTTCCACGCTAAAGTACATTTGGTAGGAAAATCGATTGAAGGAAATGACAGGACAATTAACGTTCACGGACATTTAGATGACAATATGAAACAACGATTAATCACTGGAATGTTTGTGGAAGCAGCTATTGTTGTAGATTCTAAAAAAGGGCTTTCTATCCCAGCAGATGCTTTAATTACTGAGAACAACAAAAATTTTGTACTTTTATTGAAGGAAGAAAAAAATGAAAGTTATTTCTTTAAAAAGACAGCAGTCAAAATAGGAGAAAAATCAGAGAAATACGTTGAAATTCTTCCTGATAATCAAATTAATTCTTCTTCTAAAATTTTAACAAAAGGCGTTTTTGACGTAGTTAATTAATCGTAAAGTATGGATTTAAACAAATTGAAAGGTCAATTGCAAACTGAAGTTGATACCGCTTTTCTTTATGATAGTATAGCAGAAATTCAAGCCGACGAAAATCTAAATAGGGTCTTACGCGGTTTGTCAGATATCGAGAAGGGACATGCGCAACACATGTTGGATAAAGTGAGGACTATTCAAAGCGAATACAAAATGCCTGCTCCATCTTCTAGAGCTAAATTCCAACTAAAATTAGGCAAACTGTTTGGTTACGGATCTATAATCAGCAATTTGTCAAGTATCGAAAAACAATTTGCTGTCAATTCGATAAAGAATAAAATTGAAAAAGGAGAAAAACCTACTGGTTTTGAACACAATCATTTAAATATTATTGAAGCGGTGAACAATAATGCTGCTTTAAATGTCTCTGGAGGTTTTCTTTCTAAATTTGAAAGTCGCCATAAATCAGTAGGCGGAAATGCATTGAGAGCTGCTGTTTTAGGTTCGAATGACGGACTGGTTTCTAATATGAGTTTGGTCATGGGCGTAGCCGGTGCTGCAGTCTCTAACAATACTATTTTATTGACGGGAATTGCAGGACTAATGGCTGGAGCCATTTCGATGGCATTAGGAGAATGGCTTTCGGTTCAAAGTTCAAGAGAATTGAATCAACGCCAAATTGACCTAGAAAACGAAGAATTAGAAGCATCTCCCGAGGAAGAAAAAAAAGAATTGGTTTTATTGTATCAAGCCAAAGGCATGAACGTTGTTGAAGCACAAAAATTGGCTGACAAGGCATTTGAAAGCCATAAAACAGCAATTGATGCCATAATAACAGAAGAACTAGGCATAGATAAAGAGGAATTGGGAGGTTCGGCCTGGGAGGCAGCAATCGCTTCTTTCGTTTTATTTTCAATTGGAGCCATTATACCTTTATACCCTTTTATGTTTTTAGATGGGAAAAATGCTATACTTTTGAGCGTTGGTAGCAGTGTAATTGGGCTTTTTGGAATAGGTGCTGCCATTACATTGTTGACGGGAAAAGGCATTCTGTTTTCGGGATTCAGACAAGTTTTCTTCGGCTTAGCAGCAGCAGCAATAACTTATGGAATTGGATCCTTAATTGGAGTTTCCTTGGCGGGCTAAATATTACAATATATCAAGTCACATGAATTTAGTCAAAAACAGATTATTAACTATTTAAATATAATACTATGAATGATGCGCATTTACACCTGGTGGTAAACCATTTCCCTATTATCGGAACAATCTTTGGTTTGGGAATACTAATAGCTGGTTTGTTTTTAAAAAATAATACTGTAAAAAATACGGCTTACGTATTATTCGTTGTTGCCGCTATTTTTGCATTTATAAGCATGTCTACTGGAGAAGGAGCGGAAGAAATGGTGGAAGATATGCCAAATATTGGCAAACAAATCATTCATGAACATGAAGAACTAGCTGAAAAACTAGCCTTATTATTATATGCTACCGGTATTTTTAGTTTAGTAGCACTATACACAAGTTTAAAAAACCATAAATTTTCTAAAATGGCATCCTATATTACGCTGGTTTTAGCTTTAGGTGCTGCGGCTTTAGGTTCTAGTGTGGGTACTTCAGGAGGAGAAATACGTCATACTGAAATTCGTGATAATAACGTGAATACAGCTGTTGAAAACGTAAATTCGAACACAGAAAGTGCTACGGATGAAAACTAAGAATATTTTTTTTAACAAAAAAACAACATTAAGTTAAACTAAAAATAGCTTTCCAATCAAAAAAGCCTTTATATTTGCACAAGAAATAAAACAAAATTATGTTCACAATACAATTACATCATCATCATTTCCATTATTGCTCTCAAGCGATGTGTTAATGATATGGTTGTAAGTCATCATATTTTAAAACCCGTTTGAGTACATCAAACGGGTTTTTTATTTAATATCCTTTGTACTCAAACATAATATTATAAACAAACTAAAAAACAATACAATGAGTACATTAAAAATTGCAATTCAAAAATCAGGACGTTTAAACGAAGAAAGTATTCAGATCTTGAAAGATTGCGGAATTTCTATTAACAACGGTATCGATCAACTAAAAGCCGAAGCATCAAATTTCCCATTAGAAGTTTTATATTTAAGAAATTCAGATATTCCTCAATATTTGATTGACGGTGTGGTAGATATTGCTATTGTTGGAGACAATTTATTAGTCGAAAAAGGAAAGGGAATTCAAGTGGTTCAAAAACTAGGTTTTTCTAAGTGTAAAGTATCTGTTGCTGTTCCTAAAACATTCGAATACAACTCAATTCAAGATTTAAACGGATTACGTATCGCCACATCTTATCCTAATACAGTAATTGAATATTTCAATTCCTTTGGAGTAACTGTTGATATTCACCAAATTTCAGGTTCTGTGGAAATTGCTCCAAATATTGGTCTTGCAGATGCCATTGTTGATATTGTTTCTAGCGGAAGTACCTTATTCAAAAACAACTTGAAAGAAGTAGAGATTATCTACAAAAGTGAAGCAGTTTTAGCGGTTTCTCCAAAAGTGACTCCGGATGTTCAAAAACTAATCGACACCTTAAAATTCAGAATAGAATCAGTTCTAAGAGCGCGTAGATCAAAATATATTTTGATGAATGTACCAAATGATAAAATTGAGGAAGTTGGAAAAATCCTTCCTGTTTTACGTAGTTTAACCGTATTGCCATTAGCGCAAGAAGGCTGGAGTAGTGTACACTCGGTAATAGATAAAGATACTTTTTGGGATGTAATTGACCAGTTGAAAGACGCTGGTGCCGAAGGGATTTTGATTTGCCCAATTGAAAAAATGGTGCTTTAATAAAGTTTTAAGTAGTAATTCATAAGTATTAAGTTCGTTAAAGTTTTCTATGCTATGACTAACCTTAAACTTCAAACTATAAATTATGAATAAAATATACAACCCAAAACCGGAAACTTGGTCTGCAATACTAGAAAGACCAACAAAAACGGTAGATGACATTGAGCTTACAGTAAAAGAAATTTTTAAGGAAGTTCAGAAAAAAGGAGGTGAGGCTGTAGCCAAATATACTTCTCTATTTGACGGTGTTGCCATCGATAAATTAGAAGTCACCAAAGCCGAAATTGAAACAGCTGTCGCTTCTGTTTCTACAGAACTGAAAGAAGCCATTCAATTAGCTAAAAATAATATCGAAAAATTTCATGCCGCTCAAAAGACAGCAAGAGTAGCCGTTGAAACGGTTGAAGGAGTTCAATGCTGGCAAGAAAAAAGACCGATTCAAAAGATTGGTTTGTATATTCCTGGTGGAACAGCACCTTTGTTTTCAACAGTTTTAATGTTGGCCGTTCCTGCAAATATTGCAGGTTGCAAAGAAATCGTTTTATGTTCACCACCAGATAAAAAAGGAAATATAAATCCAGCTATTTTATACGCTGCTAATTTATGTGGAGTTACCAAAATTTTAAAAGTAGGAGGAATACAAGCTATTGCAGGACTTACTTTTGGTACGGAGTCGATTCCAAAAGTATATAAGATTTTTGGCCCAGGAAATCAATTTGTGACCGTAGCCAAACAATTAGCAACGCAGTTTGGAGTTGCAATTGACATGCCTGCTGGACCTTCGGAATTATTAGTTGTGGCTGATGATAGTTCAGTTCCTTCATTTGTAGCCTCAGACTTATTGTCTCAGGCAGAACATGGTTCGGATAGCCAAGTGATTTTGGTTTCAACCTCAAAAAAATTAATAGATGCTGTTGAAGAAGAAATTCAAATTCAATTAGAAGCGCTACCTCGAAAAGAAATTGCCGAGAAAGCAATTGCTAATTCAAAGTTGATTTTTGTCGAAAATGACCAAATCGCTTTGGATTTAATCAATGAATACGGACCAGAACACTTTATAGTTTGCACATCATCTGATGATTTTTACATTGATGGAATCGAAAATGCAGGCTCTATTTTTATAGGGAATTACACGCCTGAAAGTGCTGGAGATTATGCTTCTGGCACCAATCATACTTTACCAACAAATGGTTATGCTAAAAATTATAGCGGCGTAAACTTGGATAGTTTTACAAAATCGATGACTTTTCAGAAGATTTCTGAAGTAGGAATTAAAAATATTGGGAAAGCGATTGAAGTTATGGCCGAAGCGGAAGGCTTGCAAGCACACAAAAATGCAGTGACATTACGATTAAAAGCGATTAAAGATGGAAAATAGTTTCGATATAAATAATTTAGTTCGTGAGAACGTTAAAACAATGAAACCGTATTCATCTGCTCGTGATGAATTCAAAGATTTTGATGTTGCTCAAATGATTTTTTTGGACGCCAATGAAAATCCATACCAAAATGGAGTGAATCGCTATCCTGATCCACAGCAAAGTAGCGTAAAAGCGGTTTTGGCCAAACAAAGAAACCTGAAAGTAGACCAAGTTTTATTAGGTAATGGAAGCGACGAAGTATTGGATTTATTGTTCAGAGCTTTTTGCGAACCTAAAACGGATAACGTAATTACTTTGCCGCCTACATACGGAATGTATAGTGTATTGGCTAATATAAACGCTGTTGAAAACAGAGAGATTTTATTATCTACAGATTTCCAACCAGAGATTGATGCCATTTTAGAAGCAGTGGATGCAAATACAAAAATGATCTTTTTATGTTCGCCTAATAACCCAACAGGAAATTCGTTTTCTGATGAAAGTGTGGTTACTATACTTCAAAATTTCAAGGGATTAGTAGTAATCGACGAAGCGTATATTGATTTCTCAAAAAAGCAAAGTTGGTTGAATGAATTAGATGAATACCCTAATTTGATTATTACACAAACGTTATCAAAAGCGTATGGTTTAGCTGGAATTCGTTTAGGGATTTGCTATGCATCTGCAGCTATCATTTCAGTTTTAAACAAAATAAAGCCACCTTATAATGTGAATGAGTTAACACAACAAAGAGCATTAGAAAGATTAGCTGATAAAGAAAAAATACAGTTAGAAATAGACTCAATTGTAATACAAAGAGATGATTTACTTAAAGTATTACATGAAGTTATTTTTGTGTCTAAAATTTATCCGACAGAAGCTAATTTTGTTTTAATAAAAGTTGATAATGCTAATAAAAGATACGATCAGTTAATAGCTAAAGGAATCGTTATTAGAAATAGAACAACGCAACCTTTATGTGAAAACACCTTGCGTTTGACTATTGGTACAGCAGAAGAAAACAAGAAGTTAATGGAGGCATTGAAGACAATTTAAACACAAATTTCACAGTGTTATTTTGAAATTGTAGTTATTAAAAATAAAATAGTTTTAGACAAAAAACAAGAAAATAGAACTCAAAATAAACAGAACTTAAGCGATCGCTAATTGGTGAAGATCTGTGAAATTTGTGTTCGTTTTAAATCATAACAAATGAAAAAAGTACTTTTTATAGATCGTGACGGAACTATGGTTTTAGAACCGGAAGGATATCAATTAGATAGTTTAGATAAATTAGAATTTTATCCAAAAGCATTTCAATACTTAGCAAAAATTGCTAAAGAATTGGAATATGAATTAGTAATGGTAACAAATCAAGACGGTTTAGGAACGGACAGTTTTCCTGAAGATACTTTCTGGCCTACTCAAAATTTCATTTTAAGAGCTTTCGAAAATGAAGGCGTTCTTTTTGATGATATTTTCGTAGACCGTTCTTTTCCGGAGGATAATGCGCCGACACGCAAACCAAGAACTGGAATGTTACTGAAATATATCGACAATCCAGCTTACGATTTGGCTAACTCATTTGTATTAGGTGATCGTTTAACTGATGTAGAATTAGCTAAAAACCTAGGTGCAAAAGCTATTTTTATGAACGTGAGTGAAGGTGCAGGAAGTACTGAAATCGCTTCTAAACGGGAAGAGTTAGATGATGTTATTACATTACAATCAACAGATTGGAAAGAAATTTATGAGTATTTGAAATTAGAGGCACGTTCAGCTACAATTTCGAGAAAAACGAATGAAACAGATATTTACATTAATCTAAATCTGGATGGAACAGGGAAAAGCAAAATTGAAACGGGAATTGCATTTTTTGATCATATGCTAGACCAAATTGCGCGTCACGGACAAATGGACCTAGAAATCCTTGTGAAAGGCGATTTAGAAGTGGACGAGCATCATACAATTGAAGATACAGCGATTGCTTTAGGGGAAGTTTTTGCGAAAGCATTAGGAAATAAACTAGGGATTGAGCGTTACGGTTTTTGTTTGCCAATGGATGACTGCTTAGCGCAAGTAGCTATTGACTTTGGAGGTAGAAACTGGTTGGTTTGGGAAACCGAATTCAAACGTGAAATGGTAGGAAAGATGCCTACAGAGATGTTTTTACATTTCTTTAAATCATTTTCTGATGGAGCCAAAGCAAACATCAACATCAAAGCTGAAGGACAAAATGAACATCACAAAATTGAGGCTATTTTTAAGGCTTTTGCCAAAGCGATAAAAGTGGCAGTAAAACGCGATACCGAGAAAATGATTTTGCCATCAACTAAGGGGATGTTGTAAAAATTTGTTTAAAGTTTAATATTTGAGATTCTGTGAGGGATTTTAAATTTTAAACCTGAAACCTGAAACAAAAAAAATGAAAATAGTAATCATAAATTACGGAGCGGGGAATATTCAGAGCATTATGTTTGCAATTGAAAGATTGGGATTCAAAGCGGTTTTGAGTAACAAGCCTGAGGAAATTAAGGCAGCAGACAAAGTGATTTTTCCAGGAGTGGGGGAAGCAAGTTCAGCGATGAAAATGCTTTTAGAAAGCGGATTGGACAGTTTAATTCCAACACTAAAACAACCTGTTTTAGGGATTTGTTTGGGAATGCAGTTAATGTGCAACAAATCAGAAGAAGGGAATACCAAAGGTTTGGCGATTTTTGATGTGGATGTGATTAAATTCACTCCAAAAGTGAAAGTGCCTCAAATGGGTTGGAACCAAATTTATAACTTGAAGTCGGCTTTATTCCAAGGAATCGCTGAAAACGAATACATGTATTTAGTACATAGTTTTTATGCACCACTTTGTTCTGAAGCTATTGCGACTACAAATTATGAAGTGGAATATGCATCGGCATTGCAAAAAGATAATTTCTATGGAACCCAATTTCACCCCGAGAAAAGTGGTGATGTAGGTGAAAAAATTCTTGAAAATTTTTTAAAACTTTAAACCTGAAACAAATTATGCGTATAATACCAGCAATAGACATCATCGACGGAAAATGTGTTCGCTTGTCAAAAGGGGATTACAACACCAAGATAATTTATAATGAAAACCCATTAGAAGTTGCCAAAGAATTTGAAGCTCACGGAATTGAATATTTACATTTAGTGGATCTTGACGGTGCAAAATCAAGTCAGATTATTAACTATAAAATATTGGAGCAAATTGCTTCTAAAACAAAATTAAAAATTGATTTTGGTGGTGGATTGAAGTCGGATGCCGACCTGAAAATTGCTTTTGAAAGTGGTGCTAACCAAATTACGGGTGGAAGTATTGCAGTAAAAAATAGAGCGATTTTCGAAAAATGGATTGCCGAATATGGTGCTGATAAAGTCATTCTTGGAGCAGATGCAAATAACGAAAAAGTAGCCGTTTCAGGATGGTTGGAAGAATCTGATGAAGATTTAATTCCATTTATTCAAGGATATCAAGCTAAAGGAATTCAATATGTTATTTGTACTGATATTGCAAAAGACGGAATGCTTGAAGGACCTAGTTTTGATTTATACTCTAAAATTTTGGCGGAAGCCAAAGGAATAAAATTAATCGCTTCAGGTGGAATTTCTACTTTTGATGAGCTACCCAAATTAGCCGAATTAGGCTGTGAAGGAACGATCATTGGAAAAGCGATTTATGAAGGACGGATTTCGTTGAAACAATTGGAAAATTACATTTTAAGTAGTAATTCATAATTTGTAAGCAGTAAGTTACAAATTGAATAATAATTTTTTAAGTTATAAATATGGGTGAAGATGTAATTAAAACTAAAAGCTTTTTATTTGCTATTAGGATTGTAAACTTATATAAAATACTTATTTCTAGAAACGAGTATGTTATGAGTAAACAAATTTTACGTTCAGGAACTTCAGTTGGGGCAAATATTCGTGAATCAAAGAATGCAGAAAGCAAGGCTGACTTTATTCATAAACTAGGGATTTCTCAAAAAGAAGCAGATGAAACTTTATACTGGTTAGAACTTTTGCAAGCTACAAACTATATATCAAATGAAGAGTTTTTAAGCTTAAATAACGATGGTATAGAAGTTTTAAAATTGATAAAAAGTATAATTATTACTTCAAAAAATAATCTCAAAAAAACTTAATAATTACGACTTAATAATTCATAATTAAAAGATATGTTAACAAAAAGAATAATACCTTGTCTCGATATTAAAAACGGAAGAACGGTAAAAGGCATAAATTTCGTAGATTTACGTGATGCGGGTGATCCAGTAGAATTAGCTAAGATATACTCGGATGAAGGAGCTGATGAATTGGTTTTTTTGGACATATCTGCAACTGAAGAACAACGAAAAACTTTAATTGATTTAGTTCGAAAAGTAGCCTCAACTATTAATATTCCTTTTACTGTAGGTGGCGGAATCTCATCTGTAGCCGATGTTGAGATTTTATTGCAGAATGGAGCTGATAAGGTTTCAATTAATTCTTCGGCAGTAAAAAACCCGCAGTTGATTAATGATTTGGCACAGAAGTTTGGAAGTCAATGTGTAGTTGTAGCAATTGATGCTAAGCAAATTAATGGACAATGGGTGGTACATTTAGTAGGTGGAAAAGTGCCGACAGAATTGAATTTATTTGATTGGGCAAAAGAAGTAGAACAACGCGGAGCAGGGGAAATCCTGTTTACTTCGATGGATAATGACGGAACGAAAAATGGCTTTGCAAATGAAGCTTTAGCCAAACTTTCAAGTTTAGTAAATATTCCGATAATTGCCTCTGGTGGTGCTGGGAACATTCAGCATTTTGTAGATACTTTTAAAGATGGAAAAGCGGATGCAGCATTAGCAGCTAGCGTATTTCATTTTAAAGAAATCGAAATTAAAACATTAAAAACAGCACTTAAAAATAATAATATAGAAGTCAGAATATAGACGATAGAATAAAGAAAATAGACTGAGAATTAAGGATTAATTTAGAACTACCTTTTTTTGTCGATATTCTTTTTATCCTTTTTTCTTCCTAAAAAAAATAAAAATGAACATAGATTTTTCAAAAAGCACAGACGGATTAATTCCGGCAATCATACAAGATAGCGAAACCAATGTTGTTTTAATGTTGGGTTACATGAATGCAGAAGCATATCAAAAGACAATAGATACTAAAAAGGTCACTTTTTACAGCAGATCTAAACAAAGACTTTGGACAAAAGGCGAGGAAAGTGGTAACTTTTTGAATTTGGTTGATATCAAAAATGACTGTGATAACGACACCTTATTAATTCAAGTAAAACCTGAAGGACCTACATGTCACAAAGGAACTGATACCTGCTGGGGAAAAGAAAACAAAACGAATTACGGTTTCATTTCTTCTCTTGAAGATACGATTCAAGTACGAAGAGTAAATGCAGATTCTGAAAAGAGTTATGTGGCTTCTTTATTTAAATTGGGGATCAATAAGATTGCACAGAAAGTTGGTGAAGAAGCAATCGAAGTGGTTATTGAGGCAAAAGATGATAATGATGACTTGTTTTTAAGTGAAAGTGCCGATTTGCTTTTTCACTACCTAATTTTGCTTCAGGCGAAAGGATTCAAAATCAATGATGTAGTTGACGTATTAAAAACTCGCCAGAAATAGAGATTTTTTTCTTGTTAATTATACGATATAAAACCCAACAGTAATTTGATTTGCTGTTGGGTTTTCTTTTTTCTTTTATTTCAAGTTGCAATCCCCTATATTTACTATTATTTTATAAAATACCACAATACACGTTATGAATTTTGACAATACAAGCAACATATTAGAACTTAACAATACTATCATAAAAACAGGACTCCACATAATATTAACCACTGATGAAGATGATTTACGTCCAGTATATATGTCGGGAAATTTTAATAACTGGTTGACGCAGGATAAGCTGTTCATGATGGAAAAAATTGGAAACGGTTTATATCATTTTAAATTTACACATGATTTTGACTATCCAGAAACGTTGTTGTATAAGTTTACAAAAGGAGATTGGAGTGAAGTTGAAATTAACAGCAGCGGCAATCGTACTGAAAATAGGTCGACAAAAAAGCATACGGGAACACAAAAGGAACATGTTGCAAGATGGAGGAAGAATTGGTTGCCATATAAGCAAAATTATTTACCACAAGTTTTACTTATTTCTGATGAATTTGAGATTCCGCAGTTGAATAGAACCCGGAAAATATGGGCGTTACTCCCTCATGATTATGATACTTCAAAAGAAAGTTATCCCGTTATGTATTTACAAGATGCTCAAAATTTATTCAATGAGGATGCTGAATACGGTAATTGGGAAATTGACAAGAAACTGGCTGTAATGTCAGAGTATAAAATTGGGAAGATCATTATAATCGCTATTGAGCACGCTGAAGAAGACAGAATAAGAGAATATAGTGTAGGGAAAACAATATTAGGAAAAGGACAGGGGAAAAAATACATTCGTTTTGTAACCAAAACGTTGAAGCCCTTTGTAGATAATAATTTCCGTACCAAAAAAGACCGTGCTAATACCGGAATAGGTGGTAGTTCAATGGGTGCTTTAATTAGTATTTTTAGTGGGTTAAGATACCCAAAAGTATTTGGTAAATTGATGATTTTTTCTCCTTCGCTTTGGGTTAAACCTGATATGAAAATTCAAGTGGATGAAGAAGTTACAGAGGATACCAAAATATATTTATATGCAGGTGGTGACGAAAGTGATACCATGATTGAACATGTGAAAAGCTTCAAGGATCGCGCCATTGCAAACGAATTCGTAAAAGATAAAATGAAAATTAATTTGAGCATCAATAAAGAAGGAAAACACAACGAGACCTATTGGAGTGATGAATTTCCTAAAGCTATTGAGTGGCTTTTTTTTAACACAAAAGATAATTAAATGAAAACTAACCAAATAGATAAATTAGATGATTTTTCAGGAACCGTTTTAATACCGGTTTTCGAAACCAATGTAAAAAGTATAGTTCCAATCCAATTTGAAGGTTTAGAAATTTCGTCCAAAGTTTTCTATGGCAAGAAAGACACCTCTTATTTAGCCGAGAAAAACAACATCACCTACCTTTTTATTGGGCTAGGTAAAGCAATCGAGTATAAGGCATTAAAAACAATAGCGAGGAGAATTGCTGCTAAGGAAAAAGAAGCTTTTGGAAAAAATGTTGCTTTATTTGTACCGCAAGAATTCAGTAATGACCAATTAGAAGCCACCATATCTGGTTTATTGTTAGGTACTTATAATTTAGGTCATTTCAAAAAAGTGGACGAGCATCCTTTTTTAAATCCTGATTTTGAACTGGAAATTTTATCTTCTAAAGATTATTCGCCAACAATTAATAAAGCGATAAAAATTGCTCGCGCCCAACTTCAAACTTTAGCATTGGTTGATTTACCTCCAAATAAGGTAACACCGAAGTATCTTGCAAATTGGGCTCAAGATAAAGGAGATAAATACGGATTTGAAGTAAAGGTTCTTGGTCTCGAAGCATGTCAAATTGAAGGACTCGGTGCTTTTTTAGCTGTCGGAAAAGGAAGTGAAAATGAGCCACAGTTTGTGGTTATGACTTATACCCCAAAAGAAGATGTTCTTAATTTAAAGCATGTTGGTTTAGTTGGAAAAGGAATCACTTTTGACACTGGAGGTTTGAACATAAAAACAGCAGGAATGGTTCATATGAAGTGTGACATGGCTGGTGGAGCAGCAGTTTTTGGCGCCATGCAATTGATTGCTGATTTGCAATTACCTGTAAAAGTAACTGCTATCGTCCCTTGTGCAGAAAATTCTGTCGATGCAAAAGCATTTTTACCAAGTGATGTGATTCATAGTTACAACGGAACTTCAATCGAAATTATTGATACTGATGCTGAAGGCCGTTTAGTCCTAGCAGATGGTATTTCTTATCTTATAAAAAATTACAAGCCAGAATATATTGTTGATATCGCTACACTTACTGGAAGCAGTGTTGGAACATTAGGATACGAATGTGGTGCTTTGTTTACTAATAACGAAGCTATTTCTAAAAAACTGCAGGAAGCGGGAGATTCAGTAGGGGAGCGTCTATGGCCGCTACCGCTTTGGGATGTCTACAAACAAGACATTGAAAGTGATATTGCAGATGTAAAAAATTATAGCGGAAAACCAGTAGCTGGCGCTATTAGTGCGGCTAAATTTTTAGAATATTTCACAAACGAGCATGCTGCTTGGGCACATTTGGATGTCGCTGGTGTAGCATTTGGCGACGATGAATTTGCAAAAAGCAAACATGCTACGGCATACGGAGTACATTTATTAACCAAATTCATTGAAAATTTATAAGCTTATGCAAAATCCTAAAACCTTCATTTGTATTTCGAATTATTTCAAAGGAGCCGATTTTTTAATTCATTTAAAAAGTCTTGGCAACAAAGTCTATCTCATAACTAGTGCAAAACTGAGAGACAAACCATGGCCGCATGATTCTATAGACGAAACCTTTTATATGCAAGGTCAGGATATCGATTGGAACTTAGAGCATTTATTACTGGGTGTTGGGAACTTAATGAAGTCGAATCAAATTGATGCCATTGTAGCATTAGATGATTATGATGTAGAGAAAGCTACCTATCTGAGAGAAAACCTGCGCATTGATGGAATGGGACAAACTACGGGACGTTATTTTAGAGATAAACTAGCGATGCGTATGAGAGCGAAGAGTTGTGCCATTTCTATTCCTGCTTTCTGTTCTTTATTTAATGATCATGACATTAATACTTTTGCTGATACCGTTTCTCCTCCATGGGTTTTAAAACCACGTTCAGAAGCCTCAGCCACTGGTATTATAAAAGTACACGATAAAGAAACCTTATGGATTCATATTAACGAAATGGGAAACAACCGTTTCAAATACTTATTAGAACAGTTTAAACCAGGTGCCGTATATCATTGTGATAGTTTGATTTCTGAACGAAAAGTTATTTTTAGCTTGACTTCAAAATATTTGGCTACACCAATGGAAATATCACAAGGTGGTGGCGTTTTTCGTAGTTCCAATATTCCTTATAATTCGGAAGACGATAAAGCCATAAAAAAGGTAAATGAGCAAGTCATGAAAGATTTTGGATTAAAACATGGCGCCGCACATACTGAATTTATAAAAAGCGATGAAGACGGAAAGATTTACTTTTTAGAAACATCGTCTCGCGTCGGCGGAGCTCATTTAGCAGAAATGGTCGAAGCTGCTTCAAATATAAATCTTTGGAAAGAATGGGCCGCCATTGAAGATGCATTGGTAAGAGATCAAAAATATAAGTTACCAAAAGTAAAAAAAGGCTATGCAGGAATTGTATTGACTTTGTCTAAATATCAAAATCCTGATCTATCTTCTTTTTCTGATCCTGAGGTTTGCTTTAGAATTCCTCTAGATTATCATGCCGGATTAGTGGTTCAGTCTGATAAAAGTGAGAGAGTTTTAGAGTTACTAAATGATTATGTAGATCGCTTAGTGGCTGATTTTACTGTGGTGGTACCTCAAGAAACAGTCTCAAAACTGCATTAATAGTAATAGTTCCGATTCAAAAATAGAATTGTATTAAAAGATTCCGCATTCATGAAAAATTTTTTTGTTATTATTTGTTCCATAGTATTTATTTCGAATGGTAGTACTGCCCAAGGTCTTTTAGGCAAGTCAGAAATGGTGTTTACCAAACAAGACAGCCTCAGAGGAAGTATTACTAAAGAAAGGGAGTGGTGGGACCTGAAGTATTATCATTTGGACATTAAAGTGAATCCTAAAGACAGCACTATAGTAGGTTCGAATACTATTAAATATCAAGTAATACAAGAATACAACCGCATACAAATCGACCTGCAAAATCCTTTAGAGATTTATAAAGTAATTCAGGATGGTGTAGAATTAAAATATAACAGAGAAGGGAATGCCTTTTTTATTGACTTGATTGCGCTTCAAAAACCGGGTACAATTAAAGAACTTACCGTTTTCTATGGCGGTAAACCAAAAGTGGCCGTAAATCCGCCATGGGACGGAGGTATTACCTGGAAAAAAGACAGCAATGGTAACCCATTTATAGCATCTTCTTGTCAGGGATTGGGCGCTAGTGTTTGGTGGCCCAATAAGGATCATATGTACGATGAAGTAGAAAGTATGCTCATCAGTGTAAATGTTCCCGGAAACCTTACAAATGTCTCTAATGGACGTTTGCTTAGCGTTAAAAAACTAAAAGACGGAACAAAAACATTTAACTGGTATGTATCGAATCCAATTAATAATTATGGTGTAAACATAAATATTGGGGATTACGTTTCTTTCTCGGAAAAATACAAAGGCGAAAAAGGTGATTTAGATTGCAGCTATTATGTTTTGAGAGACAATTTGGCAAAAGCCAAAGAACAATTTAAAGATGTTCCTCGAATGCTAAAAGCTTTTGAACATTGGTTTGGACCTTATCCGTTTTATGAAGACAGTTATAAGCTGGTAGAAGCTCCTTACCTGGGAATGGAACATCAGAGTTCAGTTACCTACGGAAATGGGTTTCAAAATGGATACCGAGGACGGGATTTGAGTGGAACAGGTTGGGGCCTTAAATTTGATTTCATAATTATCCATGAATCTGGGCATGAATGGTTTGCTAATAACATCACAGATAAAGATATCGCAGACATGTGGATTCACGAGAGTTTTACAAACTATTCTGAGAGTCTATTTCTAGAATATTATTACGGAAAAGAGGCCGGTTATGAGTACGTTAGGGGCATCCGAAAAAATATTGAAAATGATAAACCAATAATCGGTCACTATGGTGTAAACAGTGAGGGTTCCAGTGATATGTACTATAAAGGGGCTAATATGCTGCATACTTTGCGCCAAATTGTGAATGATGATGAAAAATGGAGAGCCACCTTAAGAGGTTTAAATAGTACTTTTTATCATCAGACGGTCACCACAAAACAGATTGAAGATTACTTAAGTGAGGCGGTTGGTATGGATTTAACCCCTTTCTTCAATCAATACTTAAGGGACACTAGAATACCTACATTAGAGTATTTCTTCAAAGATAACACCCTCGGTTTTCGTTGGACTAACTGTGTTGCAGGCTTCAATATGCCAGTAAAAGCTACCCTTAATGACAAAGAAAAATGGCTCAAACCAACTACTGACTGGGTAACTGATTCCATTACAGTAGAAAATCCAAATCTTAAAATTGACGTAAATTTTTATGTGGCGGAATTTGATATTACAGAATAAAATTGGTTAATTTTACACAGGCATATTAAGAGCCAAATTGTCAAATTTCTTTTATTTTATGAAAAATTCAATTACATTACTATCGTTATTTCTATTCTTCAGTATAAATGTTTGTGGACAAAATAGTACGCAAAATCAAGAAGAGTCATTAGGTAGTATTGAAAATCCTGAAATGTCAGTTCGAATTAATCTTGATTCTATTACGCTCCTAAAATCAAGTGAAATGCTAAGTGAGGACAGCTTTTGGGCATTAATAGAAAATTCACTGAAGGAAACGACAAACCAAGAAGACCAGGAAATTTTTCTAGTTTCGGCAATTGAGAAGTTGACTCCGCAAGAAATGATAGGCTTTCGTTTACGAACAGATAAGCTACTTTATGACAGTTACAATCCAGAATTGTGGTGCGCAGCTTATATTGTAAGCGGTGGATGTTCTGATGGAGGATTTGAGTATTTTAGATGTTGGTTGATTTCTCAGGGTAAAGAAGTGTTTTATAAAGTAAAATCTAACCCTGACGCTTTAATTAATGAAGTGGTTGAAGGCAAGGAGTCCTACGAATTTGAAGGTTTTTGGTACGTAGCAATGAATGCGTTCAAAAACAGCACGGGTGAAGATTTGTATTCCTATATTGACTACGATACTTTCGTGACAAATGACGAAAACTATCCCTTACTAAAATTTAATTGGAACCCAGATGAGCCTGCAACTATGGGGAAAGTTTGTCCCGTTCTATTTCAAAAACTTTGGAAATAAAATGATTAATAAAAAAAGCGATACTAAATAAGTATCGCTTTTTTTATTAAATTAAGTTGTTCTTAATGTAATTATAACTTGCAGCTGATGATTCTATTGGATTGGGAATGTAGTTGCTTTCATGTTCTAAAAAGAAGCGTTTCATTCCAGAAAGTTCAGCTTGCGCAAAGATCGATTTAAAGTCTAGTTTTCCAGTACCAATTTCAGCGTTAAAATCAGGATTTACTTTATCCATATCTTTAACATGCCACATTTTAAAACGACCAGGGTGTTCTTTGAATAATTCCAACGGATCTTGTCCAGCACGAACTACCCAGTATAAATCCATTTCAAAATCAACTAGGTTCTTATCAGTTTCATTTAATAAAATCTCATATCCATTTGTTGATCCAAATTTTGTAAATTCAAAATCATGATTATGATAAGCTAATTTTATTCCAGCAGCTTTACAAATTTCAGCGGCTTTATTGACTTTTAGAGCTAATTTTTTATAATCATCAGCACTTTTTCCCCTTAAATTTTCAATGATGTAAGGTACTGTAATATATTCACTACCTAGAATATTAGCAGCTTCGGTATAAGACTTTAGTGGATCAGTATTACCATTCTCGATATAGCCATTGAAATCAAAATGATTACTTGTAGCTTTTAGACCATTATTAGTTAACATCGACTTAAAGTCTTTCAAAGAAGTCCCAAAAAATCCATCTTTAATTGAATAGCCAAATGTTTCCACTTCATTAAAGCCTATTTTTCCAACTTGCGATAATACACCTTTGACATCTTTTGGCAAAGTATCTCTCAATGTCCATAATTGAATGCCTATTGCTTTCTTTTTTGCAGCAAAAGCAAAGGAAGGAGCAATCGCTAATGCTCCAAGAGCCAATCCGGTACTTATTAAAAAGTCTCTTCTTTTTATCATGAGTTCTATTTTTTATAATCGTTAAATATCACATATTGCGATGGCCTTTTTCAAGGATTCCAGCTTGTTCTGGTTTTTAGGAATAAACTCCTGCGCTACATATCCTTTAAACCCAGTTTCATGAATAGCTTTCATTATAGCACCGTAATTTAATTCTTGTGTATCATCAATTTCATTTCTCCCAGGAACTCCTGCTGTATGATAATGCGCTATATAATTATGGTTGTCTCTAATTGTTCTAATCACATCGCCTTCATCAATTTGCATATGGTAAATATCATATAATAGTTTGAAATGTTCTGAATTCAAACGTTTGGCTAATTCCACTCCCCAAGGAGTAGTGTCACATTGATAATCAGGATGATTTATTTTACTATTCAATAGTTCCATAACTAAAACCACACCGTGCTTTTCTGCAATAGGAATCAGTTTTTGTAAGCCAATAACACAATTGTTTAATCCTTCTTCGTCTGTTTTACTTCTTTTATTTCCGCTAAAGCAAATAAGATTTTTAAAACCTGCAGTAGCAACTAGAGGAATCATTTCAGTATAATTCTTAACAAGTATCTCATGAAATTCAATATCATTGAAACCGTCAACCAAATTAATTTCAGCTCCATTACACATAGCGGAGTCTAGACCATACTTTTTTAGAATAGGCCATTCTTTAGGGCCAACTAAATCAATTGCTTTGATTCCAATTTTTTTTGCTTCATTGCAAAGAGTATCCAAGTCAATATCGTTAAAACACCAACGGGCAACAGAATGATTAATATTCCCTTTTAAGAGATCTAAAGTTGATTCATCTTCATTGGTACTCAATCCAAAATCAGAAAAACGGGCAGGAATCCCCATTGCTACTGTTCCTGCTAGTATCCCTTTTAAAACGGATCTTCTGCTTAAATTTGAGCTCATAATTTTAATATTAAATAGCTTGAATTTCCTTTTCTTTTTTCGAATCAAATAAAAGTGCAAATAACAAAAATACTGCAAATGCTATCCCTGCAGGAATAATCCAAACCATTTGCCAATTGATCGTACCATCAAGCATTTTATAATTGTCAGTAATCCAGCCGGCAATGGCAAAACCAACTAACATTCCAACACCATAAGTAGCTAATGTTATAAGACCTTGGGCTGCACTTTTATATTTCTCACCCGCTTTTGAGTTGGTATAAATTTGTCCTGAAACAAAAAAGAAATCATAACAAATTCCGTGTAATGCGATACCAATTATAAGCATAAAACTCAAATTACCACCATTTCCATAGGCAAACAAAGCATAACGAATAGCCCATGCCAGCATACCTACTAAAATTGTTTTCTTAAATCCGTAACGAACAAAGAATACAGGAATTAATAGCAAAAATAAAGCTTCAGAAATTTGGCCAATAGCCATTTTACCTGTTGGATTTTCAATACCAGCGCTTGTTAGAAATGGATGTGCATTTTGATAATAGAAGGCTAGGGGAATACAAATAAGAATTGATGAGATGAAAAATATGGCAAAGTTTTTATCCTTTAATAATTTCAATGCATCTAAGCCTAGTAGATCACTAACTCTAATTTTTTCATTTGAAACTACTTTCGGAGGTGTTTTAGGTAAAACAAAACTAAACATTCCTAATATAAAAGCAGCAATTCCTGATAGAAGAAAAGTGTTCTTCAATAGTCCTTGTGTAACTCCTTCTGAAGAGTCCCAATGAAAAATGTAACTAATGGATAGTCCAGCTAAAATCCAACCTATAGTTCCCCAAACTCTGATATTTGGAAATTCTTTTTCAGGATCTTTCATTTGATTAAAAGCCACTGAATTCACAAGTGCCAATGTAGGCATGTATAAGATCATATAACCCAAAACATAGGTGTAAAACATACCTACTTCCTGTGATTGATACATTTGATACATCAATAGTGCTCCTGCTATATGAAGAATACCTAATATTTTTTCAGCATTAAAATAACGGTCGGCAATAAGTCCAATTATAAATGGAGCGATTATAGCACCCCAAGACTGCGTTGAGAAAACAGAGGCCGTCTCTGAACCTGACGCTTGTAGATTTATTGCTAAATAAGTTCCTAAAGTGACAAACCATGCTCCCCAGATAAAGAATTCAAGAAACATCATTACAGATAATTTAATGCGGACGGTACTATTCATTGGTTTTTTGGTTGGTTGGTTAATTTTTTTGTAAGGTTAATTCTAATTAGGTTATAATTTTTTAATTAATATATTTCTATACCAAACATTATCTCCATGATCTTGCAAGGCAATTTTCCCCTTCTTAAAGGTTCCAAAATCTTTCCAAGCCGCAAATTTACTTCCTGCTACTAATTCCTTCCATTCATTATCCCAAAGTGTAGTTTTTACAACTTCAACTCCATTTAATATAAATGTAAGTTGACCATTGTTAGATATGATTTCAGCAGTATTCCATTCTCCCACAGCTTTAACCGGTTCAACATCTCCTTTAACTAAATCATATAAATTACCGGCTCTATGCTTATCAATTTTTCCATCAGGATGTCCATCATTATCTAGAACTTGCATTTCTAAACCTGTTTCATAAGTGTTTTTATACTTGATAGGATCTTCATTAATGTAAAATATTATTCCGCTATTTGATTTTGGAGCCACTTTCCAATCTAATTTTAAATGAAAATTGGAATATTCTTTATCTGTAACTAGATCTCCTCCTTGATTGTTTTCTTTTGCTGATGGATCAAAATGTAATGTGCCATTTTCTACTTTCCAGGCATTTCCTACTGTTGATTTTCCATACGTATGCCAACCATTAGTGGTTTTACCATCAAAAAGACTCTTGAATTCATTTTGTGCATTGGCAATTGGCATCATAAGTACAAGAAGAATTACGGTGATATTTATTTTTTTCATTTTTAGTAGTTTAAAAATTTCATTTTTTTTTAAATTGATATCCATTATAAAAATTGGCTATTTCTATTTTTTCAATGATAAAATGTATTTCACCATTGATTTAGCATCATCTTTCGTTAAAGAAGCATGAGCGCCCATTGGTAAAGTTCCCCATACACCTGAACCTCCTTTTATGATTTTTCCAGATAAATAATTGATGTTCTTATCATTTGCTGCATATTTATTAGCGATATCTACATAGGAAGGACCTACCACTTTTTTATCTTTGTTATGACAACCAATGCAGTCCGATTTAGCTATTAATTTTTCTCCATCTGAAATTTGAATTTTAGAACTCTTTATTTTTGAAGAGTTAATATAAGTTTCATCCAAATTGGCATTAGAGAAAGCGGTTAGACCAATCATGGCAACAGCTAGTAATAAATATTTTATTTTCATTTTGTTTCTATTTTAAATTCTACAATCCTAAAATTTTTCTATTAAATGCTTGACTGCTATCTACTGATGCAAAATCGTCAAAAGCTTTATCGGTAACTTTTATAATGTGGTTTTTGATAAATTCAGCACCTTCACGAGCACCGTCTTCTTGATTTTTGATGCAGCATTCCCATTCCATGACGGCCCATCCTTTAAAATCATATTGGGACAATTTGCTAAAGATCGTTTTAAAGTCCACTTGTCCATCACCGGGCGAACGATAGCGTCCGGCTCTGTTTGCCCAACTTTGGTATCCGCCAAAAGTTCCTTGCTTTCCAGTAGGATTGAATTCGGCATCCTTAACATGAAATGCTTTGATGCGTTCATGATAAAAATCAATGTATTGAATGTAATCTAATTGCTGTAGTACAAAATGGGAGGGATCATATAAAATACAAGCACGAGAATGATTATTAACGGCTTTTAAAAACATTTCATAAGTTTCTCCATCAAATAAATCCTCACCTGGATGAATTTCATAACAGAGATCGACTCCATTGTTATCAAATTCATTAAGAATAGGTAGCCAACGTTTAGCTAATTCAACAAATCCTTCTTCAACTAAACCTGCTGGTCGTTGTGGCCAAGGATGGAAATATTGCCAAAGTAAAGACCCACTAAAAGTAGCATGTGCATTTAATCCTAAATTATTAGAGGCTTTAGCAGCATATTTTAATTGTTGTACAGCCCATTCTTGTCTTGCTTTTGGTTTTCCATGTACGTTTGCAGGAGCAAAAGCATCAAATAAGTCGTCATAAGCAGGATGAACAGCAACTAATTGTCCTTGTAAATGTGTCGATAATTCGGTTATTTCTAGACCATAAGAAGCTATTTTACCTTTTAATTCATCAGCATAAGTCTTGCTTTCTGCCGCCTTTTGTAAATCAATAAAACGAGCATCTAGGGTTGGCATTTGAATTCCTTTAAACCCCAAATCAGCTGCCCATTTACAAATTCCGTCTAAAGAGTTAAAAGGAGCTTCATCGCTAATGAACTGTGCTAAAAATACCGCTGGTCCTTGAATTGTTGTCATTATCTTATGTTTTAAATTTTAAAATCAAACCATTTTTGATCTGATTTACCTGAGGCGATTACATTTTCAATAAAAGCCATTCCTCGAACACCATCTTCTACAGTAGGGAAATCTAGCATTTCTTCTGTTGGTTCTTTTCCATCTAATTTTGCTGATAATGTCAAAGCAAAATTCTTATATAAATTGGCAAATGCTTCTAAATATCCTTCGGGATGTCCGCTAGGAGTACGAGAATTGAACTGTGCATTATCTGATAAATAGCCATTTCCAGCTCTATAGATTTGAGCAGGAGCATCGGGCCATTTTACCAATAAAGTATTAGGTTCCATCTGATGCCATTCTAAGCCCCCTTTTTCACCGTAAACCTTAATTTTTAAACTGTTTTCTTCTCCACTAGCAATTTGTGAGGCTACCAAAATACCATTGGCACCATTGTCAAATTTCAATAATACATTTCCATCGTCATCGAGTTTTCTACCTTCAACAACGATATTAATATCAGCGCATAGTTGAGTAATTTGTAAACCTGAAATATATTCAGCTAGTTGAGCTGCATGCGTTCCAATATCTCCCATACAACCACTAATTCCACTTTTTTCGGGATCAGTTCTCCAAGCTGCTTGTTTGTTTCCGTCTTTTTCAGTCAAAGTACTTAGCCATCCTTGTGGGTACTCGACCATCACTTTACGGATTTTTCCAAACTGATTATCAGCAACCATTTTTCTAGCTTGTTTCACCATTGGATATCCTGAATAGGTATGGCTGAGACACAAACTAAGTCCGGTTTCTTTTACTCTTTGCTTTATTTTCTTGGCTTCATCAAGACTTAAAGTCATGGGTTTGTCAATCAAAACATGAAATCCATATTCTAAAGCCATCATAGCAGGAGCGAAGTGGGCAAAATTTGGTGTAACAATAGACACAAAATCCATTCTTTCTCCTAACGGAAGCTTACTTTCGGTAACTAACATTTCTTGGTAAGAGCCATAACATTTTGATTCAGGAAGAAATAAATCCCTTCCCGATTCTTTAGATGTTTCTGGATTAGAACTAAATGCCCCACAATGGAGTTCAATTAATCCGTCCATGTTAGCAGCAATACGGTGAATAGCGCCTATAAATGCATTTTTTCCACCGCCAATCATTCCCATTTTTAGTTTTCTCATAGCTATTCAATTCCCTATATATTTCCTTTTTTTAATTCTTTTACTGCATAGTCTGCTGCGCGAGCAGTCAAAGCCATAAAAGTCAAAGAAGGATTTTGACAAGCAATTGAAGGCATGCATGAACCATCAGTAACAAATACGTTACTAACTTCATGCATCTGATTCCATTTGTTTAGAACAGAATCTTTAGGATCATTCCCCATTCTGGCAGTTCCCATTTCATGAATGGCCATACCTGGATAACATTCATTATCAAAGGTTTTCACATTTTTGATTCCAGATGCTTCCAGCATTTCTGCGGCATCATTCATCATATCAATTCGCATTTTTTTCTCGTTTTCTTTGTATTCGCAATCAATTGCCAACACAGACTGACCCCATTTGTCTTTTCTAGTATGATCGATGTAAACTTTATTTTCATAATAAGGTAACATTTCACCAAAACCTCCAAGCCCCATACTCCAAGTGTCAGCAGGAAAACTTAGTTTGTCTTTAAAATCACCGCCAAATTCTAGTTCAGCTACTTCTTCATGCCATGAACCTCTGCTGGCTCCACCTTGGTAACCAAATCCTCTTAAATAGTCTCTTTTATCATTCCCAACATTTTGGTACCTTGGAACATAAATTCCGTTGGCTCTACGCCCATAAGTATATTTATCTTCAAAACCTACAGCACTTCCTGAAGCACCACAACGAAAATGATGATCCATTAAATTATGACCTAATTGACCACTGGTATTTCCTAATCCATTGGGGTGTGCCTCAGAAGTTGAATTTAATAAAATGAAGGTTGATCCTAAAGTAGATCCATTTACAAAAACAATTTTGGCATAAAACTCGATACTTTCGTTAGTCTCAGCATCAATAACCATAACTCCTTTTGCTTTTTTAGTGTCTTTATCATAAATGATGTGATTAACAATTGAGTAAGGTCTAACAGTTAATCGTTTAGTTACCATTGCAGCTGGCAATGTAGAAGACTGTGTACTAAAATAAGCGCCAAAAGGACATCCACGACTACATAGATTACGGTACTGACAACTACCTCTACCTTTATGAGGGACAGTCAGATTAGCAGTACGTCCAATGGTTAGAATCCGACTTTTATTATAGTGCTTTTCAATTCGATCTTTTACTGATTTTTCAACACAATTCAAATCCATGGGAGGTAAAAATTTACCATCTGGAAGTAACGGCCAGTTTTCAGCTTGACCACTTATACCTGCAAATTGTTCTACGTAATCATACCATTTCGTCAGGTCTTTATAGCGTATTGGCCAGTCATTTCCATGACCATCTTTTTTATTATCTTCAAAATTATGGTCGCTGAAACGGTAGCTTTGTCTTCCCCAAGTTAATGACTTACCACCTACGTGAAAACCTCTATACCAGTCAAAACGCTTGTCCTCAGTGTAAGGGCATTCTAAATCATTTACCCACCATTTTTCATTGGCTTCCTGATATGGATAATCTCTAGTTTGGACAGGATGGGTTCTTTTTTGTTCTTCTGTCAATTTTCCTGCATGTTCAAACTCCCAAGGAGCTTTCATTGCTGAGTCATAATCTTTTATATGTTCTACATTCATGCCTCGCTCGAGCATCAATACATTTAAACCTTTTTCAGTTAGTTCTTTTGCAGCCCAGCCGCCGCTAATACCAGATCCAATTACAATTGCGTCGTAGGTATTTTGTTCTTTTAAATTGGTATTTATATTCACTTTCCTTATTTTTTTTAAATTGATATCAAAATCTTCTATTTATCGAAATAGTAATTATGTCGCCCAAGCTTTTTGCCCAGGCTTATACTCCGCATTACCGTCATATTTACCGGGGATTGGTAGATATTCACGAGCTTGAGTACAACCAATTTCAGAAGAGAAATACCCCAAAAGAGTTAAATCTCTAGCTATAGTAAAGAAAGAATAAGGTAGTTTTTTGTCAATCGTGTCTTTTCTTAAATCTCCAACCAATTTTTGTCTTTGATCGTCGGCAAGAGATAAGAAATTTTTATTGTAGCCTTGCATTGCTTTTGACTCCATTTCTTTTAAGCCTGAAGCAAATGCATGCTGCATAGAAGCAGGATAACAATCCCTTATTATCATTGGAATAAAAGTTCCAACACCTGCTGCCTTAGCTCCTGGAGAGAGTTTTGTAGTTGGAATAATAATATCAGCAAATTCGGCTAAAATCTCTTCATCTGTTCCTGAAAAAGATACTTGATTTTTTTCATCCTCGGGAAGTGTAAAACTTTCAAATAAAACTCCAATTGTTGAGGAGGAGAGGGCAGTTCCGAGTAAAAATGCCACGTTTTTAAGTGCTTTTCTTCTATCCATTTGCTAAATTATTAAGTATGTCTTATTATTTTGCGAAATATGTAATTATTACATTATCTCAATATTACTAAAATTATTTCTATAATCGCAGTCAATAAGATTGATAACTATAATAAATATCAAATTATTAATGATTATTGAGATTTGATTGTATATGCGTATTTTTTACGATTTCAAATGGTTTTAAATTGTCATTTATTCAACGATAAATTTTTAAAAGCTTGTGTAACTGTCAGAAAAAAGACTGTAACATCTATCTTAAATAGGTAATTACTTGTTAAAAAAATATAAAAAGTTACAAAATGAAAGTTCATTGCTTGAAAATGAAACAATAAAGAAAAAGAATTGTAAAAAAAGAGTTGTAAATAAAAAGGTTACAAAATTACTCTGTAAATTACGATTATAGTAGAAATGAAATCCTTAAAAATCACTAATCTTTAAATATAAAAAAAAGTAAAATTGGAAATAATAAGGATAATAACGACAAAATGTAATTAAAGTCTATCGCTCGAATAGTCCGATAGTTCCACCCACCCAGTCTTTGTCTTTATTGAATTTAACTCCAATCATTTCACCACGACTCAAGCGAACCAAGTTGCACAATAGAGTAGGTGCGGCATCGTCTTTTTTCCAAACACAAAGTACGCGAACTTCTGCTTTTACCTTACCATCTGGAGATTGTACTATAGGGATATAGTTGACCTTTTTTTGAAGAATATAAAGCTCTTTTTCTACAACCGCTTCAATATCTTCTTTTTTGACATGAAAAATAACTCCAGTTCCTGAAAAAGAAAATAAAGGTTTTAAAACATAATTTTCTAAATCTTCGGGGATTTCAGTTAACTCACTCAGCAAAGTCGTTTCGATGAAATATTTTCCTTTTAAGAAAGGTAATATAAATTTACTGATTCTGAAGAACCAATTAGGATGTCCCGCCCATTCCACATCAAGATCATCCGAGAAACTGAAATCTAGTTTCAAATCAGTTCGTAAATCAAGTTCGTCAAAGATTACTCTGTTGTAAATTCGTTTTACAAGTACGTCCTCATTATTTTCATTTTTATAAAACAGCTGTCTTCCTCTTTTGATTAGCTCCGTTACACAAATAACTGGTATTCCAATATCTCTTTTACAATAATAAAAATCAATTTTTGTGTTTTGCTTTTCCGGCTCTATTTCGAGTAAAATAACATTCTCCTTGGGATGATGGTTGCAGATTACTTCCTCTATAATCTTCAAGTATTCTTGTGAATTGATACCATTAAAGAACGGAGTCAACTCGTTAAGAAAGGGATACTGATTTATAAACTTATCGTATAAATTAGTCTGATAATTATACAAAGAAGGAAAACCTTGGACTTCAATTAGCTTCGGGACTACAGCTCCGTTCTCCTCACAAATTCCAAAGTCGATGGCTAAAAAAGTGGTATGCTCATCTTCATTGGGCACTTTATTGTTTAATTCTAATACTTTATTTGTTAATGACTTAAAGCTATCTTCTTGAATTAAAGTTACAACTTCATTACAGCCTTCTATTAATTGTTCTTTTAGCTCGTTAGATATAAAAAAAGGAGTTTCCCCAATTCGAAAAGTAGGTTCATAATCAAAATCAGAAGCGATATCATCTTTTAGGTGTTGATACTTTTCTTCTGTGAATTGCTCATTAAATAGTTTTCGATATTTTGAAATCATAGCGATTAGGTGGGATTAATTAGACATCATCTTTTTTGTTTTCATCAGGTCGTTTATGGCAGTTCTAAGAAAATTTGGAATCAAAGTTTCATTTGTTCTGTAGATTTTGTCATCATCCATTAAATCTTCCAGCATATTTCTGAACTTTCTCTTCCCTTTCATCTCTTTTATTTTTTCTTTGGCCTCCTTATTTCTAAGATGGGAAACAAAGCTTATAGGATCCGCTTCAGGATGAAATTGTGTTCCCACAAAATAATCGGTAAAACGTACTGCCATAATTGCACGTTCATATTGGACATGGTCTCTTATTTTTTCCAAAGAGATAATTTTGGCTCCCTTTTTCTTAAAAACACTTAGCTTAGGCTGCACCACTTGGTAATCTCTGGAGTCGATGGCATAGAAAGGATCACTTAACCCTTCAAAAAGCGGATCATTTTCCCCTTCTTTAGTTTTATGAATCGTCATAACTCCGAAAGAAGTGTCATTCCTTTTGGTTATTTCTGCCAGACCAAAGTGCTTACAAGCCATTTGAAAGGAATGACAAATGAATAAGACATGTTTTTTAACTGGGTTTTCTAAGTTCCATTTTGTTAATGCATCAATAAAAGCATAGTATTTTGTATCCCAAGCGCCGTCACCAATTAATGGATTTCCTGGACCTCCTGTAGAAATATAAATGTCGTACTGGTCGATTTCGGGTAATTCACATTTGCCCCTCACATCATATATTTTGAAGGTTACAAAAGGACTAAATCTATTAATGATGTCAATTATACAGCGCATTCCCTGATTAGGTACTCCGTCGTACATGTCTAAAAGGGCAATTGTAATTTTTTTCTTATTCATGGGGCAATCTTTAATTATAGTAGCCTGCAAAGGTAATCTAATAACTTACAACCCCTTAGTGAATTCATCAGTTATAAAATCAACCACCTTAGTAATGTCATTCGTTTTCTCAAATACCGCCAGTTGTTTTGCGGCTCCAGTTCCATTTTTCAAAATCTGATGCACATAATTAATTTGTTCACGGCTTCCTAATTCATCCACAACATCATCGACAAAATCAAGTAATTCAAGAATCAGCACTCTTGTTTCTACTTCTTTCTGAAGTCCGAAATCAATCATATGACCCTCGATTCCGTAACGTGAAGCACGGAATTTATTTTCTTTTATCAATGCTAGTCTGTAAATATTGAAGCTCATGTTTTGCATGTTTAGCTTATATAATTTAGCTACAACAGCCTGTATTACAGCAACAATACACATGGTCTCTTCAACCGTTAAACTCATATCACAAATACGAAATTCAATGGTGTCGTAAAAAGGATGCAAACGCAAATCCCACCAAATTTTCTTTGGATTATCAATACAATTGGTATTTACTAAGGTGTCTAAGAAATTATCATAAGATGCTACCGAATCAAAATATTCAGGCAATCCGGTTCTTGGGAATTTATCAAATACTTTTGTTCTAAAGGATTTATAACCCGTTTGTCTCCCTTCCCAAAAAGGAGAATTAGTTGAAAGCGCAAAGATATGAGGTAAGAAGTAGCAGGCTTGATTCATTAATTTCAACCCAATTTCCCGATTTTCTATTCCCACATGGCAATGCATCCCAAAAATTAAGTTGGAACGTGCCGCATCCTGTAGCTCATTCACAATGGTATGATACCTTGGATCGTCAGTAATGGGTTGGTCTTGCCATTTCGAAAAAGGATGTGTTCCAGCTCCACCCACAATTAATCCTTGCTTATCTGCCAATTCAACAATTTTCGTACGCAGGAATTTAATTTCTTTTTCGGCCTCGTCTACATTCATACAAATATTAGTTCCAACTTCCACTACAGACTGGTGCATTTCTGCCTTTACTTGTTCGTTTAATATAATCTTGGCTCCATCAACAATTTTCGACAAATGCGAACGCAGGTCTCTTGTTTCAGGGTCTATAATTTGGTATTCTTCTTCAACACCAAGGGTGAAAGCAGGTAATTTTTTCATTTTTCAATTTTTTTTAGGAGCAATTTACTTCGTCAGTTCGCTTCGCTCGTGTCCAGCTATTCGATACAATCCATCTCGTTTTTTAAACGAGATGGGATTTTCTCTTCTATCTGGGCTAGGCATTCCGGTTCCTCAGAAATTTACTTGGCCGCAACCGCGTCTTTCATAAATGTTCCCCAAGTCAGATTCATTTTTCCGGGCTTTTGTTTTTTTGCCGCAGCAATAGCCATTTTAGCCGATTCTTCGACTACCCATTCAAAATTTTCTGCACCTACAGAGGTCAATTCAGCATCCGGTGCTGGATTACCAAAATCGATAGCATAAGGAATTCCATCACGTACCGCAAATTCAACAGTATTGAAGTCATATCCTAAGCCTTTACAAAGCTTCAATGTGTAATCTTTTACCGTTGCTAATAATTTTTTATCCACTGGCGGTCCATCAATTACATAACGTAAGTGAGGAGCATTTCTTGGTTCGTATTGCATGATTCTAACCGCTTTACCGCCTAAGCAATACACTCTAAAATATTCAGTAAAAACAATTTCTTCTTGAAGCATCATTACCAGCTGCCCAGTCTCCTGATGTTTCTCCCAGAATTCCTCTTTGTTTTCTAAACGATATACATTTTTCCATCCACCACCGGCGTATGGCTTCATGTAAGCTGGAAACTTTATATAATCAAATATTCCTTCCCAGTCCATTGGAAATTTTAAGTTTCTGAATGACTTTCCTGTTGTATCTGTTGGATGTTCTGCAGAAGGTAGTAGAACCGTATTGGGTAATGGTACTCCAAGCGTATCGGCTAATGAGTTATTAAAAAATTTATCATCGGCACTCCACCAGAAAGGGTTGTTAATAACATTTGTACCCGTTAAAGCGGCATTTTTCAGATACGCGCGATAGAAGGGAACATCTTGCGAAATACGGTCAATAATGACTGCATATTCTCCATCTTTATTTTGAACTACTTTGTCAATAGAAACTGCTTCTGCAATAATTCCTTTTTCGTTTTTTGAATTAACACGGTCTATAAATGCTTGAGGATAGGTGTCTTCCATTCCAAATAAAATTCCAATTTTTTTCATTTTTATCTATTTTACCTTATTAATATAATTGTATTTTTTGTATTCAATTTCTCAGTCTAAAAAAACTTGATTCGGGATAAGTAGTGCGGAAACATTTCCTTCCATATAGGCCAATCATGATTTTTGTCCTGACGAATATCAAGCCAGTGGTGTATGTTTCTTTGGCTTAATACCTTACTTAATTTAAGATTAGCATCAAAACAAATGTCCCAATTTGAAGTACCTAGAACGATATCCATTTTCCATAATTCAGGGTCTTCTAATCCGTATAAGTAATCCTCAGGACTGTTATAAAAAACATCATCGTTATGAAACCCATCCAGAAAGCTTTTTATATCAAAAGCTCCACTCATGGAAAACATATGGCTAACATAACCGGGGTGTCTAAAAGCAAAATTAGCGGCATGATATCCTCCAAAACTGCAACCGGCAACTGCAACCTTCCCAGATGAAGTATTGTTTTTGACTTTTTCTACAATTTCGTGGCAGATCATTTTGTCGTATCGCACATGGTTTTCAATCCGATGAATAGGGTGAATGTGTTTGTTATAAAAACTGTCTTTATCAATACTATCTGGACAGAATATTTGTATTAATCCTTGCTCTACATACCATTTAGCCGATTCAATCAGGCCCATGTCCTTGTTTTCATGGTAACTTCCCATTGAAGTAGGAAATAGGATTACCGGATATCCAGCATGCCCAAAAACTAACATCTCAATCTCCTTGTTTAGGTTAGGAGAATACCACTTGAAATATTCTTCTTTCATATATTTTGATTTTAACAATAATAACGAAAATATTCCTTTAAAGCGGAGAAAACACCTATATAATCTTCTTTTTTACATTAAAAATAGTATGATTCCTCAAAGTATTAGATATTTTGAATATTCTCGAGTGAAAGCCTGATTTTATTGAGAATCTGCAAATAAAACTAAACAGACGCTGATATAGCTTTCGATTAAAATGAAAGCTAATTTATATAAAATCAATATTTTACAGCCTTGATTTCTCACTGGAATCAGCTTCAAACAACTGAACCTGACTTTTTAATCTTTCGATTAGCATGTTCATCATTCTTTTATTGAGATTTGATGAATTCTTGATATAAAATGAATATTCCTCCATTGTGAATAATCCTATTACCATTCCTTTTAAGGCGTTTCGGTATTTTATGTCTTTTTGAATTGCATTTTCAATGGTAGCCATCTTCTTTTCGGTGGTTTGAGCGTAGAAATCACCCTTGTATTTCGCCGAATAATTTCTGAAAGAAGCAATAAACAAATCATTTTGTAGCTTTAATATAGGACGAAGCACCTCGTTCTGGAACATTTCCTCGGATGAGGATTGTGTACTAACACTTCCAATTGTTTCTCCGCGGAATTCTTTTAAAAAAACATCTCTTGAGTCCATCTTTTTTTCTTTAAAATTATAAAAAAATCAACGGAGATAGGTTACTTTCGCGTTATTAAATAAAAAAATATGCGATTTCACACTAGAAAATGGATAAAACCAGAAGACTTGAATCCAAATGGAACTTTATTTGGGGGTCAGTTGTTAGCTTGGATAGATGAAGAATTAGCTTTGTATTCTATAATTCAACTTGAGAACCAAAGAGTAGTGACCAAATACATGTCGGAAATTAATTTTAGAAGCTCCGCAAAACAAGGAGATATTATAGAAATTGGTATTGATGTGGTGAAGTTTGGGACTACATCGCTTTCTCTAAAATGCGAGGTTCGAAATATGATGACTCGCGAAACGATTATTTCCATAGCCAATACCACTATGGTCAACTTAGGAGATGACGGAAAGCCAAAACCACACGGTAAAACAGAGATTGAATTTGTGAAAAATCGTCTTTAGAATAAATTACTTAGAAAAACGATTTAGTATTTCCATTGCTTTACTACTATCTTTTTGGTCAACAAATATATGGTCATGATAGTAGGCAGCTACTACATTGCAACTGATGTCTTCTTGAGAAAGAGCATTCGAAAATGCGGCTGTTAAACCCACAGCCTCAAGGGAGGAATGAATCGTTAGCGTGATCCACGCCATAACAGAAGTATATTCGAGGTTTAAGGATTCAGCCAATTCTTTTTTAAGAATAATAGTAGTTGCTTCTTCTTCCTTGAAAAGCATAACAATGGCATTCAAATCGATACCTTCAATTGAATTAATAACACAAAAAACATAATCCCCTGGAATATGCTTGGGTTTCATTGTTTTGAGTAGTGTTTCCAAATCTTTTTCTCCAGCCATAGTTTTTTTTATAAAGTTGGTTTTCAATTCATAAGCTAGTCTAAAATCCCACATAATTCCGATAATCTAAGCTGAACAAACGACTAAAACAAAGGTAATGCTATTATTCCAACGTCTTACTTAATTAAAATCTGCAAAATAAAACCCACATTTCTGAACTTAGTTTTATGCTTTAATTTGAAGTTCTGTTTCTGTCATCCGTTTCCAAAATGGCATATTCAAAATTATCAGACCAGCCCGATTTCAAGGGTAGTAGTTGCCTTCCTCGTCCTTCTCGGAACATTCCTGCCTTTTCAAGTACTTTAATAGAACCAAAGTTGCCTACGGCACAACCCGCTTGTATTCGATGTAAATTTAAATCATCAAACCCAAAATCGAGAACCCTATTCAATGCTTCCGTTCCATATCCTTTTCCCCAATAATCTAAATGTAATTTGTACCAAACTTCTCCTCTTCGATACTTCTTAGGTCCCAATTTAAGTCCAAATAAACCAATGAATTGATTAGTGATACTTTCTTCTATTGCAAAAGTATAACTTTGAACTTCTTCTTCCTGATTTGCTGAAATCCAAGGGGCGATTATGCTGCTAGTTTCGCCAATATTTTTAGGAATTCCCAACGCATTAAATTCATCGGTTTCTGCTAAAGAATGCAAAATATGAATCGCATTTAAATCGGCGTTGTCAATCAACCTTAGTTTTAATCGTGAGCTAAAGAGTTTCATCTTTTTTGTAAAAGGATTAAATAATATTATCTATTGAAGAAACTCATTGCTAGAAGGCAGTTCATATAACTCCAGTCCAAAGAAAGGGACAGATGCAATTATATGATCAAAAATATCAGACATGATATACTCATAATTTTGCCACTGTTTGTCACTTGTAAAAGCATAGACCTCTAAAGGAACACCCTGTGCTGTCGATTGCAATTGACGACAGAGTAGGAGTAGGTCTTTGTTTATCGCTGGATGATTGTTTAGGTATTGGGTGATGTATTTTCTAAACAACCCTAAATTAGTGACATTTCGACCATTTATAGCTAGTGATTTATCAATCTCGTTGTCTTGATTGTATTTATCAACCTCGGCCATACGGGTATCAATATAGTCACTAATAAGCGTGATATTCTTTAACTTTACTAACTCCTCATTATTCAAAAAATGAATACTGCTGGTTTTAATGAGTATGTGTCTTTTTATACGTCGCCCATCAGAATGAAGCATTCCGCGCCAGTTTTGAAAAGAATCAGAACTCAAGCTATACGTTGGAATCGTTGTGGTGGTATTGTCAAAATTCTGAACTTTTACCGTAGTCAAATTGATTTCGATTACATCCCCGTCAGCACCAAATTTAGCCATCGTGATCCAGTCGCCTATTCGGATCATATCATTTACAGATACTTGGACACTGGCAACAAAACCCAAAATAATATCCCTGAAAATTAATATAATCAAAGCAGACACTGCTCCAAAGGTCGTTAGAAGCTCAGCATGACCAATATCAAATAATCTCGATATGATTATAGTAATCCCTACAATCCATAAAACAATCATGATAACCTGAATAAAGCTATCGATAGGTTTATCGCTGTATCGTGGTTTCAGTTTTAGATAATCACGTAAAGCGTTAAAAACGGTACGGATAATCCATAGCACTAGAATAACAATATAGATTCCTACTAACTTTCCAAAAACGCCTTCCCAATATTCATAACGCTCCAGAATCACAGGAACTGATTTATAAATAAACAACAACGGAATTAAATGCGCGATGTATTTAGCGGTTTTATTGGTCACCAATAAATCATCAAATTTCGTTCTGGTTTTTCGCGCTATAAAGATCATTATAGTCACTAACACTAATCGGAATACAATGTAAATACTGTAGGCCACAATGCAAAGCACAGCTATATTAAGAATCAGACTTAAATAGGACGCAAAGCTATATCCCATTCCCCATTTACGGAATATAGGATAAAAAAAAGTGAATGTTTTTTCTATGAATTTAAGCATTTACACAGTATTTCTTCTCTACATAAAAAGTACCAAATGGAATTAAAGAGGCTAATTGGATAATAGAAAAAGTTTTAAAATCCCAATTTTGAGGCTTCCTTAATATAAAGGCTAAGATAACATAACCAATAAATAATACACCATGACTCATTCCTATAGGATAAAGTAAGGTTTTATAAAGATCAAAATTATTAGGTTTGATAAACAACATATTCGAAAACAAAACCAAATAAGAGATTCCTTCTAGAATCGCTACCACCTTAAAAAACTTGAGCATGTACTTTATTTTTAGTAATTATGAGCAAAATTAAGTAATATGATTGATTTTATAGGTATTCCATCTTAAACTCTTTTACTTTTGTAATCTGAACCTTTTAAAATGAGCAAACGCGATTTAAAAAAATACTTGAACCAACTGACAAAAGAGCAGCTTGAAGAGCAGATTCTCGAATTGTACGAGAAATTCAGCCCTGTAAAAGTGTATTATAATTTTGTGTTTAATCCAAAGGAAGAAACGCTGCTGCAGGAATGCAAGCTTAAAATTTCGAACGAATACTTTCCTCTACAAACGGCCACCAAGAAACGCAAAAAGCCAAAAATGCGTCGATCTGTTGCCCAGAAGTATATCAAGCACTTTATCACTTTGGGCGTAGACCCATTTGTAATAGCAGATGTAATGCTGTATAATATAGAAATCGCGCAAGCTTTCTCCTCTGAAAATACCATCAAACAAGAACTCTTTTTTAAAAGTATGTTCAATTCCTTTGAACAAGCAGTCGTATTTATGATTGCAAATGGGGTTCTTAACGAATTCAAATCTAGAATCAACGCCATTCATAAGGAAACTATTACGCAAAAATGGAAAAACGAGCCCGAATTTGACGCAATCATCGAGAGATTCGAGTATTAGTCGGATCCCCATAACAGAAATTTCTTCAATCCCTCCCTATATTTTAAATTAAATATAACATAATAACTGTTTTTTAGGTGTATTTTTGCAAAAACCCAACAAAAAACAATGTTTGAAAATACTATAGAAATAGAAAAAGAAGACAGAAAAGAACTCTATGGATACCAAAAAGGAGATATTGATTCCATTTTTGAACGGATAGACAATGCACCAAAGCAACATCACCTTTTGTATCAACTGCCTACTGGTGGTGGTAAAACGGTTGTGTTCTCTGAAATCGTTCGTCGCTATTTATCTAAAAGTGACAATAAAGTAGTTGTTTTAACACACAGAATTGAGTTGTGTAAACAAACTTCTAAGATGTTGAAAGGTTTTGGCGTAAAAAACAAAATTATCAACAGTAAGGTTAAAGACCTTCCAGACCAAAACGAATATTCTTGTTTTGTGGCGATGGTAGAAACGTTAAAAAACCGTATCAATGATGAGAAGCTACATTTAGATAATGTAGGATTGGTAATCATCGATGAGGCGCATTATAACTCATTTAGAAAATTATTGAGTTCGTTTACAAATGCTTTTATTCTAGGAGTTACAGCAACGCCTTTGAGTTCTAATATAAAACTGCCAATGCACGAAAGCTACGATGAATTAATCGTAGGGGATACCATCAATTCATTGATTGAAAATGGTTTTTTGGCAAAAGCAATTACATATAGTTATGATGTAGGTCTAACGTCGTTGAAAGTCGGAATTAACGGAGATTACACCGTGAAATCATCTGATGATTTGTATACTAATATGGCGATGCAAGAGAAATTATTGCATGCTTACACAGAGAAATCATTAGGTAAAAAGACGCTAATTTTCAATAACGGAATTAATACGTCCTTATACGTTTATGAAACGTTTAGAGAAGCAGGTTATCCTATCCGCCATCTAGACAATACCAGTAGCGCTGAGGAACGTAAAGACATTCTACAGTGGTTCAAGAAAACACCAGATGCGATTTTGACTTCGGTGGGAATCCTTACCACTGGTTTTGATGAACCTACCGTAGAAACTATCATTCTGAATAGAGCAACAAAATCGTTGACATTATATTACCAAATGATTGGTCGTGGATCCAGAAAACTACCTAACAAGGATATGTTTACCGTGATTGATTTAGGAAATAATGCAGCCCGTTTCGGTTTGTGGAGTGAGCCTGTAAACTGGCAACACATCTTTAAATCACCGGAGTTTTATCTAGAAAATTTACGAGATGATACGGAAATAGAATTGTATTTCAAATATTCTATGCCTCCAGATTTGCGTGCTAAATTTAGTAAAACTGAAGAAGTAGGATTTGATGTCGATGAAGAGCACAAACTCATCATTGCGCAAAACCTGCGTTCAAAAGTAGTTTTAGACAAGTCATTAGAGCAACATTCTTCGATGTGTGTAGATAATACGGAAACATTGCAGGAAGCAAAATCATTGTCACGAGAGCTGGACGACGATATTGAATGCCGTATCAAACGCTATTCTAAATGTCTGAGCCAGTGTAGTAAAAACTATCGCGAATGGCTGGTTGATGATTACAAATTAAAAATGACATTAATGATCGGGAAGAAGTATCGTGAGAAAATCATGAACGAACCTGATGATGAATAATATAAGGAGCTAATCCTGCTATTCGTTTCAATCTCTTGTGCCGAACACCGGCACAAGAGGATTTTTACTTCTATCAGGGCTAGAAATCTAGCATACAAAATAACTATTTTTTATAAAATAATAAATCCAAAAAAATGCCAAAACAATTCTCTGATTTAGGGATTTCAGCACCAATTCTAAAAGCAATTTCTGAATTGAAAATTGTTGAACCCACAGAAATTCAACTTAAAGCAATTCCGCTACTTTTAGCAAACACCACTGATCTAGTTGGACTTGCAAAAACAGGTACTGGAAAAACGGCTGCTTTTGGATTGCCTCTTTTACAATTAATAGATACAACTTCACCTACGGTACAAGCGCTTATTCTGGTCCCTACAAGAGAGTTAGGACATCAGATTTTTAGAAACCTAGAGGATTTTGCAAAATACCTTCCTGAAGTTTCTATTGCAGCAACCTGCGGTGGAATCCCAATAAAACCACAAATCGAACGCCTAGCTGCACCCACACATATTGTGGTAGCCACACCGGGTCGTTTAATTGACTTAATACAGCGTAAAGCAATCAATCTGAAAGAAACCAAATTTCTTGTCTTAGATGAGGCTGATGAAATGGTGACTATCTTGAAAGAAAGCCTGGATGAAATTATTGCCGAATTACCTAAGGAACACAAAACATTATTGTTTTCGGCTACTATGCCGGGAACCATAAAACAGTTGATTCAGAACTACTTGAATAAAAATGTAGTTCAGGTAAGCGCTAATATGGAAACAGTAGGAAATCAAGGGATTGATCACGAGTATATTGTGGTAGATCCTATTGAAAAACTAGATGTTTTAATGCATTTCCTGAATTCAAAAGAAGGAGAACGCGGAATCATATTTTGCAAGACTAAAGCAGCGGTAAATAAACTGGCTAAAAACTTAGCCATCAACCGTTTCTCTTCGGGAGCTTTGCACGGTAGTTTGTCACAAGGAATTAGAGACCGAATCATGGAACAATTCCGTGAGGGACACATCAATATATTAGTTGCGACAGATTTGGCTGCCAGAGGAATTGACGTAAAGGAAATTTCGTATGTAGTTAACTACCATTTACCTGATGTGTATGAAGCTTACGTACACCGTAGCGGAAGAACGGCCAGAGCAGGAGCAAAGGGACTTTCATTAACGGTACTACAAGAAGAAGAGGTGAAAGAAATCGCCGACTTTGAAAAAGAATTGGGAATTAAATTCACTGAATTCAAAAAACCAAGCGCTCTAAGCATCGAAGAAAACAATACTCTTTTATGGGCTAAACAAATATTCAAAACCAAACCCAACCATGAAGTGGATGCGGAATTAAAAACTAAAATAAAAACCGTTTTTCATCATTTGACTAAGGACGAATTGATCGAAAAATTATTGGCTAATTATTTGTTACAAAACAAAAACGAGCCAGTAGAAAAACCGGTAAAAAGACAAAAAATGAAATAGTACTTTTTCTATTTTATAAATGAAAAACCATTGCAATGCTTGAAGAAGCGGGGCAATGGTTTTTTTTATGTTCTCTATATAGTTAAAATAGTAGAACAGTTATACCTCTTCGATGATTTTATTAATTGCTAGTAATCGTGAAATAAGTGTGAAAACTGTAACAAAAAATAAGTTAATTCGTCATAATAGAAACATATAAAGAAATGAAATCATATTCTATACTATTATTTATTGCTTGTTTATTTTTAGTTCATCCTTCTTATTCCCAGATTAAAGGAAAATGTATCGACGAAAATGGCAGAGGAATTCCATACGTGAATATATCTATTAAAGGAAAACCTATTGGAACAGTAAGTAATATGGAAGGCAATTTTTCTATTGAAAATTCATCTTTAGAAGAGCATGATTTTTTAATTTTTTCACACTTAAATTTTGATAAAAAGACAATCGGAATTCCTTTAAAATCTGAGCAAATTAAACTCAACGCTAAAGTTGAGAATTTAAAAGAGGTTATCGTTTCGAATAAAAAGAAAAAAGTAAAAGAAAAAATTGTTGGAACTAAAACAGAAACTGAAGGCATTTTAATGTATTTTACTTCAAATAGTTTAGGTACTGAAATTGGTAAAATAATTACAGTAAAAAAGAATAAAATTTATGACTTAAAAAATGTTCAATTCAACCTCCCGAAACTTGGATATAAATCTGCCACTTTCAGAATCAATTTTTATACTATTGTAGATGGAACTATTGATGTATTAAAGACCAATACGGTAGACAATATTATTAAAGTAACAAAAAGTGGCATGGTTAAACTAGACTTGTCAAATCAGGATCTATCATTTGAAAATGATTTTTTAGTAGCTGTAGAGTGGATTGATTTTGAAAACAAAGAAAACGTCACGAATCAAGATAATGCAATTAAATTTTCATCAGCTGTTTTCAGTGGTCCGTATATTTCAAGAGATAATATTAATCTTAAATGGAATAGTGAAAAAGTAACGTTAAACGTAGGACCTGGAATTCATTTAAAAGTGAAAGAATACTCTAAATAAAAAAGACTGGTAAAGCTTTGCAATTAATCGAAACACTATTGGTTGATTATTTGTTGCAAAACAAAAATGAGCTAGTAGAAATAGCGGTAAAAAGACAAAAAATTAAATAGTGCTTTTTCGATTTTATAAATGAAAAACCATTGCAATGCTTGAAGAAGCTGGGCAATGGTTTTTTTTGTTTTATTATTTAATTTTAATATAAGAAAAGTTGTATATATTTGATATGGTATCTAAGTTGGTAAACATTATGAAAAAGACACTAATTATTTTAACTGCTTTACTTTTATTCACGAATTGTTTTTCTCAAGAATTTAAAAATTACGAATTGAAAAGACTGAAGTCATTTGGATTAAATACGAAACCAAATGAGCTAAGTAATTCGATTAACTATTTGAATTTGGATACCATTTTAGAAAAAGATAAAGAAAGAAGAAAAAAAAAACTTTAGGAATAGTTTTTACTTCGCTTTCTGCCTTGACCACAGCATTTGGGGTTATGGTTATTTCTGGTTCAAAAAATGACCAAGAAGGTGTTGGAGAATCGATAGGAAGCATGTTTGTAGCCATGGGGGTTATCGAATTAGGAGTGTCAATTCCTCTATTTATAGCTTCAAACAAAAGAAAAAATGAGCGAGATAGATTAATTGAAATCTATAAGTCCACAGATAAATTAAATTAATCAATTTCAGAAATCCCAGATAAAGTACTTTGGAAAAGCTGTTGAGAATCTAGTAGAATACATCATTAATCAAAACAAGTACATTCTCAAGAACTCTTAATACTAGATTATACAACATAGAATTTAAAAAAGTAAATTATGGCCAAAACAAAAACATTATGTCTAATGGGGTTACTATTTTTTGTAACCAGTTACGTCTTCTTTTCTCAAGGTTCATTAAGTGCACAAAAGCATATTGATTTAGCACATTGGTTTAACTTGACAGGAGCAGTATTACTGTTTTCTTTTAATTTTGTATTTCCTAAAAACAAGCTTAACTCCGTCGCCTCTGTCTTGACTGCTTTAGGAGTGATAGCTCACATCGGCCTCTGCACCATTGACTTTATCATGTGGAGTTTTGGAGATGATGCTATAAGTAGTGATAAACTAAGTCAGCATATCAGTAATACACCACTAATTTTATACCCTTTTGTTATAGTAGGACCTTCTTTACTATTTCTCGGTTTAGCGGCACATGCTTTGAATTTTATCAAAACAAATCCAATACCTGCGCTTATGGTAGTAATAGGAGGGCCGTTTGTTGGAATTTCTTATTTTATCTGGAATAATGGAATTTTAATGTTGTTAAGCTGCATCGTATTTACTTCAGGCTTAGGGCTACTTTTGTACAGAAAAGAAGGAAAAGAATTAACACCAAAAGTTATGACTTAAAAGCAAATGAAGGCTGATCTCTCAGATATATCGACGTGATAATAGGGCCGAATTGTATTGCAATATTCTTTATTGGATAAAAACGCCCTCCAACTTTAGTTAAATGTGCTGGAAATCTATTTTAGTGGCAATAACTAGTTTTATGGGTCGTTACATTATCTAACAATAACTAGTTTTATAATTAGTTATGAAATATAAAGATTTTAACTCATGAAGAAAATGACAATGGCGGCAGTTGCCGTATTACTTATTACATCAAATATTTTTAGTCAAAACACAAATAAAATTACTGATTCAGGCACTGTAAAAAATCAGTTTGAGAATCTTATTGATAAATCAAATAATTTTCAGGGCTATAAAGTTATTAAAGCGACTTCGCTGCTGAAATTACAATCGAATGTTCTAGACTCTCTTTCTGTTTCAAAAAGCAAGCTTTTAGCAAATACAGACTTTCTGAATTCACAAAAACAAGTTATTGACAACTTACAAGCCAAATCAACTGCCTCAGAAACTGTTGTTTCTAGTCTAAGATCACAAAAGGATAGTATTTCTCTTTTTGGAATTCAATTAGAAAAAACGTTTTTTAAAACATTGTTTTTCCTAATTGTTATTGGCTTGATCGCTACACTTGTGTTTTTTATTTTTAAATTTAAACAAAGTAATAGTATAACTGTAGAGAGTAAGCTGGCGTTACAACAGTCTGAAAAAGAATTTGAAATCTATAAAGAAAAAGCCTTAGAACGTGAACAGAAAGCAATGCGTAAACTGCAGGATGAATTAAATAAAAAGAAAAAAGAATTATCTGTAGCTCTTCCTCGATGATAAAAGAGGACATTTTGAAAGCCAAGGTGTTCATCAAACAATAATAGAGAATTTAGAAAAGGACTGTTGAAAACGTTTCAACAGTCCTTTTTTTTTGCGGGTACACTATATAATATTCTGTCTTCCTAAAAAAATAGTATTACCAAGCGAACCCTAAAGGCCATAAACATTTACATTTACTTTGGGAATAGCTACTAATCAACTTGGCTTAAAACAATTCATTTAACAGATAAGATAAACTTAAAAAATGAAATGCTTAAATTAGCTTAATAAAAAATAAACTTCTGAAAAGAGTGGTTTTAAAACTGTACTTTCATTAAAATTCTATTTTTAGAATACTAAACAAAACGACAATATGATTGACAATAAATATAATTTAGGTTTTTTTCCTACTCCACTACAAGAACTTAGTAGATTATCAAAAAAATATCCTGATTACAATATCTTCATTAAAAGAGACGATAATACTGGACTAGCCTCTGGTGGTAATAAAACTAGAAAACTAGAGTATTTAATCAAACAAGCTCTGGATGAAAATTGTGATACCATAATCACCGCTGGAGCACAGCAATCAAATCACTGTAGACAAACTGCCGCCGCATGCGCTATCGCCGGACTTAAATGTCATTTGCTTTTGGGAGGTACAAAGCCAGAGGTATATGATGGAAATTTATTGCTTTCGTCAATCCTAGGAGCCGAAATCCATTTTACAGCGGAGAATAGAAAAGGAGAAGACGGAGAGAAATTGAAAAATAAACTGGAGAACACAGGAAGTAAATGTTTCGTAATTCCGTACGGAGGATCTAATTTTACTGGGGCTATGGGATTCGTTAGTGCTGCTAAGGAATTAAAAGAGCAATTAATTGAACAAAAACTAAAAATCGATTATATCTTTTTCGCCTCAAGTTCAGGAGGAATGCAAGCCGGATTAACTCTTGGAAAAGAAATCTATCAATTAGATTCAGAGTTAATTCCAATAAGCATAGATAAAGAGGAATTAAATGGGCTTTCACTCGAAGAAGTGGTTTTAAACTTAGTAGAAGAGGGAACCCAAAAGTTGAACGTAAATAAGAAATTCCAACTTTCGGATATAAAGTTAATTAGGGATTACGACGAGGACGGTTATGGTGTAGTCACTGCTAATGAAATTAATGCCATCAGTGAATTAGCTAGAAATGAAGGTGTTTTATTAGATCCTGTTTATACGGCCAGAGCATTTTATGGCATGCTTAATTACTTAAATGAAAAAAGAATTCCTGCCAACTCTAATATCCTATTTTGGCATACCGGTGGATTGCCTGCCATTTTCAAATACGCGAAAGAATTAAAATAATACATACTCTGTCAAAATGAATAACACTAACGAAAATAAGTCTGTAGTGATGCTTGGAGCAAGTGGAGCGGTGGGCACACAAGCTTTAAGCCGCCTTTTAAAGTCAAAACAGCTTACAAGCTTGAATTCTGTTGGGAAGACGATCTATTGACGCTATACAGGCTGATTTTGTGCAGCAACACGAAATCAATATTTTTGATCCAGCCACTTATGATACTTTAGTAAAAAACGCATCCGTTGGTATTTGCACATTAGGTGTTGGCGAACCTTCTAAAATGAGTAAAGAAGAGTTTCTAAAGATAGACAAACAAGCCGTTTTAGATTTTGCTCGAATATGCAAAAAAAACGGAGTTCAACATTTTGAGCTTTTGTCTTCAGTGGGAATTAGCGCCACTTCGTCCAACTTTTTTTTGAGAACCAAAGGAGAATTGGTAGCTGAATTAGAAAAACTTCACTTTGATCGCCTGAGTATTTTTCAGCCTTCCATGATTCTAACACCCATCAACAGATATGGTTTTTCGCAGGCTATTGTACTAAAGGTATGGCCTAAACTAAATTTTGTTTTGCAGGGGAAATGGCGGAAATACAGAGGAATACCAGTAGAAAAATTAGGGACAGCGATAGCAAACAACTTTTTTACAAATGGAAATGGATTAGAGTTTTTACAATACGATGACTTTATTAAAATAAGTAAGCAATAGTATAGCAATCGTATCATAGTTTTTTACTATTTCGAAATTTAATAGACTCTCATAAATATCGTATATTTATAAGAGATTTTTTATATCAAAACTATTAAATAACAGCATATGAATATTGTCATAATAGGCGGAGGATTTGCAGGGATTAACCTGGCCAAAGAACTTTTAAACCAAAAGGGGATTCAGGTAACTCTTGTTGACAAAAACAATTATAATTTCTTCCCACCGCTGATTTATCAGGTGGCTACTGCCTTTCTGGAACCATCCAGTATCAGTTATCCCTTCCGTAAATTTTTTGCAGGAAAGAAAAACCTACAGTTTCGTCTTGGAAAACTCCTAAAAGTAGTACCATCCGAAAATAAAATTATATTGCATAACGGTGAGTTGAGTTACGACCATCTGGTTTTTGCTACTGGTGCTGAAACGAGTTATTTCGGAATGGAAAATGTAAAGAAAAATGCCATTCCAATGAAAACGCTCAATGATGCCATTGAAATGCGCAACACTATCTTAAAAAATTTAGAAAAAGCTGCCATTTGTAAGGACATCCGCGAACGTCGTAAACTATTAACCATAGTTGTAGCTGGTGGAGGACCTACCGGAGTGGAAGTTTCTGGTATGTACGCCGAAATGAGAAAAAGTATTTTCCAAAAAGAATACCCAGAACTAGGAACTACAGCCAGTAATATCTATTTAATTGATGGTGGTCCAGCTTTGCTAGCACCTATGAGCAAAGCCTCGCAGGAAGATACGCTTGAAGCACTTACTAATTTAGGTGTGGTCGTACAATTGAATACGCAGGTAACTGATTATGTAGATGATACCGTGTTTTTATCTACTGGAAAAACGATTCAAACTAAGAATTTGATTTGGGCTGCCGGTGTTTCAGCCATGGTATTCGAAGGCATACCAGCCGAAAGTTACGGCCGCGGAAGAAGAATGGCTACCGATGATTTTAATAAAGTAAACGGAACGGAGAATATCTACGCGATAGGCGATACTTGTATCCAACTAACCGATACCGATTTTCCTGGCGGACATCCACAGGTGGCGCAAGTAGCCATTCAGCAAGGAATAAATTTAGCAGAAAACTTCAAGTTAATGGGGCGCAACAAACCTTTAATCCCTTTTAAATATAACGATAAGGGATCGATGGCCATTATAGGTAGAAATAAGGCTGTAGTAGATTTACCAAAACCCAAAATGCATTTCAACGGATTTTTTGCTTGGCTAATATGGTTATTCATCCATCTTATCTCATTGATAACGTACCGTAACAGAGTACAAACCTTCTTTAACTGGATGATTTCCTATTTCTCCCAAGATCAATCATTGCGAATGATAATCAGACCAGATAAGACAAAAAAGAAAAGTAATAATTAATTTTTAAACAGATAAGTCATATAAGTTTTCTTGTATGGCTTATCATTTATATTTTTTAAACCATATAAGACATATAAGTTTCCTTGCTTGATGTACAATGAATAATCAATTTCCGTAACCCCGCTCAACTCTATCTCAAAGCTTAGCTTCTTTTTAAAGACAAAAAGTCTATGTCTCTATATTTTTTTTAACTAAATGCTTATTGACCTGATAATAAATAAAATAAGAACAATCATATTAACTATACGTTTAAGAATGCATAAACCTAAAAAGTATGCCCGACGTAATTAAAATAAACAATATCCTCATCTATTTAAAAATCTTTTCCTTAAATGACTTATATGTTTAAATAACGTAGCAACTTAATATTTTACAGTAATCTTACGTCTTCCAAAAATTAAAACCACCAAAGCAGCTATCGTACTAACCATCATAATCACAACCATAGGTACCATAGAGTCTTTTACAAAAACACCTACCGCAAAAGAAGCAAATGCACCTAATCCCAATTGAATCGCGCCCATTAACGCAGAGGCGCTTCCCGCATTTTTTGAGAATGGAGCCAAAGTCAGCGCAGCGGTATTAGGGTTTGAAATCCCCAAACAAGCTAGGAATATAAACAACATCCCAATCGTTTCGTACAATCCTAAAAGGCCGTTCATCGCAGCGATTAAAAAAGTAATACTAATAACCGATTGTGTAATCAATGCTCCGAAGATCATTTGCTCACTGCTAAATTTTCTCAATAACAAGGAATTTAACTGACTGGCACTGATGAAACTCAACGACATGAAAGCAAAAATCCAACCGTAGGTTTTGGCATCCACTTTAAAAATATCCATAAATAAAATAGGGGAGGCGGCAACATAGGTAAACAAGCCCGAGAAAGCGATCGCTCCTGTAAAAGCGTAGGTATAAAACTGAGGCTCTCTTGTCACACTCCAAAAATTAAGAATAATTGGTTTTGGTTTCAAAGATATAGAAGTATCCGGTTCAAATGTATGCGGTAAGCCAAACTGAGCCGCCAAAAGAATTACAATCCCAATCCCCATTAAAATTAAAAACACAACGTGCCATCCGTAAGCTGCAGTTACATAACCTCCAATTGTTGGGGCTAGCATTGGCGAAAGCCCAACCACTAACATCAATAGAGAAAGTACTTTTGGAATTTCTTTAACAGGAAATAAATCCCGAACCATGGCTATTGAAGCTACTGTAGCAGCACAACTTCCCACGGCTTGTATGAATCGTAAACCAATAAACGTATCAATATCAGTAACAAATGCGCAACCTAATGAAGCTAAGATGTAAACTAACAGCCCTATAAACAATGGTTTTTTTCTACCATAACGGTCTAATAACGGACCGTACAGCAATTGCCCCGCTGAAATCCCTATGAAATAACTCGATAAGGTCATGGCAACTTTGGCCACAGTAGTGTTTAGGTCTGCTGCAATTCCAGAAAAACCAGGCAAATACATATCAATTGAAAACGGGCCAAGTGCGGTAAGAAAACCTAAAATTAAAACGAGCTGGAAATATTTTAATTTAGATCTATGTGTAATGGTACTCAAAATTGCTTTTTTATTTTTTTGCAAAGGTAAAAAATTAAATTCCTAAAAAACCACCGCAACGTCTTATATAATTCAGCTTTATATATTTTTTTAGGAGCTAATCACGCTATCCGTTTCAAGCTTTCCGGCTTCAACGCTTTTTCTAGGTTGGGGCAGGCGCTTCCTTTGGTCGCACTGCCACAACAAGAAAAAAGTAGTTTCAGTCCATAAAGGCTTTTCACTGCTATCGAGGCTAGTATATTTAGTGCAATTCAATCCCGTTTACGGTTTCCCGTAAAGCAACTATATATTTAGAACTTATATTTGAAAAAGTATTAAGAGCGAGAATATTTTAATAAGAAGATTCGTAAAAAAAACTATATATTTGAATATTGAGATAAACGCCAGGGAATTGCGGGTATCCACCCTAAATAAGGGGTATAGTCGCTATAGAGTGGCGAGTATACAGAAGTTAGGCAACATTTTAAAAATAAAAAAAGATGACCGAATTTATCTTAATCATAGTAATTATAATCGCAATTGTTTATTTCATTGGAAAAAGCAAATCGGAAAAGACTGTCAGAACAGCAAGAACAATTATCCATCCAAAGAAATCAATTGAAAAGCCAATTGAAATCGATTTAACAGAGGAAAAATTACTTTACAAAAGTAAAGGAATTAAAACCTTTGATATAAAAGGAATGTTTTATCAAAACTTAAACCTCCAAATTCATAATTGTGAATTTATAGGTTATGCAAAAACAGGCAGTAATTCGCACGATATGTATGCTGTTGAAATTTATAACAATGAAAATAAATTACTTGGCTATACACCAAAAGGAAACAAAAGACTTAACATCTCATTGGATGAATGGCATAATGGAAAAATAATTGTTTGGGGAGGACTTTCCCACGACGATTATGATGACAAATGGTATGGTAACGTTAATATTCCTGTTGGCTTTTCTGAAAGTCAGTTAGAAAAAGTCGAACGGGTTTTAAATCTCAAATCTGAAAACCAGAATCAGATAAACAAAAAAGAGAAAACAACTGAAAAATATTTTGAAATTCTAAATAGACATAGAGAAATAAGCAACTTATTGTCTGAATTAAAAAATCCAAAGGAATTTTATTACTCATTTCCTAAAAATATTATTCCATCAATTTCAAGTCATTTAGAAAAAGAGAAGAATTGGGAGAAACTTTTGGAATTGGAAAAGCATCAAGATTTAATTTCTGAATTGAGTGAAAAATTTAAAGAAACGACTCTAAAAAGAATAGAAACAGCAAAAAAAAACGTTGCCTAACAGCCACTACAAGGGATTTGGGGATTTGGCTTAATGGAAAATCGCTTTTGTATTTGGAAGTTTTGGCATAACCGAAAGATTACGCATTTTTAATCCCAAACCCGCTGTATTACCAGAACGTTACCACTCATTATAAATCAACAATAATCATAATATGAAGAGAATAATTTTTACATTTTTAGCCACTAGCTTGACTCTTTTGACATTTGGACAAGTTACAGAAAGCCAAAAAATGATAGAGCTCGGTAGAACTTACAAAGATTTTATGTTTCGAAACGAGCCGACAAAAGACGTTTTGAAAGAAATAAAATCAGACATACCGCAAAATTTAAAATTAGCGGCTGAATTCATTACTCAAAGCATTACGAATAAAAACAAACTTTTAACTCAACCATTTTTATCAAGACCTGAATCAAGTGTTTTGAAACAGCTTTTTATTATCAGAGCTATTAATCTTAACTTGAGAAATGAAAACCGAGTTGACAATAATAAGTTAATAGACAGTTTGTCAAACAAAGACATCCCAAACTATGAATTGATTGACAATTATTACGACATGTTATTTACATCAATAGGAAATAAAAATCAACCCTTCAACCTTTCAAATACAGACTTAAAAATCAAGGATTATAATTTAAAAGACGAAACAGAGAAAGGAATTTTCGTTCTAAAAGCAATTAGTTTTTGTGGAACTACAATCTGGGGTTATATGAATGTTGTCAAACCTGCAAACACAAAAACAGCATATGACTTTATCGAAAATTTTCCAAAGATTAATGGAAGACCATATTATCAATATACAGACTTTTATTTTGCAGACTTTGAAATGAATATCGTCGAGGATAAGGGAATTCAGAGTTATAAAAGTTATTACCTTGACAAATACTACGAGACACTTTTATATCATTTAATTTGCCTAAATAAGGAAGGTGGCTCTGAAAAAGAAAAAAATGATCTATTGCTTGGTTCAATTTTAAAAGAACGAAATCTATATAAATATACTAAGTACAAAGAAACCTTAGAAGATATTTTCAAGGAGCAGAAAAGGGAATAACCAGCGGTAACAGTTCTGGGCTAGCTGAATCTTAGTGGAATTACCGTTATGCATCAAGTTTTCGTTAAGCCGAAAACTGAGACGTTACGAATTTACGGCCATCTCAAAGTGGCAAAACGTTGTGCATCATTTTTGTGTGACAGAAACACGAAAGAACAATTTATAATAAATGAAAATATTTGACAAATTAATACAAGTAAATGAAACCAAGCGAAAATGGGTTTCGGTAACAATTACAGCTTGTATTGCTGGGGTTTTATCACTTTGGGGAATTTATGGAATTGGAGAATACGGAATTGCACTTTTTATGCTAACTCCGTTTTTAATTGGATTATGTTCAACATTCCTTTATGGTTACAAAAATAGAATAACTAAAAGTGAAGCGATTTGGATTGGTTTTACAACTCTTGCAATTTGCACTTTGGCTTTAATTGTTTTTGCAATCGAAGGCTTGATTTGTATCGTAATGGCAGCACCAATCGGAATTTTATTCACTTGGCTTGGTAGTTTAATTGGATATAGTTTATTACAATATTCAAAAAATACTACTCCATCTGCTTTAGTAATTCTTATCGCAATAATTCCTTTAACTTCTTTCGTAGAAAATAAAATCGAACCCGAATTGACTTCGGTAACAACTTCAATTATTATAAACGCTAAACCTATGGAAGTTTGGAAAAACGTAATTGAATTTCCAGAACTAGATAAACCAACTGAATTTATATTTAAAATAGGAATTGCATATCCGATTAACGCAAAAATTATTGGAAGCGGTATAGGTTCTGTAAGACATTGTAATTTTACAACAGGAAGTTTCGTAGAACCTGTAACAGTTTGGAACGAGGGTAAATTATTGAAATTTGATGTTCTTGAACAACCTGCACCAATGAAAGAATTGAGTTTTTGGAATATTGACGCACCACATTTACACGATTATTTTGTTTCAAAAAAAGGACAATTTAAATTAACAGAACTAGAAAACGGAAAAACATTACTTGAAGGAACAACTTGGTATTATCACAATATAAAACCCGCTTTTTATTGGCAAATATGGAGTGATTTAATAATACACAAAATTCACGATAGAGTATTGATACACATAAAAAAGAATTCGGAAAAAACTAACGGAAAATAAACCGATATGCCAACAAAGGTTTTGAGCTAGTTGGAATTTAGTGGAATTACTGTCTCGCATCAAATTTTCGTTAAGCCGAAAACTGAAAGTTATTATTTGCATAAGGTAAAAGCGAATGAAATACATAAATATAATTGGAATGCTAGTAGTAAAAATGTAGTTGAAATTAGGGCAAAAAAAAGGAGACGCATATTTTATTCGTGGTTCATTTGGCGCCGAATATTAACCTTTAAATCCTATTTCAATATTTGCAAATGGTATGAATATATCAATTGACAATCCAAAGATTGCAAGATATATGGTTTTAACAATGAAAAAATAAAGTCCAACATATTAAACATAAAAATGAAAAATAAAATTATCCTATTGCTTCTAATAAGTTCAGTAATCTTGAGCTGTGAAAAACAAAATCTTTGTGACGAAGGGTATAAACCACACGAACAAAATGGACAAACAATTTGTATTCCAAATTATTTAACTGGAAAAATACTTGATCCTAAACTTGGAAACACATATTATCACGATAAATACGGTGTGATAACTATCCAAAATGGAATATGGAAAGATAGAAACAATGTAACAATTGAAAATATTGATAAATAGAAAACCGAACAACTAGTCGTTTTGCCACATTTGGATATTCGGCTTGACTTGAAGTTGGTTTTGTAATTGAATTTAAAGTATTGAACCGAAAGATAAATCTTAATTTAGTCCCTAAAGCCAATGGTAGTTAGCAAACATTTTACCGAAACTAACTGTAAATTGAAATTATAATATAATTAATATGAAGAAAATTTTTATACTCATCTCTATTTTGGCACTAAGCTGTAACAAGGATGAAACTGATATTCTAACTGATAAGACTGCCTTAAATTTAGTGACTGGAATTAATTGTAGACAAACACTAGATCAAAACGAAATAATATTACAACTTGGAAACCCGAATGTTTTAGTAAATAACAAGTTTAAAATTTACCCTAATCCAGCTAACGAATCAGTTTATATTTTAGCACAAGAAAATGTTACTGATGTTTGGTTAGTATCAGCAAAACCCGAAAAAATTCATCAAGATGTAAACTTCAGCAGTATTTTGAACACAGATTTGTACAGCGAACAATCAATTATCACGAATTCAATTGTTTCTCTTAGCGGACAAACATCAAACAGTTTTACAATGAACATAGGGAATCTTGCAAAAGGATATTATAAAGTATTCGTTAAAATCAACGGAAAAACATATTGGGATAATTTATATAAATATGAAAATCAAGGTAATAATGAAGAGCAATTTAACAAATTAAATAGTTTTTGGAATTAAATTATAAAAACGTTTACTAACAGCCATTCAGCTTGCTTGAATTTAGTGGAATTATCGTTTCGCATCAAGTTTTCGTTAAGCCGAAAAATGAGCGGTTACGAACTTCCAGCCATCTCAAAGCAGCGAAATGTTATAAGCCATTGTAAAACGAAACGGACAAATATCAAGATTAATTTATGAAAAAAATTATTATCGTAATTATTACGACTTTATTACTTGTTTCTTGTAAACTGACAAAAGAATCTTATGACAGTGGTGAGTTAAAAAAGATAGGGAGAACATCCAGTGATTTACAAAATGGAAAATGGAAATTTTATCATAAAAACGGAAAGATATTTCAAAAAGGAAAATATGTTAATGGAGAAGAAATTGGTGTTTGGAAAATTTTTCACGAAAATGGCAAATTGCACCAGATCGGTAAATTTAATAATGGAAAACAAGACGGAGAATGGAAGTTTTTCCACGAAAACGGAAATAGACAAGGAATTGGCACATTAGATAATGGAAAATTAATTGGTCAATGGAATTGGTATCATACTAATGGAAAAATTTATACAGAAAGATTGTACACAGATGGAAAACTAATAAATATAATTAATTGTTTAGATGGAAATGGAAAGCAATTAGATAAAGGCACTTTAAAAGACGGAACTGGAACACTAAATTTATTTGATGTAGATGGAAATTTACTAGAAGTTCAAAACTTTAAAGATGGAAAATATATAAAATAACGATTTGCCAACAACTGTTTTAAGCTAGCTGAAACTTAGTGGAATTACCGTTTCGCATCAAGTCTTCTGCAAAGCAGAAAGTTAAAATATTATGAATTTCCCACCATCCCAAAGCAGCACAAACGTTAATCCCAATTATAAAAAAAACCGAAATAGACATACAGATCTATTTCGGTTTTTTGTTTTTCAAATCAAATTAGAATAGCCTTTAGTTACTTACTTACCACTAACATGATTCCAGATAAAAAGAGTAGCCCTAATATTATTTTTTTAATCAGCACATCATCAAGTTTTAAATAGACTTTTTTGCCTAGAAATAAGGCGAGTATAAAAAAGGGCAAAACATAAATGGCATTATACACCTGGTGCATCGTCATTAAACCAGTTACTACCAAAACGGGTATTCGCATTAGCGTTACTAATCCCAAAGCACCAAACATAGTCGCTCTAAAAGTCTTTACATCAGTAGTTTCGTTTTGTACAATCATGACATACAACGGGCCTCCGGTCGAAAACAATCCAGAGAAAAAGCCTCCTAAAAACCCAAAAACTCCCTTAACTTTTCCCAGATTCATGCTCGGTTTTTTTGTTCTTAAACTATTCAAAACAAATAGAATCACAAATACACCCAAAGCTTTTTTTAGAAAAAGTGGTTTCCCATAAATCAAAACAATCACACCCACAAGAACGCCAAAAAATGAAGAGATAGCCAGTTTTTTGAGTAAGGTTTTATCGATATCCTTCCATTCTTTATAAACATAAATAGGAGTGGAGATCAAATAAAACATCGAGATATAAGAAACCGCCTCAGATAAGGGCATCACACACAATAAAAAAGGCAAAGCAATTAAGGCCCCAGCAAAGCCAATAATAGTTTGAATAAAAAACCCTGTAAATATCCCAATAGTAAGTAATAATAACGTTGCATCCATGGTACAAAATTACTATTCGACGTAGTATTCTTAAAATTTATTCCATCGATAAAATAGCTTTTATCCATAATAAAACGGTATTTTTAGGCTCAAAAACTTTTTTAATGGTTGATACAATAGATTTAAAGATAATAGCGCAATTAGAGATAAACGCAAGAGCTTCCTATGTCGATATTGGCAAACAAATAGGACTTTCGCCATCTTCGGTACGGGAGCGTATCCAAAAACTGGAAGACAACGAAATCATTACCGGCTATAAATTATCGCTCAACAATCAAAAACTGGGTTATGGTCTAGAGGTTTTTATAATGTTTAAGTTGTTTAGCGGAAAACTAAATACCTTTTGCAAGCAGCTGAATGAATTTCCAGAAATAAGCGAAGTCAATAGGATTACTGGCACGCATAATATATTTATGAAAGTGGTTTTAGTAGATCAACTGCATTTACAGAAATTTATTGATCGTTTATTGGTTTATGGCGAACCCACGACCCACTTAATATTATCAGATTTAAAAAGTGCTAAATAAGAGAAGTGATTCTTATTTACAGGATGCAAACGTTCTTAGCAGCAGCAGTACATTGTCCTTTGTTTAAAGAATGCGCAAAAAAACATAAAAAAAATCCTGACAGATAAAGAGTTATCTGTCAGGATTTAATCAATATATTGTTTTTCTTATCCTTGAATATCAACTACTTCAAGATCAAAAATCAACTCTTTTCCTGCCAATGGATGATTACCGTCAATGACGATAGTCGCTTCTTTCACTTCAACGATTAGCAAATTCATTTCGTTTCCATCAGAAGATTTAGAAACTAATCCCATTCCAACCTCAGGTGTAATATCCTCAGGAAGTTGGCTTTTATCTACTTCTTGAATTAGATCTTGGCGCGCTTCACCATAAGCATCCTCTTGTGAAATAGTTATTGTTTTTTTCTCGTTTAATTTCATATCGATTAGCCCTTTTTCAAATCCGGGAATCAATTTTCCTTGTCCTAAAGTAAACTCTAAAGGTTCTTTTCCTTCTGAAGTATCAAATACTTGACCATCTGATAATTTTCCAACGTAATGTACCTTAACTGTGTTGTTCTCTCTAACTTGAATCATAAAATTGTTTTTTTAATTTTAAAAATACGATTTGTGTAATTTTTACCCATTGCGTATTTAAATTTAAACTTACGTTTTCTTATGCGCCAAAACCACGCCAAAGAGCCCGTAAATAGAAATAGTTTGGAGAAATGACCGATTTGGCAACTTATTCTTCTAAAACTAATGAATTTACCAACGATTTAAGAATTATATTGCCATTTTTAAAGTCTGATACTGTCTCGTCAATGCCATAAAAAGCATGACAGTCCTGTCAGTCTAGCTATCTTTTGCCACTAATCACAACGTTTACTCCTCATTTGATCTCGAGCCTCTAATTTATAATTTGTACCAAACAATACTAAAATTTAAAATTATCTAGCTAGTATGTCATGAGCATTTTTTTGCTTAGCACTTATTCAGAAAAACTTGTTTTTAAAAATCTATAAATTAGTGGCTATAATTTCTCAATAGATCATGGGACTTTATTCTCCTCCTCGTTACCACAGCTAAAAAGAAGTAGGTAATCTGTTGCAAAAAAGCAAAGCAGTGCAATCCTAAATTAAACCAAATGCGAATAAATTACGGCTACCTTTTTAGTACATTTATACTTTACGCTAACAAAACGGCGCTACAGACTTAAAAATAAAAATAATGGCAAAGACTATAAGTATCAATCCGGCAACGGGAGAAAAAATAAGTGAATACGACCGAATTACAAGTAGTGAAGCACTCGATATAATCGCAGCTTCAAAAAAGGAATTCCATCTTTGGAAACAAAAAACATTTGAAGAAAGAGCCAAACTAATCTACGCATTAGCCGATGTTCTAGACGCAAACAAGGAAGAATACGCGCAACTGGCGACCCAAGAAATGGGTAAAGTTATTGGCCAGGCGCGCAAAGAGATTGAAAAATGTGCTTGGGTATGCAGGTATTATGCAGAACATGCAAGCACTTTGCTAGCCAATGAAACCGTAAAAACGGAGGCAACAAAAAGTTATGTGACCTTTCAGCCCATTGGAGTAATTCTCGCGGTAATGCCGTGGAATTTTCCATTCTATCAGGCGATTCGGTTTGCTATTCCGGCATTAATGGCAGGTAACACCGGAGTTTTAAAACATGCTTCTAATGTTCAGGGCTGTGCTTTTGCTATCGAAGACGCTTTCATTAAAGCAGGTTTTCCAAAAGGCGTATTTATGAATTTGAATGTGGATTCTAAAGACGTGAAAAAACTTATCGAAGATAAGAATATTGCCGCCATTACACTTACGGGAAGCGACGCTGCTGGTCGTTCCATAGCTTCAATTGCCGGGCAAAACTTAAAGAAAACGGTAATGGAATTAGGCGGTAGTGATGCCTACATAATCCTGGACGACGTAGATTTAGAAAAAGCAACTGACTTGGCTACTTTGGGCCGACTACAAAACAACGGACAAACTTGTATTGCAGCCAAACGATTTATTGTTCATGATGCAATCTATGACGACTTTCTAGCTCTATTCACTAAGAAAATGAAAGCGGCAAAAATGGGTGGGCCAACCGATGAAGATTCCTACTACGGGCCAATGGCAAGACTAGATTTAAGAGATGAATTGCACGAACAAGTACAAAAAACAATACAACAAGGAGGACGTTTGGTTCTTGGAGGAACAATCCCCGAAGGGAAAGGCGCTTATTATCCTGCAAGTATATTGGTTGATTTAGAACCAGGAATGGAAGCATTTGACAACGAATTATTTGGCCCTGTAGCCTCAGTGATACGAGCAAAAGATGATGCCCATGCTGTGGAATTAGCTAACAATTCTCAATTTGGTTTGGGTTCTGGAGTATTTACTAAAGATATAGAGCGCGGAGAAAAATTAGCGTTACAACTGGAAGCAGGAAGTAGTTTTGTAAATAAACTGGTGGTTTCTGATCCAAGATTACCTTTTGGTGGAATCAAAAATAGCGGTTACGGAAGAGAACTAGCTGCTTATGGAATTCGTGAATTTGTAAATACAAAAACGATTTGGATTGATTAAGAGGTAAATAAATTTCTCTTCTATATTGTGACAGAGCACTTTTTCTAACAATGTAGAAGGAAGGTTTAATGAGTTTATAATACACCTATTATACTATAATCCAGTCAATTGTAACATTGAAATTATACATTGTAACTTGTAGATTTCGACGAAAAGAAAATCCGCTTTTTTATAAGCCCGAGCCTAATGGCGCCATTTAAAAACATAAGAGTCAAACCAGAAAAGAGACGTAGTTATGAAAATGTTAAATCTATCTTACTTGATATAAGTCAAGAAGGTTTCTGTCATAGTCCTGTAATTTTGTAAGCTTTAATAAAATATATAATAGAATATGACAACACCAAACATAGCAAACGAAGACATAGTCAACGCCTTTCAATTCAGACATGCAACTAAAGAATTTGATGCTACAAAAATTATTTCTGATGATGACATGAAATTCATCTTAGAAACAGCACATCTATCTCCTAGCTCTTTTGGATTTGAACCTTGGCATTTTATTGTAGTTCAAGACAAAGAATTACGCGAATTATTGAAGCCAGTAGCTTGGGGAGCACCGTTAAAATTAGATACTGCAAGTCATTTTGTTTTGGGTTTATCAATGAAAGCACCCATGGTAAAGCACGATTCAGCATATGTTATGTCTATGATGAAAGATGTCAAAAAAATGCCTGCTGATGTAATCGAAATGTATTCTAAATTCTACAGAGAGTTTCAAGAGCGTGATTTTGATTTGGACACAGACAAAAAACTATTCGACTGGTCGTCTAAACAAACGTACCTTGCTTTAGGAAACATGATGACTGCTGCTGCTTTAACAGGTATTGATAGTTGTCCTATTGAAGGTTTTCACCAAGAAAAAGCAGAAGCTTTACTAAGAGAAAAATTTGGCGTAGATACTGACAAATACGGTTTATCTTTTATGGTTGCTTTTGGATACAGAAAAGCAGATCCAGTAAATCCTAAATCAAGAAGAAACATAGAAGACATTGTTACTTGGATGTAAATTATGAATGTTCTTCTTTTTTTCAAAACATCTAATAATAGGTTCCAAAGTGTAAAAGCTTTGGAACTTTTTAATTTTAATTACAAAAAAGTCATGCAGCTCTAAATTTAGGATTCAATTGGATGAATTGGAACGATACTTAGAGCGATTTGATTAAAAGTTTTTTGCCGAATACCATTCAAAATAGAAAATAAACTTATTTTAGGTTAAGGTTTAAACTACAGCCAATTCAAATTAAAGCCCATATTGTGGCTGTTGAAAATAAAGTTAAATTAATCCTAATTGATCTAGGTCAATGATATTCGTGTTGCGGTAATGTAAATTTGTAGGAATTAATAATTTATAAAAAATAACATGAGCAAACAACATTTATTAACACCATATAACAAAAATATTAACCTTAATAACAGAGTTGTCATGGCACCTATGACACGTGGTAGAGCAGACAATGAAGGTAACGTTCCAACAGATGAGCTACATGGCTTGTATTACGAGCAACGTGCATCAGCAGGTTTAATTATTACAGAAGGCTCGCAAGTGTCTCGTGATGCTGTGGGTTATATCAATACAGCTGGTATTTACACAGATGAGCAAGTAGAAGGTTGGAAAAAAGTAACCAAACGTGTACATGATAAAGGTGGGAAAATCTTTATTCAATTGTGGCATGTAGGACGTATGTCTCATCCTGATTTTCATAATGGAGCATTACCATTATCCGCTTCAGCTATAAATCCAAACGATAAATCATTTACTCCAGAAGGGTTTAAAGATACTGTTACACCTAAGGAAATGACCATTGAAGATATTAAAACGACGGTAAAAGATTTTCAACATTCAGCTGCAAATGCAGTAAAAGCAGGTTTTGATGGAGTAGAAATACATTCCTCTAATGGCTATTTGTTTCAGCAGTTCTTTAACGGAACATCTAATAAAAGAACGGACGAGTATGGTGGAAGTATTGAAAACAAAGCGCGTATATTTTTTGAAGTTTTAGACGCTATTAAAGAAGTCATTCCGCAGGAAAAAATTGGAGCACGTTTTAATCCATCATTAAATGGTCCATTCGGAACGACTATGGATGAAGACACAATCCCAACGTTTGAATACATTATTAAAAAATTAAATGATTATAACTTAGCATACGTTCATCTTTCTGAACCATTTACAGATGTTTCAGAAATACCATATGCTGTGACAGAAATCGCTAAATATTTCCGACCTTTATACAACGGAACATTAATGATTAATTCAGCATTTGATCAAGAAAAAGGAAATAAAGTAATTGAAGAAGGTCATGCAGATTTAGTAGCTTACGGTAAGCCATACGTTTCTAATCCGGATTTAGTAGAGCGTTTTGAAAACAACTTGGATATAGCAGAGTGGGATCAAAGTACGTTTTACGCAGGAGGGGCAGAAGGGTACACAGATTATCCAAAAGCTTCGAATTAAATAGCAATACGGAAATCGAATTAAAAGTAACTTAAAAATCACATAATAATGGCAACGACAACAGTAAAAGCATATGGTGCAACAGCATCAACAGAAGATTTAAAACCTTTAAACATTGAAAGAAGAGCTGTAGGAACAGACGATGTAAAAATTGATATCACTTATAGCGGTGTTTGTCATAGTGACATACATACAGCTAGAAATGAATGGAATGGATCAACCTACCCTGTAGTGCCTGGACATGAGATCATTGGTCGAGTAGTGGAAGTAGGAAATAGTGTTACTAGCCACAAAGTAGGTGATTTAGTAGGAGTAGGTTGTATGGTAGACTCTTGCCAAACATGTTCTTCTTGCAAGCAAGATTTAGAACAATTTTGCGAAAATGGAGCAACATTTACTTACAACAGTCCAGACAAACATCTTGAAGGTAAACAAACTTACGGAGGTTATTCAACGTCAGTAGTTGTTGATGAAAAATTTGTACTACGCATTCCAGAAAATTTAGACGAAGCAGCAACTGCACCACTATTATGCGCAGGAGTTACTACATGGTCACCACTACGCCATTGGAACGTAAAAAAAGGAGATAAAGTAGGTGTAGTAGGTTTAGGAGGATTAGGTCATATGGGCGTTAAATTTGCCAATGCATTAGGTGCTCATGTGGTTATGATTACAACATCGCCAGAAAAAGGAAAAGATGCTACCCGTTTAGGTGCTCATGAAGTTTTAGTATCGAAAGATCAAGAAGACATGAAGAAACACCAAGGTAGTTTCGATTTTATTTTAAACACAATTCCTGTAGGTCATGAGATGGATCCATATTTAGGATTGCTGAAAATTGATGCAACAATGGTTTTAGTTGGTGCAGTAGAACCTTTAAAACCATTTCATGGAGGAAATATCATTATGGGACGTAAGCGTATTGCTGGTTCTTTAATTGGAGGTATTAAGGAAACACAAGAGATGTTAGATTTCTGTGGCGAACATAATATTACTAGCGATATTGAACTTATCAATATGCAAGATATTAATACAGCGTATGAACGTGTTACAAGCAATGACGTTAAATATAGATTTGTAATTGATATGAAATCGCTTAAATAAGAACAATATATTTATATCGCATTAAAAAAACAGCATCTAAATTGACTTTAGATGCTGTTTTTTTCGAATATGCGACAGAACTAAGCGTCTGATAAAAATTTTAGAGACATAAGATTTCATCAAAATCTTAATTTATTAGTTCCAAAGTGTAAAAGCTTTGGGACTTTTTTAGTTTAAACAACAAAAAGGGAAAGTAACCGTCAGCCACTTTTTATACCTAAAAATAGTGGTTTGTAGAAAGGCTAAAAAAACAGCAATCGAATGATCTTATTTCTGGATTTAATATATAAGGTCCAAAATGCATTTTTAAACAAAATTTGCTACCGAACTCGTCTTAAAAATTGGTTCTAATATTAGAGTCGGAGCGTTGCAATAAAAAAAAATATTAGTACTTATTTGGAACGCTAGATAATTATTTACTTACATAATGCACAATAATGGGTATCTGTTCTAACTACACAAAACAAAGTAAATAACCATTTGATTTAAAGCATTTTACATATAAAAAGTATATAGAATATTTAATTTTATAACAACTAAAATTACATTTAACTTCATATTTGTAGGATTTTATAGTATATTATTCGTATATTGAGAAATATAAATCTAGTACTTTTCTAGTTTGTTATAATTTTTTTAAAAAAAACCAATCCTCTTTTTAATTCAAAATTAAACTTTATTTGCGCTTAAAAAAGCAAGTAAAAGATGTTTTAAAAAAGGAATAAATTCACTATTTTTCATGTTAAAGTTAAATTTATCAGAATACGATACCAAGGGGTATTATGACGAAATGTTTGATGAAAATAATAACGTTCGGCCCAATTATAAGTTATTTTTAGAACGGCTCCAAAAAGTGAGTCATAAGAAGCTACAAAGCCTTCAACACGCTACTGATAGAGCCCAACTATCATTAGGAATGACCTTCAATGTGTATGACGACAATCAAGGTGTAGAGCGAATTCTTCATTTAGATATTATTCCTAGAATAATTGATAATACAGAATGGACGCACTTAGAAAAAGGCTTACAGCAACGTATTAGAGCACTAAACTTGTTTATACAGGATATTTATAATGACCAAAAAGTCATCAAAGATAAAATTATCCCAAAAGAATTAATTTTATCTAGTGCTTCTTACTTAAAGCAATTACAAGGATTTACACCACCAAAAGACATTTGGTGTCACATTACTGGTTCTGACTTAATCAAAGGTGGTGATGGACAATATTATGTACTTGAGGACAATCTAAGATGTCCTTCGGGAGTTTCTTACATGCTTGAAAACAGAGAAATTCTGAAAAGAACATTTCCTGAACTATTCAAAAAGCTAGGAGTAAAGCCTGTATACAATTACACACACATTTTAAGAGATACTTTAGAATCACTTACTGATGTTGAAAAACCTAACGTTGTTGTATTAACACCAGGTATTTTTAATTCGGCTTATTTTGAGCATTCTTATTTAGCACAACAAATGGGCGCGGAGTTAGTAGAAGGTAAAGATTTAATTGTAAAAGACGATGTCGTATTTATGATAACCACCGCTGGTTTGCAACGTGTAGATGTTATTTATCGTCGTGTGGATGATGAATTTATTGACCCACTAGCATTTAATAAAAATTCTGTGTTAGGAACTCCTGGATTATTTAAAGCCTATCTAAAAGGAAACGTAGTACTAGTTAATGCACCTGGAACAGGCGTTGTAGATGATAAAGCAGTTTATGCTTATATTCCTCGAATCATCAAATACTACTTAGGTGAAGAGATGATTATACCAAATGTGCAAACCTATATTTGTGATGAAGAAGCCGATCGTAAATATGTTATTGAAAATATTCATAATTTAGTGGTGAAACAAACGGATGCTTCAGGTGGTTATGGAATGCTTATAGGTCCAAAATCTACTAAAAAAGAGCAACAAGAATTTATTGCAAAAATAAAACACAATCCAAGAAATTATATTGCACAACCGATGATTAACCTTTCCAGAGTACCTACTTTGACTGAGGACACGATTGAAGGACGTCATGTAGATTTAAGGCCTTATGCGTTATATGGAGAAGATAGTATAAAAATTATTCCAGGAGCATTAACACGTGTGGCGCTAAAAAAAGGCTCAATCGTCGTCAATTCGTCCCAAGGTGGAGGAAGTAAAGATACTTGGATATTAAACAATTAAAATTAAAAAAATTATGCTTGGAAGAGTAGCAAACACAATATATTGGATGAATAGGTATTTAGAACGTGCAGAGAATTATGCCCGTTTTATGGATGTTAACTTTAATTTATCATTGGAATTACCACCTAATGAAATACAGCAATGGCAACCACTTGTAGTTATTACAGGAGATTGGGAATTGTATCAATCGCTTAATTCGAAAGTAGAAAAAACGAAAGTCATCTATTTTCTAGCTTTTGAGGAAAGAAATCCAAACTCAATTTACAATTGTATTTTAAATGCAAGAGAAAATGCACGTGCCGTAAGAACCGAAATCACAAAAGAAGTGTGGGAGCAAATCAATGCCCTTTATTTTTTAGTGAAAGACGGTCAAGAAAAAAAACAATGTTTAGATGTAAATATTAGAGACTTTTTTACCCAAATAAAAAACGGATGTCAATTAGTTTACGGGATGTATGATTCTACTATATCTAGGAATGAAGGTTGGAATTTTGGTAAATTGGGACAAGTTTTAGAACGTGCAGATAAAACATCAAGAGTACTAGACGCTAAATACCATCTTTTATTAGACTCTCCTAAGGAAGTTGGATCGTCGTTAGATTTAATACAATGGGCAGCCCTTTTAAAATCAGTAAGTGCTTACGATATGTATAGAAAAAAATACGGAAAGCTATCGCCTTCCTGTATTGCAGAGTTTTTGATTCTAGATAGAGAATTTCCTAGATCTATACTTGCTTGTCTACTAATTGCTGAGCAATCTCTTATTACGTTGTCTGGTAGTTCTGTTGGCTTTAGTAATGATGCACAAAAACAATTAGGCGCCTTAAGATCGCAATTAGAATATATTGACATTAATGACATTATAGATAAAGGTATGCATGAGTATCTGGATGAGATCCAAGGAAAGTTAAATAAAATATCTTCAGCTATTTACAACTCTTTCTTTGTGATACAAACTGATTACTCAGAAGTAAAATAGAATAACTAGCTGTTTAGTTTTCAAAATCGTCAGTTCGAGTGTATTTTGTAGAATGAAACGAAAAAAAAATACCTGTCTGCCACGGGCAGGTATCGAGAACTAATCCTTAAAATTAATTGTACCAAGGTGTTAGAATACTAAAAATTAGAATCAACCAATGAAATTTAAGATTACTCATAACACCGTCTATTTATTTAATTCAGAAGTATTTCTAGAGCCTCATTATTTAAGATTCCGACCAAGACAAACAGCTTATGTCGATGTAACGGATTATTCGATAACGATTCTGTCAGAACCAGTAGGGCATAAGGTAATACAAGATGAAGAAAATAATATGGTAGATTTCTGCTGGTTTGAAGGGATGACGAAGCAATTAACTATTACGTCAACGAGTATTCTAGAAACAAAAGCCTTTAATCCTTTTGATTTTCTAATTTATCCACTACACTTTAATCAACTACCCTTACAATACGATGAATTGCAGAAAAAATTACTTTTTTCTACGTTAGAGGGCCAACTCATCTCACAAGAATTAATTGAGTATGGAACAGCCATTCTAAAAGCTTCAGAGTTTAATACGATTGCATTTTTAACAAATCTGACTAAACAATTACATGACGATTTTAGTGTTGAATATAGAGAAGTAGGATCACCATTACAACCAGACGAAACCTTTACAATAAAAAGAGGATCTTGCCGAGATTTGTCATGGATGCAAATAAACTTGTTAAGACAGTTTGGAATCGCTGCTCGTTTTGTAAGTGGTTACTATTATTTTGACATGATCCACCCCGCTTATGAACTGCATGCTTGGGTAGAGGTCTTTTTACCAGGAATTGGTTGGCTAGGTTTAGATCCAAGTCACGGTATTTTTACAGGGAATACTCATTTTCCGATTGCATCCAGTGCGCACTTCGAAAATACAATGCCAGTCTCTGGAGGTATTCGAGGCAGCGCTACTTCTAAGTTAATAACCCAACTTTCAATAGAAAAATATAAGTAAACCATTATAGGCTGAAAGTACATACATTTGCAGTTCCGGACTAAAGGTCTACAAGATTAAAAATTAACCTCGAATTTCACAAATTAGCACAAATTAATTAGTGCAAATCTGTGAAATTCGTCGTGAAAAATGGTCGCAGAAGCTAAAGCGAGCTGCACTAAAGTGCAAAGTTTTAGCTATAAATACATCAAGATTAAATTTATGAAAATATTTCAATGTGGGCATTGTGCCCAGTCCTTATTTTTTGAAAGTTACAAATGTGACAATTGTGGTCATTTATCCGGTTTTAGAGATGAAGATCGCAAAATGCTTACTTTCGATCCTATTGGTGACACCTTGATTTCTGATCGAGAAAAAATCGAATACAAATATTGCAAAAACAAAGAATATGACGTTTGTAATTGGCTAATAGAGAAGGATTCTCCAGAAGAATTTTGTCAAGCTTGTCAGCTAAACCGAACGATACCTAATCTTTCTGACGAAGAAAATTTTGAAAAATGGCAACATCTTGAAGTTGCAAAACACCGTTTGATTTATCAGCTTCAGAAAATTGGTCTAGATTTGGAAAGTAAATTGGGCAATGAAGAAGGGTTTTGTTTTGACTTTGTGGTTCAAAAACATGATCCAAAGCTTATGACAGGCCATGCAAATGGGGTTATTACTATTCTTTTAAAGGAAGCCGATTCTGTGCTTAGAGAGAAAATGCGAAAGCAAATGTTAGAGCCTTATCGTACATTGATTGGGCATCTTAGACATGAAGTAGGACACTATTTCTGGGATCGATTGATATATACCAACAAGAAGGCGTTGAAAGAGTACCGAGCAATTTTTGGAAATGAAAGATTAAACTATGGTGATTCGTTACAAGAATACTATAAGAAAGGAGCTCCTGAAAATTGGCAAGAGTCATTTATTAGTAGGTATGCTACATCACATTCTTGGGAAGATTGGGCGGAAACCTGGGCACATTATTTGCATATTATGGATATGCTAGAGACAGCCTACTTTTTTGGTTTGAATGTAAAACCAATCGATAAAGCGAATACGCTGCAGGCTAGCGTTTCTTTCGATCCTTATACTGAAAAAGATTTTGATGTTATCATCGAAACTTGTGTTCCTTTATCATTTGCAGTCAATAGTATGAATAGAGCGATGGGAGTTCCTGACGTTTATCCATTTATTATCACACCAAATATGGTAAAAAAAATGAAATTCATTCACAAATTACTTTTACCAAAAAGAGCTAAAAAGAGCTAAAAAAAGAAGGTCACATAACGGTTACTCTTACTAAATGAATAAAGAAAATGAAGCTGTTGAATCCATTATAGTTCAAGATTTTAACTGCAATCCAATCGATCTACTTAAAATCTACGAAGGGAAAGCTATTTTGGCAATAATCTATAATAATCAATGTTTAGGATGCACTGGACGTGCAATTCCTTTAGCACATCAATTACAAAAGGAAAATGAAGCTGTACAAGTAGTAGGTATTCATACCAACTTTACTAATGCAAAAGTTACCGAAAGCGAAATCAAGAGTATTTTTACAATTGACGAACTTCCTTTTCCTATTTTTCTGGATGAAGACCATTCGGTTTATGACCAATTTGAATCAGATGGAACGCCACAATGGATTTTAATTACAAAAGATGGAATTTTATCTCGCTCGATATTTGGCTCACAAGAAAATGCACAAAACCGATTGTTTTATGCACTGCAGCAGTTAGATTAGAAATAAATCTCAAGAAATAGTTCAGTTTCCGCTGAAATAAAGATTTTTTAAAAAATATGAGATAATGAATCTACTGCTGAGAGTCTGCAGAGGTTTTTAGCATAGGTTGATAGGAGGTAAGCATAACATCCGTTTATAATTTAGCAGTATTCACAAGGTTGCTTTCAGATACTTTTGCCATTTCGTACCTAAATTGCTTTATGGTAAGAGTACTGCCGTCATGACTCCAACCAGGTGCGCCAAAAACATACATAAACTTGTGATACCAATTGTTTGACTTTTTCATGTCATCCCAAATATTTTTGTATTCGTGAGTTAAAATAACAAACAAATTATAAGAATCTGGAGGTATAGAAACCCCGTATTCTATAGCGATGGAATCGTCTAGTTCTTTCCAAGTTCCAAAAATTCTATCAAAAATATTGAGGAAGCCACCATGGTTTTTGTCCATGTATTCAATATTACGTGCGTGGTGCACTTGATGCATGGTGTGCGTATTGATGAACTTTTCTATAAACCCCATCTTTTTTATATATTGTGTATGTAGTTGAAATTGCCATAAAGCTTCAATACCCATGCAAACAACAAGCATTTCTGGTGGGAAACCAATGATTACAATCCAAACATAAAAAAATGGTTTGTAAAAAATAGTAAACCAACCATTGCGGACGGCCGTCCCTAAATTAAAATTATCTGAAGAATGATGTACGATATGTGCTGCCCATAAAATGCGGACCATATGATTTTGTCGATGGAACCAGTAATAAGAAAAATCATCTAAAAGCATACAAAAAAGCCAAATGTACCAAGCATATCCAAAAGATTCCCAGCCCATAATATTAGTGCGAACACCATCTACTATAGGATTGAAGAGGTCATAGGCAAAATTAAAAACAAATATTACAGCTACTGTTTTTATAAGTGCGCCAACCACTGCAGATCCAATTCCAAGTGATAAACTTGATAATAAGTCTTTCCATTTATATAATTGTTTGTCATCAAAAGCTTTGCTGTAGGTAAGCTCTATCGCGATAAAGCCTAAAAAACAAGGAACTCCATAAACTAAGGGGTTCGTAAAATCCATTAAGTAGTAGTTTTAAATAAGAATTTGTGTAACGTTAATTACGTTCTAAGTTTTATTTTGGGCAATATACTTTATTTTACGGCAAATCAGGCATTGTGGTAAAACCTTTAACCTTTAGAATACTCTATAATTTTTAACGAGTTGCTCGTAAAGCCACTATGAGAAAATTTTAACTGACAGTTATAAATTATTAAATATGAACTTTCTTTAGAATCGCGTATTTGAAATTTTATTTACCAAATACAGGAATATAGCATAGAAATTAAAAGCCTCATTGAAATAGAGCTATTAAAGAATACTTTAATTATAATTATAGATAAAATCTTAAATACTATAAATGCAATTATATGTAAATAGCCTGAATTACTGGTTGCAGGAACAATTATGTATTTGCTCTATAATGTACCGCGTTATGTAACTTGAGGTTTGCTTAAAAGTGAAAGTTGTTCCTAAAGCTTCTTCAAAAAAATTTATTCTAAAAGTTTCTACTACAATGTTAATGGAGCACTTTTTATGCGACGACTTAGAAGGGAAGCATAATGTGTGTGGAATGGAAAGATTAAACTAAAAAGTTAGATTTCAGAATTATCCACTAAAAATTTTATGAAAATTTGCTAAATAAATTATTACTCAACGATTTTAATTTTGTTTACAATATTTATTTAATAATCACAGATAATTCAGTATAAAAATTATATTCCGAATACAATTCATTTATAAATATTTTAATCGAATATATACATAGTTTTGCCCTGTAAACATGAATTTAAATAATTACAAATGGTAAAAATAGTATATGTAGGGTTTGGAATTGTATCACAAGGATTAGCTGAAATTATTTTAAGAAATAATTCTGTATTACCTGTAGCTAAAAATCTAGAAATACAAACAGTAGGAATACTGGATATAATGAAAGGTAGTAAGATAGATGCTAATGGTATTAATATGCATGATGTGCTTTTAAATGCTAAAAAAGGTAATTATAGCTTGCTAACAGATACTATAATTGATATTCCTAAAGCAATACAAGAAATTAATGCAGATATCATTATTGAGGCTAGTTTTACAGATATTAAAACAGGACAACCAGCAATATCTCACATGGAATCTGCACTAAAAACTGATAAGCATATTGTCACTACTAACAAAGGACCATTCGCTGTAGCTTATAAACAAATTTTCAATTTAGCCTCATTAATGAAAAAAACTGTAGCAATTGAAGGAACTGTAATGAGTGGTACACCTATTATTAATGTTTTAAACAATGGTCTTTTAGGCTCAGATATTACTGCTGTAAGTGGTATTATGAACGGAACATCTAATTATATTCTGTCTAAAATGGAATTAGGAATGTCTTATAATGACGCACTTTCACAGGCACAAAAACTAGGATATGCAGAGGCAGATCCTACAAGTGATGTTGAAGGTTTAGACACTTTGGCTAAAGTAATGATTTTGGCAAATGTTGTTTTTGATGTGCAATTAATTCAAGAAAATATTGAAATAAAGGGAATATCTAAAATTACACTTTCAGATGTAAAAGAAGCATCAGCAAATAATAAGAGATGGAAACTAATTGGAAGCGTTTGGAAGGATGATAAAGGTATTGTTCATGGTTCAGTCTGCCCTAAATTGATACCAATGAATGATTCATTATATGGTATTTCAGATGCCACTAATGCCTTAAAAATCACCTCTAGTATTTTAGGAGATACTACGATAGTTGGCGCTGGAGCAGGGAAAATTGAAACTGGTTTTGCTTTGTACAATGATATCATATCAATAGTTAACGGTTAAAAATTAAAACATGGTAATAGATAAAAAAAACATAAGTACCGTAACTGTTTATAATAGTTATACAGGAAAAGTAATAGGAACAGTTCCTCAGTCAACTAAGCAAGATGTAATGAATGCACTTGATCTAGCAAAAAAAGGAGAGGCTATTGGTAGAAAAATGTCCGCTTCAGAAAGAATAGCAATTCTTAGAAAAGCCGTAACCATAATGGAGCAAGAATTTGATGCATTATCGAATCTCATTGCAACTGAAGGAATAAAGACAATAGTTCAGGCAAGAAAAGAAGTCACTAGAGCTTTAAATACGATGCAACTTTCTGCAGAAGAAGCAGGAAGAATAATTGGAGAAACAATTCCGTTTAACGCTGTTCCAGGCTCAGAGGATAGAGTTGGGTACGAAACCAAAGTCCCTATTGGTATTGTTGTTGCCATTACACCTTTTAATGATCCTTTAAACTTGATTTGTCACAAATTGGGTCCAGCAATTGCTGCAGGAAATCCTGTGATATTAAAACCTAGTGATTATACACCTTTAGTAGCCATTAAGTTTGGAGAAATTCTTTTTGAGGCTGGTTTACCAAAAGAGATGTTAAGTATTATTACGGGTTCACCAGAATACTTTGGTGACGCTCTCATTAGCGATGATAGAATAAGATTGATAAGTTTTACGGGGGGAGTGGAAGCAGCAAAGGTAATCCAGAGAAAAGCAGGTTTAAAAAAAATAGTGATGGAACTTGGTTCAAATTCACCTGTTATAGTTCTATCTGATGCAGATTTAGAAGAAGCAGTTCAGTCTTGTGTTTCAGGAGCATTTTTTGCAAGTGGCCAAAATTGTGTCGGTGTTAAACGAATTTTTGTAGAAGAGACTGTTTACGATTCATTTTTAAATAATTTTTCTCAATTAACTTCTACTTTAAAGATTGGTTCACCTTTATCAGAAGATATAGATATTGGACCAATTATAAGTAAAGAATCGATTAATCAAATTGATAAATTTATTAACGAAAGTATAGCCCATGGAGCTAAGATAATTAGTGGTGGAAAAACAATTGGTAATTGCTATACACCAACCATATTAGAGGCTGACTGCAATAATGATATTGCCAATTGCAAAGAAGTTTTTGGGCCTGTGGTAACTATTTCTAAAGTAAAAAACTTAGATCAAGCTATAGAGAACTGTAATAAGTCTCCTTTTGGATTACATACGGCAATTTTTACGAATGATATTAATAATGCACATAAAGCAATTAATGAACTAGAGTGTGCTAGTGTAATGATTAACGATTCCACTGATTATAGAATAGATGCAATGCCTTTTGGTGGCGTTAAAAGCAGCGGAATAGGCAGAGAAGGAGTAAAGTCCGCTATTGAAGCGATGTCTGAAACCAAAGTTGTTTGTTTCAAATTAAAAATATAAGGAAATTTATTTTTTCGATTAGTAATTTATAGAGTAGAAGATCTAATCATTAATTTAATTAGATTTTCTCCTCTATTCATGATCTAAATAAATTGGAAACAATGGGTTTTGTGAAAAATCATAAATCAAAGAGGTTTCTAAACTTTTTACATAATCTTTTGTAAGATTATCCATTACAAAATCTCTTAAATGATTTTTATCTCTTACTGCAATGTAAAGCAGAAAATCTATTTGCCCCGCTAAATGGTAAATATTCACAACTTCAGGTAACAAAGACATTGCGTTTTTAAAATGATCAACTTGATCTTTTGTGTTTTTAGTTAATTTTATAGCAACCATTGCTTCTATATTCGTACCAAGTTTAGAAGAATCAACAATAGCATGAAACCCGAAGAATATTTTTTTTCTATGCAATTTTCTCATCCTTTCAGAGCAAGTAGATTCTGCAATTCCAACTTCTACAGCAATTTGCTTATTAGATAATCTAGCATTCTTCTGTAAGAGCCTAATTATTTGTTCATCAGTTTTATCTAATTCGTTATTAGTAGTGTTTTTTCGAATACTATTCATATTTTTATTGTTATGTTGTTCATTTAAATGTTAATAGGCAATAATACAAAATTATATTTGAGCAAAGTAAAAATGGTTGATAAACTAAGTAATTTTATAAAACAATCGAGCGCTTGGTAGCAGCTATTTTACATAGCACCTAATTATAGCTATCAAATGGATAAACCGTCATATATGCTGAATAATACATTTGAACTATAATTTATATTATGTAAAATAGAAATTATAAACAATCTCTGACTCTATTTGAAATATCATCAGTAATACTACTTTCTAACGGTACTATCACTATTCTAAAACAAGAATATTAGCTTATTAATAAATCCAAGATTTAACATTAGATATGCGAGTATATAAATAAATATTTCATTAATTTTACCCAAAGAAACTATCACAAAATTATGAACACGATTGTAGAACGGATTGCTGATTTTTTAAAAGAATACTCGCCATTTGATCATTTGACATTTCAAGAGTTATCTGAAATTGCGGCTAATATTCGTGTAGTAAATTTGCAGAAAAACAAAACATTGTTTCAGTATAACGATGTATTACACGATAGTTTTTACGTCGTGGCTTCTGGAGTAATTCACTTATCTGTTATAGCGGATGCTGAAGAAACGATTTTAAATAAATGTCACGCCGGTGCAATTTTTGGATTACGTCCTTTTTTTGCAAAAAATAATTATAGAATGACAGCAAAAGCACGTGAAGAAAGTGTAGTTTATGCCATTCCTATTGCAGTTTTTAGACCATTTGTAGCAAATAACACCGAAGTTTTAAATTACTTATTGGAGAATTTTGCAACGAATACACCAAGTTCCACAGACAACGAAAATTCACGAGGTAGTCAGATTTCAGACACCTTATTTTATACAGACAAACAGTCTGAAATGCAATATTTCCAAACTTTATCGTACAATAACACACCGCTAATAACTACTGCTAATAGCACTGTCAGCGAAGTGGCTCAGCTTATGGCTGAAATGCGAATAAATAGCGCCGTAGTTTGTGAAGCTACTCTTCCTATCGGAATTGTTACTGATATGGATATGTCGTCTAAAATTGCTACGGGCCGATTTCCAATCACTGTTTCAGTAGATAAAATTATGTCATCCCCAGTAATAACAGTACTCGAAAATGTTTCGCTAGCTGAAGCACAATTACTGATGTTGAAAAATAATGTGACTCATTTGTGCGTAACCGCAGATGGTACGAATAAATCGAATGTTAAAGGAGTTATTTCAGAACACGATTTAATTGTGGCACAAGCCAGTAATCCTGGTGTTTTGATTAAGGAAATTAAACGTGCCCAAACTTCGAACGAATTAAAACAAATTCGAGTACGACTAACCGATCTTATTCAAACTTCAATTTATAAAAACATTCCTCTTACTCATATTTCGAATATTACCTCTGAGATCAATTTTGCTCTTTTAAAACGTGCCATCGAACTCTCTATTCTTGAAATGGGCTCCCCTCCTGCTCGTTTTGCCTGGTTAAGTATTGGTAGTCAAGGAAGGAAAGAACAGCTGTTACTTACAGATCAAGATAGTATTTTAGTCTTTGAAGATGTAGCTACAGAAAAGTATAGAGAGGTGAAAGATTATTTTCTTAATTTAGGAAAGAAAACGACTTTGACACTTGAACAAATAGGCTACGAATTATGCCCTAACGGACATATGGCAAGTAATATGCTATGGTGTAAATCATTGACAGACTGGATAAAGCAGTATGACAATTGGATGAATACTCCAGGTGAAAACAGTAATAATTTGAGCAGTATATTCTTTGATTACGAACTTGTTTTTGGAGAACAGAAAATAGAAGATGCAATAAGTAACGTGGTTTTTAAAAATGCCAATAACAATATTTTATTCTTTGACTTTTTAGGAAATGATACTTTAAGAAAAAATTCGCCTTTAAGTTTTTTCAAAAAACTCATTCTGGAAGAAACAGGTCCCAATAAAGATAAATTTGATATTAAGACTCGTGCTTTAATGCCTCTTATAGATGGCGCCCGCTTATTTACGCTAAGTCATGGTATTAAAGGCATAAATAATACCTATACTCGCTTTAAACAATTGGCGATTAACGATCCAAAATATTCCGAAATATATCTCAATTGTGCTGAAGCTTTCTTAACTTTATCAAAACTAAGAACAGTGGAAGGCTTAAAAAATGAAGATTCCGGTCAATTTATAAATTTGGAGGAATTATCTAAAATAGATAAAGAAAAGCTGAAAAATGCGCTTGCTCCAATGAGAGAATTGGAAGAATTAATTAAAAATAAGTTTCAACTGACTCAATTTTCCTAGTTATGTTAGAATGGATAAAAAATATCAATAAAGAACTTCCAGAATTCTGGAAAACATACCTTGCTAAATTCGATAAAAAATCGAATCGATATGTTGTGATTTCTACTGAAACTACAGGTATGAATCCAGAGAAAGATGTAATCTTGTCTATCGGTGCATTTGCTGTTGTAGATGACAGTATATTTATAGGAGACAGTTTCGAAGTTATTTTATTACAATATAAATACCTACATGATAATAGACTTTCAAATGAGTTTATTATCGAAAGTAAGATGAATAAACTCGCTGAACCGGAAGCAATAAAAGCCTTTATTGAGTTTATCGGCAGTTCTATTTTAGTGGGACATCATGTTGATTTTGACGTTGAAATGATCAATGCAGCTTTAGAAAAATTAGAGTGCGGCCGATTGAAAAATGAAGCCTTGGACATTGATATGATGCATCGCAAATTAAACGATATTACTGATAAGCAATTCTCATTGAACGAATTATCAGAAATTTATAAAGTCCCAAATACCGAGAGAAATTCGTCAACTGAAGACGCTTACAAAACGGCTTTGCTATTTCTAAAATTAAAGTCGAGGCTAGGTATTAAATAAGCATTATCGGTTAAAATTCACAATGTAGTTTGGCAGATGAAAATTCATTCAGCTATAAACTCGCGAAGATAAAACCTTGTACATTTTATTATTTTAATCCAACCAAGACGCTGTAACGACCGTGATGGCTCAACGATACAGGTTTTAGGGAATTTGTTTTCTCCTCAACCAAAAATGGAATTCCTTTCTTTTTCACCATTTTTATTTCAGTATCTAGCTCCAACACCATCTCAAAATCCATTTTATCAGTTACTGCAACAGTGTGAATTTTATCCTTTACTATTTCAGTTTTGGTATAATAGGTATAGCCATTACATAACACTGAGCCGCTATTTGTATTTTCATAAACACATACTAAATTCAACGGAAAGTAGCCACGCACTCCCGTTGCTCTATTGTAGATTTTGTATGCTGCTTCCTTCCTGCTCCAGAGATTCCAAACCATGATATCTGGATGTTCAGCAGTTGCAATCAGTAGCTGCTCGTTTTGAGTAAATATTTTATCCAAATATCCCGGTCGTTTCCAATTGCTTTCTTTTCGCGCTAAAGCCAAATCTACAATGTCGTTTCCAATCACCTTTTTTTCGCTAATTTAGTTTCTATTATTTCCAATGTTGATTTTACATCAATCATTTTTTCCATCGACTCATTATCGATATGGATTTTAAAATAGTCTTCGACATCTAAAATGATATCTACCAAATTAGCCGAATTGATATTCAAATCCGTGATGAAATCGGTGTCTTCCGTGAAATTTTCAAAAGCTTCTTCATTATTAATGTAGGGCTTTACGATATTTCTTAATTGTAATAAAGTCTCTTCTTTGTTCATGTTTAATTTTTTAAACGGTATATTTTTTTAAAATGAGGCAGCCGTTAACATCGCCAAAACCAAAACTGGCTTTTGCTATTATATTTATTTCTTTTTCAATCAATTTTTGAGGAATTCTTGATACATCAATTATACTTTCAATTTCAGGGTTCAAGTCTTCGCAATTAATATTGGGGAAAATAAATCCCTGATGCAATTGCAATACTGCAGCAACACTTTCTACACTCCCAGCCGCTGACAGACAATGACCCACCATTGATTTCAGTGAGTTAATATAGGGGAAATCAATGCCACTTCTCCCTAAGGCTTCACTCCAATTCTCTATTTCTAAACTATCTTTAGTCGTCGCAGTCAGATGACCGTTGATGGTATCAATATCATTCGCATGAATACCGGCATGAGCAATCGCATCTTTGATACACTTTTGAACAGCAATCGGATTAGGAGCTGTCATTGTTCCCAGACCGCGCTGTCCACCTGAATTTACATTTCCACCTAACACTTCAGCATAAATTCGTACACCACGTGAAAGTGCCGTTTCGAGATCTTCCAGCACGAAAGCTCCCGCTCCGCTTCCAGGTACAAATCCCGACGCACTCGTACTCATAGGTCTTGAACCTTGCTCTGGGCTTTCATTGTGTTTAAAAGTACAAACACGCAAAGCATCAAAGCCTCCCCAAATATAAGGGCCGCTGTCACTCGTACTTCCAGCCAGCATTCGATTAGCTTGTCCAGACTTGATTCGTTCATAAGCCATCAAAATACTTTCGGCTCCAGTGGTACAGGCAGAAGAATTAGTACTTACCTGATTTCCTAAACCTAATTTTCCGCCTAGATAAGCACTAACACCACTATTCATTGTTTGCGCTACCGCTGTACTACCCAGTCTACGGGTTTGTAATTCATCAATCTTATAAATGCTTTCGCGAAATTTATCGATACCTGAGGTTCCTGTTCCAAAAATAGTTCCACTATCCCAATCCGGCTCCTCACTGTTTAAAATGGGTAAATCAGCATCCTTCCAAGCATCCATTCCTGCTATTACACCATATAGAATACCAGTGGAGTTAAAATTTCGAAGTTCTAATTCCGTGAAATAATTCAATGATAGTTCCTCCGAAATTTCCGGTTTCCCTGAAATCTGACACGAGAATTGTAGGCGTTCCAAATCTGGGTCTTTCCGAATACCGGAAATCCCGTTTTTAATTGCATGGGTAAAAGCATCAAGCCCTACTCCATTTGGAGCCACTACACCAAGTCCTGTTATTACTACTCTCCTACTCATTGTATTCTTTTTTAGATCATTAAAATTGTATCAAACCATCACGATACATTTTGGCCCCGTTATTATTTTTTTAATTCAAAATTAGAAAAAGCTAAAATCCCTCGCAGAGCTCCAACTGAAAAATTAAAAGAAAAACTAGACTATCATACCTGCAATTTCTCCAGTACATACAACAACGCCGTTCTCATTTTTCATACTCACTTTGCATTTTAACTTACCAAATCTAAAGTATATTTTTTCTGAAAAAACTGTCACTTTTTCATTAGGAAATACAGGTTTAATAAATTCAATATTAGCTGATGTTAAGGCTATTGAAGTATCTTTATTAAAGTCATTATCTAATAAAAATATACCTAGGCAAACCAATCCAATTTGGGCCATAGTCTCTGTTAAGATCACGCCGGGTGTCACCGGGTTATTTTCAAAATGACCTTTATAAAATTCTAAATTTTCATCGAGAGTAAAACTCCCTTCCACTCCATTCTCATCAATCTGAATGATTTCATCAACAAATAGGAATGGTTTAGAATACGGTAATTTTGATATAATTTCTTGACTTTTCATCATTCTTGTATCTTCTTTGACTAAAACTGCAACAATACTCTTTGTGCCGAAAATCCAGGGCCAAAACTCAACATTAATCCTTTATCTCCCTTTGGCGGCATATTATCCATAAATCGCTCCAAAACATACAAAACGGTTGCGCTCGACATATTACCGTACAAACGCAAAACTTCTTTTGTGTCATCTATATTTTTTCCCAAATCTGAAAATAGAGCTTCGACTGTTTGAACTATTTTTTTTCCACCCGGATGAAATATTAAATGATCCATATCATCAATTTTTAAATTGTTTTTTTCCAAAAAAGGATGGATAATTGCCGGAAAATGGGACGCAATCGTATTTGGCACTTCAATGTCCAAAATCATTTGCAAACCAGTATTAGTAAGCTTAAACCCCATCATGTGTTCATTTTCATAAAAATGATACATCTCTTCTGCAAGAATTTCAGGTCCCTCATCGTCCTCATGAGACGAAAGTAAAACGCAGGCAGCTCCATCGCCAAAAATGGCAGCACTTACAATATTTGCCATCGAAAAATCATTCAGCTGAAATGTCGCCGTTGGACTTTCTACTGCAATTACTGCTGCGCGTTTGCCAGGATTAGACTGCAGGAAATTTTTAGCATAAATAATACCTGAAATTCCCGCGGCACATCCCATCTCCGTTACGGGAAGACGTACAATATCCTGACGTAATTTCAGCTTATTAATTAAATAGGCATCTAATGAAGGAATCATAATACCCGTACAACTCACTGTGATGATATAATCTAAATCTTCTGGCTTCCAACCTGATTTCAACAAAGCTTTTTCCAATACTTTTTCTCCTAAATCAATGACTTCACGAACATAAATATCATTTCTCTCTTCAAATGATGTTTTTGTAAAAACTTCGATAGGATCCATGATGGAATAGCGTTTATCCACTGCCGCACCCTCAAATATCTTTTTCACCTTTCTGATGAAGCGCTCATCTTGTCCCGTGAGCCATGCATCCAAAAACGGAATAATCTCTTCGGTAGTTCTGGAATATTTTGGTAGCTGCTTTGTAACTGTATTTATTTTTACACTCATATCTTTGAAATTATCCATTGGTACCTAAAAGCCCACTTCCATTGGATTTTATATTTTTTAATACTTAACTTCTTTGAAAAACGAAGCAAATCTTCTTTTTTAAATCCTCTTAATATCGAAACCAAACCATCTTCCCTCGACATATCATTCAATCGAAAAACAAAACACAAGGATTGAAATAATCGGTAAGCGACAGCACTTCGATGCAAATCATTAATAACAACTCCAAGTCTGGAATTTTCATAAAACGATGTCATTATTTCGATAATTTCATCCTCCTTGAAATGATGTAAAGTCAATGTACATAACACGATATCGTATTTCAGTTCTTTAAAAGGTTTATCAAATATATCTTCACAGCGGTACGCTATATTTGGATATTTTTTTGATAGATTAATAGCATGATTTACAGTAAAACTATTTGCATCAACCCCTATGAGATTGAACTTTAAATTATGTTGTAAACCGTACTCGGCAAGCGTTCTCAACATATCTCCATTTCCACAACCTACATCAACAATAGTGATTCCAGTTGTTTTGGGATTGTTGGCAATCAACTCTTTCACACCAAGTAAAGTTAACTTGTTTCCGCCCAATAGCTGATTTATTTTAGCGATTTTATCTAATGCATCTCTTAATTCATCACCTTCGAGCTGAAAGTCATCCATTATTTCGGATGCATTGGTTCTATAGGTTGTATTTATAGCCATTTATATTGGTTTACCATGTGTTTTCTTTATTATTACAGATAACATAAAAGGAAAAAGAATTAAAATTTTTAAGACCACTTGTGCTGTTTTTTCATGTTCTAATAGCTTTCCTAATAGACGACCTGCTTGCAATCTTTTTTTGAAATTTTTATTCCAATCGTTTAAATAATTATTTTCTAAAGTAGCTCTATTTACTCTGTTTTCTAGAAAATCTATTACATTTTCCGATGCTAGTTTAGCACTGTGAATAGCCATCGCCATTCCGTTCCCACACAAAGGATGAATTAAACCAGCGGTATCACCAATCATAATTATATGATTTTCTACACATTTCTTTTCTTCGAAAGAAACTTGGCTAATCGTTAAAGGCTTTTCGAATTGAATTACCGCATTTTTTAAAATTTTTTCTAAATTGGGATTCTGACGTACTACATTTAATTGATAATCTTCGACAGACTTGTGCTTTTTAAACGTTTCATAATTAGCTAGATAACATATGTTCACTAAATTGTTTTCTATTTTAGAAACACCACAATAACCTCCTTTAAAATGATGTAGTCCAACACAATCCTCTGGGAAATCTACTTTGTAATGCGCCTTAACACCAAGCCAATGTGACTGCCTCTGAATAAAGTTACGTTTTAATTTAATATCTAGATTTGATCTTTTTCCAAAAGCTCCAAGGACAATTGAAGCATAATAGGTATTTAAACTTGTAGTGACTGTAAACTTACCATCTAAAAATTCAACATCCGAAACAGTCTCTTGAACAATTGTACAACCAATATTTCTTGCTTCATTGTATAAATAATTATCTAATTCATATCTACTTATTCCAAATCCGCCCAAAGGCAAAACTGTGTTTATAGATTTTCCAGAAACTAATGAAAAGGAAAGTTTATCAATGTGTTTAGGATGCAGTGAATTAATGTCTAGGCCTAGGGATTTTAAGTAAGGTAAAACTTCGTTGGAAATATATTCTCCACAAACTTTGTGTTTAGGAAATTCATTTTTTTCAATTACCAAAACATTGTAATTATTATTTTTAAGATGGATAGCAGCAATAAGTCCTGCCAAACCACCACCAACAATAACTATAGAATTTTGTATCATATGTTGTAAATTTAACAATTTAGTTCAACATGTTCTTTCAAAATTCTCTAAAATTTTACTTAATTTTTGTAATAAAAATTTAAAGCGCTAGATTTGTTTTGTCTATGGATACAATCAACATTAAGAGATCATTATTATTTATACCTTTAACTCTATTAGTAGTTTATTTTTGTGCTGGAGTTTTCTTTAGTCCTGCTCTTGTTATTTATATTAAGCCTTTTGTTATTCCTACTTTTATAATCTATGTGTTAAATAATAATTTCAAGAAACTTACTTTAAATTATTACTTATATGCTATATTATTTTATATAAATGAGCTTTTACTTTTGTTTTGGGAAGATTCAGTACAGCTATATAGAATTGCATTAATAGCATCTTTTTTTTGTTATTTAGCATTAGTGAATTTAGGATATAATTCAATTAAAACTAAAAAACTTTACACTGTACCAAAAGGAATTTCACTTTTTATATTTGCTATAAATTGTCTGCTTTTAGCAGCAATCTTATATGTTTTAATATCTGCTGTTGGCGATAGTTACCTTAATATAATTATGATTTTTAATGGAATAGCAGCTTTATTTCTTGGTGCTACAGCCGTTCTATATTTGGCCAAATTTACCGATAGAAAAGCGTACTATTACTTTTTTGGTGCTTTTGCGCTAATTTTCAACGATGTTTTTGCCGCTATTACCACTTATTATATTGACGATGTAGTTTTGAACACCTTTGATAGAGTATTGCATTTTGCTTCATTTTATCTAATTTATCTGTTTGCTATAACTGATAAAAAAAAGGTTGAAAATCTTTCGACAGATTCTCAACCTTAGCTTACTTATAATTTATTATCTTTTATTTCGTCCACAATCTCCGGATTCAGTAAAGTAGAAGTATCTCCAAAATTAGAAAAATCTCCTTCAGCAATTTTTCTCAGGATTCTACGCATAATTTTACCCGAACGAGTTTTAGGCAAACCGGAAACAAACTGTATCTTGTCCAGCTTAGCTATAGGCCCTACGTGATCAGAAATATATTGATTAATTTCTTTAAACAGGTTTTCTTTGTTTCTGATTTCCCCCGTTTCTTTTAAAATCACATAACCGTAAAGTGCGTTCCCTTTTATGTCATGAGGAAAACCAACAATTGCACTTTCAGCAACTGCAGGATGTTCATTTATAGCATCCTCAATTGGAGCGGTACCAAGATTATGTCCCGAAACAATAACAATATCGTCAACACGCCCTGTTATTCTATAGTAACCTACTTCATCGCGTAATGCACCATCACCAGTAAAATAAGTACCTGGAAAGGCCGAAAAATAAGTGTCTTTATACCTTTGATGATTACCCCAAATTGTCCTTGCAATCCCGGGCCATGGGAATTTAATACATAAATTTCCTACTACCTGGTTCCCTTCAATTTCATTACCAGTATCATCCATCAATACTGCCTGAACTCCCGGTAGCGGTAACGTCGCATAAGTTGGTTTCGTTGGCGTAACAAATGCAACTGGAGCAATCATAATTCCACCAGTTTCAGTTTGCCACCAAGTATCCACTACAGGGCATTTTTTCTGTCCCACATGGTCATTATACCAGTGCCATGCTTCTTCATTAATAGGTTCTCCAACAGATCCTATTACTTTTAAAGTATTTAAATGATGTTTTTGAACATAATCAACATTCTCTTTGGCCAAGGCACGAATAGCCGTTGGTGCAGTATAGAATTGGGTAATTTTATGTTTTTCGATAATTTCCCAAAAACGACTAAAATCGGGATAAGAAGGAACTCCTTCAAAAATCACTGTTGTCGCTCCATTCAATAATGGACCGTATAAAGAATAAGAATGACCAGTAATCCAACCGATATCTGCCGTACACCAAAAGATGTCGTTTTCTTCGTAATTGAAGACATTTTTAAATGTATAAGCGGTATAAACCATATACCCTGCGGTAGTATGTACCATTCCTTTTGGTTTTCCTGTCGAACCAGAGGTATACAAAATAAACAAAGGATCTTCAGAATCCATTATTTCAGCGACACTATTGTCTGAAGCTTCGTCTAATAAAGGTTGCAACCAGATATCTCTACCTTCCTTCATTATAACTGGAGTGTTAGTTCTTTTAACAACTAATACCTTTTCTACCGATGGGCATTTTTCTAATGCTTCGTCAATTATTTCTTTTAACTCGATTGTTTTATTACCACGGTAGCCACCATCTGAGGTAATTACCATTTTACATTCACTATCTAATATTCTGGTAGCGACTGCAGAAGCTGAAAACCCAGCGAAAACTACGGAATGAATAGCGCCAATTCTAGCACAGGCTAAAATTGAAACCGCTAATTCCGGAATCATTGGTAAATAAATACAAACGCGATCGCCTTTAGTAATCCCTTTTTCACGTAATACATTTGCCATTTTGCAAACGCGTTGATGTAATTCGTTATAGGAAATATGTAACGCATCCTCACTTGGCTCATTTGGCTCAAAAATGATTGCTGTTTTATCTCCTCTTTTATTAAGATGTCTGTCTATACAGTTTTTTGCTATGTTTACTTTTGCTTCTGTGAACCATTTTATTTCAGCTTCAGCCATATCAAATTCAACAACTTTATCCCACTGTTGATACCAAGTAAAATTCTCTTCGGCTATTTTACCCCAAAATTTTCGGGGTTCACGGACAGATTTGTTATAATGTTTGAAGTATTGTTCGAAGTTTTGAATCTTATAGTAGCTCATGCTTATTTATTTTTTATAAAAGTATTAAAATTCTATGTATTCCTAAAACAATTAAATTTATAAATTCCCTCCAGAAATTAGAAACTCGATAATAATACAATAGCTTAAGTAAGTATTCCTTAAAAACTAGGTGTTTTTGCACAATATGACAGAACGCAAAAAAGACGAAGTAGAAATTCTACCCCGTCATTTTTTAATTAACAATATTCATAACAATTAATTTAGCATCCAAAAAAAACGAATAAAACGTTTTGTTACTAACAAAATACGCCTCAACCATAATACTGATACCCTAACCTTATTTGTGATAGATCTTCGAATTGAAAATCCATACAAGTTTTAATCTTTAAATTATAAGGAACCACTTCACTTAACTTTAAAACTCAATCGAAGTTAAGTGAATGTAATAAGCTTCCATATCTCTACCATTGTTTAAATACCTTGTAACTAACTCAAAATATAAATCGACATATGATATAGTGCAAATTCCAGCACACCCTCATGTGTGGCAATTCCTCTTTTTTTTTTAATTACCCTATTTTTTTCATAGCTGTCATAGATTCTCTCAGCCACTCCCCTGTCTCTTCAATTGGGTGTTGACGAATACTTTTATTAACAGCAATCAACACAGCATTATCAATAGCATTTGTTGTAGAAAAAGATTTCCCTATAACATTAGTATCAATAGTTTTCATAAAGTCCGTCAATAACGGTTTACAAGCGTGATCAAATAAATAACAACCATATTCTGCAGTATCAGAAATAATTCTATTCATTTCATATAATTTTTTTCTAGCTACTGTATTAGCAATTAAAGGTAATTCGTGAAGCGACTCATAGTAAGCTGACTCTTCAATAATTCCGGTTTCAGTCATCGTTTCAAAAGCCAATTCAACACCTGCTTTTACCATAGCAATCATTAATACTCCGTTATCAAAGTATTCTCGCTCAGAAATAGCTGCTGTAGTAGGAGCTGTTTTCTCAAAATTAGTTTCAGCAGTTGCTGCTCTCCAAGTCAATAAGTTAACATCATCATTTTCCCAGTCAATCATCATGTTTTTTGAAAATTCACCTGAAATGATATCGTCCATATGTTTTTGAAATAAAGGACGCATAATGTCTTTTAACTCATCAGCCAATCTATAAGCTTCTACTTTTGAAGGATTATTCAAACGATCCATCATATTAGTAATCCCACCGTGTTTCAAAGCTTCTGTTACTGTTTCCCAACCGTATTGAATTAATTTTGAAGCATAAGCTGGTTCAATTCCTTTTTCGACCATTTTATCAAAACATAAAATAGATCCAGTTTGTAGCATTCCACAAAGAATAGTTTGCTCTCCCATTAAATCCGATTTTACTTCGGCAACAAAAGAAGAATTTAAAACTCCTGCTTTATGACCTCCTGTAGCAACAGCATACGCTTTTGCTTGAGCAAAACCAACATTCTCAGGATCATTTTCAGGATGTACCGCAATTAACGTAGGTACACCAAAACCTCTTTTATACTCTTCACGAACTTCTGATCCAGGACATTTTGGAGCACACATAATAACAGTAATGTCTTTACGAATTTGCATTCCTTCTTCTACAATATTAAAACCGTGAGAATAAGCTAATGTTGAACCTTTCTTCATCAAAGGCATAATTGCAGTAACTACCGCAGTATGTTGTTTGTCTGGAGTAAGGTTACAAACCAAATCAGCCGTAGGGATTAAGTCTTCATAGGTTCCCACTGTAAAACCATTATCAGCAGCATTCATAAAAGAAGCTCTCTTTTGTGCAATTGCCTCAGCTCTTAGCGCATAAGAAATATCTAAACCTGAATCTCTCATGTTTAGACCTTGGTTTAATCCTTGTGCTCCACAACCTACAATAACTACTTTTTTTCCTTTTAAAGCTGTTATACCATCAGTAAATTCTGATTGGTCCATGAATTCGCAAACGCCTAATTGTTCTAATTGTAATCTAAGTGGTAATGAATTGAAATAATTTGCCATTGTCTAATTTTTATTTATTTTTTAGTTCTTCTAATAGTGTTGATATTTCCATTTTTTCTTTGGAAACGGATATTCTTCCTGAACGCACAAACTGCATGATTCCGAAAGGTTTTAATTTATTGTATAGCTCCTCAATGTCTGAACGTCTTCCTGATTTTGAAATCACAAAAAAGTCTCTGGACACGGTAACTATTTCTGAGTTACTTTCTTTTATTATATTTTGAATTTGCTTTTCGTCGAACAGTAATCCCGATTCTATTTTGAACAAGGCATTTTCTAAGAAAATAGTTTCTTCATCAATATGATAAAAAGCTTTTATAACCTCAATTTGCTTTTCTATTTGACCTACAATATTTTGCACCCATTTTTCTGTAGTATGCACCACGATCACAAATCTAGAAACATTTTCTATCTCTGATTCTGAGACATTTAAACTTAGTATATTGATGTGACGCTTTAAGAATATACCTGATATTCTATTTAATAGACCAACGTTATTTTCTGAATAAACAGAAATGGTGAATGTTTGATTTTCCATAATATTAACTTAATCTGATATCAGAAACAGAAGCTCCTGTTGGAATCATAGGGAATACATTATTTTCTTTTTCTACCATAACTTCAAGGAAATACGATTCTTTTGAAGCCATCATTTCAGCTACAGCAGCATCTAAATCTTCTCTTTTGGTTACTTTTTTTGCTTTAATATAGTAGCCTTCTGCAATAGCGACAAAATTAGGGTTAGTCATCTCAGTCGAAGCATAACGCTTGTCAAAAAACAATTGCTGCCATTGACGAACCATTCCTAAAAATTCATTGTTTAGAATTACAATTTTTACTGGGACTTTCGTCTGAAAAATAGTTCCTAACTCCTGAATAGTCATCTGGAATCCTCCATCACCTATAATAGCAACTACTTCCCTGTCTGGCATCCCCATCTTAGCACCAATAGCTGCTGGTAATGCGAAGCCCATTGTTCCTAATCCTCCCGAAGTAACATTACTTTTAGTAGAGTTGAATTTAGAATAACGACAAGTAAACATTTGGTGTTGCCCTACATCCGAAACCATAATTGCATCACCTTTAGAATGTTTGTTAATCATTTCGATTGTTTCACCCATAGAAATTCCTTCCTTCTTAGGTTTCAACTCCTCATTTATTACTGCTTCTAATTCAATTTCATATAATTCTTTGAATTTATTGTGCCAAGATTCATGTGTGTTTGTTTTAATTAAAGGCAATAAAGCCGCCAATCCTTCTTTTACATCACCTAAAACAGCCACTTCCGTTTTTACATTTTTATCAATTTCAGCAGGGTCAATATCAAAGTGAATTACTTTGGCTTGTTTTGCATACGTTTCTAAATTTCCTGTTACACGGTCATCAAAACGCATTCCCAATGCAATTAAAACATCGCATTCATTTGTTAAAATATTAGGTGCATAATTTCCATGCATTCCTAACATTCCTACGTTTAAAGGATGCTCTGTAGGCAACGCAGAAAGTCCTAAAATTGTCCAAGCAGCAGGAATTCCTGATTTTTCAACAAATGCTTTCAATAACTCTTCAGCTTGACCAAGAATAATCCCTTGACCAAAAACAATAAATGGTTTCTTAGCCTTGTTGATTAATTCTGCAGCTTCTTTTACCTTTTCTATGTTCAATTTTGGAACAGCCACATAACTTCTAATTCCGGTACACTTTTTATAGCTGAATTCGAACTTATCAAATTGTGCATTTTTAGTAATATCTACTAAAACTGGCCCTGGACGTCCTGATCTGGCGATATAGAAAGCCTTTGCCATGATTTCTGGAATCTCAGAAGCTTCGGTAATTTGGTAATTCCATTTGGTTACTGGGGTTGAAATCCCAATAATATCTGTTTCCTGAAAGGCATCAGAACCCAGTAAATGTTTTCCAACCTGACCTGTGATACAAACCATAGGTGTTGAATCAATTTGCGCATCTGCAATTCCTGTGACCAAGTTTGTAGCTCCTGGACCTGAAGTCGCAATCGCTACTCCCACTTTTCCAGTAGCTCTTGCAAATCCTTGCGCAGCATGTGTAGCGCCTTGCTCATGGCGCACTAAAACATGGTGCAATTGATCTTTAAATTTATATAACTCGTCGTAAACTGGCATGATTGCTCCACCTGGATAACCGTAAACCAAATCTACTCCTTCTTCTAATAAGCATCTAATAACGGCTTCAGCGCCTGATATTTTGTTTGTTCCCATCGGTATTTATTTATTCGCTTAAGCGCAAAGGCTATTGGCTTTATTTGTCAGTAACACAACCTGTAGAGGCACTAGAAACTGATCTTATATATTTTAGTAATACTCCTTTTTTGATACTTGTTTCGGGTTGTACCCAATTGGCGCGTCTTGCTGCAAACTCTTCGTCAGAAATTTTCAGATTAATAGTGTTTTTGACTGCATCAATAGTGATAATATCTCCATTTTTGACTAATGCAATTCCACCACCATCAAAAGCCTCCGGCGTAACGTGACCAACAACAAAGCCATGTGAACCACCAGAAAATCTACCGTCAGTAATTAAAGCTACACTTTTTCCTAGTCCCGCACCCATAATGGCTGATGTAGGTTTAAGCATTTCCGGCATTCCTGGCCCACCTTTAGGTCCACAGTATCGAATGACGACTACATTACCTGGTTTTACTTCACCACCACGGACTCCAGTTATCACATCATGTTCATTTTCATAAACAATTGCGTCTCCTTCGAAATATTCTCCTTCGTTACCACTAATTTTTGCAACACAACCTTCTTCAGCGAGATTTCCGTATAAGATTTGAATATTTCCTGTTGCTTTTAATGCTTTCTGAATTTCGTGTATTACTTCTTGACCGTCATTCAAATCTGGAACAACAGCTAAGTTCTCAGCTAATGTTTTTCCGGTTACCGTTAAACAGTCTCCGTGTAACAATCCTTGTTTTAATAAATATTTCATTACTGCAGGAACTCCACCAGCTTCATGCAGGTCTTCCATAAGGTATTTACCACTTGGTTTCAAATCAGCAAGCAATGGTGTTTTATCACTGATGTCTTGAAAATCTTTAAGAGTAATTTCGATATCAACAGCATGTGCCATTGCAATTAAATGCATTACCGCATTGGTAGAACCACCTAAAACGGCTACCATCGTAATTGCATTTTCAAAGGCTTTACGGGTCATGATATCTCTAGGTTTGATATCTTTTTCTAACAAGATTCTGATTGCTTTTCCAGCATCGATACATTCTTGTTTTTTCTCTTCGCTTAAAGCTGGATTAGAAGAACTATAAGGCAAACTCATTCCAAGTGCTTCAATAGCTGAAGACATGGTATTTGCAGTATACATTCCGCCACAAGCTCCTGCTCCAGGACAAGCATTTTGAATCACTCCCTTGAAATCCTCAGGAGCAATCGTGTTGTTGAATTTTTTTCCTAATGCTTCAAATGCAGAAACAATATTTAAAGATTCTCCTTTCCATTTACCAGAATGAATTGAACCTCCATAAACCATAATCGAGGGGCGATTCACTCTTCCCATAGCAATTACAGATCCTGGCATGTTTTTATCACAACCGGGAACAGCTATTAAACCGTCATACCATTGTGCTCCCATAACTGTTTCGATAGAATCTGCAATAACATCTCTAGAGACTAATGAAAAACGCATTCCGTCAGTTCCATTAGAAATACCGTCACTAACACCGATTGTATTAAAAATCAAACCAACTAAGTCTTCTTTCCAAACCCCTTTTTTAATTTCTTTAGCTAAGCCATTAAGGTGCATATTACAAGTATTACCTTCGTAACCCATGCTCACAATTCCTACTTGTGCTTTCTTTAAATCTTCTTCAGTTAAACCAATTCCGTACAACATGGCTTGTGCTGCAGGTTGCGTTTCATCTTGAGTTATGGTCTTGCTATATTTATTTAATTCCATTTATAGTGTTGTATCTGTATTTTTTTTATTTAATTCGAAAAATTAAAAAGTATAATATATTTCCTTTTTTTAAACAATAGTTGACTGTCCGATAGTGACATTACTACTGTTAAAGTACATCAAGTCATCTTTGCTCAAAATAAAATTAGAGATAAACTCTCCAATTTCATTTGTTCCATATTTAGAATCCGGATTCAAATCAGTAGTTACCACTCCGTATCCAATTGCAATTTCAACCCCGTCATATATTTTTTTAGCTTCTTCATGAAGTCCAAAATGTTCTAATAACATTGCTGCAGATAATATACAAGCAACTGGGTTTGCAATATTTTTTCCTTTAGCTTGCGGATAAGATCCGTGTATTGGTTCAAATAAAGCATTTGTAGTTCCTAATGATGCTGATGCCAATAATCCGATAGAACCTGTTATAACGCTAGCTTCATCTGACAAAATATCTCCAAATAAATTTTCAGTTAAAATAACATCAAACTGTCTTGGGTTAAGAATAATTTGCATGGCTGCATTATCTACAAACAAGAAGTCTAAAGCTACATCCGGGTAACTTTCGCTAACCGTTTTTACCACTCTTCTCCATAAACGAGACGTTTCAAGCACATTAGCTTTATCAACCATTGTTACTTTTTTTCTTCTATTTTGTGCCGATTTAAAAGCCAAATGTGCGATTCTTGCAATTTCTTCTTCTGAATATTCACATAAATCAGAAGCTACGGTTCCCGCATCGTTTAGTTTTTTTTCTCCAAAATATGAACCTCCTGTCAATTCTCTAAAAATAGTAAAGTCAGCACCTTCAATTATTTCCTTTTTCAAAGGAGAAGCGTCTAGTAACGCTGGATATGGTTTTATTGGTCGAATGTTTGCAAAAAGACCTAATTCCTTTCTTAATCTTAACAATCCTTGCTCTGGACGAACTTTTGCATCTGGATTGTTGTCGTATTTTGGATCCCCGATAGCACCAAACAACACTGCATCAGTATTAAGACAAAGGTTTATTGTTTGTTCAGGAAGCGCGCTTCCCGTTTTATCTATAGCAACAGCACCAATAAGTGCGTCTTCAAAAACAAATTCATGGTCGTATATAACTCCAATAGCATATAATGCTTTTTTTGCTTGTAAGATCACCTCAGGACCTATACCATCTCCTGATAATACTGCTATTTTTAAATTCATGGCTTTCGGTTATTAATTTCTTATTAAATCACTTTCTATTTTACAAGCTTCGATAATCTGATGTATATCATCATCAACGACTTCTTTTTTAACATCTGCAAATCTCAAAAACTCAATATATACTCTATCTAATTGCACTTTTGTAAGTTCGTATCCTACTTTTTTAGCTCTGTAAGCTAATGCAGCTCTACCACTTCTAGCTGTAAGAACAATTGAAGACTCATTAACACCTACATCTAAAGGGTCCATAATCTCATACGTAGCTCTATTTTTAATGACACCATCCTGATGAATTCCTGAACTGTGTGCAAAAGCATTGGCTCCTACTATAGCTTTGTTAGGTTGTACTATCATTCCCATACTTTCAGAAACCAAACGACTCATTTCATTCAATTGTTTGGTATCAATATCAGTATATAAATTTAAATAAGGATGTTGTTTGAAAATCATTACCACTTCTTCAAGTGCTGTATTTCCTGCTCTTTCCCCTATTCCATTAATAGTACATTCAATTTGTCTGGCTCCGTTTACGGCACCTGAAATAGAATTGGCTGTTGCCATTCCTAAATCATTATGACAATGGCACGAAAGAATAACGTTTTCAATACCTTTTACGTTTTCACGTAAATATTTAATTTTTGCACCGTATTCCTCTGGTAGACAATATCCTGTTGTATCCGGTATGTTTAGTACCGTTGCTCCTGACTTTATAGCTTCTTCACAGACTCGTGCTAAAAAATCATTATCAGTTCTTCCGGCATCTTCAGCATAAAACTCCACATCCTCCACATAAGATTTAGCATGAGCAACTGCAAACTTTGCTCTAACAATAATATCTTCTCTTGTCGTATTTAATTTATGAACGATATGTGATTCAGAAGTACCTATTCCTGTATGAATACGTGGTCTTTTAGCATATTTTAAAGCTGCTGCCGCAACATCTATATCATTTTTTACTGCTCTGGTTAACCCACAAACAGTAGCATTTTTCACAATTTTACTAATTTCAGAAACGGACAAAAAATCTCCGGGACTAGAAACAGGAAATCCAGCTTCAATTATATCAACACCCATTTCATCCAATCGATTTGCTATAACGAGTTTTTGTTTGGTATCTAATTTGCATCCGGGAACTTGTTCTCCATCTCTTAAAGTAGTATCAAATATTTGGACTTTCTCTCTATTCATTTTCATTTATTTAATGTAATTTCACATCTCGATAACAAAGTTAGATTTCATTACAGTAAAATAAAATTCAATTTAATGAAATATACTGTTTATAAAGACAGTAAAAACTTTGTAAACTATTGATTTACATACAATTAAGCTCCTATATTATACAATGGCTAACCATCAAAAAGATTTTTTATTCGTATTAATAAAATCCTTATCTAAATCAGAAAAAAGACAATTTAAGATTTTTGCAAGCCGACTTGAGACCAGTTCGAATACAAAATTTATCGAACTGTTTAATATTTTAGATAAATCGGAAGTCTATGATGAAAAACTTATATTGAAAAGTGGTGTCATAAAAAAAGTACAATTATCCAACCTGAAATCGTATTTATACAAACAGATTCTAGTGAGTATTCGATTGAATATTCCAAGTCAAAACATTCGATATCAGCTAAGAGAACAAATTGATTTTGCCAGTATTTTATATAACAAAGGATTGTACAAGCAAAGTTTGAAGCTATTAGATAAGACGAAAATCCAAGCATTAGAAAACGATGAAAAGTACATGGCTTTTGAAATTGTAGAATTTGAAAAATTAATCGAGTCCCAATACATCACACGAAGTATTCAAGGACGAGCAGACGAATTAGTAATTCAAGCCAAAGAATTAAACTATAAAAACACTATTTCCAGTAAGTTATCAAACTTATCGCTGCAGCTTTATGGCATTATGCTAAAAACTGGTTACGTAAAAAGCGATGAAGACCAACAGTACATTGATTCCTATTTCCACAAGCATATCGCTAAATTTGATGAAAGTAAATTTGGGTTTCGTGAAAAGTATTGGTTTTACAATGCTAATCTATGGCATAGTTTTTTGGTTCAGGATTTTTTAGGGAGTTATAAATACGCGTACAAATGGGTGACTTTATTTTATGACAACCCCAATATGATCTATTTGAATCCAGTATTCTTCCTCAAAGGAAATCACTATTTACTAGAATCCTTATTCATGTTGAAGTACAAATCTAAATTTAAAAAATACCTTTTAAAACTAGAAGAAACGATACAAGACCCTCGTTTTCCGGTGAATGACAATATTGCTTCCTTGTCTTTTCTTTATTTATATAACAATAAATTAAATTACCACATTCTGGAAGGTACTTTTGAAGAAAGTGAATACCTGATTCCTGAAGTACTAGACAAGATTAAGTTGCATAGTGAGCATCTTGATGAACATCACGAAATGATGTTTTACTATAAAATAGCTTGTATTTATTTTGGTACCGAAAAGTATGCCGAATCCATATATTATTTAGAGAAAATCATCAACAACAAGAACTTGACGATGCGCGAGGATCTGATGTGTTTTGCTAGACTTCTTTACTTAATAGAGCATTACGAAATGGGAAAAGATTTTAATTTAGAATCTCAACTAAAAAGCACATACAAGTTCCTATTGAAAATGAATGATATGCATGAAGTGCAAAAAGAAATCATTCGATTCATGAAAAACTTGAATTCATTTTATCCAAGTGACATCAAGAAGGAGTTCATAAAAATGAGAGAGCGATTTATTGAATTGGAAAAAAACACTTATGAAAAAAGAGCTTTCCTTTATTTAGACATCATCTCGTGGCTAGAAAGTAAAATAGAAAATAGAAAAATTGCCGATATAATTAGAGAAAAAGCAAAACTTAATAACCGCTAGTAAATTAAATGGACTCGAATCCGTTTGTCTTATAAAAAGAGTCCGCCTAAAATTAGATTTTAAGCGGACTCTTTATTTTTTTTGTGTTACTTAAATTCTTTTCTCGCTCTAATTATGTCATCAAAAGAACAACATTTTACAAACTCTTCTTCTCCATCTATTGTGATGGGTAAAAAGATGAATTCTACTTCTGATAAATCTTCTTTTAAATAAAATGCAATATCGTCCAATTTATAAAACCATTCTTTATCAAATTGCACTTTATTTATTGTGGCATCTTTCAGTATTAATTTTTCATTTAACGGCTTCATTTTTGAAATCAATTTTTAGATTCTAATTTTTTTCAAAATTACACTATCAAGATATAGTTCACAAATAATAATAAAACGAGATTTCTACTCATTCGTAATAACGCAACAATCTACTTTCAAAATTCACACTTCTACTTTTTACTATTCATTAAATCACTATTTTTATAGAAACAATAAAACTAAAAAAGATGAACGGATTTTTCAAGACAATAATTGCCGGTTACGGAGCAAAAAAAATGGGTTGTGGTTGCGTAGGAACAGTCATTATGTTTATAATCATATACTGGATTCTAGGCTCTTTCTAGAATTCCAAAAATAACAGAATGCTGAATTTGATTTACTTTTTTCTCTCTTTCAGTATTAATTTCTTAATGTATTTTAATGGAGCGCTACCGTAGCTCAAGAATTACTCGTGGAATTGTTTTAAGTATAAATCGGTAAACTTATTTTAGGACGACACAACTCTATTCTCACAATCGGGGTCCTCGCGCCAAAGGAAAGAAATTCTTAAAATTTTATTTTAAGCTATCACCAAATAACTAACCAATAGATAACAGAATTATTCTCTAAATTGATTGCATATCCTCTACTAACTCCATCTTTCCAGTCATCAGGCATATGCCAAGCACCACGGTGAAATTTTTCAGAACAACATTGTTTATGCTCAGCTTCAATTAAATATATTGTATATGAATTATTTAACAAGTTATAGCTGTTTTCATCAAAATCACTTATTGTATAAAAATTAGGTATTGGAACCGCAGCTTTATAGTCTGTTTGTGTTTTAAATTGCTCATAATTTTTAGTGATGCTCAAAATATTTGAATCTCTGAGGTATTTATTTACAATATAGCATGACGTATCTGAGTATATTATTTTTCTAGAAACGGAAATCAATGAGTCTATAATTAATTTGGATTCTTTCTGTTTAAGAATTAATTGCGAAGGTGAAAATTTTGACAAATAAGTATAATGAATCTCATAATCAGATTTTATTTCCTTTATTTTTGGAAAATGGGTTGTCAGCCTTTTTGGGTATTCGTCTAATGATTGATAATAATCTACTGCTCCTACATGCACTTGTGCGGAATTATCTTGGCAGGATATAACAAAAATTAGAGCGAAAAACAGTAAATATAACCTCAATTTATTCATAACCTATTTTTTAAAAGCTAATGTAATATCATAAATAATTTTCACATTATATCTGATGAATTAAGCCCCTGCTCGTCTTACAGTTCTTTTCCGTTGTACATATACTTTAATCCGCAACTGGACTCTAGGTTCTTTCTAGAATTCCAAAAACAACAGAATGCTGAGTTTGATTTACTTTTTTCTCTCTTTCAGCATTAATTCCTTAATGTATTTTACTGGAGCGCTACCGTAGCTCAAGAATTTCTCGTGGAATTGTTTTAGGTTAAACTTAGCACCTTCTTCTTTCTTAAGCATTTCTCTAAAATCATAAATTTCAGTATAGCCTGTAAAATAAGAACACAGTTGAACCTGAGATAAATTAACGCGGTTCCACTTCCCTTCTGCTTCTGCTTGTTGCTGAAAAGCTTCTGTAACTAACAAATTCATAGCTTCTTCCTTTGTCATGTTCTTCGTATGCACGCTATAATCTAAAATAGCATTACAAGTAGTTCTTAGATTCCACTTATAATACATCAACCACATTTCATCTGAGTTTTTGTACCCGCTTTCCAGCATCATTCTTTCGGTATATACCGCCCAACCTTCCACCATCGCTCCATTCCCGAAAATTGCTTTAATCAAACTTGGTGATTGATTGCTATATACTAATTGAGTATAATGTCCTGGTATTGCCTCATGTATATTTAGTATTTGTAAAATATAATCATTGTACTCCCTTAAGTAGCTCTCTGATTTTTCTGCACTCCAACCTGACATGCTACCTACATTATAGTAGGTGTTAGCATTTTTATCATACGGCCCAGGTGCAGAAATAGATGCTCCAGCAACTCCAGCCATGTAATCCGGCTCTTTACGTACAACCAACGGTTTTGAAGGATCGATATAAAGTAAATCTTTGGCTTTTACATACGCCACAAGTTCAGGTATTTGTTTCTCTATCTCTGATTGAAATTTAGCAGGTGTGGTATGTTGCAGAGAAATCTTATCTATCACCATTTTGATCAGTTGCAACTTATCAGCTGGCTTAGGCGTTGATTTCATATACTTTGGCCACAAAGAATCGGCCAATGCAAACATCTTTCCATGCAATTCCTTTTTATGATTAACTGCCTTTTTATAAATAGTGTCGGCAGTAAAACTAGACTGAATATCCAAATCAAATTTTTCAGAGTACAGTTTTGCTCCTAATCTAAAAGAACGAGGCGTTTTATTGTCTAAATCCTTTAACCAATTAGTGTAAACAACAATGGCATGTACCGCTGTTTTTGCTTTTTCCCTAATCTCTTTTTTCTCAGTATTAGACAATTTACTTTTGCCTAAAGCGAAAATCAAATCTTTCTCAAAAACAGATATGCCTCCTAAATTCTGAGAAATAGCAAGGGCGGTATGCTCTAGCGTTGGGTTTTTTATATTTGCTTTCGCTGCTTCATAATAAGCCGGAATCGCATCCATTTTAATATTAAAACTATGCAGACGGACTTCTAAATCATCATATTTTCCATTTAATATTTCTGCAAAAGCACCACTTACATTATATTCTGCAGGATTCCATTCGTACGATTTTAATTTATCAATAGAAAAAATGGAACTTTTTAATTGATTTTGTATCATGTAAAAATCAATGATATTATTGTCCGAAAGATTTTTCAACGGGTAATTTTGAAGAGAATCTAGTTGGGCATGTGCAAAATCCAATTGTCTTTTAATATAAGTCGAGTTCGAAACCACCAAAACACTATCCAACATATGATATCCTTGATTAGCAGCCCAATCTGGATACAATTCCCAAAGAGAAGTAACAAAACTTTCTTTATATTTCTCGAAGTTCTTATTGGAATCTATTGGAGCTGCCGTTTCCTCTTTTTTCTGACATGAAAATAGTAAAACTAGAAACAGAATGGAGACAATATTTTTTTTCATTGGTTGTTTTTGAGATTTTAAAGATAAAAAAAAATGCTGTTCAATGAACAGCATTTTAAAATCTATATCTAATAGGCTAAAAGAGTCAATAAATCCTTTTCAAATCGGCCTTTCGGCAAATATTGATCTTCTAGTGCTTTTGTAAATGGGATGGGTGTATCTAAACTGGCTACTCTTTTTACAGGAGCATCCAGATATCTAAAGCATTCCTCCATAATCATTGCCGATATATCGCTGGCAATACCTCCAAACATAGAGTCCTCTTGATAGATAATTACTCTTCCTGTTTTCTTAACGGAAGCAAAAATAGCTTCAGTATCTAAAGGTTGTAGCGTTCTTAAATCTAATAAATCTGCTGAAATTTCGGGATTACTTGCTAATGTATCCAAAGCCCAGTGCACTGCTGCTCCAAAAGCAATTATCGTAACCTCGTTTCCTTCCTTCAACAGAGCAGCCTTTCCTAATGGTAGAGTGTAATACTCTTTTGGCACTTCTTGGTAGACACTGCGGTACAATTGTTTGTGCTCAAAAAACAGCACAGGATTCGGATCATTAATAGAAGCGTTTAGTAAACCTTTCGCATCATAAGGAAAAGCAGGATACACTACCTTTAAACCAGGTGTTTTAGTAAACCATGCTTCATTGGTCTGTGAATGAAATGGCCCCGCTTGAGTTCCTCCGCCACAAGGCATACGAACCACAACATCAGCATTTTCCAACCAACGGTAATGTGACTTCGCCAATAAATTAACAATCGGATTGAATCCTGTCGAAACAAAATCAGCAAACTGCATTTCGACAATCGCTTTGTATCCGTTTATAGACAATCCCATTCCCGCAGATACTACGGCACTTTCACATATAGGTGTATTGATTACGCGTTCTTTCCCAAATTGTGCTACAAATCCATCAGTGATTTTAAAAGCACCACCATATTCAGCAACATCCTGACCCATAATAACCAAGTTGTCATGACGTTCCATTGATTGTCTTAAACTGCTCGAAATGGCATCTATATATCTTATTTTTTCTTTATCTTCTGACGGATTAATTACCTCAGGATTAAATGGTTTGAAAACATCATTTAATTCTTCACTTAATGTTGCTTCAATTTCTGGTTCTGCATTGGCAACAGCCAGACTCTCATCGATTTCTTTTTTTATTTCACTTCGTAACGTGGTATCAAACTCTTCTGTAAGGATTCCGCTTTCTTTTAAAAAGCTACGGTAATTTTCTACTGGATCTTTCACTGCCCATAAATCCATTAATTCTTGAGGAACATATTTTGTGCCACTCGCCTCTTCATGCCCGCGCATTCTGAAGGTTTTAAACTCTAATAAAACGGGACGTGGCTTTTCAACCATTGAATCTTTCAACTCTGATAGTAAATTATATACCTCCAGAATGTTATTTCCATCAATAATATGACTTTCCATGCCATATCCTTTTCCTTTATCTGCAAGGTTTTCGCAACGATATTGCTCATTTGTGGGCGTCGAAAGGCCGTAGCCATTATTCTCAATTACGAACATAACCGGCAGCTCCCAAACCGAAGCAATATTTAAAGCTTCATGAAAATCCCCTTCACTGGTAGCACCTTCTCCGGTGAAAACTGCGGTAATCTTTCCGTTTTTCTTTAGTTTATTGGCCAATGCGATTCCGTCAGCCACGCCTAATTGCGGACCAAGATGCGAAATCATTCCAATAATCTTATATTGTTGGGTTCCAAAATGAAAACTTCTGTCCCGTCCTTTAGTAAAACCATTAGCTTTTCCTTGCCATTGGGAGAATAAACGGTATAATGGAATATCACGACCAGTAAATACACCTAAGTTTCGGTGCATCGGTAAGATGTATTCATCCTTGTCTAAAACTGCCGTCACTCCTACCGAAATGGCTTCCTGACCGATTCCTGAAAACCATTTTGATACTTTTCCTTGACGAATAAGGATTAGCATTTTTTCTTCGATAAGTCTCGGCTTAAGGATTCTTTTATATAAATCTAATAAGGTTTCGTCAGTAAGTTTTTTTCTGTCAAAGTTCATTTTTTTGGCTTTAGTACGCGATTCAAAGATAAAAAAATATAACAGTTTTAGTTAAATTTGTTATATTATTTTATCTACTTATTGTCATTTAAAATTCTAATATAAAATTATTATATATATTTGTATCAGCAAGGCATTTTACGTCTTGTAAGTTATTAAAAAATAAGTAATATATGCAAAACATTCCTAGTGTTGACTTGCGTGATTTCCTTTCGGACGACCCGAAACGTAAACAAAAATTTGTAAATGAAATCGGAAGTGCATTTGAAGATATTGGCTTCGTAGCACTTAAAGGTCACTTTTTAGATGATCAATTGGTAGAAGAATTGTACGGTGAAATAAGAAATTTTTTCGCTTTACCATTAGAAACTAAGCATAGCTATGAAATCCCAGGAATTGGAGGGCAAAGAGGCTATGTTTCTTTTGGAACAGAACATGCCAAAGGAAGAAAAGAGGGAGATTTGAAAGAGTTTTGGCATTTCGGTCAGTATGTGAGCGAAGATTCAAAATATGCTTCAGAATACCCAGAAAATGTGGAAGTCAAAGAATTACCTCGTTTTAATGCTGTAGGTAAAGAAGCGTACCAAATGCTGGAAAAAACCGGTGTTTACGTACTGAGAGCTTTAGCATTACGTTTAGGTTTAGACGAATTTTACTTTGACAATTATGCTAAAGATGGAAATTCGATTTTAAGACCTATTCATTACCCACCTATTACCTCAGAGCCAGCAAATGCACTTCGTGCCGCTGCTCATGGTGATATCAACTTGATAACTCTTTTAATGGGTGCTCAAGGAAAAGGATTGCAGGTTCAGAATCATAAAGGCGAATGGATTGATGCCATTGCTCAACCGGATGAATTAGTAATTAATGTAGGCGATATGTTGTCGCGTCATACTAACAATAAATTGAAATCTACAATTCACCAAGTGGTTAACCCACCGAGAGAATTATGGGGAACTTCAAGATATTCAGTGCCGTTTTTTATGCACCCTGTTAGTGATATGCCGTTAAATTGTTTAGAAAACTGTATTGATGCAGAACATCCAAAACAATTTGAAGATATTACCGCTGGTGACTATTTATACGAACGCTTAGTAGATTTAGGATTAATCAAAAAATAATTCCTAATTTTACTTCTAGTAATAAAAGACATTGAGTTTACTTAATGTCTTTTTTCTTTTTGTTTAACATTGCAATATTGAGAATGCTAATTTGATTGTAATTAAATTGAACGCGGATAACGCCGATTTAAACGGATTTTAGCTGATTAATTTTAAAAGGACATTTTTATATTAATTGATTTCAATAATTATTTATGAGTAGTATTTTACATCGAGATTTAACTCAATCTATTATAAAACATTTTTATGACGTTTATAACGAACTAGGATATGGGTTTCTAGAGAGTATATATCAAAATGCAATTTATCATGAACTTAAAGAAAATGGTTTTAAGGTTGAAGCTCAGAAAAAAATTAAAGTGTACTATAAAGCCATTGAAGTTGGAGAATACTTTGCAGATATTATAGTAAATGATTTAATAATTTTAGAGTTGAAAGCTCAGGATTATCTGATTGAAGCAAATGAGTTTCAGTTAATAAATTATTTAAAATCTACTGATTGTGAGGTTGGTTTGCTTTTAAATTTTGGTAAAAAACCTGAATTTATTAGAAAAATTTATCAAAATAACCAAAAATAGTGCTTTCAGTATAAATAAATTATCCGCGATTATTCATTTTAAATCTGCCTCATCCGCGTTCTATTATTCATATCATATTCATTTTAAAAACAAAGCAATAACAGAGAGTAAGATTACAAGTAAATAAAAAAATCCGTGACCATCCGTTTTAAATCCGCGTTATCTGTGTTCAATTTAAACGCAATCTGAAAACACAAAATAAAACACACGTCATCCTCGTTTAATAAAAACATAAAATATGGACTTACAAGACCAATTAAAAAACCTATTCCCAGACCACGAGCCCGGTCCCGAAGAGAAAGTGGAAGAAGTTGCTCATGAATTATACGTTCAAAAAGAACCTATGATTTGCAAATTCGAAAAAAGAAAAGGAAAAGCTACTACTATAATTGAAGGCTATGAAGGATCTGACGAGGATTTTAAAATCCTAGCCAAAGAAATTAAAACCAAGTTGAGCGTTGGTGGTACTTTTAAAGACGATTCCATAATCATTCAAGGTGATTACCGTGATAAAATTATGGAAATATTGAAGGTTAAAGGCTTTAAAGTAAAACGTGTGGGAGGTTAATCCCCTCCTAGGCTCCCCGAAGGGGAGGAACCAAAACGGTATAAATAAAATCGCAATCTAAATCCGGCACTGACTCCCTCTCCTTTGGAGAGGGCTGGGGTGAGGAAAAAACAAAAAATCAAATGATACAATCATCAGAATTAATATTAAACCCAGACGGAAGTGTATACCACTTGAATTTAAAACCGGAACATATTGCTCACGACATCATCTTTGTGGGAGATCAAAATCGTGTTGAAAAAATCACACAATTCTTTGACAGCATCGAATTTTCAACTCAAAAAAGAGAATTCAAAACCCAAACGGGAATGTTCAAAGGCAAAAGAATAACAGTAATGTCGACAGGAATTGGTCCTGACAATATTGATATCGTGATCAATGAATTAGACGCTTTGGTAAACATTGATTTAGAAACTCGTAAACCTAAAGAAAAACTAACTTCTCTAAACATTATCCGTATTGGAACTTCAGGGTCATTACATGCTGATATTCCTGTAGATAGTTTTGTGATGTCTAAATTTGGTTTGGGACTCGATAACATGCTACGCTCCTACCTTATTGACGAAGTGTCTAACTTAGCAATGGAAGATGCTTTTGTGAAACATACTAATTGGGATATTCGCAAAGGAAAACCATACGTAATTGCCTGTTCTGAGGAATTAGAAAAAGTAATTGAAAGCGACAAGATGCACAAAGGAATCACAGCCACTGCTGGAGGTTTTTACGGACCACAGGGTCGTGTATTGCGTTTGAATATTCAAGACGAAAGTTTAAATTCTAAAATGGATAATTTTAAATTTGAAGAAAATAGAATCACTAATCTCGAAATGGAAACGGCTGCAATCTATGGCCTTTCGGCACTTTTAGGTCATAACGCACTATCGCTAAATGCTATTATCGCTAATCGCGCTACAGGAACTTTTAGTGCAGATCCGTACAAAGCCGTTGATGAATTAATTGCATATACTTTAGACAAATTAGCTAATAATTAATTGATTCAGGAGCTATTCCCGATATTCGTTACAATCTTTTTTTCGGTAAAAACCTCAAAAAAGGATTTCCACTGCTATCGGGGCTAAAACATATAGTACAAACTAGGAACTCACTGCAATATGAACATAATTATTGAAACCGAACGTTTAATCTTAAGAGCGATTGTTCCTTCCGATGCCGAAGGCATGTTTCTTTTGGATTCTAATCCTAATGTACATTTATATTTGGGTAATAACCCTGTACAATCTATCGAACAGTCAATGAATTATATAGAAAGCCTTCGGATTCAATATATTCAAAACGCTATTGGTAGGTATGCTGTTATACTCAAGGAAACGAATGAGTTTATCGGTTGGGCAGGTTTAAAGTTCATTACAGAACCGGAAAACGATCATCTTAATTTTTACGAAATTGGATATCGACTGAGGGAAGAGTTTTGGGGAAAAGGATATGGTTATGAAGCAGCAAAAGCTTGGCTCCATCACGGTTTTATTAAAATGAAAATCCAAACTATTTATGCTTCTGCAAATATTAAAAATACTAGTTCGCGCAAAATTCTAGAAAAAATAGGAATGCAACAAAAAAACGAATTTGAATGGAACTCAATTCCTTGTCTTTGGTATGAACTAGAAAAAAAAGACTATTTAAAATGAAAACAATAAAAATTGTCGGAGTACCGGAACATTTCAATTTACCTTGGCACTTATCCATAGAAAAAGGCGATTTTAAAGCCCATAATATTGATTTACAATGGACTGATATTCCTGAAGGGACTGGGAAAATGTGTCAAATGCTACGTGATGGAGAGACAGATATTGCAGTAATACTAACGGAAGGTATTGTAAAAGATATCGTTGCCGGAAATAACAGCAAAATTGTACAGGTTTATGTTCAATCCCCTTTAATTTGGGGAATTCACGTAGCAGTAGGATCCAAATACAAAACACTTTCTGATTTAGAAAACACAAAAGTGGCTATTTCCCGTTTAGGTTCTGGTTCCCAATTGATGGCGTACGTAAATGCTGGAAATCAAGGTTGGAACACAGACAACCTTAAATTTGAAATCATCAATACCATTGATGGCGCTGTCGAAGCTTTGACCGCGGGAACTGCTGATTACTTTATGTGGGAACGTTTTATGACTAAACCATTAGTCGACAAAGGAATTTTCAGACGAATTGCAGATTGCCCAACACCTTGGCCTTGTTTTGTGATTGCTGTACGTAATGAAGTATTGGAAAATAATCCTGAGGTGATTAAAGACATCTTAAGTTGTATCAATGAAACGACCAAAAAATTCAAAGACATTCCCAATATAGACAAAACTTTAGCCGCTAATTACAACCAAAAAACAGAAGATATTCAAGAATGGTTATCATTAACTCAATGGTCAGAAAAACCATTAACTACAAAAATGTTAAACAATGTTCAAAATCAACTATTTCAACTGAAAATCATTGATAAAATAGGTACTTTTGATGAAATTGTAAAACTACTCTAGTTTTTTGATTGTTGGTGGCACTATGATAAACATTAAAAATATTTCATTTAAAAATTTTATACAAAAACTTCGGGTTAAAAAACCCTGGGATGACGTTATCATTTTTGTTATGAATATTTTAATTGCGATTCCTCTTTTCATAATTGCCCATCAGAATTTAATTGAACTAAACTGGTTTTTTAATCTTGACCGAATCCTTTTGTTTTTGCTGATAATTGTATCGATACAATTGATTTTAAGACTTTTAAGAACCATTATTATAATATGTATCTTCTTATATATTTTAGTTTTGTTTTATGGCACCGCATCTGGAAATTATGGTTTTAACAGTGTTTATGAAGATTATGACTCTATGTTGTATACCATGTCTGATAATCCAAACCCGCAAGATATCATTATTGCAAAACTGCTTCCATTTCCCAATAAATCTAAAATTATAAGTGCTATTGAGTATGAAAATCCCCGAGTGAGGAATTTTGCAATTATGGCTACTTCAAAGCACTTCAAAAACATAAAAGGCTATTCTGACTATAGAACTATAATTCAATGTTTTGCCGTTTTTAAAGAAATAAACAGCCGTTGGAATTATGTAAGTGACCCAAAAGACGGAGACTATATTGCAACAGCAAGTGAATCTTTGGGGTATTTTTCGGGAGATTGTGACGACCATTCTATTTTGATGGCCGCTGCTGTACGAGCCATAGGAGGAACTCCACGACTCATTCATACAAAAGGACACATTTACCCCGAAATTCTAATCGGTACTCTAAATGATTTGGAAACCGTGAATTACTTGATTAAAAACGTGCTGTTTGAGAAGGAAAGCTATCAAAAGCAGCTTCACTATCATATTGACGAACGCGGCCAAGTATGGCTTAACCTTGATTATACCGCTAAATATCCTGGAGGGCCTTTCCTTTCCGAAGAAATACTAGGTGCCCTCACACTATACTAAGTTTAATTTAGATTTTTAATTGTCCCAAGATCTCATAGGAATGAAGTCTAGCTTGATGATCATATATAGCAGAAGCTACCATTAATTCATCGACTTTGGTTTTTTCAAGAAAATAGTCTAATTCTTTTTTTACTTTTTCTCGACCGCCTATGAAAGTATACGCAATCATTTGTTGCAATGCCGCTTCTTCCATTGGATCCATAAAACCTTCGCCAGGATCAACCGCTTCTTTAAGCTGCTGTCTGTTTCCAGTTATAATTCCGAGGAACAATCTCTTAAAAGAAGTCGCTAATCGCGCTGCCTCTTGATCAGAATCGGCTGCAATTACATTGATACAAGCAATAACATAAGGTTCTTTTAATTGTTCCGAAGGTTGAAAATTATTGCGATATATCGCTATGGCTGTTAGTAATTGTGCAGGGGCAAAATGACTTGCAAAAGCATACGGCAATCCTTTGGCGGCGGCTAAATAAGCGCTGTCAGTACTCGAACCTAAAATCCAGATTGGGATATCTAATCCTTCACCTGGAATAGCGCGAACACGTCCTTTTTTATTCCCCTCAGAAAAATACAGTTGTAGTTCTTCCACATTAGCAGGGAATTCCTGCGCTGCATGTTCATCTCTTTTCAAGGCTGCTGCCGTAAATTGATCTGTTCCGGGAGCACGTCCTAATCCTAAATCAATTCGATTAGGAAAAAGTGTGGCTAGTGTTCCAAATTGTTCGGCTACGATTAGAGGTGCGTGATTTGGCAGCATAATACCGCCCGAACCCACTCTTAAAGTAGCCGTTCCTGATGCAATATGTCCAATTAAAATAGAAGTTGCGCTACTCGCGATTCCTGGCATATTGTGATGTTCTGCTAACCAAAATCGATCATAGCCCCATTTTTCAACACGCTGAGCTAGATCTAAACTGTTTTTAAAAGTATCCGCTACATTTCCTCCATCTCTAACTATTGCGAGGTCTAGAACTGATATTTTTGTTTGGGAGAGATTATTTTTATTCATGAATTACATTTCTTATTGTAACAACAAAAGTAAGGATTGTATTATTTGTTTTGGCACAATGAAATACTAATAGCAAGTTAAAAACGATGTCTTGAAATTAGCCTTTAAGAAGATCATCTACTTTCTATTTGGTTTTCAGTTTCAATCGTTAATTTTCGCTATCTTGAAGAAGTTTAAAAACGTAATTCAATTCATTATGGGAAATTCAAAACTGAAAGCTTTTATACCTCTTTTTTATCTCGTTTGGTCTGATGATCTATTGAGCCAGAAAGAATTCTTGACTTTACAAAAATTTATCGTTTCCCAGAGCTGGCTTTCTAAAGAGGAACAAGAATCACTTCTTTCCAATATTGCTATTGCATCCCCTCCATCTAGAGAAGTGGTGGCTAATTGGAAATCTGAAATTGAAATTATTCTTCAGAAAAACCCTTTAATAAAATCCATTTTTGATATTTCAGTCTTACTTTCTGAAAACGATAAAATCATCGCAGCTCTTAGATCTGTTTTCATCCAGTTAGAAAATGATTTAGGGATTTCTGGCGAAGAAGCTTTAGCAGATTTCAAAACAATTGCAAATACCTTTACCGTAAATTATCAGGCAAATGAGAGATTTGAAATACAAAAGTTAACTCAAATTCTAGATGGAAATCAGGCGAAAATTATTAAAAAAGTAAAGTCTATTATCAGCCAACCTGAGTTTGCTTATGAAACTTCGACTGACACTGCTGTATATCGTGAGAAAGTCTACGACTGGTGTAAAATCCTGGCGAAAGAGAACCTAGGGAATATGGCATATCCAAAAGAATATGGCGGTGGCGAAAGCATTGAAGATTATTTTGCCATTATGGAAACATTGAGCTACCATGATTTAAGTTTGGTAATTAAATTTGGCGTACAGTTTGGACTTTGGGGAATGAGCATACAATCTCTTGGTACCGAAAAACATTACAGTAAGTACTTAAAAGATATTGGTACACTTGAACTTCCGGGATGTTTTGCAATGACAGAAACGAATCACGGTTCGAATGTGAAAGGATTAGAAACCACGGCGACTTATAATCACGAAAACCAAACTTTCACTATCCACACTCCGCATGAAAAGGCACAAAAAGAATATATTGGAAACGCCGCAATACACGGTCACATGGCTACGGTATTTGCTAAATTAATCATAGGAGAAACTGATTATGGAGTTAATGCCTTTATCGTTCCGCTTCGTGATGCCAATAATACAATATTAAAAGGAGTCACTATAGGTGATTGCGGACTCAAAATGGGATTAAACGGCGTTGATAATGGGACAATAAGTTTTGATAATGTGGTTATTCCAAAAGAAAACATGCTAGATCGTTTTGCTTCTGTTAATGATAAGGGAGAATTTGAAAGTCCGATTCCTAGTGATAATAGACGTTTTTTTACCATGCTAGGAACTTTGGTTGGTGGCCGAATTGGGATTCCAAGGTCTGCTTTGGCTGCAGCCAAATCCGGATTAACAATTACAATTAGATATAGCGATCAGCGCAGACAATTTGGACCTGAAGGCGGCTCGGAAGTTCCAATCTTAAATTATCGTATTCATCAACGAAGACTTTTGCCGCTATTGGCAAAAACGTATGCAACCCATTTTGCGTTACAATACGTTACGAATCGTTTTATCAATAAGAGTGAATCTGAAATGCCCGAAATTGAAGCCCTTGCTGCGGGGATGAAGGCCTATTCAACTTGGAGCACAACTGATATTCTGCAAGAATGTCGCGAGGCTTGTGGCGGAAAAGGGTATTTATCAGAAAATCGTATTGATGCGTTAAAAAATGATACTGAAATCTACACCACTTTTGAAGGTGACAATACTGTTTTGATGCAACTAGTTGCTAAAAACCGTTTATCAGAATTCCGAAAATCATTTGGTAAAATGGATGCTATGGGAATGATAAACTATGTTTATGAGAGCGCAAAAACCGCTTTTTCTGAAAAAAATCCAATTATAACGAGAAAAACGGATGAGTCACATTTAATTGATGAGGAGTTTCATTTGGAGGCTTTTCAATACAGAGAAAAAACAACATTGGCATCTGCAGCAAAGCGATTAAAAAAACTTATCGATAGCGGACTAGATCCTTACGATGCATATAATGTAGCTCAGCATCAAATGATTGATGTAGCGCAAGCCTATCTCGAACGAATTGTACTAGAGCAATTTCAAGAAGTCATTCAAACCATCGAAGACGAAAATTGCAAGGAAGTCATGATGCGATTATATCAATTGTATGCCCTTTCGCAGATTGAAAAAAACAAAGGATGGTATCTAGAAGATGGTTATATGGAAGCTGTTAAAACAAAAGCCATACGTAAAATGGTCAATCAGCTTTGCTGGGAGATTAGACCAGATGCGGTTTCGTTAGTAAATGCATTTGACATACCTGACAGTTGTCTTGCTGCGCCTATTGCATTCTAAAAGGCAGGACGTTAAGTTAGTCTTATTTATAGATTAATCCAGTACTTCTCTTCTTATCAACTAAACACTAAGTGATATAATACCCTTTAGTTTTTTTAATAGGTTCAATATGCTTATTATCAAGCTCCAACAACGTATTTTCAATCATTACAGACATCGCATCTAAGGCTAAATCATTGGGTTCAACACCAAATGGATCTTCTAATTCATCTGCAATTGCTTCCAGAGCCACAAAGGTGTAAGCGATAAAAACGATTACAAACGGCAAGGTCCACAACATACTTTCCCCAAAACCCAAAGGAAGTAAAAAGCAATAGATATATACTGTACGATGTAATAAGACACTATAGGTATACGGTATTGGAGTACTAGCTATTCTTTCACACCCTCCTATAATATCTGATAACTTATTAAGATTTTCATCAAAAGCAACCTGAGTTATACTGTCTAATTTCCCATCTCTTTTTGCTATATTTACCCAAACTCCCAATTCTTTCAAAATAACAATGGGCTTAAAAACAGCGGTTTGTAGTTTTTGACTATACGAATTTGATAGCAGCCGTTCCATATCAGCATCAGGATTTGTTTCTCTTAATTGGTGCTTTAAAGCATGAACCATGGCAGTAAGCATTAGTATAAATTGAGTTCGCTGTTTCTCATAATCCACTCCGTCTACCAGCGTATGTGATTGACGAGCGAGTGAGCGTGTATCATTTAAGAGTGCACCCCAAAGCTTTCTACCTTCCCAAAATCGATCGTAACTAACCGTATTTCTAAATCCCAAAAAAATAGCTAAAGCAATTCCAAAAAGAGTAAATATTGCTGGATTTACATAAAGATGGTATTCGAGTAAAGTATCTCTAAAATAGACAGTAGCAGTCGTATACAAGAAAAGTATAAATAAGCGTGGTAATAACTGAGGAAGCACTGAACCATTCCATTCAAATAGCATTCCGAACCAGTTTGTTTTTTTCTTTGTAATCATGTCGTAAATTTAATGATTTATGCCTACTTCACTGCTAAGTTTATCTTTGATTTATTTAAAAGCTCCTTCAGTTAGAAAAATTAAGGGCAAAAAAAAACTCTTCAATTTCTTGAGAAGTTTTGTGCATTTTTCCAACAGAGAATCCTCCCGATATTTTAGAATTAACACTATAATAAGAGATCGTAAAAATTATTTTCCAAGTATACATAGTTGTAAGTGCTATTTACATCTAATATATTCTTAAATTTTAGATTTTATTCTGCTCAGTGTTTCATTAGATACATTAATATAAGAAGCTACGATTTTATTTGGAAGCCGTTTAACAATATTTGGGTTTATTTTAAATAACTGATCATATCTTTCTGCAGCACCCAAAGTCGTAAACGACATTAATCTTTTTGAATTATTAACATATGCTTTTTCTAAATAAATAGTATAAAAGTCCTTCCATTTGGGAATAATTTTCATAAGATGTCTAAAATCGTCGTGACTAATGCAGAAAAGTTCTGAATTTTCAATCACCTGAATAATTTCCTCCGCTGGCTCCTTTGTTATAAAACTGACTAGAGCTGTGGCAAATTGATTTTCGAAGGCAATATATCTAGTGCTATCTTTTTCTTCATCATTTATAAAATAAATTCTAAGGCATCCTTTCTTTACAAAATAACTAAACTCACTAACTTTTCCATGTGCAAGTAAAATTTCATTCTTGTTCTTTTTTAAAATTTTAAAATAAGACATAATGATTTTTAAATCTTCCTCTCCAAAATCAATGTTTTTTTTTAAGTAAGCTGCAAGCTCGTCGAATTCGTTCATTTAATTATAGTCTCTAACAAATTTACGATAATGAATAATATCTTCTATAGATAAGACAACTAAATCATGTTTATCCGCAAATTTTACGATAGTATCAATGTCTGCCATTGTTCCATCAGCGTTCATTAATTCACAAAGCACTGATTCTGGCTCTAATCCCGCTAATTTCATCAAATCCATACTCCCTTCTGTATGCCCTTTCCTTTCTAATACTCCATTATTTCTTCCTCGTAATGGAAAAATGTGACCAGGCTTAGCTAAATCAGAACTACTTGCATTTTCAGTACAAGCAACCTGAATAGTTTTTAATCTATCTGCTGCTGAAACACCGGTAGTAACACCTACTTTGGCCTCTATAGAAATTGTAAATGGAGTTTGAAAACTACTCGTGTTTTCCTTTACCATATAGGGTAAGTCCAGTTTGTCCGCTTTTTCATTAGATAAACAAAGACATACGATACCACTGCATTCTCTAATCATTAATGCCATGTTCTCAGTAGATAAATTATGGGCCGAAAAAATTAAATCTCCCTCATTTTCTCTGTCTTTATCATCCGTTAAAATTATTCCTTTTCCGTTTTGAAGATGTTTGAATGCATTATCTAAACGTTCTTGACTTGTACTTCCAAATTTTTCTAACGGATTTGATTCTATAGCTACCATCATGATTTACGTGATTTAAATTTTACTTGATGCAAATCTAAAGTTGTTTTTTATCAAAAAATTTGACTTAAGTCAATTAATGAAAGTTTCAAAAATATTTTTAAATCAAGATAAAAGTGGATCAAGACTAAAAGTTGTGGGAAAATATAAAGCAAAAAAAAACTCCTCAATTTCTTGAGAAGTTTTGTGGGCGATGAGGGGTTCGAACCCCCGACCCCCTCGGTGTAAACGAGGTGCTCTGAACCAGCTGAGCTAATCGCCCTATTTCACAATTCGAATAATTTCTTGTTCCTTATTGCGAGTGCAAATATAAGCCTAGATTTTATATTTACAAGCAAAAAACGAAAATAAATTAATAATATTTTCGTCTAAATCCCTTTCGTACTCACTGACAGCGCATTAATACAAATAGCTATAACTACTATTTTTTTGTAATGAATCACTATAGTATTACATTTGCATCATAAACAGCAAATAATGGCAAGGTTCAAAGAAAATGATTTACCAAAATCAAAAATTACCGCAAGTTCTCTCAACAAAGCAACTCTTATATTTAAATATGCCGACAATCACCGCTGGAAATTTTATGTAGGATTAGTTTTTTTATTACTTACTGGAGCGACTGCATTGGCTTTCCCTAAATTGATGGGAATGTTAATTGACAGTGTGAAGAATAAAAGTTACACTGATGCCAATAACATTGCTTTATTACTGATCGGGATTCTTTTTATGCAATCCATTTTTTCTTTTTTTAGATTATCCCTCTTCATCAATTTTACGGAACACACTTTGTCCAACCTAAGACTGTCTTTATACAGCAACTTAGTAAAACTGCCGATGTCTTTCTTTTCGCAAAAGCGTGTTGGTGAATTAAACAGTAGAATCAGTTCAGATATTACACAAATTCAGGATACTTTAACTTCTACCATTGCTGAATTTCTTAGACAGCTAATTTTAATTGTGGGTGGAGTGGCACTATTAGCCACCGAAAGTATTAAACTAACTTTATTAATGTTGTCAGTCGTTCCATTAGTTGCTGTGGCAGCAGTTGTTTTTGGTCGGTTTATTCGAAAGTTTTCAAAAAGCGTACAAGATCAAGTAGCAGAAAGCCAGGTTATCGTCGAGGAAACGATGCAAGGAATTAGTATTGTTAAGGCTTTCGCCAATGAATGGTACGAAATTGCCCGTTATGACGGAAAAATAAAAGAAGTAGTGAAGTTAGCGATCAAAGGCGGAAAATACAGAGGCTACTTTGCATCCTTTATCATATTCTGTCTTTTTGGAGCTATCGTTGCCGTAGTTTGGTTTGGTGTTCGATTAAGCATCAGTGGGGAAATGAGCGTGGGTCAATTGATTTCATTTGTACTATATTCTACATTTGTAGGAGCTTCTTTTGGAGGAATTGCCGAATTGTATGCGCAAATCCAAAAAGCGATTGGAGCTACAGAGCGTGTTTTTGAATTATTGGAGGAAACTCCAGAAAAAATCAACTCGACACATAATACTTCTTCGATTGAAAAAATAAAAGGAAATGTTACTTTCAAGAATGTAGCCTTCAGTTACCCTTCAAGAAAAGAAATAAAAGTATTAAAGAACGTCAATTTTACAGCAAATTTTGGTCAAAAGATTGCGATCGTTGGACCTAGTGGAACTGGAAAATCAACTATTGCCTCCTTACTACTGCGTTTCTATGATATTGATTCAGGTGAAATACTAATTGATGGGAAAAATATTTATGATCTCGAATTAGAAAACCTTCGTGGTAATATGAGTATTGTCCCCCAGGACGTGATCCTATTTGGTGGAACCATAAAAGAAAATATTGCATACGGAAAACCAGATGCTACAGAGGAAGAAATTCTTGTAGCAGCCAAACAGGCGAACGCCTTTAATTTTATCGAAGGTTTTCCTGAAAAATTTGAAACCATTGTAGGAGAACGAGGAATTAAACTTTCAGGAGGTCAAAGACAACGTATTGCAATTGCGAGAGCCTTACTTAAAAACCCAAGTATTTTGATTCTCGACGAAGCTACGTCTTCACTTGACAGTGAAAGCGAAAAATTAGTACAGGAAGCTTTAGAGATTTTAATGCAAGGAAGAACGAGCATCATTATTGCGCATCGCCTTTCTACTATACGTACTGCTGATCAAATATTAGTACTTGACAATGGCGAAATAACAGAACAAGGTACACATCAAGAGTTAATTGCTTTAGAAAATGGTAAATATAAAAATTTAAGCAACTTACAATTTACAGACTTTTAATCTAAATACAACCAATGAAACCAAAATTAACTAAAACAGCTGTTCTAATCTTCTTGCTGTTTTTAAAATCTGTTGCCTTCCAAGCGCAAGAAACCAAAAATCCATTTAAAGTAAACCTATCTGAAGACGGAAAAAAATATATTAAATTTGGTGCTAATTTTCAACTATGGGCGCGCTACACAGAGCTAAACCCAAATAGTAAAATTGGAGATAATGTGGTCGCACAATCTACTGATATTGTTATTAGAAGATTGCGATTACAAGCTATGGGAATGCTTACTGATAATGTGTTTTTTCACCTTCAGCTAGGACAAAACAATATTAATTTCACTCAAAATACTGGCCCTTCAAATACACCATTATCTGTTTTAGATGCTATAGGAGAATACCATTTTAATGATAAATTTCATCTTGGTGGTGGATTAACAGCTTGGGGAGCTGGAACTACACGATATTCAGCTAATAGTTCCTCTTCTCAACTAACACTTGATGCCCCTATATATCAGCAGAATATTAATGTTTCGTCCACTTTTGGAAATCGGAACTTAAGTATTTATGCCAAAGGGATGTTTGACAAATTGAGTTACCGTGTTGCCATAACAAATCCTTACCGAAATGCAACGAGTACTTTAAATCTAAACTCAACGATAAGCACGCATACACCTAAGGCTCAATATGCTGGAATGTTAACTTATGCTTTTGCAGAAAAAGAATCAAATACTGAACCGTATAATAAAGGAACTTATTTAGGTACAAAAAAGATCTTCAATGTTGGTTTAGGATATTTAACGCAGGCAAAAGCAATGTGGAGAGTAGACCCTAATGATGCCACCGCAGTTTTATATGATGATATGAATGTACTAGGTTTAGATCTTTTTTATGATAAACCAATTAGTGCTAAAGGAGATGCTTTAACCGTTTATGCCGCTTATAACAACTGTAATTTTGGAAAAAATTACACAAGGAGTATCGCTACTCCAGATCCAGCCATTGCAGATGGCTCACTTGTAAACGGTTCTGGAAACGGATTTATTGGGGTTGGAACTGGAAATATCTATTATGGTCAAGTAGGATATTTGATTGCAAAACCTACAAACCCTAGTACAAAAGGAAGACTACAAGTTTATGCAGCGGGACAAATTGCCGACTTAGAAGCTTTAGACAATCCAATGAGTTTGTATGAATTAGGAGCAAATTATTACTTAACCGGAACTTTAGGACCTAAAGTAAGTTTAGGATATCAAAATAGATCTATTTTTGAAAAAACAGGCGCTCAATATCCTCAAAGTGATCGTAAAAGCATGATTGTTTTACAGTTTCAAGTTTCTTTCTAAATAAAACTAAACGCATTTAAAAACAAAAAAGGTTTCGCTATTACGGCGAAACCTTTTTAATTTTAATCAAAAACTAAGATTACTTTCTTCTTTTGCGTTCTGCTTTTATCATTTCTAACTCACGACTAGTTTGCCCAGCTACTGAAGTGTTTTCTTCTGCACGACGAATCAAGTACGGCATAACATCTTTTACGGGGCCAAAAGGCAAATATTTAGCGACATTGTAATCATGATCAGCTAGGTTATAACTGATATTGTCACTCATACCATACAACTGACCAAACCAAATTCTGTCATCCTTAGTAGATACTCCTTTTGATTGCATTAGCTCCATTAAATTATAAGTACTTTCTTCATTATGAGTACCTGCAAAAATAGACATGATCTCTAAATGATCAATCATATAACGGACTGCTGCATCGTAATTAGCATCTGTAGCCTCCTTTGATGAACAAATTGGTGTAGGATATCCTTTTTCTTCCGCTCTGTTATTTTCTTTTTCCATGTAGGCACCACGAACCAACTTCATACCGATAAAAAAACCTTCGTTCTTTGCCTGATCATGTAATTTTTTCAAGTAATCCAATCGATCCCAACGATACATTTGTAACGTATTGAAAACAATTGCTTTTTCTTTATTGTATTTGCGCATCATCTCAGTAACTAAATCATCAGCGGCATCTTGCATCCAACTCTCTTCTCCGTCAATAAGTAATGCGACATTTTTTTTATGTGCTTCGCTGCAGACCAAATCAAAACGAGCTACTACTCGATCCCATTCCTCTTGTTCTTTTGACGTTAAAGCCTTTTTTTCTCCAAGTTTATCATACAATTCAAAACGACCAAGACCTGTTGGTTTAAAAACAGCAAACGGTATTGCTAGACGTTCTTTGGCAAATTCCACTGTTTTTAGAGTCATTGCTAATGCAGCATCAAACTGATCTTCCTCCTCTTTGCCTTCTACAGAATAATCCAATACAGAAGAAACTCCTTTAGTATACATTCTATCAACAACAGAAAGACAGTCATTTTCATTTACTCCTCCACAAAAATGATCAAAAACGGTAGCACGTATTAAACCTTCGACCGGTAGATGCGCATTCAATGCGAAATTAGTAACCGCAGCTCCTATTCGAACCAATGGTTGATTGGAAATCATTTTAAAAAGAAAGTACGCTCTATCAAGTTCTGTATCACTTTTTAATGCGAAGGCTACTTGTGTATTATTGAATATTTTTTCCATCTAATGTGATATTTTTGCACAAATATAGAGAGACTTTTCAATATTATTTAGCAAAAAATACCTTATTTTGCACTTTCAATTAATCCAATAAGATGCAAACGATCCAAGCAAGTAATTATCCAATTTATTTTAATGAAAAAGGATATGAAGCGCTAAACCTTCATTTAAAAGAAAACAAGTACTCTAACTTGTTCATTATAGTAGACAGCAATACAAACGAAGTGTGTTTACCACTATTCCTACCTTATTTAGAAACGGAACTGACTATCGAAATTATCGAATTTGAAGCAGGTGAAGAAAATAAGAACATTGAGACATGCGTCCAAATATGGAATGTTTTAACCGAGCTTGGTGCCGACAGGAAAAGTCTTGTCATAAATCTTGGCGGTGGCGTAGTTACAGATTTAGGTGGGTTTGTTGCTTCAACATTTAAACGAGGTGTCGATTTTATTAATATCCCTACTACCCTACTTTCAATGGTAGATGCTTCCGTAGGCGGAAAAAACGGAGTTGATCTAGGTAATTTAAAAAATCAAATTGGTGTTTTTAACCTACCGACAATGGTAATAGTAGATACCAATTATTTAGAAACGATTCCGCAAAATGAAATGCGTTCTGGTCTTGCCGAAATGCTAAAACATGGTTTAATCTTTGACAAAGCATATTGGGAACAATTTCTAGACTTAAAAGCGATTGACTTTGCTGACTTTGACGAACTGATTTACCGTTCCGTTGCAATTAAAAACGAAATAGTAACATTAGACCCCACTGAAAAAAATATTAGGAAATCACTAAACTTCGGACATACACTGGGTCATGCGATTGAAAGTTATTTTCTTGAGAATGAAAATAAAACTACCTTATTACATGGTGAAGCCATTGCTGTAGGGATGGTTTTAGAAAGCTATATCTCTTTCGACAAGGAATTAATAAGTGAAAGCGAGTATATTCAAATTAAAACTACAATAAAGTCTATCTTTGATGATATCGTGTTTCTTGAAAATGACATAGACCCCATACTAGAATTGCTCATTCATGACAAGAAAAATGAATATGGCACCATACAATTTGCCCTAATAGAAGGCATTGGTAAAATAAAAATAAATCAATCTGTTGAAAATGAATTAATTCTTAAAGCATTTAACGATTATAAATCTTAAATATTTTTTAGTCAAAAGGATTGGATTACGTATATATTATTTTTTACATTTGCCACAATGAAAAACAATCAAAAACAAGGAAATTACAGTTCAAGTGAGAACCGAAACAATAAATCTTTTTTAAGGATATTGAGGCGTTTTTATTCGATCAAAGAATATTTTTGTTTTGATCTGTCTAACCATTTAAAAGTAGATCACGAAAAACTTCAGATTATTTATGCAAACATTAGGGTTTGAAAATTAGTTTAATTCTTAAAACCAATTTAATTAATCTACAATACTAAAAGCTACATGAATACAAAATATTCCGATCTAATAAATCAAACATATTACTTTCCACAAGAAGAATTTACTTTAAACAAAGACAATCTAAAGTTTCACAATATTGATTTGATGAAACTCGTTGAAGAATACGGTACTCCATTAAAGTTTACTTATTTACCTCAAATTTCAAATAACATCAACAAAGCCAAAAACTGGTTTCGTAAATCGATGGAGAAAAATAAATACGAGGCAAAATACTATTACTGTTATTGTACAAAAAGCTCCCATTTTGAATTCATTATGAATGAAGCTTTTAAAAACAATATTCACGTTGAAACTTCTTCAGCTTTCGACATTAATATTGTTGAAAATTTAATGGCAAATGGAAAAATAAACAAAAGCACTTACGTTATATGTAACGGTTTTAAAAGAGACCAGTACATTGAAAATATTGCAAGATTAATTAATAACGGGCATAAAAACACTATTCCTATTATTGATAATTATGAAGAGCTAGATCTACTTCAGGCAGAAATTAACGGGAAATTCAAAATTGGAATCCGTATTGCTGCTGAAGAAGAGCCAAAGTTTGAGTTCTATACTTCCCGTCTTGGAATAGGTTATAAAAACATTGTTAGCTTTTATAAAAAACAAATTCAGGATAATGATAAATTGGAACTTAAAATGTTACACTTTTTCATCAATACAGGGATTAACGATACAGCCTACTACTGGAATGAGTTGGTAAAATGTATCAAAGTATACATAGCATTAAAAAAAGAATGTCCTACATTGGATGGTTTGAATATTGGGGGTGGATTTCCTATAAAAAATTCATTGGCGTTTGAGTACGATTATCAATACATGATTGATGAAATCATCAATCAGATTAAAATTGCCTGCGATGAGGCTGAAGTAGACGTTCCAAACATCTTTACTGAATTTGGTTCTTTTACCGTAGGAGAAAGCGGAGGTGCCATTTATCAAATTTTGTATCAAAAGCAACAAAATGATAGAGAAAAATGGAACATGATTGATTCTTCTTTTATCACTACTTTACCTGATACCTGGGCAATCAATAAACGTTTTATTATGTTGGCAATCAACCGTTGGAATGAAACTTACGAACGGGTTTTACTAGGTGGTTTAACTTGCGATAGTGACGATTACTATAATTCTGAGCAAAATATGAATGCCATTTATTTGCCAAAATACAATAAAGAAAAACCATTATACATTGGATTTTTTAATACCGGTGCTTATCAAGAAACCATTGGTGGATATGGTGGGTTACATCACTGCTTGATTCCACAACCAAAACACATCTTAATCAACAGAGATGAAAATGGAATTATAGCAACCGAAGTATTCTCAGAACAACAAACAGCCGACGATGTATTAAAAATTTTAGGCTACGACAAAAAATAAACAATTAAATACACAATTAGTCAATTTAAAAATTATTATATTTGAATATAACCATTCAATGTATTGATTTTTAAATATTTAAACCAAACAAAATGAGTAAAGGACCTATAAGTCAGTTTATAGAAAAGCATTATCTGCATTTCAATTCTGCGGCTTTAGTAGATGCAGCAAAAGGCTATGAAGAGCAGCTTGCAAATGGAGCTAAAATGATGGTAACTCTTGCTGGAGCAATGAGTACTGCCGAAATCGGAAAGATTTTTGCAGAAATGATTCGTCAAGACAAAGTTCAAATTATATCTTGTACCGGTGCAAATTTAGAAGAAGATATCATGAACTTGGTAGCTCATTCACATTACGAAAGAGTACCAAATTATCGTGATTTGACTCCAGAACAAGAATGGGACTTACTTGAAAGAGGGTTAAATCGAGTAACAGATACTTGTATTCCTGAACATGAAGCATTCCGTCGTTTGCAAAAACACATTTACAAAATTTGGAAAGATGCAGACGACAAAGCAGACCGTTATTTACCGCATGAATTTATGTACAAAATGCTTTTATCAGGCGTTTTAGAAGAATATTACGAAATCGATCTGAAAGATAGCTGGATGTATGCTGCAGCAGAAAAAAACTTACCAATTATCTGTCCAGGATGGGAAGATAGTACTATGGGAAATATTTTTGCTTCCTATGTCATTAAAGGAGATTTAAAAGTCTCTACGATGAAATCAGGTATTGAATACATGACATTTTTAGCAGATTGGTATCCTAAAAATTCCGCTAATGGAGTTGGGTTTTTCCAAATTGGTGGTGGTATAGCTGGAGATTTCCCAATTTGCGTGGTTCCAATGTTGTACCAAGATATGGAAATGCCAGAAACACCTTTTTGGAGCTATTTCTGCCAAATTTCAGATTCAACTACCAGTTACGGTTCGTATTCTGGAGCTGTTCCGAATGAAAAAATTACTTGGGGTAAATTAGATATAAAAACGCCTAAGTTTATTATTGAATCAGATGCAACAATTGTAGCACCTCTTATTTTTGCTTATATATTAGACTTATAGAATATCATTATGAAAAGAGTAATTGTTGATTACGCAAAACTTACAAACGAAATCTTAAATCTTTTAGTAGAAAGATTTCCTGACGGCTATGATGACTCAGATATTGTCCGTTTTAGAAATGCTAAAAACGAATTAATTGAAGCTGTTGAAGTACGAACTGAAGACACTATTTACTTAGTAAAAGTAAGTATGAAACTGGCAGACCGTATCGAAAACCACGATGAAGATGATGAAATCGATGACGAAATCGAACCAATCATTCCAATAAAAGGACTTGATTTAGATGACGACGACGATGATGATGATGACGACGACGACAATAATCGTGACAAACCAGACACTGATGACGACGATGAAGATTCAGACAAGTCTGATTATTCTGACGACGACGATGATGATGATGAAGATTAACTTCACTTAAAAAAACACCAAAGGAACTCTTAATCGAGTTCCTTTTTTTTAGCAGATTAATAAAATATATCTTTATTGTAATTTGCATCGAATTAATACTAAAAGGCACTACTCCCTAAATGATCACATCCCAAATATTACATGACTCTTTAAAGGAAAATTTTGGATTTGAAAAATTCAGAACCAATCAAGAGCAAATTATAAATACTATTTTGTCCGGTCAAGATACCCTGGCAATTATGCCAACCGGTGGTGGAAAATCGATCTGCTTTCAATTACCTGCACTATTATTTCCCGGAATCACAATAGTGATATCACCGTTAATCGCATTGATGAAAGATCAGGTAGATAGTTTAAAAGCAAACGGGATTCAGGCTTGCTTTATAAACAGTAGTCAATCTAATGAAGAACAGCAATTACACATTCAAAACCTAAAAGACAATAAAGTCAAAATGGTTTATGTAGCTCCAGAAAGTTTGTCTTACTTAGAAAATGCATTTAGCCAAATCACCATAAGTCTTATCGCAATTGATGAAGCACATTGTATTTCTTCTTGGGGACATGACTTTAGACCTGCTTATACCAATCTAGGATATTTAAAAAATCGCTTCCCTTCTACTCCAATTCTAGCTTTAACTGCTACTGCGGATAAAGCTACACGTAAGGATATTAGCCAGCAATTAAACTTAATAAACCCGAAGTCGTTTATCTCTTCTTTTGATCGAAAAAACCTAAGTTTAGAAGTTCGTCCAGCACTCGACAGAGTCAAACAAATAATTGATTTTATAAGTGATAAACCAACCGAATCTGGAATTATTTATTGCTTAAGCAGAAAGACAACAGAAGAACTCGCTTCAAAACTTAAAAAAGCAGGCGTAAACGCAAAAGCATATCATGCTGGATTAGACAGCGCGGTACGATCACAAACTCAAGATGATTTCATCAATGATGATTGCCAAGTTGTTTGTGCTACTATTGCATTTGGTATGGGAATCGATAAATCAAATGTTCGATGGGTCATTCATTATAATTTACCTAAAAATATTGAAGGTTATTATCAGGAAATTGGAAGAGCCGGTCGCGACGGCCTACCTTCTGAAACTATTTTATTCGAAAGTTATGGAGATGTAATCCAACTGCAAAAATTTGCTTCCCAAGGATTAAATGCAGAAGTGCAACTGGCGAAGCTCGAAAGAATGAAACAATATGCCGATGCTTTGAGTTGTCGCAGGAAAATATTACTGTCTTATTTTGGCGAACTAGTCACTGAAAATTGTGGAAATTGTGATATTTGCAAAAATCCACCTGAATTTTTTGACGGAACGATTATCGCACAAAAAGCTTTATCTGCCATTATTCGTTTGAAAGAATCGGAGCCATTACCCGTTATTATTGATTTTTTAAGAGGCTCCAAGAATGCCTATATATTCGAAAATGAATATCAAAATCTAAAAACCTATGCTATTGGTAGTGATATATCTTGGTACGACTGGAATCAGTACATCATTCAATTAATCAATCAAGGGCTTTGCGAAATTGCTTTTCACCGACAAAATAAAATTCGATTAACTGCATTAGCACGTGAAGTTTTATTTGAAGGGGACAAAGTACAACTGACCACAGTTCAAAAAATAAACACCGAAAAAACCGAACTTAAAGAAACCAAAAGCAAATCAGCAGCCAACTCTCTTTTTGAGACACTCCGCAAATTGCGTTATGAAATTTCTAAAGAGGAAAGTGTTCCTGCATATGTCATTTTTAGTGATGCTGCTTTACGCCAAATGGAAACAATACGGCCAATGAGTGATGACGAATTCATTACCATTGACGGAGTAGGAAAAGCAAAACTCGAAAAATATGGGGAAGCATTCATAAAAGCGATAATCGAATTTCAAAAAAACAAAGTAGTAAAACCTAAAAAAGAGGCCGGTACATATAAAGAAACACTCCTAATGTTTCAAAGTGGGTTAACTACTCAGGAAATTGCGTTGAAACGCAAATTGGGTATTGGCACGATTATGTCTCATTTAGCAAAATTGTATTTAGACGGCGAAACGATTAACTTATACCAATTTGTTTCTGAAGAAGAAGTAAGTTTGATCGCTAAAGCCAAAATACAATTAGAAAGTCCGACAACTTTAAAACCGTATTACGATCATCTTGAAGAAAAAATAGCGTACGACAAAATAAGATTGGCTTTGGCTATTATCGAAAAAGAAAGACGTAACAAATAATCTATTCATATGATTACTTCATTTCCACATTTTGTAAATCATCAGACAGAAATCCTAATCTTAGGAACGATGCCCGGTATAGCCTCGCTTGAAAAGCAAGAATACTATGCGCACAAGAGAAATCACTTTTGGAAAATTATCTATACCCTTTTTAGCACTTTGGCTATTTCAGAAATTTTCGAAGAAAAAATAAAATTGTTACAGTCAAATAAATTGGGATTGTGGGATGTTTTAGAAAATTGTGAGCGAAAAGGAAGTTTAGATGTCCATATAAAAAATCAAAAAGAAAATGATTTTGAAACATTGTTCAATGAATTCCCCGGTATTCATAATATAATTTTTAACGGAAAAGAAAGTCACCGTTATTTTGTTAAAAAGTTTGGACAAATAGAAGGCATCACTTATTATGTGATGCCTTCAACTAGTCCTGCAAATACAATGTCTTTCGAAAATAAATTAAAAATTTGGTCGACTTGCTTCCACTAATTTATAAATATCTTTCCTGAAAAACCTTTTGATGATGCTTTTGATGCCCAATAATTATAAATCCAATCGCACGTACTGAAACGGGACTGTTTGACGCAACTCCCATTCTAGTTAACTGTTCTTCAGAAAAACTTTTAAAAAGAGCTAAAGTAGATTGTCTTACCACCGCCAATTCTGTCAATAATCCTTGCAAATTTCTTTCGTTAGCCTTGGTATTATCAACATAATCATTTTCTTCAAAACCTGGTAAAGGTGTTTTATCATTTCTAGAAATACGCATGGCACGGTAACTAAAAACACGCTCAGTATCAATAAGGTGCTGAATGATGTCTTTTATAGTCCACTTTCCTTCCGCATAACGGTAATCGAATTTATCCATAGGGATGTTCTGCACAAATTTGATAAAATCATGAAGACATATTTCTAATTCTTCAATCATATTAACATCGTCTAATACATGAACATAACCCGCATAATAGGGAGCATACTCCGTATTTGGTAATTGGTTTGATTTCATTTTTTTTCTTGTTTATGCTGAGTTTCTACTTGCGTTTGTGTTTCCAAAAAGCGAACGCATTACAATTTTTTCATACACCTTTATTAAATTCTCATCAGGTATACTTTCTTTGTTAAGTTCATTTATTCTTAATAAAGCATATTGTTGTATTGTCAACAATGGCAAAACAATACGCTCTCTTATTTGAATAGATGCTTTACCATCAGGGTAATTCTCCATCAACTCTGTATGACCAGCAATTTTCAGTAATAACCGTTTAGACTCTAAAAATTCTTCATAAATAATTTGCCAGAATTCTCCAAACTCAGGATCATTTTTCATGTAAGCCGTTAATGGAAAAAAGGATTTAGCAATTGACATCATACTGTTTTCTAAGAGTGTTTTAAAGAATAAAGAATTATCATATAAGTCTTGAACTTTATCCCATTGGTCCGTATCTTCAAAATGTTTCAATGCTGTACCTACTCCAAAAAATCCAGGAACATTTTGTTTCAACTGACTCCAAGAACCCACAAATGGGATCGCTCTTAGATCATTAAAATCTAACTGTTCCGATTTCCCTCTTTTTGAAGGTCGGCTTCCTATATTAGTTCTAGCATAATATTTCAAAGTACTCATCTGTTCCAAATAAGGAATAAACTTTGGGTGATTCTTAAAACTCAGGTATTTTTTATAGCCCAAATTAGCTAATTGCCCCATGACACTCTTTTCATCTAGAGATAATTCATTCTTATTTTTACTAAACACCTGATTTGTAACCCCAGCACTTAATAAATTTTCCAAATTATATCTACAAGAATCTAAAGTCCCAAAATTTGAACTTATTGTTTGTCCCTGAACGGTAATTTGAATTTCTTTGTTTTCTATATTCGGACCTAAAGAAGCATAAAATTTATGTGTTTTACCCCCACCACGTGCTGGTGGTCCACCACGTCCGTCAAAGAAAATTACTTTTACACCATATTTCCTTGAAATCTTGGTAAGCGCTTCTTTCGCTTGATAAATACTCCAATTTGCCATTAAATACCCACCATCTTTTGTACCATCAGAGAAACCAACCATTATCGTTTGCTTCATCCCTCTATTTTTCAAATGATTCGCATACATAGGATTAGTATACAATTGCTCCATGCTGTTGTGTGCATTCAATAAATCTTCAACTGACTCAAAAAGCGGCACAACATCAACTGTAGGCTCTTCCCAATCACATAAACGGATCATTGCAAAAGTTTCGAGTACATTAAGTGCGTTCTCGTTATTACTTATAATATATCGGTTAGCACCAAGCTCCCCATTGTTTTTCTGAATTACCTTTATCGCTTGAATTGACTCAATCGTCGACTTAGTTATTTCATTGTCAAAATCATTCGAGTTTATATCTCCTTTAACATTTGCTAATACCTCAAATTTCTCACCTTCCGATAAATCATAATAATTTTCAGGAAAAATAGCTGAATTTGATTTCACATAAAAATCATGAATATCTTTAAAAACAGCATCATGTATTCTACTATTTTGACGGATATCTAAAGTAGCAAAATGAAAACCAAATAAGTTCACTTTAATAAGAAGTGCTTCTAATTGATCTAAATACAACGACTGATGTTGCTCAATAACAATTCTCTTTATCTTATTTAATTGCACTTTGAACTCCTCTAAAGTGATATAAATTTCCCCTTTCGAATAAAAAACAGAACGGTAAAGCTTATGTTCAAGTTCAGCAACCAAAACATCTACATTAAAGAAAGTTAACTTTCTTTTTAAATTTCTAATTTCAATATAATAACACTTCAATATTGAAGTTCGCAATCGTTCAGCTACGTTCAATGTAATCTCAGTTGTCACAAACGGATTCCCATCACGATCTCCACCAGGCCAAAAGCCTAATTTTATCAAAGCATTTTGAATTGATTCTCCCTTGAATACATTTTTCTGCAAGTAATGAACCATGTCTCCTGAAGTACTGTAAAACACATTCTCAAGATACCATATCAAACTAACCGCTTCATCAAATGGATTTGGTTTTTCGTTTTTTATAAAAGGTGTTTTACCTAATTGAGCTAAAAGTTCTTTTATATTCAGTAAATTATTTCCACGTATCGCATCTGTTAAATCATTAATGATACCAAGGACAGAACCAGGATAAAACTGAGTAGGATGCGCCGTTAGCACTGTTCTTACATTAAAGTTTTCTAGAAAATCAATTAACTCTTCCTTCTTTCCTTTTGCATCTGCTTTTTCTTTAATGTCACGCAACGAACCCCTTCCTTCCATGTTATTTACAATCGGGAAAGCAGCGTCTTCGACTGCATCAAACAGAACAATTTGGCGTTCAATATATTGAATAAAACGAAACATGATATCGATTTTATCAGCTTCATCATTACTATGTGAATATTTATTCGTGAAAAAATCCACAATTTCTTTTGGAGTCGCCATTTTCTTAAAGCCACTCTCACAAACATCTGTAAACAAAGGAAGTAAAGCACCTGTATTATCTATGGAGTCGAATGGTAAAGTGATAAATACACTATTGTAAATATTGTATTTAGAAAGGACATTTTGGTTAAAACGTTCAATTTTTGGTAGCGTGTACATAATTTTGTTATAGTTGGTTTGGTTTAGCAGAAAATAGTTATAAAAAAATAACCCCAAGAACTAACTTGAGGTTATATTAAAATATAGCAATCAAGTGTATTACATGTTTTTAAATATAGTATGCATCAAGCGCTTCTTATCATTGATACTTTCTTCCAATGAGATCATAGTTTCTGTTCTATAAACACCATCAATATCATCAATCATAAAAATAACATCCTTAGCATGCTTTGTATCTTTAGCTCTAATTTTACAGAAAATATTGAATTTTCCAGTAGTTACAGAAGCTACAGTCACAAAAGGAATCTCGTTAATACGTTGCAAAACGAATTTCGTTTGAGAAGTATTATTAAGAAACACTCCTACATAAGCAATAAAAGAATACCCTAATTTATCATAATCAAGTACTAATGACGAACCCATGATGATTCCAGCATCTTCCATTTTCTTAACTCTAACGTGCACAGTACCAGCAGAAATTAATAATTTTTTTGCGATATCTGTGAACGGAACTCTTGTGTTATCGATCAACATATCTAAAATCTGGTGATCTACTTCATCTAAACGGAACTTACTCATATTTCTATAATTAATATTTATAATTGACTAATACAAAGTTTAAAAATATACATAAAAACATTAAATCGACTCAAAATTTTATTTTTTTATCAATCCGTTAACAAATTTAGTGCTATTTCCTAAATAAAAATCGGCTTTTTGATTTAATTTCGGAAAACCACCGTACTCATCTTTATACTCTGCTTCTTTTGCATCATACTCGAAATGACCGTAATACCCCTCCAAATCTCCAATTTCTACAAAATAAGCATTAAAAAACAGTTCGTTTTCTATTAATTCCTCTTTGTATTGTGCAGCAAAATTCGTAATTTTTTCATTACCATCATAATTTAATTTGACATTTTTATACAAAAAATCATAAAAAACGACTTTATTTTGAGGAATACTCAAATATTTATCAATTCTATTGTCAACTATATCGTTTTCGCTAAGTATCACAAAACTAGAAACTAATGCCATGAAAATGTATTTTCTTGTTTCTTCTCTTAGATAATCATCTGGAAAGTGTCCCGCCTCAAACAACAAAGTAGGAGCTCCAAGTGCCTGAAAAGTGTCTCCAATACAATTTAGATTAAAAGAATCATCAAATCGTCCCACCTGACCCGGTATATACTGCTGTAACGTGCTGTCAATGCCTGCAATAAGATTAATAGCCTTTAATCGAGATTCGTTTATCTCACGTTCTTCGTTATAAGAAGGAGCTAGAAAAGATACTGTAGCCGGCTCACCAGTGTTATCTACTCCAAAAATAGTACGCTGATCATGGAGATTAAAGCAAAAATCAGGTTGAAACGAATCAAAAACAGTCCGCAAGACTCTGCTTTCCGGTTGAGTTAAGTTTTGCGAGTCTCTGTTTAAATCAACTTCATTTGCGTTTACACGTGTATAAGACTTCGCACCATCCGGATTCAGCATTGGAATACAATAAAAAGCAAATGTATCTAGCAATTTCGCAGCAAATGCTGAACCGTTATGTAACACATTTAAAAAGTCAAACAATGCTTTTGTAGTTGTGCTTTCATTTCCGTGCATTTGCGACCAAAGTAATATCTTAGTTTTTCCTTGACCTATTTGATAGCTATAAATTGGTTTTTTAAGTACTGATTCACCAATAACCGAAAGCTGATTATTTGTGTTTAGTTTATTTAATAAAGGTTCAATTGATTCTAAAGTAAGATATCTACCTTCAATAGATTGCTCTTTATTATCATTGAATAATTGTTCTAAATCCATAGTGTATTATTTGATTTACAAAAGTAAACATCTTTATTTTTACAATTGTAAACGAATTGAAATTGACTAATTTCAGAAATGTAAACAGTTTTACTGGATTCTTTAGACTGTTTCTACTGCTATTAGTTAACAAATGTTACTCGATTTAATTTTTAATAGTACATTACTACATATCATTATGTTATGAAATATTACTTAATCTAATAATAACAGTTAAATACTGTTTTAAATACAATTCACACTTGTAATTTTGCTATTCTTCTTCGTTTTAGTTACATTTGTAACTATATGAATTTTATTAGTTATTTACAATGGTAAACACGGAGGATTTTATTAAACGGCTGGAAATTATATTGGACTACTATAGTTTAAATGCCTCTGGATTTGCAGATAAAATTGGTGTACAGCGCTCTAGTTTATCTCACCTTCTATCGGGCAGAAATAAACCTAGCTTGGATTTTATTCTTAAGATTCTTGATGTTTTTCCTGATGTAGATTTGTATTGGATTTTGAATGGGAAAGGCAGTTTTCCAAAAAATAACGAACCGATGCAAAATCAGGAAAAGAAATTGGATGAAGTAATCAAACCAAATACGCCTACTCCAATTCCAGAATCTAGTGCGCCTCAAAATTTATTTTCAGATGAGAAAAACGATGGTAATAAAAATGGAGCCGTTGCTAAAAAAGAAGAAATTCAAAATGTAGTCAACGAATCCATTTCAGGTGAAGTAGAAAAAATTGTGTTCTTTTATAAAGATGGCACCTTCAAAGTTTTTTCGCCAAACTAAAAAAGCCAACCCTTTTTTTAATAAAAGGATTGGCTTTTTTAAATGCAACTAATTTTTAAGCTGGAATTATTCTTTAAATCCTTTTTCGGGAATCTTACCTTCTACTCCTTCAAAATGCTTTTTTAAAATAGTAAGGTCTTCTTCAATATTTCCTAATGGTATTAGTGGAGCTCCAAGATTAACTTCTTTTTTCCCAAAATCAAACGCAACAGGAATTATAGGTACATTTGCTTTTAAAGCGATGTAATAAAATCCTGTTTTAATTTCACTCACTTTTTTTCGCGTTCCCTCTGGAAGAACTGCCAAACGAAAAATTTTTCTTCGATTAAAAATTTCTGCAATAACGTCTACTTTGTTCATTCCACCAGATCGATCTAGCGGCTCTCCTCCCATGTATTTGAAGTACCAACCCAAAGGAAAAGCAAACAATTCCTTTTTAGCTACAAAATTCATTTCTAAACCTGTGATGCCTCGCGTAAAAATTCCCAGGTAAAAATCATGGGCACTCGTATGCGGCATAACCATCATTACGCATTTTTTAATGTCTGCATCAATCGTACCTACAATTTTCCAACCCATAAGGCGGAAAAAGATCCATTTATAAATTTGTTTCTTCATTACTCTCTAATTTGTTGCAAAATATATAATTTAAAACTTATTTTTGATAAAAACCGTCTTTGATGTTTAAAAAAGTACTTAGTTACCTTATTCCTATTAATATTCACACTGTAAAATCGGATTTAAGTAAATCTATAGAAATTACTTGGGCAAATGGTGAATTAGTATTGGATTCAGAAAATACTAATTATTCGTACGGAAGTTTACAGCGTATTTTGAGATTGGGATTAAAAACCATTGGCTTTCATAAAATAATTAAAATGGATCACATTTTAGTGCTCGGTGTCGCTGGTGGTAGTGTTGTAAAAACTTTAATTGATGAAATTAAATTTGAAGGCCAAATTACTGGAGTTGAAATTGATCCTGAAATAATCAAATTGGCCAATCGTTATTTTAAGCTTGATGAAATTCAACAATTGGAAATTGTAATTGATGATGCATTTGAATTTGTTTTAAAAACCAAAGAGCAATACGATTTGATTATCATTGATATCTTCCAAGATACTACGATGCCAAATTTTTTATATGAAAGTTATTTCATCAATCGGATTTGCTTCTTGCTCAAAAGTAAAGGGTTTGTACTTTTCAACACCATGCTTTTAAATGAAGAGCACAACCTTAGAAATAAAAAATACATCTCAGATTTCTGTACTACTAATTACAGCATAAAATCGATACCTAGAATTGAAATTCATAATGAGTTAATTGTTATTGAAAAAACAATTTAAAATAAATTAATGTACTCCATTTTTTCCTTTTAATAACTAAAAATTAAATATCGTACTTTCGATTAGAATAGCAAAACTAAATTTAATGAAACAAGTCATTCGCAAACTGCTCTTGGGCAATGTTACCAAAATGGCAAAGCCAAAGTTTAATCCTGTACAAAAGAGAATTCAGAACATAAAAGCAATTTGGAATAACGACCATCAGGATGATAACGGAATAGAAAAAATAGTTCGTTTGTTTCTTTCTTCGTCGCAGTTATTTTTCCCTGGGATTTATATTAAATATTTTGTTTCAAAAAAAGGAGCAGAATATGAAGACCTAGCAGTAGATTTCTATGTTTTGCTAAAAGTATGTTTGCCACTATTAATTCTTATGAATCATTGGCAAAACAATCCTTTCGTTCTTACAATGATGGCCTATGTCATGCTAGAAACAATTTTATACATTCCTACATTAATTTTTGCCTCTGATTTATTTTCGAAGCCACGTTCCTATAAAAGATCGATGCTTCTGCTGTTCTTTAATTATATAGAAATGGTATTCGGTTTTGCAGTTTTGTATTCTTTCACTAATAATTTCAACAAACCCTTTACGCATTGGTTTGATGCTATTTATTTTAGTACGGTAACTTCATCCACCATTGGATATGGTGATTTTTATCCCGTTGACCCTTTTGGAAAATTTTTAGTAAGTGTACAATCTATGATTGTGTTGATGTTTGTGGTTTTATTCCTGAATTTTTTCTCTACCAAAATAAAATCTAAAGGTTATTTCGACCAAGACAACAAGGACTAAATTACAACATCAGTCTTGCTTTTTCTAAATCTTCTGGAGTATCGATTCCAATACCTACATGTGTAGTTTCAACCATTTTGATGCGTTTTCCAAATTCTAAATAACGTAGTTGCTCTAGTTTTTCGGATGCTTCTAATGATTTCATAGGCAAACAATAGAAATCTAACAGAGCTTGTTTCCTGAAGGCATAGATTCCGATGTGCTGCATGTAGCGAACGCCCACATCTTTTTCTCTAGGATAGGGAATTACCGAACGCGAAAAATACAAAGCAAAACCGTTTTGATCTGTTACTACTTTCACGTTATTAGGATTATTGATGACTTCCTCATCTTTAATTTCACGCATCAGCGAAGCCAAATCAACTTCTCCTGTTGTATCTTTTCTGAAAATTTCAATCAATTTCATTAAAGGTTCCGTATCAATAAAAGGTTCGTCCCCCTGTACGTTAACCACAATTTCTACATCTAGGTTGGCAACTGCTTCTGCAATACGATCACTCCCCGACTCGTGCTGTCTGATGCTCATAATGGCTTTACCTCCGTTAGAAATAATCTCATCAAAAATTAAATCAGAATCCGTCACTACGAAAACATCATCAAACAATTGTGTGTTTACTGCTGCTTCATAGGTTCTTAAAATCACAGTTTTGCCTCCAAGGTCTTGCATCAATTTAGCTGGAAATCGTGTGGAAGCGTAACGGGCAGGGATGACGGCTATTATTTTCATGATATTCTGTTTATTAATTTATTAGATATTTATATTAAAACCCTAATCCTTCGTTTTCTTAATCAAAACTCTTTTTAAATATTTATTTACTGGATTTTCAAACCAGATTAAACTGATATAACTTATTATGAGCGAAACGATTAAAATAATGGAAATAATTAAATATTCATTTGTAATATGAAGAAGCGATTTATTTACCATTATAAAATATTTCAAAACTAGTTGATGAAACATATAAAAACCAAAACTTATTTCGCCTAGTAAAATCAAGGTGTTATTAGATAATAATCTTGAAAGCACTCCTTTTTGGAATGCAAAAACTAGTATTAAGAAGCTCATTGGTAACCAATAATAAATGGAATATCTAACCACTAATGGAAGCTGGCTATGAAAAATAAAAAAAACAACTAATAATATTATGGAACCAAATTCCAAGGCATTATAATTAATGACCTTCTCTGTGTTTTTTATTTTTAAATATAATTCGAAAAGAAGTATTCCAACGATGAAATCAAAAACCCTAAAAAATGGATTAACATAGAATAGGTTTTTATAATAGATTGGAGGGATTACTAACATCAATATTGGCAGTAGAAGTAAAAACGGAATCAATAATCCTTTACTGTATTTAAGAACTTTAAGTTTCGAAATTAAAAGGATTAAAAAGGGGAAAAGTAAATAAAAAAAAAGCTCATTAGAAATACTCCATGACGGAGAGTTAAAAGAAAAGTATATTTTCTTTATTGGTACGAAACTTTGGGTCAATGTCGAATTAAAAAATAACTGTTTGAACCAAAGTGAGAGTTCAAAATTAACATTTTGAATCGTTATTGGTACAGCAATCAGTAAAGTCAATAAATGAAGCGGGTAGATTCTGGCAATTCTGGCGATATAAAAATTAGATTTTGATATTTTTTGATTTAGCATCGAATCACGGTAATTATAAGCAAGAATAAAACCACTTAAAATAAAAAAGAAACTAACTCCGATATATCCTTCCTTTAATATTGACTCATGAATCCATCTCAAAGTCGATGACTTACTTTTTGCCAAAAAAGTCATATGATGCACGAATATCATAAATGCAAAAAGGAAGCGCAATGAAGTAAGCGGTTTAATCATTTATTCTTTAAAATTAGATTCGGTTATAACAGCCAAAAAAACGAAATTATTCCACAAAACTCTCATCTTTAAAACCGATCAAATATAATTTATTTTTTGCTCTCGTCATAGCGGTATACAACCATCGGATATAATCTCTGTCAATTCCGTTTGGCAAATATGGTTGTTCTATAAAAACGGTATTCCACTGCCCTCCTTGTGATTTATGGCAGGTAATCGCATAAGAGAATTTTACTTGCAAGCCATTAAAATATTCGTTGGCTTTTACTTTTTGAAATTGCTTGTACTTGGTTTCCCCTTCATAATCTTTCAAAACTTCCTGATACAATCTATTTGACTCTTCATAAGTCAAGGACGGTGATTCACTTTTTATGGTATCCAATAATAAAACGGTTTCAAACGGCTTTTGATCTGGATAATCGACCATTCTAATTTTCACATTGGCAAACTTAAAACCGTACAATTCCTTGATATTGAAAATTTCCAATACTTCAATGATATCACCATTGGCAATAAAACCGGCATGATCAGAATCTTTCAACCAAAAATAATTGTTCTTCACTACCATAAGGAAATCGCCTGAGGACAATTCGCTTTCTTTATCGAGAATTTTTGTTCTAATTTGTTCATTATATTGATTCGCTCTTTTATTCGAACGAACAATAAAAGCGGTGTCTTCTATACTATAATTACTGTAGGCTGAATTAATCGCATCCTGAATATCATACCCATCAGTCAGACGAACGATATCTTTAAACTTCCTGACATTGAATTGGAATTCAGTGATGAATGAATCTTTCAATAACTCCCGAAGCTCCGTTGCATTATACAAAATTCCAGAATCCTCTTCTTGACGCATCACTTCGTCAAGTTCGATATATTCGACTTCCTTATTATAATTCAAACTTAAAGTATGGGTGTCCAATGCCGGACTAATATCTAAATTCACCGGAGGCAATTGGGCTGTGTCTCCCAATAGAATCATCTTACAGTTCGTTCCTGAATATACATATGAGATCAAATCATCAAGTAAAGAACCGTTTTCGTACAATTTAGAATCCGAGTTAGTATCCGAAATCATCGAGGCTTCATCGACTATAAATATGGTGTTTTTATGTTTGTTTTGTTGCAAAGTGAAAGAAACGCCACCACCGGAAGACTTCTTTGGGAAATAGATTTTTTTATGAATGGTAAAAGCCGGTTTGTTCGAATAACTGGCAATCACTTTTGCGGCACGACCTGTTGGCGCTAGCAAAACATATTTCTTATTTATGTCCAAAAGGTTATTTACAATCGTCGAAATCACGGTCGTTTTTCCCGTTCCTGCATACCCTTTAAGGACAAAAATCGTGTCGTTATCAGTTTCAGTTAAAAAAATAGCGATTTTTTGAAAAAAAATATCCTGCTTGTACGTGGGAACAAAAGGGAATTTATTTCGTAAAAGACTATAAAACAAGGAGGAGTTCATCTGGCATATTTTAACTGCAAAGTAAGGGTTTCAATATCAAAAACCAATGAAAATTTCAATTTCAATTTGGATATTAGTTTCATTTATGTCTTTTTATAATTTCTATAGTCTTTTGATATTCTCATCGCTTTTTGTCACTGCCATTGGCATTGCTATTGTTATTTTAATTTGTAAGTTTGTCATCGCATTTAACCCATTCCGTTTTCTACAAACAGAATGGATTATAAATCAGATTATGTCTACACAAAACACAAATATTACCGAAAAGAAATATAAAAAACTCTCGATCCAAGTTTCCTTGGCCGGATTGTCTTTTTGCTGTTTTGACACACTCAATAATACAATTACTTCCTTTAATGAAGTCCATTTTGATTCATTTCACAAAGGAATTAAAATTGAGGATTTATTTTCGAATGCTTTCCGGGATTACCCAGAATTGAGCGAAACCTATGATGATGTCTTGATTATACACAATAACAATCTGTCCACATTTGTACCAGCTCCACTATTTGACGAAAATTTCCTAGGGAGTTATTTGCAATACAATACTAAGGTTTTTGACACTGATTTTTTTGCATACGACGAAATCAGTAATTACCAAATCAATTCTGTTTACATTCCTTATGTAAATATGAACAACTTTTTTATAGATCAATTTGGCACTTTCGATTATAAGCATGCAAATAGTATTTTAGTATCAAAGCTTTTGGATGCATCCAAAAATATTGACGATAAGAAAATGACAGTCCATTTCAGTGAAGGGCATTTTGAGATTATTGTAATCCAAAATCAAAAGTTGTTATTATTCAATTCTTTTGATTATCAAACTCCCGAAGATTTCATTTATTATGTTTTGTTTACTGCAGAACAATTGAGCTTGAATCCTGAAAATTTTCCGTTAGAACTGATAGGAAATATAGACACCGAAAGTGATTTTTTTAAAATAGCATACAAATACATCCGTAACGTTTCACTTATTGATGTCAACGATTTACGATGGAACAATTATTTTTCTGAGGCCGAAAACAGAAATCATTTTATACTTTTCAACTCATGAGAATCATTTCAGGAAAATACAAGGGAAGACGTATCTCTCCGCCAAAAGGCTTACCCGTTCGTCCTACTACCGATATGTCTAAAGAAGCATTATTCAATGTGATCAACAACCATTTCAGTTTTGAAGGATTGAAAATATTGGACTTGTTCGCAGGAACAGGAAACATAAGTTATGAATTTGCCTCTAGAGGAAGTACACCTATCACATCAGTAGATGGCGACTTTGGTTGTGTAAAATTCATCAAACAAGTGGCAACCGAATATGATTTTAATATTGCGGCAACTAAAAGTGATGTTTTTAAATTTTTGGAAAGAAACAATGCTAGTTTCGACATTATTTTTGCCGATCCACCTTATGCTCTCGATCAAAAGATTTTTGAGAAAATTGTCTTATTGATTTTCGAAAAAAATACGCTTAATGATGACGGAATGATGATAATTGAGCATTCTAAATACACGAAGTTAGACCATATGGATAATTTTTCTTTCAAGAAAAGTTACGGTGGATCTATTTTTAGTTTTTTCGAATTGAGTTCTGGTGAGGAAGAATCAGATGCTGATCTTTTTGAAGACGGCGGCGAAGAAGAGTAATCTATATCCATATATAATTAGAAATGCCTTTGTGAAAACAAGGGCATTTCTAATTTGGATTTAACTCTAAATACTACAGTATGACAAATAAGATAATAAATAGTATTAATTAGCTATTGGAAACTTCTGCTAATTTATCCAATACCATTTTATAAGTTGGTAATTCCATTTCATATTTCAGTCCTTCATTCACAACAAATTCAGTCAAAGAAGCCAATTCAAATTTTCGACCGGCCAATACATCTCGATGCATCGATGAAGTTGCTTCTTTTGGTGTTTTCTCTAATTTTTGAATTGTTTGCATAACAATATCATTGGGTAAATTCAACCCTTTTACCGCGGCTAGCATCGTAATCTCATCTAAGAGTTCAACATATACTGCTCTACTGGCATTACTATTTATAATTTCGCCTATATTTTGATTTAAATACGATGTGGCTGAAGCCAAAGCAGAAATGAAAATGAATTTCTCCCACACAGTTTCCTCTATAGTATCAACGAGGTAACTTTCTATTGACGCGTTTTTAAAAATAGTTTGTAATGCTTTTAACCTTCCTATTGGAGCAGTATCAGATCCAAAATATAATTTCTCATAAGGCCCCATTTTTTTAATGACTCCTGGAGATTCAATCATGGAAACGATATACACGCAACCTTGTAAAACTTCATTATCAGGATAGAGGGTACTTATTCTTTCTGGTGCATCGACACCATTGTATAAAGGAAGAATAATTGTGTTTTTAGTAATGCATTTTTCTAATGAAAGAAGACTTTCTTCTATATCATACGTTTTTGTCGCACAAATTAGATAATCTAGTTTTCCTATTAGCAGTGGATCATTAGAAACAACGCTTGGAAAGGCAATAATTTCCTGATCGTCAGTGATGATCTTTATTCCTGAAGCTGCAATTGTTTTTTGGGTTTCACCGCGAGCGATAAATACAATTTCGAATTGATCTGATTGAGCGCAGGCTCTCGCCAAAAGTCCGCCAAAATAACCACCTACTCCACCCATTCCTAAAATTCCAATTCTTGTTAGCATAACTACAGTTTACAGTAAAAATAAAACCATCAAGAAATTTAGAAAATTAAGCCTACTTACTTAATGACACTTAATTTCTTAATGGTTCCCTTTTAGATTTCACAATCTCTTTTATTAATTGTTAGAGTAA
>TARA_R110000868_G_scaffold266274_1_pt1 | contig 225850 bp, 196 predicted proteins | sample TARA_R110000868 | Tara Oceans TARA_R110000868 (sample SAMEA4397489) | marine metagenome | biome: Polar Biome; feature: [SRF] surface water layer (ENVO:00010504); material: water (ENVO:00002006), including particulate matter (ENVO:01000060) such as... | depth 5 m | reverse complement strand
GTGGAGGCGGGTTATAGGGCTCATAAACAAACCTGTAAACACCTTATTTCAATAAAAAACGTGTTTTACCTCGTTTTTCATCAAAATTGTTTAAATTCAAAGGCTTAGCTTTTTGACCCTCACCAACCCCGGCACACAACAAACCGGTCCCTGCGGACCGTAAGTTGATTTATCGCGATCTGTGCGATGAAGCAGCGCCCGCAAAACCGCCATTTTGATGTGAAAAATTCAAAATCCGGCGATAATGATTCGGATCCCCGACCGGTTTTGACCCAATTTAATGATCAAATCGATTTTGCCGACCCTATTCGTTGATCCGGATCAGATGCACAGGCCCATTTTGATGCTTTATATATAGGGTATGCGATACATTGATTTCTGACTTGGGTTACCAGCCGGGATTGCCAATCGGACTAACAACACCGGTACGCGGCAAATGCCCGGTCAGGATATCTTGTCAGTCCGGCATCAGGGGCACCACTATATAAAGACCGCCCCCCCCCTATCACGTGACCGGATGTGCGTAAGGGCAGCTTGGATTACGGTGTTCCTATCCGGGGGCCCCCATATAAGATGTGCCCTAACGGGCAATATTGCCAATTGCCCTTTGAAAAGATGGAAAAAAGGCAATACGTGAACCTTTCTTTTACATAATGACCTGATTATAGGGGCAGACATTCGTGCCCAAACTATTCGACACGAGGCACCAGGGGACCGAAGGAAGATGATGAGACTGCGACTTTCATTTATTTGTGCAGCCGCACTGGCAAGCCTTACGCTTGCAGGGTGCTCTGGTTCGGCAAACCTTATTCCGAATACCTCGTCAGGGAACAGTTCGGAAAAAGGCGGCGGACAGCCGATCCCGTCCTTTACCCAGTTCACTGACCTTCCAATGCCGTCCAATTCATCGCTGGATATGGATCGCAGCATCATTTTCGGGGCATCCGATGCCTGGCACGGGCGCCTTGTCCTGAGTGCTGGTGGCACCCCGGCCCAGATGTATGATTTTTATGAGCGTGAAATGCCCAATTTCGGCTGGAGCAAGGTTACCGTGGTCCGTGCGGACGTATCGGTGATGGTCTATGACCGCGAAAACCGCGTTGCGACCATCAAACTGATGGGCGGATCATTTGCCGGATCAACAGTTGACGTCACCGTTTCGCCGAAAGGCTGAGCGTCGGGGATAAAACCCAGACTGATAGCAGATACCAAGATACAACAAAGGGCGCCAGATGGCGCCCTTTGGCATTTCAGACCAAATATGATCCGATCCGTATGCTCAGCGCGTGCCAAACAAACGGTCACCGGCATCGCCCAGCCCCGGAACGATATAAGCCTTTTCGTTAAGCTTTTCATCCAGACCGGCGGTATAGACCGGGACATTCGGATGGGCATCATGAAAGACTTTGACGCCTTCGGGGGCCGCCACAAGCGCCATGAAGCGAATGTCTTCGTCCTTCACACCGTATTTATTTAGCGTATCGATGGCTGCCACGGCCGAATTGCCGGTTGCCAGCATCGGATCAACCAGAATAAAGGTTCGGCCTTCGACTTCGGGCAGTTTGACCAGATATTCGACCGGCATATGGGTTTTGGGATCGCGATAAAGCCCGATATGACCGATACGTGCCGACGGCATCAATTCAATCAGACCATCGGCCATGCCAAGACCGGCACGCAGGATCGGAACAACAGCCAGTTTGCGCCCCTGAATCAATGGCGCCTTCATCTTGCAAATCGGGGTCATGATTTCTTCGAAGCGAACCGGTAATTCACGGGTAATCTCGTAGCCCATCAGCAGGGCAATTTCCTTAAGCAACTGCCGGAACGTTTTTGTCGAGGTATCGACCTTGCGCATATGCGTCAGCTTGTGCTGGATCAGCGGGTGGTCGAGGATGTGAAGATTGGGGAAATCGTTTTGTGTGGTCATGTTTCTACCAACCATCCTGATTTGCTTAGCATCTTGCCGTGGTAATACGGCATTGCCGTCCTAAAAACTCTGGCGTACCGCCTAAAGCCTTTAACCTTTGATGGCAAGTAGAATGCCGCAAAGAATACCTAAAAACAAACCCGTTGATCCACCATGCCATTATCCCGGCCAATTTGAGCGCCAAAACACGGGCCGCAGCACAAACAAACACGGGATCAAATCAGCATCACAGCACAAGAAACAAAAGAGCCGGTGCAGTTTTTGCACCGGCTCCGATCGTCGCAATAACGATACTATATATAAGTGTCAGCTCACTTCACGGTCATTTGGCTCGGCACGGACCGGGAAGCCATCAAGCTTGTGATCCTTTTTAACAGCCGTGGCACTGTCACGCGCTTCTTTCATGGTCGCGTATTTGCCTACACGAACATAGTACCAGACGGCATCGCCTTCGGGCCCACGAGCAACAACGGAAACTTCGAGACCCAGTTTACGGAGTTCCTCGGCGCGCTGGCTGGCATTTTCATGCACCTTAAAGGCACCAACCTGTACCGAGAACGGAGTTGATACCCCCGATGTGCTACCCGAACTTGCCGGCTTGGCGGCTGGTTTTGGTTCCGGCGCGGCCTTTGCCGTTGCTGTCGCGGTTTCCGCCGCAGGCGCATCAGAAACGTCAGGCACAGATGGTGCCGCAGATGCAGTTTCCGAAGATTTGATTTCAGGTGCCTTAATCTGGCGCGGTTCGGCTGCAACCTGTTTCGCTTTGGCGGCGGCCTTTTCGGCATCACTTAATGGCGCCGCAGCCGGTAGATCGGGGGCCGCAGGGACCATCGGTACGCCATTATCATCAGGTGCCGCCGGGGTATCTGTTTCGGCCGCGTTGTTTAATGCGTCGTCAGCATCCTGATTAGCCAGTCCGGCACTGCGTTCGGCAATCAGATCGCCGACCGGGTCATTGGTAACAGGTTCTTTGGGGGCTGCCGATCCGGCCCCACCGGTCATTCCATTGGAAGGATCCGGTTTGGCAGGCATTGGTGCGGTTTTATCAGATACAGGTTCATCAGGCAGAGTTGCAAGGATTTCCGGCTGAGCGGTTGTGTTGGCATCCGTCAGCATTTTTTCGTCGGGGTCCATGAACAGCCCGGCACCAACCAGCATACCGACAAAGAACAAGACCAGACCGAGCATGCCGGCACCGGTTGCGAGACCCAGTAAGGTTTTACGATCCATTTCTGCTATCCGCCCATATTGTGTCTGTCGATGACGTGCACCGTCCCGACCTGCCGAAAAATCATCCCCATGCCCGTTGCGGCCATAGATGAACGACGGTAACGGCGCATCTTTTTGCGGTTCTGTTTGCGATTCCGCATGAGGTTCAGGGCGATTGTCTTCGTCTATGCCAGCCATTTTTATGCCGGTCCTTTGCGATTGATTGCCATCACTGCCCATAAAGCCAATGGGCAACAGGGTACTTTTAAAACCAAGGCGGTTTATAAAATGCTAAAGCGTGCCGAAGATGGATATTTTAGGGGTGAAATTCTGGCGACTTAGCAACAAGCGGAATTGATCATCCCGATGTTGCTTTACGACCTTCAAACAAAAAAAGAGGGACTGGTATTTTCCCCGGTATTGTCCCGCACAATATCCGGATACCAGCCCCCTTGAGTGAGAGAGATCGACCTTCGGGGAGAGAGAGTCCCGAAGAACAGTGACCATCAGGTACGCCATGCAGCCTGATGGCCCGTCGCAAACGACGTCGTCGTCTGCATTTGACAAACACAGTCATAGAGCATCGTTTTTTCAATTGCAAACGATTATCACACTCGTTCGCAACTTTTTTGTGTGTTTTTTCAATAGCCGTTTGATTTTTAGACAATCCCACCCCCTGCAGAATGCCCTGACGGTGCGTAAACGCCCTGCGCCGCATACTTTATACAGCGAAAAACATAGCCCTTAGGCTAACAGCGCTATTGTGTTTGGCCTGAAGCTCTGCTTGGATCAGTATTAATACCCATAAGAGGTCGGCAGGGACCGCGCACCAAGAGAACAATAAAAATACTGGCTCTGGAGTGTAATGAATGACGGGAGATAAAGCCGCAAAGACGGCTATTTCAGGAGGCATCACGGGCCTCCTGACGTTACGCAGCATCTTGCTTGTAACAGGGTTGCTTGTGTCGGGTGCAGTGACATGGATGTTGTTGTGGACCGGCGATACCTATCGAAGCTTTGCCGTTGATACGCTGAACAATTCAGTTGGCGGCACGGTCAATTTCTTTGTCCGTTCACGCGTGGCCCAGGATTACGGCGACAAGGTCACACCAATCGTCAATGAATGGTCGCGTCTTGGCAGTCTGGTCAAAAGTTTTCAGGAAAACGACCAGACCCGCATGAAGGCAGAACTTAATATTCTTTCCAATGCCAGCCAGGTCGTTCAGGGCGAACTGGCACTGATTGAAACCATCGCCTATGACACCGGCTTCACACAACTTGCGACATCGGATACCGATCTTGGTGCAAGTGTTACCGATGATCCGGCGATCATGGAATATCTTAAGACCCGCAAAAAAGCCGATGCCCGCAAGCCGGTGACCTATATGTGGTCAACGCCAAGCGGAAAACCGGTGTTTAGCACCATCGTTCCGGTCGGCGGTTTTAGGGCCGTCGGCTTTATGGAGGTGATTACCGATCCGTTGCCAACCCTTACAGGCATCGGCAAAGTCCTTGGCGGCAATTTCCGAATTCTGGGCAATGATGGCAACGTGCTGTTTGAAAGTCTGGAAAACGGCGAAGCCAGCGAAGGTGGCCAAGCGTTGCCCGAAACCAGCGACAGCGAAGCCCCTGCCCCGACGGAGACCGAGGCCCCAACCGGGGAAATCCACCGTGCAACCGTGGACCTTACCATTGGTGACGGACGTAACGGAATATGGGCCAAGGCAACCTTTGATCGTGACATCACGGGTTTCTATGCCCAAACAGATGACCTTCGTGCCCTGTCGACCGAACTTTTGGTTGCAGTTCTTTTGGTTGGCTGGGTGGCCGGGTGGCTTTTGCTGCGCACAACGGTATTTCGCAATCTTCGTGCCTTTGCGCGTGCAATGACGGCGATTTCCAAAGGCGACACAAATGTTGATCTTCCACGTGTCGGCACAGACGAAATCGGCGATATGAAAAAGGCGCTGATTGACTTGCGTGAATCTGTGCGTCAGGCAATGATCTTGCAAAATATGGTCGAAAACACCCCGACCATGACGGCCCTGATCACGCCGGAAGACGACCTGACATATCTTAATGCCAGTGCGCAGTCCTATATCGGCGGGAATGCCGGTTCGGTATCAGGTGACTTCCTGAAAGTCGGGCCGGAATTCCAGACCAAGCTTGCCAATCCGGACAACCTGCCCTTTACCGAAATTGTCCGGACCGAGCGCGATCACCTTGAACTTCTGGCAGCACCGGTCCGCGATAAGGACAATATCCTTTTGGGCACCATGCTGGCGTGGAACGTGGTGACCCTGCGCGAAGAAAGCCGTATTGCCGTCAGCGAAATGATGGCCGAAGTCGCACGTGTTGCGCAATCGGTCACCGAACAATCCGAAGGATTGCTGGGGCTTGCCCGCGATCTGACGACACAATCGGAAAATACGGTTGATCAATCGGGCAATGCACTTGACGTTTCGCGAGACGCCGCCAGCAACACGCAAAACGTTGCCACCGCCGTCGAAGAACTTTCATCTTCGATTGCCGAAATCAACCGCCAGGCCACCGACGCCTCCAACGTGACCAACCGGGCGCGTACAGAAGCCGAGGAAAGCCAGCGCAACATCGTTTCGTTGGAAAAGGCCAGTTCAGAAATTGGATCGATCATCGATCTGATCAACGATGTCGCCCATCGCACAAAGCTTTTGTCGTTAAACGCAACGATTGAAGCCGAACGCGCCGGCGAGCTTGGCCGTGGCTTTGCCGTTGTGGCAAACGAGGTCAAATCACTTGCCGACCAAACAGCCAATGCAACCGGCCAGATTGGCGACCTGACCGCTGCGATCCAGCAGGAAGTCAAGAAAGCCGCCCATTCCATCAGCACCGTTGGCGAGGTTATTCATCAGGTCAATGACATTCAGTCAACCATCACCCATTCGGTGGATGAACAACGCCGCGCCACCAGCGAGATTTCGGAAAACGTGCAGCGTATTGCCGCAGGTGCCGGATCGATGGACCAATTGATCCGTTTCGTGAATGACGGCGCACAAAGCACGGGCCATTCAGCCCATGACCTGAATACCGCCAGCCGCGAACTTTCGGATATGGCGCGCAATCTTTCCGAACGCATGAAAGAGTTCAGCGAACGGATGAAACTTACCTGATACCAATTGGGGTTTTGCCCCGGTATGATCAGAAAAAAGGCGGCACCGGTAATCTGGTGCCGCCTTTGGTTTATCAGGTTGGTATTTACGTATTGGACTTTGTGGGCGGTTATGCCGCCCGTGATTTGCTGGCGATTTCATAAAGATCGCGCGAGATTTCCGGCTTTGCCAAAACACGATCAAGGGCGGCCTTCATCTTGGCAGCACGGTCATCATCATATTTCGCCCATTTGCCAAGCGGGGCACACAAACGTGCAGCAACCTGGGGGTTGATGTCATCCAGTTCAATCAGACGGTCGGTATAGAATTCATAACCGCTGCCATCCGCGGCATGGAAATGCCGGGGGTTGGCCATGGCAAAGGCACCAATCAGGGACCGGACCTTGTTTGGATTGCGCATGGTAAAGGATGGGTGGCTCATCAAATCCTTGACGCGGGCAAGCGTATCATCACGCGACGACATCGCCTGAAGACCGAACCATTTGTCCATCACCACGGTATCCTTGCCAAAGCGTGCTTCGAAATCGGCAAGAGCCTCGGCGCGACCGGGATGATCAAGATGGTTTAAGACCGCAAGGGCGGCCATACGATCCGTCATGTTATCGGCATTACGATATTGTGCCACCGCCAAATCGGCAAATTGCGCATCACCACTGGCAACCAGATAACCAAGGGCCGTTGCCCGAAGCGCGCGTTGCCCGGCCGATTGTGCATCCGGGGTAAAGGCCGCGTTTGAGGCATTCTGATGATAAGTATCGGCGAATTCGGCCTTAAGCATCGTTCCGATCTGTTTACGCAACGCATTACGCACTTGATGAATGGCTTCGGGGTTGGCCGGTTTGCGTTGTTCTGACAGGAATTCTTCGCCCGGAAGAACAAGCGCATCGGCACGGAATGCCTTGTCGAGATCGTCATTTTGCAAGGTCGCCCGCATGGCGGTAATGAAATCGGTCACATCGCCCAATGCCCCATCCGCATCGCCATCATTTTTTTCATATTCTTCAATCGCGGCCAGCATCAGGGCGGTTGCGTATTTCTGCGCGGATTCCCAACGATTAAAGGCATCGCTGTCATTGCCCATCAGGAAAACAAGTTCATCATGGGGTTGTTGGGTGGCGATATTGACCGGCGCGGAAAAACCACGGTTGAACGAAACCACCGGGGTTTCGTTAATGTTATCAAAAACAAATTCCTGTTCGTTTTCGGTCAGTTGGACCGTCCGCGACACAAGTTCCTTGCCATCCTTGCCCAACAGGCCAATCGCAATTGGCATATGCAAGGCGAATTTATCCGGCTGGCCGGGGGTTGGGGCGGTTTTCTGTGATACCGTCAAACGAAACTGTTTGGCATCGGCGTCATAATCGCCCGTCCATGAAAGCGACGGCGTGCCTGCCTGCGAATACCAGCGTTTAAGCTGGGTCAGATCGACATCATTGGCATCTTCCATCGCCTTGGCAAAGTCATCACAAGTTACGGCCTGCCCGTCGTGACGATCAAAGTAAAGATCAATCCCCTTGCGATAACCATCCGCGCCCAAAAGGGTATGCATCATACGGATCAGTTCCGCGCCCTTTTCATAGACCGTGGCGGTATAGAAATTGTTGATTTCCATATAGCTATCGGGGCGAACCGGATGGGCCAGCGGGCCGCCATCTTCGGGGAACTGACGGGCGCGAAGTTGTGCAACATCCTTGATGCGCTGCACCGGGCGGGATCGTTGATCGGCGGAAAATTCCTGATCACGGAAAACAGTCAGGCCTTCTTTAAGTGACAATTGGAACCAGTCACGGCATGTGACGCGGTTGCCCGACCAGTTATGGAAATATTCATGGGCAACAATGGATTCAATCAGTTCGTAATCCATATCGGTCGCGGTATCGGGCTTTGCCAGAATGTATTTGGCGTTAAAGATATTCAGGCTTTTGTTTTCCATGGCGCCCATATTGAAATCGGACACCGCAACGATGTTGAACAGATCAAGATCGTATTCAAGGCCATAGACCTCTTCATCCCATTTCATGGATCGTTTCAGGCTATCCATCGCATAGTCGCAACGATCTTCATTGCCATGTTCAACAAAAATCCGCAGGGCAACATCGCGGCCCGATACGGTTTTAAAACGATCCTCAACACAGGCCAGATCACCCGCCACAAGCGCAAACAGATAACTTGGTTTTGGGAACGGATCTTCCCATACCGCGAAATGACGATTGCCATCCAAATCGCCGCTTTTGGCCAGATTGCCATTCGACAGCAGAACCGGGCATGTTGCATTGTCGGCATTGATGGTGACAGTAAAGGTCGCCATGACATCGGGGCGATCGGGGAAATAGGTTATCCGGCGGAAACCTTCGGCCTCGCACTGGGTGCAAAATGCACTTTGCGAGACATAAAGCCCTTCGAGGCGGGTATTGGCCACTGGTGATACCTGGGTTTCAATATCAACCACAAAGGTTTCGCCCGGTGCGGTAAATGTCAGGCCGGTTTTATCGACATTGTATTCATCCACGCCCAGTTTACGATCATCAATTGCGATGGACACCAGTTTCATGTCTTCGCCGTCAAACGAAACTTCGTCGCCAGCACCCGTCCCGCGCACAGGATTCGCAATGATAAACAACCGCGATTTCACATTTGTGACATCACGATCCAGATCGAAGACAAGTTCGACCTTATCGATCAAAAAAGCCGGTGCGGTATAATCTTCGCGGCGAATTACTTGTGGTTGCGCAGACATTTCACGTCCTTTTTCCCTTGGTCTGCGCGGCGTTGCAATCGATTGTATAAAATCACGAATGTTGCATCGCGGCGCAGTTCTTCAAACCTGAATTTCATTCATTAACCCAACAGATAAGGTAATTTTTGCTTTCGGACAAATGCAGAGTTTACGTCGCCGATTTTAATCGCCATAATCACTAGTGGTGGCGCGAGGGGGGCCGAAGTTTCACATTTCGTGGGGCGAGAGTGATCTTTGGTTTCCCTCACTCTTTTCTGCCAAATGGCGAAAGGACGCATCAGGGTCGCACCACACCAGACAATCAATATTGTCCTTCAAATTGGCCGTTCGCGCCCTCACCCTAAAATTTGTGAGCCGCCGTTTCGCAGGACAGAATAATTGCGACCTTTGGGGAAAAATCACTTCCAAGGAAATCGCTTATGGCTGATCGTTTCCATATCCTGATCGCAGATGATCATCCACTTGTCCGCGGCGCGCTTAAACAAGCCCTGTTATCAGAATTGGAAGATGTAACCCTTTACGAAGCTGGCAGTCTTTCCGAAGCAATCGAGCAAATCGAAGGCCATAGCGGCGATATTGACCTTGTCCTTCTTGATCTGCATATGCCCGGCATGAATGGTTTTACCGGCCTTTTCACCCTGCGGGCATCCTATCCCGATATTCCCGTTTCCATCGTATCTGCCAGTCAGGAATTACCGGTGGTTCGCCGGTCCATCGAATACGGCGCATCGGCCTTTGTGCCGAAATCAGCGCCGGTCGATCAAATTGGCACCGCGATCCGCACTGTTTTAAATGGTGAAATGTGGATGCCGGACTGGGCCCGCGACGCCATGGAAAACGGCCCGGTGGATGATGATTCGACCAATCTGGCACAAAAGATCGGCCAATTGACACCGCAACAATTGCGCGTCCTGAACATGTTGACCGAAGGCAAGCTGAACAAACAGATCGCCTATGAGCTTGACGTGACCGAGGCCACCGTCAAAGCCCATGTTTCCGCAATCTTGCGTAAACTTTCGGTCCACAGTCGCACACAAGCCGTCATCATGGCCCGAGAATTGCAATTACAGGAACCGGTTGTCGCGCCCTGACAACCATCAGAAAGGCGGTCATCCAGCCGCCTGCCCCCATTTCCTTAGATGCACGGCTTCGCCGGTTGGCAACATTGTGCGCAATTGAACCGTGATAAGGCTATCAAGACGCAACGATATCCATCGCCGACTTTTTGATGGCATTTAAAACAGCCTCGATCGCCAGTTCATCGTTCATGGCGCGCGCCAGTGTCAATCCGCCAATCAATATCCCCAAAAACGACCATGCCTTTGCCAACCCCTGGTCTTTTGGAAACTGTGGCAGGCCCTTGGCGACCAGTGTCGCAATGGTTTGCATTTTTCGATCATAAAGGGCGTGCGTTTCCGCATCCGCATATGACATTTCCGGGGACAAGCTGGTCATGGCACAGCCACACGCCAAATCATCCCGATGCGAGCGCCCCAGATAATACGCGATAAAAGCATCGGTCCAGCCATCGCCGAAGTCGCGCTGAAACCGCGGCACACCATCAATTACTTCATCCAGACCAAGTTCCAGTGCCGCCTGAAACGCCCCGTCCTTTGATCCGAAATGAGCATAAAACGCACCGGATGTTGCGTTGGCAGCCTTGGCAATCCCGTCAACACCGATCCCGGAATATCCTTTTTCACGGAAACCACGGCTTGCAGCATCAAGCATGTTCCGGCGGGTTTCCTCTTTGCGCGTCTGGTTTTTGACCATGGATGCCTCTTAAAATATACCGAACGTTATATTTTTAATTGACATCTAAAGGCTTGTCGATCATCAATTCATATAACGAACGTTATATTTTTGACAATACAGGCTAAACTTCATGACAGCACATGCCAAAACGCCTTGTGGATTGCACCGATCCCGACTTGGTCGTCGCGATATTCTTAAACTTGCGGCGGGTATGGCCGGTGGTGCTGTGGTTGGCACCGGTCTTCTGATGCCATCCATTGCCCAAGCTGCATTTTCAAATTCAAAAACAGGAACCGCCCCAATGTCACAGAACGCTTTTGTCTATACCGAACTTCAAATTTCCGCCCCGTTTGATCAGGTACCATGGAAAAAAATCAATGATGCAATCAAAGCCCAACCGGGATTTATCAACAAAACCTGGCTTTCGGGGCTGGGCAATAATTCGGCCGGGGGTATCTATGCCTTTGACAGCATCGAAAACGCCCAGAAATTTGTAACCGGTTACTTCCCGGCAGAAGCCCGCAATTTTGGTGTTGCCCAAACCACCCGCGTTTTTGATGCCATGGCAACCAAGGAAGCCAGCATTGACTTGAACTCAGTCCATTACGGGGCAAAACCCACAACCAAACCGGCAGCATTTGTTTATACCGAGGTCCAGCTTCATGTCCTGCCATTTGATAACGGCCCATGGCGAACATTCAATCCGGTTTTAAAACTGCAACCAGGCCTTCTTTCAAAAACCTGGTTAAGTGGGCTTCACACAGGCACGGTCGGCGGTTTCTATGCATTTGATACAATCGAAAATGCCCAGCGCTTTGCGCTTGATTACTTTCCGACGGAAACCAGACAATTGAACGCCGCCTTTTATACCCGCGTCTTTGACGCCAACGCCACCGAGACTGCAAGCCGTGACATGGCATCGCCATTCTATGGCTAAGCCATTGCCTCAAAACTGACTTGAAAACCATGGCGCATCAGCGCAACAATGGTGCGCCCGTATATCTATGTCCCCGACATCACCCGGGAACATTCCCATGTTTTAGAACGTTTAAGGCAGGTGAACCTGCCGCATGCAATCCTGCCCGGCAGCACCGCCGCAGGAGCAATTTGCATGAGCGACCCCATCGTGACGCAACAAGGCGATATGACCGAAAATACCGCCGATGATGCCGAGCTGCGGATATCGAGCATGCGCGCCCGCGCCTATCGCCGAGCGCGCACCATATCGGTAATTGGCACATTCGTGGTTTTGGCACTTGGGTGTATTTATGTCGCGCAAAGTCTTCTATTGCCGGTGATGCTGGCCTTTTTGCTTGCGCTTATATTTTCGCCGGTCGTCAGGACACTGGCACGCTATCACATCCCCCAAAGCATCACGGCGATGGCCATCGTTTTGACCCTAAGTGCATCAGTGATTGCCGGGGTTTATGGATTAAGCGGCCCGGTATCAAAATGGGTCGACGATGCCCCGCGGATCGAACGCCAGTTACGATTGCGTCTGGCCGATTTGGGCGGACCACTTGAAAAACTGCGCGATGCGCAAAAACAGGTCGAAAAGGCCACCGAACAGGATCAAGGCACCGACGTGCAAAAAGTCGTCGTCAAGGAACCAAATTTGATCAGTCAGGCGGCTCAAGGGGCGCCGGAAATCGTTGCCGGTATTGCCCTGATGATGGTCTTGCTTTTGTTTATCCTGTCATCGGGCGATATGATTTATCAAAAATTGGTCCGTGCGCTGCCAACCTTTGGCGACCGGCGCAAGGGATTGCGTATCGCACATGATATCGAACGCGAAGTGTCGCGATACTTGCTAACCATATCGATGATCAATATCGGACTTGGTATCCTTGTCGGTGTTTTGCTTGGCATTGTTGGCATGCCCAATCCGATCCTGTGGGGAATTGTGGCCACCGTTCTTAATTACGTCCCGGTGCTGGGTGCTGTTGTCGGTGTCGGGATCGTTGGCATGGTTGCTCTTGTATCTATGCCAACGATCACCAGTGCAATGCTGGCACCGGCGGTCTATCTGGCCTGTACCATGCTTGAGGGACAATTGCTGACCCCGGCCCTTGTTGGCAACCGCCTTCGCATCAATTCCGTCGCGATCATTCTGGCGATTGCGTTTTGGGGGTGGCTTTGGGGGTTTATCGGTGTTTTGGTCGCCGTCCCCTTCTTGATCGTCACCCGCGTTTTTGCCAATCATGTCGAAGGATTAGGCGGCCTGCGCGAATTGTTAGGACCGCACAAAAAACCTGATTGAGCTAAAAAACCCAGCTGAATATTCTAATTTTAAAGCAAGCACAAAAAATTACCCGCCCATCCCAAAATCCATACTGAACATCCAAACACCTCACCGAAGAATTTGTTGATTGAAAAGACAACAAATTTGTTTCTATTCAATCAAAGCATGCGTCATGTTCAATTGCACATATCACGCAAAACAGGCACCCTGCCCCAATGACAGGTGACACGGTTCGCATTCTTTCTCATGATTGCATCGGGGTCGAGGCCATCATGGCCACGACACGGCACAGCTTTGCCAAACACAGCCATGAACAATTTGGCATCGGCTTTATGTATGCCGGTGCGCAAAAGTCGCTTTCAGGGCGCGGCATGGTCGAAGCATGTGCCGGAAACATCATCACCGTAAACCCGCGCGAAGTGCATGACGGCATCCCCATCGGCGATGGGCCGCGTGGCTGGAACATGCTGTATTTCGAACCGAACCTGATCAGCCATGCCGCCCATGACATATCCGAAGGCAAATCGGGTTATTACGAATTCACCCGCCCGGTGATCACATCCCCCGCTATCACACAATGTTTTACCACCCTGTTTGCGGCGATCACGCAGGGCAACAGCACAACGGCAAACCTTCGGCGCGAGGAAATGCTTTTCCTGTTGCTTCATCACGCGTTGATCACATCTGGCAGCGCAACCGAAAACAGCAATCGCAGCCCCCCGGGCAAAATCGCGCGAAGCCGCATTGCATGTGCCAAAAACATGATTGATGATGATCCGGCGGCAATTGTGTCACTTGCCGATCTTGCCAACGCCACCGGGCTTAGCCGTTTTCAAACCCTGCGCGATTTTACCCGCGCCACCGGCCTGACACCGCATGCCTATATCATTCAGCGGCGCATTGACCTTGCACGTCGATTGATTGCAAACGGCACATCACTTGCCGAGGTCGCAACCACCAGCGGCTTTGCGGACCAAAGCCACATGAACCGGCATTTCAAACGTGCCTATGCCATGTCGCCGGGACATTATGCCCGCGCGACACGACACAGGTAATTTGCCATCTTGTCTTACGATGCGTAACCGTGGCGTTCTTTCCAACCGCCCAAAAGGCCATCAACGGCTTCCTTGATTTCCGGGTTTTCTTCGGCACGTCCGATATTGGCGGCTTCGTTATTTACAACGCTGTGATTAAACCGGTTATCCATCCCGACAAATGCCGCAACCTTGGCCACCGTATCCTCGGTTTCCGTTACCAAGTCTTCCATCCGAACCGTCAGGAAATTATCCTTCGGGATCTTTTTTGAAAGGTCCTCGGTTTTAAGCAGCATCGATGAAACCTGTTTGGCGGCAAGGTTTACATCGCTTGGGAACCAGACCTGTTTGACATAGGAACTGACAACATCGGCGGGGTTACGCACCATATGAATGAATTTCATATTCGGGAAAAGTTCATACAGGAAATCAACATAGAGCGCGTTTGACGGCGTATCATCGACCCAACGCGTCGGCCCAGATTTCGCATATAGCGCAAAAAGGAACTCCCGGCACAGCGCCAATGCCTGTGCCCGGTCAAGGTCCTTGCCAAGGAAGAACGGCTTTAACAAACCATCGGTATCGACAATCCCGTTCTGATCAATATGGGCAATCAACTGGTTCAGGAACACCTTGACGCATTTTTCAAAATACGCTTCGTCAAAGGCATGGCCAATAGCATGGATCGACCCGGGTGCATGGGGGTTTTCACGTTGCAGCACTTCAAACGCCTGCTGAAATCCCATCCCCTGTTTCTTGCACAGATCAGAAAGCTTTTGATTAAGGGCCGGATCACGAAACCCGAACCGGGTCATGGATGCCGCACGGCCATAAAAATTAACCACGGCAAAATGCCGACGCAAAATATCGGCCCCGCCCGCAAAAACATCGACAATATCACGCAGCCCGCAACGTTCGGAAATCAGCTTGTTTTCATGACTGGCGAAATAGATATCGGAATGTGTCCCGATAATATCGGCAAGGATTGACGTACCACTACGACCGGTGCCGCCGATAAAAACCGGCGCGTTAAACTTCACATCGCTTTGTGTGTGCGCCATGCTTATCCCCCATTTCAGCCACTATTTTTATTCTTGTCCCTAAGATGATGCGGATGCGATCCCTTTACAACCAACTGGAAATTGCATTTAATTGTACTTAATCCAAATTCGGAGAACTGATCATATTGGAAAGGGAAACCGTAGCAAAACTGGGATAAATCGCACAAACAGGAGCAGAACCAAACGCCATGATCAGCATTGATTACCTTCTGACATCACTTGTTCTCGTCATGCTGCCCGGCACGGGGGTGATTTATACACTGGCATTTGGCCTTGGTCGCGGTATGACGGCAAGCATCTGGGCGGCCTTTGGCTGCACACTTGGCATACTGCCCAGCATGACGGCAAGCATTCTTGGCCTTTCGGCCCTGCTGCATACCAGCGCGCTTGCCTTTGAAATTATCCGATATCTTGGCGTGGCCTGGCTGCTTTATATCGCGTGGGGGATGTGGCACGGCACGGGGGCCCTGCAAGTCACGGCAAACGCCGCCCCGATCAGTGCTTTCAGAATCATCCGCGATGGCATCTTGCTCAATGCCCTAAACCCGAAACTTTCGCTGTTCTTCCTTGCCTTCCTGCCGCAATTCGTGACCCCGAACACAACCGAAACCCCATATCAAATGACGGTTCTGGGACTGGTTTTCATGGCGATGACCTTTGTGGTATTCGCTGTCTATGGATGCTGTGCAAGTGCCGTGCGCAGCCATATCGTCGAACGCCCAAACATCATGCGCTGGTTGGGGCGTGGTTTTGCCGGGGTATTTGTTGCCCTTGGTGCAAAACTAATGGTCACGGCACGATGATTTGAGGATAAAAAAATCTGTCCCTATTCTTCCATTTACAAGCACTATACATATGTATCACAATTGATTATTGATTGATCGCATGGGTGATTTTTTATTTCTGAGGGAACAGAATAATGAAACGACTGACTTCAATACCGAAACGAGCTATTGCCACCATGCGGTTTAGCCAAAAAAAATCATTTTTCCATTTGTTATTCTCGCTGTTCCTGCACTTTCCACGACCTCCTATGCTTCGCCAAATACAACTGCGAACTGGCAAGGATGGTATGGTGGATTGGCGTTAGGCGGCGCTTACAGCACAGCCAACCCAGACGGCACAGTTGAACACAACGGCTATATGGATGCAGTAGACACAGCTCAGGTTGACCCTGTTTTACAACGTAAAATCGAAGATCTAGATGTAACCGGCTCCGCATTATTAGGATATGATTTTCAATCTGGCCATATCACATATGGCATTGAAGGCGACCTGACAGTGATGGATTATTCCGAGTCAGAAGGCGCAAGCGGCATAGAATATGACAATAACGCGGGCAGGTTTTTCACAACCAAAACCACTGTTGAAACCAATTTCCTTCTGAGCCTGCGCCCTAAAGTGGGTTATGCAACTGGCAACTTTCAATTTTATGTCTCTGCGGGCCCCTCTATCGGTCGCTTTAAAACAACCGTTAATTACTCTGATACTAATGTAAACGGCGCAAACGAGAACTTTACCGACACCACAATGGCCTTTGGTGTTTCATCAAGCATCGGTGCAGGTTATCAGATTGGTGATGGTTGGGCACTGCGCGGGGATTATGTATTCAGTTATTATCCCGACATCCTTGATGGGCGTTCCGACGTGGACAATGATGGTGACACCGATATTAACTTTGGTTCTGATTTTAAATCGCACAATGTGCGATTTGCTTTGATCAAACATTTCTAATCACTGCGAAAAGGCTGTCAAAACGGCGTCGTTTTATTTTGAGCCATAGCAAACAAGGTCTTCTACTCTTGTTATATCATCAGTGGAAAACCAGGGTCAGGACCCTAACTATTCCGCCGCATCAATCCCCAACCGATTAAGCGCCCGTGTCATCAAGGCCCTCAGCTTCGCAGGGCGCAGCGGCTTGTTGAGTAGCGAGAAATGTTGTTCGCGGATCAGGTCGGCGGTTTCCGGGCTGCGGTCGGCGGTGATGATGACGCCGGGGATATCGAAGCCGTGTTGATCGCGCAGGCGCATCAGAACATCAAGACCCGTTTCGCCCGAACTTAGATGATAATCGGCAAGGATGATGTCGGGGACAAATATCCGTTTATCCGATGCTGCGGTATCAACCTCACTATCAGGCACCAGCAATGTCTGGGCATCCTTGCCCGAACGGGCAGTTGCCACCACGCAATCCCAATTTTCCAGCATGGCCCGCATGCCTTCAAGAATATCGGGTTCGTTATCGATACACAGCACCCGCAACCCGCCTAATTCACCGGCCATGCGGCGGCGTGGTTTGGCGATTGCAGCATCATCGGCAATGCCAATCGGCACATCGACCGAGAACACGGTTCCCCTGCCCGGCCGGGAACGCACAGATACCGTATGATCAAGCGAGCGGCCAAGCCGATCAACAATCGCAAGGCCAAGACCAAGGCCCTTAACATCCGTGGTTTCCGGCCCTTCAAGACGATGGAATTCGCGGAAGATGATTTTAAGCTTGTCCTCGGGGATGCCCCCCCCGCTATCCCAAACTTCGATCCGCAAGTTATCGCCGCGAATACGACATCCGACCACGGCCCCGCCAGTGCGAGTATAACGCAACGCGTTCGAGATAAAGTTTTGCAGGATACGACGCAAAAGCCTGCTGTCACTTCGCACCCAGATGTTGCGAGAATGAACAGCAAAGCGAAGCCCGGCCTTTTCCGCAACCGGGGCGAATTCGGTACTCAGCGCATTCAGGATATCGGCAACCGGGAAATCGCGGATGGTCGGCTGCATCGCGCCTGCGTCAATCTTGCAGATATCAAGAAGCTCGTTCAGCAGTTCCTCGACCCCTTTAAGCGACAGATCGACCTTGCCCACCAGATCCTGGATATCATCGGCCAGTTCCTTGCCCCCCAGCGCTACGGTAAACAGGCGCGCGGCATTTAATGGCTGCAACAAATCGTGGCTGGCGGCGGCAAAAAAGCGGGTTTTGGTGTCATTGGCGGTTTCGGCCTGTTCCTTGGCGACCGAAAGTTCGGAATTGAGTTCTTCAAGCGCGTGGGTTCGTTCGGTCACACGCGCCTCAAGCCCCTCGTTCGCGTCTTTGAGTGCGCGTTCGGCATTCCGGCGTTCTGTTATATCGTGATAAATACAGAAATAACCCAGCACCGCGCCGGTATCGTCGAAATGCGGGATATAGGTGCCTTCGGCATAGCGATCTTCGCGTTCGCCGCTGTCATTTCCATTGCCCCAGCCTTCTTTTGGTGCGGGGAAATCAATTTCAAAATTCTGGCGATAGCCTTCAAGAACCGCACGGATCATCGGTTCAAGACGAACATAGCGTTCGTCACCAACGGCTTCGTGGACCGTCATGCCGTGTGCTTCGATCCGGCGAATGCCAAACATCCGTTCATATGGGCGGTTGGTAAAGCGCAAACGCTGATTTTTATCGGCATAGGCGATCATGACCGGAATATTATCGGTATAGATGCGAATATTGCGTTCGCTTTCGCGCAATGCTTCCTCGGTCCGGACACGGGCCGTGATATCGGCAATGGTCGCAACGAAACCGCCATCGGGCATCGGATTGGTCCGAATTTCAAGCACCATACCGTCATCGCGTTTGCGTTCATAAGTATGGGGCAAACGGCGCATCTGTGGTGCGGCATTGCGGCCCAGCAACACATCAATATCAACCGCGCGCGCCCCATTCCCCCGGCAAATGCCGACAAGTTCAGAAAGCGGCAGGGTTACTTGAATGTCGCTTGCGGTAATGCCGAGCAAATCGATAAAGCGATGGTTCCATGTCGCAAGGCGCAGGTTTTGGTCAAACACACCGACCCCTTGGCTGATATTTTCAAGCGTGTTGAGCAAGAGATCACGGTTGAACTTGATGGCCTCGGAGGCTTCGTCAAGCAGCTCCATCGCATCACGGCGCGAAACCGCCTTATCGGGCAGCAACAGCGCCATAACCACGCGCGAAGACGCTGCACCGACCGCACCAGATAACAGATGCTCGGTAAAATTCGCGGCATCCACATCGGCGATATCGGATCGTTTAACCTGATCGCCGCGCTGTTGAAAATAGGTTCGAAACGCGCGTTGCGCCCAATGTTTGCCAAGGAAACGCGCGGCAAGGTCTTCAAGATCGCCAAAAGTTACCCGACCGGGCCAGGTATCGTTGCGTGTTCGGGTGTCCTTGCGATAGATATCGACAAAAAGCTGGGCCTGACGGCGCTGGGTCACCCCCTGCACCCCGGTGGCAGAGCCGACAAACATCAGCACGAAATTCACACCAAGCGACCAGACCACACCATGGGTCAGTGGATCACTAATACCGACGCCCAAAAGCGCCTGTGGGCGTAAAATACCAATCCCCAAAGGCCCGTCGATCAGGATTGACATCGGCAACAGGCCGCTTTGAATAAAGTTTGGCAGCAAAAGGGTATAGGTCCACAGCACAAAACCGCTGATCAGGCCCAATCGCACCCCGGTTCGATTGATCGATTTCAGATAGATCGCGGCCAGAACCGCCGGCGCAAATTGGGCAACAGCAGCAAAGGACAACATGCCGATATCGGCCAGCGCGTATTTTTCAGACAGAAACCGATAAAACCCATAAGCCAGAAACAGCAAAAAGATAATTGCCATCCGACGGATTTTCAAAAGAACCTGGCTGACATCCCCGGCAAAGCGGCCCTGAATTTTTTTCGACCGCAACAAAAGCGGCATGACCAGATCGTTGCACACCATGGTCGACACAGCGACGCAGGATACAATCACCATACCGGTACTGGCCGAAAGCCCCCCGACAAAGGCAATTACCGCCAGCCAGTTATGCCCGCCCAACAATGGCAGGGTCAGAACAAAGGTATCGGGGTTAACCGTCGGATCGCCACGGAACATGTAAATGCCCGCCACCGCAATCGGCACGACAAAGATATTGATCGCAATCAGATAGGCAGGGAAAAGCCAGCGGGCCGATTTCAAATTCCGGCTATCGTCATTTTCAACAAAGGTAACGTGGAACTGGCGCGGCAGACAGAAAATTGCAAATAAGGCCAAAAGGGTGGAAATAAAGAAATGCGAGGTCAGCCAGGTATCGGGATTGAACATCTGTTTGATGTCCGGGTCCGATCCGGCACGCAGATACATATCGCCAAAACCATCAAACAGACCAAAGACAACAAAGAACCCGACCAGCAAAAGAGCAACCAGTTTAACAAGGCTTTCGAACGCCACGGCAAGGATCAGGCCATCGTGATGTTCGGATGCATGGATATAACGCACCCCGAACAAGATCGCGAAAACCGCCATCAGAATGGTTACATAGAACGCGGTATCCTTGGTGAAGTTGGTTGCACTATGGCGCACAACCTGCTCGCCCAATTGGCCAATAAGAACATCAAATGACAGCGAAACAGCCTTAAGCTGAAGCGCAATATAGGCAAGAACCCCGACCACGGCGATCAAGGCAACAAGCGCCGCAAGACTTTGGCTTTTGCCATAGCGCGACCCTAGAAAATCGGCAATCGAGGTAATGTTTTGTTCGCGGCATACCGTGGCGATCTTGGTCATCACGCCATAGCCAACGATCATCATGATGATCGGGCCGATATAAATCGGCAGGAATGCCCAGCCATGGGTCGCCGCCGTCCCCACCGACCCAAAGAAGGTCCAGCTGGTACAATAAACCGCCATCGACAGCGCATAGATCGTCGGCTTTAAACGCGAAGAACGCCATTTTTCAGCATATTTGTCACCATAATGCGCAATCGCAAACAAAAGCGCGATATAGGCCATGGCAACAATGAAAATCAGTCCGCCCTGAAGCATTCGGTTTATGACCCTGTAGCGTGATAACGCCGCCAAATCAGACGGTTGGAGCATAACACATAGTATAGACTATACCACGGCGCGCTTATGGACTAAAACGTCGCAAATCCAAACCCGACCAAAGACCAAGAACGATCAGGATAGTCATGTCTTCCGATTACGGCTTTTACGCAGGTATTTTGCGATTTGTGGCAAAGAAAACCGAAAGTGACGACCGGGAAATCCGGGTCATGATGGGGCATCTTTCCGGCATTGCCACGGCAATTGAACATTCCGGGCGCTTTGTTGTCGAACGTGGCAATTGCGAAAGTGCCGCGCGCGCCTTTGCCGGGGTTGCCAAGTTCCTTCAGGAACGCATCCTGCCCGAGGCATTGTCAGCCGGAAATGAAGGCGCTGTCGATCAGCTTAAATGGGCAATTGAAACGTCCCTGGCGCTGGGGTCCGAACTGGTGAAACGCATCGCGCTTGAAGAATATGAAGGCGAGAACAAATTCACCTTTGACCTGCCCAAAGCACCAACCAATCCGACCCTGCACTAGCACTGGCATATTTCTGGCATTCGGTCCCGCACCAGAAATGTGACACCAGAACGCTTGGCATGAGCCCCGCTAGGGCCAAACGGCACCACCGGCTTTTTCCGGTGCGTTAATCGTTGGTTTTTTTTGCCTGTTCTTCGGCAACGACCCTGAGATAGGCCGCCCGCAATTGTGCCAGCACCGATTTTACCGGGGCCGGTTGCCCAAGATGGATATGGCGCAATTCGGCCATAAAACCGTCCCACATTTTCGGCCCGCCTTCTTCAAGCAGCTGTGCGCGGATCGAAAGTTCCCGTGATACCGGTGCATGTCGCCGCCCCCATGCCCCCATATGGGCCAGAATTGGCACCAGTTGAATAGCGGGTTCCGTCAAGCTGTAGATTGATTTTTGCCGATGCGACGGATCATCCGTCTTGCCCAGCAATCCGGCCGCGACCAGATTTTTCAAACGAGCGGCAAGGATGTTTGAAGCAATTCCTTCTTCGGACTTGGTCAATAATTCCCGAAAATATCGGCGATTACCAAACATGATGTCACGAATGACAATCAGGCTCCATCGGTCGCCAAGGATTTCCAGCGTCAGATTGATCGGACAGCCCGAACGATGATGATCCATAAATCGTGTTTCTCCCTTTCTCTACTGGTTGCAAAATAGGATTGGTTTTGCTAAAACACAACTGGTTGCAAAATAAAATCAGTTATCCTTGCGTCATCACGGAGGAACCTCAGATGACTATCGGGTTTTACGGCCATCCATTTTCATCCTATTGCCAAAAAGTTCTGATCGCGTTCTATGAAAACGATATCGCGTTCGAATGGCATCAGATTACATTTGACGACCCCGACAATCTGGCAGAATTCGCGACCCTTTGGCCAATCCAGAAGATGCCGGTTCTTGTCGATGACGGCGAAACCGTTATCGAAAGCACAATCGCCATTGAATATCTTGATCTTTATCACCCGGGCCCGGTTCGCATGGTGCCATCCGATCCCAAACGCGCACTCGAAGCCCGGTTTATGGATCGATTTTTTGACAATTACGTCATGACCCCACAAGGACAAATCGTCTTTAATGCCATACGGAATGCAGACAAACGCGATCCTTATGGTGTCGAACAATCCCGCAAGCTGCTGAATACCGCTTATGGCTGGCTGGATGACAGGATGAAAGACCGGACCTGGGCAATTGGTGATGAGTTCAGCCTTGCCGATTGCGCAGCAGCACCAAGCCTGTTCTACGCCGACTGGACACATCCGATTGATCCGAAATTCAAGTCTGTTCACGCTTATCGCAAACGGTTGCTTGAACGGCCTTCTTTTGCCCGCTGCGTGGATGATGCCCGCCCCTATCGCGACCTTTTCCCGCTTGGTGCACCTGACCGCGATTAGGCTAGGGCCCTGACCCTAGGCTTTCTTTCGCAGTCACATCTAATTTCCAACCATAAAAAAAGCGGCATCCAAAGATGCCGCTTATATCGCTAAGCCATGAATATATCAGGCATTGTTCCAGACGTTGGCGCGTTGCATCAGGCCGGTGGCCTCAAACTCTTTGCCATACGGCGCTGCCTTTTTCACAAAATCGATGAAAGAGGCATAGATCCGGCCATTCAATTCGTTCTTATCAGCGATTTCCTTGACCGCGGCCTTGGCTTCAACCGCAAGGGCCGCAATTACATCGTCGCTGAAATGACGGATTTCAGCACCCTTGGCCAAAACCGCCTGATAGGACTGAATATTGTGGAAGGTGAAATCAGCCAAGGTCTGTTCGGCATTGGCCTGTGCGGCAACCGCAACAATTTCCTGCAGATCTTCGGGCAGTTCGGCGAATTTGTCTTTGTTGATAAAGACTTCAATGCCCGAACCCGGTTCGGCAAAGGCCGGAGTATAGTAATATTTGGCAACCTGGGTCAGACCGAACGCATAATCGTTCCATGGGCCAACCCATTCAGCGGCGTCAATCGCACCTGACTGCATTGCGGGCAAAATTTCGGCCGCAGGCAACATGCTAACATTCGCACCAAGGCGACGCATCGCTTCGCCGCCAATCCCGGCATAGCGCATTTTGATGCCCTTGATGTCCTCAACCGTGTTGATTTCCTTGTTAAACCAACCACCGGCCTGAAGCCCGGTATTCCCGGCATAAAACGGTTTTACGTTAAACTGGGAATACAATTCGTCCCAAAGTTCCTGTCCGCCACCAAAGCGCAGCCAGCCGGAAAGTTCCCACCCCATCAGACCAAACGGAATGGTGGTAAAGAAGTTTACCCCGGCATCTTTGCCCGACCAGTAATACGGGGTGCCATGCGCCAATTCCGCAACACCCTGTTCGACCGCATCCATGCATTCAAATGCCGGAACCAATTCACCGGGACCATAAACAGTGATTTTCAATCGACCACCGGACATTTTGGTCACACGTTCGGCAAATTTTTCACCATTCGCACCCAGTCCCGGCGAGCCTTTGGGCCATGGCATAACCATGCGCCAGTGGATGCTTTCATCAGCTTTGGCAATCGCGGGCGCGGCACTTGCCGCAGCAAATGCACCAGCAGCCATGCCAGCACCCGTCAAAAATTGACGACGTTTCATTATAGGACCTCCCAAAGTTTATATTGGCAAATATTTGCGTAAACAGGCTTTGAACATTACTTTCATAACCTTGCATACCCCCGAAGTTACCGGTTTTAGCGCCTCCAACAATTTATGATTGCGGGATACTGCATCGCGCACAGCGCATAGCATTTATATTAGACAATTAAATTTTCACCCATGAGTAGCCCCACAGACAAAAGGACTGCCCGTTTGAGCAGCCCCCTTTTGATGTTCTGATATGCACCAGGTTTGGCGACAGGGCGAATTAGTAGCCCCAAACCTTTGCACGCTGCAAAAGGCCCGTTGCCTCAAATTCTTTACCGTAACGCGCGGCTTTCTTGACCAGTTCAAGATAGCTTTTTGCGGTTCTGCCACTCAGATCGTTTTGCTCGGCAATTTCGTTAACCGCATCCTTGGAATGTTCGGCCAAAGCCATGATCACTTCATCAGGGAACTGACGCAGTTCAACACCCTTATCTATCAACGGCTGGTAGGACTGAATGTTATTATAGGTAAAGTCAGCCAAGGTGTTTTCGGCAATCGCCTGGGCGGCAAAGCGAATGATCGCCTGCAAGTCCGGGGTCAGTGCATCGAATTTGTCTTTGCCGACAAAAATCTCAAGCCCCGGTCCAGGTTCGTGGAAGGCCGGAGTGTAATAGAATTTGGCAACCTTATACAAACCGAACGCCAGATCGTTCCACGGGCCAACCCATTCGGCAGCATCAATCGCACCAGATTGCATCGCAGGCAAAATTTCACCGGGCGGCAACATGGTAATGTTTGCCCCAAGGCGACGCATTGCTTCGCCACCAAGGCCCGCATAACGCATTTTCACGCCCTTGATGTCGTCAACCGTGTTGATTTCCCTGTTAAACCAACCACCGGCCTGCATGCCGGAATTGCCGGCATAGAACGGTACGACATTGAATTCGGCATAGGTTTCTTCCCAAAGCTCCTGCCCGCCGCCAAAACGCATCCAGCTTGAAAGCTCCCACGCGGTCAGACCGAACGGAATGGTCGAAAAGAAGTTAAGCGCCGGGTTCTTGCCCTGCCAGTAATACGGGGTGCCATGGGCCATTTCGACAACGCCCTGCTCGACCGCATCCATGCATTCGAACGGCGGCACGATTTCACCAGCACCGTATACCGAAATATTCAAACGACCATTGGACATTTCCTTGACCATAGCGGCGAATTTTTCAGCATTGGTGCCAAGGCCCGGCGTGCCTTTTGGCCAAGGCATGACCATACGCCAATTCAAACTTTCCTGAGCGGAAACAATGGCGGGTGCAACAACACTTGCCGCAACGGCACCGGCACCGATGCTGGCCCCCTTAAGGAACTGACGACGTTTCATGGGATCCCCCTCCCTAAATTATTGTACTTTGGTGGTTTTTTGCGCAACCACCGGCATGCGTTGGGGGATTTTGGCGAAAAGATCGCGCATTTGCCACTATTTTTGCGCATAGGGATGCGGATTTTTTCGCCGACGCTACGTCAACCTAGTTCCCGCCAAGATATCGATTGTAATTGGCAACAAATTCTTCAACAGTTCCGGCTCCGCCCGGCGTGTTGTAATTCTGCTTCCAATATGCGGCAAGGCCGTTGATATCATTGGCATCCGGCAAGGGATCGCTGACACGCATATAACGCACACGGCACATCGCAGCCGCATAGGCATTATTGGTTGCCAGTTGATCGGCTTTTTCTGGCTGGGCTGCCAGATAGGCATCGATCTTGGCCTTCAACGGTGCGCGGTAATCCAGAAAATTAACATAGCAGTCATTTAACGTCGCCGGTTCCATCTGAAAAATCCCCCGCGCCGGGCCGCCGCCAACCTGTTCGACATAGGTTCCCAAACCGCTTTCCTGTGCGGCAGTTCCCATGATCAGGTTTTCTGCAGCCTGCGACCACAGATCAAGATTTTTCAAGACCGGGCGAACGATAGCTTGGCGCAACTGGCTGGCATTGATCGACATGATGGTTTCCTTCGTCTTTGACAGAAACAAAATTGTTCTGCCTGACGACGAAACCAGCCGGAAATCGTGATCAAAATTTTCCGTCATGTTGTTCGCCCATTGATGCACAGCCCAATCATAGCGGCCTCAAACTCTTGGCTCTGCACCCTTTAATTTACCCCCTAAACAGATGTCCCCCACCCCAAAGAGCAATTAACATTTAAGCACGCCAATCCAACCTAAAACAAACCACATGACGGATTTGTACATCTTGTATTGTGACTGAAGGATATTATGCATCACGCATTAAAACATCGGCTGGAATTCATTGATTTTAATGATCGCAAGGCAGCCGATCTAAAAAAAGCATGGCCGATTATCGAGACGTGAACAACTTTGTTATCCGGCTTAACCAGCGCGCCTGATCCGAAACATCAAAAGACAGCGTCGGGTTAACGATCCCGGGCATCAGACGGCGAAATACCAAAGACCCGCTTGAATGCTGTCGCAAAATTTGCCGGGCTTGAATACCCGGCAAGCCAGGCGGCCTGACCGATTGTCAGGCCGTCTTTTTCCATCGCATCGCGCGCCGCAATCAAACGGCTTTCACGCATGAAATCCTTAATCGTTGTGCCATAGGCATTTTTGAAAACCCGTTGCAGGTTGGCGATGCTCATTCCCAATGACAATGACAGATCGGTCAGGGTCAGATCATCAAGGATATGACATGTCACATAGTCGCGAATTTCCTGTGCCTTGCAATGTTGATCAAGCGGATCAGGTTCATGACCGGCCTCGCCGTCTGCGCGTTCACCATGTAATGAGCCAAGCGCCTCGGCAAAAATTTCAAGCCCGCGGCTTTCGGCATAAAGATCGCGGAAAAGCGGGTCTTCTGTATGCGGATAAAGCAATTGATCGGCCAGTGCGATGGCCCGGCGTGACGGTTGCCATTGATGAATGGCGATACCGGCATGAATGAAATCGGAAATGGCCCGATACTGTTCGCCACCGGTTTCGACGCGATGACGCACCCAGTCAAATTTGACCGAGACCATGACCTTGCTGACATCCTCGCCACGGTTGATCTGACGGCTCAGCAAAACCGGCTGCGACAATGCCCAAACGAAACCGACCGGTTGTTCCCGCGCGTCAAAATCAAACGGCACATCCTTAAACGTGCCACATACCCGCCCCTTTAACACAATTGCCACTGTCACCGACGCCCCAACCGCATTGGAAACCGCCGCATCACGCATCGCCACCGTATTCGTGGTGTGGATGTTCATGAAAGATTGATAGTTGTCGTTCGAAAGACGGCCGCACATCAGGGGGCGATGTCGGACTAGGTCCTCGTGCGCCGGTGTCAATTCACTGCCCAATTGCTCGATCTGGCAGGCCGAGATTGTTTCCTTGCGCGTGATATGACGACGCGGTGCTGTCTCCCCGCGATTTTCCAACCCCATTCCGAATTCCTTTCTGCCCCGGCCCCCTGTTCAAGGGGGCCTTTGCGTTTTCGCAAACATCAATGGCGATTGCACAAACGGCATTCTGATTGCTCCCGACCACAAGATAATAATATTCAAAATCATTCGCAATTAGCAAATTTTTTTGATAAGGAAATCAGCATGATGCAGTTATCCAAAGCAGCGCCACCAACAAACCGACGCCCGGTTCGGGGCCTGTGTCGCACAACGCTGCTTGCCGGTGTCGCCCTTGCAACACTGCCGGTCGCGGCCATCGCGCAGGAACAGAACACAAAAGACGAAACCGTTCTGGCCCCGATTGAAGTCACGGCAAGCCAGGATACCGGACAAACCGCAGCCGGGGGTGTCACCATTTCGCAAGAATCACTGGATCGTGCCAACCCGCAGACCATCAAGGATGTATTTGCCGGTGAAGCTTCGGTTCAGGTCGGGGGACCAACGGCAATCGCGCAAAAGGTCTATGTGCAGGGTATCGAGAATACCAAGCTCAATGTTCAGGTTGACGGCACCCGTCAGGTTGATTCAACCTACCATCATATCGGCACAGCAATCATTGATCCCGGTATGCTAAAGGCGGTCCGCATTGAATCCGGTGTTACCCCGGCCGATGCTGGCCCGAATGCGCTTGGCGGATCGATAGCCTATGAAACCAAGGATGCACGCGACATCCTTGACCCGAATGATCCGTTCGGCGGCTGGGCCAAAATTCAATACAACAGCAACACAAAGGGTTTCACCGAATGGCTGACCATGGCCGGACAGCAAGACGGTTTTGAGGCACTCGCCTATATCCAGAACAGCAATCAAAGTAATTACAAGGATGGCGATGGCGACGAAGTCATCGGCACCGCCGATGGTGGTGAAAACGGAATGGGCAAGGTCGCCTTTACCGGCAATGAAGGATCACGCATAGAAGCCTTTGCCAGCCATCTTGAAAACGAAGGCGTCCGCCCGGCCCGCCCCAATTTCGGGTCGCTTGCCGGGGGGCAGTTGCCACAATGGATTTCGTATAAGGATACTTCAATCGGTGTAAGTTACGTCGATGAAATGCCGACCGATCTTTTGGCACCGGAACTCAGCCTAAATTACAGCAAAACAGAACTTCATGTACCCAGCCTTCAGGGTGGTCCGAATTTTTATGATCTTCGGTCCGAAATCGAAACGATCAATGGCAAGGCTGCCAATACATTTGATATCGGCATGGGTGATGTGACCGCTGGCCTTGATTTCTATCATGACGAAGCAACCGGGTCACAAAACCGCAGCCCACGCGCCGGAACATATAGCGAAACCACGACCAATATCGGTGCCTTTTCACAGGCGCGCCTGTCCTTGGCCGATGACTGGCGTGTTTCGTTCGGGGGGCGTGCTGATCGTCAGTGGTTCGAAGGACTTGATGGCACAGAATTTGAAGAATTCGGCCTGAGCGGCAATGTGAACACCGAATATGACGTGATTGAAACCGTAACCGTTTATGGCGGTGCTGGAACACAGTTTGGCGGCCTGCCACTTGGTGAATCGGCAATTTATAATTTCAGCGGCATCTGGAATTACGACGGGTTTTCCCCATCGCGATCAAAAAACATCAAGGCAGGCGCACGTTACACCGAGGGTGACTGGGCGTTTGATGGCAACCTGTTCTACAACAAAATCGATGATTCCCACGATCTGACCGGTACGGTTGTCGGCAGCACAGTCATTCGTAACTCGACCATCGATCTGGTGACCAAGGGTTATAACCTGTCGAGCACCTATAACTATGGTCCGGGTTTTGCCCGACTGACTTATTCACATACCGATGTTGAAACTAACGGCGGCGCGCCGCTTAGCACCAATGCATCCTATCAGGGCGTCTTGCAGGGTGACATGTTCAGCCTTGAAATCGGCCATAGCTGGGATGATCTGGGGCTTCGGGTTGGTTCGACATCGGAACTGGCATTGTCCAATGACGATCCTGAAAAGAACGGTTTCCCGAAACTTGATACCTATTTCGTGACCAACCTTTACGGCGAATGGACACCGGCCTCGCTTTCAGCAGTCACGCTGCGTGTTGATGCCCTGAACATTTTGGATCGCGACTACATTGACCGTACCACACCGGGTTACGACAGCTCGCAAGTCGGTGAACCCTATCACGAGCCGGGCCGGACCTTCCTTGTTTCAGCAAAGGTGGCATTCTGATCAGGCAAGTTTTCAACACTTTTCCAATCCGCAATGGGTGGCATTTCGTGCCGCCCATTTCGGCGTTTTTCGCCCAACTGCTTTCCATGTAAATTTCAGCAGGACCATCAAGATGAAATTTAACCGCGTTCTGGTACTCGCATCCGCCCTTACGATGATGACCGGCCTTGCCCATGCTGGCGAAACCATCACCCTGACCGACATCACCGGCCACGAGGTCACGGTTGAGGTGCCGGTCAAACACATGATCCTTGGCGAAGGTCGTTTTCTGCCAAGCCTTGGCATTCTTGATCCGGAAAATCCGGTCCGCTGGGTGGCCGGCATGATGGGCGAATTCAAGAGCCTGGATCCGTCGACATTTGCGCAATATCAGGCAAAGTTTCCTGAAATCGACGATATCCCCCTGATCGGCCGCAGCGGCGAAGCATCATTTAGTGTGGAAAAAGCGATCACCGTTGAACCCGATGTTGCGATTTTCGGGATCAATAGCGGACATGGTCCGGGGTCACAAAGCCATGAAATCCTGTCGCAACTTGGTGCAGCCGACATTCCGGTCGTGATGATCGATTTTCGCAGCAAACCATTTGAGAACACCCCAAAAAGCATTCGCATTCTTGGCAAGCTGATGGGCAAGGAAGATCAGGCCGAGGCATTCGTCAAATTTTACGAAGACAATCTGGCCAAGGTCGCAAACGGGTTGGTCGGCGTCACCGACAAACCAAAGGTCTTTCTGGAAAGCCGGGTTGGCCTGCAGGACCATTGTTGCGAGGCAATGGGCGATGCCATGATCGGCAAATTCGTCAACCTTGCCGGGGGAGCCAATGTCTTTAGCGACATCATTCCCGGTGTGATCAGCCAGATTTCAATCGAACAATTGCTGGTCAATCAGCCCGAAATCTATATCGCAACCGCCATTGGCGGCGCCAAAATGAACGAAGATCAAAATTCCGGCCGCATCATTCTGGGCACTTACGCCGATGCCGATATGTCACGTGCGTCACTCGCTAAAAGCATGGAACGCACCGGGCTTGATGAACTTGACGCTGTCAAGGCGGGCAAGGTCTATTCCGTCTGGCATCATTTCTATAACACGCCGATGAATGTCACCGCCGTGCAGGCAATGGCGAAATGGTTCCATCCTGATCAGTTCACCGATCTTGATCCAACCGCGACCCTTGCTGAATTCTTTGACCGGTTCCAGCCAGTACCCCTTGATGGCGTTTACTGGATCGGCCTTGATCCGGCGTCTTCCCAGTAACGTAACAAAACAAGCTGGACCCCATCATGAGAGATCCCAACACCGGCGCAGCCCAAGCTGCGCCGTCCCTTTCCCGCCAGTATCGCCGCTTTATCTTCAAACGCATTTTCTGGCTTTGTGCATTGCTGATCGCATTGCTGGCTTCACTGGTAATCAATGTCCTTACCGGCCCGGCGATGCTGTCTTTTGGTCAGGTTTTAAATGGTATTTTGCATCCCGACGACCTTTCGGGGGCTTTGCGGGTGATCATTTTTGAAGTTCGCCTGCCATTTGCCATTCTGGCGGTTGTGATCGGGGCAACACTTGGTCTTGCCGGGGCGGAAATGCAAACCGTGCTCAATAACCCGCTTGCCAGCCCATCCACCCTTGGCATCATGCATGCGGCCACCCTTGGCGCATCCCTTGCCATCGTGTTTCGGATATCGGCATTGGGACTGCCGGAAAACTATGCTGTGCCGATCTGTGCCTTTATCGGCGCACTGGCGGCAATTGCCGTGATCCAGTTACTGGCAAAGGTTTATGGAGCCACGGTCGATACAGTCGTTCTGTTTGGCATCGCATTGGTCTTTGCCCTGAATGCCTTGGTATCGCTGATCCAGTTTGTCGCTGATAGCGATAGCCTGCAACAGATCGTCTTTTGGACCATGGGTAGTCTGGCGCGCGCCACATGGGAAAAAATCGCAATTGTCGCCACCGTCTTTCTGGCCTGCGTGCCATTTTCAATCCGCCATGTCTGGAAAATGACGGCCTTGCGAGGGGGCGAAGACTACGCAAAAAGCTTTGGCGTATCAGTCGAACGGTTGCGGTTGCTTGTGTTGCTACGTGTCAGCGTTTTAACCGCCGTTGCCGTTGCCTTTACCGGCGTGATCGGGTTTGTCGGGCTGGTCGGACCGCATATTGCGCGTTTGGCCTTTGGCGAAGACCACCGTTTCTATATTCCAGGCAGCATCCTTTCGGGGGCCTTTATCCTGTCGGCGGCCTCGATCACCAGCAAATCGATTGTGCCGGGCATCATGATCCCCGATGGCATCGTCACCGCCCTGATTGGCATCCCATTGTTCTTGGGATTGCTATTGTCGCAGAAACGGCGGGGTTAGGACCGGGTCATGACGTATCTTCAAATCGAAGACCTTGAAATCGCCTATGGCAAGAACACCATCCTGCGCGATGTGACGCTTTCCTGTTTCAAGCCCGGCACCATCACAGGCATTCTGGGCCCCAACGGTGTTGGCAAATCCAGTTTCCTGCGCACATTAGCCGGTCTGGCGCCCTATCGCGGGTCGATCCAGTATGATGAGACCGAAAACCGCACATTGGGTCACGGGGAACGTGCGCGCAAAGTATCCTATTTGCCGCAAACCTTGCCACAGGGCACCAATCTTGTGGCTTATGAATCGGTTATTTCCGCCTGCCGTGCGGTGCGTCCAGACTTGCCGCGTCATATTGTCGAAACCATGACCGAGGCCGTGTTTGACCGCCTTAATATCCGCCACCTTGCCTTTCAGCCGATGAACAGCATGTCTGGCGGACAGCGCCAGATGATCGGGCTGGCACAGATCATCGTGCGCAAGCCTGATGTGATGCTGCTTGATGAACCGACCAGTGCGCTTGATCTGCGCTGGCAATTGGGCGTGCTTGATGTTGTTCGCAATCTTGTCGACGAACAAAACGGCATTGCCCTGATTGCCTTGCACGACATCAATCTGGCCATGCGCCATTGCGACCAGATCGTCCTGTTTGGCGAAAACAGCGTTCTTTCACATGGCGCGCCCGAACACGCCATGTCACCCGACATGTTGTCGCGCGCCTATCACGTTAAAGGCCGCATCGAAACATGTTCACAAGGAACACATTTCGTCATCGTCGACGGGTTGACCAACAAAGCCACACCAGAACTCATCACAAACCGGTAACGCCATGTACAAAACCAAAGGGTCGGTGCAGACCGAAAACGCCCGCAAATATCTGCAACAACTGTGCAAACACTTTGCTCATAAGGTAGACGTCGATTTCACGCCCGATAAGGGGCATGTCAGCTTTCCGATGGGGCAATGCACCATTCTGGCGCAAAGCACGCTGCTAAGCTTTGAGGGGCAGTCTGAGCAGGAAGAAGGCATCGCGCGCATGAAGGGCGTGATCATATCGCATCTCGACAAATTCGCATGGCGCGAACAGATCGAATATATCTGGGACGACAGCTGCGAATAGTCCGCCCCTGCCAAACAAAGAAACAAAAAACGCCCGTCCGGCAAGACTGGCGTTTTTCATTTAGCGCAGATCGTAGATCACGGGGATCGTCAATGTCATGCGCTCGCGTTTTAAATCTTCGGGGAACGGCGGGAACCGCTTGACCCGTTCAATCATATCCTCTGTCGCGCGATCCAGAATGGGTGATTTGCTGGCACTGATCATTTCAAACAGCGACACGGTGCCATCACGTTCGATCACCAGGCGGACCATATTCTGACCTTCGATGCCGCGTCGCTTCGCCCGGTCGGGATATTCACGGTACCGCATCAGTGTTTGCACAACAGCGGTCTGATAATCGACAAAAGTCGCACTGCTTAGCGCGGCACCGCCGCCACTACCCGATGCGGAACTTGCCGCCTGACTTTGCCGGGCTTCGCCAACCGTGCCACGGGATTTTGTCGAATCAATTGGGCCGCTTACCGGTTGTTCAATCGGTTTGATTTCGACTTTCTCAACCGGCTTTGGTGCCTTGGCGGGCTCGGGCGTTGGTTTTGGCGGTTTTGGCTTCATGCGAACCGGACGAACATCAGCCAAAAGCGGGCTGACCTCTGGTTCGGGTTCCGGTTCGGGCTCGATAACTTCTTCGATCACCGGTTCCGGAATTGGTTCGGGTTCCACAATCGGTTCCGGTTCGGGTTCTGGAACAACCTCGACCACGGGTTCCGGTTCGGGCTTGGGCTCTGGTTCAGGCTCAACCTCAACCACGGGCTCTGGCACCGGTTCGGGCAAGACATCCTCGACCGGCTTTTCGGCCTGTTTGCTGTCTTCGGAATCGGCACTTTCTTCGGGCGTTTCCGCTTCGCCTTCGGTCGCCTGGCCACTGCCCAGCGAAATGCTTATACTTTGCACCGCACCAGCACCACCCCAACCAGCCGGTTGCGGTTCAGGCATCGCAAGAACGATCCCGCCGGTAAGAACAATACCGGTCAGGCCGGTCGCAATCAGGAAATCAACACGTTTCGACATATCTATCCGTCTTGGCCCTGATCTGCTTCCATTGCTGTCATCAGCTGGACCTTTTCAACACCAAGTTCCTGAAGTCGTTTGAGAAGGGCAACCACACTTGCGCCATCTGTCGTGCGATCCGCGCGAATTTCAACGGGACGCCCGACATAATCGGCTGGCAACAACGTTGCCAATTCGGCAATGGTGCCCTGATGATCATCAACACCAACTTCGGCATTTTTGCCAAACCACAATACGATTGTGTTTTCCGGCTGGCCTTCGGCAGTCGTGCTTGCCGGGGGATTAACATCAAACGGCCCCAGCTTTTGCAGGCTTCCGGCAATCATGAAAAAAATCAGCAACAAAAACACAATGTTGATAAGCGGCAACATCGGTTCCTGTACCGGGCCGTCTTCGGCTATTTCGATGCGACGCTTCATTCGATCAGATCCACATCTGTAACCCCGCCACGCCCCAGCGCATCCATCACAACAATCAAATGTTGCAGGTCAGCATCATTGACCGGGCGCAAATGAACCGCGGCACCGGCATGTTTGCGCAAGATAGTCGTCGCCAGATTGGAAATCGGCACAGCTTCACCATTTAGCGATAAGCCGCCATTGGCATCGACATTGACCGTAACCGGTCGGATATCGCTGCTGGCGCGCGCCTGACCGTCACTGACGGTCACCGACATCTCAAACCCTTTCCAATCAAGGAAACTGGATGCCAGCATGAAGAAAATCAGCAGGATGAAGACAACATCAATCAGCGGTGTCAGACCGATCATCGGCGATGCACCGCGATTTCGTTCGCGCAATTGCATTGGGCTATCCGGTCTTTATTGTTCCAGTAAAGCGGTTTATTCCGCCGCCTGACGCAGCTCGGCGATGGTCGCAACATGCAATGCGGTCTTGCGCGCCAATTCGCCGCGATTAACCACCATGGTACAGACATCTTCCATCACGGCTGCCGCCCGTCCGATCACGCCCTGCATCCACATATGGAACGCGGTCGCCGGGATCGCGACGACAAGGCCAATTGCCGTGGTCAAAAGCGCAAGCCAGATCCCCCCAGACAGCACAGACGGATCGATACGGCTGCCCGCACCTTCCATCTTTTGGAAGGCCTCGATCATGCCCATCACCGTACCAAGCAATCCCAAAAGCGGGCTTAGCACCGCGATGGCCGACATGATACGCAGGCCACCATTCAGACCGTCGATTTCCTTACGTGCCCGTGCAGCGATGATATCGGACGCAGATTCACGGGTCTCTGCATCGCCAACCGACAGGCTCATACCAAACAGGCCAATCCGTGCCGCCGGATGACGGCGGCGCACAAGAACCTGAACAGCCTGTTGTTCGTTGCCATCGCCAAGATGACGTTCAACATCCTTTACAAACCCATCGGTGAAAATGCCACACCGGATAAAGCCAACCAGTTTGTAGAAGAAAATCAAAAGCCCGATCAAGGCCAATGCCGCCAAAACCCAGCCAACCACCCCGGCCCGATCCACAAGATCGAAAACCGGCAGGTTGCTGATGACATCGGGGACAAGACTGCCATCACCTGTGATCGTACCATCAACCGGCAAGCCGGTCTCGGGATCCAGGGTCACCGTTCCATCGGAAATCACGGTACCATCCGATGCCACCATGCCATCGACAGTTTGCATCAATGCACCTGCTGGCACATCACTCGTCGGCAAACCGTTCGTTGCGACATTTGCTGTGACACCATCCGTGCCAAGTGGAGCCTGCGCATCAGACGATGCGGACAGCTGATTTACGGGTTCAGGCATGTAACTCTTCCGATCCAAAATACGATCAACGCCAGACGTCCTGCTCTGACGATATTGAAACTGATTTGCATTCTTTACCGGAAATCACATTGCGATGCAATCGCAACAGCATGATACCACGCATTTTTCGTGCATGGCCGCCCTGCACGGCATGTAAGGCAGCGCACAATCGCACCGTTGAAATCATAGGGAATCGGATTTGGAAAATGGGCCAACAGCCCGGAAAAGCAAAACCCCCGGAACATCTGGGTTCCAGGGGTTTTGAAATGGTGAGCCCGACTGGATTCGAACCAGTGGCCAACTGATTAAAAGTCAGTTGCTCTACCAACTGAGCTACGGGCCCTCAACGTTGGTGAGCGGCCTTTTAAAGGGCGGATCGCAAAGGGTCAACCCCCCTTTTTCGATCATTGTGTATGACAGCGATCCAAAAGGGCAGAAATGCCCAAAACCGGCTTGATTTCGCCCCGTCAAAAAAATGCCATCTCGCGCCGGAAAAACACATTTACATAAGGATTGAAACAAGACCGGGGGAAAAATAAAAAGCCCCCGAAACCGGTTAGGTCTCAGGGGCTTATTGGTGAGCCCGACAGGATTCGAACCTGTGGCCAACTGATTAAAAGTCAGTTGCTCTACCAACTGAGCTACGGGCCCTCAACGTTGGTGAAGCGCGTTTTAATGGGACTAGCCGCGATGGTCAACACCTGTTTTCCATATTTTTCCGGTTTTTGTGCTTTCGCGCCCCAAAACGCGAAAGCCGCCCTGATCAAGGACGGCTTTCGGTTGCATTTCAACAAACAAGACGCTTATTTGGCGTCAGCAGCGACCTGCATTTTCACAATATGGTCCGGATCGGCGACGCGGCCATTGGCCCAGGGTGCGCCACGTTTCAGGCCATCCACCAATTCCATGCCCGATACGACCTGACCCCAGATGGTGTATTGCCCATCAAGATGCGGTGCGTCGGCAAAGACGATGAAGAACTGCGAATCAGCACTGTTGGGATTGGCCGAACGGGCCATCGACACCGTGCCTCGCTTATGATGTTCGTTCGAAAATTCCGCCGGAAGTTTTTGACCGGAACCACCGGTGCCGTCCCCTTTGGGGTCGCCACCCTGTGCCATGAAACCTTCGATCACGCGATGGAAGGTCAGGCCATCATAAAAGCCCTGGCGTGTCAGTTCCTTGATACGCTCAACATGCTTGGGCGCCAAATCCGGGCGCAGCTGGATCACAACGCGACCAGATTCAAGATCCAGATACAGCGTGTTTTCCAGATCCTGCGATGCATCAGCCGACTGGGCCTGAGCACCGCCGCCGATTCCACCGTTCGACATGGTCACTATTCCTAATACGAGGACAAAAAGAGATGCGAGACGAATAAGACGCATGATGTGCGCTATTCCTTTTCTTCGGCCAGCTTTTCGTGCAGTCGCTTAAGCACGTTTGCCGGCACAAATTCGGTAACATCACCGCCCAGACGGGCGATTTCCTTCACAAAGCGTGAAGACACGAATTGCTGTTTATCTGATGCCATAAGAAAGACCGTCTCGACCTTAGGCGCAAGACGGGCATTCATACCGGCCATTTGGAATTCATATTCAAAGTCCGAAACAGCGCGCAGACCACGAATAATCGTACTTGACCCGTTTTCTTCGGCAAACCGCATCAGAAGCGTTCCGAAGGGTTTGACGATGGTGCAGGCGGCAACGTCACCACCTGCAGCCTTAAGGGCCTCTTCAACCAATGCGCAGCGTTCATCGACCCCAAACATAGGGCCTTTTCCCGCATTCACCGCAACGCCGACAATCAATTTGTCGACGATGCGGGTTGCGCGACGAATAATATCCATATGCCCCTGGGTTACCGGATCAAAAGTACCCGGATAGATCCCGATACGTGAGGCGTTTGAAGACTTTTCGGTCATAGATCTTCCGTTTTATGCGTCGCTGTCGTCAGAACTGGTTTCTGCTGCGTCTCCGCCGTCTTCGACAACCGATGCAACGGTGCCTTCGGTGTTTTCGATGCCTTCTGCATCTTCTTCACCTTCAAGCTCGTCCTCACCATTATCGCCGAGATTAGATAGACGTTCGACAGCAACAACCTGCTCGTCTTCGGCCGTGCGGAACAGGGTTACACCCTGTGTCTTGCGCCCGGCGATACGGATATCATGTGTTGGCATACGAATGACCTTGCCACCATTGGTGACCATCATCAACTCGTCGCCTTCCTCAATAACGAAGGATGCAGCAACGTCACCGTTGCGTTCAGATCTTTCGATATTGGCAAAGCCCTGACCACCACGGCCCGTCACACGGTATTCATAGGCAGACGTACGTTTGCCATAACCGTTTTCGGTCACCGACAGGATCAGTTGATCCCCTGCCAGCAATTCGTCGTAACGTTCCTGTGTCAGAACTTCAAGCGGCAGGGCACTTTCTGCGGTGATTTCCTCGCGGCGCAATTTGCTTGCGATCGAAAGGTATTCATCACGCTGTTCCATCGTGGCATGATTGCCAAACAGAACAGACATCGCAATGACCGCATCCTGATCCGCCAGACGGATACCGCGAACACCAACCGAATTACGGCCGGTAAAGACGCGGACATCGCCAACACGGAAACGAATGCATTTACCCTTGCGGGTGGTCAGAAGAATATCGTCATCTTCGGTACAGGTCTGAACCGCAATCAGTTTGTCACCACGATCTTCTTCAAGTTTCATGGCGATCTTGCCGTTCGATTTCACATTCACGAAATCGGCAAGACTGTTACGGCGAACGTTACCGGTCGACGTCGCAAACATCACATGCAGGTTCGGCCATTCTTCCTCGTCCGGAAGCGGCAGGACCGTGGTGATATATTCGCCTTCCGACAGTGGCAGCAGGTTTACAAGTGCCTTGCCGCGCGATTGCGGCGTGCCCAGCGGCAAGCGCCAGACTTTCATCTTGTAGACCATGCCCTCGGAACTAAAGAACAGAACCGGCGTATGGGTATTGGCCACGAACAGTTTGGAAACGAAATCCTCTTCGCGGGTGGCCATACCCGAACGGCCTTTGCCACCGCGACGCTGTGCGCGATAGGTCGACAACGGAACACGCTGGATATAACCACTGTGCGAAACGGTCACGACCATTTCTTCACGGGCAATCAGATCTTCGATGTCATGTTCAAATTCGGCTTCAATGATTTCACTGCGACGTTCATTTGCAAACTCGTTGCGCATTTCCGTCAGTTCATCTTTCAAGATTGTCAGCTTGCGCTCACGCGAACCAAGAAGATCAAGGAAGTCTTTGATTTTTTCGCCAAGTTCGGTCAGTTCGCCAGCAATTTTGTCGCGTTCCAAACCGGTCAGGCGATGCAGGCGCAGTTCAAGAATCCCGCGTGCCTGTGCTTCGGACAGTTTATAATTACCATCCGTGGAACCAGCCTGATTAGGATCGGCAATCAGTTCAATCAGCGGCACAATATCGCCAGCAGGCCAGTCGCGTTCCATTAATTGTTCGCGCGCAATCGCCGGATCGGCGGCGGCGCGAATCAGTTTGATAACTTCATCAATATTGGCCACGGCAATCCCAAGACCAACCACCAAATGAGCCCGTTCGCGGGCCTTTTTCAGTTGGAAAATGGTACGACGCGTAATGACTTCTTCGCGGAATTCGACAAATGCCTGAATGATATCTTTCAGGTTCATCAATTCCGGTTTGCCACGCCGAAGCGCTAGCATATTGACACCAAACGATGTCTGAAGGGCGGTAAAGCGGAACAGCTGGTTTAAGACAACATCGGAAACCGCATCACGTTTAAGTTCGATCACCATGCGAACGCCTGAACGATCAGACTCGTCACGCAGATCGGAAATACCTTCAAGTTTCTTATCACGGACAAGATCGGCGATCTTTTCCATCAAGGTCGCCTTGTTCACCTGGAAGGGAACTTCGGTGACAATGATGGCTTCACGGTTGGCGCGGATTTCTTCGACATGGGTACGTGCCCGCATGACAACAGAACCACGACCGGTCTTAAACGCCGAATGAATGCCCGAACGGCCAAGGATCATTGCACCGGTCGGGAAATCCGGACCATGCACAAATTCCATCAACCCTTCGATGGTAATGTCGGCATTATCGACATAGGCCATGCAGCCATCGATAACTTCGCCAAGGTTATGCGGCGGAATATTGGTTGCCATACCAACCGCGATACCGCCCGCACCATTGACCAGCATGTTCGGAAAACGTGCCGGAAGAACCGAAGGTTCTCTGGTGGTTTCGTCATAGTTATCGCGGAAATCGATGGTATCTTTATCAATATCGTCAAGCAGGTAATGTGCCGATTTGGCCATACGGGCTTCGGTGTAACGCATGGCTGCGGCTTTATCGCCGTCCATCGAACCAAAGTTCCCCTGCCCGTCAATCAACGGTAGGCGCATGGAAAAGTTCTGGGCCATACGGACCATCGCGTCGTAAATCGCGCTGTCACCATGCGGGTGATATTTACCCATGACGTCACCGACCACACGGGCCGACTTGCGGAACGGCTTGTTCCATTCAAAGCCATTTTCATGCATGGCATAAAGGATGCGACGATGAACCGGTTTCAAACCGTCTCGGACATCTGGTAGCGCGCGGCTAACGATCACGCTCATCGCGTAATCAAGGTAACTGCGGCGCATTTCTTGTTCGATGGATACCGGGAAAATATCGCGGCTATCTGGATTGGTCTCTTTGGTAGACAAAAGCCGTGACCTCTTAAACGCTTGATCAGAAATGCTTCAATCGGTGTGACATATAGACATATGCCTGACCAGTGAGGCGGAAAGTATCAGGTTTGTCTCGCACAAACAATATTGACAAATCCGCCTGCCCCGGCTTTGCGCATAAACGGTTAAAATAATCGCATTATGCGTCTCAAAACCCTTGGTCAGAAGCCTGTTATTTCGCCTTGTCCGCGCCCCCGGTGGGGGTGCCCGGACCACGATCGGCTTTGTCATCACCGTTATGAATTGCCCGTTTTCTGCCAAATCGGACCTGTGACACAGCAATCCCGGCCAAAATGATGCCAAGTGCAATCACGCTGGTAGGTTGTGGAATTTCCTGAAGCACAAAAAAACTGACCACCACACCGACGGCAGGCACAAGATAGTTGTTAAACACCACAAAACTCGCCCCGGCACGGGCAATTAGATACAGAATCAAAAACATCGCAATCCCGGTTGGGAAAATACCCAGATAAAGGATCGACAGGAAACCATCCATATCCCAAGCCATCTGCCAAGGCGGATCTACAATCAGAGAAAAAGGTGCCAGCATCCCGGCGGCAAAGGTCAGGATCACGGCGGATGACCCGACGCGCGGCTGATTGCGCAAATTCCGCGCCACCAGTGATGCAACCGCATAACAAACCGCCGCAATCAGGACCGCCAACTGATAAAACAGCCCCCCGCCCAACCCCGAAAGCGTTTCCGGGCCGACCAATACAATCACCCCTACCGTCCCCAGCAAAACCCCCAGCGCCTTGCCCGTCGAAAGTTTTTCGTCATCGGTTACGAAATGCGCCAGCACCACCGTCGTCAGCGGCACGACCGACATCAGGATCGCCGCCAACCCGGCGTCAATATGGGTTTCACCATAACTGATCAGGAAAAATGGAGCGGCATTGCCCAAAAGAGCAATGAAAAAGATCGAAACCCACGCCCGCCGCCCTTTGGGTAGCGCGCTTTTGCGCATAAGGGCAAATCCCCACAATACCAGCGCCCCGACAGCCAACCGCCCCGCGGCAACCATCAGCGGCGAATAAGCATCCACGCCGATCTTGATAAAGGTAAAAGAACTGCCCCACATCAGAGCAAGCAAGAACAGCAACGCAAATTCACGAATTCCCGGACGTGTCATTTTCCCAGCCTATTCTTGCCACAGTTTTGGGCTTTATCGGGTTTCGACAAAACTGACAGACAGCGTTAGAGGCCGTGGGTACGAGAATCAAGAAAATAGCGGTGCAATCAGTATTTCACATGACAACTCATTGACCGTCAGGTCATCACCGACAACCGCTGCGCCGCAATGCAAAAAGAAAGACCAAAACAATGGTGTGAAAAAGCAACACAAAGCTTTGATGCAGCACAACACCGATGCATCAAAAAGATGAAAAAATAAAAAGACTACAACTTATTTGTTGCGAATGATTTTTAATCGCTTTAAGTTAAGCGCAACAAAGTGAATGGGATACGAGCAATGAAATACGTGGATCAGGAATTGACTATCGCCGAAATGCTGGCCGATCCAATCGTTCAGACATTAATGCGCTATGACGGCATCTCTGCCAGTGACGTCCGTCACACGATTGATCAGGTTTTACAAAATCGTCTGTCGTCACATCGCATTCCAATGCGCCAAAGCAATGCTTCCATCCACGAATGGCACCAGCCGGGCCAGCGTTCCGACGCGGCCTGATTGGTTCCCTATTCGCCGCTATCTGCTTTAACGATACCGATACATCCAATGCCGCTGGTCCTCTTGTTCTGTCCGGCGGCAAAGCGGGTTGTTACCCGACGCGTCCGGCACCGCTATACCCCCTCTTTAAATTGGCCCCCTCATATTTGGTGATTTGGCCCTTACGACAAACCATTTTGCTGCGTAGCTTCGCGCAATGACATAGCGCAAATGCGCCTGGCATCGACAAAACCGTCGCATACCAAATCAAGGGGAACAGCCATGCCCACCGAAATTCGCGCCATCCGTGAAACCGATCACGATCTCTGGCTGCCGCTTTGGCAGGGATATCAGCGTTTCTATAAAACTGACATCAGCGCAAAAACCACCGCCATCACATGGCAGCGTTTCCTTGATCCGGCTGAATCGCAGTACTGCGCATTGGCGTGGCAAGATGATCAGGCCATCGGCATGGTCCACTGGATTTATCATCGGTCTTGCTGGACGGTTGGGGATTATTGCTATTTGCAGGATTTATATGTCGACGATACCCGCCGCGGCACCGGTGCTGGCCGGAAACTGATCGAACATGTTTACGCCGATGCGGCGATCAAAAACGCCGCGCGTGTTTATTGGCTGACACAAGAAGACAATGTTACCGCCATGCAACTTTATGACCGTATTGCGGATCGTCCGGGCTTCACCCAATATCGCAAAATGTTGTAAGTTTTTTGACGATATTGCGCAGGTTAACGACACAGATATCGCCTATGGCATTCTATGGTTTTGCATCGTTTAACGACCAGTCATATTCATAGTCTGCAATCGGCAAGTCATCGCCATGCACACTAAGCCATGTCGCCAGTTTCAACCCGCTATAGCGCGCCAGATGATCGGCAAATGTTTGATCTTCATCACCAAAATCTGACCGATACCAGTCATAAAGGGATGAAAGTTTGATCTCAGTATCATCTGGCGTCAATTGTACTGCGCGCGGATCACGGATAAAGGCAAGGGCAGCGGTATCAAGTTGTTCTTCAAGCTTGTCCGCGTCATAGGCATCGGCCGCCAACGCCGGACACCCGACCGACGCACAATTTACAGTGTAGTGAATGCGTGCATCCTTCCAGATCGGGCGCAGGATACGATGTTCGATATCATCAAGGCTAAGCGATCGGCCTTCGACCTGCAAAACCTTCTTGCCCCACGGGCCAGACGAAAAGAACCCCGGTGAAATATCGATATCGTGGATGCTTTCAACCGGATAATGATCAATCACAATTGCCACGGTCTCGGCATTATAAAGATTGATCCAATAGGCCAGTTGCTGATCGCGGTTATAGGTACTGATCGCAACCGCCTGCATTGCTGCGATATAGGCATCAAGTTCCGAACGGCTTTGCGCCTTGGCCGACCGGTAATCAAACAGACTGACCCCCGCCTTCTCAAGGATCAGATGCCGATCAAGGATATCCTGCCAGATGCTGTGATCAATCCGTGCGGTACTTTGCGCATCATGGACCTGCCAATCCGGCCAAAGATCGGCATCAGGTGCTGCCCCGGCACGAAGCGGCACAACAATCCATAACATCACGAGGATTGGCACGATGATGCGCATCAAACTGGCTCTTCCCAAAATCGATGACCCTATCCACAAGAATGATCCCACAGACAAGGTCACATCAATCTGCTGTGATCGCAAGCTGGCTGATTGTATACATTTAACCATACGTTGATGTATAATGCCGTCATGACACAAGCCGGTGCTGTTCAGATCATTCCCGGCAATGGTGGGCAATTGGGGCAAGTCATCGCCGCACGCGCCCTTCCCGGACCCGGAACACAACCGGCAACCAACAGTTCCGCCGGTGGGGTGAATTCTGCGTCACAATTAAATCCTGCGGCCATTTCGCTTCGCCCGCTTGGGGCAAAGACGTCCCCCGGGCCAAATTTCGAAACAGCAGCACCAATCAACAGCACAGCATCAATTGTCACGGTTATTCAGCAAGTTGACCCGCGAAGCCTTTCCGGGGCGGGTACCATCGACACAAAAAGTCCGGCGGACCGTCAGCGCGACTTGCGCGAAGCAACCCCGCAAAATGCCCGCGCCCCCGTGACCAGCCCTGCCCTGATGACTGCGCGCGAACGTGAAATCACCCACGAATTACAGTCCCGCGACGCCATCGTCCGGACCGAGGAAGAAAGCCACCAAACCCTTGCCGGGGCCAATGCCGGCATGATCAGCTATAGCTATACCGCTGGGCCCGATGGGCGACTTTATGTTACGGGCGGCAAAGTCAGCATCCATCCACTTCAGGGGCTTAAAGGGGCGGCTGCAATTGCCAATCAGGCAGCCATTGCCAACGCCGCATCCATGCCCGGAAGTTCAGCCGCCGATTTCAATGTCGCCCAAGGCGCATCACGCAATATCAGCGCGATGATCGCAACCCAGGCCATTGCCGCAGCCGAAAGCTATCGCATGACGCTGGGCCTTGGCACCGCATCAGGCAACATAGACATCACAGGTTAGAGACGGACAAAGGGACATCCGCAACAAGGCGCCCTTGCACAAATAGTTCCGCGCAAAAGCCTGCCTTGATTGGCGTCAGTCGGCGTAATGCCAGTAAATCGGGAATTCCGGATTAAACACCGTGACCGGGCCATCGCCGGTTTCAATTTTCGCCGCAAAGCTTGCGGGTTCGGTGCGTTTTTCCAGCGTAATCTTATCACCGTTTAACGGCAGGCCATAGAATTGCGGCCCATTGATCGAAGCAAAGCCTTCCAGCTTGTCCAATGCGCCTTCCTGTTCGAACACATGGGCCAAAAGCTGCACGGTGTTATTGGCCGTAAAGATACCGGCACAACCACAGGCACTTTCTTTACGATCATCGGTATGGGGTGCTGAATCTGTGCCCAGGAAGAATCGCACATCGCCGCTGGTCGCCGCCTTGCGCAATGCCAAACGATGTTTTTCACGCTTGGCCACCGGCAGGCAATAGAAATGCGGGTGAATACCACCAACCAGAATGGCATTGCGGTTAATGATCAGGTGATGGGTTGTGATGGTCGCGCCAAGGTTTTTGTCATTGGCTTTGACATATTCAACGCCGTCTTCGGTGGTGATATGTTCCATGATCACGCGCAGTTCCGGCAATCGTTTGCGCAACGGATCAAGAACCCGGTCAATAAATACCGCTTCACGATCAAAAATATCGATATCCGGGTCGGTCACTTCGCCATGCACACAAAGCGGAATACCTAGGCTTGCCATGCGCTCAAGCACCGGCATTGCCTTGTCAAAATTCCGCACGCCGCTGTCGGAATTGGTTGTCGCCCCGGCAGGATAAAGCTTAAGCGCAGTGATCACACCGTTTTTATAGCCTTCCTCGACATCGTCGGGATTGCTGCCCTCGGTCAGATACAAGGTCATCAACGGGGTAAATTCATGCCCGGTCGGGATTGCCGCTGTGATCCGGTCACGATAGGCGATTGCATCTGCGGTCGTGACCACCGGCGGCACAAGGTTCGGCATAATGATCGCGCGGGCAAAATGTTCGCTGGTTTCGCCAATCACACCTTTCAGCATATCGCCATCACGCAGATGCAGATGCCAGTCGTCAGGACGGCGAAGGGTAATGCGATTTGCGGAATTTACGGACATGGGGCGATCTCCTTGGAACCGGAACAAGCGAATGCGCACGCGCAGTAGCTATTTAGTGGTTATCTAGCAGTGGCTACCTAGCAGATCAGACGCGGTTTTGGAATTGGAAAGCACCCGCTAATCCTGTGCTGCACCATCGGGCACGACAATATGATCGCAAGGCGCGTTTTTGCGATAGCGCTTAACGGCCATCTCGATGCCGCGCTCCAGCCCCCGCGTATAACGTAGCGTATCAAACAGCGGTGCCTTCAACCGGTTCTGTTCCAGTTTGGTCCGAATTTTCGCCAGCCTGTCTGGCTGTGTTGCCAAATCAAGGATCAGACTCTCATACGCATCATCACTATCTGTGACCAATTCCGGCAAATCCATCGCACAAAGTAGACTTGCTGCCACACGGGCGGCAAACTGGTCCCCTGCCCGCGTCACCATCGGCAATCCGCCCCAAAGTGCATCACTCGCCGTGGTATGAGCGTTAACATTGAACGTATCGACAAACAAATCCGCATGGCGCAATCGCGCCAGATGTTCGGCTTGCGGCAATCTTTCGGCGAAAATCAGCCGGTCGGGCGAAACACCCTGTGCACTTGCCGCCTTGCGCAGGTTTTCTTCGGCCGTCTTGTTGGTACACCAAAGCCACAGCACACTATGCTCCACACGATTTAACAATCGCATCCAAATCCCGAATTCGCGCGGTGTGATTTTGTAATTGTGGTTAAAGCAGCAAAAAACGAACCCATCCTCGGGCAGGCCAAAATCCGTGCGGTTTGTCGTGGTTTCTGCAATCTCGCGACAATTGTCATTGGGCTGATAACAATCGGGTAAATAAATGATCTTTTCGCAATAGGCATCCTGATGGCGTTGCGGGATCACCACCTTGTCAGCAATCAGGTAATCGATAAAATCGGTCCCCATGGTCCCCGGATACCCGACATAGGCGATTTGAACGGGTGCCAGACGTACCGCAAAAATTTCAGACCTGCTGTTTTCAGTAAAGCCCTTAAGGTCAATCGCAACATCCAATGAATGCCCACCCACCAAGTGCTGAATTTCACTATCTGACATTTCGGCAATATCAAAAAACGCCGTTGCCTGATCACGCAATGTGGTGCGCAGCACCCCATCCTTTTTCGCGCCATAGCTATAAACATAGATCTCAAACCGCGACATGTCGTGATGGGCAAAGACCCCGGCCATCAAAAACAGCGTCGCATGATCATGAAAATCTGACGAGAAATAGCCGATTCTTATCCTGTCATTTTGGTCACTATGATCTTGGCGCGCCTGCGGGGGCATGGCCAATGTCGATGGGGTTTTAGTACCGGCAAAAACCTTTCGCGCCCAACTTTCACTGCGCTTTCGCTGCCGCGTCGGGTTATCTTCCATCACCAAAAACGGGAACGGCGGAACGGGATCACCGCGCGCGGCAAGGCCATCTGCAAATGACGCAAACGCATCAAACTCAGACCAGTCACACAGATACATCTGCTCGCGCAGTTTTTCGACACGTGCATCGATATAATCAGGGCGCAACGCCATCGCACGGTCATATGCCGCCACCGCACGAACAAGCTGCCCGTCTTCCTTTAACGCGACCCCAAGATTATAATGGGCTTCGGCCCAATCAGGGCGCAATGAGATGGCCTTTTGATAACAGTCGATTGACGCCGAAAGCTGCCCCAGCCGTTTCAGCGCATTGCCAAGGTTATAAATCGCATCGACGTAATCGGGGGCAATGGCAAGGGCGCGACGATAACAAGTGACCGCTTCTTGCGGCCTTCCCATATCACCAAGGACATTTCCCAAATTGCCCAATGCGGGGGCGTGATCGGGGTTAATGGCCAGTGCCTTGCCCAATGCCTGCTCTGCCGCGTCAAGCTCCCCCTGATCACGCAGAACCACGCCCAGATTGGTCCATGCCTCTGGATAATCAGCTTTGGCGGAAAGGGCACGTTGATAAAACGCGCGGGCGGCAACCACGTCACCTTTTTGCTGCAAGATCACGCCCAGGTTATTCAATGCCGGGGCGCTATTTGGTTGAAGCCGAATGACTTCGCGAAGGGCCCGTGCCGTGCCATCCATATCGCCAAGCGCGTTGCATGCAGCGGCCTGAATGTTCCAGCCGTCGGCAAAATCGGGAAAAAGTGCTAAAATTTTGCCCGAGGCATTAATGGCCTCGGACCAGTTCTGTTGCCGATACAGGCCGATCAGTTCATTGATCAGATTCTGCGGAACTGTTGCCCCCGGCGCACCACCGACCCCGCCTTTGGCATTCGGCTTGGCCTTGGATGATGCCCCGGACCGAAGTGCATCCATCGCCTTTTGAACGCGCAAATTACCCGGAAATGCTTCAAGAATGGCGGCGTAAACATCGCGTGCAGATTGCGGGTCACCCTTGCGCTCAAATGTCTGGGCGCGCCGGATTTCCCGATCCACATTCAACTTTGCCATATCTGATCCCGAACTCTGAAAATACTGCGCCCCAAGGAAAAGCCGCACCAAGGCGGCACCGCCCTATTCTGGGGATCAACAGACAGATGTAAATAGCTGTATGTGCATAAAAATCCACAAACGGGTCATCCCCCAATGCCCGGCACCGATACGGTCCGTATCGGAAAAACAAAAGGCCAGGCATTTCTGCCTGACCTTTTGACATGGGGCGAGTGATGGGGATTGAACCCACGGCCCCCAGTGCCACAAACTGGTGCTCTAACCGACTGAGCTACACCCGCCGTCGTGTGGCGCGGTTTTTATCGTCGAGAGCCCCGGACGTCAAGCACATATTTTTACTTTTTTGCCCGTTTTGCCCCAAACTTCGCAAAGCCGCGCAAACCGGGTGACTGCGGGTTTTATTCACAATCAACATATACCAACCAATCCACATGGACAGGGGGCCCATCCGTTTGAACATCTTGCGTGATTGACTTACTGGCCTAATTAAATCAATTCAATACCTTGAATACGCCCGCCATTCCGGGTGAAATAACAATTAGCCAATGCGCCCAAACCGGCGACAACGGCAAATAAGATGAAACAGGACGGAGTATCGGAATGAAGTGGGGCGTTATCAGCACGGCAAAGATCGGCACGGAAAAGGTGATTCCTGCAATGCAGGAAAGTGACAAGCTTGAAATCCGTGCGATTGCCGGCCGCGACCTTGAAAAGACGCGTGAAACCGCCCAACAGCTGCGCATTCCGCGCGCCTATGGTTCCTATGATGAATTGCTGGCCGACCCCTCGATCGAGGCAATTTACAATCCCCTGCCCAACCATCTGCATGTCGAATGGACGATCAAGGCACTCGAAGCCGGAAAACATGTTCTGTGTGAAAAACCGATTGGCCTTGATACCGCAGATGCCAAACGCCTGATTGCCGCACGCGAACAAAGCGGCAAACACGTGCTAGAGGCCTTCATGGTCCGCCACCACCCGCAATGGCAGGAAGCCCGCAAACTGGTCGAAAGCGGCCAGATCGGCACTGTAACGACGGTACAAAGCATCTTTACCTATTTCAATGCTGATCCCAACAATGTGCGCAACAAAAAGGATATCGGCGGCGGTGGCTTGCTTGATATCGGGTGCTATTGCATCGTCGGGCCACGCTATATCACCGGCAAAGAGCCCGTGCGCGTCGTATCCCTGATGGACAAAGACCCAAAATTTGGCACCGACCGGTTGGTATCAGGCATGCTTGATTTCGGAAGTGGCGTTCAGGCAAGCTTTGTCTGCGGCACCCAATCAGCCGCCGTACAACGCGTTCACATCCTTGGCACAGAGGGCCGGGTTGAAATCGTCATGCCATTCAACCCGATCCCGGAAAACCCGGCGGTGATTCGCGTCGGCACCCAAAAACAGCCGGGATTTGACGAAGCCCGCGAAATCAAATTCCCGATACGCAATCATTATACCCTGCAAGGCGAAGCCGCGACCGCAATCTTTAACGGCGAAAGCCCGGTCGACTACCCCATCGAGGACGCGATTCAAAACATGCAAATCCTTGATGCACTCGCCCGCTCTGCCCGGACCGGCAGTTGGGAAATGGTTGGCTGATCTTATCGCATTTTAACACCGAACAAGGGCGCAGCTATTTGCTGCGCCCTTGTCATATAAACCACTGAAAAAGTTTGCGTAATTACTTCGCAAACGCCTTTTTCATGCGTTCAATCGCCTCGGTCATCATTTCTTCGCGCTTGCAGAAACAGAACCGCACGAAATGATTGACCGCGCCTTCGGTCTGATAAAATGCCGACACCGGGATCGCCACCACACCGGCTTCCTTGATCATAATCTGGCAAAATTCGACATCATCACAGTCATAGCCAAGCGGGCGGAAATCACAGGTAATGAAATAGGTCCCTTGTGAATCCAAAACGCCAAAACCGACGTCTTTCAGACCCTTCATCAGGAAATCACGCTTGGCTTGCATGTCGGCCGTGAAGCCTTCGAAGTAGTCATCACCCTTGTTCAGACCATAGGCCACCCCGTGCTGCAATGCTGGCGGCACAGTAAAGATCAGGAACTGATGGGCTTTTTTGATCGGTTCCATCAAACGTTCGCACGCCGTGATATAGCCAATTTTCCACCCGGTCAGGGAAAACGTCTTGCCCGCCGACCCTATCCGCACCGTGCGATCACGCATCCCCGGAAACGTCATCAACGGATGATGGGTCCGCCCGTCAAACACCAGATGCTCATAAACCTCGTCACAAAGGGCGACGACGTCATGCTTGATGCATTGCTCGGCGATAAAGCCAAGTTCATCATCGCTAAACACCTTGGAACACGGGTTCATCGGTGAATTAATCAGGATCAGCTTGGTCTTGTCCGAAAATGCCGCCGCCAGTTCATCCTTGGGCAAATCCCAGTGCGGCGGGGTAACGCGCACCAATTTGGGAATCCCACCCGCCAGCTTCACAATCGGAAGATAGCTGTCATAAAGCGGTTCAATCAGGATGACTTCATCACCGGGCGCAACAAGGCCCAGGATCACATCGGCCAATGCCTCGGTCGCGCCAACCGCGACCAAGACTTCTTTTTTCGGATCAACATCAATGTCGTAAAATCGTTTGTTGTGATCAGCAACCGCCTGCAACAATTCTGGCACCCCGGCCAAAGGCGGGTATTGGTTGGACCGTTCCATCAATGCACGGGCCGCGGCTTCACGGATATCGGCCGGGCCGTCGGTATCGGGTGCTCCCTGCCCCAAATTAATGGCTTTGTGCTTTTGGGCCAGTTCATTCATCACTTCGAAAATCGTGATACCGCCCGAAGCGAAAAGAGGATTGCCGACAAAATCGGTCATGAGGCGTCCTTCCCTGTCTCGTGCCGGTCGGTGGAAACCGGCTTTATATTATGTCTGGTGGCGCAAAGACTGCAACGACCGGGTAACAAGGATACAATCTCGCTTCCCTTGATGCTCTGCCCGTCGCAAATCACATTTCCGGAATTATTCCCGAATAATTCCTGTGACCAGAATGCATTCTTCATCATCCTGCCCTGATATCGTGTATTTTCTGTCGCATGACACATGGTAGTTAGGCAAGCACGGATCACTCGGAACCGGATTGCCACCACCGCGCACAGGGAATTTGCATATTTTTTGATCACACTGCCTAAAAGTCGACCACCGACAACCAAGAAAATATCAAAAGTTTCATGGGTTTTGCTGGGTTTTCGTGTAGAGACTCCTTAGAATGATCGCGCGGGCCAAAACTGGCACGGCCCGTGCAATTAACGCGGCAAAAGCAATTGAGCTTTCCGAGTTCTACGCAACTCTCGCAAAAAGCAGAGGGCGCTTAATGAAAAAGATTGAAGCCATCATCAAGCCATTCAAGCTTGACGAGGTCAAAGAGGCCCTTCAAGAGATCGGCCTCAAAGGGATTACCGTTACCGAAGCCAAGGGTTTCGGCCGTCAGAAAGGCCACACGGAGCTGTATCGCGGCGCCGAGTATGTGGTGGACTTCCTGCCGAAGGTAAAGCTTGAGATTGTTGTTGAAGACACGCTTGTCGAGCGTGCGATCGAGGCGATCCAGCAAGCCGCTCACACCGGTCGTATCGGTGACGGTAAAATCTTCGTTTCCTCGCTTGAGGACGCGATCCGTATTCGTACTGGTGAACGGGGCAATGACGCGATCTAATCGGTCACTTGCCTGACATTGAACATCGTACGGTCACTAATTTTGAGTTTTAAAGGGTTGCATCATGTCTGACGCTGCTTCTGTACTTCAGCTTATTAAAGAAAAAGGCATCCAGTTTGTCGATCTGCGCTTTACCGATTCCAAAGGTAAATGGCAGCACACCGCGCAGGATATCTGCACGATCGACGAAGACGTATTTGTTGACGGCATCATGTTCGACGGTTCGTCGATCGCCGGCTGGAAAGAAATCAACGAATCCGACATGATTTTGATGCCGGATACGTCGACCGCTGTTGTTGACCCGTTCACCGCACAGCCGACCCTGATCATCGTTTGCGACGTTATCGAACCGGCCACCGGCCAGGGTTACGAGCGTTGCCCGCGTTCGACCGCGAAACGCGCACTGGCTTACATGAAATCGGCTGGTATCGGTGACACCGCCTATTTCGGCGCCGAGCCGGAATTCTTCATGTTTGACGACGTTCGCTGGACCACTGCTGGCGAAGGCATGGGTTATCAGCTTGACTCCGAAGAAGGTCCGTACAACACCGGCACCGAATTCGAAGGCGGCAACCGCGGCCACCGTCCGGGGCCAAAGGGCGGCTATTTCCCGGTACAGCCGGTTGACTCAGCCAACGACATCCGTGCCGAAATGGTCAACTACATCAACGAAATGGGCGTGCGTTGCGAAAAGCATCACCATGAAGTTGCACCGTCACAGCACGAACTGGGTATCGCTTTTGGCACCCTGATCGAACATGCCGACGCGGTTCAGACCTACAAATATTGCATCCACATGGTTGCACACCAGTACGGCAAAACCGCCACCTTCATGCCGAAACCGGTTTGGGGTGACAATGGTTCGGGCATGCATGTTCACCAGTCAATCTGGAACGAAGGCAAGCCGCTGTTTGCTGGTAATGGCTATGCCGACCTGTCAGACACCGCACTTTACTATATCGGCGGTATCATCAAGCACGCCAAAGCATTGAATGCTTTCACCAACCCGACGACCAACTCCTACAAACGTCTGGTCCCGGGCTTTGAAGCACCGGTTCTGCTGGCATACTCTGCCCGTAACCGTTCTGCATCTTGCCGTATCCCTTACACTGCTTCGCCTAAAGGCAAGCGCGTAGAGATCCGCTTCCCCGATGCCCTTGCCAACCCGTATCTGGCATTCTCTGCCATGCTGATGGCTGGCCTTGACGGCATCGAGAACAAGATCCATCCGGGTGAAGCAATGGACAAGAACCTCTATGATCTTCCGCCGGAAGAACTCAAAGAAGTTCCGACCGTTTGCCGCTCGCTTCATGAAGCACTCGACAGCCTGAGCGCTGACCGTGACTTCCTGAAGAAAGGCGACGTCATGACCGACGACCTGATCGACGCTTACATCGCGCTGAAAATGGAAGAAGTCATTCGCTTCGAACAGTCACCGCACCCGGTCGAATTCGACATGTATTACAGCGGTTAATCCTTTCATTCGAAAGGACTTCATCGAACACGAAACGCCCGGCCATGTGCCGGGCGTTTTTGTTTTGGTTTTTCCCGCCAGTTTTTCCGGTTCAAAACGTGCCTATACAAGGCACATTTACAAACCCCGGAGACAAAAGTCGGATGCCGACCAAGGAAGCACAACACAATACGCTCGGCAAACCTGCCCTGGTGATTCCAGCTCCGCACATGAATGCGGGTGCCGCCGGATCAACCAATCAATCGAACGCTATGAAAATGATCGCCGAAATTCGCGACCAGTGGTCAAATGGTCAGCAACGCAAAGCGCGCAAACTGTGTTCCCGACTTCAAAAACAGTATCCGGACCTACCCGACGCCCTTCATATCCACGCCCTGATGGATCATCAAGACGGGCAATCATCCGATGCCATACATACCCTTGAAAAAGCGTGCAATAGTCCGCAATCACAAAGTATCTATTTCATCGATCTGGCTGCAATTTTAAATGCCCGTGGATATGAATCACAGGCCAAAGCCGTTTTGCAGCAAGGATTGGTCCGCTGGCCACTTGATCCCAAATTATTGCTTCAGATGGGCATTCTGCTGGCACGCGGACATACCGCCCACCAGGCCATACCGGTGCTTAAACGCACCATCGCCTTAACGCCAAACGAATGGCTGGCATGGAACGCGATGGGGGCAGCTTATCTGGCGCAGGATAATATCAACGCAGCCATTTACCATTTCCAGGTCGCCGAAAAGCGCGCCCATGACGCGGGCCATACAGATGGCCTTATTGATACCCGCATCAGTCAGGGCGAATGCCTAAGAGAACTCGGCAACCTTAAGGGCGCGCGCGCAATTTTTGAAGACATTCTGGCCCGCCTGCCTGGCCATATCCGCGCCTGGTATTGTCTGACCCTGATGGGCAAAGTTGCGGCTGACCATCCATCGCGCAAAACCATGATCGATCTGGCCGCATCCAACCGGCTTTCCCTCTTGCCCTCGGGTCAAAAGGAACTGCTGCTGTTCAGTCTTGCCAAGGCCCATATGGATGCCGGTGAAATCGATCCGGCTATGAAAAACCTTGCTGCGGCAAATCACATTAAACGCCAGAGCCTTTCATATTCCCCACAATCAATCGAAACCGTGTTTAACGTAACCCGGGCCGCCTTCCCGGCCAGCCGGTTCAAGGACCTTGAACCACCGCATGACAGCCCCGATCAACCATCCCACATCTTTGTCATCGGCATGCCGAGATCCGGTACGACACTTGTCGAACAAATCCTATCTTCGCACCCATCTGTGTTTGGCGCCGGCGAACTTGATGTCTTGGGCTATCATCAAGACAACATGGTTGAATTTCATGTCAAACAGGGCCGTTCACGTGATGCGGTACTCAAATTTGATGATGCCATGATCAAATTGCTTGGTGATGTCTATCGCAAGAAAGTGCGCGACCGAATTACAAAAATCAATACATCGGAAACCGACCCCAATGATTTTAGGCGCATCGTTGATAAAATGCCCGGCAACTTTGTCCGCGCTGGTCTGATTGCCCTGATGCATCCCAATTCACGTATTATCCATTGCCGCCGTGATCCGATGGATACGTGCTTTTCCTGCTATAATCGGCGTTTCGGACGTTCGCAAAATTTCAGTTACGACCAACACGAACTGGGCGCCTTCTATAGCACCTATCTGAAATTCATGGACCATTGGCGCAATGTGCTGCCCGCGCATCGCTTTATCGAAGTCAATTACGAGGACATCGTTAATGATCTTGACGGACACTCACGGCGTCTGATCAATTTTTCCGGTTTGCCATGGCATGACGGATGTCTGGAATTTCACAAAACAGAACGGCAAATCCGTACCCATAGTGCCTTACAGGTCCGCCAGCCGATCTATCGCAGCAGCATCGGTGCCTGGCGTCCCTATGCCGCGCACCTTGGCCCCCTTATGGAATCATTGGGGATTACCATGAATGAACAGGCAGGGTAATTACCCTGCCTCGTCGCGATGAAGGTCCGGCTCCATTTCCGGCTGATAAAGACATGATCGTCCCTTGCCTGCAGATTTGGCTTCTTGCATCGCCTTGTCGGCCCGGCGCAATTGTTCGTTCATGTCGCAATAGCCACCGTCAAAGACCGTAAAGCCGATTGACGCCCCGATATCGCACTCCTTGCCTTCCCAGACAAAGGGTTTGGAAATTTCTGCGATTAAGTCATCGGCAAGTGCAGCGATTTCTTTTTCCCCGCCCTTGTTGATAAAGAACAGGGTGAATTCGTCGCCGCCCAGACGAGCGGCTTCCTCGGCGCGGCGCCCAATACGTTTAAGACGCTTGGCCGTCTCGACCAGAACCCAGTCCCCTGCCGCATGCCCCAATGTATCGTTCACCGCCTTGAACCCGTCCAGATCAAGCATAAGGATCGATGCCGGCGTTCCTGTCCCGCGCAACACCGTTTCGCACTGGGTAAGCTTCTGCATATAGCGCGCCCGATTGGCAAGCCCGGTCAGCTCGTCATTATTCGCCTTGTTCTGCAATTCACGTTCGGCAAGCTTTTGTCTGGTAATGTCACTTAACCACCAAAGAACGGATTCCTCGCCTTCAAATGTCAGCGGCTCAATTGATGTCTTAAGCCACCGCGCTTCGGACGAATCAGCACGCCTAAATCGCAATTCAACATCCTGCAATTCCCCCAGCATATCCATGTCCTGAAGGCTTTTTTCGCGGTAACGTTTCGACAAAAGAACCGTATCAGTCGGTTTGGCGTCCTCTTCCTTAACATCATCAAGCGCCAGAAGGTTCGAAAACATCTTGTTAAAGAACTGGAACTCGCCGCCATTGCGGGTGGAAATACCAACCCCGATTGGGGCCTTTTCCAAAAGTCCGGTCAAACGTTCTTCTGCGGCGGCCACTTCGGCCTGCGCCACTTTAAGCGAGGTCACATCAATCAACGACCCGATTGTTCCGGCAATCGCCCCGCTTGGCCCCTTAAGGCTGGAAGCCGCAAACAATGCCACCTTGCCCACGCCATCCATCTCGAATTCAATTTCATGACGGACATAGCCCTCGGTTTTCAAAAGCGACGCCTCGTATTCCGCGACCTTGCTAGCCAACGGCGCAGGGGCAACATCGGCAAGTTTACTGCCGATAACCTTTTTGGGATTTTGTTCCAGTAATTCCGCAAAGGCATCGTTACAGCGGTTGATCACGCCATCCAAATTTCTCAGATAAACCGGGATCGGCAATACATCGATCAAATGCTGAATAAAAATCTTGTGATCGGCCAATGCCTTGGCAAGCTCTTCGGCCTTTCCGGGTTCACGCAGAATAAGCGCGATCAGACCTTCGGGGCCTTCGGCTTTGCGCCAAATGATCTTTTTGTCATTCATCTGGAAATCGGGCAGATCGGCTTTTTTGGTCTTGCCTGAAACCAAAGAAAGCGTCTCGCGAACGGCACCAACACCATCGCCGGATTCAAATTTGGCATTCTTTGCCAATAATGCCAAAAACTGTTTGATTTCTGTGCCGTCACGCAACGCCGCTTTGGCCGTCCCAAATAACTTGGTGGCCACCGGGTTGGCATGCGCGACCTTAAGGTCGGACGAACCGATAAATATAATGGCATCGCGCGCCAGCGCTGCTGTAGCGACGATGTCTGGAGCAATTGACAATACACGCACCACGCCGCTTTGCGGCGCACTCCCTTTCCCGTGTTTTCAAAAATGCCCCACAACCATCGGATCTAGTTCTTAAATCAGACCTCGCAAAGGGCCCGTTACTAGGCTCTTAACTCATACGTAAGTATATGGCAAGGCTACTATTGCTGTCCAAGATAATCAATCAGGATTTTTTACCCGAGAGGGGCAAATCGATATAACCACGGTCGATGCAATGCTCAAGTTCCCGCGCTACGGCCATCATTTCCTGATAACTTTCACGCAAATGCTTTAGCTTCGCCAGTTCATCGGCTGTCGGATGATTATCCTTGCGATCCGCACTAAGCTCGAAGGCATATTTCAGATAATTAGCGCGAAGTTTGGCAACGTTAATAATCAACGGCAACGCGGCATCAACGCTCATATCCGGGATCGCAGGGCTTATGACCTCGTGGTTCACTTCGCGTAAAACATGTTCCATAGCCATCATAAAACGGCTTTTGCTGCGTCCTGCATCCTGTGTCATGACTTAACCTCCTTGGCTATAACGGTCTGGAATAACGTATATTATCCCCTGTTTAGGTAAAAACTCCTATAACAGTTTTCCACCCATGGCTTATCGTTTTCAACCATTTCACCCAACATGTGATCGTGGCTTGCAGGAACCCGGCAAGCAGGCTAGACGATGAAGCATGGAATTTTCACGATAAGGAAACTGATCATGGAAGCACGCGTAAAGTGGCTTGAAAACCTGACTTTCACCGGCACCAGTGGCAGCGGCCACGGGGTTGTCATGGATGGCAACAAAGATGCCGGATTTGGGCCAAGTCCAATGGAAATGTTGCTTCTGGGGCTGGCAGGCTGTTCGTCGATTGATGTGGTCCACATCCTTCAGAAGGGCCGCGAGAACGTCATTGATGTCGAAGCCGACGTCAAAGCCGAACGTGCAGAAACCGATCCCAAGATTTTCACCAAGATCCATCTGCATTTCAAGGTCAGGGGTGAAAACCTCAACGAAACCAAATTGGCCCGGGCAGTTGAACTTTCAGCCGAAAAATATTGCTCGGCCTCGATCATGCTGTCAAAGGCTGCGGAAATCACCCATAGTTGGGAAATCATGGAATAACGCGCCGCCTTTCGGCCTGTTTCCGTACCGATTTCAAGGCAGTCCGTTTCGGGCTGCCTTTTTTGTTGGTCGCGTCATAATACAGCCTGAGTTAAAGTTTATCGGTTCATCGGTCGGTCCACCGCATAGAAACGATAAGAGGAAGCATTCCATGTCCGCAAACAACCTTGTGCGTTCGACACTTATCGCAATCACCTTTCCGGCGATTTTCGCATTATCAGGATGCTTTTCCGAAGACCAGCAACATTCACCGTCCGGCTTTGCCATCGGCCCGCCCCCTGCGAACGAGCCATTTGACGACTATGTCAGCAAAACCAGCCAACAAATTCGCACCGCGCTAAAGGCAACGCGCTTTGACCGTGAAAAAGCCCCCTTTGGCAAATACACTCTTGATCAGGTTGTCTCCATGCGCGCGCCCTTTGCCATTGGCCCGGACAAAGATGCCTGTGAAATCGTCGGCAATGATCAGGCCCATGGCAAGGACGTTGGCTTTCTACTGGTTCATGGCCTGACTGACAGCCCGTTCCTGATGACCGATATTCGCGACACACTGCAATCCAAATTCCCTTGCGCCACTTTTCATGCTGTGCTGCTTCCGGGGCATGGAACGGTGCCCGGCGATCTTTTAAATGTCCAGTATCAAGAATGGATTGAAACCGTTCGCTATGGCATGGACGGCTTTTCAAGCGACATCGACCATATCATCGCAATCGGTTATTCGACCGGGGCGACATTAATCGGGCGGGAATTTGATTCTCGCCGCCGCGATCATCGCATGACAGCAATGGTTTTACTGTCGCCCGGATTTGCCGCCAAAAGTGAACAGGCATGGCTGAGCCCCTATGTGCGGCATGTAAAATCCTGGGTCGGAAAGGGCGAAAACAGTGACGCCGCCAAATATGATTCCATGGCGATGAATGCCGCAGCCGAATTTCATCTGCTGACCGAACCCTATCGCAATGGCACAATGGATGCCTTTGATATCCCCGTATTTATGGCTGTCAGTTCCGATGATCAGACGATCAATCCACTGGTTGCCGCTGATTTCTTCTGCAACAAGGTTAGCGCCAACAACAAACGCCTGATCTGGTATCAAGGCGAAGACCACCTGATCGACGAACATCAGCTGTGTGACAAGGTTGATATCGTTGCATCAGCCGCCCCTGAATGGCGCACACTTAACCATGCTCATACCGCCATTACCATGCGCCCGGACAATCCGCATTACGGTATGGACGGCATCATCCGGCGCTGTGACCATTACGACGAACAAAGCCCCAACAGCAAATGCCAAACCAGCAGCGATGTGGTCTATGGCGAGTTGAACCTGGCCGGTTCCGCATCCCCCGGCAGCTTACGACGTGGGACCTTCAATCCCGATTTTGTCAGCATGCTCGACAAAATGACCCATTTCATCGAAGTATCACTGAATGTGCCGGGAAAAACGGCCGATTAACGATGGCATCAGGATCAGCGCCAACGCCAGATGGAAACCTTGCCCCCTGTTTGACCAGCCTGATGCAGGATACACCAGAATTGAACATGAAGTTTCTGCTGACATGACATTTACCATCGACAGATTCACCGGACAAAGCGGCCTGATGCTGCGCTACGCCCTGCACAGTCCCGAACATACAACCGGCCATGTCCTGATCCTGCAAGGACGCGGCGAATTCATCGAACGTTATAGCGAAACCGCACACGAATTGGCCGAACGTGGACTTGGCTGCGTGACATTTGATTTTCGGGGTCAGGGCGGCTCTGCACGCGAAGTCCCTGAATCCCAAATGGGCTATATCGGCGATATTGATCATTACATCGAAGACACCACCGACGTCCTTGCCCATGTTGCCAAACATCACAATATCGATTGCAAATTGCTATTGACCCATTCGACCGGTGGATTGGTCGGCATGCATATGCTGCTTGAAAATCCGGCCCGCTTTGACAGTGCGGTCATGATCGCGCCATTTTTCGGGCTTGGCGGACCGGACTGGATTGCCATTGCCGCTCAGTTCCTGTCCGCCGGGCTTTGCCGATACGGTTTTGACAAGCAATTCCTGCCCGGTCAAAAACTGCTATCGCCCTTCCAACCTTTTGCCGATGACAACCTGCTGACATCGGATCGCAACCGCTATGAACGCAACGTCACCTGCCTGCAAAATAATCCCGATTTGGTGGTTGGCGGGGTATCGGCCGGGTGGCTTGATGCCTGTTTTCGCGCACAGGCCGAACTGGCCGAACGCGTTACCCCTGATAACAAATTTTCCGGTGCCGCCCTGCCGCCGATAACGATGATCCTTTCCGGCAACGATCAAGTCGTTAGCAACCGGGCCACCCAGGAATTGTTTGGCGATCATCCAAGCGTCGACATGACAGAAATCCCCGAATCCCGCCATGAAATCCTTCAGGAAAGCGACAAATTCCGTACCCTGTTCTGGCAGGCATTCGACCGCCATCTGGCAACCCATCATCCCAAATGGGTCCCAATGCATCCCTGATAACGCAAATTCAGAAAAACGGCATTACCCCACCGGTTGCAACAGGCCGGCATCAAACCGTTCCCGACGAAACCGGCTGGGCGGCATGCCACGATGCCGGGAAAATTGCCGATTGAAATGTGACAGGTTTTGAAACCCGGCTTCCTCGGCAACGCGGTAAATCGGCAAATCCGATGACAACAATAACGACACCGCCCGGCCCAGCCGCAACCCCATCAGATAGTCCTGAACACTTGATCCGGTATGACGTTTGAAAAAACGGCGCAACGTGCGTTCACTCATCCCGGTCAGACTGGCGATTTCGGCACTGCCAATTTGTTCAACATAGCGCGAATGCAAAAGATCAAGCACCCGACCAAGGCGGGTTGCCTCGTGATAATCGGGCACCGTTGCATCAAACCGATCCGACGCCAACGGTGTCAGTTGTGTCGCATCCAGCAAGGCGCGTAAAACTTCAATCAATAATAAAAGCTGATCCGCCGGATCGCCCTGATCAAACCGCGGCGTAAAACGCGCAACCCGGCGCGCTGTGGCACTATCAAACTTCACCCCGCGTCGCGCACCGGCCAAAACGGGTTTTAACCGAGCCAGTTCCGGCATGCTTGCACAGACATTATTGATCCAGTCGGCGGTGAACCAAAAAACAAAGGCCTGATGCCCCCCATCATCCGCTTGGTTTTGCGGATCAGCATCACAGGCCCCCATATCGATTTTGACGTTTCCCAAAGGGGCCGCATTGGCAGAATGCCACGTATGAGGCAGGTTCGGCCCCAATAACACCAGATCATCATCGCCATATTGCCCGATATGATCACCAACATAACGCTGCCCCTGGCTTCCCAACGTTAATGTCAGCTCATATTCCGGATGAAAATGCCATTCGAACGGAATAGCGCGCAGGTTCCGGTGCAACCCCCGCCATGATCGATCCGGTGCGATTTTGACATGTTCAAACAGAAGCTTCATGGCGGCCCACGCTTTTGCGGCTACGAATATCCACTAATTTGGCCAAATAGTATCAGACAATGTCCGCCCTGTCAGTGGGCGCATATGTTGCGACACCCTAGAATGCTTCCAACATTATAAACCACGCGGGAGGATATCATCATGAGCATGCTGGCAAACGCAACCATGTCGCCAATGGCACCGACCAGCCCGAATGCCAATAGGCCGGGCAATGCATCGGTCAAGGAAGTCACCGGAACGCAGCTTCGCGATCTTGAGAAATCGCTGCCGCTCCGCGTGCTTTCCGAAGCCGATTTCAAACATTGGCAGACATACGGTTATGTCGTGGTCAAAAACGCTGTACCCCGTAAACAGGTGAAAGCCACCGTCGATTTCCTATGGGAGTTCGAAGAAAAAGCCCCCACCGATCCACAAAGCTGGTCCCGCCCGCAAATGCGCGATCATGCCATGACCGAACTTAACAATTCCGGCATGGTCGAGGCCTATCACCATCAATCGATGTGGGATAACCGCCAAACACCACGGGTTTATGATGCCTTTGTCGATATTTGGGATCGCACCGATCTTTGGGTGTCAATCGATCGGGCCAACCTCAACACCCCCAATGTTGGCGCGCGAAGCTTTGACGGCTTCATCCATTGGGATGCCGATACCAGCCAAACCCCGCTGCCGATCAATGTTCAAGGCGTTCTGTCGCTGGTCGATACCAATGACAATATGGGCGGTTTTCAATGCGTGCCGGATTTATTTGCCGATTTTGCCACCTGGCTTGCCACCGCCCCCAAGGATCGCGATCCGTTCCGTCCCGATATCGATAACATGCCGTTTGAGCCCAAACGCATCCCGATGCAGGCTGGCGACCTTTTAATTTTCAATAGCCTGCTGGCGCATGGCATACGCGCCAATCGATCCGATCAAACACGCATCGCGCAATATATTTCGATGGCACCGGCAACGCCTGATGAAGATGATCTTGTCAACTGGCGGGTCAAAAGCTGGTCCGAACGCCTTCCAGCACGCGGTCACGCCTTTCCTGGCGATCCGCGCGATTGGGAAAAGACGCGCTATGAACGGGCAAAACTAACCCCGCTTGGTGAAAAGCTTCTGGGCAAGACGGCCTGGTAAGTCGATGTAAAAACGCCTCGGAAACCTGGGGCGTTCTTTTTGCATCAGCTTGCCTCAAACTTGGCGATCAATTTCGCCTTTGTCTCGGCATCCACAAAGGCAGCTTCAAGGGCTGTACGGGTCACCCCGCGAAGTTCCGCCTCGCTAAAGCCAAACACGTCTTTGGCGCGTTGATATTCCTCGGCCAGTGTCGTGTGGAAAAACGGTGGATCGTCCGATCCCAATGTCACCTTAACCCCAGCGTCATAAAGTTTACGCAAGGGGTGGGATGCGTAATCGGGATACACCGATAGCGAAATATTCGATCCCGGGCAGACTTCCAAAACAATGCCACGCTTCGCCAATGTTTCGACCAGCTTCGGGTCTTCAATCGATCGCACGCCATGTCCAATACGGGTCACCGGTAATTTGTCGATCGCATCCCAAACGCTTTGCGGGCCTTCGACCTCGCCGGCATGGGTGGTGCATCCAAGCCCGGCATCCGCGGCAATTTTATAGGCCGGGTAAAACGCTTCTTGTGAAAACATGCTTTCATTGCCGCCCATCCCGAAACCAACGACATAGGGATGACCACAGGCAACCGTATCCGCCGCTACACCAACCGCCTTTTCCGGGCCAATATGACGCACACAGGTCATGATGATCCGCCCGACGATCCCGGTTTCCTTTTCGGCTCTATCAATGCCTTCGGCAACACCGTTCAAATGATCGTCAAAGGATATCCCGCATTCCAACGCATGGGACGGCGAACAGAAAATCTCGACATAAAGCGCCCCGACCTTGGCTTGCTCCGTCAAATACCAATGTGTCAAATCGGCATAATCGCGGCCGGTGCGGATTGCAGCACTTGCCTTGTCAAAACTTCCCAGAAACTCCGGAAAGTCTGACCAGATATAACGATCCTGATCATCATAGATACCATCGGGCAAGGTGATACCGTTACGCGCGGCAAATTTCCGCACCAATGCTGGCGTCAACGCGCCTTCCATATGCAGATGCAATTCGGCCTTGGGGATATGCTGTGTCATCTTTGGGCGCTCCGGATCTTTTTATTTTCTTTCCGGGTCCAGTTTTAACCCGATCCGGGTCGCGGGTCACGCCGCAACCGTTTTGCCCGATGATTTTTCGTTCCGCGCTTCTTCATCCGTCGATGACGATGTGCGGCTTTTTACCGACCCCAAATCGGCCAGCGGTCCGATATAGGGTGCAAACCGTTGCCATTTACCAATAGAATCCCGATTAATCGGACGCCGGACCTGCATCATACTCGCCGTGCGCGCGGCCTTGCCATCGCGATAGAATTCAAGACATTCAGGGCGCCAATCAAGGCCACAATGGCGCAAATAATCCTGCGCCACCTGTTCCGGGTTGGCCACCAGTTCCTCGTAAGACAGATCAAAAAACATACCGTACTGGTCGGTTTCGAGAAACGCCGACATCAGTTTTTCATAGCCCCGATAATAATCCGCCAGATCACCAAGATCATCAGAAAACCGCATCGGAATGGCAAAGGGTGTGGTGTAAATCGAAAGGCATGTCGCCAACGGATGGCGATGCGTATGCAAAATTGGCGCATCCGGAAAAATCCGGCGGATCAAACCAACACGGGTGAAATTGGCCGGTGTTTTATTGGCAACAAATTTAACATCCGGATCATAGACCCTAAGCGCCGCCAGATAACGTTTACGAATCTCACAAACGGCCTTTTCATCAAGGCGCGCCATCTGTTCGGACACCTTGCCTGCACCAAGAACTTCGGCCACAATCCGGGCAAAATCACCGATTTCACCCGCAGCATAAACATCCGGATGCGCGCCCAAAATACGCTCGCTCAGCGTCGTTCCTGATCGCGCCATACCAACAATGAAAATCGGTTTGGGGCCAGCCTCATCCTGATCGGCAACATCTGTTACCTGACCATCACGCTTTGCCACATCACTGCTGACGTTGCTATTGGTATTGGCATGAACGGACTGTTCTGCACGTGCCAAATCCGCCAGCAATTCGAACTCGCGCAACTCTGCTTGCATATCAATCGGCGATGCCTTGCGGTTTGCATCATGGCCGCGACGATACCAGTCAAACGCGGTTGCCATGTCGTTGTCGGTTTCGGCAATCCGGGCCAAGGCAAAACAAGCCAAATACACTTCTTGTGCGGTTGCCTTGGCCGATCCGGCAATCTTTGCCAATACGTCCTTTGCACCTTCCGGCATGGATTGCGGGCGCAGAAAGGCAATAATCAAATAAGGTTGCGCGCCGATATCGGCAAAATCATTAATTAGATTGGTACTGGCCTGAACGGCATTTTCAACCGCACCGGACAGGGCAAATGCCGATGCCTGAAAAGTACGGATACCTTTATCCATTGGCGCACGGGCAACCAATTTTTCCAAAAGGTCGAACGCCTTGTCGGTTTTTTCACAATGCACATAAATGCGCGCCAACAGTGTTTGCGCGCTCAGAAGATGCCCATAATCGCCGGGCAGTCCTTCCAAAAGGGCAACCGCCCGATCAAGATTAGCTGAAATGCTGCGTCCCAGGCTAAGTTTCACTTCCTGACGAAAGATCAGATCAGCGAGAATCTCCCGGTAAACCAGCAATTTCGGGGATGATGAAAGCTTCTTTTCCACAATTTTGATTGATGACTTAAAGTCACCGCTAGCTTGTGTAAATTGCACAAAATTCTGAACAACAGGGCCAAAATACCGATCAGATGGATCAAGACTACGAAACAGGTATCCCAAACGTTGCCCCGCTCGGGCAAAATACAATCCCTGCATTTCCGCAACGGCAGTCATAATATGGATTTCGGTACGTTTTGGATGGGTCCGAAGCAGCTTGGCACCGATCAAAGCAGCTTTGTCAAATTGCCCTGCCGACATGGCCTTTTTCATCTCGGCAGCAATGTCTGTTCGCGCTTGAATCATTCCCGCATTCCCAACCTGCACTGGCGACAATAAATGACCTTAAGTCATTTATATTGCGTTGCACAGATATAATTTGGAAACAATACGTTCACAATCACGAGATTAGATTTTGTGTATTACATTTAGTTACAATGACTTAGGCAAATACCAACACCGGAAAAATTCAAAACGGCACTCTGAGTAACACCTTCACCCGGTCATTAGATCAAAGACAACTTAACCCTGCAAAACCGGCTTGCGCCGGAACATTTTGATTGATGCCAACAACGCACCACCGACAATTAAAAGGCATCCTGCAATTACAGCCGGACTGGCATCGGCCTTACCAAAACCAATCAGCAAAATCGTGCTTAACAACGGCGCTCCATAAGACGCCACGCCAAGAACCTGGATATCGCCATGCTTGGTGCCATAATCCCAAACAAAGAACGCCGCCCCAACCGGGCCCAGCCCCAATCCAAGGATGGCAAACCATTGCCCTGTATCGGGCATCACCCAGATTTCCGTCACCCCATGCGTGATGAAACCAAGCAATGCTGCCCCGGCGCAAAACCCGCAAACGGCCTCGACCGGAACACCACGATACCGCCGGTTCAACACAGAATAGCCCGACCACAGGATCGAACACACCATCGCCGCCCCATAACCAAGGCCATAGGCCGGATCAAAATCAAACCCCTGCCCCTTGGTGACCAAAACCGCCGCCCCGCACAGGCCAAGTAACGCACCGGCAATATGATACCAATGCAACCGTTCACCCGGCAAAAATGCAGAAAACAACACAATGAAAAGCGGCCATAGATAGGCAATCAAGCTGGCATCAACCGCGGGCGCATTGGCCAGCGCCACAAAATAGAAAAAGTGATAGCCAAACAGCCCGCCAACACCAAGCGCCCACGCCCCGACTGGCTGACGCAGCGCCCGAAAAGCCCCGATCCCACGACGTGCAATCCAGGCAAAGCTGAAAATTGCGGCAACGGAAAAACACAGGCTAACCAACTGAAAAGGCGGGATGGTGCTGACTTCTGTGGTGAACAGCGCCAGTAACGCCCAAAGCACAATCGCAATGCCCCCAATCAAGGTGGCCTTTGTGCGCGGTTCAAGCAAAGTCATCAACACCATCCCAAGTTCAACTAATCGCAGGACCAATCAAACCACGACAGGAATAGAATTGTCTTTGCTCAAACTCCGAATTTTAGATTGAGAAATATAGATCAGGGCATGAATTGCGATGGACGATCAACGCAGCAAATCATCCTATCCGCTATCGCTATCGCCGTCTCGCTCGCCATCCTGATCAATATTCATTGTCAGGATAAGCGAGCTTAGGCATTTGCCGTGCGGGTCAAGTGACAATGATCGCGTAACCCCACCGCCCAACGCATCATACATAACAAAATTAAGCGCATGAATTCCGGGCATTTCATATCGGATCACCTCGCCACGCACCAGCCCCGCAAAATGGTATTTTACCCGTTGGGCCGTCACATTATTTACGATAACGTCCCAATGAACCGAGTCATAAGCAATCACCGAAATATTGGAAATATTGCCTTTATCACCGGTTCTTGAATGTGCGATTTCGCGTAACAGCATGATCAGGCCTCCAATATCTCGACAGCAGTTATTACACGGTTTTCGGGTAAAAGCCCCGAAACAATCGCAACAATTTCACGGGTTGATTTTGTCACACCCCCGCCTGCCGCCGGACCGTTAAGGTAAAGGCTTTCGACTTCCTCACCGATGCGCGCAGCATCGGTGAGGCTATCAACCCGCCCAACAAACCGCACCCGGACTTCGCGGGTATTTTCGTCTATATCATTGAAAAGACCGGTGCCTGTGCCATTGCTTGCGTCTATGTTTACGCCGCCAGCAGCACCCGCCGCCATACCGGCAAGTCCAAAACCAACCGCATCCACCCCGATCAGTTCGCCGCGCATTTCCCGACACGAAATATCGGAACCCTTGATACGTTCTTTTAAAATCTCAAGTGCCAACCGACCGCGATTTTGCGCCCCCGGCCCGCCATAGGATATTTGACCTTCGCCGATACATGAATCGACATATCCAATAGAGACCTTCAAAAACCCAGTTCTAGCCCGGCCATCGCCGCCAGAAACCGCCACACGATCAGGGCCAATTTCACAAATCGACACGCCCGAAAAATCAGCAATCACATCGGGCTGGATATAGGCCGCCGGGTTATGAACCTCGTATAAAAGCTGTTCCTTACAAGTTTGCGCCGTCACGCAGCCCCCAGTCCCGTCAACTTTGGTAATCACCGCATTGCCATTTTCGCCAATTTCAGCCAGCGGAAAACCAAGATTGGCTAGATTTTGAACATCCTTAAATCCTGGGTCAGCGAAATATCCGCCAGTAATCTGCCCGCCACATTCAAGCAAATGCCCAACAAGTGTACCGCGGCCAAGCCGTGTCCAATCGTCCATTTCCCAACCAAATTCGTAAATCTGCGGCGCTAAAAACATCGCCGGATCGGCAGCACGACCGGTCAAAATCACATCGGCCCCGCTTTTAAGGGCTGCAACAATTGGTCCGGCCCCGACATAGGCATTGGCCGATACCAGCGGTCGGTCAAAATTCGTCAAGGAACAATTCACATCATCAATGTGAAATTCGTCTGGGTCCAAAGCCGACAAAACATCATCCCCAGTGACGGCCGCGACACGCAGCCCCGAAAGCCCTAATTCGCGGGCCACCGCCAACGTCTTTTTAGCCGCAGCAATCGGATTGGCCGCCCCCATATTGGAAATAATCCGCACGCCCTTTTCCCGACAAATCGGCAAGATCGCGCGCATTCTCCGTTCTAAAAGCGGATCATACCCGGCTTCTGGATTGCGCAGCCGGGCTTGCTGGGCAAGGGCAATGGTCCGTTCCGCCAAACATTCAAACACGAGGTAATCAAGCTTGCCGTGTTTAACCAATTCAACAGCCGGTTCAATCCGGTCGCCCGCAAAACCAGCCCCGGTGCCAATCCGCAATGTTTTCATTGTGATGTCTCCGCAACAACACGGTGCGTTTTGGCGGCGTGAAAGCCGATGGCAAGGATCGCAACGGCAATAAACGGGGCGAATGCCAAGGGCCACAATGCCAAAACAATCACCAAGACCAACATCACACGATCAAGCCAGCGTCCAGCAAAAAACCGCTGCCCTGCCAATAGGGCCGGAATGGCATAGACAAGGATCAACCCCGACAAAAGCGCATTTAGCACGGCCCACACACCGCCCGCGCCGGTCATGCCGGGATACATCAGCAACATAAACGGCACGACATAGGTCATCGCACCAAGGCGAACGGCCTCATAGGCCGCGGGCAACCAATTGGTGCCGGCAATCCCGGCTCCGACAAAAACCGCAACGCATACCGGGGGTGTAATCACCGAAATGGTGGCGAAATAAAACACAAACAAATGCGCGGTCAAGGGTTCAACCCCCACCGCTGTCATTGCCGGTGCCAATACGGCCGCCACAAGCACATAGGCCGCCGTTGTCGGCAATCCCATGCCCATGACCATGCAAACAAGGCCAACAATAATCGCCACCAGCACAGTTGAATCCCCGGCAAATGAGACAATCAATGAGCTTAACGTCACGCCAATGCCGGTCAGATTGATCATGGATACAAGGATTTGCGCGCCCGCCAGCAACACACCAATGATCACCATGCCTTTGCCCGCATCGGCAATTCCGGCCAAAACCCGGCTGGCCATCGCTTTGACCGACAAAGTGCCATAAGACGTCGCAACAAAGGCCACCAGCAAACCGACAATGCCGTAAAACGCCGATGTCGCGACCGAACGGCCCATGAATATGCCAATACCAAGCCCACCAAGGGCGGCAATGATCGGCAAGACGCGGCGCAGTTTAAGGATATCGCGCCATGCCGGTAATTCATCCTCGGGCACAAGGCGCAAATTGCGGCGCACCGAAACGATATGAACGGTGACAAAGACCGACAGATAAAACAGCAAGGCTGGAATAATCGCCGCCACCATAACATCGACATAAGAAATGCCCAAAATCTCGGCCATGACAAAGGCCGCCGCCCCCATAATCGGCGGGGCAATCTGCCCGCCGGTCGACGCGACCGCCTCGACCGCAGCGGCAAAGGGTGCCGGATAGCCAAGGCGGCGCATCATCGGAATGGTGAAATTACCCGTGGTCGCCACATTGGCGACCGCAGAACCCGAAATCATGCCAAACAGGCCGCTGGCGATGGTGGCAATCTTGGCAGCCCCCCCGGCCTGACGCCCGCCAAGTCGCATCGCCAAATCCATAAAGCTTTGCCCGCCACCGGTATGCAGCAACAAAGCCCCAAACAGCACAAAGGCCGCAATAACCGTGGCCGCCACCCCGGTCAACATGCCCCAAACCCCAAGATCACCAAGGAAAATGGTTTCGGTCACAAATGCCAAATCAAACCCGCGATGGCCCAGGCTCCCCGGCAGGTTTTCGCCCAACAGCGCATAGGCCAGCCCGACCAGAACCAAGGCCGGAAAAACAATCCCCACCGCACGCCGCCCAACTTCAAGAACGGCTATAACAAGGCCCGCTGTCAGGGCCATATCCAATGTGGTTGCCCATGGCAGGGACGTCATGATTTCATCGTAATTCACGACAATATAACTGCTCGCGCAAAGCGTGATCGCCGCAACAAACACATCAATGATGATGCCATATTTGCGCCAATTTCGCCCATGGCCCAGCGGATAAATCGCCAGCCCCAAACAAACAACCAGTGCAAGAAAAATCGCCCGCTGGATAAGACTTTCAAACGGCCCTGTCGCGGCAGTATAGAAAACAAAAGCACCAACCAACAGCGCAAGCCCGCTTTGAACCCGATCCAACATGGCGATTTCCCCAATATTTTTGCTATTTTGATCGTTATTTGACTGTTATTTCAGGTGCTATTATTTGGCAGGATCAAGCCGTGCGGGGATTTCAATCCCTTGCTCGCGATACCACTTCGCAGCACCGGGGTGCAGAGGAATAGTCGCATATTGCAAAGTCAATTTGGCCAGATCGACGCCCTTAACACTTGCCATGGCGGCGCCTTGAACAGTTTTGTCTTCCATGATGGCTTTTACGATTTTATAGCCGGTATCCTCGGACAAGTTCGAACCGGCACCAACCCCGACGCCAAAGCTCCAGGTCGTATAAGCATCAACACCGTCTGCTGCGCCTGCCGGAACATCAACAACAGATATGTCTGGCATTTTTTCAGCCAAACTTACCTTTTGATCAGCGCTTAAGCCAAGAACCCGGATTGGCGTAAAGGTGGAGATATCAAGGGTCGAACTGTCAAGCTTGTTACCGGCACCCGATTTGACATATCCCGATACCCGGTTGTCCTTGATCATATCAACAATATCGGTAGTCGATCCGCGGACATAATCGGCACTTAGGCCAAGGGTCTTAAACACGGCTTCGGTCGTGCTTTCGGTTGCCGATCCCTTAATGCCCGGATTGAACCGAACACCTGCTAGGCTGGCTAGGTTTTCAACCGCCGAATCTTTACGCACAATAACGTTTTGCGGCGCGCCGGTATAAACCCACAAAAGCCCCAAATCCATCGCATGACCGTCAAAACTATTGGTTCCGGCCACCGCATGTTGGGCAACATTGGTTGTGACAAGGCCAAGATCAATCTGGTTACGCTCAATACGGCGCAAGTTATCCATTGTCGCACCGGTTTCAACGACCGATGCGACAACATCCCCAACATTGTCATTGATCAATTTGGCAACAGAAACGAAATAGCCATAGTGACTTGATGATGCCGATGTCGACCCAATCAGCAATTTTTGCTGTGCAAAGGCCGGAAACGAAAGCCCAACAGCCACCGCCCCCGCAAGTGCGATCTTGATCATATTCATTGGATTAGTCCTCCCTAGCCCAAAAGGGCATTTTATGCTGCAGATATTGTTTTTACGATTGGATTTACTGCAGCGTTAACAAAGCTTGTCCTATAAGTTTTGTTGCATGAAGTGATAAAAACGACATAATTGATGCATGAAACGCATTAATATCGACATGGACGAAATTCGCGCCTTCATCATCCTGTCCGAAACCGAAAGTTTTCGCGCGACAGCCCAGCGGCTTGGCCTGTCGGGATCGGCACTTAGTCGGCAAATCACCCGCCTTGAACAGCGCACCGGGACGCGGTTGTTTGACCGCGACACCCGCAATGTCGCGCTCACCCAACAGGGGCGGACATTTTTGCATCTTGCACAAAGAATGCTCAGCACCACCGAAAACGCATTATCAGAATTTGACACCTATCTTGCGGCACGGCGTGGCCGATTGACCATTGCCGGTCTGCCATCCGTGACAGCAGGCTTACTGCCGCCCTTGATTGCAAGCTTTATGGATGCCCATCCCGACATTGATGTGCAAATCAACGACGTGCTGTCCGATGGGGTTATCCGTGAGGTCGAAATGGGACAGGCCGATTTGGGCTTTACAGCCGGTGTGGTCGAAATAACCGACACATTGTCGTTTCAAAAACTCCTGACTGATCGTTTTATTGCCGTTGGCGCGCCGGGTGGCATTCTTGAAGAAAAGCGCCCCTATACATGGGATGAACTGATTGCTGAGCCGATTGTTGCCATGGCACCGGGAACCTCTGTTCGCACTCTGATTGACGCGGCCTGCGCCCAAAATAACATCGCGTTTCGGCCCCGATTTGAAGTATCGCATCTGGCGACCGCCGGGGCCTTTGTTTCCCAAGGATTGGGGGTCACGGCCCTGCCTGCGTTAACCCTGCCGGTTTTAGGACGTGAACCGTTGATTTTTCGCCCGCTCGAAAAACCAGAACTTCTGCGTCATATTGGCTTGATCTGGCGGTCCGGGCGCACTTTATCCCCCGCAGCCCTTGCATTTCTTGATCTGGTACGGCGCAGCGATCTAAGATCACAAATCCCCGAAGTTTATGATTGGTAAGGCGGGGTGATTAGAACCGTCAACGGATTTGTCGGCGCAACATAATCGGCGCATGACCAAAACGCCGGGCAAAAGCACGCGAAAAGGCGCTTTGATCGGTAAAACCAACCTCGCGAGCAATATCGCCAAGGGTCATGGTATTGCGATGATCGCCCAGCATGGCATAGGCACGCTGCAATCGCTGATCGGTCAGCCAGCGCATCGGGGTTGTGCCCAGATGCCGCTGAAATGCGGCAAATAATGCACTTTCCGATTGCGCGGCAACCATGGCCATATCGGCAATGCCAACCGGCTCGGACAGACGAAGTTCAATCCACCCCAAAAGACGTTGCAACCGCATTGGTATGCCTGCATTCGCCGTACCATCGCTGCGCTGTACGATGATGGAATGCCCCAACACATCGCGCAAACTGCCACAAATAAATCGGTCATCGGCAAAAATGCTTTCGCTGCCCGCGATGCTTGCCAAATTGATCACCGACATATTTGGTGACTGTTGATTTTCGTGCCTATCCGAGGGGGCCGCCGTGCGAATAGGGGCATAGGCCCGTTGCTGTTCAAGGCCTCGCAAAAGCCCGGTCAGGCGGCTTGCATATCCCGTTGCCACTTCCAAATACGGCGACGCACCTGATTTTTGCCATAGCGCTTCAAGCCCGGTACGGGCGGCAAGGCCAACATCAACATCAAGCACCAAAAAACGGTTCATGCCGTTTGCACAATAAGCATGAGTATCGCCCGCGGGCACAAAGGCCAATTTCCGTCCAGCCACACAGCCGCCCCGCCCTTCGATCTCAAGATCAAGCATACCAAGATCGGCAATGATGATCTGGTGAAAATCATCATGGCTATGGCTGGCGGCCTCGGACCGGTATTGGCGAAAACTTGATGGCATGGCTGTTCCTGTTACCCAACACCAGAATAAACGATCCCCGCATGGACGCAAAGGCCAGATCAGAATTAGAAGGCAAAATTGCCCGTAGGCTGGAAAAATGACACCCGATACCGCAAGAAATCATGTGGCGAGTAGCGCGTGCCTGATCCGGTTTGGTTTTCAACCAATGACATACCAGACGTCAGTTTCGCAGACCTCACCCCCGGTCAGATGAAATCGTTATTGCATCAAGATCAAATGATGCTCAGGAAAACAGATGCCTGTTTTCTTCGACGATTTGCGGAAGACGTTCCATCGTTCCCGATAAATGTTGCCGCATTTCCGAACTTGCCAAATTACCATCACCAGACTGAATGGCCTCAATGATTGCCTTATGGCCTTCCAGTACCGAAAGCATTTTGCCCGCCCGCGGCAAATCAAGCATCCGAACACGCGCCAGATGGCCACTTCGTGCTGTCACCTGCAGGTGCAAATTGGCCTGACTAACCCCGATAAACAATGCCGCATGGAACGTTTCGTCAAGTTGCTTGAACAAATCAATCTGCTCAATATCGCCAGCCAGCGCTTCCTGCATTTTGACAATGCCTTTGGCCTTAAGAACCGCACTGGATTCCCCCATTTCGGCCAGTTGATGGACAACTTCACATTCCGCAGCAACCCGAAGAAAATGCTCTTCGCGAATGCGCGCAACGTCAATTTTGGTCACAATGGTGCGGGACTGGGGATAGGAAACCACCAACCCGTCCTGTTCCAGACGCATGATCGCTTCGCGCACCGGGGACTGACTGACGTTAAAGCTGTCAGCCAGTTCCGCCCGAACCAGTGTTGTTTCGGGCGGAAGCACCAGCGAAATGATCCGGCTTCTGATTTCGTCATACACCAACGCCGAGGCCGGGACATGCGCATTGGCTTTGATCCCGCCATCGTGAACAGAAATCAAACCGCCCGTAAATGTGTTCATCTTCATTTATCTCCTCGGCAATTTTCGACTGCCCACATTCTTTGGGTCATTCATTACATCAATGCGTTGGGCAATAACAACGTCAAGCTTGGAACCGCCGCCATCAGAACGAAAAACACCAACATCGCAATAAAGAACGGGATCGAAGCCCGGGCATAGGCCCCGGTTTTAACATCCAGAATGCCACAAACGGTAAACATGATGACGCCAACAGGGGGCGTCAGACCGCCGAAATTAATCAGCGTCACAATCAAAATCCCCATATGAACAGGGTCATATCCCGCATTAACAAGCACCGGCATGACAATCGGCGTTACCAAAAGAATATTGGCTGCCCCCTCAAGAAACATGCCGCTGATAACAAGAACACCAACAACCAGTGCCAAAATCAGAACCGGATTTTCCGTAAGCGTTGTCACAAATTCGGTGATCTGCTGCGGTGCTCGCTCAATGGTCATGGCATATCCCAGAACGGCCGCCATGATGATCAGCAACATGACCATACCCAGATCGGAAACAGAGCCGCTTATCGCCTCATAAAGCTTTTTCAGATTGAGTTCCCGATAGACAAAAAACCCGACACAAAGCGCATAAAAGACAAGAAAAGCCCCTGCTTCGGTCGCGGTGAACAGGCCAAATCGGAACCCGACAATCAAAATGACCGGAAATGCCAGCGCCCAGATACTTTCAGAAAAACTGGACCAAAGCTCTTTGCCGCCGGGCACCTTTGGCAGATCGGGTTCATAGCCATTTTTACGGGCAATAAGCCAGGATGTAATCATAAGGATAAGGGTCAGGAAAATTCCCGGCAAAATCCCCGCAAGAAACAACCGACCGATAGAGACCTCGTTGACAAAGCCAAACAGGATCAGACCGATACTTGGCGGAATGGTCGCTGTAATCACCGACCCGAATGCCAGAACCGCTGCGGTTGATGCTTTGGAATACCCCTGCTTGATCATGCTGGGTCCCAGCAGGCGTGCCTCCATCGAAGCATCGGCAACGGCTGATCCGGAAATCCCGCCCATCATGAAACTCAAAACAATCGATACCTGTGCCACCCCCCCGGCCATCCAGCCAGTTAACAGGCGGGCAAATTTGACCAGTCGAAAGGTAATACCGGTCACATTCATCAAATTTCCGGCAAGGATAAAGAACGGCACCGCCAAAAGCGGAAAGCTTTGAGTTGCCGTTACCATTTTCTGGATGACCACAGTTGGTGGCATTGCTCCGGTCATGACAAACACCGGAACAGAAGCAAGTGCTAACGCAAAGGCAACAGGCATTCCGATGACCAGAAAAACGGTAAACAGTCCCGCAATTAATAACAGCATCAGAAAAGCCCCTTGCTTCGAATTCGTCCGATAAGTTGAAACACCATGGTCCGTATCAAAAGGCTCAGACCGACAACCATCGAAGCATGAATATAGGAGGCATGGATCTGTGTTGCGCCGACAAGGCGGGGATGCATCAAAATCATGTTCCCCCATGCGTAATACAACAGAAACACAAGGAACCCGATGATCACAACGATGTTGAATATTTCAACCGTATCGCGCGCTTTTGGCGAGATATTGTCTTGCAGGACCTGAAGACCGAAATGCCGATCCTCTTGCATGGCGATGTCTGCTGCCAGCATGCACAACCAGACAAAAATCAACTGAGCCATTTCAATTGACCAGATGATCGGCGACCCCACCGCTCTGGCAATCGACGCGACACCAACAAGAACGACAACCGCGACAAGCAGCACCCCGGCACTGGCAAACTCAATTTTCTTGAGCATGTATTCTATTCCATCTTGAAGATTGAAGTGCGCTGCCCCGCTTACGAGGCGAGGCAACGCACAGTCGGAAGGCACGTTTCTGATGGCTGAAAATTATCGGCCCAGGACTTTATTGACGATTGCGGCCTCGGCTTCGAGATCAAGCAACTTGTAAACCGGTTTCACGGCTTCCTTGAACGGTGCCAGATCCACTTCGCTGACTTCCACGCCCGATGCCGCAACATCTTCAAGGGCTTTTTCGCCAAGTTCAATGGTCAGCTGCGACGCATACCGACCATCTTCAACCGCCAGATCACGCACGGTCTTCTGGTTTTCCGGGGAAATTTCGTCCCAGGATTTGGCCCCAACAACAAGGGCGGTCACCAACTGGATATGACCGGTTTTGGTCACATGCTTGATGACTTCATAAAGCTTGGCATTCCAGATTGCAGTCGGCTGGGCTTCGGCGGCATCAATCGTACCAAGCTGCAACGCGGTATAAACTTCGCCCCATGCAATCGGGGTTGGCTCTGCCCCCATCGCACGGATGGTTTCAATCCAGACAGGTGCCCCGATTGTCCGCATGCGCACACCGGCAAGGTCAGCCGGGCTTTTAACGGCATTCTGCGTCAGGGCATGGCGTGCGCCCTGATACCAGTTCGATGCAATCATCACGAGGCCCGACTTCTCGCGGAGTTCATCGCCCCAGGCAATATATTCATCCGAAAGCGCAAATTTATCAGCCTGCTCATAGGTATCAAACAGGAACGGTGCCGACATGATCGCAAGCGACGGCACGAAACTTGAAAGACGCGCCACATCGGTGACCGTCCCAATCCCTGCACCGGCGCGCGCCTGATCGATCATTTCCGTGGTATCGCCAAGTTGCGAATTGTGGAAAACCTCGATAACGACATCGCCATTTGTGGCCTTTTCCACATCCAGCTTGAATTTTTCAAGTCCCTGCCCCATCGGATCATTCGGCGACAGAACCGTTCCGATCCGAAGCGTCGTTGCTGCGACGGCTGGCATGCTTGCCCCCAGCGCCCCTGCAAGGGCCGCACAAATTCCAAGTGTTTTGACGGTAAATTTCATATTGGAAGTCCTCCCGTTGGATTTGGCATTTTTGCCATTAATTGATATTTTAGTTTGTTTGAAATTTTAGATACCTTACGGCAATCTTGTCAATCGAATTTTCAACTTGTAAAAATTACTTTAAATCAGTCATTTAGCTGAAAATTTTCACTTTAAATCACCCTGCCTGTAATCAACCAACGAACGATCATTAACCTTTCAAGATTGCAAAAACGGAAATAATCCCCCTGGCAACAAGGTAATTTCCCGCCCCAACACCGCCTTTGCATTTCGACCCACTGTCACCGGAACGTTACCGCAATGTGAATAGGCAGCCGTCCAGAACCGGTGTCTAAACTGTCGTCATTCCTGCCACCGAAATACGAGGTCTCAGATGACATTCCTACGCATTGCCGTTTTAATGGTTCTGACCTGTTTTGCCATCCGTCCGGCCATAGCCGAACCGGCCGGTATGGTTCACGTCACCACATCGAAAAACTTTGCTGAACTGGTGGCGGCCATTGATCTTGCGGCAAAGACCGAAAAGATCGGCATTGTCACCCGCGCCAGTGCCACCAACGGCGTCAAAGCTGTTCTGGGCAAGGACATTCCGGGAAATATGGTGATCGGCATCTTTCATCCGCGCTTTGCCGACCGTCTTCTGGCCGCAAGCCTGCCTGCCGGGATCGAAGCCCCGATCCGGTTATACCTGACGGAAAATACCGATGGTTCGGCAACGGTTAGCTATCGCAAACCAAGTACGATCTTTGCCGATTACCCGGATGGTGGTCCGGACTTGATGGTACTGGCCGATGAACTTGATGCGCTGATTGCCCGCATGATCAATCAGGTCCGCTAGGCTCAAAGCCTATTAATTCAGCCGCCACTGACCATGCGGAACTTGGCCGGAGTCAGACCGGTAAACCCGCTGAAACGGGTAGTCAGATGCGCTTGGCTGGAAAAACCGGTCGCGGCGGCAATATCGGCCACCGTTTGCCCCGGATGGCGCAACATTGACTTGGCCGCCTCTATCCGGCGGCGCAGGACGTATTTATGCGGGGCTTCGCCAACAGACTGGCGGAACATGCGCGCAAAGTGCCAAGGCGAAAGCCCGGCTTCGGCTGAAATCTGTTCAAGCGAAAGCGCCTGATCCAGATTGGCCTCGATAAAATCAAAAATACGGTGTTTGATCCGCGGCGAAAGACCACCCCGCACCCGAAACTCCAAATCCCGTTTCGAGGAATAGCTTTGCAGCATATGCCCCATCAACATCTGCCCGGCATTTGACATCGCCATCCGATCAGCCGGTGCATTCCAATCAAGGGGTAACATCGCATGACGGATTGTCTGCTCGATCAACGGATCAAGGAAAAAGGTCTTTTCAGGCAGTTCAACCGCATTGGGCTCAATGTCAAATGCCTCGACCACGGCGCGTTCCCATGCCGCATGCGGGATATAAATGTGAAACAGCTCAACCTCGCCGTGGACCGCCCAGTCCGACGTCAGAAAGGCCGGCATCAAACAACAGCGTCCCGGCCCGCCACCGCTAAGCGGGTCGGGGCCAATATGGCGTTTAATGCCCGTGCCGCCATTGATGTAAAGACTGATGGTGTGATGACCGGGATCAGTATAGCGGGTCATGATATTGGCATTACGCCGCCAATGCGCGGCCGAAATGCTGTCGCCAAAATCGCCCGCATTCAGCAAATCGGCATCTCCGATCAGCTGATTGTAAACTTCAAAATTCTGGTAACGGCCATTGGGCACAAACATCGACACATCCTGCAACTGGGATGTGATCATCGCATTGGCACCGCGCAAAGCAAAGCACCACCTGTGCAACACAGCATTGTTTTACGCAAGATTGTGAAATTGGCTTTACGCGCCCTGTTCCCGACGGCCTAAAAAAAACGGCGATGGTCAAAGTCACCATCGCCGTTCGCAGGCCAAAGCAGGCCGGGAGGTCTTTTAAATGTGCACCATCAGGCCATCAAGGGTCTGAAATAACGCACCCATCATTAGTCGCAGCGCGCCGTCATGCCGCCATCAACGATAATTTCAGTACCGGTAATAAACCGCGCTTCGTCCGATGCAAGGAACAACGCCGCATTGGCGGTATCGCGACCATCGCCCATAAAGCCGAGCGGAATACGCGCCAATCGCTGTTTCAAAAGTGCATCAACATTGCCATCTGCACGTTGACCGGCCAATCGCGCCTCGACCATCGGGGTATGCAACTGGCCCGGAACGACCGTATTTACCCGAATACCCTTGCTGGCATATTCAACCGCAACCACCTTGGAAAACTGGATCACGCCCGCCTTGGTCGCCGCATAGGCCGATTGCGCCGCACCGGTCCAGCGCAGACCAGACGTCGAAGACGTATTCACAATCGCCCCGCGCCCGGCACGTTCCATATGTGGAAGAACATTACGACATGTCAGGTAAACACTTTTCAGATTGAAATCGATCTGCTTGTCCCAAACGTCTTCGGGCATATCGACCGGCCCGCCCTTGGCCGAACCGCCAACATTATTGACCAGAATATCAACCCGGCCAAAATGCTTGATACAGGCCTGAACCATTTCGCCAACGGCAACCCCGTCGGTGATGTCGCAAATATGCCCGACGATTTCACCACCAACGGCTTCGGTCCGTTCGATGGTTTCCGCCAAGGCATCCGGATCGCGATCGACGGCAAAGATTTTTGCGCCTTCTTGCGCAAAGCGAACGGCGGTCGCACGGCCATTTCCCCATCCGGGGCCAACACAGCCCGCACCGGTTACAATGGCAATTCTGTCTTGCAAACGTCCCGTCATTTTTTGTCTCCTCAGGCAGCGAAACGATAGAACCGCATCGGATTATCCACCAGCAACGCCTGTTGCAGATCTGGCGTGGGCGCAATCGCAGCAATCAAATCAACAAGCACCCCGTCATCGGGGGCATCCGCACGGAAATTGGGATGCGGCCAATCGGTGCCCCACAACACCCGGTCAGGGAATGTTTCAACCAGTTTACGGGCAAACGGGATAGCATCAACATAGGGTGCATCCTGTCTTGAGGATCGCTCGCACCCGGAAACCTTGACCAGAAGGTGATCATTTTCCATCAATCGCAACAAGGCATTAAACGGTTCCTGATCAAGACCAAGCGACGCATCAACCCGGCCCATATGATCAATCACCACCGGTACGCTGGCCTTGGCCAATCCGACGGCTTTTTCTGCGATCAGATCGCTGTCCATATGGATTTGCAAATGCCAGTCAAATCGGCCCAATCGGTCCGCCAGGTGCAACAACTGATCCATCGATGCCCCGCCTTTCAGATGGGACATATAGTTAAACCGGATCCCCCGAAAACCAAGTTCATGATGTCTCTTGATCTCGTCATCTGAAACATCTGTCGGCAGCAATGCCACCCCAAGATAGGTTTTCGGCCGTGCCGCAATCGCATTGGCAACGGCGGAATTATCAAAACCATGCACACCTGATTGCACGATGACACAGCGTTCAATCCCCATCATGTCATGAAGGGCAAACAGCTTTTCCTTGGGCGCATCGCCGGGCTGCAAGGCACTTTCCGGTGCAAACGGAAACCGAACCGAAGGACCGAAAACATGACAATGCGTGTCACAGGCCCCTTTGGGCATAACAAAAGACGGCTGCGTCGGCGCAGGATTATAGGTGATGGGCGCAGTATTCATGGCCATCCTCGTTGATTTTTTAAAAAGTCGTAAAAGCGTGGTCTGGCGAAACTATTCGAGTTCCGGCGCAATCCCGTCGGGCGGCGGCAGGTCAAAGACGTTAATCGTCATGGAAATCAATGTGTAATATCCAAGGATCCCTGTCAGATCGACAACCCGTTCCTGCCCCAAAACCTTGACCGCACGCGCATAAAGCGCATCGTCAATGAACCGCTTGGTATGAAGGGTCACCGCAAAGTTATAGACAACATCCTCGTCTTCATTTTTGAAGACCGGCGTGCCATTGGTCCGAATGGTTTCAACGATGTCAGCACTGATCCCGGCCTTAAGGGCGATGGGTTTATGTGCCGCCCATTCGAATTCGGATTTCCAAACCCGTGCCGTTGCCAAAATGGCCAATTCCGACAGTCGCGGTTCAAGCAAACTGTCATACCGGCAATACCGGCCAAGTGCCTGCGCACGATCCGCCAGATCAGGCCGATGAAGCCAAACAGCCAAAGGCCCGCGAACCCGCCCGCGCGGGCCTGACGCAATCGCGTCATGGACCTGCTTTTGACGGTCGCTAAGTGCGTCGGGTGATAACGGTTCGATCCGTGACATCAGATCACCTCCTGCGGTCGTTCAGTATGTTTAAATGCTGGTTCAGAAGCCTCAAACCGGTCAAGCCAATCAACAAGTATCGGATGCTGATTTCGCCATTCCACCGGTTTTCGCCAATCTAGATAGCCCAGCGCACAGGCCAGACTGATCGCCGAAATTTCGGTTTGTTGCGGATCGGGCAAGTCTTTTTCAATCGCACAAAGCGCACGTTCGACCTTGCCGCGCTGATGGGCAAGCCACACTTCGGAAACCTGCTCGGATGACCGAAAACGACCCTCGTAAACCATCAACAACGCCGCATCCGCAATCCCATCGGCAAGCGTCGCCCGGGTCAAAACCCGGGCACGCGCATCGGTGTCACGCGGGATCAAAACCTTCTTTCCCGACCAATTATCCAGAAACTCAATAATGACGCGGCTGTCATAAACCGCAGTTTCATCATCAAGAATCAGACAGGGCATTTTGCCAAGCGGATTCTGGACGCGAAGCGTATCGGCCTCATCGCGCGTATCCGCTGCCACAACCAAAACCCGGTCCTCAAGACCAAGGATTTCAATCGCCATTCGCACCTTGCGTCCAAACGGCGATGTCAGTGTCGACCGCAAAAGACGCGGACCAGATGATAATCCATCAACACCTTCGAACTTTTCTGGCAAAGAAACCGCCCCGTTCAATGTCATGCTCATGTTAATCGCCTCACTGCATACTTTGGGGCAGATACAACGCGATCTGCGGGAAAATACACAACAATGTCAGCATCACAAACCCGGCCAGGATATAGGGCAACAACCCACGGAAAACGTCTTCCAGTTTGACCTGGCCATTCGATGCGGCCTGCACCACAAAGCAATTGATCCCCACCGGTGGCGTCACCGCCCCTATCTCAACCAACAGCACAACAAAAACCCCGAACCAGATCGGGTCAAAGCCAAGCTTCATCATTACCGGATGGGTGATCGGCAAGGTAATCGCCAGCAATGCCGGTGCATCCATCATCATGCCAAGCAACAAATAGATACCGACAATAATCAGCACCACGACCCAACGATTGACTTCCAACCCGATCAGAAAACCACCAATCGAATTCGCCACACCGCTCAGTGCCAGGAACTTGGAAAAGACCAACGCACAGATGATGATGGCAAAAATCATCCCCGACGTGCGGATTGTATCCATCAAGGTATCGGTCAGTTTCAGTCCCTTGATCCCGCGCTGACGAACGATGGCAAGAATAAAGGTCAGACCGGCACCGATCCCGCCAGCTTCCGTCGGGGTAAACACCCCAAGATAAAGACCGGAAATGATGCAGATGATGACGAATAAAAGCGGCCCGGCTAAACGCAACGCAAAGATTTTCTCGCGGAATGTCGCCTCGGTTTTGATCACCGGTGCCAGTGCGGGATTGCGAAGCACCGTGATATAGGTCGCAAAGCAAAGAATAACCGCAAAGATCACCCCGGGAATAACCCCGGCCACCAGCAATCCGCCGATGCTTGAATCTGTCAGGATGCCGTAAACCACCACCAATGCACTTGGCGGGATCATCACCGCCAGGGTCCCGGCAATGGCAATCGATGCCGATGCCAGTCGCTTGTCATAACCACGTGCAAGCATTTCCGGCAGGGCCAGCTTGGTAAACACCGTCGCCGTCCCAACACTTGATCCCGAAGCCGCACCAAATGCGGCCGCGCCCATGGTGGTTGAAATCGCCAATCCGCCCTTGATATTTCCCAGCCATTTAGTTGTGGCTTCGAACATATCCTCGCCAAGGCCCGCCCGCATGGCAAAGAACCCCATCAGCAGGAAAAGCGGAATAACGCTAAAATGAAAACTATGCGTGGTGTCAAAAAACACCGTCGAAAGCATCGCCGTCGCACCCTTGACCCCGACAAGGGTTGCAAGACCTGCGGCACCGACCGCACCAAGAGCAACCATGACATTGGCGCCCATCAGGATCGCTGCAAAAAGTGCAACAATACCGATCATACCGACTTCAAGTCCGGTCATTGTTTTACGGGCTCCTCATTTATCGTAATTCCCAGCGCTTCACGCAGGAAATCGAGGGTGAACTGGATCGCCAGCAAGCCCAGACCAAAGAAAATCATGAATTTGACCGGATATAATGGATACCGCACTGCGCCCCACTGCTGTTCGCCAATGGCCAGCGATTTTGCCGCATATTCCCACCCGGCCTTGGTGCACCAGACAAAGAAAACAGCCCCCAACGCCAAAGCAAAAAGACGAACCACCTTGCGCAAAACCTTTGGAAGGTGCTGGGTCAGAACAACCACCTTGATGTGGCCGTCTTCATGTTGCGTCAGTGCCAATGACAAAAAGATCAGCACCGTCAGCATGGTTTCGGTAATTTCAAGCGCGCCAGAAACCGGCGCATTAAACAAAAATCGCGATACGGCATTGGCTATAACCAACAACATCATCGCAAAGGTGATATAACCGGCAACAAAGCCACATCCCCGCAGGAACCTGCCGTATAAACGCCAGATCCGGTCAAACATCGACATTGGGATAATCTCCGCTAATCCCCCGAAACTCCGGGCACAACCGTCGTATTAGGGTTCCGGGGCAAAGTGTCGCCCCGGAACCTTCAACACATGATTGGCTTAGAATTTGAGTTCGGAAACAATCTCATCAACCGGAAGACCGGCGGCTTCGGCGCGGCTGATCCATTCCTGACGCACAGCCTGAATACGCTCGTCGTCGATGACAGAAATCAGCTCGTCTTTCGGGAATGGAATAACTTCCACCCCTTTGGCACCCCAACCGGCGCGAACCTCGGCAATGGTTTTTTCAAGTTCGGCGTTGTAATCCTCGGCATATTCATTGCCAAGCTTGTCAACAACGGCGCGCGTCTCGTCATCCATTGCATTATAGGTATCAAGGCTCATCGCGATCAAATGGCCAAACGATGCCCCAAGCGGGATTTCGATGTAATATTTGGCAACTTCATCGTATTTCCAGCCATAGGCAAGTGCCGGACCAATCGGCGTACAATCAAGAATATTGGTTTCAAGCGCCTCATAGGCCTCGGCGGTTGCAATCGAAACCGGTGACGCACCAAGTGCCTCGACCAGTGCCGGATAGGCAAAGCCATAAGTCCGGATACGCTTTCCCTTAAGATCCGCAAGCGAACGGATCGGGGATGTGCACAACAGGCCATAGCTTTCAAGCGGACGGAAACCAACTGCTTTCAGATTGTAATTCGCCAATTCCTCGGCAAATTGCGGATATTTCGCATGCCATTTTTCCATCAAACGAGCAATTTCGATGGTCGAATTTGGCTGCGGGATAAAGAAACCGACTGCATTATTCAGCGGAAATTTATCGGCAAAATACGGCGTAATGATATCGCCAAAATCACCAACATTGGCAGAAAGTGCATCCGGAATTTCACGGGTCTTCGCGACACTTCCGCCCCAAAAAACCTCTATCTCGTGCTTGCCACCGGTGCGTTTTTTGAATTCATCAACAAACCACTGGGTCGAAATAGCTTGGGCATCACCTGCACCCTGCGGCTTGAAAGTCAGCCATTTATACGTGTCCGCAGCCGCGTCGTTGACAAAGGCTGAGGTCGCAATACCAATGGCAAGTGTCGCAACAGCAACGGAACCGAAAACGCTTCGGTTATAAAATCCGGTCATATTTCCTCCCTGGGCGCTATTGGTGCGCCATTGAACATCTTTTGAATGACCCCCATTTGGGGCCCGGTCCGCCTTCGATTAAAAGCGTCCTGATCCATAATTCAAATACTGTGTAATTATGCTATCCATGCCTTTTCGGTATAGATAGGCTTTGTAACTATCTCCAGACACCATCGGCAACAAGATCACGCACGATGTCCTGGATCAGGCTTTCAATAACGGAAAGTGTTTTTTTACGTCCCTGATCGGTCCGCATTGCAACGCAGAGTTTCCACGTGATTTCCGGGTCCTTGATCGGGACGGCCTGCAACAATCCGTTCTGGACATCCGATATCACCGCGCCATAGGTCAAAATGGTGAAACCCTGACCATATCGCACCAGTGATTTGGTGTGTCCAATCCCGTCTGAACGGGTCACGATATTAAGGGAAACATCATATTCTTCGGCGTAACTATCGACCAGAATACGCAAGAAGTTCGGACGACTCGGCATCACAAGCGGATATGACGCCGCCTCGGCAAAGCTATAATCGGGTTTGGTCAACGTACCCTGTTTACCGATCAGGCAAAGATGTTCGACAAGCAATTCCTTGATCTGGATGTCGTCGCGCGGGGTCGGTTCATGCATCACCGCAACCCCGATCTCATTATTGGCCATCTTTTGTTCAAGATCGGCACTAAAACCTTCGTGGAATCGCAATTCGATATCGGGGTAAAGCTCGGCGCTGCGTTCCAACAGCCGGGGCACGATAAATTCGCCGGGTGTCGGGGGCATCCCGACGGAAACTACCCCGCCCAAATGCGTCGAATGGATCGTGACGTCATGGTGGGTTTGCTGAACCTGATTAAAAATCAGATAGGCCCGGCGCAGCAGGATTTCACCTGCTTCGGTCAATTCCGTGCCGCGCACGCTGCGCGTAAACAGCGGAACTTTCAGATCCTCTTCCATGCGCTTGATCTGACGGCTCAGTGCCGGTTGGGCAATGCGCAGCCGGTTGGCCGCCCGGGTGAAACTTTTTTCTTCTGCAATACACACAAAATATCGCAAGGCGCGCAATTCAGGTTGCCAATCACCGTTCATTTGAAAATCCTCCCCCGTTCAATTCCAACCCCATCCATTGCCCTCTTCAGTCCCAAATTTATTGTCAGGCAACGGCAATCCGCGTTCTTTTCCCGGACTTTCGCCCGGATCATATGGACCGTGATCGCAAAGGCATAGCCATTTTGCCAAAACCTGTGGCCAATGTGTTGGCAATGAACTGCTGGCACATCGATTTCCCCACCACTTCACCATCGCCCAAAACACCGCAAGATCGTGAAAGCCGGGCAAAGATAAAGCGCGCTATAAGCAGAAACACGACATGCCCCACATATGCGTGACATGCCCCTTTTACGGCCCGCCTCAAACGGGCACAACGGCCAGGCAATCAACGCCATGAACGCCACCATCGGAGCCCTTGAACCCTATGACCGCCCTGCTTTTCATGATCGTTACGGCCTGCTGGGGATTTACCTGGTATGCCATCAAACTGCAAATCGGGCCGATCCCGATCGAATTTTCAATCTTTTACCGCTTTGCGCTGGCGGCCATTGTCCTATGCGGTTTCTTGCTGATCTCGCGTAAATGGCGCCCGGTGCCCTGGCAGGCGCATCCATGGATCGTACTTCTGGGCTGCGGGCTGTTTGGCATCAATTTTATTCTGATGTATTCAGCAACAAGCTATATCGCGTCGGGGATCGTTGCGGTGATTTTCACCACTTCAACCATTTTCAATGCGCTTGGCAATTGGGCGTTTTATGGTCAGCGCCCCGGTCTTCGCTTTGTCTTTGGTGCGGCTTTTGGTCTTGGCGGGATTGCCTGCCTGTTTGCCAATCAGCTATCCGCCCTGTCGCATAATCCACATGCCATAACCGGCCTTTTGTTTGCGCTTGGCGGCACGGCAGTTTTTAGTTGCGGCAACATGGTATCGGTCAAATTAAACAAGATGGGCATTCCCAACCGGGATGCCGTTGCACGCGGCATGGCCTATGGTGCGGCATTGCTGCTGGTCTATGCCCTGTTACGGGGGCAAACCCCGGTCATGCCGACCGACCCGATTTATATCGGTGGCTTGCTTTATCTGGCCATTCCGGGATCGGTCGTTGCCTTTATCGCCTATCTTGCACTGGTGCATCGGGTGGGTGCGGGCCGCGCGGCCTATGTCACCGTCCTGTTCCCCGTCGTTGCCCTGACGGTTTCAACCTTCCTCGAAGGTTATGTCTGGACGCCGATTGGTGCCACCGGGCTTGTCATGATCTTCCTTGGCAACATCACGATCTTTGCCCGATTGCCCGGCAGCCGCGTCAGGGCACAAGCCCAAGCAGAAACCAAGGCATAAACATCAAACGGCCGCTGCATCCCCTGCAAGCGGCCGTTTTCGTATGCGGGCATTTCCCCAACGGGGATTTTCCATGCCCGGTGGATTTGCCGTCGGGTTACAGCATCAAGCTGCTACTTCGACGCCCCCCGCCTTAGCTGACCCTAGGCTTTCCAGACATCCGGATTGATCATATTGATCGGATCACCATTGGCATAACCGATGATCTGATCAAAAATATCGCCAAATTGCATATCCAACTCGTCCTCGGTGACGAAACCGACATGCGGGGTCGCCAGAACATTGGGATGATTGGCAAATCGATCGTTAAGATCGATCAACGGCTCAACATCCAAAACATCCACCGCCGCCTTGCCCGGACGCCCGGCATCAAGGGCGATCAAAAGTGCGCCCGATGCCACCAACCCGGCACGCGACGTATTGACAAACAAGCTATCAGGTCGCATCTGCGCCAGATCATCACCGCTAATCACCCCACTCGTTTCCGGGGTCAGGCGCATATGCACCGTGATGATATCGGGCTTGGCAAAAAATGCCGCACGGGATGGCGCAACGTGCCAGCCATCCTCAGACGCGGCCTTGCGCGATGCCTCCGACGCCCAGATCACAACATTCATCCCGAATGCCTTGGCATAACCGGCAACCACGCGCGAAACCTTGCCATACCCCAAAATACCAAGGGTGCGCCCCCGCAATGTCTTGCCGATCCCCATCTGCCATTTTCCGGCCCTAAGAGATGCGTTTTGTTCAACGATCTGACGCGCGGATGCCATGATCAACGCCCATGTCATTTCTGCCGCCGCATAGGATGGCTTTTTACCGGCCCCTTGTTTCGAACACAGCAAAACTCCGCGTTTGGTGCATGCATCGACATCGATATGGGGGAAAACGCTGCGCTGACTGATCAATTTCAATTTCGGCAAACCGGCCAACAATTCATCGGTGATTTTCGTCCGCTCGCGAAACAGCGCCACGGCATCGCTATCGCCGATTGCCCGCGCCAGTTTTGCCGGATCATCATATTTTTCTGTCAGGATCGACACATCAAACCCGGCCAGTTTGGCAAAACAAGGCAAATGGCGAATGCTGTCGAGATAGTCGTCAAGAATGGTAATCTTCATCAAATCCCCGCTATATTTTGCCGTATATAACGGCGTTCTGCACCACAATGACAGCACTTTCACAGATACTCGCACCCCGCGAATATGCGTGCAAGCCGGTTCCCCCGGATCGGCATGATGATGTGACGGGCTCTTGAACATCCATTACCTCTGGCGGTTGCGCATATAATCCGCAAGACGCCACTGGTGATTGCCCCAGTTCGTTGCCTGACTGCGCTTGGCTGCAATAACATCGGCGTTTTCCAACCCTGTCACATCGCGCAGCAACCAGTCCTCCATCGCCAGCATAGCCTCAATCGTCCGACGCTCGGCCTGACGTCGCTGCCATTGCGCCAAGCGAATGGCGACCTTCTGCCAAATACCGATTGCCCGGCCCGTGGCGATCACACCGACCGGGTTATTTTGTTCACAAGAAACATGTGTTGCCATCACCGCTTCATCCTTTTATGAGAAATTCAAACATTTGATATCCAAATGATGAGCATTTCTTATTGATGAGGCAAACGAGAAGATCTAAACTCATTCATTAGAAAACCTCATACATATGGCAAAAATCATGTCTTCGTTCCCCGTTGCTCTGCCCAACCTTGACTTGGATCTGGCACGCACCTTTGTTGCGATTTGCGAGACCGGAAACTTTTCCCGCGCAGCAGAACGGGTCAACCGCAGCGCATCCGCAATCAGCCTGCAGGTCAAAAAGCTCGAAGAAATTGTCGGCCGCAGCCTGTTTGAACGCGAAACCCGTCGGGTACGCCTGACGCCAGATGGCGAGGTTTTGCTGGGTTATGCACGCCGTCTGCTTCGACTAAATGACGAGGCAATGTCACGCTTTCGCGCCCCCGAATTTACCGGCACAGTGCAATTGGGCGTTCCCAACGATAACGGCATTATTGCCATTCCTGAAATCCTGCGTCGTTTCGCTGCCAGCCATCCGCATATCGAAGTTGACGTCTTTCTGGGGCCAACCGCCAGCCTGCGCAAACGCGTTGCCGAGGGCACGACCGATATCGCCGTTTTCAGCTTTGACCCGGAACTTGACCCACAACCACCGATCCATAGTGAACCGCTTGTCTGGCTTGGTGCGCGACATGGGGCCGCGATTGAAAAGCACCCCCTGCCCGTCGCCCTGGCCGAGCCGGGATGTTATTGGCGGGCCATGGCATTGCGGGCGCTTGACGAGGCAGGAATCAATTATCGCGTCGCCTATACCAGCGAGTTCTGTCAGGCCCAAATCGCTGCGACAGAGGCCGACCTTGCCATCTGCCCGGTCCCGATCAGTGTCATATCGGATCGATTGATTCATCTTGATGCCCGTCATGGCCTGCCTGACCTTGGCGAATACCGCATGACGCTTGCCAAACGGGGGGCGACCGGCCCGGCCGAGGATGCATTGGCCGAACATGTGGTTAGCAGTTTCAAAATGGCGGCCGAACGTGGGATGCGGCTGTTCGCCTGACCATCATCCTGATCATAGCAACAATGCGCACCGAAAATCGGGCAATGACCCTGTCTTTGTTACCGTTGAAGTCCGAATCTGGCCAGTCAGCACAATGATCGTGCGCTAACATCCATCCTGTCACCAACCCGAGACGACGGAACCCGGATATGATCACGAAGAGCTGGATTGCCCTGAACCCGAAATTTAATCGCCCCCACAATGTCATCCGGCACAAATCACTTCCCACAGGATCTGCGAAAATGCCCCTGTCAAAAAGCACGCGGCCCCAAACCGGCACATCGGCCCCGCGCATGGATGGTCAAAGCTGGTTGATGCTGATTGCGCTTTCCATTCTGTGGGGCGGGTCATTTTTCTTTACCGAAATCGCGCTTGTCGATTTGCCGCCGCTTACCCTTGTGCTTTGCCGGGTGGCGATTGCCGCGGTCATCCTGTGGTGGGTGGTGCTATTGCGCCATATCAATATCCCCCACGATCCGCGCCTGTGGCTTGGCTTTCTAGTCATGGGGATGTTGAATAACCTTGTGCCATTTTGCCTGATCGTCTGGGGACAGACCCATATCGCCAGTGGCCTTGCCGCCATCCTGAATGCAACGACACCGCTTTTCACCCTGATCATCGCCCATCTGGCGACCTCAAATGAAAAACTAACGCGGCGCAAAACTCTGGGCGTTTTAGTTGGTTTTATTGGTGTGGTAATCGTAATTGGCCTGCCCGGTGATATCATCGGCAGCATCGATACCAGCGAGGGGGCCAGTACGTCAGGTGCTGAGGCCGGACCGCTGGCAGCACTGGCACCGTTTGCGCCGCTTGCGGTCTTGCTGGCGGCAATTTCCTATGGCTGTGCCGGAGTATTTGGCCGTCGTTTTCGAAATACCCCGCCGATCCTGACCGCAGCCGGGCAAACCAGCGCATCATCCCTGATGTTGATCCCGCTTTGCTTCATGATCGATGCCCCCTGGAACCTGCCATTTCCGGGTACGGAAACCATTCTGGCCGTGCTGGGCATTGCGGCCTTTAGCACCGCATTGGCCTATATCCTTTATTTCCAGCTGTTAAAACGTGCCGGGGCGAGCAACCTGTTGCTGGTGACCTTCCTGATTCCGGTCAGTGCGATATTGCTGGGCGTTGGGTTTTTGGGGGAAACACTGGAAAGCCGCCAGATTTTCGGCATGGCGGTGATCGGTTTGGGGCTGGCGGTGATTGACGGGCGGTTAACAAAGATATTTGCCCCCCAAAACGCTTGATATCAGGGCCTTTACTATGGAAGCACCAAACAGAAAAGGGCGACGTTATTTCCAAACCGCCGCCCTTTTATTTTCCCGAAGCTCCGAGGCCCTATCGCGTAAAATAATACGGCTGATCAATATCCCCCAGCAAATCGACTTCTTGCGGTGACCAGTCCAATTGGTGGCGCGTGATCTTGCTGGAGGTCGGGCAATCAAGCTTGGCGAAATGGGTGAACCAGCCGAAATGATCGGCGGCCTCATCCGGGGTTTTCGATACCATCGGAACACCCAATCCGCGGCCGATTACCCCCGCAATCTGGTGAAACGGAATCCCGGTTTCGGCAACGGCGTGATAGACAGCACCGGGCATTGCAACCTCGACCGCGCGGACAAAGGCACGTGCGGCATCAAAGCGGTGTACTGCGGGCCAGGCATTATTGCCATCCCCGACACAGGCCGAAACACCCTTGTCGCGTGCGATGCCGATCAGGATCGAAACAAAACCATGATCGCCAGCCCCATGCACCGAGGGCGGTAAACGCATAACCGAAACATTAATCCCGCGCGCCACCAGGCCGGCTGTTGCCCGCTCTGTCGCAACACGGGGCATGGCATTCGGACCAAAATCGGGCATATCCTGCTCGGTCACCCGCTTTCCACCGGCCAGAAGCCCGATGCCCGAAGTGACAACAAGCGGGCGATCCGATCCTTCAAGAGCACTTCCCAACGCCGCGATCACTTTACCATCCGTCGCACAGCTTTCGGCAAACCGGGAAAAATCGTGATTAAACGCGGTGTGGATCACACCATCGGCCTGGGACGCCCCGGCGCGAAGGCTTTCATGATCGTCAAGGTCGCCACGATGCACCATCGCCCCGACTGCCAAAAGCGCATCGGCCGATGCATCGGATCGCGCCAGCCCCAAAACCTGATGCCCGGCCGCGATCAATTCGCGCACTACCGCCGATCCGACAAAGCCGGTCGCACCTGTAACAAAAACACGCATCTTATTCTCCTGTGATCCATGCGATGAACGGCCCCAAAGATAGTTGATCGCACTTGGACGAACTATGCGCTAATATCCATATTACTTTCGCCATCATCCAAAACAGGTCGCCATGGATCCGCTTTCCGATATTCTTTCGCTGTTAAAGCCACGCAATTACATGTCGGCGGGATTTGATGCCGCCGGATCATGGGCGATCCGGTTTCCCGATCAGGCCAACACAATCAAATGCGGGACTGTCGTTTTCGGGCAATGCTATGTCAGTGTCGAGGATACCGATGGCACCGAGGATGTGGCGAAGCCGGTCTTGCTTGGCCCCGGCGATTGCTTTGTCTTGCCGCGCGGGCGGACATTTTCCCTTGCAAGCAATCCCGATTGCCCGCCCATCGATGCGCCCCTTGTGTTTGCCGACGCCCGCCGCGGCGGAATTGTCACCCATAATGGCGGCGGGGAATGCTTTATCATCAGCAGCCGCTTTGCCCTTTCGGGCAACCATGCCGATATGCTGATGAGCACCTTGCCGCCGATTGTACATATCCGTCCCGATCAGGACGAAGGCACATTGCGCTGGTCGGTGGAACGGATGATGCAGGAATTAAGCACACCCAAACCGGGTGGCTTTCTCGTACTGCAACATCTTGCCCATACGGTGCTGGTGCAGGCGCTGCGTCTGCATCTTGAGCATAAGGAAAGAGGTGCGAACCGCACGAACGGGGATGCCCCCAAAGATAATGGGCAAAGCAGGCAAAGCGGACAAAACGGGCCGGACTGGTTTGCCGCCCTGTCGGACAAACAGATATCAGCCGCGATTGCGCGCATCCATGATGATCCCGCCCATCCCTGGACCCTGCACGAACTGGCCCGCCATGCTGGCATGTCGCGATCAGGCTTTGCCGCACGGTTTCGCGATGTTGTCGCGATCCCGCCAATGGCCTATCTGACCCGCTGGCGGATGTTGCTGGCAGGCGACCGACTAACCAATGACAATCTGCCTGTATCAGATATTGCTCTGTCGGTTGGTTATGAGTCTGAAAGTGCGTTCAGTACAGCGTTTAAACGTGTGATGGGATCTGCGCCAAGGCAGTATGGACGATTAACTCAAACAAAGTATCCGGTCCAAACCACCTAAAATAAAACAGAAATATTTAACGCATACCTTGAAATAAAAAATTAATTTTACCGTATACAATAAGAATATCACTCAATTACCTTTAATGAATTAAACGACATTATAAATAAAAAATTCAATTTAATTTGTATATCGACCAATATAAGCGCATGGTGAATTTATTGTTCATTATTTTTTAGTTTGCACGCTAAAAATAAAACCATCCTTGAACAATAACTTGATGGCCGGTGCATTCCTCACGATCCGTTTCATCCGATAACCTGATGGGTAACCCGCTTGTGGTGCAAAGATGCATCGCAACGTGCGTATCAACGGGCCGGTTAAACTTGAAACTTCATCAATATTGGCCTTTGCGTGGTCCTGCAAAAGACGACGAGACGGGTAAAGCACCCGTCGCGACGGCGCACCAATGTTCAGACACGGAAACCTATATGACAACCACATTGCCTATTTCATCGCCAACAACTGAAAACATCATCCATTTGCCTTCTGGCGCGATCCCATTGGTCAACACAAACCGGCGTTCAAAAGATGCCCGCGCCCCAACCGCACTTGTTTATTGCGAAGGCAACTTTGGCTTGCCCGATGGGAAGACGGCAAACGGATTGATCCGGCATTCCGAAAAATACGAAATTCTTTCCGTGATCGACAGCACACAGGCAGGCCGCGATGCCGGTGAGGTTCTTGACGGATACCCAAATGCAATCCCGATTTTACGCCATCTGGACGACGCATTTGCAGCCCATCTGCCCGTGCCGGATTATTTTATTTATGGCATGGCCCCCGCAACAGGGATGTTATCGGATGCAGAACGTCTGATCGTTCTGGATGCGTTGAAACGCGGTATGAATGTGGTTAACGGGCTTCATGAATTTTTAAATGACGACCCAGAATTCATTGCCGCATCGCGTGCCGGAAATGTTGCGATTATCGACATCCGAAAACCACGCCCCAAAAACGACCTGCGACTGTTTAGCGGCAACATCAATAACGTTACATGCCCCCGAATTGCGGTTCTTGGCACCGATTGCGCGATTGGCAAACGAACCACGGCCAGCATCCTGACCCGCGCCCTGATTGCACGCGGTGTCAATGCTGTCATGGTTACAACCGGCCAGACCGGCATGATGCAGGGATCGCGATATGGTGTTGCCCTTGATGCCGTGCCGTCACAGTTTTGTTGTGGCGAGCTGGAAGCAACCATTATTGACGCGTTTGAGGGCGAAGACCCCGACATCATTATCGTCGAAGGCCAGGGCGCGCTCAGCCATCCGGCCTTTTGCACGTCGGCCTTTATTCTGCGTGGCAGCGTGCCCGATGGCGTTATTTTGCAACATGCCCCAAAACGCAAGCATCGTTGCGATTTTGATCAAATGCCCATGCCCGAACCAAAATCTGAAATCAGCCTGATCGAGGCCTTTGCCGATACCAAAGTCATCGGACTGACGATCAATCATGAAGATATGACCGACGGCGAGATTTCCGACAGCATCCTGTATTATCAGGAACAACTGGGCATTCCCGTAACCGATGCGCTTGCCCGCCCTGTCGAACAGCTTGCGGAAATGGTTTTGTCATCCTTCCCGGCCTTGCAAAGGAAGCTGTCGCTCAGCGTTCAGTGAGTATGCCCGGGATCGAGATCGATCTTGACAAGATCTTTCACAATGCAAAGACACTGGTCACGCGCCTTAAGGCGCATGGCATTTCGGTTACCGGGATTACCAAAGCCTGTTGCGGTTCGCCGCAACTGGCAAAGGTACTGCTGCGAGCGGGGGTCACATCGCTTGGTGATTCCCGGATCGAAAATATCGAACGGTTGCGCGAAGCCGGTATTAACGCCGCCATAACATTAATCCGCTCGCCCATGATCAGCCAGGTTGACCGGGTTGTGGCCGCGGCCGACATCAGCCTGAATACCGAACCCGACGTGATCCGCGCCCTTTCCGATGCGGCGCAAAAGGCCCGTAAACGGCACGGTATCATCCTGATGGTGGAACTCGGCGACCTGCGCGAAGGGGTCATGCCGTGCGATGTTGAAAAAACCGTTCAATCCTTGCGTAAATTGCCCAACATCACCTTTTTGGGTCTTGGCGCAAACCTTGCGTGCCGAAACGGCGTATCCCCCGATAACCGCAACATGGCAAAACTGTCTGTATTGGCTGACCATATAGACGCCACGGCGGGGGCCTTTGCGGCACCCATGTCTGTCGTCTCGGGTGGTAATTCCAGCAACCTTAACTGGGTATTTGCGGGTGGCAAAATGGGCCGGATTAATAATCTGCGACTGGGAGAGGCCATATTGCTTGGTTGCGAGCCATTGCATCGCCAAGCGATCACAGGCCTTCATACCGACGCGATCCGATTGATCACAGAAGTCATCGAAAGCAAAACCAAGCCATCAAAACCTTGGGGCACACTGGCCCAGACTGCCTTTGGCACCCCATTGGCCACCCGTGATGAGGGCGACATTTTCCAATCAATTCTTGCCATCGGGCAACAAGATGTCGATCCGGACGGCCTTTATCCGCCCATGGGCATTAAAATTCTGGGCGCCAGCAGTGACCATCTTGTGCTTAACACCGGCGATACAAAGGCCCCGGTCGGTTCCGAAATATCATTCCGGCCCGATTATGCGGCACTTTTGCGGTGCATGACATCGCCCTATATCGACAAGGCCTATATTGGCAAAGCCATCGCCCCCCGGATCATTCCACAGCCGGTTTCTGCCTTTTTGGGGTAAATGGGGCATAAAGCTGCCCCATATTTTTTTCAATTGGCACACCGTTCAAACGTGCAGTCGTATGTCCAGATGGGTTAGGAAAAGCGCATCGGATGATATGGCGACATATCGATGGATGGTTTTTTGCCCAAGATTACATCGGTCAGAACCTTGCCGGTCATTGGTGCCATCATAACGCCTTGATGCGCATGTCCAAAGGCACCAAACAGCCCCTCTGACGGGGAAAGCGCACCGATGATCGGTAAACTGTCAGGCAGGCTTGGACGGCTTCCCATCCAAAACCGCGCATGAAACAAATCCAAATCCGGCAGCATTCGCGCCGCCTGCCGACGTAACAAACTTTCGCGCCATTCGGATGGCGGCGCATCAATCGCCGCAAATTCAGCAGCCCCGGCCAATCGCAAACCGCCCCTCATACTTGATGCAACAATTTTCCCCGCCATATCCATCACCGAATGATTCAACGAAATATGACCCGATGGAATTTCAAGGTGATAGCCGCGTTCGGCAACCAAGGGGATATGCAGCCCGGTCTTTCGCAGCAGTTTTTCCGACCAGACCCCGGCACATACAACCAGTTTCGAGGCGCGAAAGACACGCCCTTGTCCGATGGCCTGCCAATCCCCGCCTTCACGAAAAATCTGCCCGATATCAGCACATTGGATTTCGACCCCCAGACGGCATGCATATTCCGCCAGAACCGTCCCCACCCGCCCGGGTGACAAAAGCCGCGCCTGGCCTTTGATCAGAATCGCCGCATCGTAAATTGGTGCAAGGGCGGGCTCGACCTCCGCCAGACCGATACGCCCAACCAATTGCATTTCGGCACCTTTTTCGGCCCGGATGGCATAGTCAAGTGCATCAAGGTTTGCGTTATTTTGATGACGAAAGGCATGAATATAATAGCTATCGGTAATCAGTTTTGCATGACCAACCAGCGCAAGCCAATCCTTATAAAGCGTAACAGAAGGCCGACAGAGCTCATACATGGCGTTTGCCGTTTTTCGGTATTTCTTTTCCGTTCCGTTAAGAAGAAACCGGGTCCCCCAGGGCACCATTTTCGGCCAAAATCCGGCCTGCACATTGAGCGGTTTATCCGCCCCCAGCAACATACCCGGCAGCTTTCGCCATACCCCCGGCGCACAACCAGGGGCAATCGACCAGGGTGAAATTACGCCAGCATTCCCAGATGATGCCTCCTGACCGGGTTCCCCGCGATCAATCAGCACCACTTTCTGACCCTGCTGTGCCAAATTCAGGGCGGTAAATATCCCCACCAAACCGGCACCAAGCACCATGACATCTGCGGACATGGCTAAACCGATGCCGGTTGGGACAAACGCGCAAGGACTTGCTGCAAAATCACAGGCGTTATAATCAACAGGGCAATGATATCGGATGCAAATGACGGCGCAATAAACACCAGCCCCCCCAACGCCAAAACAAGGCGCGCCCAAACCGCCAAAGGCGCAAGCCACACACCAACAACCGCAGCCGACAGGGCAATAACCCCAAAAATTGCAGAAACGGCGCTATAGGCAAACGTCAAAAGATCAAAACCATTTGGATCGGCAAACAGCAACACCGGCGCATAAACAAATGCCATCGGTGCAACCACCTTGCCCAGACCAAGGGTAAATGCAGATACGCCGGTCCGAAACGGATTGGAATTGGCAATTGCAGATGCCGCATAGGCCGACGTACAGACCGGTGGCGTTATTTCGGCAACCACCCCGTAATAAAGCACGAACATATGGCTTGCGATTGGCGGAATGCCCAATTGGGTCAAGGCCGGCTGCGCAACAGATACCAGCATGATGTAAAGGGCCGTGGTCGGAATACCCGCCCCCATAAGAATGCAGGAAAAGGCAATCAGAACCAAAGACAGGAAAAGAGAGATGCTGCTGGTGGAAAACAGTTCATACCCCCCAAACTCGGTCAGGGCATGGATCACATCGGCCATTTCGGTGGCACCGGATGTCACCATAAAACCAAGTCGAAATCCGATGCCGGTCGTGTTGATCACCCCGACAACAATCCCGACCGCCGCCGAAGCCGCCCCGACGGCCAAGGCATATTTAACCCCGGTTTCAAAGGTCGTCACCATTTCAGCAAGGGTGACCCTTTTTTGCGGGTTGTATATTCCCAAAATAGTTGCCGCCAACAAGGTTATGGAAATGCCAACCCCGAATTCACCGCTTAGGGCTTTCCAACAAACAAAGGCGGCAAATCCCACGGGAATAATAAGGCTGAGCACAACATCGCGGCGGGCCATGCCCACAACAAGCAACAGCGAAATACCGCAAAATGCGGACATATACGGCGTGTAACCAGAGAACAAAACCACCAGCAAGCCGACCAACGGCAAGATATTCGCCCAGCCGCTTTTCCAGACTTTACCGAAGTGAGGCAAGGTTTCCTTGGCCATCCCTTTCAGGCCAAGCTTGCGGGCCATCAGGTGAACCACACTGAACACGCCGAAATAATGCAGCAAGGCCGGGAAAATTCCGGCAAGCACGATGGTCGTGTAAGGCACATTCAGGAATTCGGCCATGATAAAGGCCGCAGCCCCCATGATCGGCGGGGTGATTTGCCCGCCTGCCGATGCCGCGGCTTCGACCCCGCCAGCAAAATGCCCCGGATAGCCAAGACGCTTCATATTGGGAATGGTCAGGGAACCGGTTGAAACCGTATTGGCCACCGATGACCCCGAAATCGTGCCGAAAAATGCCGAAGAAATCACCGAAACCTTGGCCGGGCCACCGGTATAACGCCCGGCCAGAATGGATGCGTTATCGATAAAAAGCTGTCCAAGCCCGGTACGCTGGGCAATGGTTCCGAACAAAACGAAATGGAAAACAACCGTCGACGTCACCCACAGGGTTACGCCGTAAATCCCCTCATGCGGGAAATACATCGATGATACGAATGTTTGAAACTTCACCCCCGGATGTTGCAAAATCCCCGGAAAATATGGCCCCAAAAGCGCATAGGACATAAAAACACAGATGATCAGCGGCAAAATCCAGCCAAGGGTCCGACGTGCCAGATCAAGAACCAGCACAATCATGATACATCCGAAAATCAGGTCATAAACATTCGGATTTCCCATGCGAAATGTTTGTTCTTCGATCCCAAAGAATGCGATCCCGCGCCAGGCCAGACTGAGATAAAGCGACGCGCTGATCCCAAGGAGCATGGCCAGAATATCAAGGACCGAAACATTGCCAATCCGCCAGAAACTCTGTTTCAAATCATAGGCGTTGCGCGTTTTAAAGGCCGGATAAAAGGCATAAATCAATATAAACAGCCCCGACAGATGCCACCCCATATGCCAATGATCGGACGGCAAGCCAAAGCCCGCAGTAAAATAGTGATAAAGCGCAAAGACCACCGCAACGATCCGCAAAAAGACCGCCATCCCCTTGCCAACCGCCTTTGTCGCAGCGCCTTCGTCGTATTTACGTTCAATTTCTTCGAGTTCGGCCGCGCTTGGCCCGGTATCGGCTGATACAGACGGCATTATTCCCTGCTCCCTTTGCGCATGATCAATATGAAGTGCAATTTTCCAACCGATAGGCGGCGCATCCGCACAAGGATGCGCCGCCTAGCTGATGTTATTGCATCACTTGATCATGCCCACTTCCTTATAGAAACGGGCTGCACCGGGATGAAGCGGCACTTCAAGGGCTGCCACCCCGTCAAGGGCGGTTTCAAGGGTAATTTGCTTGCCCTTTGCATGGCCGTTATCAAGAATTTTACGGGTGTTTGAGTTCCAAAGCGCCTTGGTCAGGCCATAGACCAGTTCTTCATCAAGGTCTGAAGACACGATGAACAAAGCCGATACAGCGGGTGTCTTGACCGCATAATCAATCCCGTCATAAACCCCGGCTGGAATCTGTGACGGAATATAAGCCGGGACAAGATCATTGATCTTTTTTAGATCGGCATCGCTAAAGGAATGCAATTCCATGCCTTTGGTCGAAGCAAGCTGTACCATTGCTGCCACCGGCCAGCCCGCAGCATAGAAATAGGCGTCAAGCTGGCCATCGGCCAAACGTTCAGCCGATTGGCTGTTGCCCAATTCAGCGGCATCAATGTTATCGCGGTTAACACCCCAACCATCAAGCATGGTCAGGACGGCAACCTGCGTTCCCGAACCGGCCTGGGCAATCCCGACACGTTCGCCTTTAAGGTCAGCCAGACTTTCGATCTTCTGGCCTTTGGGCAGGACAAGGTGCAAATCCTCGGGATACAGATTGGCAACAATGCGCAGTTTCGGATGTGGTTTGCCTTCAAACTTGCGAACCCCGAAATAAGTATCATGCACAACATCCGCAGCCGACAATCCGGCTTCAAGTTGGCCATTTTGAACCGCTGCTGCGTTAAACACCGATGCGGTTGTTGATTGCGCAATCGCGATCAGGCCGGGCACACCACATTGGCCACCCTCGTCACAGGGACGCGAACCCGGCGGGGCCGAAATGGCATTGGCAATCGTGCCGCCAATCGGAAAATATGTTCCGCCAGCGCCGCCGGTTCCGATACGGAAAAACGTCGGGCTTTGGGCGAACGCGCTGGTGCTGGCAATCATTGCCCCAAGGCAAATGGCGATGGTCTTGTTTATCATTGCAATCCCCTTTCATCTAGAAGTCTCCCTGAGAGACCTTTTCTCGACATATTGTGTTTTTTGATTTGTCAGCTGCCATGTTAAACGGCATATTCATAAAATCAAATTTGATATATTTGGATTTCAATAAGTTTGACTTATGGATCAACATGCATCTTAGCCAGCTTGCCGCCTTTCGCGAGGTCATGACCGCCGGGTCGCTTTCCCAGGCGGCACGCAACCTTAATCGAACGCAACCGGCCATCAGCCTTGCGATTAAAGCCCTTGAACAAAACCTTGGGCTTGTCCTTTTTCTACGCGAAGGACGCAGGCTTATCCCTGTCCCCGAAGCCTATTATCTTTTGTCGGAATCCGATGTTTTGCTGACGCGCCTTGATGCGCTTAACAGCACGATGAAAAGCCTTGCCTCTGCCCATTCGGGGCATCTTCGCATTGCGGCCATGCCCGGCCCGTCCACCTATCTTATGCCATCATTTTTAAGTCGCGAAATCGGTGCGAATGCGGCCATACGGCTTGCCCTTTCGTCACGAAATACAATTCAAATCCGCAAATTGGTGGGGTCTCAATCCCTTGATTTCGGATTTGGCGATGGCGGGCAGGACAAGGAAACCGATCATCGGCTTTACGATGCCGAACGCATCACGGCGCGTTGTTTTTGTGCTTTGTCACAAGATCACCCGCTGGCGCAAAAGTCGGAAATTTCCATTGCCGATCTGGATCATCAACCAATGGGCTTTTTGCCAGACGGACATTTCCTGAACACAAATCTGGAAAAATCATTTGCCGACGCAGGCTGTGCGCTTAATACAACGGTCGAATGCCAGTTTTTCCTGCCACTTTTGCATTTTGTCGCGGCGGGCCAATGCCTTGCGATTGTTGACCCACTGGCCGTTGCCACCGAATATGCCATGCAAAGCACGACGCAAAAGGTCTGTTTTCGCCCGCTTTCAGACGACATCACCTATGAATACGCAATTTACACACCGATCCATCGGCCGCTATCGAAACTTGCCGAACGAATCCGGGATGGCTGGCGCAGCGAAGTCCTGCGTATTCTGACCGATCTCGGCGCAGAGCCGGTCTTGCTTTGCCGCAACGATTAGGCCGGTTTATTGTTACGACGTTGATAGAGGCCAAAGCCCGATGACAGACATCAAAGAAAATGCAGCAACAAAGAAAATGGGGACAAACAAAATGGGGACAGATTTATTTTTTCCCGATAAAGTCGCTTTTTTATAAGGTTTCAAAATGCCCCGTACCAGTCGAACTATCGTTCCAAACTTCCCCCATCACATCGTCCAACGCGGGCATAATCGGCAAACTGTTTTTGCATCCGATGCTGATTTTCAGTATTACCTCGACGATTTGCGAACGGTTAGTCAGGCGCTTGAGGTTAAGGTTTATGCGTTCTGTCTGATGACAAATCATGTTCACCTGCTGCTTGACCCCGGCGCACATCCCGACCAACTGGCAAAGCTGATGAAAACCCTTGCCGGGCGGATGACGCGCTATCGCAACAAGCTTGAGGGCCGATCCGGCACGCTTTGGGAAGGCCGGTTTAAATCAAGCCCGGTACAGATTGACAGCTATTTACTGGAATGCTGCCGGTACATTGACCTTAACCCGGTGCGGGCTGGCATGACAGCCCATGCCAAGCAGTATCCATGGTCCAGCTACCCATACCGCACCGCCGAAGGTGCGCAGAATTGGCTCGCCCCTCTTCCCGGTACAAAACATTGGGGAACAGGACCAACCCGCCAGAAACGCTATGCCGATTTCGTTGCCGAAGGCGTTTCGCCAGAACGCTACGACCAAATCCACACCGCAATCCAGCGCAATCAATTAACCGGCACTCAAAAATTCGTCGATGAAATCGCCCAGATCATCGGCAAACGTCTGGAACAAAGAGGACCGGGACGCCCGCGCAAGAATATCGAGGCGGATTCAGTCTGAAAATAAATCCGTCCCCTTTTATCTGTTTTCTATAAATACATCCACTTTTATAATCAGAATAAAAATAATCTTCCCTATTTTTATGAAAAATAAGTCCATTCTATTTTACTGAAAAGAATCAATCAAAGATGATATTTGACTTGCAACAACCCCTAAAAAAATAGGAAAAACTATCGCCGACAGCATCTTCCAAACAATTTTATTTTTACTTCTTTCAACATCTGAAATTAGCGCTATATCTCCCTTATTTACTTTCAGATACGACATAATTGGAAATGAATCTATACTCATTTCAATAATTCTAAAAATCTCTATAAATACAGTAAAAAGAAAGAATGAAAAAACAGCTGATCCAGCCAAGAACTGATAAAACTGCAATAAATCATAACTTTCCATTTCCCACTTATCCGCAAATTGAATACATAACATTGCAGATAAGCATAAACCGATCATAGCCCCAATCCTTGTTGATAAAAATGACCATTTTTGTAGAAAAGATATAAATTTTGGGTCTGTAATTTTAGTACAGCTTTCCATCCAGTCGCGAAACGCATCAAGGAATGTTCTTGCCACAATATAATCAACATATTCGACAGAAATTTCGGCAGTTTGATCCTTAAACATGGGAAAAAACCTCCCTCGCATAAAAGGAGGAGAATCTTCATTTACCTGTTTAGCTTTAGCAACTCGTGACATGATACGAGCTGTTACAATATACTCTTGTGGTTTGTTAATTTCAGGGAGAATTATTGAATAATGAAATTTCAGCACAATCGATATTATCGGATTAGGATAACTACGATCATAATTCATCATCTTTTCATAAGATGAGAATTGGCTTTTTTTATTTTTAAGATGAAAGAAAGTTACATTAAAATTTTCAGCAATGACATTATGCACTTTCGCTGATTGATGTATCTTTTCATAAATCATCCTGACATCATCGAAATCTACTACTATATTATCCGTATATCGATCCGTTGCTTTTTCACTTTTCCCTGTAAGTTGATTGTAGATAGCCTGATAGACTTTTACATCTACTAGCCCCCCTGAATCACCGGCCAAAATCTGACGGCTAGCATCATCACCATTTTGATCAATAGTACGCATTCGCCCGCCCCCATTTATGGATAAATTTAATTGCTTTCCCCAAACTATATTTACCCCCCTCCCACATCACAACATTAATTTGCGAAGCATTACGTAATACTCTCACCCCCAAAAACACTCTTCATATATTTAGAACGCAAAAAACGGGGACAGATTTATTTAACGGGTAGAAACCCAAATCACCGCACAGGCAAAAGGTCGGAGGGAATTGTAAAAATCAGCCTTTGGGCTGCTTTTTATCCTTGGGCAAAGCCCGGCGGACCGTTGCGCGTTCCGCGCAACGTCTCTCGAAAGCTGCGTGCCTCGCTTTCTCGCGAACCCACGGGGGCAAGCCCGATCCAAGGCTACCAATTAAAAAACCCCTCAGGCGAAGCCATGAGGGGGTTTTTAATTGGTAGCCGAGGAGGGACTCGAACCCCCGACACGCGGATTATGATTCCGCTGCTCTAACCAGCTGAGCTACTCGGCCACAGAGTATAATAGAGTATATTTTCTGCGGGTTCCGTAAGCGTTGGAACGGGGCGGTTTTTACGTCAGGGAACCGCCCCCGTCAAGCGCCTTTTTGAGGTTTTACAGAAAAAAGGCATCTGCAAAACCGGCAGGTGAGGAAATGCCCCGCCTGCCCGCCTTATTGATGATCCGGATCGTTACGGTTCATTGCAGATCGCACGATCAGGCCGCTGTCGGTGCGGATGCGGCCAGAAGTTCCTGACGGGTGATCCAGCCACCGCCCATCACCCGGTCACCGGCATAAAATACGCCCGCCTGCCCCGGTGCGATGCCAAATTGCGGATCATGCAATTCGATGCGGGCTTCACCCGGACCTTCGGGGTAAATCATTGCCGGGGCCGGTGCCATGGCCGAGCGCAATTTGACTTCGACCGCAACACCGTTGGGATCAATCGCCGCCCCATCCAGCCAATTAAGGTCTTTGACATAGACCATCTGCACCGCCAAAGCTGATTTCGGGCCGACCACAACCTGCCGGGCTTCGGGCAGGAGTTTCACCACATAAAGCGGTTCTGCGGTGCCGCCGATGTTAAGACCGCGCCGCTGGCCGATGGTGTAATGGATCAGGCCGCGATGATCGCCCAGCACATTGCCATCAAGATCAACGATCTGGCCGGGTTCACCAGCTTCGGGGCGGAGCTTTTCCACCAGACGGGCATATTTGCCATCGGGGACAAAGCAGATGTCCTGACTATCGGGCTTATCGGCAACTTCAAGGCCAAATTTGGCGGCCAAGGCGCGGGTTTCGGCCTTGCTCATCAGGTGGCCGAGCGGAAAGCGCAGGAAATCAAGCTGTTCCTGTGTGGTCGTAAACAGGAAATAGCTTTGATCGCGATTGGGATCGGCGGCCCGGTGCAATTCGCCCTGCCCGGTCGCGCTCAGTTTACGCTGCACGTAATGGCCGGTTGCCATGCAATCGGCCCCCAAATCATGCGCAGTATCAAGCAAATCGCGGAATTTGACGGTCTGATTGCATTTCACACAGGGGATCGGGGTTTCGCCGCGCATATAGCTGTCGGCGAAATCATCGATCACTTCTTCGCGGAAGCGTGATTCGTAATCAAGCACGTAATAGGGAATGTCGATATCCTCGGCCACCTTGCGCGCATCATAGATATCGCGCCCGGCACAACAGGATTTCGCCCGCGACGGGGCATTGGCCCCCATATCGTAAAGCTGAAGCGTGATACCGACAACGTCATAGCCTTCTGATTTCAGAAGGGCGGCAACGGCGGAACTATCGACCCCGCCCGACATGGCAACAACCACACGGGTATCTTTCGGGGCTTTATCAAAGCCAAGAGAGTTCATTTTTCTCACCCATCTGCGGGTCAAGGCCGCAGCGACAAGAGGTTAATATAAAATAGCAGCAGGTGGTGTTCAAACCACCCGTGAATTCACGTTGGGGCACATATAAGCCATCTGGTCCTATTTTGCCAGATCAAGCCCCATCTGCCAGAAATCGGCTTCAAGACGCGATGCCGTGGCGAATGTTTCGGTCAGGCTTTTGATCCGTGCATCCCCACCGCGGTTTTTTGCGGTGTGTTCCAGCAAATCAATTTCGGCCTTTGCCACGTCCTGAAATTCGGTCGAGGCATACATCTCGATCCACGCGCGATAGGGATTGCCCGCAAGCCTTGTATCAGAACTTGCCATCAGGCGGTTTGCGATTTCAGCATAGCCAACCATACAGGGCATCAGGGCAACCTGAAGATCAACCACATCGCCCTGCATACCGCGATCCAGCACATAGCGGGTATAGGTGACACAGGCGCGCGCCTCGGGCTGGGCGATGATATCGGCCTCAGACAATCCCCAACCTTTGCAGAATTCAAGATGAAGCGACATTTCCATATCAAGGATCGCATGCACGGTGCCGGAAAACTGGCGCATGGTATGCAGGTCTTCGGCCTTATAGGTCGCCAGCGCATAGGCACGCGCAAACTGGATCAGGAACAGGTAATCCTGGATCAGGTAATATTTAAACGCGGCCTCGGGCAAGGACCCATCGCCAAGCTGTTTGATGAAATCATGGCAGACATAGCTTTGCCATGCATCGGGGGCATTAGCACGCAAACGGCCAAACAGGCTTTGAGCCGGGATGATGTCGGTGAAGGTTTTGGTCATGGTTGGTCTGATCCCCTGCGCGTCATGTTTAGCCAATGCGGATATGACAAGGCCAGCCTGCGGAAGTTTCCGGGCTGGCCTTTATGGATGTCGAATTGGCGTGATTTCTGCCGGGGTTTGCCCCCCGCCTTTGCGGGGGTGACGGCAGCTAAATCACGTCATTCCCGCATCAATCGTCGCGTTCATCGATCCAGGCCATCTGAATGGCTTCAAGGATCTTCTCGTTCGATTTTTCGGGATTGTCATCAAATCCATCCAGCGCACAAATCCACTTATGCAAATCGGTGTACCGCAGATTGACGTTATCCTTATCGGGATGAGCTTCTTCAAGCTCGATCGCGATATCCTGAATATCTGTCCAGCGCATGGGTGTCCCCTTGTAGCTTGGGCGGAAATTTCGGTCTTACTTATCGACCATCATGTTGCGCGTCGCCGACGGCAACATCACACGCAGGCCGTCAAGCTCGTCACTCATGATGATCTGGCAGCCAAGGCGCGAGGTTTCGGTCAGACCGAATGCGAGGTCAAGCATGTCTTCCTCGTCTTCGCTTGGCTCTTCAAGCTTGTCAAACCAGTTGTCGTCAACAACAACATGGCAGGTCGAGCACGCCAACGAGCCTTCGCAGGCACCTTCAAGGTCGATGCCATTCTTATGGGCAGCTTCCAGAACGGACAGACCGTCGGCAACGTTAAATTCTTTTTCGGTGCCATCGGGTTCAACAAAAACGATCTTAGGCATTTGTGCCTTTCTCCTCGGTAATACTTTTTTCGTTCGATCTCTGTAACGCATCATGTCAGTGACATTATGCGATGTCCGACCTTGACCTTGGCGATTGAACGGGACAATCGCCGCAGTTGGCCGGTTTGTCAATTATGTACAGTCCTAGGATCCAAACTCATTCACCTGATCAACATTGCGACCGGCAAGAGCTTGGCGGATACGGCTATCCATACGGGCCTCGGCAAAGGGACGCGAAGCATCTTCAAGGGCTTCGGCCTGTTGGTTGATAAGGTCGCGATCTTCGCCCGACATGGCGGCTTCAAGCTTGGCAATCGCGGCCATGATGTTGTCTTCGTCCTGACGTTCCAAAAGCGGGCGATCAACATTAATCGCCGCCTGAACCGCCAGAATATTGCGCCGTGCCTCGACCCGGGCCTCGGTCAAAAGGCGCATTTCCATATCTTCGCGGGCATGCATCATGCTTTCGCGCAGCATATTGGCCATATCAATTTCATTGATGCCATAGGTCGGCTTGACGGCAACTTCCTGTTCGGTACCGGTGGTTTCTTCGCGGGCTGAAACCGTCAAAAGGCCATCGGCATCAACATTAAACGTCACCTTGATGCGTGCCGCCCCGGCGGCCATCGACGGAATACCGGTCAGGGCAAAACGCGCCAGCGATCGGCATTGATCAACCATTTCGCGTTCGCCCTGTACCACATGGATCATCATGGCCGATTGACCATCCTGATAGGTGGTGAATTCCTGTGCCTTGGCGACCGGGATCGGGGTATTGCGGTCAATGACCTTTTCAACAATCCCGCCCATGGTTTCAAGCCCCAGCGACAGCGGCGTAACGTCAAGCAAAAGGTTATCCGACCCACCGGTCAGGGCCTCGGCCTGCAAGGCCGCGCCAAGGGCGACGACTTCGTCTGGATCGATATTGGAAAGCGGTTCTTGCTCAAACAATTCGGCCACCGCCTTGCGCACGGCGGGCACGCGGGTTGATCCGCCAACCAGCACCACACCCTTGACGTCATCGGCCAGAATATCGGCGTCATCAAGGACCTGTTCGGTAATCGTGATGGTGCGCAAGATCAGCTTGGCAATCATCGCTTCGAACGTTGCACGGGTCACGGTGTGGGTGCTATCCGCCCCGCCCAGTGACACAGTGATGTCGGTGCTATCAGCCCCGGTCAGGGCCTCTTTGACCTTGCGCGCGGTTTGCAGCAGGCGCTTGGCGTCCGATGCGTCAAGGCTATCGACGGTGCCGCTGTCTTTGCGTTCGGCCAAAAGATGTTCGGCAATGGCATGATCGAAATCATCACCACCAAGGGCGGTATCGCCACCAGTTGCCTTGACCTGAAAAACGCCCTTTTGCATTTTCAGCAGTGAAATATCAAAGGTGCCGCCGCCCAGATCGTAAACCGCATAAAGCCCCTCTGCCCCGTTATCAAGGCCATAGGCCAAGGCCGCAGCCGTTGGTTCATTGACCAGACGCAGAACTTCGATCCCGGCCAGTTTGGCGGCATCCTTGGTCGCGGTGCGCGCCCCATCATCGAAATAGGCCGGAACGGTGATAACGGCCTTTTCAACCGGCTTTTCAAGGCTTTCTTCAGCACGCGCACGCAGGGCACGCAGGATATCGGCCGATACTTCAACCGGGGTCAAAACGCGGTCGCCAACGTTTAAGCGCACCATCATCGGCTCGCCCGATTGGGTGGCTTCTTCGGATGGGACTTCAACGTGATAGGGCAGCGTACCGGCGATGGATTTAACATCGGCAAGACCACGGCCCATCAGGCGCTTGACCGAGGATACAACCCGATCCGCATGGCTATTAATCTGATCACGGGCGGCTTCGCCAACCACCGGATCAGCCCCTTCGCCATAATAAACAACCGATGGCACAATGGCAGTGCCGCCGGATTTATCACGCAGGACTTCGGGCTTTTCATCGTTCGAGATCGCAACGACGGAATTCGTCGTGCCCAGATCAATGCCAACGGCAAGCTGGCGTTCATCTTCGTGGGGCAGCGGCGTCTGGCCCGGTTCGTGGATCTTTAGCAAAGCCATCAATTCTATCCGTTCTTTATCAAATGATCAGGCAGCGGCAAGGCGCGATTTCTTCGCACGCGCTTCCTCGGTCATTTTCATCAGGTATCTAAGCCGGGTCGTCAATTTCTTGGCCCGGTCATACGCATTTTGTGCCAGCGCGTCAGCAACATCTTGTTCGCAGGCGCGTGCTTGCTTGCGGGTATCCTTGATCATCGTATCAATCGTTGCCCGATCCACCGCATCATGAAGGGCTTCGCGCATTTCCATCGCTTCCATCAGAAGGGCTGGATCATTCACCGTATGCCCCTCGCCGCCTTCGGGCTCTTCCCCTGCCAGACGCAACAGATATTCTGCGCGGGCCACCGGGTTTTTCAGGGTTTCAAACGCCCCGTTAAGCGTTGCCGCCTGTTGCGATGACAGGGCCTGTTCACGCGGTGATTTTGACGCAAAGCGATCAGGATGCAGCAATTGCTGCTGTTTAAGATAGGTCGCCTCGATGGCATCAAGATCAATGATGAAATCCCGGTTCAGACCAAAACGGGTAAAATGATCAAGCTGCCCGGGGGGCTGAATAGCGTGGCAGGTATCACAAAACAGGGCACTTGCCGCAACCGGCCCCTTGCAGGACCAGCAAACAGCATGCTGCGGATGTTCTGCGGTGCGTGTTTCTGAGATACCGGTATTGCTCACGCTATGCACTTTCGAGATTTAAAAAATTACAAAACAAATCAGGACAGTTTTAAAATTTCGGCACGTTTCGACGACCACCCTTCTGTCAGTCGATGGCCCCGGCGATATAAGTTGATATCACCGGGGCCATGACCTATCGAAAAGCAGGGAAAACCCGGCAGACCGTTATACGTGGAAGGATTCCCCACAACCGCAACGCCCTTTTTCATTAGGGTTACGGAAGATGAAACCTTCTTCCATATTGGTGACCTCGTAATCCATCTCGGTGCCAAGCACGAACATCATGGCTTTGGGATCAATCAAAAGCTTCACGCCGTCCTCAAGCTCGACGACTTCTTCAAAGCCGGATGCCTCATCAGCATATTCAAGCGTGTAGGACAGACCCGAACACCCTTTGCTGCGCACGCCAAGGCGGATGCCTTCGGACGGTTTGCCGCGGCTATCAAGCAACGCCTTGATATGGACAAGCGCATCAGGGGTGACACTGATCGGGGACGGTAATGCCATAGTCTTCTCCTGAATTCCCGAAAACGAACGGGGATCGAGGCTGCTTATTCAGCAGCTTCGACTTCACCCTGACCGTTTTTGGTCTTGTAGTCACTGATCGCGGCTTTGATGGCATCTTCGGCCAGGATCGAGCAATGGATCTTGACCGGCGGCAATGCCAATTCTGCAGCAATCTGCGAGTTTTTGATCGAACCGGCTTCGTCAAGCGACTTGCCCTTGACCCATTCGGTGATCAACGAGCTTGACGCAATGGCCGAGCCACACCCAAAGGTCTTGAACTTTGCATCTTCAATGATCCCTTCCGGGGTCACTTTGATCTGCAATTTCATCACGTCACCACAAGCCGGTGCGCCGACCAAGCCAGTGCCAACGGACGTTTCGTTTTTGTCCATCGACCCGACATTGCGCGGATTTTCGTAATGATCGATCAGCTTTTCACTGTAAGCCATGGTTTTAACCCTCCAAAAAGTCCTGTGTCTCTCTCACGAGAATAAAGTCGTCTTTTGTGCTTAGTGCTCAGCCCACTCGATCGACTTGATATCGATGCCTTCCTGGGCCATTTCCCAAAGCGGGCTCATTTCACGCAGACGTTCGACTTCGGTGCTGATGGCATCAATCGCCTCGTCGAGTTCTTCCTTGGTCGTAAAGCGGCCAATACCAATACGAAGCGAGGTATGGGCAAGTTCTTCGTCAACGCCAAGCGCGCGCAGCACATAGGACGGCTCAAGCGACGCCGACGTGCAGGCAGAACCAGACGATACTGCAATATTCTTAATGCCCATCTGAAGGCTTTCACCCTCGACATAGGCAAAGGAAATATTGAGATTGCCAGACACACGCTGTTCTTCGTCACCATTCAGGAAGACGTCATCAAGACGGTCCCGGAAACGTTTCAGCGTGTAATCGCGCAATTCGGTCAGGCGTGCGTTTTCTTCGGCCATCTCATTTTGCGCAATTTCGCATGCTTTGCCAAAACCGACAAGCAACGGGGTCGGCAAAGTGCCCGAACGCATGCCGCGTTCCTGACCACCACCGGTGATCTGGGCAATCACGCGGACGCGCGGACGACGGCGAACATAAAGCGCACCAACGCCTTTGGGTCCGTAAAGTTTATGCGCCGAAATCGACATCAGGTCGATTTTCATGTCATCAACATCAAGCGGAATTTTGCCAACGGCCTGCGCACAATCGGTGTGGAAGAACACACCGCGTTCGCGACAGATTTCGCCGATTGCCTTGATCGGCTGAATGACACCGATTTCGTTATTCACGCCCATAACCGACACAATCGCGGTTTCATCGGTAATCGCAGCTTTAAGCTGGTCAAGATCGATCAGGCCGTTTTCCTTAACGCCAAGATAGGTCACTTTGTAACCTTCCTGTTCAAGGTGACGGGCACTGTCGAGCACGCATTTATGTTCGGTCACGACCGTAATCAGATGCGGCTTTTTCTTGCCGTAGAACTTCATCACGCCTTTAAGCGCAAGGTTGTTCGACTCAGTCGCACCCGAGGTGAAAATGATCTCTTTGGACGAGGCGCCAATGATTTTGGCAACCTGATCACGTGCAACTTCAACCGCGTCTTCTGCTTCCCAACCATAAGAATGGTTACGGGAATGCGGGTTACCGAACTTCTCGGTGAAGTACGGCAGCATGGCATCCACCACGCGCGGATCGGTCGGCGTCGTTGCCTGATAATCCAGATAGATCGGCTTTGCTTTAAGCTCGTTCATAGTAAAGGCTTCCTCACTCACTCTTTGTCAGGCCGCGTGACGTGCGTTTTTCTTACGTACCACATTGCCCCGCATCCGGCTCCAAACTCGGATAAATGTATCAATATCTTCGTCGGTGGTTTCCAACCCCAGACTGACCCGTATGGCCGATCCGGCATCAGATATGCCCATTTCCCTAAGCACGTGGCTTTCACGTACTTTGCCCGACGAACAGGCTGATCCCGAACTGATCGCAACCCCGGCAAGATCCATCGTCATGACCTGGGTTTCCCCCGGCATGCCCGGCAAGATCAAACAGCTGGTATTGACCAGTCGATCCGTTCTTTTTCCGGCAATCAGAAGTTCGGGGGCTTCTGCTGCCAAAACCGTTTCCAGACGGTCGCGCATGGCGCGGACCTCGTCCATTTTGTCACCGTTGGCTGCGGCGCGATCAATCGCGGCACCAAAGCCCGCAATTCCGATCACATTTTCCGTGCCGCCACGGCGGTATTTTTCCTGTCCGCCACCTCGAATTTGCGGCACCAGCATCACACCGGGCGCAATCACAAGCGCGCCAATTCCTTTTGGGCCACCGATCTTATGGGCCGAAATCGATATCATATCGACCAAAAGCTGGCCCATATCGACCGGCAAACGCCCCAGCGCCTGAACGGCGTCACAATGGGTTTTCGCGCCATATTCGCGGGCCAGAAGGGCAACTTTTGCCACCGGCTGAATAACGCCGGTTTCATTATTGGCCAACATCACCGACACCAGAACCTTTTGCCCCGCATCGCTGGCGGTTTTCAACATGGCTTCAAGAGCTGCCATATCGATTACGCCATTGGCATCAACCGGAATACGTTTGGCATCAGACCGCGCCTCGATCACCGAGGGATGTTCGGTTGCAGAGGTAAAAACGGTGACGTTTTCCAATCCGTTCAGGGCCAGATTATTGGCCTCGGTGCCGCCGCTTGTGAAAATCACACGCTCGGCATCGCCACCAATCAAATCGGCAATCTTGCGCCGGGCATGATCCACAACTTTACGCGCCGCACGACCCGATGCATGAACCGATGACGGGTTTCCCGTGACTTCCATCGCAGCGCACATCGCCTGCTGTGCATCACTACACAGGGGCGCGCTGGCGTTAAAATCAAGGTAAACCGGATTGGTCATCTGTTTAGAATCATCCTTATTCGCATTTATTGCCTATCCTCGATATAGAGGACAAATTACTGGGCCGCAACCTGGCTGGGCTCTTTGATTTTCGTGGTTCTGGGTTCGAACATCCGGTTCGAACCGGAAACACGACGATCAACAACGTCCGATAGACTGACCGATGCCAGATAAAGGTAAATCTGGTTGCCCAATTCTTCCCAAAGTTCATGGGTCAAACATCGACCCTGATTGGATTTACAGCCCTTGGGCGAGCCTGATTTGCAACGTGTTGCGCGGATCGGTTCATCAACGGCCAGGATCACATCGGCAATCCGGGTTTCCTCGGCGGTGCGGGCCAAAAGATAACCACCACCGGGACCACGGACTGAGCGGACCAGACCACCTTTACGCAATTTGCCAAAAAGCTGTTCCAGATAGGACAGGGATATTTCCTGACGGTCCGCAATATCGGCAAGCGCGACCGGTCGGTCCTTGCTACTGTCAGCGAGATCGACCATCGCCATCACAGCATAGCGGCCTTTTGTACTCAGCTTCACGGTTCGTCCTCCTACCTGCCGGTCACAATTTCGAAATTCGAAATCATGACTGCAAGCTCTGTATTGTTCTTGTAGGCGATCAACGTCTTACGGTTAAGGCCCGGGCCGCCCAGCAACCAATCTTGCGGGGCGTAAAATCATTCGGATGCCGCGACGATGCGCGGCTTTGCCGGTGCGTCTGCATCCGCTCCCGTCCCGGCTTTATCGGCTTCGAGGGCGGCAACATGTTCGCGCAACGTTTTTACTTCGCGACCAAGGTCTTCCAATGCACGGGCAACCGGATCGGGAAGATCGCCAAGCGGCGTACCATAGGCACAGAACCGGTCGTCTTTTTCGCGCCGAACAATCCGTGCCGGAATGCCAACTACGGTCGCCCCTTCGGGAACTTCGGAAAGCACAACCGCATTGCCGCCAACACGGGCGTTCTTGCGCACGATAAACGGACCGAGGATTTGCGCACCCGACCCAACGATCACACCGTCTTCAAGCGTCGGGTGACGTTTCAGGCCACGCTGGCCTTCGCTGTTCACACTGGGCGATGTTCCGCCAAGGGTTACGCCCTGATACAGGGTAACGTCATCACCGATCTCAGCGGTTTCGCCAATTACGACCCCCATACCATGGTCAATAAAGAACCGTTTCCCGATGGTCGCACCGGGATGAATTTCGATCCCCGACAACCAGCGCATAATCTGCGATGCAAAGCGTGCGGTGATACGGAAACCGCGCTTCCACAGCCAGTTTGTCGCCCGATATCCCATGATCGCATGGAACGCCGGATAACAGAGCACAATCTCCCAGCGGGAGCGTGCCGCAGGATCGCGGGCGATCATCGCGTCTATTTCCTGACGAATTATCTTGAACATCGGGGGGTCCACTGTGTAATTAGTAGCTTCGATTCCCGGCAGCCGACACTGTTACCCGCGGCGCGATACGCGCAAAACGGACAGCAATGGTGCATTCGAGTTAGCCGGAATATAGGATAACCGAGTAACTTAGTCAAGTATTTGCCCTAAGCAATTTATGAACAAAGATAAAAAGACCGACAAAAATACTCGGATATATCCTTCACTCACATCATTCCATTCGTGGACAGGAGCAGTCTGATCCATGCCTGAGGTCATTTTTAACGGCCCCGAAGGTCGCCTTGAAGGTCGCTATCACCATAATAGTGCGGACGATTCGCCCCTCGCGCTTATTCTTCATCCGAACCCCGAACAGGGCGGCACGATGAATAACAAGTTGTGCTTTAACATGTTCAACATGTTCAAAAGTCGCGGTTATTCGGTCATGCGGTTCAATTTCCGCGGCGTCGGACGCTCGCAGGGCGTTCACGACCAGGGGATCGGCGAATTGTCAGATGCGGCATCCGCACTAGACTGGATGCAAACCTATAATGCCAATGCGCGCGCGACTTGGGTTGCGGGTTATTCGTTTGGTTCCTGGATCGGCATGCAACTTTTGATGCGCCGCCCGGAAATCGATGGGTTTATTTCGGTGGCACCGCCGGCCAGTGAATACGACTTCACCTTCCTGGCCCCCTGCCCGTCATCGGGCATCATCATCCATGGGTCGCACGACACCACGATCCCGCTGGCATCGGTCAACAAGCTTGCCGACAAGCTGAATTCCCAGAAAGGCATCGAAGTTGATATGTGCACCATCGAAGGTGCCGATCACTATTTTGCCAAACAGCTTGATGATGTGATCAAACACACCGCAAACTATCTGGACAAACGCGGCGCGTAAGCATCGCCCAAGCAGATAAAACGACCAAAGGCCGCCTGATCAGGCGGCCTTTTTCGTATGATATAATCGACCGCCCGGACAAGGGTGCGGCACCCCGGTCGTCCCCGGGAAACTAAGTGGCAGATTGCGAAGATGGCGCACCGCCAGATAGCCAAAGCATTCTGCCTCGACCGCATCACCATCCCAATCCAGATCATCAACGGACCGCACAGGCACACCAAGGCGTCTGTTCAAGTGTTCCATCAAATATTGATTATGGCGCCCGCCACCGCAAACAAACCATTGCAGGGGGGCGGCGGGCAAATGATTAACCCCGGCCACAATGGCCGCGACCGTGCATTGCGCCAATGTCGCCGCACCATCGGCAACATCAAGTGCGGCCTCGACAACCAGCCCATCAATGCGTGCGGCCATGTCATCGCGATCCAGTGATTTCGGCGGCACGCGATCAAAATACGGATCTTCAAGAAACTTTACCTCGACCATCGGATCGGGGTGCCCGGACGATGCGGTTGCACCGTTTAAATCAACCGGATTGCCGGTGTGGCGCAACATCCAGTCATCAAGGCGCGCATTACCCGGCCCGCAATCAAAGGCCAGCAATTCATCATCGGGGCCAATCCAGGTGACATTTGACACCCCGCCGATATTCAGAACCGCAACCGGGATATCAATCCCGGTACTTTTCATCAGGGCCGCATGATAAACCGGCACCAAAGGCGCACCTTCACCGCCAGCGGCGACATCGGCCAGCCGGAAATCGGCGACAACCGGAATGCCCGTTTGTTCCGCCAGCATTTCGGGCGTGCCGATCTGGCGCGTGATGCCCGCCCCCGGTTCATGAAAAACCGTTTGACCATGAAAACCAATCACGCCGATGTCAGACGCCGCAACCTGTGCCTTGGCAAGCAACATGTTAACAGCCCCCACATGCACCTGCGTCAAATCATCGGCAACAACATGTTCGGTGTTGGTCGCCGTGCGATTGCCAAAGCAGGCCCGCATCCGTTCGCGCAATTGCGGGGTATAGGGCACGAAAACCGAATGATCGCTGCGTCGGACGTTAATTCCGTCAGTTTCAATCAATGCGGCATCCACCCCATCAAGGGATGTGCCACTCATCATGCCGATGGCCTTGATCCAACCCTGTGTCATTTTGCGCTCCGTCCGATTTTTGCCGACATTACAGCAGATGAGTTGCAGATTACGTCCGATTTATCGCGAAATCGTTACGCTATGAACAGAACAGAACGCCGATCCGTTGCCGTAAGGATATTTTCTGTGCTAGATCATCGCGTCCGTCCTGTCGGGCGCTCGTATTTTATACTCACAACCAACATAGCGCAAAAACCATGACTGAACTGAAGTCTGATTTTCTCCGCGTCATGAATGACCGCGGTTACATCCACCAGTGTACTGATCTTGAAGGGCTTGATGCCTATGCATCAGAAAAAAAGGTGGTGTGCTACGTCGGTTATGATTGCACGGCAGACAGTCTTCATGTCGGGTCACTTGTATCGATCATGATGCTGCGCTGGTTGCAGAAAACCGGTCATAAACCTATCGTCCTAATGGGCGGCGGCACGACGCGGGTTGGCGACCCAACCGGGCGTGATGATGCCCGCCCGGTTCTAACCGATGAAATCATTGCCGCCAACATGGCCGGTATCAAAAAGATTTTCGAACAATTCCTAAGCTTTGGCGATGGTCCGACCGATGCGGTTATGGTCAACAATGCCGATTGGCTTGACCAGTTGAACTATATTGAATTCCTGCGCGATTTCGGGCGGCATTTCTCGGTCAACCGGATGCTGAGCTTTGAATCGGTCAAGCTGCGTCTGGAACGTGAACAGTCGCTTAGCTTCCTTGAATTCAACTATATGATCCTGCAAGCTTATGACTTTGTCGAACTGGCGCGCAAATATAGCTGTGTGCTTCAGATGGGCGGATCGGATCAGTGGGGCAATATCATCAATGGTGTTGAACTGGGCCGTCGGGTTGACGACACACCGCTTTTCGGCCTGACCACGCCGCTGATGACCACGGCATCAGGTGCCAAGATGGGTAAAACTGCATCGGGTGCGGTATGGCTGAATGAAGCCCGCCTGTCGGCCTATGATTACTATCAGTTCTGGCGCAATACCGAAGACGCCGATGTGATCAAATTCATGCGTTTGTTCACCGAACTCAGCCTTGAACAGATTGCCGAATACGCCAAGCTTGAAGGGTCTGACATCAACGAAGCCAAGAAAATTCTGGCCTTCGAAGCCGTCAAACTGTGCCGCGGCGAAGAAGCCGCCCACAGAGCAGCAGAAACCGCGCGCAAGACCTTTGAAGAAGGCGTTCTGGCCGATAGCCTGCCAACCATTGAAGTTGCGCAATCCGAACTTGATGCCGGTATCCCGACCTTTGACCTGTTCCGCCGGGCTGAACTTGCCAAATCAGGCGGCGAGGCACGCCGCCTGATCAAGGGTGGTGGTGCTAAAATCAACGATGCCAAAGTCGATGATGAAAACGCCCTGATCACAGGCGATGCGATTGGTACTGATGGTGTGATCAAGCTTTCAGCGGGCAAAAAACGCCATGTTCTGATCAAGCCGGTTTAATCAAAACCATCATCTGATCCAAAATTCCAAAGGCCCCGATGCAAAAGCACCGGGGCCTTTTTTTCTTATGATACCCACTCAGACTAGCCCGGTTCGGCACCGGTGATCAGATTCCGGAAGATGCCGGGTACAAAGGTCGATAGCGGGTTGACCGTAACATCGGGATTTTCAAGATCGCCTTCGATGGTATAGGTTGGCGCAAAAATCCCCCCGCCCTCTTCGCCAACCAGCAAATCCCCCAGAAGCGGGATCGCGCCCAACACAGAATTCAGCGCATAAATCGGAACAATAGACCCCGCCAGCCTAATTTCGGATTTCGCCAGATCAATAGTGCCATTACTGGTGACCCCGACGGCAGAACCATTGGCGGCAAATTTGCTAAGTGCCAGCACATCATTGGCATAGGTGAAATCACCGTTGAGCTCGGAAAACGCAACGCCATTGCCCTGCAACACATCGGAAAGCCCGGTCAGCGATGCCGCCCCCAACACACGGGCGGCAAGCGGCGCATTTACGGCGCGGAAGGCCGTGATATTGACCTTGCCGGTAAAGGGTTGCGACCAGGTACTGTCATCAACCATGCCTTCGATGGTCAACACCCCACCCAAAAGATTTTGATAAAGATCGACCGCGCGCAGGAACTTGCCAGCATCATCACTGGTCAGGCGCACAGAACGTGTTTTGTCATCCTTGCGTTCGACCTGAACAAAGACATTGGACCGATCCCCCAGCACCCCGTTCAGAACCAGTCCATCCCATTCATCACCAACGACGTGAACCGCACCTTCAAGGTTATCAAGCAATTCACCATTGGCCATCATGACCTGATCGATCTTAAGGAAAATATCGGTGCGTCCACCGATGCGCGATGCATTCTGGCCAATACCGCCACTATTGGGGCTTTGTACCGGGCCGGGTTCACGCGGCATCTTGCTGTCATCAACGATCCAGGGTTCGGCATTGGCCTGACGGACCGCGATTTCAATTTCACGGTTTTCGCCATTCTGGTTCAGCATAATCGACCCATCGCGCAGGATCGGCGTATCGCCCTTGATCAAAAAGCCTTCTGCGGCAAGTTTGATTTCAAGATTTTCAAAGTCCGTTGATGTATTCTCGGCCCCTGCCGCTTGGTCTGTCGACTTGCTGTCATTGACGAACCGGCGCAGATCAAACTGCTTACCTTTCAGGTCAACCAGAACCTTGCCATCACGATCAACGGTAACAGCGCCCGATACCGCAAGATTTTCACGAAACCGCGTTTCGGTCAGGTTGACGGTAAATTTATCGGCAATCGGGCTGTTGCCGCGCCACTGCCCCTTGACCTTGGCCACCAGTTCCGGTGCCATAACATCAAATGATCGAACGTCACCCGCACCATTGGCCTTAACAGTCACATCGAATGCCAGACTTGCATCCTGTCCCGGCGCCTTGGTGTATTCCACCGCATTAATTTTGGCCCCGGTGGCGGTCAAATTGGTTTTGCCCTTGATCGCAACATCACCACTGCGCAGGACATCAATGGCGACAGTGCCGGTGGCAACACCGCTTAGATAATCACTGGCATCAAACCCGACCTGACGCAGGACCGCCGTATCAAGATCGCCCGAAAGCTCATAATGGCTGATGACCGGGGTGTTTCCGGCAAAGCTTTCGGTCCATTTGATATCCGTGCGGCCATCACCAATCGCGGCTTGGCCCGAAAGTTCCAGCCCCTTGGTATTGACCTGTAACTCAAACGTACCATCCGCAACATCCAGTTCGCGGAAGGCATCGGTAATCGCGGCCTTTTCAATGCGCGATGCTGCTGCCACTTCGACATCATCAAAGGACAAATGGTTTAACAATGGAAAATGCAATTTGACGCGGGTTGCCTGTGATCCGCCAATCTGGGCCGGATCAACGCCAAGACGCGTTGCAAAGCCAAGCGGCTGGGCATCGATCATTTCAAGGGCATCTTGCACCCCGCCATGAACGACAACCTCGATATCGGCCATCTCGCTATCGGTATCAAGCCCGGAAAATACCAGTTTTGCATCGTCAACAACAATGCCATCGGCAATGCCTTCGTTGACAAAGATGCTAAAACTGCTGGTATCAAATTCGGCCCGACCACCGGCATTAAGCACAGATGGCATATCGCCAAGATAATGCACGGTAACACCGGTCATGTTCATATCGCCGTCCAGATGATCCAGCACAACCGCGCCCTGGTCATCCTGATGCAGCCTGGTGCGGATTTCTGCCTGATGAACAATGCCATCAGACAGATTTTCAATCACCCATTCACGCGCATTGGCGCCAACTGTTTCCGGCCATAGCAACGGCAAGTCATCGGTCCGAACATCATGGGCCGTTGCCGCAATATCGATGTCCCATTGACCCAGCGGGTTCAACACCACACCGGCCAGCGTAACATTGGTAATTCCGGCATCTATGCGCACATCATCAAAGCTAAGCCGACCGGGAACGAAGCTTAGGACAGCCTTGCCGCCGCTGACATGATAGGTGGCTCTCATCGGTGCGAGGAAATCGATCCGCCCGGCCCCCAGAACAAGGTCCGTTCCCAGTGCGATCACGCTGCCATTGGGGCCAAGCTTGGCGTTGATCCGCCCCGAAACCGGCACATTAACCCCGGCCAATTCCGTGAAAACATCGGAAATGCTGGTCAGTTTGGCTGGCAACACTTCGCCGATCTCAACAACCATGTCGATTTCTTCGACCCGGCTGTCATATTCGGCGGTGACATCAACATCGGTTGAAACCGTTCCGGCCGTGACGGCCATGGTGGCTTCGGCATGAATTCCCATCGGCTTGCGCGATAGACGAATATCCGCCGAAGGGGTCGACCAGACAATATGAAGCGCGTCATCTTCGACTTGAAGATCTGCGCCAAACACCCCGAAACTTTCAAAATAGGCCGCAGCCGGAAAATCGGCGGTTTCACCAGACAAAATAGCAACGATTTCGCGCATGGCGTTGCTGCCATCGCGAATATCGCGCTGGGTATCGCTTAGCGGGGCCTGTGGTTCGGATGGATCATCCCCGACAGGTAAAGGCAGCGGCATGGTAACGCCCGGCGTTTCGCCATCCATGCCTTGAGCATCAGATTGGGGGCTGGCAATGCCATCTGTATCAATCCCTTCCTGCGTTTGCAGAGTCTGAGAGGATTGGGGAGATTGCGGGGATTGGATCGACCGAGACGTTTCACCGGTTGCCGAAACAACACCGGGAATATCGGTTTGGGGGATGGTCGTATCCGAAACTTGCTCGTCGGCATTATAACCGACATCAATCTGGCCATCGGCACGTCGCACCAGACGCAGTTTGGGGCCAATCAGATTAAGTTCGCGCAGCGCCAGAACACCGTCAAACAACGCCCGGCTGGAAAACACCACATCGGCTTCGGGGACATGCAGCATTTCTTTGCCAGCACTGCTGATTACCGAAACATCGCGCAGGCGGATATCAAACTTTTCCTCCCACCCGCGCCAGAACAGCACCATATCGCCGACATCAAATTTGGTATCACCGCTGCTGTCATTAAGTTCGGCGACAACATAGGGAACCAGACGGTGCAGGGAAACAGGCCCCTGCGATATCCGCCAAACCAGTACACCGATAAAAACACCGACAAACAGGACCAGGGCCGCAAGTATCAGCCCACACCAGCCGGTAAAAACTTTAATCCGACGCACCTATCTAAAGTTCCCGAATTTCCAATGTCATCACGACATTTCCAATCAATGCGATAACGCCGTCAAGCGCGCGATGTTTCCCGAGATTCGAAAAACCTAATAAATGTAAACAGGTAATGTCGATCAGTCCCCTTTTTGTTATCTTGAGAAACAGATAAAAAACAGTCTGCATCATGTCCTGCCTGTGACCAGACGCCGGAGCCATCCTGGTTCATACCACCAAAACCAAGGGATAGCCCGGTTCACCGTCCAAGAGCAACACAAGGAAAGCAAAAAAGTGTCTCTTTCCTGGATCACGCCAGACCTGCCAAAACCATTCGATGCCGAACGTTGCAAACACGGCTTTGAACGATGGACCGCCCTTGCAGATCGCCCTCAGTTTGAAAATATGGCAGAACAGATTGGCGACATTGCGGCCAACAGCCCCAAACGCGACGTTCTTGCTGCATTATTTGGCAATAGCCCCTATCTGGCCAATCTATGCCTGCGTGATCCCGATATCATCTGTCTGATCTTTGATCAGGGGCTTGATACGGCCTTTAAAACCGCCCTTGATCCGGTGCGCAACAGTGCCGATGCCGCCCCGCTTGATCAGGCCAAAACAATGATGATGGTGCGCCAGGCCAAACGCCGGGCCGCACTGGTGATCGCGATTGCCGATATATGCAAGGCATGGACCCTTGATAAAATCACCCGCGCGATCAGCGAAACAGCCGAAATCACTCTTGAATTCACACTGGCGCATTGTTTATCGGCAACGGCGAAACTACGAAAATTCGACCTGCCCCATCCCGATGATCCCTTACGTGATTGCGGTATCTTTGCCATCGGCATGGGCAAACTGGGCGCGGGTGAACTTAACTATTCATCCGATATTGATCTGATCTTTTTGTTTGATCATGAAGTCGTGACCTATATCGATCCTGATCGCCTGCAACAGGATTTGGTGCGCATGGTCCGCGATGTCACCCGCATCATGGAAGAACGCACCGGGGATGGATATGTTTTCCGGACCGATTTGCGCCTGCGCCCTGATCCGGCATCGACCCCGCCGATCCTGTCGATGCTGGCGGCTGAAACCTATTACGAAACGGTTGGCCAAAACTGGGAACGTGCGGCAATGATCAAAGCACGTATCGTTGCAGGTGATAAAAAATCAGGCAGTATATTCCTTGAAATATTGCGCCCATACGTCTGGCGAAAGCATCTTGATTTCCTGGCGATCAAAGATATTCATTCAATCAAACGCCAAATCAACGCCCATAAAGGCGGCAGCAAAGTCGACATCCCCGGCCATAACATTAAACTGGGCCGGGGCGGCATCCGCGAGATCGAATTTTTCGCCCAGACTCAGCAGTTAATCTGGGGGGGGCGCGAAATCGCACTTCGATGCAAGGCGACTTGTGAGGCGCTGCGTGAACTGACAAAATTTGGTCAGGTATCGGAAAAAACCCGCGATGAAATGCTGGACGCCTATGAATTCCTGCGCACGGTTGAACATCGCCTGCAAATGACAAACGATCAGCAAACCCAGACCCTTCCTGATACCGAGGACGGGCTGCATGCGCTTGCGACCTTCCTTGGATATCCCACCCTTGACGGATTCAAAGCCGATTTGCTGCGACACCTGCGCGCGGTCGAAAGTAATTATGCCGAATTGTTCGAAGATGACGCACCGCTTGCCGGATCGACCGGAAATCTGGTGTTTACCGGCACAGAAGATGACCCTGATACACTTGAAAATTTGCGCCAAATGGGTTTTGAAAACGCCACTAATGTATCGATTACGGTGCGCGGATGGCATCATGGCCGTTACCGTGCAACCCGGTCACGGCGTGCCCGTGAAATCCTGACAGAATTGATGCCGACCCTTTTAAATGCGCTGTCACAGACGACAAATCCGGATATGGCATTCCGCGCCTTTGACGAGTTCCTGAAAGGTTTGCCCGCCGGGGTTCAGCTTTTCTCGCTGGTGACGGCAAATCCGGAATTGCTGGAACTTCTGGCGCAAATCGCCGGAACGGCACCACGCATGGCCAAATATCTTGGCCGCAATGCCGGGGTTCTTGATTATGTTTTGATGTCGGGTTTCCATGATGAATTACCCGATGAAGACACCATGCTAAGCGAATTAAATGCCCGGCTTTCGCGCGAAGATATGGTCGAGGACTGGCTTGATACCGCACGTCGTTGGGCCAATGATCAAAAATTCCGCATCGACGTGCAAACCATCCAAAATCGCCATACCCCGCATCAGGCCGGGCGGACATTGGCCGATATTGCCGATGTCGCCATTCGCGCCCTGTTCCCGCGCATTGCCAATGATTTCGCGATCAAGCATGGGACATTTGATACGGGCGGGTTGGCGGTTTTTGCCCTTGGCAAACATGGCGGACAGGAACTGTCGCCGGGGTCGGACCTTGATATGATTTTTGTCTATGACGTGCCCGAGGATGCCGAAGAATCAAACGGGGAAAACCCCCTGACACCGGGGCATTATTTTATCCGGCTTAGCCAGCGTTACATCAATGCCCTGTCGGCACCCACGGCCGAAGGGGTATTGTTTGAAACTGATTTGCGCCTGCGCCCCAGCGGTAACAAGGGACCGCTGGCCACCCATTTCAAAAGTTTCGAAGCCTATCAATTGAACGAAGCCTGGACATGGGAACATATGGCATTGACCCGGTTACGCCCGGTCTATGGACCACAGGAATTATGCGACAAGGTGATGGCGACCACCCATTCGGTTTTGCAAAAACAACGCAATCCCGATGATCTTTTGCGTGATGTTTATGACATGCGCAACCGGATGGATGCCGGCAAAGGCAACAATCATCCCTGGGCAATCAAGATGCGCCGTGGTGGTCTGGTCGATTTGGAATTCATTGCGCAATATCTGCAATTGGCCCATGCTTACAGCCATCCTGAAATCCTGTCCCCGACCACGCGCGCTGTTTTCAGAAATCTGGGTAAAGCCGGAATCCTTGAAGCAGAGGAAGCGACATTTTTAGCCAATGCCGGTTCATTCTGGCTGGCACTGCAAGCCATGCTGCGCCTGACCACCGAGGGACCGTTTGAACCCGAAAACGCCAGCACCGACCTTCGCCGTATGCTGGCACGTGCCGGGCAATGCGATGATTTCGATACACTTCAGACCAAGCTGGAAGAAACCGCAATACGGATCAAGGCGATCTATGATCGTTTGATCACGGAACCGGCGGAAAAACTTCCGCCGCGTACAGAATGATCTGGAAGTGTTTGCAATGCCTATAAGGATTTGTATTTTCGCACGCAGCTTGTGGCGGAACGGTCTGATATGGCTGTCAGAAACCGGTGATGGACGTAAAATTTTGGATAAGGACAAAACAATGACACTTGAAGTTGGTGACAAGGCCCCTGATTTCGAACTGCCGACCGATGGTGGCGGATCGGTCAAACTGTCGGACCTGAAGGGCAAACCGGTGGTGATCTATTTTTATCCAAAAGACATGACACCGGGCTGCACGACAGAATCCTGTGAATTTCGCGATGCAGAACCCGATTTTAGCGCCATCAATGCCCAGATCATTGGTATTTCCAAGGACAGCGCCACCCGCCATGACAAGTTCAAGGCCAAACACGACCTGAACTTTATTCTGGCATCGGATGAAAACGCTACGACCTGCGAGGATTACGGTACCTGGGTCGAAAAAAACATGTATGGGAAAAAATACATGGGTATCGAGCGCACCACCCTTGTCATTGATGGCGATGGTGTGATCCGCCACATCTGGCGCAAGGTAAAAGTAAAAGGCCACGTTGCCGACGTGCTGGCCGCCGTCAAAGCCATTTAATTCGGGCCTTATCGCCACACTCGAAACCGGCCGGATCAATTTTCGGTCGGTTTTCGCATTTTTATAACATTCAAAAGTGGATGTTTTTCAATCACCTAATAGCACCTGCTACCATTCATTATGTTGCCTTACCTTGTTTGTCGGGCTAAGAATCCGGATATGGGAGTTATAGGTGCCTTTAATTTGGCTCCACGTGGCACATGGCGAATGACCGGACGACCGGCAAGGCAGGGTAGAACAATGAGCAATAATGTTATCGATATCGACGATCAGATGCTTGCTGATTTTCGCGATGAAGCAAGCGAAATCGTCAGCAGCATTGGTGTACATCTTCAGAATGCGCACAGCAAAGCCGACCCGGCGATCCTGACAGCGATCCAGCGCGAGGTATTCAACCTTCGTTACAAGGGAAAATCGGTCACGGCCCCGCTAGTTAATCTGACAAGCCATCGTCTTGCCGATTACACCACGACGTGTCGCGAACTTAACGAAGATGCAATCAACGACATTCAGGCCTTTATCGATAAAATTGAGGCCCTTCTGGAAGGCGACCTTACCGGTGGCGGAACCGATTCGGCCGAATTCGTCCGTGAGCTGCCATCCAAGCGCACCCCTGATATCGACCCGAACTGGTTGAAACAAACCAATGTCGAAGCATTGCTGGTGATCCCGCAACGGTCCATGGCCGCCATTGTCGAACGCGAACTGGCGGCTTGCGGTTATCGCAGTTCGGTCACGCAAACTTCGTTCGAGGCCATCGAACTGGCCGTCCGCACCCGCCCGGATTTCATCATCGTTGCCAAAACCATTGATGAACTTGGCGGTGTCGATGTTGCCAGCGCATTGCAAGCGATGCCCAAAACCCGTGGCATCCCGACAGCCGTTTTAACATCAGACGCGCCAAACCATCCGTCATTGCAGGACCTGCCATGCCGGACGGCGATCATCCGCAAAGGCCCGGCCTTTGGCGAAGATCTGGCCGAGGCACTGGCGCGCTTTAACATCACCTGATCCGTAAAATAAGACCTTTTTCAAGGGGCGGCACCGATCAGGGTGACCGCCCTTTTTGTTTGGCGGCAATGCGCCATCATTGACCAGACACCACACACATGCCACAGAATGCCTGCACGCCAGACATTGAAACACCGGCCGGAAAGATCATTATGACCACCCAAACCGCCCTTCCCCGTTTGACGCTGGCCGAGGCCGCAAAACGCGCCCTTTTGACCGCCGATGCGACCGAAAAAGCCGATGTCACAGCAGAACTGGCCGCAATGTGGCGTTCGGGCGAGATTAGTGAAATCGGCGAAACCGATCTTCCTGATCGCCCAGGCCGCCCGGCCACGCCGGAATTAATGGCCCCCAGGCACATGCCAAAACGCAGCAAAAGCGGCCTTAAAGGGCGGATCAGCCTGTTGCATGCCTTGGCCCATATCGAATTAAACGCAATTGATCTGGCCTGGGATCTGGCGGGGCGGTTCACCCATGAAAACCTGCCACGTGAGTTTTATGATGCCTGGGTACAAGTTGCCGATGACGAAGCCCGTCATTTCAAGATGTTAAACAAACGCCTTGGCGAATTGGGCGCGACATATGGCGATTTGCCCGCCCATGATGGACTTTGGGAAACATCAATGGATACGGCATATGATTTATTGGCCCGTCTTGCCGTTGTCCCGATGGTATTTGAAGCACGCGGCCTTGATGCCACCCCGCCCACCATTGAACGGCTTTTGGCGCATGGTGATACGGAAAGTGCGCGTATCCTTAAAATCATTGCTCATGATGAAATCAGCCACGTCGCCGCAGGACGAAAATATTACGAAATGGCCTGTGACCAACGTGGCCTGCCTTATTACACTACATGGCATGCCATGCTGCGCAAACATTTCCGTGGCCCGTTAAAACCACCATTTAATGACAAAGCCCGTTATGAAGCCGGAATGCCGCCCGATTACTATCAGGACTATGTTCTGGAACTTCCGGGCGATGAAGAATGATTATCTTTTGCAAGTATCATTGATGCAGCGCAAGGTTTAGAACAGGAACAAGTATTACCCTTCAATCGCGAAAAAGGCGTGCCTGACCTGACGGGCACACAATCATTCCGCAAGGAGTATGTAAGCTATGCCTGCTATTATGAAGGCCGCTGTTGTCCGCGAATTCGGCAAACCATTGTCGATCGAGGAAGTTACTGTCCCCAAAGTTACACCCGGCACTATTCTCGTCAAAATCGAAGCATCCGGGGTTTGCCATACCGATCTTCACGCCGCCGAAGGCGATTGGCCGGTCAAACCAAACCCGCCGTTTATTCCCGGCCACGAAGGTGTCGGCATTGTTGCCGAAGTTGGCGAAGGCGTTAAATCGGTTAAAGAAGGTGACCGGGTTGGCGTGCCTTGGCTGCATTCGGCCTGCGGGCATTGCCATCATTGCATCACCGGTTGGGAAACGCTTTGCGGAGAACAGATCAACACCGGTTATTCGGTTAATGGCGGCTTTGCCGAATATGTTCTGGCCGATCCGAATTATGTCGGGCATTTGCCCGACGCGCTTGAATTTGGCAATGCGGCACCGGTCCTGTGCGCTGGCGTGACGGTTTATAAGGGACTTAAAGAAACCGAATGCAAACCGGGTGAAACCGTGGTGATTTCCGGTATTGGCGGGTTGGGTCATATGGCCGTGCAATATGCCAAAGCCATGGGCATGAAGGTGATTGCGGTTGATATCAATGCCGATAAACTAAAACTTGCCAAGGACCTTGGCGCAGACTGGACGCTTAATGCCATGGAAACCGACGTGGTTGCCGAAGTGCAAAAGCAGATGGGCGGCGCCAACGGGGTTCTGGTAACAGCCGTTTCAAAATCGGCATTCTCCCAAGGGGTTGGCATGTTGGGCCGTCATGGCACTATGGCGCTTTGCGGATTGCCACCGGGCAAGTTCGAATTGGATATTTTCGATACGGTTCTGTCGCGCAAAACCATTCGGGGTTCGATTGTCGGCACTCGTGCCGACCTTCAGGAAGCCATCGAATTCGCGGGCGACGGAAAGGTCCATTCTCATTACACGACCGAACCGATGGAAAACATCAATTCGATCTTTGACCGCATGCGTGCGGGCAAAATCGATGGCCGTATCGTGATGTCGATCTGATCGTTTGAGACTCTGATACAAGCCGGCACAATAAGGGCTGTCAAATTTGGCAGCCCTTATATTTCAAAGGACCAAAAGAGCCTAAAGATCACGTCCACTAAAAGGATCTTCGCTGTAATAACGCACCGGAATCGTATCACCGACAAGGTCGCCGATGCGGTCTATCCAGCGGTTTAGCGCCACAAATGGTGTCATATCCAGATTGGCTTCGCCAGCCAAATGGGTATAGGCATAGACCGCTATATCCGCCAGGGAATAGCGGGAATTAGCCAGGAAATCATGATCTTGCAGATGGCGATCAAGTATTGCCAACACGCCGAGCGCACCAGAACGACGCTTGGCAAGCTGCCCTTCATTGCGTTCATTTTTCCCCGTCAGGTTCCAGTGACGCAATGTGGCGATGGTTGACTGAACATAATCGGCTTCGAAAAACAGCCATTGACAGACTTTGGCGCGCTGATAGGCATCATGGGGCAAGTATTCCGTCCCCTCGCCCAGATACAGCAAGATCGCGTTGGATTCCGCAAGGCTGCGGCCATCATCAAGTTCCAGCACCGGCACGGCACCGGCGGGATTCATTTTGCGGAAATCATCGGTGTGACTTTCGCCTTCAAAAATCGAAACCCATTCGGTTTGATATTCAAGACCAAGATGGGCGCAAAGCTGGCGTATCTTCCAGGCATTTTGTGATCCGGCGTAATCGTAAAGTTTCATGGTCTGATCCTTCCTTTGGACAAGCGGATAGCGTTCCGGCAAGTCGGGGTGCCGGTGGTACAAGTTTGACTGTTTGGATATTCAGATCAGGGGCCGGGTATTGGTTTATCAGGCGGCTTTGCTGACCATCGCGGCCTCGTGATCAAGCAGCCATCGTTTGCGATCCAGCCCCCCGGCATAACCGGTTAATGTTCCGTTCGATCCAATCACACGATGACACGGCACAATGATTGAAACCGGGTTCAGCGCATTGGCGCGTGCCACGGCACGCACCGCCTTTGGATTGCCAAGGATATCGGCCAGCCCGGCATAGGACCGGCTTTGACCATTGGGAATCTCAATCAGACCATCCCAAACTGATTTCTGAAAATCGGTGCCGATCATATGAACATCCTCCATCGGCAATCGCCCGACCTTTCCGGCGAAATAGCCATCCAGCCAATTAATCACCGACTGTGGTGCTCTGCCGCCATCCTGCCAATCAAGGTTCTTAAACCGTCTTGTCTGAATCAGGTGCAGGCGGTCATCGTTGTTTTCAAAATCCAGATGCACCAGCTTGGCATCAACCATGGCAAGGCTTAGCGTGCCAATCGGGCTTTGATAACGGGCAACATCAATGCGGGTGGTCATTTGGATTTCTCCTGCTTTGGGGTTTATTCATGTTCCAGTGCTGACCAAAGATATTGCGCAGCATAGGCCCGCCAGGGGCGCCAGCGTTCGGCGTGTTGTTCAAGCGGCTTGGGCTTGCCTGGGCCACCGCCGATTTGCGATGCCTTAAGGATGCCAAGGTCGGCTGCGGGAAACGCATCCGGATCACCAAGCCCGCGCAGACCAAAATAATTCAGCGTCCAGGGACCAATACCCTTGGTCGCGGCCATTTCGGCCAGAATGTCATCGCCGGATTTACGGTCGCTTTCGGGATGGGCAAACAAATCGGTGATATCGGCCAAAGTTTGGGCGCGCCGTGTTGTCAGGCCGATGGAAATCAAATCCTGTTGCTGCATCCTGGCGGGTTGGGGAAACAGATGCGTGACCCCGGTTCCGGCAATCAGGTTATCAGGCAGGGCTTCGCCAAACCGCGCAACAAGACGACCAGCCAATGTACGCGCCGCCGCCACAGAAACCTGTTGGCCCAGAACCGCACGGATCGCCAGTTCGAACCGGTCCCAGCATCCCGGCACACGCAGGCCCGGACGTTTATCGACCAAGGGCTGTAACAACGCATCATCGGCAAAAAGCGCGGTGATCGATGGAACATCGGCGTCAAGATCAAACAAACGCCGAACCCGCCCGCCGATTTCAAGAACCGCATCGCGGGCCGGCCCGCGCAGGATAACATCCACCCCGCCCTGATCCGATGCAAACCGACAAATCATTAAACCAAGGGCATCCTTGATGCGAAAACCCCGGGCATAGGTGCGATCCCCGACGGCCTCAAGCCCCGGAATAGCGCGGGCGCGAAAGAATGTCAGAAGATATTCAGCATCAAAGGGCTGTCGCGCACGCAACCGCAATATCAAATCATCGCTTTTGGCCGCAAAGGGATCAGTGGTGTCTTTTTTGGGTTCCAGTTTGGTCTTTAACCCGCGCCGAAAGGCCGTGGGGGCATGGCCATAGGCGGTTTTCATCGCATCGTTAAAGCGCCGCAAACTCCCGAACCCGGCGATATCGGCGATTTCAGTCATCGACAGGTTGCTATCGACAATCAATTGGCGGGCGCGCAACAACCGGCGTGCCTTGGCGTGGTCTTGGGGGGTGACGCCGGTATGATCCTTAAAGATACGGCGCAGATGGCGATCCCCAACACCCAAACGATCCGCCAGATCGGCAATCGATCCGACTTCAAGCGCGCCTTCTTCGATCAACCGGACCGCACGCGCAACTGTGGCATGGACGCCGACACTTGCCGGTGATCCGGGGGCGGCTTCGGGCCGACAGCGCAAACAGGGGCGAAACCCATGGGCGATGGCGGCCTCGGCACTGGGATAAAACTGCACATTGACGCGCTTTGGCGTGACGGCCGGACATATCGGGCGGCAAAAAATACCCGTGGTCAGGACGGCAGTATAAAACCGTCCGTCAAACCGACGGTCGCGGGCCTTTAAGGCATGATAGCAGATATCATCATTGAGCTGTTCCATGCCCGGCAGTTTAGCAGATCATAAAAACAAAACTCGCCGGAATCGGACTCACACGTGACAGCCCCCCTATTGGCCCATCGGCCCGTCGACCCGATGGATCAATTCAGCGGAATATCATTAGAACCCTTGCCATCCTGATACAGATCAGAAAGCCGGTCATATTGATCGGTAATTGATTTGGCCTTTGCCAGATACGCCGCCCGATCCGGTTCGGGCAATGCCGCAATCATGCCCATCATCGAATGACTATCCCAGAATGCATTGGATTTATTGTATTGCCCGGCCTCAAGGGTAAAGACCTCTTTGAGGATTTTAAGGTCATGGGGAATCTCAAACGCATCGCGCGAGTCTTCGTGACTGAAGAAATAATAGAAATTATCAAACCCCGCCCATGTGATTGCCGACAAACACATTGAACAAGGTTCATGCGTTGACAGGAAAATCAGATCCGAGGTTGCCGGGCGGGTATCAGTCGGCATTTCATAAAACCGCTTCAGACAATGAACTTCGCCATGCCAAAGCGGATTTTCCGTTTCATTGTTGGTTTCCGCCAAAACCAAAGAATAATCGGATTTACGCAATAAAGCCGCTCCGAAAATCTTGTTTCCGGCGGCTACGCCATCGCGGGTTTTGGGCAGGATCTCGTTTTCGAGGGTCCCAAACAGGGCGGAAAGGAGTGCGCGTGTATCGGCGTTTTTGGCTAGCATGGCGGCGGCCCTCGATGAAATCTGAACATTATTGATTACATCCATTTCATCGTCATCGAGCCGCCATGCCAACTGTTTTTATCGTCGCTTTATTGCCGTCCGGGGCGAAACACCTGATGGGTGGCCTTGATAACAGCCAAAACCGGTTCAGCTGCGAATAATGCCGTCGTTTAAATCCACATACTTTTGATCGGCCGGGACCGGGCGATAAAAATTCGGATCAAGCAAGGTTAACACCGAAATCAGGGTCGGCGATTTTCGGTCGCGCACCTTGGTAATCAGCGCGTGATCCACCGGCAGCATCTCACGGATTTTAAGAACTTCGAAAATCGGACCATTCGGGGTAGCAAGTTTGAATTGGTCGCCAACAGCGACCTGGCCATGGGACTGACGCGGCATTTTGGGAATTCACCTGATTTAATAGACGTTTAATCGTACTGCAAAACCCGCCGAGGCCCTGTTTCCAAACAATTGGCCTTATCGTTTTTCAACGGGTTTCATATATGCGCAACACAATGCCCACCATATCAGGCAATAGTATGACAGATGTAGAATTTTTACGGGAAACAGCGTCAATATTTATAGACGGCCATATGCTTTGCCATGCCCCCGATATCATTCAAAGTTTCAAGCGCCCTTACGAAAACACCCCGCACAGGAAACTGGCGGGGTGTTTTGACAAATCGTCGTATCAGGGATCAATCGATGTCTTCGACTTCACCCGCCGATCCGGTGACCTTGGCCGCCAAGGCAGCGGCCATGAAAGCATCAAGATCACCGTTCAGAACGCCCTGGGTATCGGATGTTTCGACACCTGTGCGCAGATCCTTGATCATCTGATAAGGCTGCAGCACATAGGAACGAATTTGATGGCCCCAGCCGATATCGGACTTGGTATCCTCGACCGCTTGGGCTTCGGCTTCGCGTTTTTGAAGTTCGGCCTCATACAGACGGGCTTTAAGCATCTTCATCGCCGTATCGCGGTTTTTATGCTGTGAACGATCGTTCTGGCACTGCGCGACGATACCGGTCGGAATATGGGTCATACGCACGGCCGAGTCTGTTCGGTTAACGTGCTGCCCCCCCGCACCGGATGCACGATAGGTATCAATACGAAGATCCTTGTCGAGGATTTCGATATTGATATCGTCATCAATCACCGGATAGACCCAGCAGGACGAAAAGCTGGTATGGCGGCGCGCAGCACTGTCATAAGGCGAAATACGCACAAGACGATGCACACCAACCTCATTCTTCAGCCAGCCATAGGCATTGTGACCGATAACCTTATAGGTCACCGATTTAATACCGGCTTCCTCGCCGTTGCTTTCTTCAAGCATTTCAAGCTTGTAACCCTTGGACTCCGCCCAACGCACATACATGCGCGCCAGCATATTGGCCCAATCCTGCGCCTCGGTCCCGCCCGCACCGGCGTGGATTTCAAGATAGGCGTCATTGGCGTCAGCTTCGCCCGAAAGCAGGCTTTCAAGTTCACGCTTGGCCGCGATTTCCCGAATACCGCGCAGACCTTCTTCGGCCTCGGCAACGGTTTCTTCGTCACCTTCGGCCTCGCCAAGCTCGATCAGACCGATATTGTCTTCGAGTTCCTGGGCAAGGGATTTGTAGCCATTGATGGCATCGTCAAGCCGGGTGCGTTCCTGCATGACTTTCTGCGCATTTTCCGGCTTGTCCCACAGGGTGGGATCTTCGGCCAGTGCGTTTAATTCGTCGAGGCGTCTAAGAGCATTATCCCAGTCAAAGATGCCTCCTCAGCAGTGCCATCGACTGCTTGATTTCATCGACCAATGCCTGTGCTTCAGCGCGCATTGATGTCTCCGTTATTCACATGAAACTCTGTCAGGCTGCGAAGGATCGCAGCAACTTCGGCGGCGCTTATAGCAGTTTTTGACCGGCTTGAAACCCCCTGGCAGGGAAGTCAGACAGACATGAAAAACCCGGCGCAACATCTGCACCGGGTTTCGATAAAGGCCACACGATGAAGGCCGCACAAGGTACTAGCTGTAAACCGGATCAAGGGTAATGGTGTACAGCTCGTCATCGGCAACATCGCGAAGCGACACCCGGAATTGTTCGGTATCGGCATCGATATCGACAAGACCAAAGAACTGCAGACCAAAGGATGGCGGCAGGTTGATCCCCTGTTCCTTGCTTGGATGTTTGGTGAACACCACCTGCGGGCCAAATGTATTGTCCATATCATTCGGGCCGAACGTTCCGGCATGCAGCGGACCAGAAACAAATTCCCAGAACGGATCGAAATCCTGGAATTGGGCTTTGTTCGGATCATAATAATGCGCTGCCGTGTAATGCACATCGGCCGTCAACCAAACGGTATTGCGAATGCGCGCCGACTTGATAAAGCGCAGCAATTCAACGATTTCAAGTTCGCGTCCGGCCGGTGCGCCATCACCATTGGCCAGATTTTCAAAGGTGCTTTTGTTTTTCCAGTCATCATAAACAATCATGCCAATCGGCATATCCGCAGCGATGACTTTCCAGGTTGCCTTGGAATTTAAAAGGCTGCGCTTGAACCATTCCATCTGTTCGCGGCCAAGGAAGGCGGTATTGTCATTGGGTTCCGGGCTGTTATTGGCATCATTGGTGCCGCGATAGCTGCGCATATCCAGAAAGAAGACATCTAGCGACGGGCCATAGGACACCTTGCGATAAACCCGGCCCGGTTCTGTCGCATGTTCGGTGATCGGCAACATTTCACGAAATGCCCGATTGGCGCGTGCAGCCATCAATGAGACCGACTTTTCGCTATAGCGATCATCGCCGGTCAGCATTTCGCCCGGATACCAGTTATTCAGAACTTCATGGTCATCCCACTGATAATAGACCGGGATCAGACGGTTGAATTCCAGAACGTTCTTATCAAGCATGTTGTATTTATAATTGCCGCGGAACTCGTTTAACGTTTCCGCGACCTTGCCGGTATCTTCGGTGATGATGTTTTTCCACATATCGCCATCGGGCATTTTTGCCTGTTCGGCAAACGGACCATCGGCATAGATGGTATCACCGGAATGGATGAAGAAATCCGGATTGTGTTTGGTGATCGTGTCATAGGTTTTCATCCCGCCACGATCTTCATCAATGCCCCAGCCCTGCCCGGCGGTATCCCCGGACCAGCCGAAACGAATATTGCGTTTGGCCGCCGGTGCGGTACGGAAATGACCAATCACCGGTTCCGACGATGTGCGTCCGTCATCAAGATTTTCAAAATGGATTTTGTAAAACACATCCTGCCCGGCGGGCAAATCAGTCAGGGCAAGTTTGCCCGCAAAATCACGTTCTGGCAGCACGTCAACATGCGGGATTTTAACCGAACGCGAAAAGTTTTCGGTTGTGGCAATTTCCGTGATCATACGCGACGCACGGTCCGCACGCCCCCAGATACAGGCAGAATTGGCCGTGACATCGCCACTTTGGACACCATGCGTGATTATCGGACGATCAGCCGCACGCGAAATCGACGGCATGAAAAAACCACCCATGGCCGATGCGGCACTGGCAGTTGCCGTCGTCGTCAGGAATTTTCGGCGGGAAAGACGAAAAGACATGGAAAGAACCCCTTCAAGGTTTGAAGCAACACATTGAAGAGTATGACAAATTCAAATGACAACACCGTTGCGGCGACTTGATGATTTTATCAACATTTAATGACATCGACCGGCGCAATTAGACGTATCGGCATCATTGCGATTTTCAAATGAAAGCAGCCCCCGGACCAAGCATATAAAAAAGGCCGAATGCATATGACATCCGGCCTTTGATAATGACGTCGCAAAATCGCTGTACGATCCTTAATCAAGGATAAGAATGATCAATAAATACCACCCGGGCTTGAAACACCGCCGGTATCATTTTCGGCCCCGACACCACTGTAACCGCCATCAATGACATTATCATTCGACGACGGAATGGTGCCCGGTTTGAAGGCTTCCCAGATCACATTCTGATCGCCCGGACGGGCCGGAAGCCCCGAACGAGCTTCAACCCGAACCATGCGAATCCCCGGAGGAGTCCGGAACGGCACTGCTTTGGTGCCTTTAAGCGCGTCGCCCATAAACTGTTTAAAGATCGGCGCCGCGGCACTTGCCCCCTGTTCTTTGTCGCCAAGTGACCGATTATCGTCAAAGCCGACATAAACGCCAACCGCAAGGTCCGGCGAGAAGCCGACAAACCAGGAATCGCGGCTGTCATTGGTCGTACCGGTTTTACCTGCCAGCGGATAGGGAAGTTCGCTAATCCGGCGGCCGGTGCCACGTTCAACCACACCTTCAAGCATCGACACCATCTGGAACGCACTTGCGGGGTCGGTCAGTTGTTCACGGTTATCAGGCAGTTCCGGCGGCATTTGATTGCGGAAGGTCACATCCTGACATTCCGCACATTGGCGTTCGTCGCGGCGGTAAATCACTTCACCACGACGATTTTGAATGCGATCAATCAAAGTCGGGGTGATTTTTTTGCCGCCATTGACCAGTTCGGCATAGGCCGCCGTCATACGCATAACGGTGGTTTCCGCCGCACCAAGTGCCATCGACAGGACATTGGGCATATCGTCAACCACACCGAAACGTTTGGCATAATCAACAACCTTGTCCATACCAATCGTCTGGGCCAAGCGGACCGTCATCAGGTTCCGCGACAATTCAATTCCCAGACGCATGGTCGAAGGACCATAGAATTTGCCGCTATAGTTGCCGGGTTTCCATTTGCCTAGGCCCGGCCCCTGATCAATCACGAACGGTGCATCCAGAACCAGTGTTGACGGCGTAAAGCCATCATCAAGGGCCGCGATATAAACGAACGGCTTAAAGGCCGATCCCGGTTGACGGCGGGCCTGAGTTGCACGGTTAAATTTAGACAAGGCATGCGAAAAACCACCCGACATGGCCAAAACACGACCAGTATGCGGGTCCATCGCCACCAGCCCCCCATTCACATCGGGAATCTGACGCAAACCATAGGTATTGGGCGGTAATTCTTCGCCGTCGAGTTCCGCGAAATGTTTCACATACACCACGTCACCGGGCGACAGAACATCCGACGGGCTGTTGACCACAGCACCAAGTTCCTGCCCTTTCTGAGTTGGGCGCGCCCAGGTCAGGAAGCGAAGCGGAATACGTCCTTGTTTACCCGACAAAAGACCAAGTGTGGCTTCGTTGGCGTCAACCCGCAAGATGGCCGCAACATCCCATGGCACATCACTTGGCGTTTCGACTTCACGCAGTTTTTGTTGCCAGTCATCGGCAAGATCAATTTTGGTAATTGGCCCGCGCCAGCCATGACGGCGGTCATATTCAACCAAGCCATCAAACAGCGCCTGATCGGCAATCGTCTGCAATTCGGGTACAACGGTCGCACGGACCGAAAGCCCCCCGTCATAAAGCATATTTTCGCCATAACGATCGACAAGTTGACGGCGGACTTCCTCGGCAAAGAAATCCGCACGATAGGTATCAACCGACTGACGTTCCTTGGCGGCCAGCGGGCGTGCCCATGCGGTTTGTGCTTCCTGTTCGGTGATGAATTTTTCTTCAAGCATCCGGCCAATCACCCAATTCCGACGCGCCTTGGCTTCGTCATGATTGCGGACCGGATGATAATTTGACGGCGCTTTGGGCAGGGCGGCAAGATAGGCGACTTCTTCGACATTCAGCTCGTCGAGCGATTTATCGAAATAACGAAGTGCTGCGGCTGCCACGCCATAACTGCCATTGCCGAGGTAAATCTCGTTCAGATACAGCTCAAGGATATGTTCCTTGCTAAAGGCACGTTCGATCCTAAACGACAGGATTGCTTCCTTGATCTTGCGTTCATAGGAAACTTCGCTGGTCAAAAGGAAGTTTTTTGCCACCTGCTGGGTGATGGTTGACGCGCCAACCGGGCGTTTGCCTGTACCAAGATTAACAACGTTGGTAACAGCGGCACGCAACACAGAGGCAAAATCAATCCCCGGATGACTGAAAAAGTTTTTATCCTCGGCCGCGACAAACGCATCAACAACAATATGCGGGATCGAGGTGATTGGCACGAAAACACGTTTTTCACGCGCATATTCGGCAATCAACGCCCCGTCACCGGCATGAACACGCGTCATGACCTCGGGCTCATAGGTTTCAAGCTGGGTGTAATCAGGCAAATCCTGGCCAAAATGCCAGAAAATAGCCAGAACGCCGATGCCCCCGGCAATTACCATCAAGAAAAGAACACCGAAAATACTTAGTAATATACGCATAAAAACAGGTCTTTTTCGTTTTGCTGTTTTGGCCTGATCCGGCTCATGCGCATGTATATGCCCATCCCGGAGGGTTATAACCAGCCCTATTATAGCGGCAAAAAAATGACAGCGTTGTGACAGCGCGCACGACAGCCGTTTTTTGCCCTGACGAGACCGGACTGGAACTATAGCCCGCCTACCCGATCAAAGCGAGGGATGCGGCATCCCCTGCACGGAAAAGTTACGCACTGGCAAAAGCGATAGCTTAAATTCTAGAATTTGTGTTTTTCAAAATAAATATCGATGGCCCGCATCACGGCCTCGGCCACCTTGCGGCGATGGGCCGGGCTTTGCAGCAGTTTGGCATCGGTGGCGTTTGACAGATATCCCATTTCAAACAAAGCCGATGGAATATCAGGCGCCTTAAGAACCGCAAACCCGGCAAAGCGATGGGTGCGGCGTTGCAATTCGATGCTTTTGGCAAGTTCGCTGACCATGTTTGCCGCAAGAGTCGCCGACAAATTCATGGTTTCACGCTGCGCCAGATCAATCAGGATGCTTTGAACCAGCGAATTTTCCTCGGACAGGTCAATACCGGCGATAACGTCGGCCTTATTTTCCTTGGACGCCAGTGCGGCGGCTTCTTTATCCGATGCGTTTTCAGATAATGTATAGACAGATGCACCGCGATGCTTGGAGTTACCAATCGAGTCTGCATGTAGCGAAATAAACAAATCCGCGCCGTTTTTACGCGCGATTTCCGTGCGTTGACGCAATTTAAGGAACACATCCCTGTCACGCGTCAAAAGCACGCGATACCGCCCGGACTGAGTCAGGACATTTTCAAGTTCGCGGGCCGCGGCAAGGGTCAAATCCTTTTCATAAACCCCGCCAACACCAATAGCCCCCGGATCAACCCCGCCGTGACCGGCATCAATCGCGATCAAAGGTTTGTCCGACCCGCCGCGACCAGATTTAACCGCGACATCGGCACTTTGTTCTGTGGCACTGGTATCATTGCGGCTGCGTGCGGAATAGGCCGCCATGCTTTCGCGGGACGCAGCCATAAATGCTTCGCGCTTGGCCGGTGACAAATCAACAACCAAACGGCTTGGCTTGCCATCCGATGGCGGCAAACTAAAGATTTTTGATACCAAAGCGGGCTTGGCAACATCAAGAACGACACGGAATGTCCCCGGTTTGAACAGGCCATAACGTAACCCGGAAATCAAACCACCACCGGATGTGACCTTGCCGGGCGGGGCGCTCCATTCGATTTCGGGCATATCGATAATGATGCGATAGGGATCTGGCAGCAGAAAATAACTGAATTCGACATTGCGATCGAGATCAATGACAAACCGTGTGTAATCGGGATAGACGCCAAGACGCGCGCCAAGAACCTTGGCGTCCTGTGCCTTGGCCAGCGACATAAAACAAACGCAAAGCACAAGCGACAGGCAAAACACCGCAACCATCCGCGCGGAATTCCATCCAGCAGAAAATAGCTTTTCTATCGTCGCTTGAAACTGCGAACCTGTTAGCACTGATACCATCGTCCTGCCGCGTTGTTGTGATGTCACACGATCACTTATCTTGATTGCGCTTATAACAACGTGTTGGTTAACGGGCAATTGACCGCCCCGGGAAGTTTTGCGGCAATCAAATCAAACTGATGTGATCGGCATATCCGCAATGTAAACGGTAAAAACATTGCAGGATCATGGATTTGGCAGAACTGATCCGTAATCGGCGCATTTATGCGGAAAACTTTGTAGTTTTCAAATGAACCGCAATAAAGTCATCGGAGAACGTAACAAAACTGTTTGTCGCGCGCGTTCAAAACGGATATGTTGCATCCGAGATTCCTATGCCTTGCGGTGTGAACCTTTATTAATCCGCTAGGTTGAGGACGCGACGAGCTCAGTTCTCGGGTCGGTGTCTCGGTGACGCGGCAATTCCCGCTCCCGATAGAGCCCTCTCAATCAAGGCTGACTTGGCGCGCTCGAAGTTTACGCAACATATTTTCGTTTTAACACCAAAACCAGGCCCGAACCGGAAGAGCAGCCGAAACGCGATGAACCAGATATATACAGGACATATCGCGACCTTTATGGACGGCGCCTCCGGATACGCCGGTTTATTTGCATACCAGCGCAACATCGCTTTACGCAGGAAACTGGCGGGGCCTTTAGGAACAGGTTCCGAATGGTCAAACGCATGCTTATCGATGCGACGCACGCGGAAGAAAGCCGTGTCGTTGTAATTAATGGAAATCGCTTAGAAGAATACGACGTCGAGACTTCGACCAAGAAGCAAATCAAAGGAAATATCTATCTCGCGAAAGTGACGCGTGTAGAGCCGTCCTTGCAGGCGGCCTTCGTCGATTACGGCGGAAACCGTCATGGCTTCCTTGCCTTTAGCGAAATCCATTCCGACTATTACCAAATCCCGATGGCGGACCGCGAAGCACTTTCGCGTGGGCATTCCACAGTCAAGGATGCCGACGTCGTTGAAGACAACATCGGCGACGCATCCGACGGCGATGACACCCCGAAAAAAGATAAGAAACCGGCCCGCCCGCGCAATCGCCGCAAACCGCGCGCGAAAGTATCGGATGACGTGGCTGTTGAAACCGATGCCGATGCACCGGTTGCGGTGGTAACAGGCGATGCCGCAACCAGTGCATCGACCGATACCACCGCACAAGATACAGATACCCCACAGGAAAACGTCGCTGCCAATGCCGACATTGCCGCAGACGAAGACGCCAAACCGCGTCGCCGTCGTCCGCGCAACCGTCGCAAAAAAACCGATGACGTCGAAACATCAGCAGCTGAAACCACAGCCGAAGCCACTGATACATCTGGATCTGATGATGACAACACCGATGGTTCGGGTGGCGGCAATGCGGCAATGTCGGCGGAAATCGCCGAACTGACCGTTGATGTCGAAACCGAAGCCGCCGGTGCGGTCCAGGTTGAAGAAGAAATAGACGATCTGGGTGGCGATGATGACGGTGACGAATTCACCGAAACGCATCGCCCACAGTTCCAGAAACGTTATAAAATTCAGGAAGTCATCAAGCGCCGTCAGATTCTTTTGGTGCAGGTCGTCAAGGAAGAACGTGGCAACAAGGGTGCCGCCCTTTCAACCTTCCTGTCACTGGCCGGTCGTTATTGTGTTTTGATGCCCAACACCCCGCGTGGTGGCGGCATTTCGCGCAAAATCACCAATGCCCAGGATCGCAAGCGCCTGAAAGCCATTCTGGCCGAGCTGGAAATTCCGGACGGCATGGCAGTTATCGTCCGTACCGCCGGTTCGGAACGTACCAAGGCCGAAATCAAACGCGACTTCGATTATCTGATGCGTTTGTGGGATCGTATCCGCGAAACCACCCTTCAGAGCCAGGCACCATGCCTGATTTACGAAGAAGCCGATCTGATCAAACGGTCGATCCGCGATCTTTATGCGCGTGATGTTGATGAAGTTCTGGTCGAAGGTGACGAAGGTTACCGGATCGCCAAAGACTTTATGAAAATGTTGATGCCGTCGCATGCCAAGCGCGTACAGCCCTATAAAGATCAGGGCGTGCCGCTGTTCCACCGTTTCCAGGTGGAAAGCCAGCTTGATGCGATGCTTAACCCGGTGGTTCAGCTTAAATCGGGTGGTTATATCGTTATCAACCCGACCGAAGCACTGGTCGCGATTGACGTCAACTCGGGCCGTTCGACCCGTGAACGCAATATCGAAGAAACCGCTTATAAAACCAACCTTGAAGCCGCCGAAGAACTGGCGCGTCAGTTGCGCCTGCGCGATTTGGCCGGCCTGATCGTCGTCGATTTCATCGATATGGAAGATCACCGCAATCAGGGATCAGTTGAACGCAAGCTTAAAGAAGCCATGCGCAACGACCGTGCCCGTTTGCAGATCGGCCGGATCAGCCCGTTTGGTCTGCTTGAAATGTCGCGTCAACGCCTGCGCCCGTCGCTGGTCGAAAGTGCATTTGAAGTTTGCAACCATTGCCGTGGTGTCGGCCTTGTTCGTTCGATCGAAAGTGCAGCCCTTCATCTGCTGCGCGTGCTCGAAGAAGAAGGCATGCGCCGCCGTTCCGGCGCATTAACCGTCCATGTCGCGAACGAGGTTGCACTTTATATCCTCAACCGCAAACGTGACACGCTGGGCGAGATCGAACAGCGTTACGGCTTTACCATCATGATCTTTGGTGATGACAGCCTGATTTCCCCGGATCACCGTATTGAGCGCACCCGCGCGAAAAAAGGTGATGAAGGCCCCGAAGAAAGTGCTGTTCTAAACACCGATAGCGTTTCGCTGACCGCAATCGAAAGCCCGATTGAGCCAGACGAAGACGAAGAAGACGACGAAGACAACAGCGCAGAAATCAGCGAAACAAGCGAAACCACCGATAATCGTGACGAAGACGATCAAGGCAACAAACGCCGCCGTCGCCGTCGTCGCCGTCGTGGTCGCAATGATGAACGCGATGATAACAGCACCGAACCACAGGAAGCCGGAGCCGTCAGCGAAGCCAATGACGCCACTGACAGCAATGATCAGGGCGACAGTGACGACGATGATGATGACGATGAAGCACAGCGCAAACGCCGCCGTCGTGGCAAGCGCGGTGGTCGCCGTCGTTCCCGCCGCCAGGAATTAGAAGGCCCGGCACGCGTTAAATCCCCGGCCGATGATGCAGAGGCAACAGCACTTCGCCGTGACCGTGACCACAGCGCACCAGAAGGCAGTGTTGTCGATCAGGTTATCGAAGCTGATAGCGAAGGTCAGGATAGCGGCAGCTTTGACGAAGAAGGTGTTCGCACTGGTCGTCAGCGCGACACAACGGCACCGGCCCCATCCCGTCCACGCCGTGACCGCAATGATAATCGCCGCAACCGTCGTGACCGCAAGGACCGTGGTGATGTCAAAAATATCCCGATCCAAAGCGGCCCGGCACCAGAGAATGCAGCAGAAAACGCAACTGATACTGCGCCGATAACGGCACAGGAAACAGCACAGTCAACTGCACCGGCACCGATAGCTGCACCTGTTACTTCTGGCGAAACCGCCCGAGAGGCAGCGGCAACACCGGTTTCGCAATCTGCTCCGGCTAAGATTGTCACCGAGAAACCGGCAACCCCGGCTCCGGCACCTGCACCGGCGGCTGAAAAGCCAGAACCGAAGGCAGAACCTGCCCCGGCACCGGCACCGGTCGTTAGCGAACCGGTTGCAGAACCGGCAAAGGACGAAAAACCCACGCCGAAGAAACGCGGCTGGTGGAGCCTTGGCCGTTAAGGTCAGCTGACTCAAAAATAAAAGGGGCTGCCGAGTGATCGGCAGCCCCTTTTTTATTCCAAACCTGATCGGCAAACTATGCTGAAAACCTAGCGTTTCCAGTTCTGCAAGGCCTTGACCGCGCCAATCATGGTGGCTTCACTATGAGCAAATGAGAATCGCACATAATGTTTGCCGCGCAGGCGATCAAAATCAGTGCCCGGCGTGGTTGCGACGCCGGTTTCGTCGAGTATGCGACGGCAAAATGCCTCACTATCATCGGTCAAATCACTGACATCAGCATAAAGATAGAACGCACCATCAGCGGGGGCAAATTTGGTGAACCCGGCCTTGGGTAAACCATCAAGCAGGATTTCACGATTGCGCGCATAGGCCGCGATATTAGCCTGAATTTCTTCCTCGCAATCAAACGCCGCAACGGCGGCAATCTGGGACAATGCCGGGGCAGAAATAAACAGATTCTGTTGCAGGCATTCGACAGCACGCATCAAATCCGGCGGCACGACCGCCCACCCCAGACGCCAGCCCGTCATCGAGAAATATTTCGAGAAACTGTTAATGATGAAGGCATCATCACCGAATTCAAGCGCGGTGCATTCCTTGACATCGCCAAATGAAATTCCCTGATAAATCTCGTCACTGATCAGGCGAATATCATCTTCGCGGCAATAAGTTGCCAGTTCGCGATAGGTTTGCACATCAATCATACTGCCCGCCGGGTTGGACGGACTTGCGATAATCAGACCATCAACCGGGGCTTCAAGGTCGCGTAACATCTGAACCGTTGGCTGATAATGGCTTTCGGGACCGGTCGGCAGATTGACCGTTTCAATGCCAAGTGCTGTCAGAATGTTGTGATAGGCAGGATATCCGGGGGCGGCCATCGCCACCCGATCCCCGGCATCAAATGCTGCCAGGAACGCCAACACGAAAATCGATGATGATCCACTGGCGACACAAATCCGCGACGGGTCAACCGACACATCAAATTTGCGTTTGTAATGGCCCGCAATCGCATCGCGCAGCGGATCGATCCCCATGGCATTAGTATAACCGATCAGGTCGTCATCAAGCGCACGGGCGGCGGCTTCGCGTACTTTGCGAGGCGCGGGTGTGCCGGGCTGACCGACTTCAAGATGGAAAACGGCCTTTCCTTCAACCTCACGGGCATTGGCAGCCCGCATGACATCCATGACGATAAAGGGCGAAATGGCGCCGCGATGCGATTGTTTCAAAGCCATGCGTGGGGTCCTGCTTTGTATCTTGAAACGGGGTATTTTGCGAATCGGGGCAGGAAGTCCCTGCCCCGAAAAAGGTCGAAGCGATAACTACCTATTGCGTTCCGGCCATGCCACCACCAACCGGGTCGGCAACGAATTGACAGGTTTCAGGATGGGGCGGCACCCCACCAAGGCAACGGACAATATTGACCGATGAATTGCCATCTGAATTCATTGAAATATTCGCCGCAGCACCGTTTCCAATCAGGTCCTCGGCCAGCGTAGCAATCTGTTTGGTTGCCCCGGCCGGTGTCGCCGTGCCTGCGATGCCATAGTAATATTCCCAAACAAACGGGTTCACCATCAGCGCCGGGCCGATCAAAGGTGTCTGGGCATGGGCCGCGTCGCCCGCGGCAAGATTAAGACCAAAAGAATCGGCACCAAGCGCGGCACCAAATGGTTTATTCATCGTCGTGGTGCAGACCACCGCATTGGCATCCCGGTCCAGAACGACAAACCCACTGCGACCAGAATTGGTCTGGGCGGCATTATCCCCGGCATCAATATCGGCCAGATAACGGTTCAGAATCGCACCAAGTTCGGTGCCTTGATCAATCACCGAACGGCCACTGGCCGATCGCGGCGGATAGGCAAGGTAAAGGGTTTCATTGCCGACCTTAACCTCGGTCGCAGATTTCCATTCCGGTTTGTAGCTGCGCATATCATCGGCTGTTAGCGTACCACCGGCATTTTCAACGGCCTTTGCGATTTGCGCACCCAATGCACCGTTATAGAACTCGCCTGGCCCTTTGACCCGAAGCGACGTCAGAAGCGCACCGAGATTGACCGACCGAATCCGATCCCCGACATGTAAGGTATTGCCACCGGGCATGAAAACTTCCCGCAGCATTGGGCTTGCTTCGATGCGATCCCGGTTGGCGTCGATATCAACAACCATCGACCGCGATACCGGCACGCCAAGACGCGCATATTGTTCCGCCGCCGAAAGAAGCTGTGCCCAATTTAAGCGTCCGTAACGCGCGCTAAGCGCATAAAGACCGCGTGGCACGGCGGGAATCGTGGTTGCAGTCTGATCCGCAGCAGTCCGAGTTCCCGGACGCGGCCAAAAATCAAGGACCTCGACCTTTTTGGCACTGCGCATATGCACCACACAAACCCCGCCGCCGCCAATACCCGCCACCGAGGATTTGGTCACCGTCATGGTCGCATATAACGCCACAGCCGCATCAGCAGCCGTTCCGCCAGCGGACAAAACATCGCGTGCAACGCGAACGGCGCGCGGCTCATCCGCGACCACTCCGCCAAGAAAACCGCTGACGGCCCCTATTTGGCCAAGATTTTCTGATTTATCACTACTGCAGGCAGCAAGACCGGCAGTCATTGCGATTGCGGTCATGATCCGCCATGATGGCTTGCGCGTCGGAATCCTGTCCTCACTGACCGGGTCGACATCAGATGAACGAGAAGACGGAACGCACATTTTGCTCAGACGCATTATTACTCTCACTGCCATTTTCCTTGTTGCCCTGCCCAGCACCGTTTTTGCGCAGGGACGTTCTTTTATCCGCGACACCGAGATAGAGGAAACCCTTCATCTGTATGCCGAGCCGATATTCAAGGCTGCGGGGCTCGATCCGCGCGGTGTTAGTGTCTATATCATCTCAGACGCCAGCCTGAACGCATTCGTTGCCGGTGGTCAAAAGCTTTTTATCAATACTGGCCTCTTGTTGAAAGCCCAGACTCCCGAACAGGTTATGGGGGTTATAGCCCACGAAACCGGTCACATTGCTGGCGGGCACCTTTCGCGCGTTCATGATCAACTGCGAAATGCCTCAGCGATCTCGATTCTATCGACCATTGTTGGTGTTGCCGCCGGTGTTGCCGCCGGGCGGGCCGATGTTGGCACGGCGGCCGTTTTGGGCGGTCAAAACGTTGCCGAACGTAACTTCCTTGCCTATTCCCGTACCCAGGAAAGCAGTGCAGATCAGGCCGGTGTCAACTTTTTGACCGAAGCCGGTATCACATCGCGTGGTCTGATGGAATTCATGGAAACGCTTGAAGGCCAGGAATTGCTAAGTACTGCGCGTCAGGACCCGTATCTGCGCAGTCACCCGTTAACAACGGAACGTGTTGATTTCCTTGAAAACTATGTCGCCAATTCGTCACTTAAGACTACCAAGGTCGATCCGGCACTATATGAACGTCACGACCGTATGCGTGCCAAGCTTTATGCCTTTACCAATCACATCCGCAATACGCTGCGCGTCTATCCCGAAACAGATACCAGCATTTCCGGGCGTTATGCGCGCGCGATTGCCTATTACCGGGACTCGCAGATTGATCCGGCAATGAAAATCATTGATGGCCTGATCGCCGAGGAACCGGAAAACGCATATTTCGCCGAACTTAAAGGTCAGGTTTTGCTGGAATTCGGCAAGGCTACCGAAGCCGCTCCGCCATTACGTAAAGCGGTTGAACTTTCCAAGGGCGCCCCGTTGATCCGGTTGCTGTTGGCCCATGCCCTGATCGAAAGCAGCGATAGTGCCGCTCTGCCTGAAGCCAAGGAAAACCTTCTGGGAGTTTTGGCCGTTGAACGCAGCAATACATCGGCATGGCGTTTTAGGGCAATTATTGAAAACCGTCTGGGCAATGAAGGCGAAGCATCCCTTTCACAGGCGGAATACAGCCTTTTGATCGGTGACCGGGAAGCCGCAAAATATCATGCGGTGCAGGCGGATCGGAAACTTGAAAAAGGTACCGCCACCTGGCAGCGTGCGCAGGATATTATCCGCGCAACAGATCCCGAAGACGGCAAGGACAAAGACAAGGATAAGCCAAAGTGATCGCCATCCATTTGCCGCAGACAGGCTTTCTGTCTGCGGCAATACGCCGCCTTGCAATAAAGTTTCTTACCCTTCGAACATTGACGTTAAAATTGGCCGTTCGCTTTCTTGCGATTCCCCTTTTGGCCATTCCGTTTTTGGCTGGTTGCGGATTGCCCGGTGCCGGGGTCGGAGTTGAAGGCGACCTAAAACTTCTTTATGCCCCCTTCTCGCTGACCAATCCGCCAAAATACTGGCTTTATGCCAAACGCCCCGATCATCTGGGCAACAAAGCGGACATCAAGGCGAATACGCTTTACTGGGACGATATTGGCGGGCACATCGCATTGGCAATGCGCCCTGCAATCGAACCCTTTGAACTGGGCCGACGCACCAATATTGCCATTTTGGCATCCCCCTATCTGTCATTTGACTGGTACAAGAATGCATCAGCAACGCCCGGCGATATCGAGCTTATCCTTGGTTTTCGCGCGCAATCAGAAGGCAATTGGGGGGAAAGTGATCTGGGGGCTGGCAAGCCACCGATGGATCACATCATCCGCCTGCCAATCGGCGTTGAGGCCGATGGCGTGACAGGCTGGCAGCGGGATTATTTTGATCTTTCATCCCTGCATCGCCGGTACTGGCCCGACACAGATGAAATCAATGTCCGTCTGGTATGGATAGGAATTGCAACGACACAGGAACATCGGCCGGATGTGGCCGGGGTCACATACCTCTCGCATATTTTACTTTCCCGTTAGATCGGCTGTCGCGTATCAGTTAATCAACAACATAAATCCCGCACCGCCGTTTGGGTATGGCAACGCACAGAAAACAAAGGACTTCGGATGACTTCGCAAATGATCAAACGTCTTCTTGGCAGTGCTGCCATCATGGTTTCACTTGGTCTTGCATCGGGCGCAGCATCAAGTGCACAGGCCGCCAATGATCAAATAAGCGACACCCAGAAGGCCCAGTTTGAAAGCGTGATCGAACAATATCTGATGGAAAATCCGGATGTGTTGCTGCGTGCGATCCAGAACGTTCAGGTCTGGCAGACAGCAGAACAGGCGCGCAAGAATGCCGACGCCATTACTCCGGTCTGGGATGCATTGATTGCTGACAGTTCCGTACCATCCGTCGGCCCGGCAGATGCACCCGTCACAGTGATCGAGTTTTTTGACTATCATTGTGGATATTGCAAACGCGCCTTTGACGGCGTGAAAGATTTGGCCGAACAATCGGACGGCAAGGTTCGCACCCTTTTTGTCGAATTCCCGATCTTGCGTGAAGAAAGTGCCAATGCGGCGCGTGCCGCACTGGCCGCCGCCAAACAGAGCAAATACATGGAAGTACACAGCGCATTCATGGAAAGCCGTGGCATTCTTGACGAAGGCCAGATCAATGATCTTGCCGCAGATGCCGGTGTGGATGTCGATCAGATGCGCAAAGATATGCAGTCAGCCGAAATCACAGGCATGCTTGCACAATATTCCGCAATGGCGCGCTCAATCGGGGTGAATGGTACCCCGGCCTTCCTGATCAATGGGAATATGGTGTCCGGCGCGGATATGGAACGTGTCAATGCACTGGTTGAAGCCGGTTTGAACGAGGCTTCCTGATCAGGATAAGATCAAAACCTTGCGACTGCATATGCAGTCCATCCGTTTTGCATTGTGAATAAAACAAAGGGGGCCGTTTCGATTTCGAAACGGCCCCCTTTTAAATCCATCCAAAATCAATCAGATCACACCGGCAAGCGGTGATGACGGATCGGCATATTTTTTCTTGGGCATACGACCGGCAAGGAAGGATTCGCGACCCGCGATGATCGCGTGCTTCATCGCACGTGCCATGCGGATCGGATCTTTGGCACCGGCAATCGCGCTATTCATCAAAACACCGTCACAACCCAGTTCCATAGCAAATGCCGCATCGGACGCAGTCCCAACCCCGGCATCAACAATCACCGGCACATTCGCACCGTCTTTGATCAGCGCGATATTGACCGGATTAATAATTCCCATGCCCGACCCAATCAGAGAGCCCAGCGGCATGATCGCGCAACAACCCATATCTTCAAGCATCTTGGCCTGAATAGGATCATCGCTACAGTATACCATCACGTCAAAACCATCCTTAATCAGGGATTCGGCGGCTTTGAGGGTTTCGGGCATATTGGGATAAAGCGTTTTCTGATCACCGAGAACTTCAAGCTTCACAAGGTTCCAGCCACCGGCTTCGCGCGCAAGGCGCAAGGTACGAACCGAGTCATCAGCAGTAAAACACCCCGCCGTATTTGGCAGGTAAACGTATTTTTTCGGATCAACATAATCGACCAACATCGGCTGCCCGGGATCGGTCAGATTAACGCGACGCACGGCAACGGTAACCATTTCAGCCCCGGATGCCTCGATTGCGATGCGGGTTTCGTCGAAATCCTTGTATTTGCCGGTACCGACAATCAGGCGGGATTTGAATTTGTGACCGGCGACGGTGAAACCTTGGTCATCGGCGGCGGTCAGATCGGCATCTGATGACCCACCCCCGATAAAATGAACGATTTCCAGCTTGTCACCATCGACAAGCGACGTATCGCCATAAGCCGTTTTCGGCACAATTTCGAGATTGCGTTCAACCGCGACCTTGGTTGCCGTGATTCCGAGTTCCCCCAGAAGGTCGGCAACGGTCGCTGCGGTTTCGATAGTGCGGTCTTCACCGTTGATGGTCAGTCGCATCTGTTCGTCTTATCCTTGTGGTATCAAAATATTCATTTATTGGCGCGCAGTATGCGCGAGCCACCGGGCCTGAGGCAAGCTGTGATCGGCGGATTCTGCCATGCGGCGCACACAAAGCTGTGCCAATCGCGATGATATCCATATGATCGTGCGGTTACAGTAACATGATGCCCCCGAATGCAACGTTGCGTCAGACTTGGGTCGTGTTATAAACGCACCACTAAATGTTGGGCATGTGGGAACGGATGACAAAACCCGTCTACATTCTAAATGGGCCGAATTTGAACCTGCTGGGACAACGTCAGCCGGAAATCTATGGCGCGACCACCTTGCAGGATATCGACACCATGTGCCGCGCACATGCTGTGGATCTTGGCCTGCCTGTCATCTTTCGCCAAAGTAACCACGAAGGTGAACTGGTTGACTGGATTCAAGAAGCCCGACAAGAAGCTGCTGGTATTATTATCAATGCTGCGGCATATACGCATACATCAGTTACAATCCTTGATGCTTTGCTGGCATCTGATCTGCCGGTCGTCGAGGTGCATCTGTCAAATATTCATCAGCGGGATGCCTTCAGACATCATTCTTACGTCTCGAAAGCCGCAAAAGGCATGATCTGTGGCTTTGGCGCACAGGGTTACACGCTGGCTCTTGATGCCATCCATTCACTGATCCACACACCATCATAAAAGATATCGAAATGAGCAAGTTCAACATCGACAACGACGCCATTCGCCAGCTCGCAGAGCTGCTGGACGAAACCAACCTGACCGAGATCGAAGTTGCCACTGGCGACAATCGCATTCGCGTCGCCCGTCAGGGCACAATGGTTGCAGCCGCTCCGGCAGCTGCACCGGTTGCCGCAGTTGCGGCCGCCGCACCGGCGGCTCCCGCGGATGCAAGTTCCCATCCGGGCGCTGTGAAATCGCCGATGGTTGGCGTGGTCTATTTCTCTCCGGAACCGGGTGCAGCACCTTTCATTTCGCCGGGTTCCAGTGTTTCCGAAGGTCAGACAATCATGCTGATCGAAGCAATGAAAACCTTCAACCCGATCCGCGCACATAAATCGGGCAAAATCAGCCAGATTATCGCAATCGACGGCCATCCGGTCGAGTATGATGAAATGCTGGTCATTATTGAATAAGCCGGGGTAAACACCGCATGTTCGACAAACTCCTGATTGCCAATCGTGGCGAAATCGCGCTTCGTATTCAGCGCGCGTGCCGCGAAATGGGCATCAAAACTGTTGCGGTGCATTCCACCGCAGATGCCGACGCCATGCATGTGCGTCTGGCAGACGAGGCCGTTTGCATCGGCCCGGCAGCATCCAAAGACAGCTATCTGAACATTCCGGCGATCCTGTCGGCCGCCGAAATCACCGGCGCAAATGCCATCCATCCGGGATATGGCTTCCTGTCGGAAAATGCGGACTTCGCCGCAATGGTCGAAGAACACGGCTTCACCTTTATTGGTCCTTCAGCGGAACATATCCGCATGATGGGCGATAAGATCACCGCCAAACTGACAGTCGCCAAACTGGGCATTCCGGTTGTTCCGGGATCGGACGGGGAAATCACCACCGTTGACGAAGCCCAGAAATGCGCCGCCGAAATTGGTTATCCGATCCTGATCAAGGCATCGGGTGGCGGTGGCGGCCGTGGCATGAAGGTTGTCGAACGCGACGCAGACCTTGCCGAAGCCTTTTCCATGACCCGTAAAGAAGCCTTGCAGAACTTTGGCAATGCTGCGGTTTACATGGAAAAATACCTTGGCAAGCCGCGCCATATCGAACTTCAGGTTATTGGCGATTCCCATGGCAATGCCGTTCACCTGTTCGAACGCGATTGTTCGTTGCAGCGCCGCCATCAGAAGGTGCTTGAAGAAGCCCCTTCGCCGACGCTGACCCCCGAAGAACGCGAACGCATTGGCTCGACCTGTGCCAATGCGATGCGGGGTATGGGATATCGTAATGCCGGGACCATCGAATTCCTGTATGAAAATGGCGAGTTCTATTTTATCGAAATGAACACCCGCCTGCAGGTCGAACACCCGGTTACCGAAGCCATTTCGGGCGTGGACCTTGTGCGCGAACAAATCCGTGTGGCGGCGGGTCTTGAACTTTCCTTCACTCAGGAAGACCTTGAAATCCACGGCCATGCGATTGAATGTCGCATCAATGCCGAGGACCCGGAAACTTTTGTCCCGTCACCGGGCAAGGTTAAGGAATATCACGCGCCTGGTGGGTTGGGCGTTCGCGTCGATAGCGGCATCTATACCGGCTATTCGATTCCGCCCTATTACGACAGCATGATCGCCAAACTGATTGTGCATGGCCGTGACCGTGAAGAATGCATGATGCGCCTGCGCCGTGCATTGGCCGAATATGCAATTGGCGGGATCAAAACCACCATTCCGCTACACCAAAAACTTCTGGCGAATCCTGACATCCAAAAGGGTGACTACGACATTCACTGGCTGGAAAAATTCATGGGCATGAAAAACTAATTCAAGCCCAACGCACATTAAAACGGGGGTCCATTCGGATCCCCGTTTCCATTTTTTAACATCTGATGGCCGATAATAATCTTGTTGCACCCTGAAACGTGCATATATATCCACTATCGGCGTCAACCATACCCGGCACCGTACGGTAAACAGGATCAAAGACATTATTACCGCAATTATGTCGAGCCAGCTAACCCCCGATCTATTGATCCGCGCTTATTCTGTTGGTCTGTTTCCGATGGCCGAAAGCCATGACGATCCAACTCTTTACTGGATAGACCCTGAATGGCGCGGCGTTTTACCGCTGAACGGTTTTCATGTGCCGCGCAGCCTGCGCAAGGTTGTGCGCAAGGGAACCTTTGATATCCACGTCAACAAGGCATTTCGAGACGTGATCTTGGCATGCGCCGAACCAACCGATGATCGCGACGACACCTGGATCAATGAAAACATTCTTGATGCCTATTGCGCGCTTCACAAGATGGGCTGCGCGCATTCAATCGAAGCTTGGCTGGATGGTGAATTGGTTGGCGGGCTTTACGGCGTCAGTCTGGGACAGGCTTTTTTTGGCGAAAGCATGTTTTCGCGTGCCACCAACGCATCGAAGGTCGCATTGGTTCATTTGGTCGCTCTGATGCGTCAGGGGGGCTATACCCTTTTGGATACGCAATTCGTCAACGATCACCTGAAACAGTTCGGGGTGGTCGAAATTCCGCGCGAAAGATACCGTTCGGATCTGGCCCGCGCACTTGCCGGACGCGCCAGCCTGCCGCTAGAGGCCGATCCAGAATTTATCGAGCAGGTCTTGTCACAACACGATCATTGATCCCATGATGGCTTTTCAGCCCTTTTCCAAAGCATCAATTGAAAGACAGCCCGTCCCCATGCTGATCCGTGCCGCCACCCAAAATGATATTCCAAGCATCCTTGATATTGTCTTTCCTGTCCTTCGGGCGGGTGAAACCTATGTCATGCCAACCGATATGACCAAAGATGATGTGATTTCCTATTGGATGGGGAATGACAAAGAAACCCTTGTGGCCGAAGAAGACGGCAAGATCGTTGGCACCTATTACATTCGGGCCAATCAGCCCGGATATGGCGCGCATGTTGCCAATTGCGGCTATATGACTGCACCGGAAGCCGCCGGTCGCGGCATCGCGCGGCGCATGTGCGAAGACTCGCTGCTCCGCGCCAAGGAACGCGGCTTCAAAGCCATGCAATTCAATTTTGTCATGGCCTGTAATACGGCGGCCGTGCATTTGTGGCCCAAGCTTGGCTTTGAAATTGTCGGCCGATTGCCCGGGGCATACATGCATCCGGTTCATGGCGAGACCGACGCACTAATCATGTATCGCAAGCTGTAAATTAAACTACCGACAATTGCCGAATCACACCCCCTGCTGTTTCCATTTTCGGGAAACCATGTTGAAAAGCTCCAGCGGCGATCCGGTGATTTCACCGCCTTCCTTTTCAACGTCTTCTTGCAGTCTTTTAGCTGTCGCAGGGCTGCTGTAAACAATTACGGGCACATCAGCCCCCCTGCTTTGCAATTCACGCATCAGATCAAGACCAGCAGTTTTGCGCCATGACATATTTTCACGGCGCCCCATATCAGAAATAATCAAAGCTGGCGAAACAGACTTCTTTGAAACCGTCTTTATGGCTTCATCGGTTGATCGCGCGAATATGATTTCCCAACCATCATCCTGCAAATTTGCGGCCTCTATCGCATTGTTTTTCGGGTTATCGTCAACCCACAATAACGTTTTCTGTCGCGAAACTTTCCGTGCGGAAGAAGACGTTGGAGCAACACCAGCCTCGGGAGAACCAAAATTCCGAACATTATCGGGACCAAGCTCAGAAGACAGTTTCCCGATGACATCCGGCACAACGGGTATATCGGGCATATTCAGTAACCGGGAACGATCAGCTTTTGGTTTTTCTTGATTATGAATAATATTCTGCAGGTCCATGACATGATGTTGCAGGTCTTCAACCTGCTTAAGCATTCTTTCTGATGCCTCCTGAACCGTGACCTCCATATTGCCAATTTTCACTGAAAACCCGCGAGATTTCAAAATTGCCTGCAATGTTGGAAACAGTAAGATCAGTAAAACCAGGACAATAACTGGCCACAAGATTTCGGCAATTGCCCGAATGGAGTCAGCATCCATCACCTGCCCCGCTTCGATGGTAAGTTTAACAATAATATTCAACTATAAATATTAATCAGGTTCCATCATACAAACCAGAAAAAAGGGTGCCCCCCCCCCCATGGAAGCACCCTTTTGAAGTCAACGTTTTTACAGATCAGATTAGATTAGAACAGGAAACGAACCCGAAGGGTGCCGTCAATGGCTTCAAGTTCCTTGCGGATACCAAGCCCCGGCTTGATTTCCTCGTCAACCTCAACAACCACGTAACCAACTCCGCCTTCGGAACGCAGATACTGACCGCTGATGTTGATCCCGCGTGTTGCGAACACATCGTTGATTTTCGACAGGACACCCGGAACGTTGCGATGGATATGCATGAAACGGGTATGCATGCGATCCTTGACCGGAAGTGCGACTTCCGGGAAGTTCACCGCCCCAAGGGTCGAGCCGTTATCGGAATAGGTAATCAGCTTATCAGCAACTTCGATCCCGATATTTTCCTGTGCTTCCTGTGTTGATCCCCCGATATGCGGGGTCAGAATCACATTGGGCATACCGCGAAGCGGGCTTTCAAACGGATCATCCTTGCCGGATGGTTCGACAGGAAACACATCCAAGGCCGCACCGGCCAGATGTCCACGCTCAAGGGCAGCAGCCAGATCATCAATCACGATGACATTGCCGCGTGCTGCGTTGATCAAATGCGCACCGGGTTTCATCTTGGCGATTTCAGTCGCCGTGATCATATTCTTGGTCTGATCCGTCGCAGGAACATGCAGCGATACCACATCGGCCTTCGCCAGCAATTCATCCATCGAGCTGCATGACGATGCATTGCCCATGGCGAGCTTGTTGATCACATCATAATAAATGACGTTCATGCCAAGCGATTCGGCCAAAACCGACAACTGCGTTCCGATATGGCCATAACCAATAATGCCAAGCGTCTTGCCGCGTGCTTCGAACGAACCCTTGGCATTTTTCAACCAGCCACCGGCATGGGCTGCTTTGTCACGCTGCGGAATACCGCGCATCAACATAATGATCTGACCCAATACCAGTTCGGCAACCGAACGAGTATTGGAATAAGGCGCGTTAAAGACCGGGATACCGCGCATCGCAGCAGCGGTAAGATCTACCTGATTGGTACCGATACAAAAACACCCGATCGAGGTCAGTTTGGGGGCGGCATCAATGACGCCTTCGGTCAGTTTGGTGCGGGAACGGATGCCCAAAAAATGCGCTTCGGAAACGGCAGATTTCAGTTCATCCGCATCCAAGGCAGCAGGGTAGTGGTCGACATTAGAGTAGCCGGCCTCTTTGAACATCTTTACAGCGTTTTCATGGATACCTTCGAGCAGGACGATCTTGATCTTGTCCTTCTCCAACGAAAGTTTGCTGTTCACGGCGCACCATCCTTTTCTTTACGAGGGCGACACGGGCTTTTCCCGAGCCGTAGAGCCGTAACGTTACGTGCCCTGAACCAATGAAATAGGACCTAAGATGGCTTGCGTCAAAGGCTTTCCCTTGCGCAAACACGCAATGCGCCTATCTTCTGAACGCATATACCGGCTATTGCGTATAGAATGCAGGCCCAAACGGCGATCACGGATAGAATACAGGGGACCCCATCTTGCCTGCCGAGATACGAACCGTAACCGACATCCACAAAATTGGTGAAACCGACTGGGACAGATGTGCTGGCCCGGACAATCCGTTTGTCAGCTTTGCGTTCCTTTCCGCAATGGAAGACAGCGGATCGACCAATGCCGATACCGGTTGGCAACCATTTCATCTGATGGTTACCGATGAAGACGAAACAATCGCCGGAATCGTACCACTTTATGTGAAGGCGCATTCATACGGGGAATATGTTTTCGATTGGAATTGGGCAGAGGCCTTTGAACGGGCTGGCGGTCGCTATTACCCAAAACTACAGGCAGCAGTCCCCTTTTCACCCGTCCCTGGCCCGCGCCTTTTAATCCGATCAGATCACCCCGCACCGGACCGCATCCGCAAGCTTTTGATCGACGGGCTTTCTGCCCTGCCCGAACGACTTGGTATTGCGACCTTGCATGTCACCTTTTGCAGTAGCGACGAAAGCCGTGCGCTGGAAGATGCCGGGTTTATGGCGCGAACCGGTATCCAGTATCATTGGCGCAACCGCGACTATGGCAGTTTCGATGATTTTCTTGGCGCATTAAATTCGCGCAAACGCAAAAATTTGCGCAAGGAACGCAAACAGGTTCTTGAAGCCGGCTACAGCTTTGCGGCACTTTCAGGGGATGACCTTAAGGCCGAACATTGGGACCGGTTTTACCAGTTTTACCGTGACACATCGGATCGCAAATGGGGCCAAGCCTATTTGACGCGGGAATTCTTTGACCTTTTGCATCAACGATTGCGGGATCGCACCGTTTTGGTCGCAGCACATCGCGACGGTGAAATGGTGGCCGGGGCGCTTAACCTGATCGGGTCGGAAACACTTTACGGGCGCAATTGGGGCACGATGGACCGCACCCCGCTTTTACATTTTGAAACCTGTTATTATCAGGCAATAGACATTGCCATCGAACGCGGCCTGAAAACGGTTGAAGCCGGTGCGCAGGGCGAACACAAGATTCAGCGTGGCTATGAACCTGTTCTGACCCATTCGGCCCATTTAATTGCCGATCAGGGCCTGCGCAATGCCGTTAGCCGTTTCCTTGATCAGGAACGCCGCCACATCGCACAGGATCGCGACTTCATCATTGCCGAACACAGTCCTTATCGGCAGAACGCGGACTAAAATCGGGAACCTAAAATCAGATACAAACCTGAAAGGGGCACGATGTATCACATCGTGCCCCTTTCAGGTTTCTTTGGCCAACCTATCGTCGTTCGTCGTTAAACGGCCCTGACGTCGGTCAGGAAGCCATTTACATGACTGCGCAATTCATCATTGGCTGCGGCCAGTCGCCCAACACAGTCAAGCTGCCCATGCGAAAGATCACCGCTTTCGGTTGTCGCCTCGGCAACGTTCTTGACCGCGTTCGAAATGGCGATATTGCCATTCGCCGCGCCTTCAACACTGCGCGAGATTTCCTGAGTTGCAGCACCCTGCTCTTCCACAGCACTGGCAACGACCGACATCAGCTCATCAATCTGGTGAATGGTATTGGCAAAGCCACGGACGGCTGCGGATGCAGCACCGGTTTCACCCTGTATCTCATTGATTTTTTGCGATATCTGCTCGGTCGCCTTAACAGTTTGGGCCGCAAGGTTTTTAACCTCGCCTGCAACCACGGCAAAGCCTTTGCCTGCATCACCGGCACGGGCCGATTCAATCGTGGCATTCAGCGCCAGCATATTGGTTTGATCAGCAATGTCGCTGATCAGATTGACGACTTCACCAACACTTTGTGCCGCACCATTCAAAAGTTCAACACGCTGGTTGGTGCGTTCGGTTTCGCCAACGGCAAGTTGGGTAATTTCCGTGACCCGGGCAATCTGTGCCGAAATTTCGGCAATCGAGGCCGAAAGCTGTGCGGTTGCCGAGGCCACTGTTTCGATGTCGGTTGACGATTCTTCGGCTTGCTCGGCCACGCTTTTGGCATCCTGATTGGCACGAACGGAATGCGATGACAGCGTTTCTGATGCACTGCGAACCTCATCAAGGGCAACACTCACCGCTGACAGAACTTCCTGGATTTTGTGATCGAAACCGGCCGTAAGGGTTCCCATGCGCTTGGTACGTTCAACCTGGCGATCGGACTCCATACGTTCCTGTTCGGCCATACGTGCTCGCTCGCGGGCATTTTCACGGAAGATCTCAAGCGATTTGGCCATGGCACCGACTTCGTCGGCACGCTTCATATCAAGAATTTCAATATCCAGATTGCCCGATGCAAGGCTTCCCATCGCATCGTTCATTTTACGGATCGGGGTTGCGATTAATCGCGACAACGTCCCCCCAAACAGGGCCGCCATGCAGATCAACAAGGCCACACCAATTCCCAATGTTAACTGAAACAGCCACATCGCCCGTTCAGCCTGGACTTCAACATCCAGGTTCATCTGATCAATATTGGTCGACAGCTCTTGTGCAATTTTCGACACACTGTCAGACAGTTCACGCGGCTCACCAGATGCCTCGATCGCACGGGCGTGGTTCACTGTCAGGTAGTGGCGCATCAGCTTGGCCTGCTGACTTGCAATTTCTTCCCAACGGTCAATTGCGCCGTCCATTTTGTCGATCAGATCGGCAATTGTTGGATTGATCGTCGCATAGGTTTTCAAAACATCGGTGCGAATACTAATCTCGGCCAAGGATTTCTCATAGCTTTTAAGTCCGGTGCGATCACCGGTTGTCAGGAAATAAACCAGTTCCTGACGTGCCATCAGATAGGAACGATCCAGATTGCGATAGTCGCGCTCAAATTCGGCAAGATAGTCGCGCTGCTCGTTGGCGGACTTGACCTGGGATGTTGCATACATCCCCGCAACAGCAACCATCAGAATAACCGCAATCATCACGGCAAAGCAGGTGGTCAGCTTGGCGGGTATTGAAAGGTCTTTAAAAAAGTTCATTGTCCATCTCCCTCAGAGCTGCTGACGACGTGCAAGTTCATTGAGATTTACCTCAATGGTAACCGCACCGATCGGCTCGCCTTGCGCGTTGCTTAGCGTCATATTGAGCTGGGAACGCCAGGTATCGGTTTCATCGTTGTACTCGGCTTCATCGATGAACACCGCATTGGCACCCTTTGGATATGTATTCTGAAACTTGGCTTCGTCGCCCTGCCAGAAATCCGACGTGATCGAACTTTGCCCGACATTTAAGCCAACGGCATCCATAACGAAGATTTCAGCATACAAACCACCGGAACGGGCCTGAATCTGGGTAAGATAACTGGACAATGGATTGGTCAGGGTGGCCGCGACCAATGGCTGGTCTTCCGCTTCGCGCTCGGCGCGCCATTGTTTGTCCGCAGCGTCAATCTGATCCTGCACCATATCTTTTCGAAGACGGTTCTGGGAATTGATCGACAGGGAAACAACAGGACTATCAAGCCACTCGCGAACACTGCGAATGGTGTCGTCAGTAATGATCTTGTCCGGAGCACCGGGTAGCTCCGATTTAGCGAGTACCGGTGCCGCGCCAGAAACCATTCCGACCATCAGGCCTGCCAGTACAAAAAAGCATTTAGTCGCTTCCATTGTCTCTCCTTCCGCCCCATAAGTATGTAATCAGTCTATTCATTAGTATAGACGTATAGGATAAAACCTATCCATACACAACTACTTTGAGATGCAGAAAATAGAATTCAAGCACGCAAACGCCCAAGACTCCTCATATGGGGAGTTCAGGGATGCAGTTACAGAGGGAAAGAGGGGGAAATGTCTAAACCAGAAAAGAAAAAAGCGGCGGAAAAAAAACCGCCGCTGAGTTTGGTTGGGACACGAGCAAACTGCAGAAGATTACGTTGTTCCAGGCGCAAGATGCGCCCCTGCAAAGAACAACTGTCCGCTCCAAACAATGCATAGAGCGTGCCAGTTTTAGATAAAAAGTAAATTCCCCGCTTTTTAGCCGATTATCGACCGGGAAAATCCATACAGTCCAACCACTTCAAATTTTAATTGCAAATTGCAAAGCTGAAATTTGCAATTTGCAATTATCATTTTTCGCATTTTGCAACGACGCGGACAAGCGCAACCCCAAACGCAAGCCTCACAGAAAATCAGCCTGCGTTACCACCCGCCGATTTACGCTTTTTACGTTTGCCGAAATTCAGCAAAGCAGGTGCGTTTTCAATGATTTCCTTTAGGATTTCTTTGGCGCTATCAAGATCATCCTTGGCAGATGAGTCGAGCTGACTGATATAGCGCGGGTTGGAAATCATACGTTCAGCTTCGTAAAGAGTCCGCAGTTCGCTTTGGAACATTTCACGCGCCCCCAACGGAAGGGCAGGCTTTGCACTCATCACATAAAAGAACTTCAAACTGGTTTTGATGACAATCCGCAACATCAAAACCTGAAGCTTGTGAAACTGTTCTTCGAGTTCGTCCTTTTTCGGATGTTGTTCAAGTTTCGCAAGACGGTCGGTAAGCACCAGCGAGAGCGCCTTGAAATTATCAACCTCCTCACGAAACGGTCGGTAACCTGTTACCTCCGTCGTGTCAGCGGTCTTTTCAAGGATATCTGCCAACGCCACCAATCTTCGAGCCCGCAATTCAAGCTTGGCCAGAAAATGCTCGACTTCGTCCCTATATCTTCGCTGTGTCACCTGGTTCATTATTTTTTATGCGCCATTAAAAGCAATTGCCCGAAACAATTGTTCCGGGCAATCACAATAACGCGCCATTGCTTAATGACAAGGTAATCGGTCACACAAGCCGTCAGCTTGCCATTTCAGGATCTTTTTCTTTTTTCGAGCCATCGCCATTTACATCGGGGAATCGGAACACAACAGCATCGTCTTCGATATCCACCAGAACCGCCCCGCCCTTTTCGAGCCTGCCAAACAAGAGTTCCTCGGCAAGTGGCTTTTTAACATGTTCCTGAATAACCCGCCCCAGCGGACGCGCGCCAAAGGCCACATCATAACCACGTTCGGCAAGCCATGCCCGTGCAGCCTCGGTCAATTCGATCGAAACATTGCGATCCGCAAGCTGGACTTCAAGCTGCAGAACGAACTTGTCGACAACCATTTTGACGACATCAAGCTTAAGGTTAGCGAACGGAACAACGGCATCCAAACGGTTCCGGAATTCCGGCGTGAAGGTGCGTTTAATCGCCTCTTCATCCTCGCCGGTGCGAATATCGCGCTTGAACCCGATTGGTGGTTTTGCCATATCAGATGCACCGGCATTGGTTGTCATCACCAACACAATATTACGGAAATCAACGTTCTTGCCGTTATTATCCGTCAGCTTGCCGTGATCCATAACCTGCAAAAGAATATTGAACAGATCCGGATGGGCCTTTTCAATCTCATCCAGCAGAACAACCGCATGCGGATGTTGATCAACGGAATCGGTCAAAAGCCCGCCCTGATCAAACCCAACATAGCCCGGCGGCGCACCAATCAGACGTGAAACACTATGGCGCTCCATATATTCCGACATGTCAAAGCGAATAAATTCAATCCCCATGACATTGGCAAGCTGTTTGGCGACTTCGGTCTTGCCGACACCGGTCGGGCCAGAGAACAAATAACTGCCAATCGGTTTTTCCGGTTCGCGCAATCCCGCACGTGCCAATTTGATCGCACTGGCCACGGCTTCAATTGCTTCGTCCTGACCAAACACAACCGTTTTCAGGTCGCGTTCAAGATTGGCCAACGCCTTGCGATCATCAGTCGAAACCGATTTTGGTGGTATGCGCGCGATCTTGGCGACAATTTCCTCGACATCGCGTTTGGAAATCGTCCGTTTTCGCTTGCTCGGCGCGACCAGCATCCGGGACGCGCCCACTTCGTCAATCACATCAATCGCGCTGTCGGGACGCTTGCGGTCATTAATATAACGTGATGCCAGCTCAACAGCGGACCGGATGGCCTCGTTGGTGTATTTAACGTGGTGATGTTCCTCGTAATAGGGTTTGAGCCCCTTGAGGATTTTGATGGTGTCTTCGGGTGAAGGTTCATCAACATCAATTTTCTGGAAACGACGGACCAAGGCACGGTCTTTTTCGAAATGACTGCGGAATTCCTTATAGGTCGTCGACCCGATGCACCGAAGCGACCCGCTGGCAAGCGCCGGTTTCAACAGGTTTGATGCATCCATCGCCCCGCCAGAAGTGGCGCCAGCCCCAATCACGGTATGAATTTCATCAATGAACAATACCGCGCCGTCAAATTCTTCAAGTTCCTTAACCACCGCCTTCAGGCGTTCCTCGAAATCACCGCGATAACGGGTTCCAGCCAAAAGCGAGCCCATATCAAGCGAGAAAATCGTGGCATCGGCCAGAACCTCTGGCACATCACCGTCAACGATACGACGTGCCAAACCTTCGGCAATTGCAGTTTTGCCAACTCCGGGGTCCCCGACATAAAGCGGGTTATTCTTGGTCCGGCGACACAGAACCTGAATGGTGCGTTCAATTTCGCTTTGACGACCGATCAACGGATCGATTTTGCCCTTTTGCGCCTTCACATTCAGATTTACACAATATGCCTTAAGAGCTTCGCCCTCGCCTGCGGCAGCGGCGATACCTTCTTCGGCATCTGCCGCAGCACCCGGGGCAACTTCTTCCTCGGCACCGCGTGGGATCCGGCGTTCATTAAGTTCAGGCGCCTTGGCGATACCGTGGGAAATGTAATTCACAGCGTCAAGACGCGTCATGTCCTGCAATTGCAAATAATAAACCGCATGCGATTCGCGTTCGGAAAACAATGCGACCAGCACATTCGCCCCGGTAACTTCTTCACGCCCGGACGATTGGACATGAATGGCGGCACGCTGAATAACACGCTGAAAACCGGCGGTTGGTTTTGGATCTACCAACCGTGCACTGATCAGGCCGGAAAGTTCGCTATCGGCAAATTCCAGCAAATCCGAACGCAGACGATCAACGTCCACCCGGCAGGCTTTCAAAACTGACAGCGCATCCTGATCTTCGGTCAGAGACAAAAGCAGATGTTCCAGCGTTGCATATTCATGACGCCGTTCCGACGCATAAGCCAGCGCACGATGTAAGCTTTCTTCAAGGTTACGTGAGAGCATGTTTCACTCCTTCTCTAACGTGCACTGCAGCGGGTGCTGGTTTTGCCGTGCCAGATCCATGACCTGGTTGACCTTGGTTTCCGCAATTTCGTAGGTGAAGACGCCACAAATGCCGACTCCTTTGCGATGAACCTGAAGCATGATTGCGGTCGCCTCTTCCCGGCCTTTTTCAAAGAACCGTTCAAGCACCTGAACAACGAACTCCATGGGGGTGTAGTCGTCATTCAGCAACAGCACCTTGTACATGGACGGCTTCTTTGTCTTCGGCCGCGTTTTCGTTACGATCCCCGTATTCGGAAGACCACCATCGTCATTGTCCTGCTCACTCATAATCTGCTTACCGGAACCCTTTTGTTCTGCATTATCTCCATGATAGGTCATTGAACATCTGTTTCAAAGTCCGCAGCGATAAAACGCCTTATTTAACCTTATCCCAAATTCATGTAAGCCGAGAATCGCACGCTGCAAGATCATCAGCCAAACTTCATCACATTTGTTCTAAATATAGGCACAAAAACGAAAAACGGACATGGTCGTTCAACCATGTCCGTTTCTGCAGAAATTCTGGCACAAGGCAAACGCCCCGGCGCGCGCCGCTTATTTCATCGGGGCACCGGCCACCTTGGTCATGGCCGCAACACTTTCATTAATGGCTGAAAGCATCATTTCCTGAATTTTCTCACCCTCGGACATACCCGTTTCGACATAGCGTTTAAAGATACGACTATTGAGGTCCTGCAATTCGGAAAGGCTTTCGATTTTCGACAGAGCTTCAAGATCTGCCTGCGATGCATCAATTTCACTCTGCGCCCAGGAAACAAGCTCCGCACCAAGCGAACTACTTTTTTCCATCATCGCAGATGACAGCTCCAACACACTTTCCAGCCCCTTTTGCGGTCCGCCGAGAAATTCCTCGTATTGCGCAATCACTTTTGTGCCCGCATCGGAAAAAACATCTGCCTGACCGGAAAACGTGTCAAAGAACTGCGCGATTGAATCATTTGCCGCCGTAACACTGCCTTCAAAGGCTTCTTTGCTGGCAGACATCATTGCATCAACATCCGGCGTTTTCCAAAGATCAAAAAACGGCTCAAGCGACAGTGGCTCAAACGACATCGCGCCAAAACCCATGACATCATTGGTATTCGATGCCTTGGATTCGGCTGCAGTATCGGCGACGGGTTTCGCTTCAACCTTGGCCGGGGCAGGTTTACTGGCTGCAGCGGCTTTCGGTGCAGCGACCGTTTTCTGTTCCTGGGTCACGATAGGAGCCTTTTTTGCTGGAGGGCTGACTTTGGCAACAACCGGCGACTTTGCTTCTACAACAACCGGTTTATCCGTTGCTTTCGCAGGTTTGGAAGCAGTCGCAGGCTTGTCCTTGGCTGCTTTGCCTTCGGGGACCTTCGCCGCATCGGCATTCGCGGCAGGCGTATCATCGATGGGCGTCACAGCTAACGTGGTTGCTGCTGGCGGTGCCGATTTCGGCTCTGCTTCAGAAGAAGCGGCAACCGGTTTTGGGGCCGCTTGGGCTTTGACTGCCCCGCCATCTGTTTTGGCACCAAGTGATGGTGCTGCCGGTGCCGCCGGCACCTGGCGCGTGGCATCAGCCTCAAGCGCCGCCGCCGTCGTTACCACACGTTTTGGTGGCGTCGTCGGCGTAACAGAAACCTCAGCCATCGCGGACTTCGCAGTCGCAGCAGATTTTTTCCGCACAACCGCCGAGGCAGGCTTTACACCAGAACTTTTGGTTGATTTCGCCTTGCTATCGACGGATTTATTTGAATTTGTCGCTGATGTTTTGCGAGGAGCCACCATGACGTCGACCTCCTTGATATTGAATTGGTCATTCCAAGATGATGTTGCAATGCAACATAACCGTAGATGGAATATACACCAAACGTCAAGTTTACTTTGGTGACAGTTTTGTACGCTGACATAAATCAATATATCTGCATCTAAACAAAAAAACTCTCACCCCAGAACGTCGCATCGAGAAATAGATGCAGGGTCAACAACTTAGTCTTTGCTTACCCTCTCGACCTCTCTGAAAATACATAATCAAAACCGAAAACGGCACCCGATTTCGGGTGCCGTTTAACCAAATTCAACGTCGGGACAAATCGCTTAACGCAACTGGTTGCCCCGAACTGTCCGATAAAAATTGCGTGACTCGGACTTCTTGTCATTCTTGCCATAAACCGGATCGGGCAATTTCGGCGCATCGGCCGCAGGCGGCATTGGCAGCGGTTTTTCCAAACCGGAAAGATTTTCAAGCACCCCTGGGAAGGTTAATGCCCGCAAGTCATCCTTGGCTGATGTCCAGGCCGCCAGCGTGATGTTCTTTGATGAACACCCAATCGCGATCCAGTAGTAATCATTGGAATGCAATCGCAGTCCGTCATGATTCTGATACCCGAACCCGTTTGCCTGCAGCGCGTCAGTCAATGCGATATATTGCCCACGTGAAAGATCATCGCGCGATTCTGTACCACCAAAGGCCCCAAGCGGCGCATTGAACTCGACATCGATCTGACTGACATTAAGCGGGCCAAAAATACGCGACACCATTTCAAACTGTTGCGCCCCGGCCTGCGGGATCAGATCATAGCTGCGTGATTCTTTATAGTAATCAGCATTATAGATAATGCGAATCCGTCCTTCTGCATCACCAGCAGAACAGGCGGTTCGGATATCGTCAGCATTAAGATATGAGAACCAGCTAGCCTTTCTGATCAACGGGTTTTCAATGTCACTGGACCCGGTAAAACTGCAGGCTGAAAGCGCTATCACCCCAGCAACAGAGAAGAATTTCCTTTTTGAAATTGACGGTTTCATGCTTATCTTACTGACAACAGACATTATTTTTTTACGCATTCGATCCTCGATTTTTGGCTGTTTGCCGGATATAAAATAAGTCTGCCGAAAAAATGAGACCGCAACAAGGCGGCATTCTGAATACCGCAGCACATGTTAAGCATTTTTTTAACGACATGATGCGACACTGGTCTTATTTCGTCTTGGGGATTCACCGAAAGCCGAGCCCGTCAAATGCGTTTAAAGATCCGCCTTGGGCCAAAAGCAATGGCCACCGATAGTACTGATCGACACCAGACGATGTGGCATATGCCGGGTCGGGCGGTTGTCTTTGCCTTGTCGATTCTAATGCTGATGGCGACGGCTGTCGTCATAACGACACCGGCAGCAATGGCGCGCACCTATACCGCAATGATCATTGACGCTGAAACCGGCGACGTTCTGCATGAATATCGCCCGGATCACAAAGTTTATCCGGCGTCACTGACCAAAATCATGACGCTTTACATGCTGTTTGATGCGCTGGATTCAGGCAAGGTATCGCTTTCAACCCGTATGGAAGTATCCAAGCGTGCCTGGGGTCAGGCCCCATCAAAACTGGGTCTGAAACCCGGTGAAAAGATTTCAGTCGAAGACGCGATTCTTGCACTTGTCACCAAATCGGCAAACGACATCGCGGTTGTTGTGGCCGAACATCTGGGGGGAACGGAAGTCAAGTTCGCCCAGATGATGACGGCCAAGGCACGTAAGATCGGCATGAAAAACACCACTTTCCGCAATGCATCGGGCCTGCCGAACCGTGGCCAATTAACCACGGCACGCGATATGATCCGCCTTGCGGTGTCACTGCGCAAAGACTACGGCAACTATTATCACTATTTCAGTACCCAGAAGTTCAGTTATGGCAAGCGCACCTATGGCAACCATAACAATCTTCTGGCGTCCTATTACGGTACCGACGGGATCAAAACCGGCTATATCAATGCATCAGGCTTTAACCTTGTTGCGTCGGTCAATCGCAATGGCAAGCGCCTGATCGGGGCTGTCTTTGGTGGTCGCACGGCGCGATCACGCGATGACCAAATGAAAAAGCTTCTTGATCAGGCTTATGTCAGCCTTACCAAAGAAGGCGAGATCATGGCACCGCGTCCTCGCATCAGCCCGGATGACAAAATCCTGCCCGCCGACACACAGCTTTTGATGGCCAAACAAAACAATGCCAGCGAGGCCGAACAGCCAGGGCGCATTGATACCGAAACCGTTGTCGCGCGTCTGAAACCGGAAACCGGCGACTGGGGCATTCAGGTTGGCGCCTTTAGCAATCAACGCCGCGCACAAGAAGCTGTCCTTGCCGCGGCCCGTACCGCCCCGGATGTCTTGCGCCTGACCCGTGCCGCGGTCGAGCAGCAAAACAGCGGATCAGGTGTCGTCTATCGCGCACGTCTTCTGGGATTTGGCGGTGAACAGGAAGCACGCAGCGCCTGTGCCGCCCTTCGCAAGGAAAACGTTGCTTGTATCCCGGTCAACGCCGGTGATGCTGGCTGACAAAAAGCAATAACGGCAAATTTAAAAAGGCCCGCCGAATTATTCGGCGGGCCTTTTTCTTAATCATTTCTGATCTGGTGAAATCTTGATAACCACCTAGTGGCCACCACCCGGCGCAAAGAAATCATCAGATGACAGACCGCTTTTTTGCAACTGAGCCGTAACCTGAGACTTCAAACGATCCAGACCAGCTTCATCAGCTGCTTCACAGCGGGCAACGATAGCTGGCTGGGTATTTGAAGCACGCAACAACCACCAACCATCTTCGGTACTGACACGCACACCATCAATACCACTGACTTCGGCACCAGCCTCAGACAGGCGGGCGCGGACTTCTTCGATCAGGGCAAATTTGCGATCATCGGAGCATTCAATCCGTGTTTCTGGCGTATTGACCGCAACCGGCATTGCATCACGCCATGCATCAAGGCTTTTGCCGCTTTGGACCAAAATACGATACAGGCGAATAGCCGCATACATCGCATCGTCATAGCCATAGTAACGTTCAGCAAAGAAGATATGACCGCTCATTTCGCCGGCAATCGGTGCCTTTGCCTCGACCATTTTGGTTTTGATCAACGAATGACCAGTCCTCCACATGATCGCGTCACCGCCAAGACGGGTGACTTCATCAAACAAAGTCTGGCTGGCTTTGACATCGGCAATGATCGAGGCGCCTGGCAGACGGCCCAGGACATCGGCGGCATAAATCTGCAATAGCTGATCGCCCCACAGAACACGCCCCTGCCCGTCAACCACACCGATACGGTCACCGTCGCCATCAAAGGCAACGCCCCAATCCGCATCAAGCTTGGCAACCAGCGCCTTAAGATCAACCAGATTGGCCTCAACCGTCGGATCCGGATGATGGTTAGGGAAGGTTCCATCAATTTCGTCAAACAATAAATGATGATTACCCGGAAGCTTGGCAGTCAATTTACGAACCACATCCCCCGCAGCGCCGTTGCCGCAATCCCAAACGATGGTCATCGGCTTTGTCACGTCGCAATCAAGTTCCGCCAGAAGTCTTTCGACATAGCGGTCCTCGATATCGATATCCGTCACCGAACCCTCACCGGTTTCAAAATCGCCCTTGGCTGCGATACGACCCAGTTCCTGAATAGCCTCGCCAAACACCGACTTACCAGCATTCAGCATCTTAAAGCCATTATAGTCGGATGGATTGTGCGATCCGGTAACCATGATACCCGCATCGGTTTTTTGATCGTAAACCGTGAAATACAGCATAGGGGTCGGGCCGCGCCCGACCCGAACAACATCACAACCGGTCGCAGCGACACCTTCGACCAGCGCATCTGCCAGTTCGGGCGAGCTTAAACGCCCATCGCGGCCAACGGCCACGCGCTTTCCGCCAGACCGGCGCACAGTCGTACCGAATGCCTTGCCCAAGGCACGTGCATCGGCCACATGCAGGGTTTTGCCAACAACACCGCGCACGTCATACTCACGCAGCACAGAAGGATCAAACTGATGTCCGGCAGAAATGGTCATACTTTAACTTAGCCTCCGATTGATGCACGTCCGACGCAGGTATAGCTGAAACCTTGTTCTGCCATCTCGCCAGGTTCATAGACATTTCGCAGATCCACCACAATCGGGTGTTTCAGCGTAGATTTGATACGGTCCAGATCCATCCCGCGGAACTCGTTCCATTCGGTCAGAACGACCATTGCATCGGCCCCTTCAATGGTCTCGAAAGCGCCGTCGCAGTAAACAACAATATCGCCCAAAAGCTTCTGGGCTTCTTCCATTGCCTCTGGATCAAAAGCCCGAACCGTCGCGCCTGCTTTGATCAGTGCCGGAATGATATCAAGGCTTGGCGCATCACGCATATCATCGGTATTTGGTTTGAATGCCAGACCAAGGATGCCGATGGTCTTGCCCGTAACCGAACCACCACAGGCTGAAATGATACGATCCGCCATGGCTTTTTTGCGTTTGGCGTTCACATCAATTACAGTTTCAATAATGCGCAACGGGCTGCCATGTTCCTGTGCGGTACGAACCAGCGCCAAGGTATCTTTTGGGAAACATGACCCACCATAACCCGGCCCGGGATGCAGGAATTTCTTGCCAATACGGCCATCAAGGCCGATCCCGCGCGCAACATCATGAACATCGGCGCCAACTTTTTCACAAAGGTCAGCGATTTCATTGATGAAGGTAATCTTGGCCGCCAGAAAAGTATTGGCAGCATATTTGATCATTTCCGACGTCTCGCGGGATGTGAATACAATCGGCGTTTCGATCAGATATAGCGGACGATATATATCGCGCATCACGTCACGCGCACGTTCATCCGTCGTTCCGATAACCACACGATCCGGGCGCATAAAATCACCAATCGCCGACCCTTCACGCAGGAATTCCGGATTGGAAACCACGGCAAATTCCGCATCTGGTCGCTTTGCACGGATGATGCGCTCAACCTCACGCCCTGTTCCAACCGGAACGGTTGATTTCGTCACGATCACCGTAAAGCCGTCCATTGCCTCGGCGATCTCTTCGGCAGCGGCGTAAACATAACTCAGATCGGCATGACCATCACCACGGCGCGTTGGCGTCCCGACAGCAATAAACACCGCATCAGCATCCTTCACCCCAACCTTAAGGTCGGTTGTGAATTTCAGACGTCCCGCCTTAACGTTGTTTTCAACAAGAACATCCAAACCTGGCTCATAGATCGGCATGATGCCGTCCTCAAGACGGGCAATCTTGGTTTCGTCCTTGTCGACACAGATCACATCCGTGCCAAATTCCGAGAAACAGGCACCGGAAACGAGCCCCACATATCCGGTACCAATCATTGCTACGCGCATGGAAATTCTACCCTAGTCATGATGGCTGGCAAGTGTCTGTCCCGGCACCTGCCAGCAAGTTTGAATTTGGTTTCTGCTATTCTGCAGCTTCGCCTTCGGCAAACTCTTGAATGAGTTTGCGAACATCGTCACGCATGTCTTCGCGTGCGAGCGCAAAAGACATGGTGGCTTTCAAGAAACCAATTTTATTACCGCAATCGAAACGACGGCCTTCGAAACGATAACCATAGAACGGCACCTTGCCGATCATCGCCGCTAATGCATCGGTCAGCTGGATTTCATTGCCAGCACCGCGCGGAATATTTTCAAGAACCTCGAAGATACCCGGATCAAGAATATAACGCCCGATTGCCGACAGGGTCGAGGGTGCGTCTTCCGGCTTTGGCTTTTCAACCATGCCACAGGCACTGACCAGACGTCCATTGGTGCCTTCGACTTCAAGCACACCGTAACGCTGAGTTTCTTCGCGCGGCACATCCATTACCGCAACCATGTTGCCACCAGTCCGGCCATAACTTTCGACCATCTGCTTCATGCAAGGGACCTTTGACTGGATAAGGTCATCAGCCAGCAGAACAACAAACGGTTCGTCACCAACCAGCGACTTGGCACATAAAACCGCATGACCAAGGCCCAACGGGTTGCCCTGACGGGTATAGGTCACACGACCATGTTCCGGGATCATCGCAAGTGAGGTCACCAGCGCGTCATGCTTGCCGCGCTCCATCAAAATTGCTTCTAGTTCGGCAGAACGGTCAAAATGGTCCTCGATTGCGGTTTTGCCACGGCCGGTCACAAAGATGAACTCTTCGATGCCCGCAGCAATTGCCTCTTCGACGGCATATTGAATAAGCGGCTTATCGACAACCGGCAGCATTTCCTTGGGCATTGCCTTGGTTGCAGGCAAAAAACGGGTTCCCATACCTGCCACCGGGAATACAGCCTTCCTGATTCGTTTCGACATGCCTTCTTTCCTCTGTTTTGACCGCGCCATACCCGCATTCTCCGCATTCGGCCAATCTATGCTTCTGCCACATTTCAGAAATGCGGATCAAGCAAGCGCGCTGTGTAACCTATTCAATCTTTACAAAGCTGTAACAGAAGGCTTCGCGCAGCGTTGATCTTGGATGCAAGATAATCTGATCCGCCGTGGTCCGGATGGACCGCCTTGATCAGAACCTGATAGGCCCGGTTGATCTCTTCGCGGGTTGCGTTATCCGCCACACCAAGGATCTTTCTGGCCTCGCCTGCATCCATTTCTCCGCTGCGAAATCCGTTCTCAGCTTGCTCGTTATTCTGTCCGGCCTTGCCGTTTCCATGGTCATCCGCATTTCGGGACGCCTGCCAGTTACGCCAGCCGGAACAATCCGGTCGCCGATCCAGATAGGTTTCCAGAACGGTCTGACTCTGATCTTGTGCGCCGCAACATTCAACATAAAATGACTGCAGTTCGTCAACCCCAAGTGTATCAACATCCCGTCCGGCCATTGCGCCTCGCACAATTGTACCGCCCAATTGTCCGTTATCGTGATCAAGATACATATGCAGATAATTGGTTTTTATTTCGGACACCCGACCGGAACCAACACCGGAACGCCCAGAAGAACGTCCAGCACCGCCCCGCGACCGGGCAGCTCCAAACATCCTGCGCAATAATGGCCACAATAAGCCAATTTTGAGGATTCTCGCGACGAATGGTATGGCAGCAACAAGGGCAGCAACCATAGCTGCAAGTTTACCCGTCAGCAGTAACCAGCCTGCTAGCAAAACAAGGACTAAAACAACCGCCCAAGCCCCAAGCTTTCTGACGTCCTTTGGTTCAGCGGCGGAAAGCCATTTAATGGCAAAACCAGCCCCGACAAAAAGTCCGATCCCCATCAAAAACCACTGCATCAGGACCGCTTCCGCAACTGGGCGCTCAGCAATTTGACGTCCTTGGCCGCGTTCCTGCCTGCGTAATCATCAAGTGCGGCAATCCCGCCAACGGCGAAACTTGCCACAGCGCCCAGCAACGCCCGCAGATGATCCGCCGCATTGGCATCAAAACGGGCAAAGGCCCCGCCGGTAATCCGGGCAATTTCGCGAAAGGCAGTTTCCGCCTTTGGATCAAATCCTTCCTGAAACATGAAAGCCCGAACACCTTTTAGTGCCAATTGCCCTGCAACCCCGGCCAGATTATCAAGGTCCTCTTCAAAGCAATCGCCGACATAAATTAAGGCATTGATCTTTTTATCGCGGGCTTGGCCTTCGACATGAGTTAACACGCGACCAAGCTGTGTATGCCCGGCACGACACGAGACCTTTGTCATATAATCGCGAAGTCTGGATGCATCCCGACACCACCCACTGGCTTTGCATTCAGACAGGCCGCGAAAAAACACCAGTTGGATATCAAGTGTACTGCCAATCCCTGATACTGCGTCAAACATTTCCGCCTGAAGAACGGCGGCGTTGTCCCAGCTTGGCTGGCGACTGGCCGTGGCATCCATGGCAAAGATCAGGCGCCCGTTTGCCGGGCCGGATGCAGGGGCGCCCTTGGCCAAGGTATTTGCCTTGGTCAAAAACGCGGCAACATCCGCCCGGCTTGATGCTTCGGGCGTGATATTGTTTTTCGACGCTGTTTTTTCTTTCGGCACGTTTTCTTTTGGCACAGACACCAACCAATTTTATCGGGCACGACCGTCGTGATATAGGGCGACACATGTCAGATCGGCAACTCTTCACCGTCAGCAGGCGAAAATCCGACAATTTCCAAAAGCGCCCTAACTTCCTGACGGGCTGCCATATGTGACATGCTCATGGGGATGCCAACGCCCTTCTCGCGAAGATCCAAAAGCGTCAGCCCTTTAAGGAATAATTCCCTGTAAATTACACGTTCCCCAAAGCCCGGTGCGACACGGAACCGAATGCGACTGGCAAGCTTGTCGACGATTTCGGCAATGTCGCGTTTGTTCCGCGCATCAAGATGTGACAGACGATTACGCATAACGATCCAGTCAATGGTCCCGCCATCAACCCCTGCCCGGCGTTTGCGCGCATCCCAGACCATTTCGGCGTAGATACTGGGGCCTTTAATATCAAGGGTATCGGGATCGATACGTGCCAGCATGTCAAGATCGATATAGCTGTCATTGATCGGCGTCACGAGTGTATCAGCGCATGCATGGGCCAACCGCGACAAATAATTGTCACTTCCCGGACAATCCATAACAACGAAATTGCAGCTCATGACCAATTCGCCCAGCGCCTTGGTAAAGCGATCCCGTTCGTCAAGCTTGGCAGAATTTCCGTCTTCAAGCGCGCTGCGATGGACCGGGCGGTGGTCGGGAATCGGCAGGTTTAATTTCTTTTTTTCGTTAAAGGAAATGCGATTTTCGACATAACGGGTCAGCGTTCCCTGACGGGCATCGATATCAAGCGAACCAACCGAGAACCCCATTTTCATCAGCGACACAATCAAATGCATCGCTGTTGTCGATTTCCCTGATCCACCCTTTTCATTACCGATCACGATCACGTGGGCGCGTTTTGCCCCGGGCTGTTTGGCGGTCGCGGTCTGTTGGCCCGCGCTGTCCCCGGTTGCGCCGGTCTCTTGCACCGTCATTGCAGTATGCTCCGTTATTCAGGCAATTATTCTGTCCCCAGGGTCAATACCCTTCCCCCAATGACCGTCTTTATTCACAAAAATCAAGAACAAAGAACGTCACCAGAAGCAAGTCGGTGACTGGCCCCTAGCCAATCTATCACCGTAGAGGTAAAGATAGGAGTAGGGAAAAAATGATTTCTCCAGCAATAACATAAAGAAAGGACGCAAAGTGACCAATCGGGGGGCCCTATTGGGCGGCGTAATGGCCGGCACTTTGATAATGACAGGCGGATTTTCCGCAATGGCGCAGGATACGGGCGGTTTTGAACAAATTCCGACCGACCAAAGCCCGCTTGCCTTTGCCGCAGACATGCCTGTCACCAGCGTTTTTTTGCGTCAGTACCGCGAAAACAGTACTGTTTTTGTTGGCCGGTGGTTTGTGCCACCACAGGAAGGTAGCCTTAAGAATACACGTAGCGACCTGTTCATCGAAACCGTCTATTCGACCTCAGCACCCGGTTTCACATTCAGCAGTGAAATGCCATCCAACCAATTGCTGGGCATGTTTGACGGATTGCGCGGCAACAGCACAGTCAATGGCGCCAATTTCACGCAAGATACGCGCTATGGCCCAATTGCCATGACGCCCTTTACACGGGCGGGATCACAATGCATTTCCTTTGTCGCGCAATGGAATCCGGACACGCCCACGACGCGTGGCAGCCGCCTGTTAGGCTATTACTGCGATCCGATCACACGCCAAAGCGGAACCGAATACCGCAAACCACCCGCAACACTTGGCATGATCGATGCACAGCAATTTGCCGCCGCATTCTTTGGCAAATTTGACATCCAACTTCCCGAAGGCGTCACAAGGCCAACAGCTCCCGACACGATGGAAACCCCATCTGCCACCGCCCTTCCGGAAAACAATACTGCCCCCACCCCGCCAGAGGGCCAGCCCATCACCATCAACTGGCAAGGTGTGCGCGGTCAGGGGGTATTGAAGTTCGATCAGCCTTCCGGTGAAGGCACGATGACAATCGACAGTGATGTTCGCCATTGTGAAGGCATCTGGCGTCATGACGGCGGGGCTTATCAAACAGGCACTTTGCCTTTTGGCAGCTGGTATGTTTTCTGTGATGACGGTTCGTCTGCGCGCGGGCATTACACCAGCGAAGGCCCCGGCAGCGTCACCGGCGAAGGTCAGGATAATCAGGGCCAAGCCGTCTATTTTCGCCAACTGAACTCATAAGCCCCGGATAGCCGTGCAAGCATGACCACCGACATTCAAACCGTAATCATTGGGGCTGGCGTTGTTGGCCTTGCCTGTGCACGCGCCCTTGCAAAAACCGGGCGTGAAGTTCTGATCATTGAACGTCACGATATGATCGGCAGTGAAACCAGCGCACGTAACAGTGAAGTCATCCATGCGGGGATCTATTACCCCAAAGGCAGCCTAAAGGCGCAATTCTGTGTGGCGGGACGGGATATGCTGTATCGCTATTGCGCGGAAAACGGCATTGATCACAAGCGCACGGGAAAACTGATTGTCGCCACCCACGAAGATCAGATACCGGCACTACGCGACATCGAAAAACGTGCAAACGAAAATGGCGTTAACGATCTTGTCTGGCTGGATGGGTCACAGGCCATAGCGCGTGAACCAGCACTGAACTGTGTTGCCGCCCTTGAAAGCCCATCGACCGGAATTGTTGATTCCCACCAGTTAATGGTAACCCTTTTGGGCGAGGCCGAGGCAAATGGCGCGACACTTGCGCTAAATACCGACGTTGTCGCCGCGACATATGAAAACGATGTATTCACCATTGAAACGCGCGACCGCGATGGTCAGGAAATGAACCTGACCTGTGCGGAACTTTTGGTCGCAGGTGGTTTGCATAGCCAAACATTGGCCCATAACTTTACCGGCCTTGCACAAGCCAGCGTTCCACCGCAACATTATGCACGCGGGTGCTATTTCACCTTGTCGGGCAAGGCACCCTTTTCAACCCTGATCTATCCTGCACCAGAACAAGCCGGACTTGGCATTCACTTGACACTTGACCTTGGCGGACAGGCACGGTTCGGACCAGACGTTACCTGGGTTGACGAACCAAACTATGACGTGCCTGCGGAAAAGCGCGCCGGTTTTGCCGCCGCCATTCGCAGATATTATCCGGGCCTGGACGAAAACGCCCTTCAGACCGGTTATGCGGGTGTTCGCCCCAAAATACAGGCGCCAGGTGAAGCCGCACGGGATTTCCTGATATCGGCCCGTGATGCACATGGCATTGATGGTCTGATAATGCTGTATGGCATCGAATCACCGGGATTGACGGCAAGCCTTGCAATAGCAGACCATGTCGAAAACATCCTGTCCCGGCAGAAGTTAAAGGCGCCATCGTGATGACAGAAACTGACAGGCAATTAACACAGCTTTCAAACCAGATCATGCGCACGACCACATATCGCCCCCACAGAAAAGCCGCCTGTTCAACATCAGTTCGGTTTTCCTGGAAACGTATCATTGCGGTCGGCGGCATTGTGCTTGGTGGTTTGCTTGCCCCTTTGTCGAACGTCAGCACGGTTAACGCCCAACAACTTGAACCGTTCGTGCCTGCACCCAACAGCCTTTCGAAACTCAACAATCAGACAGAATCCGGCAAACCGAATGTCGAATTTGCCGATGAAATGCGTGATTTTGTCATCCAACTGAGCCGCTGGGCGAAATCCTATCGCAGTGACTTTTCGATCATTGCCCTAAACGGACTTGAATTGACCGAATACCTGGAAACCACATTGTTCGCAGCACGTGGAACAGCCGAACCAGCCCGCGATTATCTGCGCGCTTTGGACGGTATCATGATCGAGGCACCGTTCTACGGGTACGAGAAATACGGTGAACCAACCGATGGTGAGGAAAGCAAATATATCCTTGGCTTTATGGAGCGCCTGAAAGCCATCGGACTTAGGTATTTTGCGCTTGATTACACTGATAAAAGCGATGCACAGCAAGCCGCACGCCAGAAGATCCGCAATTTTGATGCGCTGTATTACGCCGCACCGCCCCCCGACAAGCAGCTTTCAACGCTGGCCAAAACACCCCGCACACCAATAGGTGCGAACCCGCATGTCATAGACAACATCCGCGACGCCAAGAATTACGCGATTGTTCTGGATAGTTCGCCCTATGGCACCAAGGAAAACTTTATCAACGCGCTGCTCGACACCAATTACGACGTTCTGGTCATTGATCCGTTCCATCGCGGGACAATCCCGTTGACCTATGATGACATGAAGCGTCTGCGCTATAAAAAAATTGGTACACCGCGTACAATTCTTGCCTATCTCAATATCGGAACGGCTGAAACATTCCGATATTACTGGAAAAATGGCTGGCGCCCCGGATCACCGGCATTTGTCGGCGAAGGCAATATTTTGGCGCGCTGGGGGCAGGAACACCATGTCTTTTACTGGTCCAAAGAATGGCAGGATATCCTGTTTGGCAACGAGAACAGCTATCTTGGCGGGATCATGAAACTTGGTTTTGATGGTGTTGTTCTTGGCGGCCTTGACGAATATTCGTGGTGGCTTGATTACTAACCACGGTCCCTGCACCCCCAAGGTAAACTCACGCCCGACTATTTTCATCACAAGTCCGAGATATATCATCTGGCCATTTGACGACTGCAAAGCAGATCGGGCAAGGTTGGCGCATTGAAAAACAATGTGCTGCGGTCCTGCAGCCTTCCGGAGGTCCCAAATGTCCACGCCGATCATCCACTATTTCTTTGTTCAGTCGCCCTGGGCGTTTTTTGGATTTCGCCGCGCAACTGAAATCGCACGCAAACATAACACTCCGATCATCCATAAACCGGTTCGGTCCGCCGATGTTTGGCAGCATGGCGGCGGTGTTCCACTGGCCAAGCGCCCGATACCCCGTCAAGAATACCGCCTTGTCGAATTGAAACGCTGGTCAGATTTTCTTGGCATTCCGATCAATTTTCATCCTGCCCATTTTCCCGTGGATGAAACACTGGCCGCACGCACCATTATTGCGGTTCAGGAAGATGGTAAAAACCCGGCTGGCCTAATTGAAACGCTGATGGGGGATATCTGGCTGCGTGAACGTGACATCACCGCCCCCCAGACCGTCCGCGAGGCTTTGATCAGCAACAACCTTTCCGGTGAATACCTGGATCATGCGGATTATCCGGCAATCGCCAAAATATATGAAACCAACAGCGAAGCCGCAAAGACTGACAATATCTTTGGCGTGCCGACATATTTCGTCAATGGCGAAATGTTCTGGGGCCAGGACCGGCTTGAATTCGTTAACCGCGCCCTTTCCAAACAAGACGAACCAATACAAACCTGATTGGCAAATTCCAAAACAACAAGGGCAGGTTTAACCTGCCCTTGTTGTTTTGGCCGAAGGCCGATATCGCGTTCTACCGGTTAGTCACGGCGTTTGACGTGATCGACAACAAACCCGTCATCAGACGGATAGGTGTTTTCGATCATGGCAAGTGCCTTGTATTCATCCTTGGCAGCAACTTCATGAGTCTGCACATCAGCCCAACGGTCGTCAAAAATCTCGTGGGAACGATTCTCTTTGACGCATTCACGAACGGCCTGGTTGTGCAATTCAACCTGAAATACGGTTTGACGATGGTCTGTAAATGCAGACATATCAGCCCGGTCTCCTTACGTTGATCGACGACATCCGCCCTAGACGCCGTCATGTCCTGAACCGAACATTTCACAAAATCGAAATGTCCAACCACGAGTGTGGAACAAGTGGCTTAACGAGCCGTAAATCGTCCGGCTGGATTCCATGTTTAATTGAAATAGTCCGGAATGATATGCGTCGGTTTTGCATAGCAGGGTCCGGAACCGCGTAATCCTGCGGTGCAGCACAGATTTACACCGCGCTGCACCTTCGTGGAATTCAATCCGCAGAAATTGAATTTTTCGGTCTTTCGCCGTAAATTTATCCACCAGAAAAACCATAAAAAGACTCTTCTATGTGCATTTTCCAAAATAGAAAATTGTTGGCCTGCCATAAATCCGCATTTTAGTACGCGAAAGATTATTTCAAAGCGCAGCCCCCACGATCACAAAATTCCATCTTATGTCAGTCGTTTTATGGAAACGGTCTTTTTTAACCCAGACGCGATTTTGAAATTGATCAAAAAGCCAAGACATCAAACATAAAGGGACAACCAAGGGTCACCCCTTGCAACATAACGCGCTTGCATCAGGAGGCGACATCAGAATGAACGTGTTTTCCGATACCGCATTTGACGGCCACGAACAGGTCGTTTTCGCCAGTGATCCCGACACAGGTCTGAAGTCGATCATTGCTGTGCACAATACCAATCTCGGCCCGTCACTGGGTGGGTGCCGTATGTGGCCCTATGCGACCGAACAGGAAGCCATTCATGATGTTCTACGCCTATCACGTGGCATGACCTATAAATCCGCCCTTGCCAATCTGCCGCTTGGGGGTGGAAAGTCGGTAATTATTGGTGATCCACATAGTCAGAAAACCCCGCAACTGTTCCGGGCCATGGGCCGTGCCATCGAACAAGTCGGCGGCCGCTATATCGTTGCCGAGGATGTCGGCACCACCCCGGCAGATATGGTCCAAATCGCCAGTCAGACCAAACATGTCGGCGGCATCAATGATGGCAAAGACCCGGCACGAACCGGTGATCCGTCGCCTTTTACCGCCTATGGCGTGTTTATGGGCCTGAAAGAAGCAGTTCGTTTCAAGAATGGTCACGATGACCTTGGCGGGCTGCATGTGGCCGTTCAGGGTCTTGGCAATGTCGGATATCACCTGTGCCGTATGCTGCACAAAGCAGGTGCGCAGTTGGTTGTCGCGGACCTGAACGCACACAGCATGAATAACGCTGTTACCGAATTTGGTGCGACCGCGGTGCCCGCAGATGAAATCCTATATGCGGATGTCGATATTCTGGCACCTTGCGCATTGGGTGGTGTGATCAATGATCACAGCATCAACAAAATTCGCGCCCGCATCATTGCCGGTGCGGCCAATAACCAACTGGAATCGGATCGTCATGGTGACATGCTGCGCGAAGCCGATATCCTTTATGCGCCGGATTATGTGATCAACGCCGGGGGTGTGGTCGAAGTTTACTATTGCCGAGAAGGCAAACCGGTAACCGAGACCAACAAACATATCGAAGGTATTGGTGCCACGGTGCGCGAAATCTTTGAACGCGCCAAACAGCAGAACCTTTCAACCGGATTTGTCGCGGATCGTCTTGCTGAAGAACGCTTTGGCTCAAAAGCCAAAACAGTGACCTAATCTGCCCCTGCTCCATGCTGAACACAAAACAAAAGGCGAAGCCCCATGGGTTTCGCCTTTTCAATCACGGATTAAAATTCTGATAGCCGACTATTCAGCAGCAATTGGCTTGATGTTAGCGGTAACAGCAGCCGCATCTTCGCAATCGCAATTGCCACAGTTTTTTGTCTGCGACAACTCGGCGCGCATGTGACATGCACATTTCCCACATTGTGGGGCGCAACCATGAAAACGAAAAACATCGGCAGGACGCGAGGCACCACCTTCTACGGCAGCCCGGCGCACATCGCGTTCTTTTAGCGCGTTACAAATGCACACATACATCAGCTAAATTGCAATCAGTTATTAATTACAGCACCACACCAGTAATCTACTTGCGAATAGTTTTCAAACACTTTTGCAACAAATCCATAAAAAATATCCCCAGCAAATTGGCAGATTTGCTGGGGATTACGAAAAAATCTTTTAATCACAAGGTGATCAGATGGTTGCGATGTGGCTCACCACGCGTTTAACACCCTTGATGCGACGAACAATCGAAAGCACCTTATCGAGTTCCTCGCCACTTTGCGCATCGCCCATGATGTAGACAATGTTGCTTACCGACTGCCAACGATAGTTGACCGAGCTCACGCCTTTCTCAGCCAATAACAAGGCTTTGATCTGGCTTTCAATCCAGGTATCGGAAACACTTTGGGTCGCCGAATCGGTTGGGACAGCGTTTTTGCCATATTCATCTTCGGCCTTGTGATAGGCATCGATGGTTTCCGCGTCCGCGACCTCCAGATGGTCATAAACCGTTTTAATTCGGTCATCCTGTTTAACAATCGACATGACGTCGAAATACTTGCCCTTGGAATCAACCATGCCGGTGATCATCACCTGCTGTTTCCAGATATCGACATTCACATCGATCAAATAGGTATGGTCGACCTTTGAAAACTCGCCAAGAATGCCTGACTTTATTTTGGTATCGACCCACTGGTCATTCCCGGTGCGGTCTTCCAGCGGCATTTGCAGCGGACCACATGCCGCAAGCGGCATCGCCAAAACGGCACATACCGATACGGCCTTCATCGCGTCGCGCCAACCTCGGGAAATTCTGATCATCTAGGTGCTCCTCCTTATGCCGATACATCGGCATATTCAAATTTCCTGAACCACTAATACAGTGGATCGCAATATAACTTTAACGCCCTGAACTGCCTGTGGTTCCGCATCATGTTGTTGCAGGTGATTATGACAAAAAAAAGCCCGCGCACAATGATGCGGGCGTCGGCGCGCTTTAAAAAAGCAAAAGGCCGGGGTTATGCCCCCGGCCCAATCTGATTCATATCACGCCCGCGGGCATATCATCACCCCGGACCTTGATTAACCTGACCGGTGTGCCCCAGATCAGGTTTCGTCCTCAGCTCTCGCCCATCGACATCAAGGATGCGTTTCCACCAGCGGCTGTTGTATTGATCGTAACTGTTTTTTCTGTCGCAAACCGATGCAGGAAGATTTCATCAGGCAACGCACCGTCATCATCGGCACCACTGTCAGAAATCAATGACAGGATCGCACCATCGCGCTTGGCCAGCAGTTGCTTGAACGAGGTCACCCGATCAAGCGACGCCACACATGAAACACCAGCAACGTCGCCATCATACATCACGGCAATGCCAACTTTCGATGCGACGACCGTTACAAGCTTGGCCGGAAGACCGGCATCGGCAGAAAACTTTACCAGTCCCCCCAGCCATTTCTGATCCCCGGCAACAATCACCGCATTGCCAGCAGCAAGGGCTGCCGCGATATGGCGGATCACACGCGATGCCTCGGCATCCTTTTCAGCTTGCACCAAATAAACACCACGTCCCAGCATATAAAGATCATTGGTTTCGCCGGTCGGTCCCGGCATCCGGGTGGGTGCGACAAATCCGTTTTCTGAAATGGCCGCAAAATGAGCAAACAGATTAGCATTTTCCGACAAATCGCTGACGCTTGCATCGACCATTTTCGCGGTCAGGTTTTCAAGAATACGCACCCGCTCATTGCCATCAACCGCCTGCCATTTACCCTGTGCGTCCAGCATCGTGCGATAGTCGGCATCATTCAGGGATGCCTTGATCACAATCGGCGAACGGTCATCGGCAATCGCATCATTTCCTTGGGGCGCTGTTGCGGCGCTACTTACCGGTTTGGCAAAACGTTCAACATAGTGCGGGCCACCAGCCTTGGGGCCGGTACCGGATTTCCCCTGCCCGCCAAACGGCTGAACCCCGACAACCGCACCGATCATATTACGGTTCACATAGCAGTTACCAACACGCAACTTCTGCGAAATCTGACGCACCGTGCTATCGATCCGCGAATGGATGCCCATCGTCAGGCCGTAACCCGATGCGTTAATCTGATCGAGAACCTTGTCCAGATCGCGCGCCTTGAACCGCACGACATGAACAACCGGCCCGAACACTTCGCGTTCCAGAACATCAATCGATGGAATTTCAAAGCAATGCGGGGCAAAGAAAGTCCCGTCGTCACATTCGGGTAAAATGTCGCAAGCATGAAGCAGTTTGGCTTCCTTGGTCATCCGTTGAGCATGGGCGACAAGGGTCTTGCGAGACCGTTCATCAATCACCGGCCCGACATCAATATCAAGGAACTTCGGATCCCCAACGCGCAGTTCCTTCATCGCGCCGACCAGCATGTGACAAAGCTTGTCTGCGATGTCTTCCTGAATGAACAGAACGCGAAGTGCCGAACAACGCTGCCCGGCGGACTGGAAACCGGAGATAATGACATCCTGCACAACCTGTTCTGGCAATGCGGTTGAATCAACAATCATCGCATTCTGACCACCGGTTTCGGCAATCAGCGGCAACGGAACACCCGGACGTTTCGCCAATGCCTGATTGATGATCTGTGCGGTTTCAGTCGATCCGGTAAAAGCAACCCCACCAATACGCGGATCATTAATCAAAAGGCTCCCAACCACACGGCCCGGCCCCGGCAATAACGTAAATGCCGAACCAGGCACGCCAGCGGCAAGGATCAGTTCCGCGGCCTTGGCGGCTACCAGCGATGTTTGCTCGGCCGGTTTGGCGATTACGGCATTTCCGGCGGCAAGGGCGGCACTTACCTGCCCCAGAAAGATTGCCAGCGGGAAGTTCCATGGGCTGATGCAAACGAAAATGCCACGACCTTCAAGGACACTGCCCTCGCGGAAACTTTCCTCGGCCCGGTTGGCATAGTAACGGCAGAAATCAACAGCTTCGCGGACTTCCGCGACGCCATCGGAATAAAGCTTGCCTGCTTCGCGCTGACACAGGGCAATGAACTCGTCCATGTTATCTTCAAGAAGATCCGCAAGACGGCGCAGGCAGGCCGCACGTTCCTTGGCCGGGGTTTTATTCCAAATCCCATAACCCTTGGTCGCAGCAAGGATTGCGGCCTCGACGTCTGGGGCACCGGCCTGAACCAGTTCACCAACTTTTTCCTTGCGATTTGCCGGGTTTAAAACGTCAATCGGCTCGCCCGAAACCAATTTGCCATCAATCAGCGGGGCTGCGTACCAGACCTTGCCCTGGATCGATGCCAATTTTTCTGCCAACGGCAGCAACTTGGTGGTGTCGGTCAGATCAATGCCCTTGGAATTGACCCGGCCCGGACCATAAAGATCAATCGGCGCCGGAATTTTCGGGTGCGCTTTTCGCGGCAGCGCTGCCATTTTCTCCACCGGGTCGGCGATCATTTCCTCGATCGGCAGTTGTTCGTCCTGAATGCGGTTCACAAAGCTGGTATTGGCCCCATTTTCCAAAAGACGACGAACCAGATAGGCCAAAAGATCTTCATGGGTGCCGACCGGGGCATAAACACGGCACGGCACATTTTCACCGGCCTTATCGACAATCTGCTCATACATGGCTTCGCCCATGCCATGCAGGCGCTGGAATTCAAATGTCCGGTCATTACCAGCCATTTCCAGAACCGATGCCACAGTATGGGCGTTGTGACTGGCAAACTGAGAATAAAATGCATCACGGCGCGACAGCATAAAACGCGCACATGCCAAATAGGAAACATCGGTCGCGGCCTTGCGGGTAAACACCGGATAGCCTTCGAAACCGTTTTCCTGGCTATTCTTGACCTCGGTATCCCAATAGGCGCCCTTGACCAGACGCACCATCATTTTGCGACCAACCTTGACCGAAAGATCGGCAAGCCATTCCAGCACGTGGTAAGCGCGTTTTTGATAGGCCTGAACCGCCAGTCCGTATCCTTCCCAGCCATCCAGATCCGGATCGGCAAAGACAGCTCCGATCACGTCCAGCGACAAGTCCAAACGATTGGCTTCCTCGGCGTCGACGGTAAAGCCGATATCGTATTTTTTGGCCAACAGCGCAAGTTGCTTTAGCCGTGGCACCAATTCGTTAATGACGCGATCATAATTGGCGAAATCATAGCGGGGATGGATCGCCGAAAGTTTTACGGAAATACCCGGACTGTTGATCGGGCCACGGTTTTTGGCGACCTTGCCAATATCGTTGATCGCATCGACATAGGATTTGAAATAGCGATCCGCGTCTTCCATCGTGCGGGCGGCCTCGCCCAGCATGTCATAGGAATAGCGATAGCCCTTTTCCTCGTTCACCTTGGCACGTTCGGCGGCCTCGGCAATGGTGCGCCCCATCACGAACTGACGCCCCATGATGCGCATCGCCTGATTAAAAGCCTTGCGGATTACCGGCTCGCCGGAACGCGCGATCATGCGTTTCAACAACGCACCGGGATCAGCCTTTTCAGCCTTGCCAAATTTGATCACCTTGCCGGTCAGCATCAGCCCCCAAGTCGAGGCATTGACAAAGAAACTATCGGAATGACCCAGGTGGCTTTGCCAGTTAGCGTCAAACAGCTTATCCTGAATAAGCTTGTCGGCCGTCACCGCATCGGGCACACGCAAAAGCGCCTCGGCAAGGCACATCAAAATGACGCCTTCCTTGCTCGACAGCTCGTATTCATGCAACAGCGCATCGATGCCGCTTTTACCATTGTCAGCCTTACGAACGCGGGCAACCAGTTGATAAGCGCGATCCTGAACGCGGGCGGCCTGTTCAGGGGCCAAACGTGCTGCGTCGATCATCTGTTCAGCAACCGCCTCTTCATCAGTGCGGTACGTTTCACGGATTTTCGCGCGAATTTCATTGGCCTGGGGCATATCGATGCGGAACATGGCGATGGATTCTCCTTGCAAAAGCAAATCTATCGTTCCCAATCAGGAACACAGAGTTATCTTCTCTACAGGCACAAAAGATATATTCGCATTTAAAAAATGTGCTGCCATTTTCCTTTATTTTACGATATATCATCCACAGAAACACTTTTAGCGCAGTCATAAACACTGGTCATAAGATTAAAATGCAGAAGAATCACAAAAGCCTGGATAAAATCGACAAACAGATTTTGCGCGAACTTCAAAATGACGGTCGTATGTCCAATGTCGAGCTGTCACGCCGCGTCAATCTAAGCCCGACCCCATGCCTTGAACGTGTTCGCCGCCTTGAACAGCAAGGCTTTATTACCGGCTATATGGCGCTGCTTGATCCGCGAAAACTTAACCAGTCACTGGTGGTTTTTGTTGAAATCACGCTGGATCGTACCACACCCGATGTTTTTGACGTATTCGCATCTGCCATTCGCAAGCTGACCGAAATCGAAGAATGCCATATGGTTGCCGGTGGTTTCGACTATCTGATGAAACTTCGGGTTGCCGATATGTATGCCTATCGCGAATTCCTTGAACGCCTTTCTTCCGTACAGGGCGTCAGTCAAACTCATACATATGTTGTAATGGAAGAAGTAAAAGTCCGCCCGGGCATAACGATCTCATAGATCCGTTTATTTTGTTGCACGACAATTGCTTAGTAGGTCACTATCGCCAAACCATCCTGACGATGGTTGCGCACCCTTTGCGTTAAAGCTCTGTGTTTTACGTCAATGATTGCGGGTCCCACAACATGTCAGAAGTCACGTTCTATTTTGATTTTTCATCACCCTATGGCTATCTGGCGGCGGAACGTATCGACGCATTCGTCGACCGTACGGGCATCACGGTAAATTGGCGCCCCTTCATGATCGGGGCTGCTTTCAAGCAAACAGGGCAAAGCCCGTTGCTTAGCCAACCAATCCGTGGCGACTATTTCAAACGCGATATGGAACGTTGCGCCAAATTACAAAACACACCGTTCCACATCCCGGCCAACTTCCCTTATTCCGCTCTGACACCGACACGCGCGTTTTATTGGATCGCCTCAACAAAACCGGCAACCGCCATCAAATTCGCCAAAGACATCTATCGCGGTTATTTTGCCGACGGACTTGATATGTCCGACCCGGAAACCGTTTTTGCCACTGCAACCCGCCACTCCATTGATGCCGGCGATTTGCGCAGGGCCGTCGAGAACCCAAAATGGAAACAGCATGTTCGCAAGGTAACCGACGAAGCCATCGCGCACGGTGCTTTTGGTTCTCCGTTTTTCTTCTATGAAGACGAAGCCTTTTTTGGCAATGACCGACTGGAACAACTTGAACACTGGATCAAGTTGCATAACCAAACTAACGGCTGATCCTGCTAGCCACCTGTCCTTATCCGCACAGCAGACAAACATCCACCACGACCTCAACTGCGGCTGAAACCCGTGATATTTAAATAACCCGACCGCCTTTGGCCATGTCAGCCCCACCCTGACACCTTGAAATTCTGGCTGAATCCCCCCAAATTTTTGATATAAGTAAATTCGGTACTAAATTACCTATTTAATCTTGACGTTTACGTAAACTTCCACCATAAAAGCAGCCATAAAATGCCCTTCACTTCGGGTCCGATTTGCCTTTTCAATCCGGACCCCGCAACAGACGGTGTCGATTGACGATGACGGTACTGAAATCTGCGGTAAATCCCCGCTCGGAAGATTTCCGTTACAATGCCGAACAGATGGAAAAACAGGTCGCAGACCTGCGCAACCAGATCGGACAGATCAAGCTTGGTGGTGGTGAACGTGCACGTGATCGCCATACGGGGCGGGGCAAACTGTTGCCGCGTGAACGTGTTCGCCAGTTACTTGATATCGGGTCCCCGTTTCTGGAGCTATCGCAGCTTGCTGGATACGGCATGTATGGTGACGAAGATGTTCCGGCTGCAGGCATCATCACCGGCATAGGTCGGGTTTCCGGCGTTGAATGTGTCATCATTGCCAATGACGCGACGGTCAAAGGTGGGTCCTATTACCCGATGACCGTCAAAAAGCATCTGCGTGCACAGGAAATCGCACTCGAAAACAACCTGCCTTGTATTTATCTGGTCGATAGTGGCGGTGCCAACCTGCCACGTCAGGACGAAGTTTTTCCTGATCGCGACCATTTCGGGCGCATCTTCTTTAATCAGGCAACCATGTCATCGAAAGGCATTCCGCAAATCGCGGTTGTCATGGGATCCTGCACAGCGGGCGGCGCCTATGTTCCGGCCATGTCAGATGAAAGCATCATCGTTCGCAAACAGGGTACGATCTTTTTGGGGGGGCCGCCGCTGGTAAAGGCTGCAACCGGCGAAGTCGTTTCGGCCGAAGATCTTGGCGGTGCTGATGTTCATTGTAAAACATCCGGTGTCACAGACCATTATGCACAGGACGATGCCCATGCATTGTCAATCGCGCGTAATATCGTCAAGAACCTGAACTGGACGAAAAACCCCGGTTTGACCCTGACCGCACCGTGCGATCCGATTTATGCCCCGCGCGAGGTTTATGGCGTCATCCCCAGCGATTCCAAAAAACCCTATGACGTGCGCGAAGTGATTGCCCGCATTGTCGATGGCTCGGAATTCGACGAATTCAAGGCCCAATACGGCACGACGCTGGTCACCGGGTTCGCCCGCATTTTTGGTTATCCGGTTGGCATCATTGCCAATAATGGCATCCTGTTTTCCGAAAGCGCACTGAAAGGTGCGCATTTCATTGAACTGTGCACCCAGCGCGGCATTCCGCTGGTCTTCTTGCAAAACATCACCGGCTTTATGATCGGACGCAAATATGAAAGCGGCGGCATCGCCAAAGATGGCGCCAAATTGGTTACCGCCGTTGCCACGGCCAAAGTCCCGAAATTCACCGTTCTGATCGGTGGATCATTCGGCGCCGGAAATTATGGTATGTGCGGCCGCGCCTATAGCCCGCGCTTCCTTTGGATGTGGCCCAATGCGCGTATTTCGGTCATGGGTGGGGAACAGGCGGCCAATGTGTTGACCCAAATCCGTGCCGATGCACAGGAAAAACGCGGTGAAACCTGGCCGATTGAAGAACAGGAAGCCTTTAAGGGGCCAATCCGCGATCAGTACGAGGAACAAGGCCATCCCTATTATGCCTCGGCCCGCCTTTGGGATGATGGTGTCATTGATCCAGCCGACACCCGTATGGTTCTGGGCCTTGGTCTTTCGGCGGCCCTGAATAAACCCATCGAGGAAACGCGCTTTGGCGTGTTTCGGATGTGAGGTCGTTATGAATAATGTAAACAACGATAACAAAACGCCGTCTACCGACGCTGTAATCTGCCAAATCAGCGCATCAGGTGTTGCCCGCATAACGCTTAACCGCCCGGAAATCCACAATGCTTTTGACGATGTTCTGATTGGCGATCTGACCACCAAACTTGAAACGTTGAATGCCGATCCTGCTGTGCGTGTCGTGATCCTGACCGGAGCAGGCAAAAGCTTTTCCGCCGGTGCTGATCTTAACTGGATGAAACGCATGGCCGGGTATGACCATGCGGAAAACCTTGCAGATTCCCGCGGGCTTGCACGCTTGATGAAGACGCTTAACTTTTGCAGCAAACCCACCATTGGTTTGGTCAATGGTGCGGCTTTTGGCGGCGGGGTTGGTCTGGCCGCATGTTGCGATATCGTCATCGCATCTGACCGTGCAAGTTTCTGTTTGTCCGAGGTCAAGCTGGGCCTGATCCCGGCGGTGATTTCGCCCTATGTGGTCGAAGCTATCGGCATATCGCAGGCGCGGCGTTATTTCCTAAGCGCGGAACGCTTTGATGCCGCCACCGCACAGGCCATCGGTTTGGTTCATGAAGTGGTTTCAAGCGACGACCTGACAGCGCGTGGTGATGCGATGGCAAAGCTTTTGTTGGCCAATGGTCCGAATGCCATGACGGCGGCAAAGTCACTGATTTCTGCTGTTGCCAACAAACCAATTGATGATGACGTGATTGACGATACCGCCAATCGGATCGCCCATCAGCGCGCAAGTGCCGAAGGCCGCGAAGGTGTCAGCGCATTTCTTGAAAAACGTCCCGCGAAGTGGAGTGAAAAATAATCATGCCGCGCAAAATTCTAATCGCCAACCGTGGTGAAATTGCCTGCCGCGTGATTGAGACTGCCCGCCGCATGGGTATTCAAACCGTCGCGGTCTATTCCGATGCGGACGCCAATGCCCTGCATGTCAAACGTGCGGACGAGGCCTATCACATCGGCGGGGCTGCCCCGAAAGACAGCTATCTGCGCACCGACCGCCTGCTTGAAGTCATCGCGCAATCCGGGGCCGACGCAGTTCACCCCGGTTATGGTTTCCTGTCGGAAAATGCCGATTTTGCCGAAGCACTTGAAAATATCGGCTGTGCCTTTGTCGGCCCACCGGCAAGTGCAATCCGTGCCATGGGATCGAAATCCGAAGCCAAAAAAATCATGGGCAAGGCCGGTGTACCGCTGGTGCCGGGTTATCACGGCGAAGACCAAAACCCTGACCTTCTGGCGGCTGAGGCCGATAAAATTGGTTATCCGGTCTTGATCAAGGCATCAGCCGGTGGTGGAGGCAAAGGCATGCGTGCCGTTGAAAAATCAGCTGATTTCAAAGACGCATTGGTCAGCTGCAAACGCGAAGCTGCCAGCAGCTTTGGCGATGATCATTGCCTGATTGAAAAGCTGATTGTCAAACCACGCCACGTTGAAATTCAGGTCTTTGCCGACAGCCATGGCAACGCAGTTTACCTGTTTGAACGTGATTGCTCCCTGCAACGCCGCCATCAGAAAGTCATCGAAGAAGCCCCCGCCCCGAATATGCCCGAAGACCTGCGCGCAGAAATGGGCAAGGCCGCTGTCGATGCCGCCAAGGCGATTGGCTATCAGGGCGCCGGCACGGTTGAGTTCCTGCTGGATGCATCGGGTACATTCTATTTCATGGAAATGAACACCCGCCTTCAGGTCGAACATCCGGTGACGGAAATGATCACTGGCGAGGACCTTGTAGAATGGCAATTACGCGTCGCCGACGGTGAAAAATTGCCCAAAAAGCAGGGTGATTTGCGCATAAATGGGCATGCCTTTGAGGTGCGGATTTATGCCGAAGATCCGCATAATGACTTTTTGCCCGCCACGGGGAAACTCGTTCATATGCGCATGCCAACGGCAAATGATCATGTTCGGATCGATACCGGCGTTTACGAAGGCGGCGAAGTTTCCATCCATTATGACCCGATGATCGCCAAACTGATCACCTGGGACACAGACCGAAAATCCGCCCTTCGTCGCATGGCAACCGCCCTTAATGACGTGCAGATTGTTGGCGTTACGACCAATACCGCCTTCCTTGCCAATATTGCCCGCCATCCCGCATTTGAACGCGGTGAAGTCGAAACCGGTTTCATTGGTCAATATCTTGCCGACCTGATCCCCAACCCGACCACGCCCGATAACGAGGCACTGGCCTTTGCCGCCCTTGATATCCTGCTGCATCGTGATGCAGAGGCCACAAGCCATGCCGCCCAAAGCAGCGATCCTTACTCACCATGGCACAGTACAGCGGGATGGCGTCTAAATGACGATAATCATCATGACTTGATCCTGCGCCACGATGGATCGGACTTGCTGATTAAGGTGCATTACCGCAATCAGGGTTATGTCATCGACATGCCCGATGGCAGTGCCATCACGGCATCCGTCGAACTTGGCAATGACGGCGCGATCCATGCGACACTTGATAATGTTCGCAAGCGCGCCTGTGTTCTGCGCGATGGCAACCGGCTGACGATCTTCCGCGATGGCCGTTCTGACCGGCTGGAAATCTTTGATCCGGTCGCCGCAGCAGGCGGCAACGAAGGTGCCGGTGGCGGGTTAACCGCACCAATGCCCGGTAAAATCATTGCCGTTCTGTGCGAACCGGGGCAATCTGTTGTTGCGGGCGACAAACTTGTAGTGATGGAAGCAATGAAAATGGAACACACCATTTCAGCACCGGTTTCGGGCACAATTCGCGAAATATTCTTTGCTGTCGGCGATCAAGTCGATGACGGTGCAGAACTGATCGCGATTACGGAGGCAGAATAAGATGCCCCGCCTTTCGGACCTGCCCAAGCACGTCAAAATTGTCGAAGTTGGCCCGCGTGACGGGCTACAGAATGAAAAAACGATGGTTGCGACCGATACCAAGGTCGAACTGATCCATCGCCTGAACGATGCCGGATTGTCGGTGATCGAGGCCACCGCCTTTGTCAGCCCCAAATGGGTACCACAAATGGCCGATGCATCAGATGTAATGGCACGCATCACACGCAAGCCCGGTGTAACCTATCCTGTGCTGGCCCCAAACCTTAAGGGGCTAGAAGCCGCCATCGCCGCCAATGCGACAGAAGTCGCGGTTTTCGGGGCTGCGTCGGAAAGTTTTTCGCAGAAAAACATCAATTGTTCGATCATAGAAAGCCTTGATCGTTTTCGTCCGGTCATTGATGCCGCCCGTGCGGCTGGTATTGCTGTACGCGGCTATGTTTCCTGTGTCCTTGGCTGCCCTTACGAAGGCGATATCGCACCGGAAAAGGTGGCCGAGGTTTCAAAGGCCCTGTTTGATATGGGTTGCTATGAAATCAGTCTGGGCGACACGATTGGCACCGGCACGCCGGGCAAAGCCCAGGCCATGATCGAGGCGGTTGGCAAGCATGTCACCATTGACAAACTTGCCGCCCATTTCCACGATACCTATGGTCAGGCATTGGCAAACCTTCTGGCGGTTCTGCAAATGGGGGTTACCACCATTGATAGTTCTGTCGCCGGTCTTGGCGGCTGCCCCTATGCCAAGGGCGCAAGCGGCAATGTCGCGACCGAGGATGTTGTCTATATGCTAAACGGGCTTGGCATCGAAACCGGTATTGACCTTGAAAAGCTTGCCGAAACCGGCAGTTGGATCACCGGAAAGATTGGCCGTATATCCGGCTCAAAGGCAAACCTGGCGCTTGCCGCCAATCGCGATACTGTCGGGGCCTGACGGCGATGACCGCCGCCGAAATATATCGTTTTCGGCGTGCCGTCCCCAACGACCTCCCCATGATCCGCCGCTGGCTTCATGTGCCTGAAATTATCCGCTGGTGGGGGGCCCCGGACGAGCAGATCGAATTAATTGCCGAGGACATTGAACTGCCGGAAATCGCCACGCTGATTGTGTCCTATCGCAATCGGCCGTTTGCTTTTGTCCAACATTATAATGCACACCATTGGCCGCAGGAACATTTCGCACATCTTCCTGAAAACGCGCGTTGTCTTGATGCATTTATTGGCATGACCAACATGATGGGCTGCGGGCACGGGCAGATGTTTCTGAAAACTCTGACACAGAGGCTATTTAAGCGTGGCGTCCCCATGATCGGCATTGATCCCGACCCTGAAAACGAGCGTGCTATTCGCTGTTACGAGGCGATCGGCTTCATTGCACAGGGCGAACATCAGACGACCGAAGGCTTGTGCCATCTGATGACGCTCCATCCTTAAAAGAAAACCTAAACCGTCCTAACTCCATTAAGGAATTCTTCCACCTTCTGACGCAGCAATTCTGATTGCTCAGACAGCTCTCCCGATGCACTTAAAACATCTTCAGCCGCCGCCCCTGTTGAAGTTGCAGCTTGGTTTACACCAATGATATTTTCAGAAACTTCAGATGTTCCAGCCGCCGCTTCTTGCACATTTCTGGTGATTTCCTGGGTCGCAGCACCTTGTTGTTCAACCGCACTTGCGATGGCCGCAGCAATTTCACTGATTTCTGAAATGGTGCTTGATATAGATGCAATTGCATCAACGGCACCATCGGTTTCCTGCTGAATGCTTGTGATCTGGGATGTGATATCGTCTGTCGCCCTAGAGGTTGCTGTCGCAAGATTTTTGACCTCTGCCGCAACGACGGCAAAGCCCTTACCTGCATCCCCTGCACGAGCAGCCTCAATGGTCGCATTCAAAGCCAGAAGGTTGGTCTGCTCGGCAATATCACTGATCAAGCCGACCACATCACCAATCTTCTGGGCCGCCGCAGCAAGGCCACGCACCTGCACATTGGTACGTTCGGCATCAATTACCGCACGACCTGCCACCGTCGAAGACTGACTGACCTGATGGGTGATTTCTGCAATGGATGCGCTCAGTTCTTCTGAAGCACTGGCAACGGTCTGCACATTGTTTGATGCCTGCTCTGCCGCAGCAGCGACGATGCTCGACTGTCGGCTGGTTTCCTCGGCCGTGCTCGTCATGCCCGTTGCAGTCGTTCTCATTTCGGTCGAAGCAGACGCAAGCGCCTTAAGAACCAAGGTCACATCCTGATCGAAGCCCGATGTTAGTTCATTGATTTTTTGGACACGTATTTCACGATTTTTGGCAGATTCCGCCTCTTGCGCAGCCAATTCGTCAGCACGGATCATGTTTTCCTTGAACACCAAAACGGCTTTGGACATATCACCGATTTCATCTTTGCGATCCTGTCCTGGGATTTCGGCCTGTTTGTTACCACCCGCAAGCCCATTCATCGCATCCGTGATCGCACGTATTGGGCGGGAAATACCCACACCAATTCCCCACGCGGCGAAAATGCCAAGAACGATCGCAATTCCAGCAAATATTTCGGTAACCAGAATGGATTGCTCGGCTGCCTTTGTGGCACGTGGTCCGATCTCATCCTGCTCGGCCTTTACAGCCAGTTTTAATTTTTCAAGGTTTTCGGCAATTATTGGCCCAATTCGATCCAACGTACCAGTCACCAAAGTGTCGCGTGCCGGATCATTTGCAGGCATTAATATAATCCTATCGAAAGCATCACGATAAGATTTCAGGTGCTCATCAGCGACCTGCGCCATTTTGTGATATTCGGGATTATCCAGAAGATTTATCAGTTGCTCATTCAATGTGATCGACGAAGAAAGGCGGTTTTTAACATTTTCAGCTGATGTTTCAGACCCGGTCAAAAGGTAACCTTTGACCGAAACACGTGCTTCAAGCAGATTGGCTTGGACACGACCGGCTTGATTGGATTGCAGGGCAATTTGACGGTAACGAATAAAATCGTCACCCACGCTGCTGATCGACAACACTGCAAACAGTGACATCACCGCGAGCAGCACGAGCACAACACCAAAGCCACCAAAGACCTTTGTCGATATCTTTAAGTGGTTGAAAATAGATATCATTTCAGTCCCCATATAAGAAAAACAATTTTACCTGATATGGGAAAGGGAGATGTTTTTTACAACCCAAATGTATATATATCAAATCATACCAAAGTTAAAACACAACGACTTAGGTAGTAGACCCTATTTCCGGTTCGCCAGTGCAAGCTAAAGGCTGTGCTCGGCAAGCAACTCGGTAACTTACAATTCCTGTTACCGCACCAAACAAAACAATACCAGCCGCCTGCCCAGCCAATACACCAACCGCCCCAAGATAATAACTGCCAAGCCAAACCAGCGGGATCACCCCCAACAGCTCCTTGGCAAGGTCAAAAACCATCGCAAGGTTCGGGCGACCGGTGACATTAAAAAAGGTATGCGATGAAAATTGTAGCCCCTGAAACACATAGAATGGTGCGGTAAAACTACAAAAGATTGCAAGATAGGCCGTTGTTTGGTCGGTCGCGCTGAACAGCCGGGAAATTTGCCCTTGAAACAGGAACAGCGCACTGCATACGACGACACCATAAACCGCAACCAGCGCCCAGACGTTATGCCAAATACGTCGTACCCGATCCATTTTTCCCGCAGCAAAATTCTGACCGACAATCGGCCCGATTGCCTGCGGCAGCGCCATGTAACCGACAAAGATAAAGGGCGCGATGCGCTCAATAATAGCCATAGCAGCCACCGCATCAGAACCAAACTTTGCCATGCTGGCCATGATAAAGGCACTGGCCATCGGCGGACCAACTTTTGCCAGACCAACCGGCACCGTTACCCGCGCGATATCGCCAATATCCTTGCGGAACAATTCCCCATTAAACCGGCCCAGCATATGGTGAACATTGCGCACGCCGTAAAAGGCCACCGCCATAATGGCGATGCGTGACAAAACAGTCGCCCATGCAGCCCCTTCAACACCCCAGTCAAAGCCGAAGATAAAGATCGGGTCGAGGATTGCATTAACGCCTGCGCCAACCATTTTCGACCACATGGCACGTTGCTTGGCCCCGATGGCGCGCAACAATGCGCCTGAAGACATGCTCAGCACCAACACCGGCAAACACAGAATGACAATCTGTACATAGGTTGCACCGATTTCATGCGCCTTGCCGACGGCCCCGAAAACACCCAGCATAAGAGGTGCTGCCAGCCACAGGACCACGGTCATCACGCCAGATAGAGCAAGACCAAACACCAAAATATGGGTGGCATATATTTTTGCCCGTTCACGATCACCAAGTCCCTCGGCGCGAGATACAAGGGCCGTCATGGCCGTTGAAATGCCAAGAGAAACGGCCAGTGTGAAAAAAATAATTGGCCAGGCAAAACCAAGCCCGGCGATAATTTCAACATCGCCCAGAAGGCTCAGAAAAAACAAATCCAGCGCATCGACCAGCACCATCGCCACCAGTGCAAGCATGCTGGTATGGGCCATCGAAAAGATATGACGCAGGATTGAACCCGACACAAAATATTGCGACGCCATAGCCATTAGAAATTATACCCGCGCGAAGACATAAACACGATCAGCCATCATTGTTTGGCCGCAGGATATATTCGAATTCCCGTTCCTCGGTCGAAGCACAATCATCGCCGGATAAATGCGATATCCGTGCAGTTCGGTCATTTGCCAATTTCGGCAACGCCCCTTGAACGGCATCCCCCAGAACTGCATCCGGGCCGATTTTCCATTTTGCTGCAATCACACTGGGGTTTTCGGTATCAAACTCGTCAAGCTTGCGACGAATGCGCGATTGTATCACCGGGGCATATGGGAATTTCTGCGAGGTCCAGAACCGTTTTGACGATTGGAAATAACCGACCTCGTCAAGGAATGACACGCCGAAATAATAACAGGATTCAAGCGAGTTATAGAACTTGCTGTCCGGTACAAAACTGCCATCACGCTTTAGCGACTGAGCAAGACACCAATCGAGCATCCCGGCAATCTGATCGCGCGCGAGTTCCCGTTCGCTGGAACGCATATGCGGCCAGCCATAACGAAATATTTTCGCAACATCGTAATTGTTGTGATTGTTAAATACGCCCCGGCTGAGCCAACCTTGCGGGTATTCAAGTGTGCTGCTTTCAAGGGTCGTCCGAATAATGTTTGGCCAATATCCAACCCGCCCCTTGCGGTAAGATACAATATGGAAGGTATAGCTCAGATCGTCATAGCGATAGGTCTTGCCATCCGACACATACCAAGGGCCCCAATAACCCGTTTCAGGGTTCTGGATTTCATCAAGAAAATCGCGAAACGCATCGACATAGCTTTGATCAAGCTCGATGCCCAATACATTTTCCTGCGCATAGCGGCGAAGCGACGGTTTGAAACACAGCTGCGCCAGACAGCATATAACGCTGCCAAATTCGTCACGCTGGTTGCGCCCGGTTGTCGCAATATCGGAAACCAGCAATTTTTCCAGATAGTCGCGCATGGCTGGTGCCGTTGCGATAGGTTCCAAGAAGCTTAGCGGATAACGCGGTGCACGCCCTTCGCGGACAAGCTCATGCAAACGGACGATGGTTGCATCGAATTTGTGATGGAATTCATTATATTGCCACCCCCACGACCCATCGATTGATGATTGGCGCGCAACATAACATTGATCAGCGTCATCAAAACTGTTTTCAAGCCGATCCACCATCCGATCAAGCTCTGGCCAATAGGCAGTATAACGCGCCAACCATTTGGCATAGATATAAAGTTGCTGGGACGCCAGCATGGTTCGGCTGTATTCCGAAAACTTGCGCAATGCGATTGAAAGTGCGCCCAGATTATCGATATATTTGAGCGCCTTATCCTGATAACCCTGATCATAACGGGTAAAATCCCGTGTAATCACGCAGTTGTCACCAAATCCTGTCAGGCTTTGCTCGATCGACATTGGAAGCCTTTTCCTGTTGAAGCCAGAAACGCGAACCCAAATTCCAAAACCCGACCGTTATTACCATCACGTCGGTCAGATTTTTCCCAATAATCGCCCCCTAAGAATGCACCCATTTGTTGGTCAACATATATTATTAATCGCCTTTTTGGCCAAACAAATCAATCGATTGATTTATTATGGTTGTCTAAAATACCACAGAAAACATCTTATAAGTGTATATCGCGTCACCTGACAGAATACCACCCAAAAGGTGAATTCCGATCAAAACAAACTATACAAAAGAATAAACAATCAAGGCAATGAGATAGATTTCGTTCCATCTCGCCAACGCATAAATGCCATCAACTATTTGCAAAAAATACTGTCTTAATCAGGGCAAAAGAAAAGGCGCCCGAAACGGGCGCCTTAAAGGTCGAGCTTCAAAGCCCGGTCCGAATTAACAAACAAATATCAGGAAGCAGTTTTAATTGCTGCACGCCGCTGCTCACGAAGCGACGCCGCAGTCGCCCGCCCATCGCCTGTTGGCTGGTAGTAAACCGTCATTTCCTTCAACGCGGCCCGCACCTTGGTCAAAGAAACATCATCATCATTTTTCAGTTCATAGGCATCAAAACCACAACGATGCATATAAAGGATCTGATCACGCAATACGTCTCCGATCGCACGTAGTTCGCCCTTGAAACCAAAGCGTTCACGCAGAACACGAGCATAGGAATACCCCCGTCCATCGGTATAAGCCGGGAAATTGACCGTAATGATCGACAGACGGTCCAGATCATCGGCCAGATCTTCAGGTGCATCACCAGAGTTCAATTGAACACCAAGACCGCCATTGCGCCCAATCAGCGTTTCACGTTCTTCCTTGAACCGCGCCAACGGCACGATAATGTTTTCTTCGCCCGCAGGCAGGTCGCCTTCAACATCAACCGTGATCCATTCCTGATCGATCACGCTGTCATTCTTAACGATCGCCATAAAGCACCTCTTTGAACGGGTCCATGCCGACACGGCGATAGGTATCAATAAAACGTTCGCCGGTTTCACGAATACCAAGATATTTGGTCACCAGACTTTCGATGGCATCCACAACTTCGGCCTCAGAAAAACCAGCTCCGGCGATTTTGCCGATTTCGGCATTCTCGCTGGCGTCACCACCAAGGGTAATCTGATAAAATTCCTTACCGCGTTTATCGAGGCCCAGAATACCAATATGACCAACGTGATGATGCCCGCAGGCATTGATGCAGCCGGAAATCTTGATTTTGAGCTCGCCGATATCATGCTGGCGATCCAGGTCGGAAAACCGTTCCGAAATGCGCTGCGACAACGGGATCGAACGCGCGGTTGCCAAGGCACAGTAATCAAGCCCCGGACAGCAAATGATATCCGAAACATAGCCAAGGTTGGCGGTCGCCAGATTGGCGTTTTTAAGCTCGGCCCAAAGCGAGAACAAATCGGCTTTTTTGACGTGCGGCAAAACAAGGTTCTGTTCATGCGTTACACGAACATCGCCAAAGCTGTATTGATCCGAAAGATCAGCAACCAATTCCATCTGGGTATCGGTTGCGTCCCCTGGAATGCCGCCAATCGGTTTGAGCGATACATTGGCAATCGCATAACCCGGTTGTTTATGTGCAATCACGTTCGAACGTACCCAGTTTGCGAATTCGCGGTTCTCGGCCTTACGGCGTTCGAACTCGGCATCATCGTCAGTCAGGGTTTCAAAAGCGGGTGGTGCAAATTGTTCGATGTAATGCGCGATTTCCGCATCATCAACACGCAACGAGCCGTCCTTGATCTGGTTCCATTCTTCTTCGACCAGACGCTGAACTTCCTCAATCCCGATTTCATGAACCAGAATTTTGAAACGGGCTTTGTATTTATTATCCCGGCGGCCAAAGCGGTTATAAACACGCAGGATCGCTTCAAGGTAAGAAAATAGATCATTCTTACCGATGAAGTCGCGCACGGTTTTGCCAACAAACGGTGTTCGGCCAAGACCACCGCCAACAATGACTTCAAAACCGACTTCCCCCGCATCGTTATGATGCATACGAAGCCCGATATCATGAACTTTGACCGCCGCTCGATCATTCGCCGAACCGGTTACGGCGACCTTGAACTTACGCGGCAGATAGGTGAATTCCGGATGGAAAGTCGACCACTGGCGGATCAGTTCGCAATAGGGGCGCGGATCTTCGATTTCGTCGGCAGCAGCACCGGCATATTGGTCGGTCGTGGTATTACGAATGCAGTTCCCCGACGTCTGAATGGCATGCATTTCGACCTTGGCAAGATCAAGCAATGCGTCGGGAATTTCATCAAGCTTTGGCCAGTTATACTGGATATTCTGGCGCGTTGTAAAATGACCATAGCCTTTGTCATAACGACGCGCGATATAGCCAAGCTGGCGTAATTGATCAGCGCGCAGCGTGCCATAGGGAACGGCCACACGCAGCATATAGGCGTGAAGTTGAAGATACACACCGTTCATCAGACGCAGCGGGCGGAACTGTTCCTCGGTAATATCACCAGAAAGGCGGCGCTCCACCTGTTCGCGGAATTGTTCGGTACGTTCCAGCACCAGCTGGCGGTCGAAATCATCATAACGATACATGGCTATCTCCTTACCCGGCCTGATAGCCGAGATCCTGTCGCACACTCGGACCTTTGGTGCGCAGGATTTCACGGTATTTCGTCGGAACCAGTCCACCGTCTTGTTGTTCGACCTCGATCAGATACGGGCCGACAATTATGATATCGAGTTCGGGAACGCTGGCCTCGGCCAGCAAGGCGTTTCCCGCCTCTTTTCCGTCGGCAACACGTGCCTGGTCGATGTTTTCGCTCCAACCACCATCAGCGGTCAGAAACACCACCAGCCCGTCATCAAGACGGTTTGCCGTGACAACTTGCAGGGACATTCGGTTCTCTCAGCCTGTAAATCTCTCTGGGTGATGTCCTGTCTATGGACATTTTCTGCAGCAGAATTTGGATGATTATTCTCTATTGGTCAAGTTTTTTTGTTAAATACATCAAAGTACATTATTAAAGTGTGTTAATTAATCCGGACTTGACCAAATCGCTTATGACTTCTAGGTCAGATAACATCTGTCCCGCCCGAAAGAATTCGAACACATCATGCCCCTTCACCTGATCAAACTCAGCGTCGGTACTGAAAGCCCCGAAACACTGCGCCAATGGCAGGCTTATTTCGGTGGTCTTCATGGCCGGATTTTCCACACCACGCGAATGACTCCGAAACGCCGTGCAGAAATTCTGGATGATGGATCAATTTATTGGGTGATCAAGGGGGCTATTCGTGCACGCCAACGCGTGCTCGACCTAGAAGAATTCATCGACGAAGAAGGCGTCAAATATTGTCGTATCGTCCTTGACCCGGAACTGATTGAAACGCGTACCTATCCGCATCGTGCGTTTCAGGGATGGCGTTACCTGACGGCGGACAAATGCCCGCCCGATGAAAAACAGAGCCGCGGTACAGACACCCTGCCCGAAGACATGGCCGACGAACTACGCGAATTGGGCCTGATTTAATCGGAGGCAAGCGTTATCACCGTCAAGGCGGGCTGGTTTTCTTCGATGTCCTTAAGGGTCGCTGCGACTTCGTGCTTTAGCCAGCGAATAAACGCCTGCACACGCGGCCGGTTCATGTTTTCCTCGGGACAAGTCAAATAATAGGCATAGTTTGACGCCACGGTTTGCGGAAAGGGTCGCACCAGCAAACCAGCCTTCAAATCCTGTGCGGCCAGACTGGTCCGCGCCATACCGATGCCCTGCCCCATCAAAGCGGCCTGAATGACCATATCGCCGGAATTGAACCGCAAACCACGGCGCAGATCGATCCCCTTAACCCCGACTCCCTCCAACCAGAATTGCCAATCGGCTGCGCGCGGTTGATCAATATGTGACGTCGCATCATGCAACAGCTGATGCCCCGCAATATCGGCAGGCCGATTTAACGGCGCACTGGATGCCAGATAATCCGGACTGCAAACCGGGAAAACCTCGTCGCGCATCAGAAGTTCTGTGTAAAGGTTGGGATAGCGCCCCCGCCCAAACCGCACGGCAAGATCTATGCCTTCGCTTCGAAAGTCGACCAAGCGGTCATCAGCATGAATGCGGACATCAATATCAGGATGTTCTTTGCGAAAATGCCCAAGGCGCGGAATCAGCCATTTGACAGCAAAAGATTGCAAAACACTGACTGTCACCACCCCGGCTTCTTCGACCGCACGCAGACTTTCGATTTCCCCGGCAATACGTGAAAACCCTTCATAGGTCGCGCGTGCCAGCCGATCACCTTCCTCGGTCAATTGCAATCGCCGCGGCAGCCGAAAGAACAACCTGAACCCCAGATATTCTTCAAGCTGGCGAATCTGCTGGCTGATTGCCCCTTGGGTAACAAACAATTCTTCGGCTGCGCGGGTAAAGTTCAGATGCCGGGCCGCGGCATCAAAGGCCCGCAAAGACTGTAACGGTGGCAAACGCATGACGGCCTCGGGTTAAATCATCATTAGACAGACTAATACATAACCCCAGAAATACTCGTTTGTCACGCGCTCCATTTCACAGGATTATGCCCTCAACAGCCTCAAACTTCCATTAGAGGAATTCAATTCGGGAGAACGACCATGGCACATACGCATTGCCAGACGACTTCTGGCCACAACCTTCTTCACGCACAGCACAACACCCCACGTCACGCAGGCGCGATACATCATTTCGGTAAAAACCTGCAAAACGGTATCAACCAGATTTTCGATCAGTTTGCGGATGCATTGGCAAAACGGGCACAGCGGCGTGCCCTGATGCGTCTTAGCGAAAGTGAGCTTTCCGATATCGGCCTTTCACGCAGCGATGCCGAGGCCGAATACCGGAAATCCTTCCCGCTCTGATACTGAAAAAAAACGCCATGATCGGAAACCCCGTTATCGGGAATTGATCTACCTCCTTGCGCGCCCTTTCGATCATGGCGCATTTATGTCAATGTAATTTTCCATTAAAATTGCAGGGACATTGGCGTAATGGCTGCCAAAAAGCAGAATGAACCAGCGAAGAAAACCGGAAACTCTGACAAATCAATCCGTAGCGCGGTGAGACAGACCGGACGCAGTCGCAAGGCGGCTAAACAGCACCCCAACCTTTCATCACTTGATAGCGAAGCCCGTGACCGGTTTTTGCTTGATGCCGAAAACCTGACAATGGATCGACTTGACGATAATCCGTCAAAGAATCAAGACGATACAGAAACGACAACTTCCCCGGATGAAATCCCGCCTGATGTCGACCTTGACCCAACGGCCCATGCAAAAAAAATGCATGGCAAACAGTATCTTGAACTGATTGCGCCGCTACATATCGAGTTGCTGAAACTTCAAAACTGGATCAAAGACGAAAACATCAAATCTCTAACCATATTCGAAGGTCGTGATGCTGCGGGCAAGGGCGGCACGATCAAACGGTTCACCGAACATCTGAACCCGCGCGGCGCACGCGTGGTTGCCCTTGGCAAACCAAATGACCGCGAAGTCACCCAATGGTATTTTCAGCGTTATATCGAACATCTGCCATCCGGCGGAGAAATGGTTCTGTTTGACCGATCTTGGTATAACCGCGCGATGGTCGAACGTGTCATGGGTTTCTGCAATATGTTCGATGTCAGCGAGTTTCTGCAATCGGTTCCGGCCCTTGAACGGATGCTGATCCGGTCCGGTATTCGCATGACAAAGTTCTACTTTTCGGTCAGCAAGAAAGAGCAAGCACGCCGGTTTGACCAACGCCAACAAGACCCGCTGAAACAATGGAAATTAAGCCCCGTCGACTTGGCATCGCAAAACCTGTGGGATGCCTATACCGAAGCCAAAACCGAAATGTTTTTCCATACATCCACCTCGGACAGCCCGTGGATCATTGTTAAGTCGGATGACAAGAAACGTGCCCGCGTTAATGCCATTCGCTATTATCTGTCGCAGTTCGATTACCCCGGAAAACGCCCGGAATTGCTGACCTATGACCGCCGGGTCATCCACACCGTCAGCGAAGAATTATCGATAGATGACTGATTTGACAACCAACAGGCATTCCGGATCGTGGAAACATTGTAACCATGACACTCCCCCGGATTGACATTCGGGGGGCGGCCTCCTTTACTGGTAAGACCAATTCAAGGGAGGCACGAAATGACGAAATGTGCATTTATCGGGCTGGGTGTCATGGGATATCCCATGGCCGGCCACCTGCAAAAAGCAGGGCACGACGTTACAGTATTCAACCGCACTGCGGCAAAATCCGAAAAATGGGCGGGCGAATATGGCGGAAAATCCGCCCCAACCCCGGCCGAAGCGGCCAAAGGGGCCGAGTTTGTTTTTGTCTGCGTTGGCAATGACGACGACCTGCGCAGCGTTACACTTGGTGAAACCGGCGCACTTGCGGGCATGACGCGTGGATCAGTGATGGTTGATAACACCACGGCATCTGCCGATGTTGCCCGCGAACTTTACGCCGCAGCCAAAGATGTCGGAGTATCCTTTATTGATGCCCCGGTTTCCGGCGGTCAGGCTGGTGCTGAAAATGGTGTACTGACGGTTATGTGTGGCGGCGATCAAGAAGCGTTTGATCGTGCGGCGCCAGTAATTGATGCCTTTGCACGATCCTGCCAGCTGATGGGTAAAAGCGGTTCAGGCCAATTGACCAAAATGGTCAACCAGATTTGTATCGCGGGCCTTGTTCAGGGACTTTCCGAAGGTGTCAATTTCGGGCGCAAGGCCGGGCTTGACATGGGCAAGGTTCTTGATGTGATTTCCAAAGGTGCAGCAGGAAGCTGGCAAATGGAAAACCGCGGCAAGACCATGGTCAATGACACATTTGATTTTGGTTTCGCTGTGGACTGGATGCGCAAGGATCTTGGCATTTGTCTGGAAGAATCCAAGCGCAACGGGGCGCGCCTGCCGGTAACCGCCCTTGTCGATCAATTCTATGCCCAGGTACAAGAACGCGGTGGAAATCGCTGGGATACCTCCAGCCTGATTGACCTTCTTGCACGCGGCTAATTACGCATTTATCAAAAACAGAAACGCGGCCCTGAATGTGGCCGCGTTTCTGTTCTAATTCTGCTTAAAAGAATTATAGACCGGCCCGCAAAAGCGGTTCAACCTGATCACGGTAGACAGCAAGCTGACCATCACCAAAATAACCAACTGCACATTCCAGTACGGTATCACGCTGCAACTCGGTGACGACCTCGTCACCTTCGGTCTCAGCCGGGGCATCATTGGTTGCAGCTTTGCCGATACGCGTAACATTGATATCGCGCTCGCAACTTGCGGCTTTCATTGATGCCAACACTCTGCGCGGGTCTCGACGACGCGGTGGCAATGCATGTTCCAAATCGACTTCACGCCCGAAATCTTCCTCGTCTTCCAGCTTGATTTCGATATCCGGCACTACACCATTTCCCTGAACGATATGATTTTCCGGGGTCGTGTAATATCCAGTCGTTATCTTAAGGCCACCACCCGCAGTCAACGGCATGATCCGCTGCATTGAACCTTTGCCAAAGGATCGTTCGCCGATAATTACACCCCGGCCGTTTTCACGCAGGGCCGCAGCCATCAATTCGGCCCCGGATGCAGACCCACGATCCAACAGGATCGCCATGGGGACACCCTTGAAATATTCGCTACGATCAGCTTCATAACTACGCATTTTGCGTTCACCGCGACCTTCGGTCGCGACAATCAGACCGTCACTCAGAAACTGGTCGGCAATATCGGCAGCACTATCAAGCAGACCGCCCGGATTACGTCGCAAATCAACGATAAGGCCACGCGGTGTTCCACCAATTTTATCGTTTAGCATTCCCAGATATTCACGGGTCTGATCCAACGTACTAGCATCAAAACGCGACACACGGATATAGGCCAGATCGTTATCAATAATTGATGCCGTGACTGACGGCACTTCGATCCGTGCGCGTTTGACAGTAACGTCAAAGCTGTCTTCCTTGCGCAGGACCGTTAGCGTAACGGCATCGCCAATACGACCGCGCATAAGACGAACCGCTTCGGAAATCGGCTCGCCCTTCATGTCATGCCCGTCGATATGAGTAATCCGATCATTTGGTTGCAACCCGGCACGTGCCGCCGGGGTATCGTCAATCGGTGATACGATCCGGATCTGTTTGTCTTCGTCCTGGGAAATAACAATCCCGACACCGGCAAAGCTGCCTTCGGTGCTTTCCTGAAGACGACGGAACATTTCATCCGACATATAGGCACTGTGGGGATCAAGATCATGCAGACTGTCATCAAGCGCCGCCCCCACAACACCAATCGGTGTATGGTCCTCAGTCTCCAACGTTTCCAGACTGGTGATCGCTGTTTTAACAAAAGTCGGGCGATCAACATTTTCAACATAGGTATCTGAAAGCACTTGAACGGCTTCTACAAACAATTTGTCCGCCCGGTCATATTGATCGCGCGTGGCGGTGTCGCCGACATGGTCGCGATAGGCTTCAAGAAAACGTTGCTCATCATCGCTCGGCCAGACCGGACCGGCACAAGCCACCAATCTCGTTCCGGCGAATGAAATCACCACCGCGAACAAAATCGGCAATATTCCCTTGCGCAGCACCACCATACTCCTGTGTTTGTTATTTTTTCAGATTTCGATCCAGTTACAGAACAGCCAGTTTAGCCCGCCTGTATGAAGATGGCGACCCTGCAACCATGCCTTTATTCAAATTAATATCGGAACAATTTCGCGTTTTTGCCAGTGATACATGGCAACACCCACTGTCCTCGACCAATGTCTGACAAGAATTTGCCCGTATTGTGACGAAACAGACTCGATCTTCGTGACCGGGCTGATTATGCTGTCACACAACAACAACGCCCCGCAATGAGGGCGATACCGAGCGGGCGGCTCACAATTCAGGGAGACGTCTTTTTTCATGACCGACTTTACGCCACCAATCCGTGATCTGCGGTTCCTGATCCATGATGTGATTGGATTACAAACCGTTGCAGAGCTTCCGGGTTTCAGAGAAACCAGCCCCGATCTTGTTGATGCAATCCTTGAAGAAGCAGCCAAACTTGCCAAAGGCGTTCTGGCGCCGCTTAACCGCATCGGCGATCAAGAAGGATCCGTCCTTGACGATGACGGCACGGTCCGGACACCGACCGGTTGGAAAGACGCCTATGAAAAATTCTGCGAAGGTGGTTGGCAGGGAATAAGCGCACCGGAAGAAGAAGGCGGCATGGGCCTGCCGTTACTACTTGGCGCGGCAGTCGGCGAAATGTGGCATTCAGCCAATATGGCGTTTGCCCTGTGCCCCATGTTGACATCCGGTGCAATCGAACTTCTGACAATCCATGGAACGGACGAACAGCGCGCACTGTATCTTTCCCGCATGATTAGCGGTGAATGGACAGGCACGATGAACCTGACCGAACCGCAGGCAGGGTCTGACCTGTCGAAAGTACGCAGTATGGCGACCCCGGTCGGTGACGGCACCTATCGCGTCACAGGACAGAAGATATTCATCACCTATGGCGATCACGAAATGACGGATAATATCGTCCATCTTGTGCTGGCCCGGACACCGGATGCGCCAAATGGGGTGAAGGGAATTTCACTTTTCATCGTTCCCAAATTCATCGTCGACACCAATGGCAAGATTGGGCCGCGCAATGATGTGAAATGTGTTTCTCTTGAACACAAGCTTGGCATTCACGCCAGTCCGACCGCTGTTCTATCCTTTGGCGACAGGGGCGGTGCTACCGGATATTTGGTTGGAGAAGAAGGTCATGGGCTGGCCTGCATGTTCACCATGATGAACAATGCCCGCCTTGCCGTTGGCCAACAAGGTGTCGCGATTTCAGAACGCGCCTATCAGCAGGCTGTGGCATATGCCCGTGACCGAAAGCAGGGTAAATCGCCGACCACAGGACAAGACGACGCCATCATTCATCATGGCGATGTACAGCGAATGCTAATCCGGATGCGCGCAACGACGGAAGCCGCACGCGCGCTTTCACTTTATGCCGCAGCCCAGCTTGATATTGCCCACCACCACGAAAATGGGAATACGCGCAAATCAGCACAATCCCGCGCGGATATCTTGATCCCAATGGTCAAGGGATGGTCTACCGACCTTGGGGTTGAAAACGCGTCACTTGGTATTCAGGTCCATGGTGGCATGGGCTTTATCGAAGAAACCGGTGCCGCACAGCATCTTCGTGATGCCCGTATTGCCCCGATCTATGAAGGAACAAATGGCATTCAGGCGCTTGACCTTATCGGGCGCAAGCTCCTTCGAGATAACGGTGTTGCCATGCACATATTAATTGACGAAATCCGCGGAGCCCTCATTGGTGATTTTACTGACGCCGACGTCACTCATGCCGCGAAGACACTTGGCCAAGCCGTGAACCAACTCGAAACAACAACAAACGACATCTTGGCACGATGCGCAAATGATGCGGAACTGGCGCAATCTGTTGCGTCACCGTACCTGCGCCAGGCGTCAATCTGTGTCGCCGGCTGGCTGATGCTTCGTTCTTTGCAGAAACTTGCGAACATCAACGACAACGATGGCTTTGCCGCGTCCAAACGACTGAACTGTAACTTCTTCTTCGGCCAAGTCGTACCGGAAGCACAGTTTATGGCATCACAGATAGCAAACACAAAAGACGCCTGCTTGCACGAAACAACGCCATTATTCTGACACAGCTTTGACGCTGTAATCCCTGCATGGCTTCGAGGCCCGAAAGGCGCTTCGAAGCCATGTCTTTTCGCCTTTAACGACAATCAGTTGCGATACTGCTTCCTCTTACCGCCCCGCCATGCGATGCCAAGGTGCAATTGCTGCAGTTGACACGTATTTTCCTGTTTCGGTTTTTGATTGCTTCTCTATAATCCGCCCGATGAATCGTTTGACCCGATATATGCTGAAACAGCAGCTCATCATGATGGTGTTCGTGACACTTGGCTTGCTCTGTGTCATCTGGCTGTCACAAAGCTTGCGTTTTGTTGAGATGATTGTGAACCGGGGTCTTTCGATCTCGGTCTTTTTGCAGTTGACCTCGCTGTTGCTCCCCAGTTTCCTGACGATTATTTTACCAATTTCGCTCTTTTTTGTTGTTGTTTTCACTTACAACAAACTGATTCAGGACCGTGAATTGATCGTAATGCGGTCTGCGGGCCTAAGCCAATGGGCCCTGGCAAAGCCAGCGCTTATCCTTGCGTTGCTGACGACCGCATTTGGCTATTTCATGACGTTGTTTTATCTGCCCTATAGCTATCAACAGTTCAAAGAGCTGCAGTTTTCGATCCGCAATGATTTCTCGTCCGTGCTTTTGCAGGAAGGCAGCTTTACCGATCTTGACGGCCTTACCGTCTATGTTCGAGAAGTTGGTCAGGATAACGAACTGCTTGGCATTCTGGTTCACGATTCAAGAAACCCGAATGCCCAAACCACGATGATGGCCAAGAACGGCGCATTGGTGCGCACCGATAGCGGCCCGCGTATTGTCCTGCTTGACGGCAACCGGCAAGAGGTCAACACCAAGGACGGCACCATGTCGATCCTTTACTTCGACCGCTATGCTGTTGACATTGCACATAGCAGCGAAGACCCGGCCATGCGCTACCGCGAGGCACGTGAACGCAGCGTTTACAATCTGCTGACAGGCGTAGCGCCCAATATCAATGAAAACGACATCCCATCTTTCCGGGCAGAAGGGCATGACCGCTTGGTTTCACCTTTATATGCTATCGGCTTTGCCAGCATTGCCCTTGCGGTTCTGGTTTCAAGCAGCTTCTCTCGTCGGGGACAAACCGGTCGTTTATTGCTGGCGATTGCTGTGATGATCGCATTTCAAGCAATTGGCATCGCCATGAAAAACCTTGCCGCAAAAAATCCGGACCTCATCGCGCTTATGTATCTGAATGCTTTGATTCCAATTGTTGGTGGACTTTACTGGACTTTCCGGGGACCGCAAATTCGTGCAAAGCAGACCGCCAATGGTGATGAGGTAAGAGCATGAGAATTTCGCCAACCCTCACTGTGTACTTCGGTAAACATGTTCTGATTTCTATCCTTGGAATCCTGGCGCTTTTAATTGGCTTGATTCTGGTTGGCGATGCCATCGAGTTGCTGCGCCGTGCAGGTGGAAAACCCGATGCGACAATTGGCATCGTCTTCCAAATGGCCGCAAGCCGCATCCCTTTCATGACCGAAAAGGTCCTTCCCTTCGCCGTTTTATTCGGATCTATGTATTCGTTCTGGAAACTGACCGGCAATCAGGAGCTGGTAGTGACGCGCGCTGCTGGTGTTTCTGCCTGGCAGTTTCTGCTGCCTCCCATTCTTTGTGCGCTCCTTTTGGGCGCCATTCAGGTGATGGCACTTAATCCCCTGTCATCGATCCTTCTACAGCGATATGAAACACTCGAAGCACGCTACCTGCAGGGTAACAGCAGTGTTATGAACCTATCCTCAAGCGGTTTATGGCTAAGACAAGGCACCCAGGATGGACAGGCCGTGATCTATGCTCGGGAAGTTCGTAGTCAGGCAAGTGATCGTATCGATCTGCGCGGTGTCACAGTGTTTCGCTTTCAGAATGCGGATGATTTCACCACCCGGATTGATGCCCAACGTGCATTGCTTGAACCTGGCACCTGGCATTTTTACGATGCGTGGACTTTTCATCCAGGTCAGACAAGTGAATTTTCATCTGAAATGATGCTTCCAACCAATCTGACAGCCAGAAAAATTCAGGACAGCTTTGCGTCGCCGGAAACCATGTCCTTCTGGGATTTGAAACCGTTCATCAACCTTCTGGAACGCGCAGGTTTCAATGCAACGCGTCATCGCATTCACTTCCACAGCCTACTCTCTCGCCCCTTGCTTCTTTGCGCTATGGTTCTAATTGCAGCAGCGTTTTGTCTTAAATTCTCTCGACGTCGCAGGGTATCTCTTGTTATCGGTGGTGGTGTTGCAACCGGGTTCATTTTGTATTTTTGTACGGATGTCATTTCAGCACTGGGTGTATCGGGTGGTATTCCACCGGTATTATCAGCTTGGGCACCTGCCGGTATTTCTCTGTTATTGGGGGTTTCGACCTTGCTACATCTTGAGGATGGCTAGCCAGATGGCCAGAACAGGGGGAATTGTTAAAAGACTGGCAACAAGTACGATACTTGGCTGCGCATTTGCACTTGCAGGAAGCTATCTGAATACTGCCAAAGCGCAACAAACAGACACGGTTTCAACCGGTGCAAATGAACAATCCAAGATTCTGTTCAGTGCGGATGAAGTTGACTACAATCGTGAACTTCAAACTGTTACCGCACGTGGCAATGTCGAGATTTCTCGCGATGGGCGTATTCTGCTTGCCAATACAGTAAGCTATGATCAATCACAGGATGTTTTGACCGCGTCGGGAAATGTGAGCATCACAGAACCAAACGGTGAAGTAACCTTTGCCAGTTATGTCGAGCTCAGTGGTGACTTCAAAAACGGTATCATCGAAGACATTTATATTCTGCTGGACGAAAACACACGTATCGCAGGCACAGGCGCACGCCGTAGCAATGGCAATTTCACAGAGATCGCCAAGGCTGTTTATTCACCTTGCAAAGTTTGTGAAGATGATCCTGAAACACCGCCACTTTGGCGGATAAAGGCCGCACGTGTATTGCATGACGCCAATGAGAAAACAGTAGAATACAAAGATGCTCGTCTGGAGTTCGCCGGAATACCCATCCTATATTCCCCTTACTTTCAACACCCTGATCCCACTGTCAAACGACAATCAGGTCTTCTCACTCCTTCCTTTGGGAGCACCAGCTATGTCGGTTCTTTCTTTGAGCAACCTTATTACTGGGCAATCGACAAGAGCAAAGATTTGACCTTGCGCCCCATCTACACCACAGACGAAGGCCCCGTACTGGCTAGTGAATATCGCCAGCGATTTGACAGCGGTGAAATGGAAATCGTCAGCAGCGTCACCAACGATGACAATGACGAATGGCAAGGCCATATTGATGCCGAGGGCCGCTTTGATATAGATGAAAGCTGGCGCTGGGGTTTCGATGCCGAACAAGCCTCGGAAAAAACTTACATGAGCCGTTATAGCTTTGGCTCCCCATCGGTTTTAACATCGAACCTGTTCACAGAAGGCTTCCGTGGGTCCAGTTATACCCGCGTAGATGGATATTATTTCCAAGGATTAAAGAGCGAGGATGACCGGGACACAACACCGATCGTCCTGCCACATGCGCAGTTTCATGGCCAAACCGCCCCTGCAAAACACGGCAGCTATACGACGCTTGATCTTGATGCTCTTTCGCTAACTCGCGAGGAAGGCACAGACTCGCACCGCCTGTCGGCGAAGGCTGGCTGGGCATTGCCTTATATCGGATCACTCGGAGATGTTACCAAGCTAAGCCTGTCGGTCCGCAGCGATAATTACATGGTTTCAGATGTTTCCCGTACAGATCAAGCCAATTACGATGGTTATGCCGGAAGGCTGCTGCCTCTTGCTGCTGTCGACTGGAACATGCCATTTGTCAATGATCAGGGAAGCTTCCATCATATTATCAAACCGATTGCGATGGCAGCTTGGTCGCCAAACGGTGGAAACCCTGATGAAATTCCGAATGAAGACTCCCAGTCTTTTGAGTTTGATGACATTAACCTGCTGTCGCACGACCGTTATAGCGGCTTGGACAAGGCCGAAGATGGCTTCCGTGCCAGCTATGGACTAGAATGGGGGGTCTATGGCCAGAACGGCGGCTATACCAGCACAATGTTTGGCCAAAGCTACCGCGCAAATAAAAATGATACCTTTGCTGAGGGGTCGGGTCTCGAAGAACATATGTCTGATTATGTCGGACGCGTTACAGTTTCACCAAATTCATTCATCGATCTGACCTATCGTTATCGTCTTGACAATGAAGATTTCTCGGCCCGCAGGAATCAGGTATCGGCAGGTATTGGCTCTAAAGATACACTGCGACTGAATCTCGACTATGTACATTTCGCCGATGATGCGGGAACAGATGAGTTCAACGAACGGGAAGAAGTTTACTTCCACGCCGAACGTCAATTTAACCAATTTTGGTCTGCCACTGCCTATGGTAGATACGACATGGATCGGAGTGATCCCCTTGAGTATGGCATTGGCTTCGTTTACGAGGATGAATGCTTCATCTTTGATGGCCGGATCCGTCGCACATTCTATGAAGATCAGGATTTGGGGGAATCGGATGAATTCCTGTTCCGTCTGGTCTTTAAAACCCTTGGCGAATTTGCATCGCAAACTGGACTTTAAACAGATATGGCTCTGCGCATTAAACACATTACCGGCATTATTTTTTCGGCTCTTTGGATCACCGCATTCGGGGTTCCTTTGCAACCGTCAAAGGCTCAAAACGTCATTGGTGTTGCCGCAGTGGTTAATGATGCGCCGATCTCTGTTGTTGATCTGGTTGAACGTATCAAACTTGTTGCAGCATCTTCGAATATCCAGATGACGCCTCAACGTAGACAGGAAATGGCCCCGCAAATATTGCAGCAGCTGATCAATGAAAAGCTGCAATTGCAGGAAGCCGAACGCCGCGGCTTCGAAGTGACCGATGAAGACATTGACCATGCCAAAAACCTGATCGAACAGAATTCGGGTCTTCCAGCCGGGGGGCTTGATCGCTTTATGGCGCAGAACAATATTGCGACAGATACCATTCGCAATCAAATACGTCCGCAAATCGGTTGGCAAAAGCTGTTAGGTTCGATGCGCCGAGAAATTCAGATTTCAGATGCCGAAATCGACGACAATCTGGAACGTATTCGCACCAACCAGGGAAAACCCCGCAATAACGTTCAAGAGCTTTTCCTGCCGGTCGATAATCCGCAGGACGAGACCAAGGTTTATCAGAATGCATTGGACGTCATCCGTGCACTGGATCAAGGGGCCAATTTCGGTGGCCTTGCCCGGCAGTTCTCGGCAAGTTCAAGTGCGGCTAATGGCGGCAATCTAGGTTGGCTTTATACAGGTGAAATGGCCGGTGAACTTCAACAGGCAATCGATCAATTGGCCCCCGGAAATGTCAGCCCCCCGATCAAAACAATCCGTGGTTATTACATCTTGAAACTGCTGGATCGTCGTCGTGGCGATGCCAATGCCCTGACAGATGTCAAATTAGACCTTTATCAGCTATTCGTCCCCATTGCCGCCGGGACAGCACCGGAAGAAGCAAATACCAAACTTGGCATCCTTCAGAATGCCAAGCAGTCTGCAGATAGCTGCCAGGCATTGGCCAACGTTGCCGTTGACCTTGGTTCAGACATGAGCGGCAAGACCGAAGGCATTTCGCCGAACGAGCTTTCTGGTACGGTGCGAAATGCTGTCGAAAATCTCGACAAAGGCGGCATTTCTGATGTCATCCGTGTTGATGGCGGTGCTCTTCTGGTCATGGTGTGCGACAAGATAGAAGAAAGCAGCCTTCCTGATCGCGATAACATTCGTGACCGCCTGATGGCCGAGCGCTTGGAAATCCTGGCACGACGCAAACTGCGTGAACTGCGACGCAACGCGTTTATCGATATCCGGATCTAATCCGGAAAGGACGCAAAACCATGAACGATATCAAGCCAATCGCACTGACCATAGGCGAACCCGGTGGTATTGGCCCGGAGCTTGCTATAAAGGCATGGCATGCACGCAATCAGTTTGGCTTGGCGCCCTTTTGCATTATCAGCCCCAGAACCATCCTAAATCAGGCCCGTAATATTCTTGGCCTTGGCACTCCCGTATCGACTGTCACAAATATCCATCAGGCTGCCAATATATTCGATACAGCCCTGCCCGTATTCGAAATTTCGGAAAACAACTCTCAGGTTACACCGGGGATTGCGTCAAGTAGCACAGCATCAATCGTAATTGACAGCATTACAAAAGCGGTTGAATTGACCCGTTCCGGGGATGCAAGTGCCATCGTCACCAACCCGATCCAGAAAAGCGCATTATATCAGGCAGGGTTCAAACACCCCGGCCATACCGAGTTTCTGGCCGAGCTTTCTGGTCCTGGCACCATTCCCGTTATGATGCTGGCAAATAGCCAATTGCGCGTGGTGCCAATGACAATTCATATCGCATTGTCCGAGGTTCCCAAGCACCTGACAGGGGAATTGATCATCCAACTGACCCGCATCACGGCAAAGGCACTGCAACATGACTTTGGTATTTCCAAACCAAGGATCGCCATTGCCGGATTAAATCCGCATGCAGGTGAAGACGGATCAATAGGCAGAGAAGAAATCACAATCATGCGCCCCGCGATCAAGGCGTTGCAAGATGAAGGGCTTGATGTCATTGGCCCCTTACCCGCCGACACCATGTTCCATACAGAGGCCAGAGCAAACTACGATGTCGCCCTTTGTCCCTATCATGATCAAGCATTGATCCCGGTTAAAACATTGGATTTCCACGGTGGCGTCAATGTCACGCTGGGGCTACCGTTTATAAGAACGTCTCCGGATCATGGCACGGCACTTGATGTCGCTGGCAAAGGCATTGCACGCCCCGACAGCCTGATTGCCGCCATCAAGATGGCTGCCGATATGGCACGCAAGCGCATCTCACAAGGAGCCTGACGTATTGTCAGACCATAATACAAATAGTAACAATCTTGCCAACGACGGGCTCCCGCCTCTGCGCGACGTCATTGCAACGCATGAATTGTCGGCGCGAAAGAAATTTGGCCAAAACTTTCTGTTCGATCTAAACCTGACGGGTCGGATTGCACGTGCCGCCGCACCACTGGAAGATGCGACAGTCATCGAAATTGGACCGGGTCCGGGTGGTTTGACCCGCGCACTTCTGTTTAATGGCGCCAAAAACCTGACCGTGATCGAACGCGACCCACGTTGTCAGCCGGTTCTGGAACAGATCAGCAATCATTACCCCGGTGCCTTGCATGTTATTGACGGCGATGCCCTGGAAGTCGATGTGACCTCGCTTGGCCCAGCCCCGCGCAAGGTTGTTGCCAATCTGCCCTACAATATCGGTACGCAGTTACTATTGGGCTGGTTGATACAAATTGACCAATTCGCAAGCCTGACTCTTATGTTCCAAAAAGAAGTGGCCGAACGCGTCGTCGCCTCCCCGAAAAGCAAGGCTTATGGACGTCTTTCCGTCCTCTGCCAGTATCTTTGTGATTGTCAAATTCTGTTTGACGTTCATCGCAGCGCCTTTACCCCGCCGCCCAAGGTGACATCGGCCGTGGTCCAGTTGCGCCCAAAAGCAGATCGCGGACCGGAAATAAACCTTAAAAGCCTCGGTAAGGTCACTCAGGCCGCTTTTGGCCAAAGACGCAAAATGCTGCGCGCCAGCTTGAAAACCTTGAATATTGATGTTGGACTTTTGCTTGAACGCGCAGCCATCGTTGAAACGGTACGGGCCGAAGAACTCAGCATTGCGGACTTTGTCCGCTTAACTCAGGTCTATGACGAAATGACCGCCTGAAAAGGCGGTCATTATCTTGGTTCTCAATCCGTCAAAAGCTTTTTGACAAAGCCCGGCAATTGGGACTGCCGTTCGCGTTTTACGCGTTCTGCCCCGATGATATGTTCAACATCGGCCAGGCAACGTTCCAGATCATCATTAACCAGAACATAATCGAATTCTTCCCAATGGCTGATTTCTGCACCAGCCTTGGCCATGCGTTTCATGATGACCTCATCGCTATCCTGACCGCGATCACGCAGACGGCGTTCAAGTTCGCCGGATGACGGCGGCAGAATAAAGACCGAAACAACGTCATCCCCGCCTTTTTCCCTAATCTGGCGTGCGCCCTGCCAATCAATATCAAACAAGACGTCGCGCCCTTCGGACAAAGCCTTTTCCACCGGTGCCCCAGGTGTGCCATAATAATTGCCAAACACTTCCGCCCATTCCAGAAGTTCGTCATCGGCGATCATATGCTTGAAGGCATCAACGGATTTGAAAAAGTAGTGCTTGCCTTCATCCTCCCCCGGACGGGCTTCGCGGGTTGTTGCCGAAACCGACAACGATATCTGGCTGTCCTTTTCCAAAATCTGGCGCGTAATCGTCGTTTTTCCTGCCCCGGAAGGCGCGCAAAACACCAACATCACACCGCGGCGTTTGGTCTGATCGGTCATCGAAATTCCTTTTGCGTCATCATTCAACATTCTGAACCTGTTCGCGAAGTTGATCGATAATTACCTTCAGTTCCATCCCGCAATTAGTCAGTTCAATATCATTTGCCTTCGAACACAGTGTATTGGCTTCGCGATTAAATTCCTGACACTGAAAATCAAGCTTGCGGCCAATTGCCCCGCCTTTTTTAATCATGTCACGGGCGGCAACGATATGTGCTTTCAGGCGGTCAATTTCCTCGCGGATATCAGCCTTGGTGGCAAGTAATGCTGCTTCCTGATGCAGGCGTTCAGGATCAAACTTGCCATTCTCCATTAACTCATCAATCTGACGTTTAAGCTTTACCTTGATCGCGTCACTACGCACCGACGCACAGTTTTCCGCCAGAAGAACCGTTTCTTCAATCCGGTCAATGTGACCACGCAGCATTTCATCAAGTTTTGCACCTTCCTCGGCGCGATGTGCAGCCATCTGATCAAGCGCCTCGATAAAGCTTTTAAGAATGGCAGCATCGACAGCTTCGCGGCTATCTTCGTCTTCCTGTTGCTCCACCGTTTCAAGGACACCGCGCACATTCATCAGGTCAGCTATGGTTCCAGCCGAAAGGCTACTATCGCGGTCGAATTCCTCGGCCAATGTAACCAGTTCGGCAAGAAGATCACGATTAACGCGATAGGCACTGGTATCCCCCGGGCGCACAACATTCAGTGTCACCCCCAAATTGCCGCGTTTGAAACGTTTGGAAACGGCATCGCGAATTGCAGGTTCAAGGCGTTCGAAACCACCATTCAGGCGCACACGAACGTCGAGCCCCTTGCCATTGACACTTCGTAGCTCCCAGGTCCAACCAAAGCCTTCTGCACCACTGTCGGTACGCGCGAACCCAGTCATGCTTGATACGGTCATCATCTTATCCAGTCTGATTTCTCTGTTGGCCGTTTATAACGTTTGTGCCACCAAGCGCCAAGAGATTGTAAAAGCCTTTATACACAGCAAAGACAGACTGTTCTTGTCCGCTTTTCATAATGCTGCCCTAATGCTGTCCCATGGTCCACCCCAACCAATCATAACGTCGTCTAACGGGATTTTGCTTAACAATGTCACTGCAATACCATGCCATTCTGATCACGGGTGCCAGTTCGGGAATCGGTGCCGCATTGGCCCGCCACTATGCGCGCACCGGTGTGACCCTGTTTATCAGTGGCCGCAACCAGACACGCCTAAAACTGGTTGAAAACGAATGCCGTGCGAAGGGCGCCAATGTTTTTGCCGATGTGCTTGATGTGACCGAACGCGAAACCATGGCGGAATATGTGACCAAATGTGATCAGATCTCGTCACTAAGTCTGATTGTCGCCAATGCTGGGATTTCCGCAGGAACAGGCAGCACGGGCGAAGATCCCGAACAGATACGCGATATTTTCGCCACCAATGTTGCCGGTGTCCTCAATACGATTGATCCCGCTATTACTTTCATGCGCGCCCGCGGGCATGGTCAAATCGCGCTGGTATCATCACAGGCATCCTGGCGTGGTTTGCCATCCGCCCCCGCCTATTGCGCCAGCAAGGCCGCCGTAAGAACATATGGCGAAGGACTGCGCGGCGCGCTTGCCCCATTTGGGATCAAGGTTAACGTCATCTGCCCGGGGTTTGTTAAAAGCCGCATCACAGATGCCAATGACTTTCCGATGCCATTTTTCATGCAGGCTGACAAGGCAGCGATCAAGATCGACAAGGGGCTGTCAAAAAACAAGGGAATGATCGCCTTTCCCTGGCAGATGAATATCCTGATCAGTGTTCTAAAAATGGTGCCGCAGGCATTCCTGGACAAGGCAGCATCACGTATCCCGCGAAAGGCTTCAAATACCCGCCACCACCAATTGGCCGCACCTACTCAGGCAGCACAGGCATATACCCAGAAACAATCCGGACAATCATCTTCGGCACAACACAACCCGTCGCAATCACAACAATAAGTAAACCATTACATTACTGACTGTCGCGAATGCGCCGCCAGCGTGCAACATTGCGATTATGTTCATCAAGAGTTCGGGCAAAAGCATGCCCACCAGTTCCATCGGCGACGAAATACAGCTCGTCGGTTTCGGCAGGGTGTAAAACGGCATAGATTGCATCACGACCGGGATTGGTAATTGGTCCCGGCGGCAATCCTGATGACACATAGGTGTTATAAGGACTGTCAAATTTCAAATCTGCCCGCGTAAGCGCGCGATCCAGACGCTTATCCGGACTGATTGCATAAGCAACAGTCGGGTCTGATTGCAAACGCATCTTTTTATTCAGCCGGTTGACAAACACACCAGCAACACGCGGCCGTTCGGCAGCAACACCGGTTTCGCGTTCCACAATCGATGCCAGAACAATTGCCTGTTCAATCGTATCAAAAGGCAAGTTTTCCTTGCGATCAGGCCATAGTTGCGTAACCAAATCGTCATGGGCGGCAACCATACGGTCAAGGATGCTTTGCTTGGTATCCCCATATGAGAACTGATAGGTCTCGGGCAGAAGCATGCCGTCAGGCGGAATACCAGCCACGTCACCTAGCAAGCCATCAACAAGATTGATACGATCAACAATCTCGCCGGAACGCAATCCTTCGGGGAAAGTAACGAATCGTTTAACCGTCTCGCCGGTTGCCAATATTTCTACAGCCTGTTTGGGACTGACACGTGCAGGAAAATGATATTCCCCGGCCCGCAAGGAGCGATCCAGCCCCGAAATCCGGACCCCCATCAGAAAAACCAGGGGTTCTTCAATGATGTGTTCACGACGGAAGATATCGGCAATTCCACGAACACCGGTTCCTTGCGGAATAACGATATCACTGCCCTGCACCAATCTGCTGGGAGATGTGTATTGCACATAAACATACACCGCCGCCCCACCAATGGTGAGAGCGGCGGTGATGCATAAAAAGCCAAGAACAAGCAGAAAACGCTTCAAGGGGTTCCCCTCTTTCAGGTTAAATCTGCTGCCTTAAACGCCTTTGAAGACGAGCGAGGCATTGGTGCCACCAAAGCCGAACGAATTAGACAAGGCAACATTGACCTTGCGTTTCTTCGCTTCGAGCGGAACCAGATCCATGCCATGGCACGCATCAGAAGGATCACGCAAGTTCAAGGTCGGCGGAACCACACCGTCATGGATAGCCAGGACCGAGAACACAGCCTCGATCGCGCCAGCAGCCCCCAGAAGATGTCCGGTTGCCGATTTGGTCGAAGACATCGACAATTTCGTGGCGGCATCACCGAACAGGCGTTTAACAGCACCCAGTTCAATTTCGTCCCCCAACGGGGTCGATGTGCCATGTGCATTGACGTAATCAACTTCTTCAGGATTGACACCGGCATTGCGCAAAGCATTGCGCATCGCACGGAATCCACCGTTGCCATCGGGTGCCGGTGCCGTAATGTGATGGGCATCACCCGACATGCCGTAACCGACGACTTCGGCATAAATCTTCGCGCCACGCGCTTTGGCGTGTTCATATTCTTCAAGAACGACGCAACCGGCACCTTCGCCCATGACAAAACCATCGCGGCCCTTGTCCCACGGACGAGAGGCCTCGGTCGGGGTGTCATTATAAGCGGTCGAAAGCGCACGGGATGCGGCAAAACCTGCCATGCCAATGCGACAAACAGCGGCTTCGGCACCACCGGCAACCATGACATCAGCATCGCCAAAGGAAATCAGGCGGGACGCATCGCCAATCGCATGAGCACCGGTTGAACATGCGGTAACGACCGCATGGTTCGGGCCTTTAAGGCCGTGTTTGATCGAAACCTGGCCCGAGACCAGATTAATCAGACATGACGGAATAAAAAATGGGCTGACTCGGCGGGTATTGCCGTGATTGACCAGTTCGGCGGCTTCAGAAATACGTGGAAGCCCACCAATGCCCGAGCCAATCATGACGCCAGTGGCTTCCTGATCTTCGTCGGTTTCGGGTTTCCAGCCAGAATCGGCCAATGCCTGGTCAGCAGCTGCAATGCCATAGACGATAAAATCGTCCATTTTTTTCATGTCTTTGATCGAAACATGATTCTCGGCGTTAAACAGCCCTTCTCCGTCACCCTTAGGCACAAGACCGGCAATCTTGGCGGGGATATCGGAAACATCGAAATGTTCAATGCTCTTGATGCCAGACTGGCTTGCCAGCAGTTTTTGCCAGGTTGCCTGAGCACCGCTTGCGAGCGGTGTAACAGCACCAATACCGGTAACAACTACGCGTCTCATCCCGCTTTACGCCTTATCTTATGAAATCCTGCATAGACGAAAAGGGCGCCCGAGGATGCCTCTGGCGCCCATCAACAAAGGCCAAATTAGGCGTTTGCTTTTTCGATGAAGTCGATCGCGTCTTTAACGGTCAGAATTTTTTCAGCAGCGTCATCAGGGATTTCACAACCAAATTCTTCTTCAAACGCCATAACCAGTTCGACAGTGTCCAGGCTATCCGCGCCCAGATCGTCGATGAAGCTTGCGTTTTCGGTGACCTTGTCTTCCTCGACACCGAGGTGCTCGACAACGATCTTCTTCACGCGATCTGCGACATCACTCATAGCTCAAATCCTTCAATAGGTTTTCTGTCAGTTGGTTTTGGTTGGTTCTTCACGCCTTCCCCCTATTGAAGGAATTTGCGAGGACCGGAATCCGACAACCGCAATTGCCGGTTTCGTGATTTTATATAGCGGCCTCTTTTAAACAGAAAAGCAAGCAACCCGCAACGGGTTAAATCATCGCCATTCCGCCATTCACATGTAAGGTCTGCCCGGTAACATAAGCAGCTTCGTCACTTGCCAGATACAGAACCGCTGCTGCGATCTCTGTACTTTCGCCCATTCGACCCGCCGGAATATTGCTAAGAAGCTTTTCTTTCTGGCCTTCATCAAGCTCGTTGGTCATTGCTGTGGTAATAAAACCCGGTGCAACACAGTTAACAGTAATTCCACGCGATGCAACTTCTTGTGCCAGCGATTTTGACCAGCCAATCATGCCAGCCTTAGCCGCGGCATAGTTGGTCTGCCCCGGATTCCCGGTCACACCAACAATCGATGTAATGTTGATGATGCGGCCATGACGGCGTTTCATCATGCCACGCAGCGAATTGCGCGCGAGCTTGAAGGCTGCCGTCAAGTTCACATCAATAACTGCCTGCCAATCTTCATCTTTAAGACGCATGGCAAGCTGGTCACGCGTGATGCCGGCATTGTTGACCAGAATATCCAACTGCCCACCAAGGGCTGCTTCAGCTTGCTTGATCAAATTGGCAACCGATTCCGGATCAGAAAGATTGCCCGGAACAATGACGGCATTTTCGCCAATTTCAGCGGCAACGGCTTCGAGACGTTCGGCGCGCGTGCCAGAAAGAGCAACCTTTGCACCGGCCGAAGCCAGAAGTTTGGCAATGTCGCCGCCAATACCACCGGTCGCCCCGGTTACAAGTGCGGTCTTGCCTGCAAGATCAAACATCAATCTATCCCTTTAGGTTCGTCTATTTCGTACAACGCTTTAAAGCGTGCCGAGAAAACTTTCAATATCGGCCGGTCCGTTCACTGCCACACCGGTCAAGTCACGATCAATACGGCGAACCATACCACTCAGAACCTTACCCGCGCCCAGCTCCACCAGATTGGTAATGCCCTGCTCTTTCATATAAAGAACCGATTCACGCCAGCGCACGGTCCCACAAACCTGCTCTACAAGGAGTTTACGAATAGTTTCCGGATCTGCAGTTTTTTCTGCAATCACGTTCGCGACGACCGGTTTTGCCGGCGCAGTCATCAAAACACTTGCCAACGCCTCCGCCATGCGATCCGCCGCTGGCTGCATCAGCGGGCAATGGAACGGGGCAGATACCGGCAAAAGAACAGCGCGCTTTGCACCTTTTACCTTGGCAATTTCAATGGCGCGCTCGACGGCAGCCTTGTGACCGGACACAACGACCTGACCATCGGCATTATCATTGGCCGCAGTGCAAACATCGCCTTGGGCGGCTTCTTCAGCAACGGCAACGGCATCGACATAATTCAGACCAAGAAGGGCTGCCATCGCACCAACACCAACCGGCACTGCCGCCTGCATGGCTTGACCTCGAATTTTTAAAAGGCGCGCCGCATCAGCAATAGCAAAGGTCCCAGCCGCGGCAAGGGCCGAATATTCCCCCAACGAATGACCAGCAACCAAATCGCATTTATCGGCAAGGGTAAAGCCCCCCTCGGCTTCGAGAACGCGCGTAACCGCAAGGCTGACCGCCATCAGGGCAGGTTGCGCATTTTCGGTCAGCGTCAATTCGTTTTCAGGGCCTTCGAACATCAGGACACTGAGTTTCTGCGACAATGCATCATCAACTTCCTGGAAAACTTCGCGGGCAACCGGAAATGCTTCTGCCAGTTCCTTGCCCATACCTACCGCTTGCGACCCCTGGCCGGGGAAAACGAATGCGCGTGTCATTATATCTAATTTACCCTTGTCTGCTTTCGTCGGGATAGCGGATCAACCGGATCCCCAATTTTCGAGCTACCCTTGATACTGTTCGAACGCCCTGTGTCAAGAACTGACGACATCGTCATGTCACTTTCACGTATAAATATTCAGTTTTGCCATCAACGACCGCCAAATATCAGCCCGAAAGGTAACAGACTTGTCATACGCCGAAAACAAAACCTTGTTGCGCAGTGCAATGTCAAACGCTGGCCCACAACAGCACCCGGCTTTTCCCGTCCTTATATAATGGCTATCTTGCACGGTAACAGACGGCACACCTCTCGCATTTTCCTCTTGGTCATTCCCGATCATGGTCCAACGCATACTCCAGTGGCATAACGGCTTTTTGCAGGACACACCGAGGGGTGCTAGGGCGAAATTTTCAAGGGGATCAACACAGGGGATTTCCGGTTGCATGCCCTGTGGAAAAGTGTATATTCCGCGGTCTCACGGCTCCTTGCCGGGGTTGCCCGGCTATGCCTGCATGACACGAGGTCATGTAAGGAAGAGATAAGCCAAAAGGAGTAATAGGAGTATTATGAGCAAGTACGAAAGTGTGTTCATCGCACGTCAGGACTTCTCGACCGCACAGGTTGAAGCCCTGAATGAAAAACTGACCCAGACCGTTGAAGGTCTCGGCGGTAAAATTGCCAAAACCGAATATTGGGGCCTGCGTTCCCTGACATACCGTGTCAAGAAGAACCGCAAAGGCCACTATACTCTCTTCCAAATCGAAGCCGACAACGCCACGATCGCGGAATACGAGCGTCTGATGCGCCTGAACGAAGACGTTCTGCGTCAGATGACCGTCAAGGTTGAAGAGTTCGAAGAAGAACAGTCAGCCATTCTGCGTAATCGCGACGAGCGCGGCGGCCGTGGCGGCAATCGCCGTGGCGGTCCCCGTCAGCACGGCTAACAGATAGCGAGGAGAATTTATTATGGCTGGACGTCGTCTGTTTTTCCGTCGTCGCAAAACCTG